>JAESGR010000005.1_pt1 | contig 623493 bp, 589 predicted proteins | sample 9269771 | NCBI WGS metagenome assembly JAESGR01 (sample SAMN15739572, study PRJNA653492) | algae metagenome | isolation source: Chroococcus sp. CMT-3BRIN-NPC107 and co-occurring heterotrophs from well... | place: USA: Clark Mountains Wilderness, California | collected 2010-04-18
GATCATCGTCCTCGGCGCGTTCGCGCTGGCGGCGGAAATGGCGCTCAGCGTGCTGGCGACGGACGTCTGGGTCCTCCTGCTCGGCCGCGGCCTGATCGGCGCCTTCGGGGCGAGCCAGGCGGCCGCCTTCGCCTTCGCGGCGGACGTCACCGCTCCGGACGACCGGACCCGCGCCTTCGCCTGGCTGAACGTAGCCTTATGGAGCGGCATCGTGGTCGGTCCGGCGTTCGGCGGGCTGCTGGCCGAAGCCGACCTGCGCGCCCCGTTCATGGCCGCAGGCGCGCTGGCGTTGGCGGCGGGCGTCTATGGCCTGCTGTTCCTTCCGGAGTCGCTCAAGGCCGACGCGCGCACCCCTTTCCGCGTAGCGGCCGCATCTCCCTGGAGCGCGTTCGGCGTGCTGTTCGGATCGGGCGTGCTTGCGCCGCTCTCGGTCGTGCTGGTCGTCTCCTGGCTGACGCTCCAGGGCAGCGACAACATGGTCGTGCTCTACACCGCCCACCGATACGGCTGGGACGCGCTGACGCTCGGCGGGTTCGTCACCGTCACGGCGGCCCTCGGTCTGGCGGTGCAGGCCGGAGTGGCCGCCCGGCTGGCGGGCCGGACGCCCGACCGCACGCTGCTGCTGGCAGGCCTGGCCTTGCAAGCTGTCGGTCTGGCGGTGATGGGCCTGGCGCCGGGATCGGCCCCGTTCGCGGCCGGCTACCTCTTGACGCTTTTCGGCGGGATCGCCCGGCCGGCGCTGCAGTCGCTGATGTCGTCCGCGGTCGGGCCGGGGGCGCAGGGCCGCCTCCAGGGCGCGATCACCGCCGTGGCGGGGCTCACCAGCATCGGCGCGCCCATCCTGTTCACACAGGCGTACGCCTGGTCGATCTCCGGAGGGCGGCCGATCGCCTGGTCCGGAGCGACCATTCTCACCGGGGCCGTGCTGACGTCGCTCGCCCTGGGACTGATACTTCTGGTCGGGCCAAGGCGCGAGGCCCGCTCATAGGTCGTCGGGCGTCAGTCCCAGCTCCACGACGTCGCTACGGACGCCGTTCAGCTCGTAGTGCTGGCGGCGCAGGCCCTCCCGCCGCCAGCCCGCCTTCAGAAAGGCGCGCTCGCTGCCGACGTTGGCCGCGTACAATCCCGCGGACAGCTTGCGCACGCCCAGCGCCTGGAAGGCGTGGCGGCTGACCAGAGCGATGGCTTCGGCCGCGTGACCCCGGCCCCACAGGTCGCGCGCGCCGATCAGCAGGCTGACGTCGCCGACCCGGTGCACGGGGTGGATCGGTCCGACCTTGATGTTGCCGATGTGGCGGTCGCCGTCGTTCAGCAGGACGGCGAACAGGTGCTCGTTCTCGCGGGCGTTCACCGCGGCGACGAAGGCCACGACGGTCTCGCGGGTCTGGGCCGAGTGACGCGTCTCGAGGAAGCGCACGACCTCGGGGTCGTTCAGCCAGCCGACGTAGGCCTCGCCCACGTCCTCGGGCGTCAGCGGCCGCAGGTGCAGCCGCTCGCCCCGGATCACCACGGGCTGCGTCAGGCCCGCCCCCAGGCGCCGTAGGGATCGCTGAACGGCTTGCCGAGCGCGTCCGCCACAGCCGGGTGGGTCAGCTCGCCCTTCAGCACGTTCAGCCCGCGCGCCAGATGCGGATCGCGGCCGAGCGCGTCGAGGCCCCGATCGGCAAGGGCTAGGCCGAAGGACAGCGTGGCGTGGACCAGGGCTTCGGACGAGGTGCGCGGCGCGGCGCCCGGCATGTTGGCGACGCAGTAATGCACCACCCCGTCCACCACGTAGGTAGGCTCAGCGTGGGTGGTCGGCCGGCTGGTCTCGAAGCAGCCGCCCTGGTCGATGGAGACGTCCACCAGCACCGAGCCCGGCTTCATCTGCGACAGGTGCTCGCGGCGGACCAGCTTGGGCGCCGCGGCCCCGGCGACCAGCACCGCGCCGATCACCACGTCCGCCTTCAGGATCTCCTCCTCCACGGCGCCCTGGGTCGAGTACCGCGTCAGGATGCGGCCCTGGTACAGGTCGTCCAGCTCCCGCATCCGCGGGATCGAACGCTCCATCACCACCACCTCAGCGTTCAGGCCGACCGCCATCCGGGCGGCGTTCGCGCCGACGACGCCGCCGCCCAGCACGCAGACGCGCGCCGGCGGCACCCCGGGCACGCCGCAGAGCAAGAGGCCCATGCCGCCGTTGTGCTTCAGGAGCGTCTCCGCCGCGGAGAACACGGCGATGCGCCCAGCCACCTCCGACATGGGCGCCAGCAGGGGCAGGCCGCCGCGCGCGTCGGTGACCGTCTCGTAGGCGATGGCGGCGCAGCCCGATTGCAGCAGGCCCTCGGCCTGGGCCGGGTCCGGCGCCAGGTGCAGGTAGGTGAACAGGATGTGCCGGTCGGTGAGGCGCGCCCACTCGACGGGCTGGGGCTCCTTCACCTTCACGATCAACTCGGCGCCGCCGAAGACCGCTTCGGCGTCAGGCGCGATGGATGCCCCGGCGCGGACGAAGGCGTCGTCCGCATAGCCCGCCCCGATCCCAGCTCCCGCTTCGACCAGCACCTGGTGTCCGTGCGCCACGTACTCCCGTACCGCCGTCGGGGTCAGGCCGACCCGGTGCTCGTTGGGTTTGATCTCCTTCGGCACGCCGACGCGCATGATCGTTCCCTCTGATCGCTGGATCGCGGGCGCAAGTGACCGGGCCGGCCCCTGAGGTCAAGCACGATCGGCCTGATCAAACTTGGACGGCGGCGTCCATTTCATCCTCGACAAGCCGAGCGCCGGGCCTATGTTGGACGCGATCGTCCATAGTTGTGAATCCGGGGGCGCCCGCGTGGCTAGGAAATTCGCACCCTACGTCGTCGCCGCCGTGGTGCTGGCGGGCGTCGGCGTGGGCGGTTTCGTCTGGTGGCAAGGCAAGCAGGCCTTCGAGACCACCGACAACGCCTACGTCGAGGCCGACACCGTGGTCGTCAGCCCGCAGGTGGAGGGCTATGTCGCCGAGGTGCTGGTGGACGACAACCAGCGCGTCCAGCCCGGCCAGGTGCTGGTCCGGCTCGACACCCGAGAGCTCCAGGCCAAGCTGGCGGAAGCGGAGGCGAATCTTGCGGCGCTGCAAGCCGGCGTGCGCAACGTGGATGATCGACGGGGGCTGGAGCAGGCGATGATCGCCGAACGCGCCGCCGCGATGGCCAACGCCCAGGCCGAGGCCCGGCGGGCGCAGGCGGACTTCGACCGCTACGAGCGGCTGGCCGGCAGCGGCTGGATCTCGGAACAGCGTCTGCAGACCATCCGAGCGGAAGCTGACCGAGCGAGGGCGTCTGTCGCTCAGGCGGGCGCCGCTCTGGAAGCGGAACGGCGCACCATGGGCGCGCTCGGGTCGACCAAGCAGCAGAGCCAGGCGCAAGCGGCTCAGGCGGAGGCCGCCGTCGAGCAGGCGCGGATCAACCTGGATCGGGCGGTCATCCGCTCCCCGGTGAGCGGGGTCGTGGGCGGCCGCGGCGTGCGGCCAGGCCAGTTCGTGCGCCCCGGCGGTCAGTTGATGAGCGTCGTGCCGCTCGGACAAACGTACGTGACGGCGAACTTCAAGGAGACGCAGGTGGCGCGGCTGCGCCTCGGCCAGCCGGTGGAGATCCGCGCCGACGCCTTCGGCGACCAGCCGATCCGAGGCAAGGTGCTGAGCTTCGCCCCGGCCACCGGCCAGGAGTTCGCGCTCATCCCGGTCGAGAACGCGGTCGGCAACTTCACCAAGATCGTGCAGCGGTTGCCGGTCAGGATCGCGGTGGACCGTTCCGACAAGCTGTCCGGCGCGCTCCGTCCCGGGCTGTCGGTCAAGGTGAAGGTGGATGTGCGCGACACCGCCACGGGCCTGAGCTTCGCCGAGTCCGCGGCGGCGGACACCGCGTTCGCGGCGCGATGACGGCCACGGCTCCGCCTGCGCCCGCGGCGGCCGGTCAGCCGCCCGGGCCTGCTCCCTTCGCCGGGATGGGAGCCTCGGCCCCGCGCCGGGCGGACGGCTCCATCAACTGGACGGCGCTGCTGCTGGGATTCGGCGCCATGGTGGTCGGGCACTTCATGGCGGTGCTGGACATCCAGATCGTCTCCGCCTCCCTGCCCGAGATCCAGGCGGGCATCGGGGCCAGCGCCGACGAGGTCAGCTGGATCCAGACGAGCTACCTGATCGCCGAAGTCGTGATGATCCCGCTGGCCGGCTTCCTGTCGCGCCTGTGGGGCACCCGCCCGGTGTTCCTGATCAGCTGCGCCGGCTTCACGGTGATGAGCGTGGCGACGGGTCTGGCGACCTCCATGGAGCAGATGATCCTGTTCCGCGCCCTTCAGGGCTTCATCGGCGGCGCCATGATCCCGACCGTGTTCGCGGTGGCGTTCTCCGCCTTCCCGCCCGAACGCCGGCTGCTGTCCAGCCTGATCATGAGCATGATCATCTCTCTGGCGCCGACCGTCGGGCCGACGCTGGGCGGGCACCTGACCGACTGGCTCAGCTGGCGCTGGTTGTTCTTCATCAACGTGCCCCCGGGAATCCTGGTGATGGTCCTGGTCTGGCGCTACGGCGCCTTCGACAAGGGGGACAGCCGGCTCGCGAAGGGCTTCGACTGGACCGGCCTGGCGCTCATGGCCGTGTTCCTGATGAGCATGCAGTACGTGCTTGAGGAGGCGCCCGGCGAGAACTGGTTCGAAAGCGATCTGGTGCTGTGGCTGACCGTGACCGTGGCCCTCGCCGGCGCGGGGTTCATCTGGCGGCAGCTGGCTCACCCCAACCCGATCATCGAGCTGCGCTGCTTCCGCGACTCGAACTTCGTCATCGGCCTCAGCATGAGCTTCGTTTCGGGCATCGTGCTGTTCGGCGGCACGTTCCTGATCCCGCAATACCTCGGGCTCGTGCGCGGTTACTCCGCCGGCCAGATCGGGACCGTCATGGTGGTGGCGGGCCTGGGCATGATGTTCACCGGGCCGATCGCCGGTCGCCTCGCGCAGACGCTGGACGCGCGCATCCAGATGCTGATCGGGTTCGGCGTCTGCGGCCTGGGCTTCTGGCTGGGCCGCGACATCAGCGATCAGTGGGGGTTCTGGGAGTTCGCCGGCCTGCAGGCCCTGCGCTCCTTCGGCCTGATGATGGCGATGCTGTCCACCCAGAACGTCACTATGGCGAGCCTGCCTGGGCCGCTCATCAAGAGCGCCTCGGGGCTGATCAACCTCGCCCGGAACACAGGGGGTGCGGTGGGCCTGGCGCTGATCTCGACCACCCTGGGGGTCGGCTCGCGCGAACACCTGACCGAGCTCAGCTCGGCCATGTCGATGGGCAGCGCCGAAAGCCAGGGACTCCTGGCCAACCTGACCGAGCGCATGACCGCCCTCGGCGTGGCGGACCCGGAGGGCGCCGCGCGCAAGGCGGTGTTCGGCATGCTTCAGCACGAGGCCCTGACGCTCACCTTCGGCGACGCCTTCGCCATGGTCGCGGTGGCCTGCTTCGTCGCCGCGATCATGGCGCAGTTCTCCAAGCCCCGGCGGCCCAGCGAGTTCGGTCAGCCGCTGCCGAGCAAGGCGGAGGCGCATTGATGCCGCGCGCCCTGGGACAGATCGATCTCCGCAAATCAGAGGCCATCCTCGACGCGGCCTCGGAGGTCCTTTCCGAACGCGGGCTGGCGGCCACCGTGGAGGAGATCGCCCGCCGCGCCGGCGTCTCCAAACAGACGATCTACAATCACTTCGGCGGGCGGGAGGAGATCGTCCGTGCGCTGGCGGACCGGCGGGCGAGCTTCGTCGCCGCGCCGCTCGCCGAACCCGGGGCGGCCGAGGACCCGGAGACGGCGCTCTACGGCTATGCTCGTTCCCTGCTCGATGCGGTCGCGACCGCTCGGCATTCGGAGGTCATGCGGATGAGCATCCTGCACGCCTCCGAGCACCGGGATCTGGCCGAGATCATCTTCAACGCAGGGCCGCGAACCTCTCGGCGCCGGCTGGCGGAGTTCCTCGCCGCCGAGCACGAGGCCGGTCGGCTGGAGGTCGAGGATCCCGCCCTCGCGGCCGACTTCTTCGCCGGCATGGTGCTCGGGTCGCTTCAGCTGAAGGGCCTCCTGGGCCTGGGCGGGCCGGAGCCCGGCGAGCCGGAGCGTCGGGCGCGGGCCGCATCCGCCGCGTTCATGCGCGCCTACGCGCCCAATCGCCCTCGGGCCGCGAACGGGTGACGGATGAACTCGCGATCCGGCGGCTCGGCGCAGCCGACGCGGAGCCGTACCGGCAGATCCGGCATGAAGCCTTGGAGCGTCATCCGGAAGCGTTCGCCTCCAGCCTTGAGGAGGAGCTCCGGCTCTCGGTCGCCGACTACGCCGAACGGCTGACCCGGGCTCCGCCGGCGGCCGTCTTCGGGGCGTTTGAGGGAGAGCGGCTGGTCGGCACGGCGGGCGTCTACGCCCATTCCGGGCTGAAGGTCCGGCACGGCGGCGTGCTCTGGGGCGTCTATATTCGCCAGGCGTGGCGCGGTTCGGGCGTCGCCGAGCGTCTGGCCCGCACGGTGGTCCGCCACGCCGGCGAAGCCGGGCTGGAGGTGCTTGAGCTCACGGTCGGAAGGGACAACAGGGCCGCGTACACCCTCTACGAGCGCCTGGGCTTCACGCCCTACGGTGTTCGCGATGACGCGCTGAAGGTCGACGGGCGTTACGTCGCCGAGGTCCTGATGCTGTTGCGGCTCTAGGCGCCCTAGCCGCGGGCGGGCTTGACAGTCTGAGCCTGACCCAGAACCGTGATCACGCTTCAGAGGTCAGCCGATCTTCATGCGATCCCTCATCCAGGCGTGCGCCGCCGTCCTCCTCTTCTCTGCGGCTCCTGCAGCGGGTCAGTCGCCCACGCCCCAGCCAGGCGTCCGGGAGGTCGGGGCCTTGGTGTACGACGGCGTTCCCGCTGTGCCGCCGGCCCTGGCGGAGCGGCTGAAGCGCTACGGGAACGCGCGGTCCGCGGCGTTCGCCGACTGGCTGCCTGACGGGACGATGCTGATCGCGACGCGGTTCGGCTCGACCCCGCAGTTGCACCACCTGACGGCGCCGGGCGCCGCCCGGCGGCAGATCACCTTCTTCGACGAACCGGTGACGGGAGCCCAAGCCCGTCCGAAAGGCTCCGGCGAGTTCGTCTTCGCCCGGGACCGGGGCGGCGACGAGTATTACCAGGGCTACGTGACCCGGCTCGCCGGTTTCGAGACGCCCTTCACCGAGCCCAAGACGCGCAATCAGGCCTTCACCTGGTCGCGTGACGGCGCCCTGCTCGCCTGGGCTCGGGTCACGCCGGGCGACCCGAACTACGACGTCATGCTGATGAAAGCCGGCGCTTCGTCCAGCCGCCGCGTCGTGCTGGAAGGCTCGGGCGCCATCAGTCCGATCGACGTGGCGAACGACGGCCGAACGATGCTGCTTGGCCGCGTCATCTCCGCCGCCGAGCGGGAGCTCTACCGGGTCGATGTCACGACCGGGCGCCTGACGGAGATCAACCCCTCGGACGAGAAGATCGCCTACGGGGCGGCCCAGCTGACGCCGGACGGCCGGACCCTGTACGTCGCCTCCGACGAGGGCTCCGACTTCAAGCGCCTGACCGCCATTGATCTGGCGAGCGGCCGCAAGACGGTCGTGACCCCCGATCTGAACTGGGACGTGGAAGGGGTCGAGCTGTCCGACGACGGCGCCCTGCTGGCCTACAGCGTCAACGAGGACGGGCTTTCCCGGGTGGTGCTGCAGAATTTGCGAACGCGGCGCGCGCTACCGGCTCCCAAGCTGCCCCCCGCCGTGGTCGGCGGGCTCGAGTTCTCACCCGACGGGCGTCGGCTCGCGATGACCCTGGCGACCAACACCGGAACGGACGTCTACACCTGGGAGCTGGGCGAGCAGCGGCTGACCCGCTGGACCGACAGCGAGTTGGGCGGCCTGGACCCGAACCTGCTCGCGCCGACCCGGGTGATCCGGTTCAAGAGCTTCGACGGGCGCAGCATACCAGCCCTTGTCGAGCGCCTCGCCAAGCCGGCCCAAGCCCGCTCCCCGGTGATCATCAACATTCATGGCGGCCCCGAGGGTCAGGAACGCCCTGGCTTCAGCCCGGCCATGATGGCCTACATGACCGAGCTCGGCGCCGTGGTGATCTCGCCCAACGTTCGGGGCTCGGAGGGCTACGGCAAGATCTACCTGTCGCTCGACAACGCCGACAAGCGCGAGGACTCGGTCAAGGACATCGGCGCCCTGCTGGACTGGATACGGTCCCAGCCGGACCTCGATCCGGAGCGGGTCGTGGTCACCGGCGGCTCCTACGGCGGCTACATGGTCCTGGCGAGCCTGGTTCATTATTCCGACCGGCTGGCGGGCGGCATCGACGTGGTCGGCATCTCCAATTTCATCACCTTCCTGAACAACACCGAAGGCTATCGGCGCGATCTCCGGCGCGTCGAGTACGGCGACGAGCGCGACCCCGCCATGCGGGCGGTGTTCGAGCGGATCAGCCCGCTCAACAACGCCGAGCGCATCCGCAAGCCCTTGCTGGTGGTTCAGGGCGACAACGACCCCCGCGTTCCTAAGAGCGAGGCCGACCAGCTGGTGCAGAAGCTTCGTCGCCAGGGAACCGAGGTCTGGTACCTGCGCGCCAGGAACGAGGGCCACGGCTTCCGCAAGAAGGAGAACCGCGACGCCCAGCGGGAGGTCGAGATGATGTATCTTCGCAAGATCCTGCGCCTGCCGGAGCCCGCGCCGGTCGGAACGCCCACGCAACCTTAACGCCTAGGGGCGTAGGCGTCGGTCATGAGGATCGACGTCCTGCGACCGTCGGAGCTGACGCCCGCGCACCTCGCCGCCTGGCGGGCGTTCCAGGCGGCCGACGCTGCGCTCGCCAGCCCGTTCCTGACCCCCGAGTGGCCGCTGGCCGTCGAAGCGGCCGGCGCAGGCGACGTCCGGATCGCGGTGCAGAGCACAGACGCGCGGCCGCAGGCGTTCCTGGCCGTCAAGCGCGGCCGCTACACCGCCATGGCCGCCGGCGCTCCCCTGTCGGACGCCCAGGCCGTGCTCGCTGCACCGGGCGCGCGGATCGACCTGACCGCGATGCTCTCTGCGCTCGGAGTGCAGCGCTTCGACTTCACCCACGCGCCGACCTCAGACAGCATCCTGGCCCCGGGTTTCCGCGGGCGGACGGACACCCACTTCGTCGACCTTACGGGCGGCTGGGCGGGCTATCAGGCCGAGTTGAAGGCCCGAAAGTCGGACCTGATCCGCGACGCCGGACGCCGTACACGCCGGGCGGAGAAGGAGGTCGGCGCCGTCCGCTTCACGCTCGACAACACCAATCTGGACGATTTTCGGCAGGTGCTCGATTGGAAGCGCGCCCAGTACGCCGAGACGCGCCAGACCGACGTGCTGCGCCCCGCCTGGTCCCGGCGGCTGCTGGAGCAGCTGTTCGAGACCCGCGAGCCCGCCTTCGGAACCCGCTTCTCCACCCTCCACATCGGCGATCGGCTCGCTTGCGGGCACTTGGCCCTGTGCGCCGGCGACCTCGCCTACGCCTGGTTCATCGCCCACCACTGCGACTTCTCCCGGCACTCGCCAGGCCTGGTGCTGATGGTGGAGCTCACCCGTCATCTGGCTGAGGAGGGTCGCTGGCGCGCCTTCGACCTCGGTCCGGGCGACTACCTGTTCAAACAGCGGCTCTGCAACGCCGAGCGGCCGCTGGCCTACGGGTTCGTCGGAAGGCCCTCTCCGGCGGCCGCCTTCCGCAGCGCGGCCTACCGCGTCCGGAACTGGGCGGAAGCCGCGCCGCTCGGCCGGGTGTCGGCCCTGCCCGGCAAGGCGATGCGCCGCTGGGACGTGATCCGCGCCCTGGCTTGAAGCGCGGGGCGCGCACGGTTAAGGCCCGCCCCCTATGGTCAGCTTCGAAGACATCCAGGCGGCCGCCGGTCGGCTCAAGGGCGCGGTCGAGCGCACGCCGTGCCGTTACTCGCGCACCTTGTCGGAGATCACGGGTGCTCAAGTCTGGGTGAAGTTCGAGAACCTGCAGTTCACGGCCGCCTACAAGGAGCGGGGGGCCCTGAACCGGCTCTCGACCCTGAACGACCGGACAGGCGTGGTCGCGGCGTCGGCCGGCAACCACGCTCAGGCGCTGGCCTATCACGGCGCGCGGCTAGGCGTGCCGGTCACCATCGTCATGCCCAAGGCGACGCCGTTCGTGAAGGTCGAGCACACCCGCGCCTTCGGAGCCGAGGTCATCCTCGAGGGCGACACCTACGACGAGGCCGAGGCCATCGCCCATCGGCTCGAAGGCGACCGCGGACTGACCTTCGTGTCAGCGTTCAACGACGTCGGCGTGATCGCAGGACAGGGCACGGTCGCGCTGGAGATGCTGGAGGACGTGCCGGACCTCGAGATCCTGCCCATCCCGATCGGCGGGGGCGGGCTGATCGCCGGCTGCTCGGTCGCCGCCAAGAGCATCAATCCCGACATCCGCATCATCGGCGTGGAGGCGGCCATGTACCCCTCCTTCACAGCCCGCATGCGCGGCATGCCCGCCCATTGCGGCGGCCAGACCATCGCCGAGGGCATCGCGGTCAAGGCGGTGGGCGAGCTGAACTACGCCATCGCCCGCCCTCTGATCGAGGACGTGCTGCTGATCGAGGAGAGCTATTTCGAGCGCGCGGTCGCCCTCTACTGCACCGTCGAGAAGACGGTCGCCGAGGGCGCTGGCGCCGCCTCCCTCGCGGCTCTGCTCGCCTATCCGGAGCGCTTCCGAGGCAGGAAGGTCGGCCTGATCCTCTGCGGCGGGAACATCGACACCCGCCTGCTCGCCTCAGTGCTGACGCGCGAGCTGATCCGGGCTCAGCGCCTGACGTCGCTCCGCATCGTCGGGGACGACCGTCCGGGGTTGCTGGCCAAGATCAGCAACGTGATCGGCGGCCACGGCGGCAACATCATCGAAGTGGCCCACAATCGCCTGGCGCTGGACGTGCCCGCCAAGGGCGCCGAGTTCGACATCATGATCGAGACCCGCGACGCCCAGCACACCCAGGAGATCGTCGACGCCCTCCGGGCCGAGGGCTATCCCCCGAAAGCGTTCCAATGATCCGCGTCGTCGCCCTCTGCACCGCGCTGGCCTTGGCGGCCTGCGCCCGCGCCGAGACCGAGGCGCCCGCCGTCGCGCCTCCCGACGCCGCCGCCAAGAACTGGCTGGCGGAGAACAAGCGCGAGCGCGGCGTGGTGACCCTGCCCTCGGGCATTCAGTACCGGGTGGTCCGCGCCGGCCCGGTGACCGGCGTCAAGCCCGACGAGGACGACCTGGTGAAGGTCCACTACGAGGGGACGCTGACCGACGGCACCGAGTTCGACTCGAGCTACCGCGAGGGCCGCCCGCTGATCGCCCGCCCGGGCATGCTGATCCCCGGCTGGGCCGAGGTTCTGCAGCTGATGCGCCCTGGCGACGAGTGGCGCGTCTTCATCCCGCCCGAGCTCGGGTATGGCGAGCAAGGCGCAGGTCCCATTCCGCCCCACAGCGTGCTGGTGTTCCGCATGGAGCTGCTGGACGTCCTGCCGCGCGAAGGCGAGTGACGCCGCGCGCTTGACGAAGCGGCGCCTGGACCGCGACCTTGCGGTCAGGCGCGGGTGACGCGCGCCGCTCGGGAGTTCGTTCATGGTCCGCTTCGATCGCCGCCTTTTTGCAGGCGCCGCCCTTTCCGCGCTGCTGGCTGCGCCGGCCGCCGCCGAGCCGCCGATGGCCAAGCCGGAGGCCGTCGGGCTCAGCCCCGCCGCCCTGCAGAAGCTGGACAGCCAGCTCCACGGCTTCGTGGACGAAGGCAAGCTGGCGGGGGTGGTGACCCTTGTGGCCCGACGCGGGAAGGTCGCCCACTTCGACGCCTACGGTAAGCGCGACGCGCAGAGCGGCGCGCCGATCGGCAAGGACACGATCTTCCGCATCGCTTCGATGACCAAGCCGGTCACGGGCGTCGCGATGATGATGCTGTACGAAGAGGGCAAGTGGAGGCTGGACGACCCAGTCGCCAAGCACATTCCCGAGTTCAAGGACCTGAAGGTTAAGGCCGCTGACGGTTCGCTGGTCCCGCAGACCCGGCCGATGACCATGGCCGAGCTGATGAGCCATACCGCCGGTTTCGACGTCTCGGCGGGCTACGAGGCCCACAACATCGCGCCTCGCGACCAGCCCCTGCAGTACATGATCGACAAGCTGGCGACCCTGCCGCTGGTCGATCAGCCGGGAACGGACTGGAACTACGGCCCGAGCGTCAACATCCAGGGCTACGTGGTCGAGAAGCTGTCGGGCAAGCCTTTCGACGTGTTCCTGCAGGAGCGCATCTTCACCCCGCTCGGGATGACCGACACCGGCTTCTGCGTGCCGAAGACCAAGCTCGAGCGCGTCGCGCGCATCCACACCTACGACGCCGGCGGGAAGATCACCGCCGCTCCGGCGACCGGCGACCCGTCGTCCTGCCCGGTCTTCAAGTCCGGCAGCGGCGGCCTGTTCTCCACGGCGGAGGACTACTGGCGTTTCGCGTCCATGCTGGAGAACGACGGCGCCTTCAACGGCCGCCGTCTGCTCAAGTCCCAGACGGTCAGGCTGATGCGCACCGACGTGCTGAAGCCCGGCGTGCTTCTGGACCTGTACGGCCCGACCCAGCCCGGCATCGGCTTCGGCATGGACGTGGCCATCGTCAAGGATCCCAAGGCGGCCAACACGCCGCAGGCGGTCGGCTCCAACTACTGGGGCGGGGCTTTCGGGACCTGGTACTGGGTCGACCCCGCCAACGATCTGGTGTTCGTCGGCATGATCCAGAACCTGCAGGGCAGCGTGCCCGGCCGGGGCACCCCGGACGTGCGCAGCTTGTCGGTCCGCACGGTCTACGAGGGCATGCAGGGCGCCAAGACCGCCGCGAGATAGCAACTTACGCAAAGCTGTTGCGTGCGGCCGCCTGTTCTCTGGACGCGGCCGCACGATCTCACCTACATGCCGTGCATGCCGGGCAAGACGCTCTACGACAAGATCTGGGACGCGCATCTCGTGGCCGAAGAGGGCGGTGAAGCCGTCCTCTACATCGACCTGCATCTTATCCATGAGGTGACCACGCCGCAGGCGTTCGCGGGCCTGCGAGCCGCTCACCGTCCCGTTCGCCGGCCGGAGCGGACGCTGGCGGTCGCCGACCACAACACGCCGACCGAGGGGCAGGCCCTGGGCGTCGCCGCCGTCGCCGACGAGGAGGCTCGCGCCCAGCTCCAGATGCTCGAGCGCAATGTCGCCTGGGCCGGCATCGAGTTCCTCCCCATGGGCGACCCGCGCAACGGCATCGTCCATGTGGTCGGGCCCGAGCAGGGCCGCACCCAGCCGGGAATGACGGTGGTCTGCGGCGACAGCCACACCTCCACCCATGGCGCCTTCGGCGCGCTGGCGCACGGGATCGGCACCAGCGAGGTGGAGCACGTGCTCGCGACCCAGACGCTGCGGACCCGCAAGGCCCGGAACATGCGCGTCCGCTTCGAGGGGGCCCTGCCCCGCGGCGTGGGCGCCAAGGACATGGCGCTGGCCCTGATCGCCAAGATCGGCACGGGCGGGGGCACCGGCTGCGTGATCGAGTACGCGGGCGAGGCGGTGCGCGGGCTGTCGATGGAGGGCCGCATGACCCTCTGCAACATGACCATCGAGGCGGGCGCCCGCGCCGGGCTGGTGGCGCCTGACGAGACCACCGTCGCCTACCTGCAGGGCCGCCCCGCCGCGCCGACCGGCGCAGCCTGGGACATGGCGGTCGGCTATTGGCGCACCTTCTCCACCGACCCGGACGCAGCGTTCGACCGCGAGGTGGTGGTCGACGTGTCCGACTTGGAGCCGATGGTCACTTGGGGCACCAGCCCGGAAGACGCCGTGCCGGTCAGCGCCCTGACCCCGAATCCCGACAGCTTCAGCCACCCCGAGAAGCAGGCCGCCGCCGCCCGCGCGCTCGAGTACATGGGCCTGCAGGCCGGCCAGCCGATCGCCGCGGCCGCCGTGGACCGGGTGTTCATCGGCAGCTGCACCAACAGCCGGATCGAGGACCTGCGCGAGGCCGCCGCGGTGGCCGGGGGGCGTCATGTCGCCCCCGGCGTCCGCGCCATGGTGGTCCCGGGCTCGGGCCTGGTGAAGGCGCAAGCTGAAGCCGAGGGGCTGGACGCCGTCTTCCGCGAAGCCGGCTTCGAATGGCGCGAGCCCGGGTGCTCCATGTGCCTGGGGATGAACCCCGACCGCCTCGCGCCCGGCGAACGCTGCGCCTCCACCAGCAACCGCAACTTCGAAGGCCGCCAGGGCCGCGGCGGCCGCACCCACCTGATGAGCCCCGCCATGGCCGCTGCCGCCGCCGTGACCGGCCGCCTCGCCGACGTCCGCGAGCTGCTGGGGTGATCCGCGCCGGGCTCCTGGCGCTCTGCCTTCTCCTGGCGGGCGGCGCTGCCGCCCAGGAGGCTGACGAAGAAGACGGCCCGCTGCCCTTCCTGGAGACCCGGGACGGCATGCGCTGGAGCGTGAGCATCGAGCGCTCCACCGAGGAGCGGAGGAGCGGCGTCCCGCCAAGGACGTGGTCGCTGAAAGCCCGCTACGACGCAGTCCTGGCTCGGACCATGGACCGGGGCAACGTGGTCACCTGGACGCCGGTCGAGGTGAAGGTCGAAGGCCAGCCGGCGCCCGAGAGCAGCGCGGTCGCCTCCGGCGCTCCGATCTTCTTCCGCGCGGACGGCAGCCTCGCGCCCACCCGAATCGAGAACTGGGACGCTCTGCGCGCCACGCTCGCCAAGTCGGCTCCAAACCTCGGCCAGGCGACGGCCGAAGCCGCGGCGCGCTTTCTGCTCCCCGACGCCGCCCTGATCGCGCTGCCGCAGGACATGCCGGTCAGCGCCGACAAGCCGCTCGAACTTGACGACCAGGTCGCCAACCCGCTCGGCGGGCCGCCCATCGCCTCGCGCATGCGTTTCGAGCCGGCGACCGTGTCCGGCGATCGCGTGATCCTGCGCTGGACCCGAAGCATCGACCCGTCGGCCGGCCGCGCGCTGGCGGACGCGCTCCGCAACGCCGCCGAGAAAGGCGGGGCCGACGCGGCGACGAAGGCCAAGCTCGCCGGCCTGACCGTCGAGCGCCGCGACGAGTGCCGCTTCGAGATGGACGCCAGGAACGGCATGACCCGCCTGGCGGATTGCACCATCACCACCGGGATCACGAGCGCTTCCGAGCAGGGCGGCCGCGTCGAGCGGGTCCGCATCGTGCAGACGCCCCGGCCATGATCCTGGGTCTCGACCACGTTCCGGTCGTGGTCGAGGACCTGGACGCGGCCGCCGCCGGATTTGAGGCTTTGCTGGGCGCGCCGCCCGTCTGGCGCGGGCGGCTGCCAGGGGTGCGGCACGCCTTCTTCGAAGCGCCCGGCTTCGCTTTGGACGTGATCGCCCCTGACGGCGAGGGACCGGCGGGGGACCAGGCCCGGGCGCGGCTCGCGAGGCACGGGCCGGGGCCCTCCGCCATCGGCTGGCGTGTCGCCGACCTCGACGCCGCCATGGAGAGGCTCGAGCGGCGCGGACTAGCCGGCGGCGGACACGGCGTGACCGTCTCGACGGCCGAAGACGGCCGGGAGCGAGCCTGGCCCATCGGCCTTCTACGCGCCCGCCCGACAGGCGGGCTGTCCATGTTCCTCGTCCAGGGCGAGCCGGCGACCGATGGGCCTTCGAGGCCCGTCGGCGGGGCGGTCGTCGGCCTTGATCACGTCGTCGTCGAAACCGAGGACCCTGAACGCGCGGTGGCGCTCTACGGCGGACGGCTCGGGCTCGACCTGCGGCTGGACCGGACGCACGAGCGGTTCGGGGCGCGCATGCTGTTCTTCCGCTGCGGCCCCTCCGTGGTGGAGATCGTCAGCCGGCTCGGCGCGGCGCCGACAGGAGTCCGCGACAAGATCGGCGGCCTGGCCTGGCGCGTGTCCGACGCTACCGCCGCCCGGGCGCAGTGCGCCTCGGCCGGGTTCGATGTGTCGGAGGTTCGCGCCGGCCGCAAGCCCGGGACCCGCGTGTTCACCGTCCGGAACGCGCCCGCAGGCGTCCCGACGCTGTTCGTCGGGCCGGCCTGACCCGCTCAACCCGGCTCGGACGGCTCCTGCGGCTCTGAAGACTTGGCCGCCTTCGCCTTCTTGATGATCTGCTTGAGCTTGAGCGCCTGCCGGTCCGACAGCGCCGCCAGCTCCGAGCCCTTGTCAGGGTCGCCGAAGGCGCGGCCGTAGGTCTTCACGCGCTCTTCGACCGACCCTAGGAACTCGCCTTCCCAGTCGGTCAGCTCCACGCCGGCCTTGGCGGCCAGCCGCTTGGCGCGGCGCAGCGCCTTGACCGCGGCGTCGGCCGAGACCTGCCGCATCGACTTGCGCTTGGGCGGCCCCGAGCGCCCTGGCGAGGATCGCTTCAGTCAAGCCCGCCGATGGCGGAGAGATAGAGGTCGACTAGCGCCTCTTCCTCCTGGCGCTTGGCCGCGTCCTGCTTGCGCAGGCGGATCACCTTGCGGAGGATCTTCACGTCGAAGCCCTCGCCCTTGGCCTCCAGGAACACTTCCTTGATGTCGGTGGCGATCGCGGCCTTGTCCTCTTCGAGGCGCTCGACGCGTTCGATGAAGCTCTTCAGCCGGCCCTGAGCGGCGGCCGTCAGCATGTCGGCGTGGTCCTGGTCCGAGGCGGTCTCGGCGACGAGGGCGGCGTCGTAGGCCATGGGTCAAGGGCTCCGAAGGGAAGCCGCGACCTATAACAGGCCGTGCCGCTCCAGCGCGGGGCGGAGCGCCGCAGGGTCCCCGAACCTGTGGACAAAGAAGCCCAAACTCTGGGCGGCTTCGATGTTGGCCGGGCTGTCGTCGACGAACAGCATCTCCTGCGGCGCGAACCCGCTGCGCGCGCAGGCGAGGTCGAAGATGCGCCGCTCGGGCTTGGCGCAAGCTTCCGCGCCGGACACCACCACGTCCACCCAGTGATCGAAAGCCGAACTCATGGCCTTCACGCCGGGCCAGACCTCGGTCGACATGTTGGTCAGGCCGAACTGGGGCACGCCCCGGGCGGCCAGTTCGGCGATAGCCGCCTCGGTCTCCGGAATGACCCCGTCGAACATCTCCCACCACCGGTCCCACCAGGCGGCGATGGCCTCGGCGTGCGCGGGCTGCTCGGCCTGGAGGGCGGCGACGCCCTCGGCGAAGGGACGGCCGCGATCATGCTCCATGTGCCAGGCCATGGTGCAGACTTCGGCCAGGAAGCGGTCCCGCTCGGCCGGATCGAGGAAGATCTTGCTGTAGAGCGTGCGCGGGTCCCAGCGCACCACGACGTTGCCGACGTCCCAGAGCACGGCCCTGGGGGCCGCCTCTGTCATCGGCCTGCTCAGCCCTGCTTGGCCTTGAAGCGCGGGTCGGTCTTGTTGATCACGTAGACGCGGCCCTTGCGGCGCACGACCTTGCAGTCGCGGTGGCGCGTCTTGAGCGACTTCAGCGAGCTTCTGACCTTCATGGCGGGTCCGTTCGGAACGCGAGCGGGCGCGCCGCCGTAAGCGGGGCTCGCGGTGAATGTGAGGGCGCGGCGGATACCGGAGGGGGCGCTCGAAGTCAACGCCAGCAGCGATCGTCGGCCCCTCGCCTCACACAGCCAGGCAGACGACCCGGGCGATGCGCAGCTCGCGGCGAAGGTCGTCGGCGATGCGGCCGTAGTTTTCCGCGGTGATCGGCGTGGGCAGCTCGCCGGGCGGGGGGGACGCGCGGGCGGCCCGGAGCGTCGCCCGCAGGCTCTCGGGGGAGGTCGTGTAGATGCGGCCCCGGCGCGGGGACTCGGCGATGGTGACGCCGACGATCTGCCCCTCGGCGTCCAGCGCGGGGGCGCCCGACAGCCCCGCGAGGGATCCGGTCAGCCCTTCGGTTCGGCCCGTCTCCGCCCAGGCCAGCACGGGCTCGGAACGCGCGCCGCGTCCCATCACCACCAAGGTCTCCCGCCCCAGCAAGCGGCTCGTGGCCTCGCCCGGACTGCCGCCCGGGAAGCCGAGGTGGAAGGCCCGTCCCCCGCGCCGAAGCGGCTGCTCCAGCCCGGACGGCAGGGGCGCGGGCCCGCCCTCAGTCCGCAGGAAGGCGATATCGGCGCGCGGGTCGATGATGACGTCCGCGGTCACGCCGCGCGCCCGACCGACGATGACGGCGGCCTGGCTGCATCCGTCCACCACGTGGCGCGCCGTCAGCCACATGCCGTCGCCATCGATGGAGAAGGCGGTCCCGAGCCCGGGTTGCGGATCGGAGCCGACCTCCACGTAGACAGAGGGGTCGAACGGCGAGGCCGGACCGAGCACCGCGCCCTCCTCGGCGGGGGTGATCTCCGGCGGGGGCTCGGGCGCGTCGATGTTCTCGCGCCGACCGACCGCGGCGAACAGCAGCGCGGCGACCACCGCGCCATAGATCGCCCAGTCCGGCAGCCGGGGCGCCGCCATCAGCCGGCGACGGCGGAAGCCAGGATCAGGGCCGTGGCGATCTTGGCCCCGACCAGCAGGGCCGCCGCCGCCACTTCTCCGGCAGCGATCCGGGCCGGTAGTCCGCGCAGGATCAGGTCGGCCATGCGGAAGACGAACAGCTGCACGACGATGGTGGCCACGCCCCAGACCACGATCTCAAGCAGAGAGGTCGAGGCGGCCAGCGAGACTCCGAGCGGGATCGCCAGGCCCACCAGCACGCCCGCGAAGGACAAACCCGCAGCCGCGTTGCCGGCGCGGACCAGGGTGATCTCCTTGTGGGGCGTCAGCAGGGCGTAGACGGTCGCGCCCGCCAGCAGCAGCAGGACGGTGACGGTCGCGTGCAGCAGCGTCAGCGGAAAGCCGGTGGCGAAGGCCTGAACCTCGGGACTGACCATGGGAGAGGGCATGCAGGGCTCTTGGCGACCAAATACGGCGGTCGTGTAGCATGCGTCGGGCGCAACCCCGCTAGAGGCCGCTGGACTTGGGCCGGCGCGGGGCCTAGATGCGCGCCCTCTCTTCCCCAGGCGCAGGCTGGCGTTCGATCCGCCGCCGCGCCGGACGTGCTCGCGATGAAACGCCCCGACACCCGCTCCAAGACGCCCGCCGGCCCGAGCCAGCGTCAGCTCCGCGCCGGCGAGCTGGTCCGTCACGCCCTGGCCGAAATCCTCCGTGAAGAAGAGGTCCACGACGACGCCATGGCCGGCGTGTCGGTGACGGTCAGCGAGGCGCGCATGTCGCCGGACCTGAAGCATGCGACCGTGTTCGTGCAGCCGCTGGGCGGCGGTCACGCCGACGAGGTGGTCGCGGCCCTGAACCGCCATGCGAAGTTCCTCCGGGGCGAGCTCGGCCGTCACGTCGACCTGAAGTTCACCCCGGACCTGCGCTTCCGCCGCGACGAGAGCTTCGAGGCCGCCGCCCATATGGACGCGCTGTTCAACAGCCCGGCCGTGCGGCGCGATCTGGAGCGGGCCGACGACGAAGGCGACGATGGGGCGTCGTAAGAAGGGCGACCCGGTCCATGGCTGGGTGTGCCTGGACAAGCCCTACGACTTCGGTTCGACCGAGGCTGTCGGCCGTATCCGGAGGCTCTACAACGCTCAGAAGGCGGGCCACGCGGGGACGCTCGACCCGCTGGCGACGGGGATCCTGCCCATCGCGCTGGGGGAGGCGACCAAGACCGTCTCCTTCCTGATGGACGCGGACAAGGCCTACCGGTTCACCATCCGCTGGGGCGAGACCACCGACAGCTTCGACCGGGAGGGCAAGGTCACGGCGACGTCCGACGTCCGGCCTAGTCCGGAGCAGGTGGCGGCAGTGCTGCCGCGGTTCATCGGTGAGATCTCCCAGGTTCCGCCGGCCTTCTCCGCCGTGCGGGTCGGCGGTGAGCGGGCCTACGACCTCGCCCGCGCCGGCCAGGCGCCCGTGCTCGAGCCCCGCACCGTGACCATCTACTCGGCCGAGGTGGCCACGGCGCCGGACGTCGACCACGTCGAAATCGCGATCACCTGCGGCAAGGGAACCTACGTCCGCGCCCTGATCCGCGACCTCGCCGAGGCTCTTGGGGCATGCGGGCATGCGGCGGCGCTGCGGCGCACCCGGGTCGGCCCGTTCGATGAAGGCTCAGCGGTCACGCTGGAGTCGCTGGGGGAATTGTGCCATAGGGGCGCCGGGCGGGAGGTTTTGCTTCCGGTCGAGACCGCGCTGGACGACATCCCGGCGCTGGCCGTGACCGCTGAAGACGCTTTCCGGCTCAGCCAAGGACGCGCCATCGTCCTTCTCCCCCGTCAGGTGGAAGCCCTGCGTTCCCTCGTCCCCCGTCAAACAAGGGATGGCGAGGACCGCACCGTTTCAGCCATGGCGGACGGAAAGGTGGCGGCGATCTGCGAGCTGCGCGCCGGGCGTTTGAGCCCGGTCCGGGTTTTCCATCTCCAATCCTGAAAAGGAACTCCGATGTCGATTACGGCCGAACGCAAAGCCGAAGTGATTCAACAGCACGCCCGCGGCGAAGCCGACACCGGCTCCGCCGAGGTGCAGGTCGCGATCATGTCCGAACGGATCGCCAACCTGACCGAGCACTTCAAGACGCACAAGAAGGATAACCACTCCCGCCGGGGCCTGCTGAAGCTGGTCTCCGCGCGCCGGAGCCTGCTTGACCACCTCAAGAAGTCGGACGCCGCGCGGTACCAGTCCCTCATCGAGACGCTGGGCCTGCGGCGCTAAGATCGTGAGGTGAAGCTGGCCTTCACGGCCCGCTTCACCATCTTGACGTCATTCTCGGGTCGCCTGCAGCGCCCGAGAATGACGGGAGTACTTTGGAGGGGGCCGCAGACAGGCGCGGCCCATCCATCCGGACCACAGTCGGTCCACACACGCCGAGGGCTCACGACAGCAGTCCTCATCCAGCCTGTCGCTTGGAGAGGACGCCCCAGAGCTCCCTGTCCGCCCCGCGAGGCAATCCGGCCCGCGGATACGAAAGACGAAAATGTTCGACATCAAACGCAAGACCATCGACTGGGGCGGCCGCAAGCTGACCCTGGAAACCGGCCGCATGGCCCGTCAGGCCGACGCCGCCGTGCTGGCCACCTACGGCGAGACCACCGTCCTCGCCACCGTCGTTTTCGGCAAGTCGCCCAAGCCCGGCCTCGACTTCTTTCCCCTCACGGTCGACTACATCGAAAAGACCTACGCGGCGGGCAAGATCCCGGGCGGCTTCTTCAAGCGTGAAGGCCGGCCTTCGGAGAAGGAGACCCTGGTCTCCCGCCTGATCGACCGTCCGATCCGTCCGCTGTTCGTGAAGGGCTTCAAGCACGAGACCCAGGTCGCCGTGCACGTGCTCTCCCACGACATGGAGAACGACCCCGACATCCTGGCCATGGTGGCCACCTCGGCCGCCCTGACCCTCTCGGGCGTGCCCTTCATGGGCCCGATCGGCGCCGCCCGCGTCGCCTACATCGGCGGCGAGTACGTGCTGAACCCCACGAGCGAGCAGGTGAAGAGCTCGGACAACGGCATGGACCTGGTGGTCGCCGGGACCGAGGACGCCGTCATGATGGTGGAGTCCGAGATCAAGGAACTCCCCGAGGACGTGGTCCTGGGCGCCGTGAGCTTCGCCGCCAAGGGCATGCAGCCGGTGATCCAAGCGATCATCGAGCTGGCCGAGCACGCCGCCAACGAACCCTTCGACTTCCAGCCGGAGGACTACAGCCACGTCACCAAGGCGGTCCGCGACCTGATCGGCGACGACCTGCGCGCGGCCTACGCGATCAAGAAGAAGCACGACCGCCACGAGGCGATCGGCCTCGCCAAGAAGCGCGCGCTCGAGTCGCTGGCCAAGTCGGAGGCCAATCCCGACGGCTTCGACCCGGGCCTGCTGGGCTCGGCCTTCAAGGAGGCGGAGTCCGACATCCTGCGCCGCGACGTGATCGAGAACGGCCGCCGCATCGACGGCCGGCCCGTCGACCAGGTCCGCCAGATCGTTTCCGAAGTGGGCGTGCTGCCCCGGGCCCACGGCTCGGCGCTGTTCACCCGCGGCGAAACCCAGGCGCTGGTGGTGGCGACTCTGGGCACGGGCGAGGACGAGCAGTTCGTCGACGCCCTGGAAGGCACCTACAAGGAGAAATTCCTTCTGCACTACAACTTCCCTCCGTTCTCGGTGGGGGAGACGGGGCGGATGGGCGCGCCCAAGCGCCGCGACATCGGTCACGGCAAGCTCGCTTGGCGGGCCCTGCGGGCGGTGCTGCCGAGCGCCGAGGAGTTCCCCTACACCCTGCGCGTGGTGTCGGAGATCCTGGAGTCGAACGGCTCCTCGTCCATGGCCACGGTCTGCGGCGCCTCGCTGGCGCTGATGGACGCGGGCGTGCCGCTGAAGAAGCCGGTTTCGGGCATCGCCATGGGCCTGATCCTGGAGCCCTCGGGCGAGTTCGCCATCCTCTCGGACATCCTGGGCGACGAGGACCACCTCGGCGACATGGACTTCAAGGTGGCGGGCACGGCCGACGGCATCACCTCGCTGCAGATGGACATCAAGGTGGCCGGGATCACCGAGGAGATCATGCGTCAGGCTCTGACGCAGGCCTCGGCGGGACGCATCCACATCCTCGAGGAGATGAACAAGGCCATGACCGCGCCCCGCGCGGAACTGGGCGAGTTCGCGCCCAAGATCGAGACCATCACCATTCCCGGCGACAAGATCCGGGAAGTGATCGGCTCGGGCGGCAAGGTCATCCGCGAGATCGTGGAGAAGACCGGGGCGAAGATCGACATCTCCGAGCAGGACGGCAAGGGGATCGTGAAGGTCTCCGCCAATGAGCAGTCGAAGATCCAGGCCGCCATGGACTGGATCAAGGGGATCACCCAGGAGCCGGAAGTCGGCGCCATCTACACCGGCAAGGTGGTCAAGGTGGTGGACTTCGGCGCCTTCGTGAACTTCTTCGGCGCCAAGGACGGCCTGGTGCACGTCAGCCAGATCTCGACCGAGCGGGTCGCCCGCCCGGCCGACGTCCTGACCGAAGGCCAGGAGGTGAAGGTCAAGCTCGTCGGCTTCGACGATCGCGGCAAGACCAAGCTCAGCATGAAGGTTGTCGACCAGGAGACGGGCGAAGACCTCTCGGCCAAGCTGGCCGCCGAGCGCGAAGCCCGCGGCGAGCCGCCCGAGGAAGAACGATCCGAGCGCCCCCGCCGCGACCGCGAAGGCGGCGGCCGGGGCCGTGAGGGCGGCTTCGGCCGTCGTCGCGAACGCCGGGAAGAGCCGGCCGAGTAAGGCCGGTCCATCGGGACTGAGTTGAGGAGGGCGGGCCGGCGACGGCCCGCCCTTCTTCTTTGCGCGCCGTCCCGAACGCGGCCAAGCTGGCCGGCATGACCGAAGCGGTTGCAAACGCGACGCCTGAAGAGGGCGGCGGACTCGGGCGGAGCGGGCGGCTGATCGGGCTGGCGCTCGGGCCGGCGCTGGCGTTGGGCCTGCAGCTGCTCGGCGCGCCGGAGGGGCTGTCGCGCGAGGCTTGGCTGACGGTCTCCCTCCTCTCCCTGATGGTGACCTGGTGGATCACCGACGCCCTGCCGATGGCGGCGACGGCGCTCGTTCCCCTGATCGCCCTGCCGCTGTTGGGGGTGTCGCCGCAGGCGGAGGCGGCGCGACCCTACGCCGACCCCATCCTGTTCCTGTTCATCGGCGGCTTCATGATCGCAGCCGCCATTGAGCGCTGGGGGCTGCACGCCAGGATCGCCCTGCAGATCGCCTGCCGGGTCGGGACCCGGCCGGCCGCGCTGATAGGCGGATTCCTGATCGCCACGACGCTGATCTCGCTCTGGATCTCCAACACCGCGACGGCGCTGATGCTGACGCCCATCGCAGTGGGCGTCGTGCGGGCGATGCGGGACAACGGCTACGACGACCCGCGGTTCGGCGCGGGGCTGGTGCTGACCATCGCCTATGCGGCCTCCATCGGCGGCATGGGCACGCCGGTCGGCTCGCCCACCAACGTGCTCGCCATGGGCTTCCTGAACGAGCGTGGGATCGCCTTGTCGTTCGGCCAGTGGATGACGCTGGGGCTGCCCGTCGTCCTCCTGCTCAGCCCGGTGCTGTTCCTGCTGGCGACGGCGGGGCTGCGCTCCGCTTCCCAGCAAGATGCAGAACGGGGGCGGACAGTGCTGAACGACGCCCTGGCGGCGCTCGGGCCCATGAGTCGGGCGGAGGGCCGGGTGCTCGCCGTGTTTCTGGCCGTCGCGGCCGCCTGGATGACGCGCGAGCTGCTGCTGGTGCGTCTGCCGGGGCTGGAGCGGTTGACGGACATGGGCATAGCCATCGCCGGCGCGCTGGCCCTGTTCCTGCTGCCGTCCGGGGACCGCAGCGGCGGGCCGGCGCGGCTGCTGGACTGGAAGACGGCCGAGCGTATCCCGTGGAGCATCGTCCTGCTGTTCGGGGGCGGCCTGGCGGTCGCGGGCGCCATGGAGAGCACGGGCCTGTCCGACTGGTTGGCGGGGGAGCTGCGCCCGCTGCAGGGCTGGGCGCCGATCGTGGTCATCGCCGTCCTGCTGCTGGTCACGTTGCTGGCGACCGAGCTTATGAGCAACGTCGCGAGCCTGACGGCCATGCTGCCCATCGTAGCCGCGCTCGCCGCGGCGCTGGAGATCAACCCGCTGCTGCTGGTCTTCCCGGTCAGCATCGCGGCGAGTCTGGGCTTCATGCTGCCGATCGCCACGGCGCCGAACGCGATCGCCTTCGCCACCGGAATGCCCAGCCTCAAGCGGATGCTGCTGGTCGGCTTCCTGCTGAATATGGCGGGAATCGCCGCCATCCTGCTGGTTAACGCGACCCTCGCCCCCGCGGTGCTGGCGCGCTAGCGCGTCGACTCAGGCGGGCTTAAGCGCCCGACCCGCCATCAGCACGCTCAGCACTGAGCCGAGCACGCCGGGCAGGTCCTTCCGGTGCACGACCCGGTCCACCATGCCGCGCTCCTCCAGGAACTCGCTGGTCTGGAACTCCTTGGGCAGCGTCTCGCGGATGGTCTGCTCGATCACCCGGCGGCCGGAGAAGCCGAGGGTCGCGCCTGGCTCCGCCAGGTGCACGTCGCCCAGCATGGCGTAGGAGGCGAGCACGCCGCCGGTCGTGGGGTCCGTCTGCACCACCACGTAAGGCAGGCGCGCGGCCTTCAGCTCCTGAATGGCCAGCGTCGTCCGCGCCATCTGCATGAGGGACAGCGTACCTTCCTGCATGCGCGCGCCGCCGGACGCGGTGAAAGCCACCAGAGGCGCCTCGCGCTGGACCGCCGCACGGGCCGCCGCGATGAAGCCCTCGCCCGCCGCCATGCCGAGGGACCCGCCCATGAAACTGAAGTCCTGTACCAGCGCCACGGCCGGCACGCCGCGGATCCGTCCGGCCGCGATGGCCATGGCGTCCGGGCAGCCGGTCGCCTTGCGGGCTGCGGCGAGGCGGTCCTTGTACGGCCGGTCGTCCACGAACCCGAGCGGATCCTCCGGCGCGGACGGCAGCGGCAGACGCTCGTACTTGCCGTCGTCGAAGGTGACCTCGAACCGAACCTTGGGCCCGATGCGCATGTGGCGGCCGGACGGCGCGACCCAGAGCGCCCGCTCCAGATCGGCGCGGAAGATCATATCGCCGGTGCCGGGGTCCTTGACCCACAGGTTGTCGGGGGTCTCGGGCTTCTTGCCGCCGCGCATCAGGCCGCGCACGCCTGGGGCGATGCGGGACAGCCATCCGGCGTTCGGCTGAGGCGGCTTGGACTGGGCCGGCGGCTTTGGAGGGGAGGCCATCAGGCGGGCTCGCTTTGGGGTTCGGGGACCCGGGCCGCCCGCACGGCTCGCGCGAGTTCGGCGGCCTTGGCCAGCACCCGCGGCGCGGGAGGCTCGTGGGCCGCCAACGCCGCGGCCACCTCGTCCACCAGGGCTGAGCCGACCACGGTTGCGTCCGCCACCCGCGCGACGGCGGCCGCCCGCTCCGCGGTCTTGATGCCGAAACCGACCGCGACCGGCAGGCCGGAGGCGCGGCGCAGGCGCTCCACCGCGGGGACCACGGCGTCCACGTCGATCTCCTTCACCCCGGTCACGCCAGCCACGGACACGTAATAGACGAAGCCGGAGGTGCGCCGCATCACCGCCGGAAGCCTCGCATCGTCGGTGGTGGGGGCCGCCAGCCGGATCAGCGCGATCCCTTGCGGCTCGAGGGCGTCCGCCAGGACGTCCGCCTCCTCGGGCGGGCAATCGACGATGATCAGCCCGTCCACCCCCGACGCCGCCGCATCCGCCGCGAACCGCTCGATCCCGTAGGTCAGCACGGGATTGAGGTAACCCATCAGGACTAGGGGCGTGTCGGCTTCGCCGCCTCGAAAGGCGGCGACGAGCGCCAGCGTGTCCTTGAGCGTCGTGCCGGCCTTGAGGCTGCGCTGGGCGGCCCGTTGGATGGTCGGCCCCTCGGCCATCGGGTCGCTGAACGGAAACCCCAGCTCGATCAGGTCCGCGCCCGAGGCGGGCAGCCCGCGAAGCACCTCCAGCGTGTCGTCGAGGCTCGGGTCGCCGGCCATGACGTAGGCGACGAAGGCGGCGCGGCCTTCCGCCTTCAGCTGCGCGAACCGGCGCGCGATGCGCTCGCTCACAGCTTGGTCCCGAGGTGCTCGGCGACGGCGAAGATGTCCTTGTCGCCGCGGCCGCAGAGGTTCATCAGCACGATCCCGTCGGGGCCCAGGTCGCGGGCGATCTCGCCGACGCGAGCCAAGGCGTGAGCCGGCTCCAGCGCCGGGATGATCCCCTCAAGCTCAGCGCAGAGCTGGAAGGCCGCCAGGGCCTCCGCGTCGGTGGCGCTCACGTACTCCGCCCGGCCGACGTCGTGCAGGAAACTGTGCTCGGGCCCGATCCCGGGATAGTCCAGCCCCGCCGAGATGCTGTGCGCGTCGAGGATCTGGCCGTCGTCGTCCTGCAGCAGGTAGGTCTTGTTGCCGTGCAGCACCCCCGGCCGGCCGCCGGTCAGGGAGGCCGCGTGCGCGCCGGTCTCGATGCCCCGGCCCGCCGCCTCAACGCCGATCAGGCGAACGCCCTCGTCCTCCAGGAACGGGTGGAAGAGGCCGATGGCGTTCGAACCGCCGCCGATGCAGGCGACCACCGCATCGGGCAGCCGGCCCTCGGCCTCCAGCAGTTGGGCGCGCGCTTCGCGGCCGATCACCGACTGAAAGTCGCGGACCATGCCCGGATAGGGGTGCGGCCCGGCGGCCGTGCCGATGATGTAGAAGGTGTCCGTCGGGTTGGAGACCCAGTCCCGCATGGCCTCGTTCATGGCGTCCTTGAGGGTCGCCGTGCCGCTGGTCACCGGGACCACGTCCGCGCCGAGCAGGCGCATGCGGAAGACGTTCGGCTTCTGCCGCTCCACATCGGTGGCGCCCATGTAGACCACGCACGGCAGGCCGAAGCGCGCCGCCACGGTGGCCGTGGCCACGCCGTGCTGGCCCGCCCCGGTCTCGGCGATGATGCGCGTCTTGCCCATGCGCCGGGCCAGCAGCATCTGGCCCATCGCGTTGTTGATCTTGTGCGAGCCCGTGTGGTTCAGCTCGTCGCGCTTGAAGTAGATCTTCGCCCCGCCGAAGCGCTCCGTCAGCCGCTCGGCGAAGTACAGCGGGCTCGGCCGGCCCACGTAGTGGGTGGCGAAGCGGTCGATCTCCGCCTGGAAGCTCGGGTCCGCCTTCGCCGCGCTCCAGGCCGCCTCTAGCGCCAGGATGTTGGGCATGAGGGTCTCGGCGACATAGCGCCCGCCATAGTCGCCGAACCGCCCCTGGGCGTCCGGATAGGCGGCGAAGTCGTTGCGGCGAGGAATGGCGTTCAAGGTCGGAGGCTCAGGCGGCGTCCCGCACGGCCCGAATGAAGGCCGCGATCAGGGCCGGGTCCTTTACGCCGGGGCTGCTCTCCACGCCAGAGGACACGTCTGCCACGGGCGCGCGGGTGATCCGCAGGGCTTCCCCCACGTTGGCCGGGGTCAGCCCGCCGGCGAGAAACCAGAGCGCGTCGCCCCTCACCCTCCCACCCGGCTGCGCCGGGCGGGCCCCTCCCTCTCCCCGGCCGGGGGGAGGTGTGCAAGGCGGGGCGTCTTCCCCTCTCCCCGGCTGGGGAGAGGGAGGGGCCCGGCCCGCAGGGCCGGGAGGGTGAGGGGCGGCGCTCGCCAGCAACCCCCAGTCGAACGTCGCGCCGTGGCCGCCGGGGCGGTCGGCGGTAGTCGGCGGCTGGGCGTCGAACATTAGGTGGTCGGCGGCGCTGTAAGCTTGCGCGGCCTCAAGATCAGCGGCCGAACCGACCGGCAGCGCCTTGATCACGGGCCGTCCCGTCCGCGCCCGCGCTTCGGCGACGCGCTCGGGCGTCTCGCGGCCATGCAGCTGGATCAGGTCAGGCCCCAGAGCCGCGACCGCGTCCAGCAGGCCGTCGTCCGGATCGACCAGCAGCGCCACCGTCCTGGCCCGGCCTCGGGCGCGTCCGATCAGCGCCGCCGCCTGCTCCGCGGTCAGGGCCCGCGGGCTCTTGGGAAACAGCACGAACCCCAAGTAGTCCGCGCCGGCGTCCAAGGCGGCGTCCACGGTCTCCGCCGTGGTCAGCCCGCAGATCTTGACGCGGGTCATGCCTCGACCGCCGCCCGCATGGCGGCGCCGAACGCCGCCCCTCCGTCAGGCGCCTGGTCCAGGAACAGGTGCGGCTCGATCAGCTCCAGCTCCATCAGCACGTAGCCGCCGTCGCCATCCGCGATCAGGTCGACTCGCGCGTAGGTCCACGGGTGCGGGCAGGCCGCCAGCACGGCTTCCGCGGCGGTCATCGCGGCCTGCGGCGGGCTTCGGCCCTCAACCCGGCCGCCGAACTGCGGCTGCACGCGAAAGTCACCCTCCGCCGCCACCTTGGTCAGCCCGTGGCTGAAGGCGCTGCCGAAGAAGAACAGCGACCACTCCCCTTCCGCCGCCACGGCCGGCAGGAACGGCTGCACGAGCGCCGGGCTCTCCGGCCCGCCATGCAGCGGTTCGCCTCGGCGGACCCGGACGGTCTGGAAGGACCCGCCGGATACGCGCGGCTTCACCACGACCTCGTCCGCGTTCAGCGCGAGGCAGGCGCGCTCCACCGATTCGGCGTCGGGCCTATCCAGAGCCAGCGTCGGCGGCAGGGGCGCACCACGCTCGGCCATTTCGGTCAGGTAGATCTTATCGCCGTTCCAGCGCAGCGTCGGGACGGGGTTGATCACCCGGGCGCCGGCGAGTTGATCCAGGCGCGCCAGCCAGTCGCTCCAGCGCTTGTGGTAGCCCCAGGCCATCAGGGGACAGTACGCGTCAGCCTGAGGCGATTCGCCGGTCCAGGGCGCGCCCGCGACGGTCAGCCCGGCGGCCTCGAGCGGCGCGGCGAGCCTCCGGAAGAACTCAGGCGCGCCGACCGCGCTCCAGCTCGGTTCCGCCGCATCAGGCGTCAGGATGACGAGCCGCGGCACGCTCACCCCTTGGTGGAGGCCGCGATGCAGGCCTCGATGTCGGGCGTCGGGCGGTTCCGCTGCCGCGGGCCGGCGGAGGCGCCGCTGACCCGCAGGCCCTCGCGCCCCTGAGGTTGGAAGAACACGAACAACGCGCAGGACTCGCCGGCGTAGGTCCACATGGCGCCGCCGGCTTCGCGGCGCGCGACTCCCGGCTCGCCGAACTTCGCCCGGACCTGCGCCTCCGAGAAGCCGGCGATGGAGACCGCCGCGCCGGGCGAGCGGGCGGGCAGGCTCTCCGCCACGCTGGGGCGCGCCGGCGCGGGATTGAGCGGCAGCGGGGCGGCCTCGGGCCGCGGGGTCACCGCCTGGGCGGCGGCGGCCAGCGGGGCGGAGGCGAGCGCGACGGCGAGCAGGGCGCGGATCATGCCTGCGCAGCTAGCGGCGGCGCAGGCGCCCGACAACCCCGCCGATAGCCGCGCCTTTGCCCGCCCGGCGGTCGCGCCCTATACCCTGCGGGCTCCCGCCTCGATCGAGTTCACTCGCATGACAGCCGCCTACGACGTCGCCGGCATCGGCAACGCCATCGTCGACGTGATCGCCCCGGCCACCGACGCCTTCCTCGCAGAGCAGCAGCTCGTGAAGGGCTCGATGATGCTGGTGGACGCCGCGCAATCGGCCGCCCTGTACGCCGCCATGGCCGCCGGCGTGGAGGCCTCAGGCGGGTCGGCCGGCAACACCATCGCGGGAGTGGGCTCCTTCGGCGGGCGCGCGGCCTACGTTGGCAAGGTGGCGGACGACCAGCTCGGCCGGGTCTTCGCCCGCGACATGCGCGCCAACGGCGTCCGCTTCGACACCCCGCCGCTGAAGGACGGGCTCGCGACCGGCGCCTGCATGATCAACGTCACGCCCGACGGGCAGCGCACCATGTGCACCTTCCTGGGCGCCGCGAACCAGCTGACCGTCGCCGACATCGACCCCGCCGTGATCGAGGCCGCCGCGGTCACCTACCTCGAAGGCTACCTGTTTGACCCCGCCGAGGCGCGCGCCGCCTTCGCCGAGGCCGCGTCCCTCGCCCACGCGGCTGGGCGGCAGGTCTCGATCACCCTCTCCGACAGCTTCGTCGTGGAGCGCCACCGCGAGGCGCTGCTGGATTTCCTCGGCTCGGTGGACGTGCTCTTCGCGAACGAAGCGGAGTTGACCGCGCTCTTTGAAACCGACTTCGACGCCGCGGCGGCGGCCGTGCGCGGCCGCTGTCGGCTGGCGGCCGTCACCCGCAGCGAGAAGGGCTCGGTCCTGATCACGCCGGAGGAGACCCACGCCGTCCCGGCTGCGCCCGTGGACAAGGTGGTCGACACCACCGGCGCGGGCGACCAGTACGCCGCCGGCGTGCTGTTCGGCCTGGCGCGCGGCCTGCCCCTGCCCGAGTGCGGCCGCCTGGGCTCGCTCGCCGCCGCCGAGGTGATCAGCCACTACGGCCCGCGGCCGATGACATCCCTCAAGGAGTTGGCGACGTCTTCCGGGTACAGGCTGGCCGCATGAACCGTGTCGCCGAGGTCCGCAGGGAGACGAAGGAAACGCAGATCCGCGTCCGCCTGGACGTGGACGGCACGGGCGTTGCGAAGGTGGTCACCGGGATCGGCTTCTTCGACCACATGCTGGAGAGCTTCGCCAAGCACTCCGCCTTCGATCTGGAGGTCGAGACGGTCGGCGACCTGCACATCGACATGCACCACACGGTGGAGGACACCGGCATCGTGCTCGGCCAGGCGTTCGCCCAGGCCGTACCGGGTTTCAAGGGCGTGCGGCGGTTCGGCCACGCCTATCTGCCGATGGACGAGACGCTGACCCGCTGCGCGGTCGACCTGTCCGGCCGTGCCTATCTGGTCTGGCGAGTGGAGTTCACGCGCCAGAAGCTCGGCGACTTCGACACCGAGCTGTTCAAGGAGTTCCACCACGCCTTCGCCATGAACGCAGGGGCCTGCGTGCACCTGGAGACGCTCTACGGCTCCAACAGCCACCACATCGCCGAGAGCGGCTTCAAGGCCCTCGCCCGTGCGCTGCGCATGGCCGCCGAGGTCGACCCGAAAGCCGGCGGCCAGCCCGTCAGCACCAAGGGCGTGCTCTAGCCGGCCTGCGGGGCGTTCAGGCGGGCGAGTTCCTGCTGCAAGGCGGCGATGCGGTCCTGGCCCGCGGGGTGGGTGGAGAGGAAGGGGATCGGCGCGTCACCGCCCGCCTCGATCAGCTTGCGCATAACCCCGAGCGCGGCGCTCGGGTCAAAGCCGGCTCGGGCCGCCAGACCGACACCCAGCCGGTCGGCCTCGAGCTCGTGGCGTCGCGAATAGGGCAGCACCACCCCATAAAGCAGGCCGGCGCCCAGGGCGGCGCTGACCTCCCGGGCGTTGTCCTCGCCGATGGCGGCGCCCGCCAGCGCGGCGCCGGCCTCCACCGCCGCCTGCTGCGACACCCGCTCGGCGGCGTGACGCGCGAGAACATGGCTGGCCTCATGGCCGATCACCGCCGCCAGCTCGTCGGGGTTCCCGCCAAGCAGCCGCATGAGGCCTCGGTGGACGGCGACCTTGCCGCCCGGCAGCACGAAGGCGTTCACCTGCGGGGTGTCGAAGACCACGAACTCCCATTCCACCCCCGTCAGCCCGGAGACGTCAGCCACCCGCCGGCCGACGGTCCGGACCGGGCCGGTCAGGGCGGGGTCTTTCGAGATCGGCGTCTTGGCCTTGGTGTCCGCCCAGACCTGCCGGGTGAGCTGCAAGAGCTGCTCGTCGGAGACCAGGATCAGCTGCTGACGCCCGACCGCGCTGTTCTCCTCGCAGCCGGCCAGCCCCGCCGTGACCACGCCCCCGGCGATGAGAGCGAACAGGCGGCGGCGGTCCAGCCTGAGCAGGGCGTCCATGGCGGTCATGGGCTTAAGCTGGTCCTCGAAGCGGGGTCCCGCAATGCTCATCCCGCCCGCGCCACTTCTCGGCAGGCGGTCGCGAAGCGGCGGGCCTGTTCGGGATCGGGCGGCATCCGCGGTCCGAGGACCTGGGCGCCGTAGCTCGCGCTCACCGCATTCGCGCGCTCCAGACGATCGAGCAGGTCGGTGTTGATCGGCGCCGACGCCTCCACCCCGGACGGCCGCTCGCCCCCAAGGTCCGCCACGAAGACGAACGGCTCGTCATCCACGCCGAACGAGAGCCGCTCCTCGCTGGCGATGCGGCCGAAGCTTTCGACCGTGACGGTCATCTGCGCCGGGGCTCGCACGCAGGCCAACGCCAACGCCGCCGCGCCTGTCGGCTCCAGAAGCTTCAGCGACGCCCCGGCGCCGCTCACGGCCATCTCCCAGCGCAAGCCGGGCTGAACGGCCACCGCGGCGGCCGGCGAGGGCCCAGCGGCGGCGGCGGCAGGGGCGGTGGTGTTGGGGGCGGAACAGGCCGCAAGTCCGACCAGAACGGTAGCGGCGAACACGGCGCGCATGGCGGACGATCCTCTCGGGCGCGCGGCGGCTTCACCCCGGGCTCCGCCGCCTCTAAGAGGACCCCTCACCTGAACGGGTCCTGAAACAAGCGGGGCCGCACGGAGCTCAGCGCATCGGCATGGAGGCGGTCGCTCTCATCGACTACGGCTCCGGCAATCTCCGCTCGGCGGAGAAGGCTTTGTGGGAGGCCGCGCGCCGCGCGGGCAAGCGACGCGACATCCGCGTGACCCGCGATCCCGACTTCGTTCGACGCGCGGACCGGGTGGTGCTGCCGGGCGTGGGCGCCTTCGCCAGCTGCAAGGCGGGACTCGACGGCGTCCCCGGCCTGGTGGACGCCATGACCGAGGCAGTGCGCGGGCGAGGGCGGCCGTTCCTGGGCGTGTGCGTCGGCATGCAGCTGCTCGCCCAGCGCGGACTGGAGTTCGGCGAGACGCCGGGCCTGGGCTGGATCGCCGGCGAGGTCCGCAAGCTGGAGCCCAAGGGCGACCTTCCGGTGCCGCACATGGGCTGGAACACGGTGGAGCCGCTGCGGCCGCACCCCCTCTTGCCCAAAGGGGCCGGCATGTACTTCGCCAATTCCTTCGCCTTCCACCCGGCCGAGGCGGACTCCGCCGTCGCGACGGCCGATCACGGCGGGCGGTTCACGGCCATGGTGGCCAACGACAACGTCGCCGGCGTGCAGTTCCACCCGGAGAAGTCGCAGGATTCCGGGTTGGAGCTTCTGGCCCGCTTCATGGGGTGGAAGCCTTGATCCTCTATCCCGCCATCGACCTGAAGGACGGCGCCTGCGTGCGCCTGCTCCACGGGGACATGAACCAGGCCACCGTGTTCGAGCGCGCGCCCGGCGACCAGGCCCGCGCCTTCCAGGACGCCGGCTTCCAGTGGCTGCACGTCGTGGACCTGAACGGGGCGATCGAGGGCCGATCCTCCAACGGCGCCGCGGTCGCGGACATCCTGAAGTCGGTCACCATCCCGCTGCAGCTCGGCGGTGGCGTGCGGACCCGCGCGGACGTGGACGGCTGGCTCGCAGCGGGCGTGCGCCGCGTCATCCTTGGAACGGCCGCCGTGCAGAACCCGCTGCTGGTGCGCGAGGCCGCCCGCGACCATCCGGGCGGGGTCGCCGTCGCGATCGACGTGAAGGACGGCAAGGCGGCCGTGCACGGCTGGGTCGAAACCAGCGCGGTCGATCCCCGGACCCTGGCCCATCGCTACGAGGACGCCGGGGTCGCCGCCCTGATCGTCACCGACGTCAGCCGTGACGGCGCGCTCTCGGGCGTGAACGTCGAGGCCGTCGGGATCATCGCCGACGCCGTCCGAATCCCGGTGATCGCGAGCGGCGGGGTGGCCGGCGTGGCCGACATCACCGCCCTGAAGGCGCGTCCCGGCCGGCCGATCGCCGGCGCCGTCCTCGGCCGGTCGCTCTACACCGGCGCGGTGGACCCGGCCGAGGCGCTCAAGGCCGCCGCGTGACCCTGACCGTCCGCGTCATCCCCTGCCTGGACGTGAAGGACGGGCGCGTGGTGAAGGGCGTGAACTTCGTCGACCTGCGCGACGCCGGCGATCCGGTGGAGCAGGCCCGCGCCTACGACGCGGCGGGCGCCGACGAGCTGATGTTCCTGGACATCACGGCCAGCCACGAGGGGCGCGGCACGTTCCTGTACACGGTCGCCCGCACGGCGGACGTCTGCTTCATGCCCTTGTCGGTGGGCGGCGGCGTGCGCGCCGTGTCGGACTTCCGCGCGCTGCTGCTGGCCGGAGCTGACAAGGTCTCGGTGAACACCGCCGCCGTAGAGGACCCGGAGCTGATCACCCGCGCCGCCGACGCCTTCGGCTCCCAGTGCGTGGTGGCCTCCGTCGACGCCCGCGCCCGCGCCGACGGCTCGGGCTGGGAGGTCTTCACCTACGGGGGGCGGCGGCCGACCGGCCTCGATGCGGTGGCGTACGCCGCCGCCTGCGTGGAGCGGGGCGCGGGCGAGATCCTGCTGACCTCCATGGACCGGGACGGGGTGAAGTCCGGGTACGACGTGCCCCTGCTCCGGGCCGTGAGCGCCGCCGTGCCCGTGCCGGTGATCGCCAGCGGCGGGGCCGGGAACGCGCAGCACATGGTGGAGGCCGTGCGCGAGGGCCGAGCCGACGCGGTGCTGGCCGCGTCGATCTTCCACTTCGGCGAGGTGAGCATCGACGAGGCCAAGGCGGCGCTGGCCGCCGCCGGGCTGCCGGTCCGCGGCACCGCCGCCAGGGTTCCGGCATGAGCACGCTCGGCGAGGTTCTCGACCGGCTCGCGGCGACGATCGCCAGCCGCCGGGGCGGGGACGCAGCCTCTTCCTACACGGCGAAGCTGCTGGCTGGAGGCCCGCCTCTCGCGGCCAAGAAGCTCGGCGAAGAGGCCATTGAGACCGTTATCGCGGCCGTGCAGGGCGATCCCGACGCGCTCGCGGCCGAGAGCGCGGACCTGCTGTACCACTGGCTGGTGCTGCTGGCCGCATCCGGCGTGGACCTCGCGGCCGTCGCCGCCAAGCTGGCGGCGCGCGAAGGGATCTCCGGTCACGCGGAGAAAGCCTCGCGGAGCTGACTCCCGTTCGGGCCGGATCGGGTGTATGAGCCCCGCCCCCTGCAAACGGCGGAGCTTGCTCCCATGCCCGCGGACACGGTCCTCGGCCTCGACTTCGGCACGACCAACACGGTCGCGGCCATCGGTCGTGCGGGCGCGGCGCCGGCGGTGGTGCGCATCCCCTACGACGGCCGGGAGATCGCCGCCTTCCGCTCGGTCTTGACCTTCCGCGAGCCGGATGCGCCCGGCCAACCGGTCGAAGTGGAGGGCGGGCCGGCCGCCGCCGAACTCTTCGCCGACGACCCGGTGGGAGTCCGCTTCATTCAGTCGTTCAAGACCTTCGCCGCCAGCCGCGCGTTCCGCGACACCGACATCTACGGCAAGCGGTGGCGGTTCGAGGACCTGATGTCGGCGCTGATCCGTCGGCTGCAGGCCCACGCCGGAGCGCGGCTCGACCCCGTGCCGAAGCGCGTCGTCGTCGGACGGCCGGTCACCTTCGCGGGAGCCGACCCGGACTCAGCCTTAGCCGAGGAGCGGTACCGGACGGCGCTCGCCCGGTTCGGATTCGAGGACCTGCGGTTCGTCTACGAGCCTGTCGGCGCCGCCTTCTTCTACGCCCGGCGGGTGGAGCGGGCGGCGACCGTGCTGGTGGCGGACTTCGGCGGCGGCACCAGCGACTTCTCGATCGTGCGCTTCGCCCGAGACGGCGACCGGCTCAGGGCCGAGCCGCTGGGCCACGCGGGGGTCGGCGTGGCGGGCGACGCCTTCGACTATCGGATCATCGACCAGGTGGTCTCGCCCCGCCTCGGCAAGGGGGCCAGCTACGCGTCCGACGGCAAGGTCCTGCCGATCCCCAACCGCTACTATGCCGCCTTCGCGCGCTGGAACCAGCTGGCGATCCTCAAGCACACGCGCGACTTCCGGGAGATCAAGGCGCTGGCCCGCCAGGCGCTCGCGCCCGAACGGCTGGAAGCCTTCGTCGAGCTGCTGGAGGACGATCACGGCTACCGCCTGTACCGCGCGGTCTCTTCGGCCAAGGAGGCGCTCTCGTCCGCGGACGCCGCTCCGTTCCGCTTCCGCGCCGGCCGGATCTCGATCGAGACCGTCATCGCCAGGGCTGACTTCGAAACCTGGATCCGGCCTGAACTGGCGGCGATCGAGGGCGCGCTCGAACGCGCGCTGGACGACGCGGGCCGGCCCGCCGTCGACCGCGTGTTCCTGACCGGCGGATCGTCCTTCGTGCCCGCGGTGCGGCGGCTCTTCGTCGAGCGGTTCGGTCCCGAGCGGATCGAGAGCGGCGGCGAGTTCGAGTCCATCGCCTCCGGGCTGGCCGTGATGGGGGCGGACCAGCTCGAGGTCGCCGCTTGAGCGACTTCCTACGAGCGCACGACGCGGCGCTGGAGCGGCTGCGGGCGCTGCACCCCAAGAAGATCGATCTGTCCCTCGGCCGCATGCTGCGCCTGCTCGAGGCGCTCGGCCGGCCGCAGGATCGCCTGCCGCCAGTGGTCCACGTGGCCGGGACCAACGGCAAGGGCTCCACCATCGCCTTCCTGCGCGCCATGGCCGAGGCCGACGGGCGGCGGGTGCACGTCTTCACCTCGCCGCACCTGGTGCGCTTCACCGAGCGCATCCGGCTAGCTGGGCGTCTGATCACCGACGAGGCGCTGGACGCGGTGGTCGCGCGCGTGGAGAGCATCAACGCCGGCGAGCCCATCACCTTCTTCGAAATCACCACCGCCGCCGCCCTGACCGCCTTCGCCGAGACGCCGGCCGACCTGCTGCTGCTCGAGGTGGGGCTGGGCGGCCGCTATGACGCCAGCAACGTAGTGGAGCGGCCCGAACTGGCGCTGATCTCCACCGTGGCGATGGATCACCTGGAGTTCCTGGGCGACCGCTTGGAGCAGATCGCCGCCGAGAAGGCCGGGATCATCAAGCCGGGCCGCCCCGTGATCGTCGGCCGCCAGAGCGAGGCGGCGCTGTCGGTGATCGAGGATGAGGCCGAGCGACTTGGGGCGCCCACTACGGTGATGGGCCGCGACTTCGACGCTTACGCCCAGCATGGGCGGCTGACGTTCCAGGATGAGGCGGGGCTGCTGGACCTGCCCCCGCCGGGGCTGGTGGGCGCGCACCAGATCGACAACGCAGGCCTGGCCGTCGCCGCGGCGCGGGCGCTCGGGATCGGCGAGGCGGCCATCGCCGCCGGCGTCGCAGGCGCGCGCTGGCCGGCGCGCCTGCAGCGGCTGACGGCGGGGCCGCTCGCCGCGATCTCCGCCGAGCACGGAGCCGACCTCTGGCTGGACGGCGCGCACAACCCGCACGGCGCCGCCGCCTTGGCCGGCGCGTTGGCGGCCAAGCAGGCCCGCGACGGCCGCCCGCTGACGCTCGTGCCCGGCCTGCTCGCCAACAAGGACGCGAACGCCTTTTTCGCGGCGTTCGCCGGCCTGCGTCCGCGCGTGGTCACCACGCCCTTCGCCGCCGAGACGGCTCGCCCCGCGCCCGAGCTGGCCGAAGCGGCCCGGGCGGCGGGCCTCGCGGCGGAGTCAGCGGCCAGCCTGGAAGAGGCGGTTCTCCTGGCCACGCTGGAAGGCGGCGCGGTCGTGATCTGCGGCTCGCTCTACCTCGCCGGAGAGGTGCTGGGCCTCAGCCGCGAGACCTGGCCGGACTGATCAGGTCGCGTCCCGGAAGTACGGCTCCACCGGCCCTTGCAGCTTGAGGGTCAGCGGCTTGCCCTTGCGGTTCACGGCGGCCCCGGCGGCGACCCGGACCCAGCCCTCGCTGACGCAGTACTCCTCGACGTTGGTCTTCTCCACGCCCTTGAAGCGGATGCCGACGCCGCGCGTGAGCATGGCCTCGTCGTAGAAGGGGCTGTCGGGATCGACGGAAAGGCGGTCGGGCGGGGTGTCGCTCATTCGGCGGGGTTTAGCGCGGCGCCCCGCCCCGGCCAACGACCTTCGCCCTCGGTCGAACCCTGCTCCCGCTCGCGCTTGGGCGTGACCAGCCAGTACATCACCGGCGTGGCGATCCGGGACAGGAAGGTGGAGGTCACCAGCCCGCCCATGATGGCGATCGCCAGGGGCGAATAGAGGCCCGATCCTTCCAGGGCCAGCGGCAGCAGGCCCAGGAACGCGGTCACCGACGTCAGCAGCACGGGCAGGAACCGCACCTCGCCGGCGCGCTCCAGCGCTTCGCGCGGCGGCACGCCCGATCGGCGCAGCTGCTCGGTGAAGTCCACCAGCAGGATTGAGTTCTTCACCTCGATCCCGATCAGGGCGATGATCCCGATCGTGGCGGTGAACGACAGCGAGTTCCCGGTCAGGAACAGGCCGAGCACCGCCCCGAACACGCCGAGCGGGATGATGCCCGCCACCACGAGCGCCGTGCGGAACCGTCCGAACTCCAGCACCAAGACGGCCAGGATGCCGAACACCGCGATCAGGACGGCGGCGCCCATTCCCCCGGTGCTCTCGGCCTGAGCTTCGGCCTGGCCCCCCGTGGACGAGCGATAGCCGGGCGGCATCGGAACCTCTTCGCGGACCCGGGCGAACACGTCCTCGGTGACCTGCGAGACGAGCGCGCCCGTCTGGACGTAGGCGGCGACCACGACCACCCGCTCACGCTGGTACCGATCGATCCGGGAGGGGCTGGACGACAGCGTCGGCTGGGCGATGGCCGAGAGCGCCGCGGCCTGCCCGCCGGACGTCGGCACGTAGACCTGACTCAGCGCGGCCAGCTCGTTTCGCTGGTCCATGGGCAGGCGCACCTTCACCGGGTAGTCGTCGCCGTCCACGTCGCGGAAGCGGGCCGTCTCCTCGCCGCTCAGCGCCAGACGGGTGATCCGCCGGACGGCTCCCGCGGGCACGCCGAGCGCGGCGGCTTTGGCCTCGTCGACGTTCAGATCCAGGTCGGTCCGGTTCAGGCGCAGGGCGTTATCCACATCCCGCACGCCGGGGGTGGACTCCATCACCGCCTCCACGCGCGCGGCGAGCGCCTTGAGCACGTCGATGCGCTCGCCCGTGATCCGCACCTCGATTGGCGCGCGAATGGGCGGGCCGTTCTCGAACTGCACCACGGTGATCTTGGCGCCGGGATAGGCGGCGAGGCGGTCGCGGAGATTGTCGAGCACCTCCACGCTCTCGCCGGGCTCCCAAGCCTTCAGGCTGGCGAAGATCTCCGCGTAGTTGGCCGCGGTCTCCCGTTGACTGACATTGTAGTGAATTTGCGGATTGCCGCGGCCGATGTTGGACGCGATCCAACCCACCTCCGGCACGGCCCGAACCTGCCGCTCGGCCCAGTTCAGGGCCTTCTCGGTCCGGGCCAGCGACGAACCGTCCGGCAGGCTGATGCGTACGATGAATTGCGGCTTCTCCGCCGGTGGGAACAGGCTGGAGCCGATCGCGCCCAGCAGCGGGATCGTCAGCAGGCTAATTGCGGCCAGGACGCCCAGGGCGATCCACGGGCGCTGCAAGGAACGGTGCAGCAGGGGGCCGTAGAAGCGGTGGATCGTGCCGTTCACCGCGCGCAGGATGCGGTTGCCCTCCGGATCCTCGTTCCGCGACAGGATGCGGCTCGCCAGGAACGGGATGATGGTCAGCGACACCACGAGCGAAGCGCCGACCGTGCAGAGCACCGCGAGCGGCAGCGACTTGATGTAGGCGCCCGACCCTTCGGGCAAGGCGAGCAGCGGCAGGAAGGCCAGCATCAGGGTCGCCGTGCAGCCGATGACCGCCAGCGCGATCTGGCCGGTCGCGTTGATGGCAGCCTGCTCGCGGGACTCTCCGGCTCGAAGGTGGCGCGCGATGTTTTCGGTGACCACGATGCTGTCGTCGACCAGCAGCCCCAGCGACAGCACGAAGCCGGCGATGGCGAGCTGGTTCAGCGTGAAGCCGAAGAGCTGCAGCAGGGCCAGGCCGACCAGCAGCGAGAGCGGGATGGAGATCATCACCACCAGCCCGGCGCGCCAGCCGAGCGGAAGCAGCGTCAGCATCACCAGCGCCAGCGCCAGTCCGAAGTCGCGGAACAGCTGCCCCAGACGCAGTCGAATGTTCTCCGATTGAGCGAAGCCGCGCTCCAGCTTGACGCCCCCGGGCAGAGACTTCTCGAACTGCTCCAGGACGGGTTCGACGTTGCGCGTGACGCGGGTGACGTCGGCCCCGTCCTTCACCTGGATGGTGACGAACACGGCGCGCTGACCGTTGAAGCGCGTGATGTGGGACGGCTCGTCCGTGCGCCAGGCCACATCGGCCACGTCCCGGACCCGGACCACCTGGGCGCCCTGCACGAACACGGGCGTGTTCGCCACGGCTTCGAGGCTCCTGAAGGCGCCGGCCGTCTTCACATTGAAGCGGCGATTTCCTGCCTGCAGGGCGCCGATGGGCGTCTCCACGCCCGCAGCCCGCAGACCGTCAGCCACAGCCGTGGCCGGCAGGCGCAGAGCGGCGAGCCGGGCCAGATCGAGAGAGACCCGGATCTCCGACGGGGTCACGCCCCAGTAGCGCGCCTCGCGCACGCCGCCGACGCGATCCAGTTGCCGGCGCAAGCGGTCGGCCACCTTCTCCAGCCGCCGCATCGGCATGTCGTCGCTGACGAGCGCCAGCTGCAGCACGGCGACTTCGCTGGTCCGGATGCGCTGCACCTCCAGCCGGGTGATGCCGGCCGGCAACTGCCCCCGCAACGCGTTCACCTCACGCACGACCTCGTCGTACTTCCGCTCAGCGTCCACGTCCCACGTGAAGCCGACCTGCACCCCCGCCGAGCCGTCGAGACTCGCCGACGAGATCTCGTCCACGTCGTCCAGCCCGCTCAGAGCGTCCTCGATGGGCTCGGCGACGAGCTGCTCCATCTCGGCGGGTTCTGCGCCCGGCAGGATCGCTCGAACGACGAAGCCCGGGATCGGGAAGTGGGGGTCCTCCGCGCGGGGAATGCTCGAAAGCGCGCTCAGGCCGAGCATCGTCAGCAGAGCGAAGGCGACCAGCGTGAACTGCCAGCGCCGGACGGAGAAGGCGGCGGGATTGAGCGTCACGGGCGCGGGCTCGCGGTCCCGCTCGCGAGTCGCAGGGGATCGGCCACCTGCACGGCCTGGCCGTCCCGGACGAAGCCGGCGCCGGCCGTCACCACCCGAGCGCCCGCGGGCAGCCCCCCGATGAGCGCGTCGTCGCCGTCGAAACCGCCGAAGGTGACCGCGGTGCGCTGCACGCGCTTGCCGTCGCCGCTCAGACGATAAACGAACGCCCGCCCGCCGTCGGCCTCCAGCACGGCCTCGGCGGGCGCTCGCAGGAACCCGGGCGCGCCGCTCGCCCCGCCTGGCCCGAGCGGCAGGGCCGCGGTGACCACCATCCCGCTGCGCAGCGCCGGATCGGCGGGCACCCGGACCTCCACCTCGACCGCTCCGGTCTGCTGGCCGGCCTGCTGGCCCACCGTTTGCACGACCCCGGGCAAGGTGCGGCCGCCGAGCGCGGGCGCGCTGACGGTGGCCGACATGCCGGGCCGGATGCGGCCGATCTCACGGTCGGGAACGGCCGCACGCATCAGCAATGCGCTCGTCGCGTCGGCCACCACCACCACCGCCTGTCCGGGCTGCACCACTTCGCCGGTCTGGGCCCGACGCTCCAGCACTACCCCGCTCACGGGCGAGACGAGGCGCGCCCAGCGCGCATCGAAGGCCGCCGCGTCGTAGGCGGCGCTCATGCTGCGGACCGTGCTCTTGCGGTCTTCGAGCCGTTGCCCGCTGACGAAGCCGCGTTCCGCCAGGGCCTGGTCCCGGGCCAGCTCGCGCCGGGCCTTCTCCAGCTCGGAAGCGCTGCGGGCGAGCTGCGCCTGCACGCCCGTAGGGTCGATGGCGGCGATCACCTGCCCGCGTGTCACCCGGTCGCCCGCGTCCACCGTCAGGCGCGTGATCACGCCCGGAATGCGGAAGGACAAGGCCGACTCACGCTCGCGCTCGAGCACGCCCGACGCGGTGAGCGTCTGATCGGAGACGCCGCCCCGGAGCGCCGCCACTTCAACGACGGGAGGCGGGGGCGGCTTGACGGCGGTCTTTTCGCCCCCGCACGCGGCGAGGGACAGGGCGGCGAGGCTCACCCAAACGACGCGTACCGTGACTGACATGCCCCGCCCGATCTGATCGCTGTCAAGTTAGCGGGTCGTTCCCCTCATCTGTCAAGCACGGCCTCGTGATCTGCGTCGCTGCGACCCAGCGCCGCCGCCTATCGGGCTGCGCCCGCACTTTCTCGTTCCTGAACCCGAGCGCCGCGCAGGATGTTGGGAAGGGAGTAGTTCCCTTCGTGGCACGCGTACTCGTAGATCGTGGCGCTGCTGGCGACCAAAAGGAGCTCGCCGCGCCAGGGCCGGTCGTAGTGGACTGGATCGTTCACCTCGAACCGATAGAGAATCTCGGTCGGCGATATGCGCCGGAACCGCTCTGTCACCGTCCCTTTCTCGGAGATGAAGAAAGGCCCGCTCGGCAGGAATCGATAGGCGCCGCCCCGCTGATCGACGGTCTCCACGACCAGCTCGTCGCCTTCCCAGCGCCCGGTGGAGTTGCCCATCCAGCGCTCTACGCGGACGCTCGGCTGCGAGGCGTTCAGCCGGATGATCCGCAGGTCGTGGATCATCTCGACGAGGATCGCGACCTCGTCCGCGGTCTGGATGATCTCGTAGTGCGAATTGTACCCCGCCGGCAGCATGGGCGGGCCGGCCACGCCCCCGACGCCCTGCAGGCAGCGCTCGTCCGGGGCCCGCACCTCCGGGCCCGAGAAATCGATTTCGTCCGCCGTCTCCACGGCCTTCGCGCGAGCCTTCCCCGCTTCGCTGAACGGCAAGCGGCCGTCCGGCGGATCGACCATCACGGATGTCCGAATGGCGCCGTCGATGCGCAGGAAGGTGCGTGGCTCGTACCACTCGCTCTCCAGCCCGCCGACGTCCGGCGTGTGCGGCGAAAGCGGCGACGGCGGCAGGGCGGTCTCGCCCCTGAGGATCGCTTCACGCTTGGCGATGTAGGCGGCCGCTTCCGCTTCCGTCGCGGTCGGTCCCTTGAAGTCGCTCGGCCGCTGGAAGGGCGTCCATGTCGCGTTCGTCCACACGCCCTGAAGGTCAGGGTGGCCGTGCGGAGTGCGCGGCGGCCGGTACTGGCTCTCCTCGCCGAACGCCGCGGCGGCGGCCATCGTCGCGATCACAAGACCCCAAACGACCTTCGATCGCGCCATGGCCCCCCGCTCCCCCGGCTCGACCGCAGCCTAGGCCACGGATCGGCGCGGGCAAGGCTCAGCGGGCCGGACGGCTTCCCGCCGATGCGAGCTGCGCGTTGGCCGGCCTCGAAGGAGCGGCCCTGTCGCGTCCGTAGGCGTCGGCGTGCAGCGTCAGGCCGCCCGCAGGCGCGGGGGCGGCGGTCAGGTAGACGATGTAGACCGGCACGGGCCGGGGCAGGTCCACCCGCTGCTCGGGGGTCTTGGCTGCGGTCTTCAGCACGTCGCGGCCGTAGAGCCAGCGGGCGAGCCGCCGCGCGTCCTCGACCCGCACGCAGCCGGCGCTGAAGGTGCGCTGGGCCTCATTGAACAACGCGCGATTGGGCGTGTCGTGCAGGTAGATCCCGTGCTCGTTCGGGAACATGAACTTGACGGCGCCCATCATGTTCTCGGGGCCCGGTTTCTGACGCACGCGCAGCCCCGAGCGGCCCGCCGCAACCGCGCGCCAGTCGATCTTGTTCGGGCTCAACACCTGAGGCCGTTCCGACCAGTCGGACAGCGCCTCCATGCCTTCGCGCTCGAGCACGCCGACCCCGTCCTTCAGCACGCGGGGTGCGAAGCGGTCGCGCACGAGGTCCTCGGGGATGTTCCAGTAGGGACGGACCACCGCGTGGGTCATGGTCCCCGCCATCATCGGGGTGGCGTTGTCCGCCGTGCCGACCACCACCTTCATGCTGTCGCGAGGGCGGCCGCCCTCGTACATCCACAGCCGCGCCGAAGCGGCGTCGACCAGCACGAAGCGGTCGCCGAGATCAGCGGGCAGGGCGCGCACCCGGTCCATGTTGGCCAGGATCAGCCGCTCGAAGCGCTCCGGATCCTCGTTCAGCGCCGACACCGTCGCCGCGTCGGCCGCGCCCGTCACGGCCAGCCCGCGGGCCTTCTGGAAACCGCGCAGCGCCTGAGCGAGCGGCGTGTCGAAGCGCTCGCCGGTCGCGAGGCCGAGCCGCTGGCGAAGCTGCGCCACGCGCGCGCCCTTGGCTCCGGTCTTGAGCACCGGCCCGGACTCGACCGGAGTCCGCGGCGGTTCGGCGAACCGCCGGTGCTCCGCCAAGGCGGTGCGTAGATCTGTATAGAGCGGATTCATCCGCTTCAGCGACGCGAGGTGGGCCGACAGCGACGGCGCACGCGCGGCGGCCTCCAGGACCGCGCGCGGCGTAGCGGGAGGCGCAAGCGCCGCGTCGGCGAAGATGATCTCTTCGCCGGGCGCAGGTCGCCGCAGGTCCAGCACGTAAGCGGCATAGGCTTCCGACAACAGCCGCTCGGCTTGTCCGGCGGCCCGGCGGTCGCCGGCCTTCGCCTTCTGCAGGGCGCCGTCCAGCTTGGCGCCGCCGTACCGGGTCGGTTCGAGGCCGTCCTCCGCGGCGGAGGCCAGCAGTGTCGCGGCGGCTTCAGCCTCCGGCTTCAAGCGGCCGTCGGCGGTCCACACGGGCGCGTTCCGGCGCGCCTTGTAGAAGGCGGCCACCGTTTGATCGGCGCGCACCGCCGCCGCCGCCGAGTCGCGCGGGCGCACGTCCACCGCGCCATAGGTGCTCGCGCACGCCGACAGCAGCATCAGCGCCGCCGCCCCGATCAGGGCGGCGGCGGACGTACGCTTAGAACTGCAGCGAGGCTGGATCAGCCGCGCTCTCCCGCGCGCTGCATGCGCGAGCCGCTGGCGGCCGGCGCATAGCTCGGGTTCTGGGTGCCCGCGCCATAGGTGTCGGTCGCGCCGTAGCTGGCGTTCGCGCCGTACGCGGGAGCCGACTGCGCCGCGCCATAGGCGGGCGTGGCGGTCTGCGCCGTTCCGTAGGCCGGGGTCGTGCCGTACTGGGTCTGAGCCGTCGCGCCATACGCCGGCTGCTGGGCGCCGTAGGCCGGGGTCTGCACGCCGGCGCTCACGCCCGCCTGGGCGCCGCTCGTGGCGTACGGATCGGCGTAGGCGGTCGTCCCGGCCTGCGCCTGAACCGGCGCGCCGTAGGCGGTCTGCCCCTGGGCCCCGTAGGTTCCGGTCGCGCCCGCCGTTTGGGCGGCCGCCGCGGAAGCGAGCAGCAGGCTTGCGCCCACGCCGGCGATCATCACGCGTCCAAGCATTCGTCGTCTCCGTTCGCGCCGAGTGGGTTGCAAGTCATCACGGCCGAACGCGGCGCTCGTGCGGCCGATCCAACAACGCATGGCTTTGGGCGACAATGTGTCGCGAGAAAGGCTTGAGTCAGGCCACGGCCAAGTTTCGCCGCCCGTGGACCGCGAGGGCCCTCTGCAGCTCGGTCACAAGCGTCTCCCGGAGCATGGCGGGCTGAACGACCTCGACCTTGTCGCCCCAGGTGAACAGGTGCCAGGCGAGCTCCAACATGCCGGCGGCGCGGAAGGTCACCCTCACCGACCCGTCAGCCTGGGGCTCGATGCGCTGGCCCGCATGGAAGCGCCAGCCGAGCGCGTCGTCGGCCCCTTCCGGCGTGATGCGCAGCACCACGTCCTGCATCTCGTCTCGATAGATGCCGAAGCTCTCGTCCGCGTAGGCCTGCAGCGAGAAGTCGGCCGGCCGGGTGGCGCGGCGGTCACCGACGGCGACGTTACGCATGCGGTCGAGGCGCCACTTTCGGGGCGGCTCGCCTTCCTCCTCCACGGCCACCAGGTAGTTGCTACGCCCGAACAGCAGGCCGTAGGGGACCACCTCCCGCCGCCGCCCCGGCGAGCTGCCGCCATGGTAGTCGAAGCCCAACGCGCGCCCGCTCAAAATGGCCTCACGGATTCCGCCGAGCACCGCCTCGTCCTCGAACGGCCGCGGGCCGGCGTGCACGGCGATGGCCTCCGCCTCGATCAGCGCCTCCACATCCGGCGCCAGCTTGCGGCGCGCCTGCCCGCGCAGCGCCGACAGCAGCTTGCGCTCGAGCGACCGCAGGGAGGCGGCGGAGGCGTCCAGCTTCTGGGCGGAGAAGCTGTCCGCCGCCCGCCGAAGCGCCGCCAGCTCCTCGGCCGTGGGCGTCTGGAACAGGGCGTCCAGGCCTGAGGGAATGCGGAACCGCCGGTAGGGCGGATCGTCCAGCACCTCCAGTTGCGGGAACACCTGGCGCACCGCGTCCCGCATCCGCTCAACCGTTCGGCGCTCCTCGTCCAGGCGCTCGCACAGCTCGTCGAGCGTCAGCCCCTCCGCCGTGCCGGCGAGCAGCTGAGCCATCTCCAGGATCTTGGCCGCCCGTTCGTGCCGCATCGCCGGTGCCTACGTCCGAATCTGTCGTATGGCTACATCACAGTACGCTTCGTGAACGAACGCAAGGGAGCGTCACCGATGGCCGCCATGCCCCTCCTGGCCCGACCCACTGCCGCGGTGATCACCGCGGTGCTGCAGCACGCCGACACCGTCGAGGACCTCGGCGGCGGCAAGCGCCTTTATCGGCTCAGCGCCAAGCGCTCGCGGACGCGACCGCTGCGCGAGCAGCTCGGCAAGCAGGCGTTCCGCGCCGCTGAGGTGGCCGTGATCTGGGACGAGCGGGAGGACCAGATCGTCCGCGTGCTCGAACAGCCCGCCGTGAAGCCCCGCGCCTTCGACGAGGAAGCCGCCTGGTGGTCGGCCCGCGGCGGCCTGCTCGCAGCCTGAACGACACTGACCCTGGGGAGATGACGACCATGACCGATCTGATCGTGTCGATCGCGCTGATCGCGATCACGCTGGTGCTGCTGACCGTGATCCTCAGCGGCGCCCTGCCGCTGGCTGTCACCGTGCTCGCGGCCGGCCTGGCCAGCGCCGCGGGCCTGGTGATCCTGGCGGACCGGGCGGATGCGTGGCTGGGCGCCTGAGCCCAGCCACGCGTTTGGTCCCTACCGAGGCGGCATGCGGATGGCGCCGTCCAGGCGGACCACCTCGCCGTTGAAGTAGCCGTTGGTGATCATCTCCCGCGCCAGCGAGGCGAACTCAGGCGCGTTGCCCAGCCGCTTGGGGAAGGGCACCGAGGCCGCCAAAGCCGCCTTCACGTTCTCCGGCGCGCCCTGCATCAGCGGGGTGTTGAAGATGCCCGGCAGAATGGTGTTCACGCGGATGCCGTCACCCATCAGGTCGCGGGCGATGGGCAGGGTCATGCCGACGATCCCGCCCTTGGACGCCGAGTAGGCCGCCTGGCCCATCTGGCCGTCCACGGCGGCCACCGAGCCGGTGTTGACGATGGCGCCGCGCTCGCCGTCCTCGTTCGGCTCCAGATCGAGCATCCCCTTCGCCGACTTGGCGATGCAGCGGAACGTGCCGACCAGATTGATCTGGATGATCAGGTTGAACGCCTGCAGCGGGAAGTGCTTGGCCTCCCCGGTCTGCTTGTCGCGGCTGGCGGTCTTGGCGGCGTTGCCGGTGCCCGCGCAGTTCACCAGGATGCGCTCCTGGCCGTTGGCCTCCCGCGCCTTGGCGAAGGCGGCGTCGACCTGCTCCTCGCTGGTCACGTCCACGGGGCAGAAGACCCCGCCGATGGCTTTGGCGACCGACTCGCCCTTCTCGCTCTGGCGATCCAGGTCGAAGATCGCCACCTTAACGCCGCTCTCGGCGAGCAGCCTCGCCGTGGCTTCGCCCAGGCCGGAGGCCCCGCCCGTGATCACCGCCGACACCGAGTTGTCGAGCTTCATGACCGTCTCCCGCGTTGTAGGGTTCAGCGTCCTGCGACGCTTGGAAGGGCTCTGACCATGACCGACGAGAACGCGCAACGGCGCCCTTACGGCAGCTTCGATCCCGCCGGCGTGCTTGATCCGTCCCGCGCCCTGGTGCCGACGACGGTGCAGGTGAACGAGGTGGAAGTGAAGCGCGGCTTCTGGCCGAAGATGCGCAAAGTCGCCGCCCGCGTACCCTTCGCCAAGGAGGCGCTCAGCGTCTACTTCACCGCCCGCGACCCCGAGACGCCCTGGAAGACCAAGGGTGTGATGATGGCGGGGCTCGCCTACTTCGTGCTGCCCACCGACGCCATCCCCGACGTGATCGCGGGCCTGGGCTTCACCGATGACGCGGCCGTGCTGATGACGCTGATCACCGTGATGGGCGGGGCCATCAAGCCGCGGCATAAGGCGGCCGCCTCTGACGCCCTGCAGAGGCTGAAGGCCGACGAGGACTGAGGGTCCCCGCCGGCCGCCAGACCTCAGGCGATGAAGTCGGCGAGGGTCAGCGTGTGGACGCCCTCAAGGATGATCAGGGCCTCCGTGCCGGTGTCGGCGTCGTTGTTCAGCCTGATGAGGGTGTCGCCGTTCTTGTGCTCCACCATGATCTGACCCGGCGCGGTGAACTTGGTCCCGGTGATCAGGGTGAAGGCCTGGTCGCCCGACTTGGTCAGGTCGGCGTCGATCAGCTTCAGCTCGATCCTGTCCACCCCGGCCTCCCAGTCGGTGATCCGGTCCGGCGTGGGGACGGTGATGTCGGCCGTCTTGGCGAACACGAACACGTCCGCCCCCTCGCCCCCGGTCAGCGTGTCCGAACCCGCCCCGCCGGTCAGCCGGTCGGCGCCGGCCCCGCCCAGCAGCAAGTCGGAGCCCGCGTCGCCGGCCAGCTTGTCGGCCTCCGTTCCGCCGTCCAGCACGTCGTCGCCGTCGCCGCCGGTGATCTGGTCGGCGCCGCCGTCCCCGAACACCCGGTCGATCCCGCCGCGGCCGTCCAGGATGTCGGCGCCCAGCCCGCCCGCAAGCCGGTCGTTCCCCGCCCCGCCCTTCAGGTCGTCGCCGTGCCCGCCCCCGGTCACGTCGTAGGCTTCGAAGCCGTCGCCCCGCGCCACCACGTTGCCCACCCAGTCGATGCGGCTGCGGAAGCCGGAAGCCCCCTCGTCGAAGAAGAACACCTTCTGGCCCGCCGGGATCAGGCTGTAGTCCGCCACCAGCACGTCGAAGCCCTCGCCGCCATACACCAGGTCCCGTCCGTCGCCGTTCACCGTCACGACGTCGTCGCCGCCGTTCCCGTTGATGACGTCGTTCCCGGCCCCGCCGAATAGACGGTCCGCGAGCTCCGCGCCCGTCAGCGTGTCGGCGCCGGCCAGGCCGCTGAGGAGCGCGATCTCCCCCGCCGCCGCGACCAGGCTGTCGACCCCCGCGCCCGCAACCAGGCTGCGCACGGTCACCGTCCCGGTCGCCGTGGCCCCGGTTGCGTCCGTGACCGTGTAGCTGAAGCTGGCGTTCGGCTCGGTGGCGGTCAGCACCACCTCGCCGGCCACCAGGGCCACGCTGACTCCCGGCCCGCCGCTCACCGCCGTGACCGTCAGCGCGTCCCCGTTCGGGTCCGTGTCGTTGGCCAGCAACGCCGCCGCCGACACGCGCGCCTCCACCCCGCGGGTGACCACTAGGCTATCGGTCCCGGGCTGCGGCGCGTCGGCGTTCTCCACCAGCAGGTCCACGACCGTGGCGGCGCTGGTGGCGAAATCGTCGAAGGCCTTGTAGCTGAAGCTGTCTTCCCCGGCGTAGCCTGCGTCGGGCGTGTAGGTGAACGAGCCGTTCTCGTTCAGCGTCAGCGTCCCGTGGTCGGGGCCGTCGAAGACATAGGCCTTCAGCGCCTGGCCGTTGGTGGCCGTGTCGTTGGTCAGCACGTTCCCCGAGAGGGCGCCGGCGCCGCCGAAGTTGTCCTCAGCGGTGACCGGCAGCTGGCGGTCGTCGTCCGCGATCAGCGCCTGGGCGCTGGGGGCGGTGATGACCACGGCCGGATTGGCCACGCTGATGCTGACGGCGAACTGCTCGGACCGCTCGACGGCGACGTCGCCGCGGACGCGGACCACGAGGGTCTGCTCGGTCTCGCCCGCCTCGAACCGCACCACGCCCGAGGGCAGCACGCCGTCCTCGAAGTCCGACGCCTGAGCCGGGGTGAGCAGGTTGTAGCCCTCGAAGGTGACGGCCCAGCTGACGTCCAGGGCCGCGTCCGCCTGGTTGCGGTAGACGGTGGAGCGGAACTCCTTGATCCCGCTGTCGCCTTCGAACCGCTCCAGGTCCACCGCGCCGATCCCCAGGATGGTGGGGGTCGGGGCGTCGGAGACCGCCAGCTTGGTCTGCGGGTCGGGCGCGGTCTGCGCGCTGCGCAGCACGTTGGGGTCGCCGGTCAGGGCCAAGTCGAAGATCGCGGCCTGCAGCTTGGCCGGATCGGTGATCCCCGCCGCGAGCGCCTTTTCCGTCGCCGCCCGCACCACGTCCTCGGGCAGATCCGACAGCCGGATCAGTCCGCGGGGGAAGTCCAGGTCCGTGAACGTGCCGGTGGTCTCGCCCGCGCCGTAGTCGAAGAGCGAGCTCGCCTGGGTCACCCGCCAGCTGTCGGCGTAGGTGGTGTGCAGCACCTGCCAGGCGACCGGCTGGCTCAGCACCGTGCCGTCGTCGAGCGCGATGTCGTCGGCCGTCGAGCCGTCGAAGTCGCCGAGCAGGCCTTCGAGTTGGCCGGCTCTATCGGCCGAGACGCGCACGTCCCAGTCGAGGTAGGACCCGCGGTCGTACCAGTAGACCACCTGGCCGCCGTCCGGGTAGGTCACCGCGAACTGCCCGCCCATCGAGTAGAGGGCGCCGCCGCCGTCGAAATCCATCCGGCCGGTCGCCGGGTCGATCACCGCCGCCTCCCCGTCCACCAGCAGGGCGCCGGTCCCGGCGTGGTAGCTGATGCGGTGCTCGCCCACTTGGGTGGCGATGGCGGAGGTGACGGATGCGCCGCCGCCCCAGGGCTCGGTGCGCAGCTGCAGCTCGAAGGGCGCGCCCTCGACCGCACGCACGGCGACGAACTCGCCCACGCCCTGCATGTCGTAATAGAGGCCGTCGAAGCTGTAGAAGTGCGGGTCGCCGCCGGCCCCGCCGCGACCGCCGCCGGGTCCGGGCGGAGGGGGCGGAAGCTGGGGACCGGGCCCGCCGGGGCCTCCGGGACCGCCGGGGCCGTCCGGATTGGGTCCGGGGAACTGAGGCCGCGGGCCGTTGGGACTGTCGGGCGGCTCCAGCTCGCCGCCGGGGCCCTCGGGCCCTTCCGGCTCGTCGGGCGGAGGCGGCGCGTCGTCGTCGGGACGATCTTCGTCGTCGCCGGGGTTCGGTCCGGGGCCGTCCGGGTCGGGCCCGGGCATGATCCCGATCATGATCTTGACGGTGGCCACCTCCGAGACGCCCCCGTCCTCGTCGTGGACGCGGTAGGTGAAGCTGTCCTCGCCGCCCGTGAAGTTGTTGGCCACGAAGGTGAAGCCGCCGCCGGTCGCGTCGATGAACACCACGCCCTTGGTGGGCTGGTCCACGATCTCCACCCAGAGGTTCGTGCCCTCGGGGTCGTGATCGTTGGCGAGCAGGCTCTGGAAGCCGTAGTTGGGATAGTGCACCGGCACGCCGGGCGCGGCCGGGTACGGGGTCTGAGTCCCGTCGTCTTCCGCCACCGGAGCCTGGTTGCCCTCCAGCTCCACCGTGGTCTCGGTGCTGGAGCCGTTCGCGGTGGTGTAGGCGTAGGTGAAGCGGTCGCCCGCGCCCGCCGGGGCGCCCGCCGCTGCGGCGTAGGTGAACGAGCCGTCGCCGTTCAGGGTCAGCGTCCCGTTTTGCGGGCCCTGCACCAGGCTCACCGAGCCCGTGCCGCCGTCGTTGGCGAGCACGCCCTTGTCGGCCGCCACGGTCAGCCCGCCGCCGTTGACGACATAGGTGTCGCCGCCGGCCTGAGGCGCGCCGCCGGTCGCCTGCAGGCCGATGAAGGAGCCCGCGCCGCCGTCGCTGGTCACGGTGAATCCGTAGCCGGCGTAGTCGTCCACCACCTTCAGCGTGGCGACGGTGTTCCCGCCGCTGTCCTTGACCAGCACCTCGGAGCCGACGCGCTGGGCGCTCGCCCCGGCCACGCCGGTCAGGTGCACGCGGTCGTCCATGCCCCAGTTGCGAATGGCCGCGTCGAAGTCGGCCGCGTCGTCGATCTCCAGCGTGTCGGTGCTGGCGTCCGCGTCGCCGTCGAAGCGCACGGTCAGGGCCGCGCCCGCATCGGCGCGGAACTCCAGCACGCCGCCGTCGCCGACCTCCAGCGCGCCGGAGCCCGCGACGTTCTTGATGAAGCTCAGCGTTTGACCGTCGGCCGCCAGCACCGTCCCGTTCACGGCGAGGACGGCGTTGATCGCGCCGAAGCCCTCGATCCGTCCGCCCGCGCCGACCGTCGTGGTCACGGTGCTGATCAGGGTGGCGTTGTCGAGCAGCAGCACGCCGTTGACCGCCAGCGCCTGGCCGAAGGTGCGCACCGTGTCGGTCAGCGTCAGCCGCGCGTCGTCGGTGAGGCTGGTCAGCGTCGACTCCAGCGTGCGGTCGACCCCGCCCACCTGTGCGGCGAAGAGCCCGTTCCCGGCCACCGACACGTCCGCACCGTCCAGCACCTGGATCGCTGCCGCCGAGGCGGTGAACCGCAGCGCCCCGCCGCCGTGCTCGACGGCGTACGACCCGCCGGCCAGGGTTCCGGCCGTGAGGTTGGCCAGCCCCGTGTCGCTGATGTTCAGCGTCGAACCCGCGGCCGCCCTCAGCAGGCCGTCGTTGGTCAGGCCGAGATCGACGTTCAGCGCGCCGCCCCTTGCCTCGATCGTCCCTTTCAGTTCGTTGACCAGGCTCAGGGCGCCGTTGGCGAAGATCTGGCCGAAGCCGGTGATGGTGTTGTCGGCGTTGGTGAGCGTGGAGCCCGCGGTGTTGCTGTAGATCCGAGTGTTGGCGTGGCTCAGGACGATCCGGCCCCCGCCCTGCAGCACCGCGTCGCCCTCGGGCAGCAGGTCGGTGTGGTTCCCGCCGGAGGTGAGGCGGACCTCGCCCCGGTTCTCGATCACGCCGGTCAGGCGCATGAAGTTGGCGTTCTCCAGCGTCACCGCCGAGCCGGCCGCGATCTGCACCGGATGCGCCTCGCCGCCGTCCAGGGTCGCGCCCTGGGCGACCATCACCCCGCCGGCCACCGTCTTCAGCTCGCCGCCGACGATGGTCACGCCCGCCAGCTCGACCCGCGCGCCTGCGCCCGACGCGATGATGTCGCCGCCGCGGGTGCCGTCCACGGTCCCGTTCTGCAGCCGGAGCACGCCGCCCGCGGACGCACGCAGGTCGCCTTCGTTCGCCGTGAAGATGTCGCGGACGACCATCGGCGAGGCGTTCGTCGCCTCCACCAGACCGGCGCCCTTGTTGTAGAAGGTCATGGCGCCGTTTGCGAAGATCTGCCCGGAGCCGTGGATGCGGTTGTCCACGTTCACCAGCACCGAGCCGGCTGTGTTCGCGTAGATGCGGTTGTTGCCGTTGGCGCTGAACGCCACCTCGCCGTCGCCCGTGAGGTGCACGACGCCGTCCACGACCAGGTCGGTGTGGTTGCCGGCGGACTGGACCGCGATCGTTCCGGCGTTGTCGACGTGCCCCTTCAGGATCAGGTGGGCCGCGTTGGCGACGGTCAGCGTGCTGGCGTCCTCCACCGTGACTTCATGACCGTCGCGCCCATCGAGCGTCGCGCCCGACGCGTGCATGGCGCCGCCGCTCTGGGTGCGCAGCAGCCCGCCCACGACCACGGCCCCGCTCAGCAGCTGGACGTCCGCGCCCGCGCCCACCGAGGCGATCCGCCCCGCGCCGGTCTGGTTGATGGTCGCGTCGGAGATCTGCAGCACCCCGCCCGAAGCCCGCAGCGCGCCCATGTTGTCGACGGTGATGCTGCGGATCTGCAGGGCGGCGGCGTTGGTGGCGTCCACCGAGCCCGCGGCCTGGTTCTCCAGCCGCAGCGCGCCGTTGGCGAAGATCTGGCCCGAGCCGTGGATGCGGTTGTCGACGTTGACGAGCTTGGACCCGCCCACCTCGCCGAAGATCCGGTTGTTGATGTTGGCCGTCATGGCGACGTCGCCGCCGCCGGTCAGCGTCACGATCCCGTTCGCGACGACGTCGGTGTGGTTCCCGGCGCTCAGGACTTCGATGTCGCCGCGGTTGTCGATCGCGCCGTTGAGCGTCAGCCGCTGGCTGTTGCCCACCGCCAGGTCCGAGCCGGTCGAGATCTGCACGGCGTTCGCGGTTCCGTCGAGCCGCCCGCCCTGGGAGCGCACCACCCCCCCGCCCGAGCTGGTGATGGTCCCCCCGACCACGACCGTGCCCGCGTTCAGGAAGGTGTCGGAGCCGGCCCCCTCCGCCGAGAGCACGCCGCCCACGTTGTTCAGGGTCGTGCTGTTCAGCTCCAGCAGCCCTCCCGCGCTCGAGCGGATCACGCCCGTGTTCGTCACGGCGATATCGTTGAGCCGCAGCGCGGTCGCTTGATCGCCCTCGATCACCCCCGCGGCCTGGTTCACCAGGCCCATCGCGCCGTTGGCCATGATGACGCCCGAGCCGGCGATCGTGTTGTCGACGTTGGTGAGGACCGAGCCTCCCGTATCCGAGAAGATGCGGTTGTTGATGTTGTTGGACAGGTCCACCCGTCCGCCGCCGGTCAGGGTCGTCGCCCCGCGAACGATCAGGTCGGTGAAGTTCCCGGCGCTCGTCAGCCGGATTTCGGCTTCGTTGTCGATCTCGCCCGTGATCGCCAGGACGGTGTTGTTGGCGATCGTCACCGCTCCGGCCTCGATCCGAACGGCGTGGCCGTTCGTCCCGTCCAGCACCGGCACGCCGCCGGCGCTGACGATGACGCCGGTCCCTTCGGTCGCCAGGGTTCCGCCGGAGATGGTCACGCCGCTGGCCAGCTGGACCGTCCCGCCGTCCTGCGCCTCGACCCGCCCTCCGACGTTGTCGAGCGCGACCCCGGTGAGCCGCAGCACCCCGCCGCTCTCGCCCGAGAGCAAGCCCCGGTTGGTCACCCCGATGTCCTGCAGGACCAGCGGCGTGGCGCTCACGCCGGCGATCTTGCCTGCGGCCGCGTTGACCAGGCTCAAGGCCCCGTTGGACCAGATGACCCCCGAGCCGCTGATGGTGTTGTCTTCGTTGGTGAGGACGCTTCCGCCGGTGTCGGAGTAGATGCGGTTGGGTGCGTGACCCGCCGAGAGCTTGACCGCGCCGCCGCCCGTCAGGGTGGTCGCGCCGCGGACGATCAGGTCGGTGAAGTTCCCGGCGCTCGCCAGCCGGATCTCGGCCTGGTTGTCGATCTCCCCGGTGATCGCGAGCACCGTGTTGTTGGCCACCGTTACGGCCCCGGCTTCGATGACCACCGCGTGGCCGTTGGTCCCATCCAGCACGGGGACGCCGCCCGCCGAGACGATCGCGCCGGTTCCCTCGGTGGCGAAGGTCCCGCCCGCGACGGTGACGCCGCTGGCGAGCTGCAAGGTCCCGCCCGTGGTCGCCTCCAGCCGGCCGCCCACGTTGTCCAGCGCGACGTCCGTGAGCCGCAGCACCCCGCCGTCCGCCGTCAGCAGGCCCCGGTTGGTCACCGCGATGTTCTGCAGGACCAGGGCGACCCCGTTCACCCCGGCGATCGTCCCGGCGGCGCCGTTGACCAGGCTGAGGGCGCCGTTGGAGAAGATCGTTCCCGACCCCGAGATCGTGTTGGTCTCGTTCCGCAGGACCGAGCCGCCAGTGTCGGAGTAGATCCGGTTGTTGGGGTTGGCCGACAGGATCACCTCGCCCGTGCCGGTGAGCGAGATGTCGCCGCGGACGATCAGGTTGGTGAAGTTCCCCGCGCCCTCGACTCGGACCTCGCCGTTGTTCTCCAGGTCCTCGTCCAGGATGTACGTCGCCGCGTTCGCGACAGTGATCGTCCCATTGTTGACGGCCATGACTGCCCCCCAAAAGCGTTTCTCAGGGGTTAAGGCGAAGGCCGCCCGGAAAAGGGGTCAGGGCGTCCGGCGAAAAGAGTCGATCAGTAAGTCACGGTCGCCACGACGGTGTCGGTGTAGGTTCCGGCGGGCGGTGTCGTCTGAGCCGGAACCCGGCCGTAGATCGTGTGCGACCGGGCTGAGCCGGCGCCCGTCCCGTTCGCCCCCGCGCCGGTCCAGGCCTGACTGCGGCCCACTGGTAGAGCTGGTAACCGATGCTGCGCCCCAAGCGCACCATCGTCCGGGCCGCCGTGTTCCCCGAAACGCCGCCGCTCAGCGAGACCGAGTATGCCGTGTCCTTGGTGCAGTTCACCGACATGGTGGTGCTGGCGTCGACAGCCGCGGTGAGCAGGCCCCGGTTGCCGAACTCCAGGTTCTGGACCGCGACTTCGCAGTACGGGTTCAGCTGCGCCTTCACCGTGAAGCTGTAGGTCCGGTTGGGGAAGGGTCGCTCGCCGGAGCACCCCGCGGCGTCGTCGTAGTCGAACCGCACGCCCTGGCTGTTGAAGCTGGAGCTGTAACTGCCGGTCGAGGCGGTCGCCTGCGGCGAGAACAGGCGGCCGTATATGGTTCGGGTGAACGTCGCGCTGGCCGACCCGTTTCCCTGGATGGGCACCTCTATGACCGAGCCCAGGCCGGCGACCGAGCGCGACCCCCATCGGTTCGTCCGGGCCGCGTCCGAGTAGAGGTTGAAGAGCAGGGTCGATCCGCTTGGCCCCGTCAGCAGGCGCGATGTTCCGCTGGTTCCCCCCGTCCCGGTGTCGATGTTCGGGCAGGCGACGGCCGTCTGGAACCCGATGTTGCTGCAGACGATCGTGAGCGTGCCCGTGACGTCGACCGACGCCCCCGTCAGCAGCTGGACCGAGCCGAAATCCACGTCGGTGCTGGTCACGTTGCAGCTCTGCGCCTGGGCCGTGCCGCCGCCGAGCAGCAGTAGGAAGAGGATCGCCAGCAGCCACCTCACGGCGCGCCGCCTGCGACCTGCAGCGAACGGCAGACCACGCCCGGAACCCGGCCCTGTCGCCCCGGCTCGGGCTTGAACGCGAAGTAGGCCCGGCAAGCGCCTCCGTCCGGCAGGGTGACCTCCACCTCGTTCCGCTCCGCCAAGCCCGTCATGTACGCCTCGCCATCGTAGCCGACGATGACCTCCTCTGCCTCGCCGTCCGTGATGCGGGCCAGGGCGCCCGGCTGCACGGCGTCTCCGCTCGGCAGCAGGAACTGCACGATCGCTGCGGGGCCGGCGAGTTCCGGCGCCAGGCGAACGCGGACGCCCGCCATCTCCGCAGGCGCGACGCGGGCCGTCGTCACGGGCAGGCTGAGGTGCAGGGGCAGGTACGTCGGATCGACCGCGAGCCTGTTGGCCTGGTGCGCGACCAGATCCGGCGCGAGCAGCAGCCCGCGCCGGTCGGTGGAGCCGACCAGCCGGTTCTCCCGCCGCACCGGCACGCCCGGCGCGCCCGCGTCGACCACCGCGAACGCCCCGTCGAGCCGGCGCGCCAGGAAGGGGTCCCGGCCGACCAGGGCCACCGCGCCCTCGGCGAAGGCCGACGCGCGCCAGGCGCCCGAGACCCGCTCGAGCGTGCCTTCCGCGCGGCCCCGCTGGTGCAGCCGCTCCACCGTGCCCTGGACGTCGGCCAGCTCTCCGGCCGTGCCGCGCAGCCGCCAACCGGTCCCGCCCTCGATCGGCGCGGGCGAGGAGGCTTCGGCCACGGCGGCCAGCCCCCGCTCGTTCCGGGTCGCGCCGACGCTGGCCGTGGCGTTCGCCCCGAACGGAACGCTCAAGCCGACGAAGGCGCTGGAGCCGCCCCGCCCGCCCACGTCCGCGACGCCGCTCGCGAAGAGGCGGACCGGGCCGAGATCCTGGCTGTAGGACAGGCCCATCACCCGGATCCGGTCGTCAGTCCGCCGCACGTGGGTGTAGCTGAGCGACGTCTGGCCATACTCGCCGACCGGGACGCTGACCGTGACCTGATCGAGCGCCCGGGGCGGCCTGAAGTCCGCCCGGCCTCTTCGGTCCAGGCGCAGCGGCTCGGCGGTCCAGGACGCCAGGTCCTCGTACCCCGCGCTCGCGCGCTGCATCCGAAGGTTCGCGGCGAAGCCGGCGTGCCGCGTCTCGAGAGCGAAGTCCGCGAGCGCCCCGGACCGCTCGTCGCTGACGCTGCCCGCCAGGGCTGCGGAGGCCACCCCCCAGCGGCCGAGCGTCACCGCCGCGCCCGCGCCGGCGTTGGTCATACCGGCCGTGGTCTCGAAGCGGCCTTCCGCCGTGAGCTGGCGCCACAGGCCCCGCCGGACCGAAGCCGACAGGGCCAGCTGGCCATCGTAGTCGTTGGAGGTGCGCCCGTAGCCCCGCCGGGCGAAGCCGGCCTCGGCGGAGAAGTCCGTCACGCCCGGCGCGAGCACCTGGGGCGAGGCGTAGAACGGCACCCGCGTGACCGTCTCGCGGCCCGTCGCGTCCCGCACGACCACCTGCGCGACCCCGCCGCCGTAGACGATCGGCGCCTGGTCGATCACGAACGGCCCGGCCGGCACCGGCTGCGACAAGGCTTTCACCCCGTCGACGTAGAGATCCAGGGCGGACGCGGACTGGGCGGTTCCGGTGATCACCGGGATGGCGGCGGTCACCAGATCGGGCCGGACGTCGAACCGGCGAGACACCTGCACCCCGCCCAAGCGCACGGGTCGGCTCCAGGAAAGCCCGCCGCTTGTCAGGTCGCCGGCGCGCGCCGCCACCGCCCGATCCTGGTCCACGTAGGTCCAGGCGCTGTCCAGGCGGACGACGCCGCGGCCCTCGCGCGCGCCCGCGCGCACGACGGCCGTGCTGCGCACGACGCCGTAGCGGCCGAAGGCCCGGGCGTCGAGCGCCGCCGAAACCCCGTCGAAGCGGCCGGCCTTGCGCTCCTCGTCCCAGCCGGCCGCGGCGAAGACGGCGTAGTTCAACACCGCGCCGTCGGCGACGGGCGAGGTCTGGACCCGAGCCGGCCTGCCCTGGGCGGACAGCCGGTGAGGCGTCAGCGCCTCCCAGGGAGCCTTCAGGTGTATGACCTGGTTCGAAGCGTCGTACCGGTAAGTCAGGCCGGGTATGGCGGTCAGCCGCACAATCCGGCCGTTCGGGAGGCGATCGGGCGCGAATCCGAGCTGCCGCAGCTCGTCGGGCGTGGTGCTGAGCGCGCCGTCGGGGCCTTGCGTGAACGGCGTGATCAGGCCGACGGCGACCCCGTTCAGGAACACTTCGAGCTGAAGGGTGGCGGCGGCGTCCACCGCGGCGCCCGCAGCGTCGGCCGGTTTGTCGTTTTCTGCGGCGCGGGCGGGCCCAGCCCAGCCGAACGCGCACAGCACGGCCAATCCCGCCGTCGCGCTAGCTCGCAGGCGGCGGAGAAACGGTGACACGGATCGGACCGCCGTCGCTCTGGGCGGTCAAGGCGAGGGGGGCGGAGAGGCTGGCTTCGGGCAGCTTCCAGGTCATGGTGGCGCCGGGCAGCACATAGCCGGCCAGGCCGGGCCAGCGGCCGACGGGCTTGCCGGACGGATCGGCCAGGCTCATCTCGGCCAGCCGAAGCCGCCGGCGCCCTTGGTTCATCCCAGCCAGTTCGAAGCCGCCGCCGCTGGACGGGCGGATGCGCCAGGTCAGCGCCGCCTTCGCGGGCGCCGCCGGTGTGAAGAACACCGGGATCGATTGGCGCATGACGAAGGCCACGCCCGTCTCCGCCTGCCGGCGAGGGTCGGGCAGCTCGTCGACGAGGATCCGGTAGCTCTCTTCGGTCGTCGGCGCGGCGGCCGGGCGGACCACCCGGACCACCTGCTCGACGCCGGCCTTCAGGGTGACGGCGGGGGGGCTGACGACCACCGCGTCCGTGCGCTCCAGCTGCTCGACCCCGTCCGCCTGGGTCCAGCGGAACACCCGGATCTGGACGCTCACCTCGGGCTGGTCGGTGCTGAGGGTCAGCGTCGCCGCCTTGCGCCCGGCGGGAAGCTCCAGCGTCACGGGAGAGACCCGCAGCGACGACGCCCAAGCGCTCCCGACCCCGCCGCCGAAGAGGGCGACGAGGCAGACGAGCAGGACGGCGGTCGGACGCAGGAACACCGGAAGGCTAGTAGGTCACGGTGATCTGGATCGTGTCGGTGTAGGTTCCGGCGGGCGCTGTCGTCTGCGCCGGGGCGCGGCCGTAGACGATCAGGTTCTGCACCGCCCCGTTGCCGGTGCCGGTCTGGGCGTCGGCGCCCGTGCCCCAGATCTGGGTCCGCCCGGCGTCCCGGTACAGGGTGTAGGCGACGGTCGAACCGCCGTTGCTCATCCGCCGGGTCGTGGTCGTGGCGCCCGCGCCGCCGCCCGCGCTCAGGGTCACCGAATAGGCGGTGTTCTCGGTGCACTGCACGCCGAGCGTGGTGGTGGCCGTGACCGCGGCGTCGAGCACGCCTTCGGTGCCGAAGTCGAGATCGGGGGCGCTCTGCACCTTGCACTCGTCTTCGATGATGATGCTCACGCCGAACTGGCCCGTGGCCGTTCCGGCCTGGGCTCCACTGGCGGCGAACAGTCCGGCGGCGGCGAAGACCGCTCCGGCGATAGTCCGTTTCTGAAGCACTGTGGGTGGTCCCCTGACAGCCTCGTTCAGTAGACACCCAACCACATCAGCTTTACGACAAGGTTAAGCAGCGCTGGACATTCGGTGTTGTATTTTCAGGCTCTCGGACCTGACCGGGGATGGTGCTGACGACCGATTATCGACTCAGGCCATACTTACAGGCTCAAGTATGACCGCGCCCGGCACTACCGTGGCTGAGCGGTCGGACGACGGGCGTCCTGCGCCTCAGGGCGGCGGGGTCGCAGACCAGGAAAGGCGCCACCCGGCCCAGGTGCTTTCGGCCTGACCGCAGGTTCTCGAGCAGGTAGGGCCCGGCCCCGGCCCACCCCTCCGTCGCGCCCCGCCAGCGTGGCCCAAGCACGCCCCGTCGCCAGCCGATCCACAGCATGACCACGAGGCTCACGACGTGAGCGGGCAGAGCGAGCGGCCAGAAGGCCAGCGGCATGCTCTTGGCGAAGGTGCGAACGAGATTCCGCAGGCCATACCGCTCCGCGAAGCCGGACACCTTCGAGGAGCTCCCGCCGCCCACATGCCGCACCACCGCATCGGGGGCGAGCACGCACCGTTCTCCGGCCAGCCGCAGCCTCAGTCCGAGATCCACGTCCTCGAAATAGGCGAAGTAGCGCTCGTCGAACCCGCCGACCGCCTCGAAGGCGTCGCGCCGGTACAGGGCCGCCGCCGCGCAGGGCGCCAGGATTTCGCCTTCCCGCAGGTCGTACGCCGACCGGAGCCTCAGGTATCCGCCGCGCCAGGCGATCCCGCCGATGCTGAGCACGTCGCCCGCCCCGTCCAGCAGCTCGGGGCGGTCGGCGACCAGCTGCAGGGAGCCGACGGCGGCGGCGCCGGTCCGCTCGCCGCTTGCGACCAGCCGCTCCAGCCAGTCCGGCTCGGCGAACGCGTCGGGGTTGAGGCAGGCGATCCAGCGGCTGGCCGCCAGCGCCGCGGCCCGATTGTTGCCGGCTGCGAAGCCGATGTTCTCTTGATTTCGCACGAGCCGCGTCCGCGGCGGCAGGCGCAAGCCTTCGGCCGAGCCGTCGGTCGAGCCGTTGTCCCAGACCACCGCCTCCCAGTCCGCAAAGGTCTGGCGGCCCAGCGCGTCCAGCGCCTCCTGCAGGTCCGGTCCGCTGTTGTAGGCGACGATGACGACGAGAACGGCGGCCACGCGCTTTCGCCTACACCATGTCGCAGCCGGTTGCGCGCGCCTGTCCGCTCCGCCACATGCCCCCGATGAGCGGAGCGGCGCCCAAAGTCGGCATGGTCAGCCTGGGCTGCCCCAAGGCGCTGGTGGACAGCGAGCGCATCCTGACGCGCCTTCGGGGCGAAGGTTATGCGGTGACCGGCTCTTACGCCGACGCCGATACGGTCATCGTCAACACCTGCGGCTTTCTGGACTCCGCGCGCGAGGAAAGCCTTGAGGCCATCGGCGAGGCTCTGGCTTCGAACGGCCGTGTCGTCGTGACCGGCTGCATGGGCGCAGAGGCCGACCTGATCAGGGCCCGCTTTCCCGAGGTCGCCGCCGTGACGGGCGCGCACGCCTACGACGCGGTCCTGGACGCGGTGCATCGGCTGACGCCTCCGCCTGTCGACTTCGACGCCGATGTCGTGCCCGCGCATGGCCTGCGGCTGACCCCCAGGCACTACGCCAATCTTAAGATCAGCGAAGGCTGCGACCACCGCTGCAGCTTCTGCATCATTCCTCAGCTTCGAGGCGATCTGGCCAGCCGCCCCGTCGGCGACGTGCTGCGGGAGGCCGAAGCGCTGGCCGCCGCCGGCGTCCGGGAGCTGCTGGTCGTGGCCCAGGACACCTCCGCCTACGGGCTCGACGTCCGCTACGCCGAGGACGCCTGGCGGGGCCGTTCCTACCGCACCAACCTGGAGGACCTCTGCCGCGGGCTCGGAGAGCTCGGGATCTGGGTGCGGCTCCACTACGTGTACCCCTACCCGCACGTGGACGCGGTGATCCCGCTGATGGCCGAGGGGAAGATCCTCCCCTACCTCGACATCCCGTTCCAACACGCGGCGCCCAACGTCCTGCGCGCCATGAAGCGGCCGGCCAACGAGGCCAAGACGCTGGACCGTCTCGCTCGATGGCGCAGCATCGCGCCGGATCTGACCGTCCGCTCCACCTTCGTCGTCGGCTTCCCCGGCGAGACCGAGGCTGATTTCCAGCACCTCCTCGACTGGCTGGAGGAGGCTCAGCTCGATCGTGTCGGCTGCTTCAAGTACGAGAACGTGGAGGGGGCGCCCGCGCGCGACCTGCCGGGCCATGTGCCGGACGAGGTGAAGCAGGAGCGCTGGGACCGCTTCATGGCCGCGGCCGGAAGGATCAGCGCCGCCAAGCTTCAGGGCAAGGTGGGCCGGACCCTGACCGTGCTGGTGGACGAGGTCAGGCGGGATGGGACCGCGATCGCCCGAAGCGCCGCGGACGCGCCCGAGATCGACGGGTCTGTGCTGGTCCGGCCCGGGTCCCGGCTTCGGCCCGGCGAGTTCGTGGACGTCAAGGTCGAGCGCGCGGACGCCTATGACCTGCACGCCGCGCCCGCTGACCTGGCCCTGCATGCGCCGGTGCGCACCGCGCTTCGCCCCGGCATGCGGCGGGTCATCGCTCGGGTCTGATCCGCCTCATAGCCGCGCTCACAGGCGCGTTCACTTATGTCGTTCGAAACGGTCGCGATCGGCTGCTAACGGAGTACCGTGGCGATTCGGGCTGCTTCGCCCGTCGCCCATTCGTTTCTGCGAGAGTCGATGAAGTTGCCCGGCCGCGGCGGCCGCCCCTCCGACGGAGGGTCCGTTCAGTACGCCGCTCTTCCCTACCGGACCGAACCGGCCGTCGAGGTGCTGCTGGTCACCTCCCGCGACACGGGCCGCTGGGTGCTGCCTAAAGGCTGGCCCATGAAGCGCAAGGCGCCGCACGAGGCGGCGGCGCGCGAGGCCATCGAGGAGGCGGGGGTCACCGGCCCTGTCGAGGCGGACCCGCTGGGCAGCTACCGCTATGACAAGCGCCTGGCGAACGGCGCCGCGATCCGCTGCCGCGTGCAGGTCTTTCCCCTGCGCGTCGAAGTCGAGCGGACCCGCTGGCGGGAGAAGCACCAGCGCGTGCGCCGCTGGTTCCCGGTGCAGGAGGCGGCCGGGCTTGTCGCCGAACCCGAGCTGAGGGCGCTGCTGCACCGCTTCAAGCCGCGCGATTGACGTCCCGGTCTTCGCAAACGTTTCAGCAAGCATCTCCGTTAGCGAAAGGTTTGGCCTCGACCTGTAATTCGGGAGAACGGCGATCACCCAAACGCCGGCGGGCGCGGCCGATTCGGTCGTGGCGGCTGGTCGCGAGCGCTGGGGAGAAACGGTCTTGGAACTCAGGTCCCTGGCGAAGCTGGGCGAGGAGCGTGGGGGGGCGGTCGCCCTCATCGTCGCCCTGAGCATTTTCGTCGTGGCCGCCGCGGCGGGCGCGTCCGTCGACCTTTTCCGCCTGAACGCCGCGCGGGGTTCCGTGCAGGAGGCCGCCGACGCGGCCGCCCTCGCCGCCGCGGCCTCGACCGCGCGCAATGAGTCCGACATGGCGTCGGTGGCCCGTCGCTACATGGCCGCCAGCCTGGCCTCCGGCCACCTCAAGGGCGATGTCAAGACCGAGCTGGACTACCTGAACGACGAGGAGGTCCGGCTCACCATCACGGGCGGCGTGGACACCGCGTTCATGAAGCTCGCCGGCGTCGAGGAGATGCCCTTCAGCATCACCGCGACAGCCGTGCGCGGCACGCCCCAGCAGGTCGAGGTCGCGCTTGTGCTCGACAACACCTGGTCCATGTCCATCACGGACGGCGGCGGGGTCCGCCGGATCGACGCGCTCAAGAGCTCGGCCAACATCCTGGTCGACGAGATCATGAACGGCACGGGGAAGAACGTCCGCGTCGGCGTGGTGCCTTATGCGGACTATGTGAACGTCGGGGTCGCGAACCGCGCCCAAGCCTGGCTTTCGGTGCCGGCGGACTACTCCACGACGACCGAGAAGAAGTGCGAGACCAAGACCGAGAAGACCACCTGCACGCAGAAGTGCACCAAGGGCGCCAAGCAGACCTGCACGCGGTATGTGGATGGCGCCCCGGAATCCTACGACTGCACGCCGTCAACCTGTGAGGCGAAGGTCTGCAAGACGGAGACGGTCCCGCCTTATCAAACCTGCTCCGGCGGACAGACGACGAACTACAAGTGGTACGGCTGCGTCGGGTCGCGCAAGGAAGGCGGCTTCCGCCTGAACGACAAGACGGGCAAGACCTACCCCGGCTTCCTCGGAACCAGCCAGGCCTGCCTTAACCCGATTATTCCGCTCACCAACGATCGGAACACGGTCAAGAACGCCCTGAACGGCATGATCATCAACATCGGCACGGGGTATCGGCCGCTGACCTACATCCCGACGGGCGTGCTCTGGGGGATCAACGTGCTCTCCCCCACGGCGCCGTTCGACGACGGGCGGGGATACGATCCGGATAACCAGGATCCGCGCAAGATCATGGTCCTGATGACCGACGGCGAGAACACGCTGCGCTTCGACCCCGGCAAGTCGGACGGCCGCAACCATGTGGGCCCGAGCGGCGGAAACGCCGGAACCGTGCAGATCAAGGCCACCAACGACGACACCCTGGCCCTGTGCGCCTACGCCAAGGACCAGAAGATCGAAGTCTTCACCGTGGCATTCGCGCTCGACAATCTGGCGGCGAAATCCATGCTGCGGACCTGCGCCAGCGACTCCGAGCACTACTTCGACGCGTCGGACTCCGGAGCCCTGCAGAGCTCATTCCGCGCCATCGCCAAGTCCATCAACACGGTCCGGCTGAAGCACTGAGGCCTCAGGTCGCGCCCTTCAGCGCCGCCCTCGCCCGAGGCGCCCAGTCCGCCAGCCGGCGCGCGTAGTCGGCGGTCGCCGCATCGGCGCTGTTCGCGGCCTCAGGCCCGAGCCGGAGCACCGGCGTCTCTCCCAGCAGGGCCCGCAAGGCGGCCACTTGATCCCGCAGCGCGAGCACCTCCTGCGCCAGCGCCGGCACGGCCTCCCGGGCGGCGGCGATGAAGGCCGCGTCGCCGGGCGTCAGCGGGTCGGCCACGTCCTGATCGATGACGCTGAACGCCGCCACCGGCCACCCGCTCGCGCCCAGCACCACACGCCGGTCGGGCCCGGCGACCTCGCGCCACGGCCCGGGGGCCGCCGCGGCGGCCAGTTCAAGCAAGCGTTGCACGTCTTCAGGCGCCATGGCGATTGAAGGCACAACCTGTCCGCGCGAGTGTCAACGCCTCGTTAAGGACGCTGAACGCCGCACGTGAGCATGATGGCGCCGCTCAGGAACCTGGGGCCTCAACCCTCCGTCGCCGCCTTGCGAATGGCGTCCACGAACGCGGTCTGGGCCGCACTGAGCTCTCGGAAGGTGGCCCGAGGCCATGCGGAGTTGATCACCACGATCAGCTTGTCTTGCGGGAAGGTGGTGATGGACTGGCCGAAGATGCCCCGAGCCATGTACGACCCTTCCGGCCCCATCCACCAGAAATAGCCGTAGCCGGGCGCCGGCGCGCCGTTGGTGATCTGAGGCGTGGTCGCCTGGCTCGTCCAACCGGCCGGGAGGTTCCGCCGGCCGCCCCGGACCACGCCGCCGTCGAGCATGAACTGACCCAACCGTCCGTAGTCGCGCAGGGTCATCGACATGCAGCAGCCGCCCCGCTCGTGGCCGGCCATGTCCGTCACCCAGATCGCGTCCCGCTCCATTCCGTAGGGCCTCCAGATCTTTTCAGAGGCGTAGATCGAGAGCGGCTTGCCCACGGCGCGCGAGACGAGCACGCCGACCAGGTCCGTCTCTCCGGTGTTGTAGGTGAACCGGCTGCCCGGGGGGTTGGCGCGCGGCAGCTTGCGCATATAGCTGACGATCGGGTTCACGCCGGGCTCGAGGATCGCCGTCCCCGCGCGCGCCACGTCGGAGTTCGGATCGGTGTAGTCCTCGTTCCACTTCACGCCCGAGCTCATCATGAGGAGCTGGCGGACGGTGACCCCGTCGTAGCCCGACCCCCTCAGCTCGGGGATGTAGTTGGTGACCACGTCCTCGAGACCCTTAATCTTCCCGTCCTGGATGGCGGCCCCGACCAGGGTGGAGGTGACCGACTTGGCCACGGAAAACGAGGTCCAGCGGTCGTCCGGCCGGCGTCCCAGGCCGTAGCGCTCCAGCAGAACCTCGCCGTCCTTCAGAACCAGCAGTCCGGAGACGTCGTGGGCCTGCATGTAGGCGTCCACGGTCCAGCTCCGGCCCCCATGCTCGAACACGGGATCGATCCGCCGGCTCGCCTTGCGCAGCGGCTTCACGGACCGGCCGCGCGCCACCGTGTTGACGCGGTAGACCCGCTCCATGGCCGGATACCAGGCGCGCTGCTGCTCGGGGCTCCAGGCGAGGATGCTCGGCGTGCCCGGCTTCAGAGCGACCTGGGCGACCGCCGCGACGGGCGCCGCCAGGACCGCTGCAGCGACGAGCGAAGCGATGAGGCGCATGGGACGGCTCCAGAGTGCCGCCCGGTTCTAGTCCAGTCCCGGCCCGCCGCAACTCGGGCTCAGCTTGGTGCGGACGGTGGGACTCGAACCCACACGGGCCATGCCCAACGGATTTTAAGTCCGCTGCGTCTACCGGTTCCGCCACGTCCGCTCAGGCTCCGCTATGGGCGGGGTCGCGGGGGCGGTCAACGCGCCGGGCGCCCGGGCCGAGCGGCCGGCCGGCGTACGCCAACGCTTCTTTCACCATGACCCGGCAAGAGTCCGCGTGAACTTCGGACGCTTCCCATGTCGCTCGCCGCCCTCGCCCTGCTGTTGTTCGCCGCCCTGGTCTGCACGGCCGCGCTGACGGACCTGACCAGCTACACCATCCCGAACTGGATCTCGGGCGCGCTGCTGCTGGCCTTTCCGGTCGCCGCGCTCGCGGCGGGGCTGCCCTGGGGGCTGGCGGCCCAGCACGCCGCGGTCGGCGGCGCCGCGCTCGTTCTCGGCATGGGCATGTTCGCCATGAACTGGGTCGGGGGCGGCGACGCCAAGCTGCTTTCGGCCTCGGCCCTCTGGCTCGGCCTTGGCGCCGCGCCCGAGTACCTGATGTGGGTGGCCCTGGTCGGGGGCGGCCTGACGTTCGCCCTGCTCGGCGCCCGCAAGGCCTACGAGCTGGTTCCGCTGCCCACCGTTCCCGGCTGGGCGCAGGCCCTGCTCTCGCCCAAGGGCGACGTCCCCTATGGCGTCGCGCTCGCCGTCGGCGCGCTGATGGCGCTGCCGGAATCGGACCTGTTCGCCGCGGCCCTGTGAAGAAATGCGGTTAACGCGCTTAGGCCGGAATTAACCCAAGCTCGTGATGATGGGTCAGACGGTCCGCTTGGGGGTCGTAGGGTCAGCGGAGGCCTTCACGTGGCGATGAGCCCGGCTCGCATAGGAATCCTGGCTGTCGCGGCGGTGTCCGCGATCGGCCTGGCCTTCATCGTTCGCGGCATGGCGTCGGGCGGCAAGCCCGAAGCCCCGGCCCCCGTCGTGCAGACGGCCGAGAAGCCGATGGCCAAGGTGCTCGTCGCCAGCCGCGACCTGGGCGTCGGCGCGCGGGTCGCCCCCGGCGACCTGACCTGGCAGGCCTGGCCCCTCGAGAGCCTCAACGAGAAGTTCATCACCGACGGCTCGGTCGCCATCCCCAAGGCGGAGCCCACGCCCGAAGAGAAGAAGGCCGCCGAAGAGAAGGCCAAGGCCGACGGCGCCGACAAGGGCGCGGTCGACCAGGCCAAGGAGCAAGCCGCGGCCGCGGCCAACGCCCTCTTCGGCGAAGGCGGCCCCATGGAGGCCCTCGCCGGCGCGGTCGTCCGCGAAACCATCCTGAAGGGCGAGCCGGTGACCGAGCGCAAGCTCGTCCGCGCCGGCCAGAGCGGCTATCTCGCCATCGTGCTCCAGCCCGGCATGCGGGCCATGGCCATCCCCGTCTCGGTCGAGACGGCCGCCGGCGGCTTCGTCCTGCCCGGCGACCGGGTGGACGTGCTGCTCAGCCGCCAGGTCCAGGGCGCCCAGGGCCAGGTCCACCGCGCCGACACCGTGCTGCAGAACGTGAAGGTCCTGGCCATCGACCAGACCACCAAGGCGCCCGAGGACGGCGCGCAATCGGTGGTCGGCGCCGTCGCAACCCTCGAAGTGGGCGAGAGCGACGCCGAGGCGCTGGCCCAGGCCGACGCCCAGGGCGACCTCGCGCTGACGCTTCGCTCCTACGCCGACGTGGGCGGGCCTTCGGGACGCACCACGCGCCTGCTCACGACCGACGCCGGGATGGTCCGCGTCTGGCGCGACGGAACGGCCAGCGCCGTCTCCGCGACGAACTGAGGTGCTCGACGTGCTCAACTCCGCCCGTCACTTCGTTCCGGCCGCCGCGGCCGCCGCGCTCCTGCTTGGAGCCGGCCCTGCGCTCGCCGACGCCGCCGCTCCGGGCCAGATCCGGGTCGACCTGAACGGCGCCTCCAGCCAGATGCTGACCCTGCCCCGCGGCAAGTCGGCCATCGTGGAGCTGCCGGTCGACGCCCGCGACGTGTTGGTCTCCGCCCCCAACGTGGCCGAAGTGGCGCTCCGCACGCCGCGGCGCATCTTCATCCTGGGCATGGCCTCGGGCCAGACCGACGCGGTGTTCTTCGACCACACCGGCCGTCGGATCCTCAGCCTGAACATCCGCGTCGACGCCGACATCGCCGCCCTGCAGGACACCCTGCGCCGGGTGGTGCCGGGGTCCGCCATCCACGCCGAAGCCGCCGGCGAGAACCTGATCCTGACCGGCGAGGTGGCCAGCGCCGCCGACAGCGACCGCGCCGAGCGCGTCGCCCGCCAGTACGTCGCCAAGCCCGAGATGGTGCTGAACGCCCTGAGCATCGCGGGCAAAGAGCAGGTCATGCTCAAGGTCCGCGTGGTCGAGGTCCAGCGGACCGTGATCAAGCAGCTGGGCTTCAACACCCAGGCCATCATCAACCAGCTCGGCGAACCGCAGTACCTGCTCGGCAACACCGCCACCTTCGGCATCAACGGCAGCCTGCTGGGCGGCCTGACCGGCGGCTACAAGCTGGACACCACCAAGCAGCCGATCACCAATCCGGACGTGAGCGAGGTCTTCGAGAGCCTCAGCCGTTTCCTGGGCGGCGGGGCGCTCAGCGGCCAGGAGGCGAGCCGCATCGCGAACTACCTGGGCGGCCTGTTGCCGACCATCACCGCCACGGACCCGGCCACCGGCGCCACGGTGACGCAAGCCACCGCCGGCGTGACCGCGGGCAATCTGCCCAGCTTCCTGCAGCGTTTCCGCGCCAACGATCCGACGCTGACCACCGGTCAGCAGGCGTTCCTGCGCTCGGTGGAAGCCCAGGCGCCCAACTACCTGGCGAGCCAGGGGTACAGCTGGAGCCCTCAATCGACGTTCCTCAATCGCGGGAACAAGGCGGCCGGGGTCGGTGTCGACCGCGCGGGCAGCGCCGGCCTGAACCAGGCGCAAGGCCTGATCCAGGCGTTCGAACGCGCCGGCCTGGTCCGCACCCTCGCCGAGCCGAACCTGACCGCCATCTCCGGCGAGTCCGCCAAGTTCCTGGCCGGCGGCGAGTTCCCGATCCCCGTGGGTCAGGACAGCGACGGCCGCATCACCATCCAGTTCAAGCCTTTCGGCGTGGGTCTGGGCTTCACGCCCGTGGTCCTGTCGGAAGGCCGCATCTCGCTGCGCATCTCCACCGAGGTGTCGGAGCTCAGCAACCAGGGCGCCTTCACCCTGGTCGGCGGCGTCTCGATCCCGGCGCTGAACGTGCGCCGGGCTGAGACCACGGTCGAGCTGCCCTCAGGCGGCGCGATCATGATGGCCGGCATGCTGCAGTCCCGGTCCAAGCAGAACTTGGACAAGGTGCCGGGCCTGAACGAGATCCCGGTCCTGGGCTCGCTGTTCCGGTCGCGCGACTTCCTCAACGACGAGACCGAGCTGGCGATCATCGTCACGCCCTACCTCGTCAAGCCCAACAGCCCGTCGCGGCTGCAGACGCCGGCGGACGGCATCCAGATCGCCAAGGACGCCCGCACCATCTTCCTGGGCAAGCTGAACGAGACCTACCAGCCTTCGGCGGTCGGTTCCGCGGCCGCGGCGGCCCCCGCCTACCAGGGCCCGGTCGGGCCGGTGATCGAGTGAGCCCCGTCCCCATGACCCGGAGCCGAGCCATGAGCCGCGTCCTGCTGACCTCCCTGCTCGCTGCCGCCGCCGCGGGCGCGCTCGCCGGCTGCGCCACGCTCGGCGGGAACAAGGCCCCGCCGCTCGCCTACACGGGCTCGAACCTGACGCCGACCGAGCAGTTCGGCGTGGAGCTGCGGCCCACCGCGGACCGGATCCAGCTGGCGCCCAAGCCCGGCGCCCTGTCGCCCGGCCAGGTGTCGGCGCTCGGCGCGCTCGCCGCCCGCTGGCGCGAGAACAAGCCCGGCCCGATCAGCATCGAGGCGCCTGCGGGCAGCCAGAACGCGGCCGTGGCCGCCCAGGCGGCTCAGGCGGCCGTCCGCTTCCTCACCGAGCAGGGCGTGCCGCACTCGGCGATCCTGCAGTCCTCTTACAACGCCACGGGCGCGCCGCTCGCGACCGTCGCGGTCGGCTTCGAGTCGCTCGAGCCGGTGATCCCCGAGTGCTGGCGCTATCAGTCCGACTTCACCAAGTCGGCCAACAACAAGCCCTACCGCTCCTACGGCTGCTCCACGACGGCCAACATCGCGGCCATGGTCGCTAACCCGCGCGACCTGCTGGAGCCACGCGGCGAGGACCCCAGCGACGGCGCCCGCCGCGCGGTCGTGCTCGGCAAGTACCGGCAGGGCGAGGCCACGGCGACGCAGCGCACGAACCAGGAGCGCGGCGCGATCAGCGATGCGGTTCAGTGACGGCGGTGACGGGAGAGACACGATGAAGCTCAGCGCCGACCTGCACGACGATCTCGACGCCTCCCCGTTCGACGGCGACGACGATTTCGAGGTGGCTGGCCAGGCTGCGCCGCGCGCAGCCATCCCGGCCAACCTCTTCGACGAGAGCCTGCCCGCGCGGCCCGAGCCGCACGCCATGGCTGAGCGGCTGACCGAAGCCTTCGCCACCGCCGACGACATGTCGGGCGAGGCCGTCGTTCCTCGGATCGTGATCCACGCCTACTGCGAGCGCGAAGACACGAGTCTGCTGATCCGGACGGCCGCCGAGGACCGCCGGCTGTCGCGAGCCACCCTCGAGGTGCACTCCGGCGGCCTGACGGCCGCTCTGGCCCGCTATCAGCAGGAGCCCACCCCGTCTCTGGTGATGGTCGAAAGCGGTGCCCCCGCCGCGCGGCTGCTCGCGGAACTCGACGGCCTGGCCGAGGTCTGCGACCCCGGCACCAAGGTGCTGGTGATCGGCGCCGCCAACGACATCGCCCTCTATCGCGAACTGATGCGGCGGGGCGTCAGCGAATACCTCGTCCCCCCGATGAAGCCGCTGCAGCTCATCCGGGCGATCAGCGACCTCTACGCCGACCCGCTGTCCCCGTTCGTCGGACGCAGCATCGCCTTCGTCGGCGCCAAGGGCGGCGTGGGCGCCTCCACCATCGCCCACAACGTGGCCCACGCCCTGACCGAGCGGCTCCACGCCAACGCGGTGATCGTCGACCTCGACCTGCCCTTCGGCACGGCCGGGCTCGACTTCAACCAGGACCCGGCTCACGGGGTGGTGGACGCGCTGGGCCAGCCCGACCGGCTCGACGCCGTGCTGCTGGACCGGATGATGGTCCGCTGCACCGACCGCCTCAGTCTCTTCGCGGCCCCGGCCACGCTGGACACGGACTACGAGTTCGACGCCGACGCCTACGAGGAGGTCGCCGGCAAGATCCGCACCACCGCGCCGTTCATCGTCATGGACCTGCCCCACCTCTGGTCGGGGTGGATGCGGCGGGTGATGCTCTCCTCCGACGAGCTGGTGATCGTGGCGACACCCGACCTGGCCTCGCTGCGGAACGCCAAGAACATGGTGGACCTGATCCGTCAGGCCCGTCCTAACGACTCGCCGCCGCGCCTGGTGCTCAACCAGGTAGGCGTGCCCGGCCGGCCCGAGATTCCGGTCAAGGAGTTCGGCGCCGCCCTGGCGCTCGAGCCTTCGCTGGTGCTGCCCTTCGATCCCAAGACGTTCGGCCAGGCCGCCAACAACGGCCAGATGATCGCCGAGGTCGCCGCCAAGACCAAGGCGGCGGAGGGCATTGCGCACCTCGCCCACGTCCTCAGCCGGCGCGAAGCGCCGGTTCTCGCCAAGCCGAAGGCCTCCCTGTTCACCAAGCTGATCAAGAAGGCCTGACGGCCCGGAAGGCTGAAGCAAGCGCCATGTTCGGCAAACGCACCAGCGACGGCGAGCTTCGCACCGCCGTTCCCGCTCACAAGGCGCCCCCGCCCGCGCCGGTCGGCGGTTCCGAGATCGCGACCCGGCCACAGAAGCTGGACGCGCTCGCCCCCAAGGTCGACGCCGCCAAGGCGCCCACCGCGGTCGCCGCGCCCCCGCCCGCCTCGACGGGCAAGAGCTCCGGCGTGGACCAGATCAAGGCCGCGACCTACGCCAACGCTTTTTCCAGCGGGCCGGTCGCCGAGATCGTCCGTGAGCAGAGCGACTACTACCACCAGACCAAGACGCTGATCTTCAACGCCCTGATCAACACCATCGATCTGGGGCAGCTGGCGCAGCTCGACACCAAGGCGGCGTCCGCGGAGATCCGGGACATCGTCGCCGAGCTGGTGGCCATCAAGAACGTCTCGATGTCGGTCGCGGAACAGGAGCACCTGGTCCAGGACATCATCAACGACGTCCTGGGCTACGGGCCGCTGGAGCCGTTGCTGGCGCGCGACGACATCGCCGACATCATGGTCAACGGCGCGGGCCGGGTGTTCATCGAAGTCGGCGGCAAGGTCCAGCTGACCAACGTGCGCTTCCGCGACAACCCTCAGCTGATGAACATCTGCCAGCGGATCGTGTCCCAGGTGGGCCGCCGCGTGGACGAGAGCTCCCCCATCTGCGACGCGCGCCTCCCCGACGGGTCGCGCGTGAACGTGATCGCCCCGCCGCTCGCCATCGACGGCCCCACGCTCACCATCCGGAAGTTCAAGAAAGACAAGCTGACCATGAAGGACCTGGTCGGCTTCAGGTCGATCAGTCCCGAAGGGGCCCGCGTGCTGGGCGTCATCGGCGCCAGCCGATGCAACGTGCTGATCTCTGGCGGCACCGGCTCGGGCAAGACCACGCTGCTCAACATGCTGACGGCGTTCATCGACCCCACCGAACGCGTCATCACCTGCGAAGACGCCGCCGAGCTGCAGCTGCAGCAGCCGCACGTGGTCCGTCTCGAGACCCGCCCGCCGAACCTGGAAGGCCAGGGCTCGATCACCATGCGGGACCTGGTCAAGAACTGCCTGCGGATGCGTCCCGAACGCATCATCGTCGGCGAAGTCCGGGGGCCCGAGGCGTTCGACCTGCTGCAGGCCATGAACACCGGCCACGACGGCTCCATGGGCACGCTCCACGCCAACAGCCCGCGCGAAGCCATCAGCCGGATGGAGTCCATGATCACGATGGGCGGCTACGGCCTGCCCTCCAAGACCATCCGCGAGATGATCGTCGGCTCGATCGACGTGATCATCCAGGCGCAGCGCCTGCGCGACGGTTCCCGCCGCATCACCCACATCACCGAAGTGCTCGGCCTGGAAGGCGAAGTCGTCGTGACCCAGGACCTGTTCCTCTACGAGATCACCGGCGAGGACAAGGACGGCAAGGTGCTGGGCCGTCACCGCTCCACCGGCATCGCGCGGCCCCGGTTCTGGGACCGCGCCCGCTACTACGGCCTGGAGCGCGAGCTCGCCGACGCGCTGGATGCGGCTGAGTAGGGGCGCGCCATGGACATGACGACCCTGCTTATCGCCCTGCTGGGCTTCGTCACGATCGCGAGCCTCGGCTTCGTGTTCGCCGGCGGAGACGAGAGCACGGGCGTCGCCGTCAAGCGCGCCCAGGCGATCCGGACCAGCCGGACCGACCGCCGCTCCGCCAAGGCCGTGGACCCGGGCGCCCGCCGCAAGCAGATCCTGCAGCAGCTCAAGGAAGCCGACCGCCGTCAGCGGAAGGCGAACATCTCGCTTTCAGCCCGTCTGCAGCAAGCCGGCCTGTCCGTCACGCCCATCCAGTTCTGGATCGGCAGCCTTAGCCTGGGCCTCGTCGCAGGGCTGGTCGCTCTTCTGGCCAGCGGTCAGCCGCTGATCGCTCTCGGCGTCTGCTTCGTTCTGGGCTTGGGGCTTCCCCGCTGGGTGATCGGCTTCCTCGGCAAGCGCCGGATGAAGAAGTTCACGAGCGAGTTCGCCGACGCCATCGACATCATCGTGCGCGGCATCAAGTCGGGCCTGCCGGTGCACGACTGCCTCAAGATCATCGCCAAGGAAGGCTCGGCGCCGTTGGGCCCGGAGTTCCGCCGCATGGTCGAGAACATCGGCATGGGCATGGACACCGGTTCGGCCCTCGAGAAGATGTACGAGCGCATGCCCACCAGCGAGCTGCGGTTCTTCTCGATCGTGCTCGCCATTCAGCAGAAGACGGGCGGCAACCTGGCTGAGGCCCTGGGCAACCTCTCGACCGTTCTGCGCGGCCGCAAGATGATGCGCGAGAAGATCAAGGCCCTGTCCTCCGAAGCGACCGCCTCGGCGTCGATCATCGGCGTGCTGCCGCCCGGGGTCATGACCATGGTCGCCATAACCACGCCTTCGTACATGGTCCCGATGTTCACCGACAGCCGGGGTCAGCTGATGCTCCTGGGCAGCGGCATCTGGATGACGCTGGGGATCATCGTCATGAAACGCATGATCGCGTTCAAGATCTGACCATGGCCCTCGTTGACGCCCTCGTCGATCCGACCAACCTCATCACCGGGGCGGTCGCGGTTCTGGCCTTCGCCACCATCGTGACCCTGGTCGCGCCCGTTCTGCGCGGCGACAAGCTCGAAGCGCGGATGAAGTCCGTGTCCACGCGCCGGGACGAGCTGCGCCGCCGCTCCCGGCAGGCCCTCGCCAAGGAGCCCGGCGCCGCCTCGACCCTTCGGCACGGGGACGCCGGCGCGCTGGGCAGCATTCTGGACCGCCTGCAGGTCCGCAAGTGGCTCGAAGACCCCAAGGTGATCGACAAGCTGGCTCAGGCCGGCTTCCGCGGCCCCAAGCCCGTCACCACCTTCTACTTCTTCCGTTTCGCGATGCCGTTCGCGCTGGCGCTGCTGGCCTTGATCTACCTGTTCGCGGTGAACAACCACGAGCTCCAGGTCCAGCAGCGCTTCATGGCGGCTTTCGTCGCCTTCTTCATCGGCTTCTACGCGCCGGCCATGTACGTCTCCAACGTCGCCGCCAAGCGTCGGGAAAGCATCGTCGGCGCCTTCCCCGACGCGCTGGACCTGCTGCTGATCTGCGTGGAGGCCGGGATGTCGATCGAGGCCGCCCTGGCGAAGGTGAGCCAGGAGGTCGGCGGCAGCTCGATCGAACTGGCCGAAGAGATGTCCCTGCTGGTCGCCGAGCTCAGCTACCTTCCGGACCGTCGACTGGCTTACGAAGGCCTGGCCAGACGCGTGAACCATGCCGGCATCAAGTCGGTCTGCACCGCGATGATCCAGGCCGAGCGCTACGGCACGCCGCTCGGGGCGGCCCTGCGCGTCATGGCCAAGGAGAACCGGGAGCTGCGGATGTCGGCGGCCGAGAAGAAGGCCGCGGCCCTCCCCGCCCAGCTCACCGTGCCTATGATCCTGTTCTTCCTGCCGGTGCTGTTCGTCGTGATCCTCGGCCCGGCGATCATCAAGATCCAGGATATGAGCTAGGTCTTGCCGTAGGGCGGCGACAGCTCCGGCTTCACCTGCGCAGCCAGGCTGGCCGCATCCTTCTCCCGGTCCGGGTCCTGCTGGGCGTCCATCTCACGCTGTCCGACCCCGCCGCCCTGCATTCGCAGCCTTGTCGCCTGCGCCGAGGTCGGGCTGGCCAGCACGCCCGGGTCGCCCTCGCCCTGTTCGAGGGCGGCCTGAACTTCGCCGGGGCCTCGCTCGGTCTCGCTCATCACAGGTTCCCGTTGTCGTTGATCGAGCCGGTTTCGCCGTGCGAGCGCAAGTCATCGACGCCCCGGCGGACCTCGCCCGAGGCGCCCTGCGCCTGGGCGTGGGCGCGCCGCTCATCCTGCAGTTCGTTCTCGCCGCCCTGATCGTCCTCCGCCGCGAAGGTCCGGCGCAACGTCGGGAACAGGTCGTCCGGACGAGCGTCGGACCCTTCCGCCATCTCGCCGGTCAGGCTCAGCGAGCCGCCTCCGACATTGACGCCGTCGCCGGTGCTCTCGCCGGGGTCGAGGTGATGTTCGTTGAAGTCGGGATCAGGCTCGGCCATGCGCGCCTCCTCTGCTCTGCGAGAGGGTTAAGCGCCGGAGCCGCCGGCCTGTTCCGCCCTTGATCTCCACGTTAGAAGCCGGGCCATGACCGCGCCCGCCAAGTCCTCCGCCGAGCTCGCCGCCGAGTTCGGACTGAAGCCGGACGAGTACGCCCGCATCCTCCAGCGCCTAGATCGCGAGCCGACCCTGGTCGAGCTCGGCGTGTTCTCGGTGATGTGGAGCGAGCACTGCTCCTACAAGTCCTCGCGCATCCATCTGCGGAAGTTCCCGACGACCGGCCCGCGGGTGATCTGCGGCCCCGGGGAGAACGCCGGCGTGGTGGACATCGGCGATGGACTGGCCTGCATCTTCAAGATGGAAAGCCACAACCATCCGAGCTTCATCGAGCCTTACCAGGGCGCGGCGACCGGGGTGGGCGGCATCATGCGGGACGTCTTCACCATGGGCGCGCGCCCGATCGCCCTGCTGAACGCGCTCCGTTTCGGCGATCCGGAGCACCCCAAGACCCGCCGCCTCGTGCAGGGCGTGGTTTCCGGGATCGGCGGCTACGGCAACTGCGTCGGCGTTCCGACCGTGGGCGGGGAGACCAACTTCCACCCCGGCTACAACGGCAACATCCTGGTGAACGCGATGTGCGTCGGCCTCGCGGACGCGGACAAGATCTTCTACTCGGCCGCGCCCTCACCGGGCCTGCCGGTGGTCTATTTCGGCTCAAAGACCGGGCGCGACGGCATCCACGGCGCCACCATGGCGTCCCAGGAGTTCGACGAGGGCTCCGAGGAGAAGCGCCCCACGGTGCAGGTGGGCGACCCCTTCGCCGAGAAGCTGCTGATCGAGGCCACGCTGGAGCTGATGGCGTCGGGCGCGGTGGCGGCGATCCAGGACATGGGCGCCGCGGGCCTGACCAGCTCATCCGTCGAGATGGCCGGCAAGGGCGGGGTCGGCATCGAACTCGACCTCGACGCCGTGCCTCAGCGCGAGGAGGGCATGTCGGCCTACGAGATGATGCTCTCCGAAAGCCAGGAGCGCATGCTGGCGATCCTGAAGCCCGGCCGCGAGGCGGACGGGGAGCGCATCTTCGCCAAGTGGGGCCTGGACGCCGCCACCATCGGCCGGACCACCGACACGGGCCGGATCGTGCTGCGCCACAAGGGCGAGGTGGTCTGCGACCTGCCGCTCGCGCCCCTCTCGGACGACGCGCCGCTCTACGATCGGCCGTGGGAGGAACCTGCGCGCCAGCCCCGGCTCGACCCCGGCCACGTGCCGCCGCCGGCCGACTGGGGCGGCGCCGTGCTGAAGGTGGTCGGCTGTCCCGACATGGCCTCCAAGCGTTGGGTTTGGGAGCAGTACGACCGGCATGTCATGGCCGACACCCTGGCCGACAGCGCCACGGCGGCGGACGCCGGGATCGTCCGCGTGCACGGGACCCGCAAGGCGCTGGCGGTCGTCAGCGACGTCACGCCCCGATACGTCGCCGCCGATCCTTACGAGGGCGGCAAGCAGGCCGTCGCTGAGGCCTGGCGCAACCTGACCGCCGTCGGCGCCGACCCGATCGCCGTCACCGACAACCTGAACTTCGGCAATCCCGAGCGGCCCGAGATCATGGGCCAGATCGTCCGCGCCATCGACGGGATGGCCGAGGCCTGCCGCGCGCTCGACTTCCCCGTCGTGAGCGGCAACGTCAGCCTCTACAACGAAACGAGCGGCGTCGGCATTCCGCCCACTCCCACGGTGGGCGCCGTGGGCCTGCTGCCCGACTACGCCGCGCGAGCCGGCTATGGCGGGCTCAGGGACGGAGACGTGCTCGTGCTGGTCGGGGCGAACCACGGCGAGCTCGGCTCCAGCCTCTATCTGCGCGAAGTCCTGGGACGCGAGGACGGCGCGCCCCCCCCGGTCGACCTGAAGGCCGAGCGCTGCAATGGCGACTTCGTTCGCGGTCTCATCCGCGCCGGCCGTGTCAGCTGCGTGCACGACCTGTCCGACGGCGGTCTGGTCGGCGCGGCCGCCGAGATGGCGCTGGCGTCCGGGATCGGCGTCACGCTGAACGCCACCTCTGCGACCCACGCCCACGGCTACCTCTTCGGCGAGGACCAGGCCCGCTACCTGCTCGCCGTTCGCGATCCCGACGCGATCCTCGCCGCCGCGAAGGCTGCGGGCGTGCACGCGATCGTCGCCGGCGAAGCGGGCGGCGACGCCTTCGCCAGCCGCGAGCTCTTCAGCATACCGCTGGCGGCCTTGCGCGAGGCGCACGAGGGCTGGATGCCGCGCTGGATCGAGGGCGGCTGAATTGTCGACCGGGCATTAAACTTTTCCCGGCATGATCCGCGGCCAGAGGATCGCGCCATGCCCATGTCGGCCGAGGACATCGAAAGCCACCTGCGGGCGGCTTTCCCCGATGCGGAGATCGACATCACCGATCTCGCCGGCGACGGCGACCACTACCGCGCCCGCGTGGCCAGCAAGGCCTTCGCCGGCCTGACCAAGGTTCGTCAGCATCAGCTCGTCTACGCCGCCCTGAAGGGAAAGATGGGCGGCGAGCTGCATGCGCTCCAGCTCGAAACCCTCAGCCCCCCGCAAGGAGACTGACTTGAGATACCGCGCCCTCGCCCGGTCGGGACAAGCCGTCTCCGTGCTCACCTTGCGCGTGGACGAGGACACGCCCGCGGCCGTCCGCACCGACCTGATCGCCGCGGCGCTGGACGCCGGCATCAACAGCTTCGACCTGGGCGGCCTCGATCCTTCCATGCTGGAGGAGGTCGGGCCCGCGCTGGCGGTGGTGGACCGCAGCCTGCTCTACGTCTCGGTCCGTTTCGGCGTGGCTTTGGACCGCGGCGGCCAGATCGTGCGCGACTTCTCGCCCGAGCGGCTGGTCCGGGCCATGGATGAAACCACCTCCCGCAGCCGCCTCGGCCACCTCGACCTCGCCCTGCTGGACGATCCCGCCGCGCCCGAGCTGCCCCTGCGCACCCTGCAGGCCTTGAAAGCCGCGCGCGACGAAGGCCGGGTCCGCCGGCTCGGCGTCTGCGGCGCCGGTCCCGCGATGGACGCCTACATCAACACCGGCGCCTTCGACATGCTGGTCACGCCCTACAGCCTGACCTCGGGATGGCAGGACCGTCACCGGCTTAAAGCTGCGACCGCCGAGGAGATGTCGGTGTTCGGGTACGGCTACTACCCGCATGAGATCCGCAAGCGCGGAACCGCGGCCCGCGTCGGCGGCCTGCTCTCTCGCCTGTTCGGCCGGACGGCGTCAGCCGACGACCTGCCCTCGCACGCGGGCTACGCCTTCCTGGACGCGGTGTCCGGCTGGACGCCCGAGGAGATCTGCCTGGCCTTCGCCCTGACCGAGCCGGGGCTCTCGAGCGTCGTCGTCGCCCCCGACAGCGTCGAGGCCCTCAAGGCCCTGGCGACCGTGCCCGAGCGCGAGCTGCCGCCCAACCTGCCGGCTCAGATCGAGATGGCGCGCTTCGCCCACGTCAAGGGTGCGGCTTGACCGCTCCTGCGGGCCTTCCTAGCTGAAGCGCAAGCTTCCAGGAGGTCCGCCCGTGACCGACGCCGCCCAGTTCACCGCCGCCCCGACCGACATCGACCCCGTCCAGCAGTTCATCGCCGACACGGTGGCCAACCACCCGGTGGTGCTGTTCATGAAGGGCGTGCCCGACCAGCCTCGCTGCGGCTTCTCCTCGGTGGTCGTCCAGATTCTGGACCACCTGGGCGTAGAGTTCGTCGGCGTCGACGTGCTGCAGGACGACGGCCTGCGCGCCGGGATCAAGACCTACGCGGACTGGCCCACCATCCCGCAGCTCTACGTCAAGGGCGAGTTCGTGGGCGGCAGCGACATCATCCGCGAGATGTTCCAGTCGGGCGAGCTGAAGCCTCTGCTGGCCGAAAAGGGCGTGCTGAACGCCTGACGCCAGCTTGGCCGGGGCGCTTCGGTCGCGTTCACACCGAAGGCGCGGCGGGCCTAGATTCGGGGTCTCCAGCGACGAGGCTCCCATGAAGCTCACGCCCCAGCAGTCCCGCGCTCACGCCGACGAAGTGCGCGCCACCAGCTTCACCGTTCTGCGCGGCTGCTTTCCGGTCGAGACCGTCGACCGCTGGAACGCGGCCTTCCAGCCCCTGCTCGCCGCCGCCGTCGAGCGCGAGAAGGACGACCCGAACCGCGGGCCGGGCCGCTACTACGTCACCTTCCCCTTCCACGATCTCTGGGCCGACCCGGAGATCATCGACAACGACGCGATCATGGCGGTGGTGGAAGAGCTTGTCGGCGCCGACGGGGTCATGTGCCAGCTGGCCAGCGACACGCCGGTGGAGGGCTCCGACTACCAGGACCTGCACCGCGACACCCAGCTCCTGTTCCCCGAGACCGGCGCGGAGAGCCCGCCTTACCAGCTCGCGGTCAACTTCCCGCTCGTGGACGTGACGATGGACAACGGCCCGATGGAGCACGCGCCGGGCACCCACATGCTGTCCAAGGCCGAAGGCATGCGCCGGATCGAGTCCGGCGAGATCCCGCTGGAGCCCGTGCTGCTGAATCGGGGCGACGTGCTCATCCGCGACGTGCGCCACATCCACCGCGGCACCCCCAACGACAGCGGCGTTCCGCGTCCCATGGTGGTGATCGGCTACAGCCGCCGCTGGCTGCACCGGCCCGAGGTCGAGATCCGCGTCCCCCGTCCGGTGCTGGAAGCTCTGCCCGAGCGCGCCCGCCGCTGGCTGCGCTTCAACCCCGTGTTCGACACCGTGGCCGAAGCGATCCAGGAGAAAGAGACCTACCGGGTCTTCGCCTACTGAGGCTACACCTCTCCCCGGCCGGGGAGAGGGAGGGGCCCGCTCGCGAAGCGAGTGGGAGGGTGAGGGGTGGTCCAGAGCCGTGATCCTGGCCGAATAGCCCGCGCCCGCGAACTCCGCCGCGGATCCCAGGACGCCGAATGGAAGCTCTGGCATGAGCTGAAGGCCCGCAAGCTGCGCGGCTGCAAGTTCCGGAGGCAGCATCCCATCGGTCCCTACTTCGTCGACTTCGCCTGCGTAGAGCGCCGGCTGATCGTCGAACTCGACGGCGGCCATCACGCCGATGAGGCGCAAACCGCCCACGATGAGCACCGCACACGCGAGCTGGAGTCCTCGGGCTGGCGCGTCCTCCGCTTCTGGAACAGCACCCTGGACGACGACTGGAGCTTCGGCTTCGTGCTGGAGGAGATCGGCGACGCCTTGGACGCGGCCAGCGCCTAGCCCCTCACCCTCCCACGCCCTCACGGGGGAGAGGGAGGGGCCCGCGCCCGTGAGGCCGTGGGAGGGTGAGGGGTGGTCCAGAGCCGCGATCCTGGCCGGACATCCGCCGGAGTCCCGCTAAGCCCGCGCCAGCTCCGCTTCCGCGCTCAGCGGATGCTGCAGGCGGCTGACCATCTCGCGCGGGCAGACCTGCCACAGGCTCGCCCGCAGCCGGTCCCAGTCGCGCAGCAGGTCGGTCGCCAGGCGGCTGCCGGTCTCGCGCGCGTGCTCGGCCACGAGCGAGCGCACCTGACCCTCCCAGTAGGGCGAGGCCAGCCGCTGGACCAGCACGCTCTCGGGGTTCACCCGCTCCAGGAAGCGGTCCGACAGGTCCAGCACGTAGGCCATGCCGCCCGTCATCCCGGCCGCGAAGTTGTCGCCCACCTCGCCCAGGATCACCGCGGCCCCGCCGGTCATGTACTCGCAGCCGTTGGAGCCGACGCCCTCGACCACCGCCACCGCGCCCGAGTTGCGCACGGCGAAGCGCTCGCCTGCGCGGCCGGCCGCGAACAGCCGCCCGGAGGTGGCGCCGTACAGCACGGTGTTGCCGAGGATCACGTTCGTCTCCGGCGCGACCAGGTGCGGCGAGGGCCTCACCACGATCGTCGCCCCCGACAGCCCCTTGGCCACATAGTCGTTGGCGTCGCCGGTCAGCTCGATCCGCAGCCCCTGGGCGGCGAAAGCGCCCAGCGATTGCCCAGCCGACCCTCGCAGCTGCACCGTCAGGTGGCCGGACGGCAGGCCCCGCAGCCCGAACTTGCGCACGATGTGGCTCGAGGTCCGCGTGCCGATGGCGCGCTGGGTGTTCCGCACCGTGTAGGTCAGCTGCATCTTCTCGCCCCGCTCGAGCAGCGGCGCGGCGTCCCGCACGATCTGGGCGTCCAGGGTGTCGGGCACCTCGTTGCGCCCTTCCACCGTGCAGTAGGGCTTGTTCGGCCCCGGATCGGCGCGCACGAGCAGCGGGTTGAGGTCCAGGTCGTCCAGGTGCTCCCCGCCGCGGCTGAACTGGGCCAGCAGATCGGTTCGGCCCACGATCTCCTGCAGCGACCGGGCGCCCAGCCGGCCCAGTATCTCGCGCACCTCCTCGGCGATGAAGGTGAAGAGGTTGATCACCTTCTCCGGCGTGCCGGTGAACTTGCCCCGGAGCGCCGCGTCCTGCGTGCACACCCCCACCGGGCAGGTGTTGGAGTGGCACTGCCGCACCATGATGCAGCCCATGGCGATCAGCGAAGCGGTGCCGATCCCGAACTCCTCCGCGCCCAGCAGGGCGGCGATCACCACGTCCCGGCCGGTCCGCAGGCCGCCGTCGGTGCGCAGCCGCACGTGGCTGCGCAGGTTGTTGAGGGTCAGGACCTGGTTGGCCTCCGACAGCCCCATCTCCCAGGGCGCGCCGGCGTACTTGATCGAGGTCTGCGGCGAGGCGCCCGTCCCGCCCACGTGGCCGGAGATCAGGATCACGTCGGCCTTGGCCTTCGCCACGCCGGCCGCGATCGGCCCGATGCCCGACATGGACACCAGCTTCACGCAGACGCGCGCGGTCGGGTTGATCTGCTTCAGGTCGTAGATGAGCTGGGCGAGATCCTCGATCGAGTAGATGTCGTGGTGCGGCGGCGGGCTGATCAGCGTCACGCCGGGGGTGGCGTGGCGCAGCTTGGCGATCAGCTCGGTGACCTTGAAGCCGGGCAGCTGGCCGCCCTCGCCGGGCTTGGCGCCCTGGGCGACCTTGATCTCGATCTCGCGCGCCTGGTTCAGATACTCGGCGGTGACGCCGAACCGGCCCGAAGCGATCTGCTTGATCGCCGAATTCGGGTTGTCCCCGTTCGGCAGGGGCTTGTAGCGCGCAGGGTCCTCGCCGCCCTCCCCCGACACCGATTTGGCGCCGATGCGGTTCATGGCGATGTTCAGCGTGCCGTGCGCCTCGGGCGAAAGAGCCCCCAGGCTCATGCCGGGCGTCACGAAGCGCTTGCGGATCTCGTTGACGCTCTCGACCTCGTGCAGCGGCACGGGCGTCCGCTCCTGGGTGCGGATGTCGAGCAGGTCGCGAAGCTGCACCGGCTGGAGCGCCCGCAGGCCTTCCGACCAGCGCTTGTAGGCGCCGTAGTCCGCCGTATCGCACGCGGCTTGCAGCTGGTGGATCAGCTTGGCCTCGAAGGCGTGGGTCTCGCCCGAGCGACGGGCCTTGTAGAGCCCGCCCACCGGCAGGATGATCGCGTCCGGCTGCCAGGCGCGGCGATGCATCTCCAGCGCCTTGCGCTCGATCCCCGCCAGGCCGATGCCCGAGATGCGGGACGGCATGCCGGGGAAGAACTCCGCCACGAGCGCGCGCGACAGGCCCACCGCCTCGAAGTTGTAGCCGCCCCGATACGAGGAGATGACGCTGATCCCCATCTTGGAGAGGATCTTCAGCAGGCCCGCCTCGACCGCCTTCTTGTAGTTCAGGCAGACGTCGCGCAGCGTCAGCTCGCCCGACAGCCCCCGCTCCAGCCGGTCCTGGAAGCTCTCCTGGGCGAGGTAGGCGTTCACCGCCGTCGCGCCGACGCCGACCAGCACCGCGAAGTAGTGGGTGTCCAGGCACTCGGCCGAGCGCACGATCAGCGACACGTAGCTGCGCAGGCCCTTGGCGACCAAGTGGCTGTGCACGCCGCCGACGGCCAGGATCATGGGCAGGGCGAGCCGGTCCGGCCCGGAGTTCTCGTCCGTCAGCACGATCTGGCTGCGGCCTGAGAGGGCGGCGTCCTCGGCCTCGGCGCGAATGCGGTCCAGGTTGGCGCGAAGGGCGTCGCCGGGGCGGGCCTCGGCGGCGGGCATCGGCATGCTGCAGTCGATGACCGCGATCGACCGCTCGCCCATGAAGGCGAGCATGCGCTCGTACATGCCGGTGGTGACCACCGGGCTGTCCATCACGTAGACGTCCGCCTGGGTGGCGTCCTCGGCCAGCACGTTGCCCAGGTTCTTAAACCGGGTCTTCAGGCTCATGACGCCGGTCTCCCGCAAGGGGTCGATCGGCGGGTTGGTCACCTGGCTGAAGTTCTGGCGGAAGAAGTGGCTGAGCGGCCGGTACCGCTCCGACAGCACCGCGAGCGGCGTGTCGTCGCCCATGGAGCCGATGGCCTCCTTGGCCTCCTCCACCATAGGCGCGAGCAGGAGCTCAAGATCCTCGAGCGAATACCCGGCCGCCGCCTGACGGCGGGTCAGCTCCTGCCGCTCGTAGCGGCGCGGCTCCGGCCCTGGCCCGATGGCCTTCTCCAGGTCCACCATGGTCCCGAGCCAGTCCCGGTAGGGGTGCCGTTCGGACAGGTGGTCGACGATGGCGTCGTCGCCATAGAAGCGCCCCTCCTGAAGGTCCACCGCCACCATGCGGCCGGCGGGGATGCTGCCCTTGCGGACGATCCGGCGCTCGTCGACGCCCGTCAGGCCCGCCTCCGAACCCAGGATCAGCAAGCCGTCTTCAGTCAGGTCCATGCGCAACGGACGCAGGCCGTTGCGGTCCTTGCCGCCGATCACCCAGCGCCCGTCGGTGGCGCAGATGGCGGCCGGGCCGTCCCACGGCTCCATCACCGCATTGCAGTAGGCGTAGAGCGCCTGGTGCTCGGGCTTCATGTGCGGGCGCGCGTTCCACGCCTCCGGCATGAGCAGCGCCTTGGCCATGGGCGCGTCGCGGCCGGCGCGGACCAGCACCTCGAAGACGTTGTCCAGCGCCGAGCTGTCGGAGTAGCCCGGCTGGACCACCGGCTTGACCACCTCCTCGTGGGCGCCGAAGGCGGACGCGGCCATGCGGATCTCGTGGCTCCGCATCCAGTTCACGTTGCCCTTCAGCGTGTTGATCTCGCCGTTGTGGGCCAGCATCCGGAACGGCTGGGCCAGCCGCCACTCGGGGAAGGTGTTGGTCGAGTAGCGCTGGTGGAAGATCGCGACCGCCGCCGAGAACCGCTCGTCGCGCAGGTCCGGGTAGAAGGCGTCGATCGCCTCGGCCAGGAACATGCCCTTGTAGATCAGGCTCTTGGCCGAGAACGAGCAGATGTAGAAATGCGGGATGTTGCTGGCCGCGACCCGCTTCTCGATCCGCTTGCGGCAGAGGAAGAGCGCGCGTTCCAGGTCCGCGCCCTCCATGCCCGGCGGCGGCGCCAGCATGATCTGCTCGATCTCGGGCCGCGTGGCGTTGGCCTTCGCGCCGACCGCGGCGGTGTCCACCGGCACCTGGCGCCAGCCGTAGATGTAGAAGCCGAACCGCAGCGCTTCGCTCTCGACGATCGTGCGGGCGAGCTCCTGCGCGTTCAGGTCCACGCGCGGCAGGAAGATCTGGCCGACCGCGATGGGCCCTTCGCGCAGGCTATGGCCGGTGCGCTGGACCTGCTCGCGGAAGAAGTCCTGCGGCACGCCCAGCATGATGCCGGCGCCGTCGCCGGTCTGGCCGTCGGCGTCCACCGCGCCCCGATGCCAGACGGCCTTCAGCGCCTTGATCGCGAGCTCGACCACTTCGCGACGCGGCTTGCCGTCGATCGCGCAGACCAGGCCCACGCCGCAGGCGTCCCGCTCGGAGGCGGGATCGTACATACCGTGGACCATCAAGCGGTTGCGCTCGGCCGCTTGGCGCGCCGCTTCGTTGTCCGCTTCGATCTGCAGGCTCTGCCGAGTTTCGTACATTTCTGCGGCGTTTCTGACGGGATTTTCGAGCATTTTGTGCGCCCTATTCGGCGGCGAGCAACGGCCGGTCGGCGCTCTGCGCCTCCAGCCAATGATGCATCGCGGTCGCGGCGTCGAAGCCGTCGCGGATGGCCCAGACCACCAGTGAGGCGCCGCGGACGATGTCCCCCGCCGCGAACACGCCCGGCAGGTTGGTCATCATGGTGCGGAAATCGGCCCGGACCGTGCCCCAGCGGCTGACCTTCAGCTCCGGCGCGCCGAACAGCGTGGGCAGGTCCTCGGGGTCGAATCCCAGCGCCTTGATGACCAGCTGGGCGGGCAGATCGAACTCCGAGCCCGGAACCTCCTCGGGCGCTTGGCGGCCGTCCGCGCCCGGCGCGCCCAGCCGCATGCGCACTGCACGGACGCCCGTGACGCTGTCGGCTTCCCCCAGGACCGCGCGCGGGGCCGCCAGCCACTCGAAGCGGACGCCCTCCTCCTCGGCGTTGGCTACCTCCCGGAGCGAGCCGGGCATGTTCACGCGGTCGCGCCGATACAGGCAGGTCACCGAGTTCGCGCCCTGGCGCACGGCGGTGCGCACGCAGTCCATGGCGGTGTCCCCGCCCCCGATCACCACCACGTCCTTGCCGGCCGCGTTCAACGCGCCGTCCTCGAACGCCGGGACCACGTCACCCAGGCCCGTCCGGTTGGAGGCCGTCAGGTAGTCGAGCGCGGCCACCACGCCCTGCGAGCCCACGCCGGGCAGGCTCACGTCGCGCGCCTTGTAGACGCCGGTCGCGATCAGCACGGCGTCGTGCCGCCCGCGCAGTTCTTCCAGCGTGGCGTCCCGCCCGACTTCGAAGTCGGTCACGAAGACGATCCCCGCCTCGGCCAAGCGCTTCACGCGCCGCTCGACCACGAACTTCTCGAGCTTGAAGCCCGGGATCCCGTAGGTCAGCAGCCCGCCCATCCGGTCATAGCGATCGTACACCGTGACGGCGTAGCCGCGCTCGCGCAGGCGCTCCGCCGCCGACAGGCCCGCGGGCCCCGCGCCGATGATCCCGACCGAGCGGCCCTGGTCGGGGCCGACCCGCACCGGCTCGACCCAGCCTTCGTCCCAAGCCTTGTCGTTGATGTACCTCTCGACGGCGCCGATGGTGACGGTGCCGTGGCCCGACTGCTCGATGACGCAGCTGCCCTCGCAGAGCCGATCCTGGGGGCAGATCCGGCCGCATACCTCCGGCATGGAGCTGGTCTGGGCCGAGAGGACATAGGCCTCCTGCAGCCGCCCCTCCGCCGTCATCCGCAACCAGTCGGGGATGTTGTTGTGGAGCGGGCAGTGCGTCTGGCAGAAGGGCACGCCGCACTGGCTGCAGCGGCTTGCCTGTTCAGAGGCCTTCGCGTCGATGAACCCGGCGTAGATCTCGTGGAAGTCGCCGGCCCGCTCTTCGACGGGGCGCTTCTCAGGCGTCCGGTGCTCGACCGTCACGAAACGGAGCATACGTTCGGCCATGCGGACCTCCCCCGGCCCGTACACACACGAAGGCCGCGGTCCCGGCATATGTGGAACTCGGGCTTCCCCGTAAAGACGATGGTCTATATTCGGGACGAGCGTCGTTCCACTATGTACCCTCAAGACCAAGCTGGGCCGAAGCGGTCTGCACAGGTAGTCCCTTTAACGGACCAACCATGGCGACTTGCTCGCCGTTGCGACGCGGGCTAGGCGCGGATGACTCCTCCAACGGGTGCGCGCGACCATGAGCGACTGGCTGATCGCCGTCATCCTCGGCCTGGTGGAAGGCCTGACCGAGTTCATTCCGGTATCCTCGACGGGGCACCTGCTGCTCACCGGCGAGGCCTTGGGCCTCACGGATCCCAAGTGGGACACCTTCATCGTCCTGATCCAGCTCGGCGCGATCCTGGCGGTGGTGGCGCTCTACTTCGCCCGGCTCTGGGGCCTGTTCATCCGCCTGCCCACCGATCCGGAGGCGCGGCGGTTCGCCTACACCGTCCTGCTGGCGTTCTTCCCCTCGGCGCTGGTGGGGCTGCTGCTGCATGACTTCATCAAGGAGCGCCTGTTCGATCCCACGGTCGTCTGCGTCAGCTTGGTGGCCGGCGGCGTGGTGCTGCTTCTGCTCGAGCGGTACGCCCCCAAGCCTCGCGAGCACGACGCCTTCGGCTTCAAGCTGAAAACCGCCCTCGGCGTGGGACTCTTCCAGTGCCTGTCGATCATTCCGGGCGTGTCCCGGAGTGGGGCGACGATCTTCGGCGGCCTGATGCTCGGCGTGGACAAGCGGGCCGCCGCGGAGTTCTCGTTCTTCCTGGCGATCCCGACCATGGTCGGCGCCTTCGCCCTCGACTTCTGGGAAAGCCGAGACGTGCTCACGTCGGACTTCCTGGCGATCGTCGCCATCGGCTTCGTGGTTTCCTTCATCAGCGGGCTGGTGGTGGTCCGGACCATGCTGGACTTCGTCAGCCGTCACGGCTTCGCGCCCTTCGCCTGGTGGCGCATCGTCGTCGGGATCGGGGGCTTGATCCTGCTCAGCCAGGTCGGCTGACCCCCGCTCAGCGCTCGACCGTCACCCGCACCAGGTTGTCGTCGGAGTTCCGGTCGATCAGCGTGTTGTAGGGATCGGCGCCCACCCATGCCGGCGCGCGATCGGTCACGAGCGTAAGCGTCTGGCGGCCGGACCGCAGGGCGCGCCGCTCGACCCGCAGCACGTCGCGCGCGTCGAACGCCTTTTCGCCCGGCTTGTCGGTGAAGGCGCCCACGTCGACGGTTTCGGCCAGGGGCGCGGCGCGCTCGGCGCCCTCTCCGTCCGCGTAGAACTTTGTGGCCTCGACGGTCAGCCGGAGATCGTAGCGGCCGTCGGGACGCCGCCTGGCGGTCGCCCCGGTGGTGCGGACGTCGTAAAGCGTGATCCGCTCGAACAGGTCGGTGATCAGCCCCTGATGCTCGGGCCGGGCCTCCGCGCGAAGCGCTGCGATGAGGTCCAGGGAGGTCGGATAGGGCGCGCTTTTGAAGCCGTAGGCGGTGAGCAGGCGACCCAGCGCACGGTTCACCGCCGCGTCGCCCATGACCTCCTTGAGCCGGTACATCACGACCGAACCCTTGCGGTAGTGGATGTAGGGCTGGTCCTCCACGCGGACGAGCGGCAGCTCCTCGAGCCCCTCCGCCCCGCGCGCGCGCAAGTAGCCGTCCAGCTCGAACTTCAGGAATTTGCGGATCTGCGCCGGCCCGTACGCCCGCTCCATGACCATCAGGGCCGAGTACTGCGCCAGCGTCTCCACGAGCAGCGTTCCGCCCTGGGCGTCGGCCGGGACCAGCTGGTGCCCCCACCACTGGTGGGCGATCTCGTGGGCGGTGATGTAGGTCACCATGTCGATCCGCGACCGATCCTGATCGGCGAGCCTGTAGTCGAAGATGAAGCCCAGGTTCTCCGAGTACGGGATGGTGTTCGCGAACGACTGGGCGAAATTCCCATAAGGGAACTCAAGGATGCGGGCCTGGCGGAACTGATAGGGGCTGTAGGACGCCGCCATGTAGGCGAGCGTGCGCTCCATGGCCTGCTCCATCCGGGGCGCCGCCCAGGGGTGCCCCGGATGGTGGCGCACCGACAGCGCGATCCCGTCGGCGGTGGTCCCACGGCGGAGCTGGTACCGCGCGGACTGCACCGAGAAGAAGTGGTTGATCGGCGCCTCGGTCCGGAAGCGGGCGGTCCGCCGCCCGTTCTCGGTCCGCTCGCTGATCTGGTAGCCCGGCGCCATCGGGGTCTGGTCGGCGTCCGTGCTCACCGTGATGTCGGCCGTCACCCAGTCGCTGTCGCGGCGCAGGCCGTTGAACTGGCGCGCGGCGACGTTCTCCAGCTTGGCCGGCCGCAGCTCCCGCGGGAGTCCGTACTCGCGGCGCGTGCTGCGGTCAGTCAGCAGGAAGTCCCGCCCCATGCCGATCAGGGGCGCGATCTCGAAGTTGTTGAGGAACGTCCCGTTCTCCACCACCCGGCTGTCCCCGCCGTTGTTGGTGAACCCGCGCTGCGCCCGCACCGTAGTGAAGGTCATGGCCCGCCGCTCGCCCGGCTGCATGGGGGTGTCGAGCGCAAAAACACGGTAGTTGAACCGGTCGTAGGTCCGTGAAGGGCGGCCCCCCTGAACCGACAGCCCGGGTACGTCGAGGTCCCGCTCGAAACGCACATGAAGCTCTCGGATCGCTTCGCGCGTCCGGTTCTCGAGAATGTAGCGGCCCTCCGTCCGAACCCGCGGCTCGTCAGGGCGGATGTCCACGCTCAGGCGCACGTCCACGATCTTGGGCTGGAGCAGCCGCTCGTAGCGCAGCAGCCGCTTCTCGTAGTCAGCGGCCCAGCGCTCCTGGTCGTCGCGCGTGCGGTACTCGTTCCAGACGTTCGTGTTGACGAAGATGAAGGCGCCGCTTGCGGCGGCGGCCCCAAGGGCGCCCAGCAGGATCAGGCCGGGGACGCCCTTCAAGCGGCGCGGCGCGCGCGCCAGCCGGCCGCGAAACTCCGCCTGCCCCGCACGGCTCCACAGCGCGTAGGACATCACCAGCAGGACCAGGCCGAAGGCGCTCCAGTAGACCTGGAACCAGGCTCGAGCGTCCCCCGCGCGACCGGTCCCGTTCATGTCGGAGAGCGGAACCACGGGCCAGGCGCCGTACAGGAGGAGGTTGTGCTCCAGCCCCACGTTGGCCAGCACCATCGTGCCGATCAGATAGACCAGCATCAGCAGCCAGCCGACGTACTTGTGCGGTGACACGCTCTGAAGGAACACCGCCAGCACGGCCAGCAACACGGCCTCGATGCTCCGGGGCAGGAGCCACCAGGCCAGATACTTGCCGATCTCCAGCTCGGTGTAGCCGCGCGCCAACTGCACGCCCATGGCGCCCAACGCCCCGACCGCGACCGCCGCGATGAGCACCAGGCTGATCGCCAGCACCTTGGGCGCCAGGAAGGCCCAGTCGCTGACCGGCGCCGAGCCGACGATCTCCTGGGCGTTGCGGTCGCGCTCTCGCCAGACCAGCTCGCCCGCGTAGTAGATCGCGATGATGATCGGGCCGAGCGCGAAGGTGACCTCCAGCCCCTCGATCATGAGCCGGGTCACCGGAAAGGCGCGGGCGTCGTAGAGCGGGACGGTGGCGAACCAGAGCTGCGGAATGGACAGCAGCAGGAACAGCGCCACGAGCACGGCGAAGGCCGGGCTGCGGAAAGTCTGAGTCAGCTCGAACCGCGTGCGGGTCAGAAACTGCGTCCAGGCGGCGCCCCGGTCGAAGCGAGCGTGCGCCGCGGTGTCCAGGCGGGCGGCCGGACTCGATTGAGGCGCGAGCCCGTCGTCGGCCCGCCGCTTCTGGCGCTCGCTGCGGGCGCCGACCGTGTCGAACCGGAAGAGGGCGTACGCCGACGCCAGGGCGACGGCGCCGAGACCCAGCAGAAGCAGACGGTTCGCCAGCAGCGCGCCCGCGAGGCTGGGCAGCCGTGTGTTGCGCTCCGCGGCGGTCCAGTACTCGGTGGCCTCGCCCAGCGCGGCCTGCCCGAACGGCTCCAGCACGGGCATGACGTCTTCGAAGCCCGGCCTCTGCGAGAGGGCGGCGGATGCGAAGTACACGACCAGGAGGCCGATGAGCCCCAGGTAAGTCGCCATCATGGACCGGGTGACGGTCGCCAGGGCGAACAGCAGGGCGCCCGCGAAGAACAGGCTCGGCGTCACGAACACGAAGAAGGCGTAGAGGAAGTCCTGGGGCCGGAAGGGGCCCAGCGTCTCAGGATCAAGCCAGGGCATGGCCGCCCCGACGATCATGCCGACGGGCACGATGGCGTAGGCCAGCAAGGCGGCCGCGAAGGCGCCGGCGAACCGACCGTACAGGTACACCGCCTTGCTCACGTGCGTGGAGCGGACGATGGGGCCGAACCCCGTTTCGTCGTCTCGGACCACCACGTTCGCGACGAACGCCGTCAGAACGAAGAGGTAGAAGACGGCGAAAACCGTGTGCGCCTGAAGGACCGCGAACGGCGCGTTCTCATGGACGTTGCCGCCGCCGCCGATGCTGACGTTGTCGGAGGCGACCAAACCGAAGGTCAGCAGGCCGAACATGGCCACGGCGATCCAGAAGATCGGTTGGCGAACCTGGTGCCGGAATTCGAAGCCGGCGACGGCGGCGAACATCAAGCCGCCTCGCGCTGCCGGCGCACCTGGTTCAGCGTGGCGAAGTAGAGCTCCTCAAGCCCGCCCTCGACGGGCTGGAAGCCGTCGCCGGGGTGCTGGTCTGACAGCACATGGACGATGGTGCGGCCGGCGAACAGCCGGGTCGAGAGCACCTCGTGCTCGGCGCGCGCGGCGTCCAGCTGGTCGCGGTCCACTGTCTTGCGCCAGACCCGGCCCCGCAAGCCGGCGATCAGCTCGGTGGGCGAACCCTTCAGCACGATACGGCCGTCGGCCAGCACGGCCATGGCGGGGCAGAGGTCCTGGACGTCGTCGACGATGTGGGTGGAGAGGATCACCACCTTATCCTCACCGATCGACCCCAGCAGGTTCAGGAACCGGTTGCGCTCCTCGGGGTCGAGGCCCGCCGTCGGCTCGTCCACGATGACGAGGCACGGATCGCCGAGCAGCGCCTGTGCGATGCCGAAACGCTGGCGCATGCCGCCGGAGAAGCCGGTCAGCGCCTTCTTGCGCACGCTCCACAGGTTCACCTGGTTCAGCAGCGACTCGACGATCGCCTTCCGCTCGGCCCGATCCACCAGCCCCTTCAGCACGGCCATGTGGTCGAGCATCTCGTAGGCGCTCACCCGCGGATAGACGCCGAAATCCTGGGGCAGATAGCCCAGCGTCTGGCGCAGACGCTCAGGCTCGCGCAGCACGTCGATGTCGTTGAAACGGATGCTGCCGGACGAGGGGGTCTGCAGAGTCGCCACGCAGCGCATCAGGGAGGACTTGCCCGCGCCGTTCGGGCCCAGCATTCCGAACATCCCCGGAGGAACCGACAGGTTGACGCCGTCCAGCGCCCGCGTGCCGTTGCCGTAGACGTGCGTAAGGTTCTCGATCTCGAGCAAACCGGATTCCCGAACAAACCCCCGACGCCGCAGTGCCTCGCCTTAGCGACGCGAGCAAGTGACATCGGCGCAAGGCACGTTGTCAGCCCCGGCGAACCGCCGCTAGATGCCGCGCGATACGGGGAAGCGTCAAAGCATGAGCGTCGCAGCCGTCGGCGAGGACAAGCCGGCCGAACCCAACATGCGCCTGGTGGTCGCCGCCTCGGCGGCCGGCACGGCGTTCGAGTGGTACGACTTCTTCATCTTCGGATCGCTCGCCGCGATCCTGGCGGACGTGTTCTATTCCGGGCTGACCGAGACCGCGCGGTTCATCGTCGCCCTAGCGACGTTCGCGGTCGGCTTCTTCGTGCGGCCGTTCGGGGCGCTGGTGTTCGGCTGGATCGGAGACCGGACGGGCCGCAAGGGCGCGTTCCTGATCACGATCAGCATGATGGGCGTGGCGACCTTCGCGATCGGCCTGCTGCCGACCTATGCGCAGGCGGGCGCTCTGGCGCCGGCGCTGCTGGTGTTCCTGCGGGTGATCCAGGGACTTGCCCTGGGCGGGGAGTACGGCGGCGCGGCCGTCTACGTGGCCGAGCACGCGCCGGACAAACGGCGCGGCGAGTACACCAGCTGGATCCAGACCTCTGCGGCCTTCGGGCTGGTGGGGGCGCTGGCCGTGATCCTGGGCACCCGCACCCTGCTCGGCGAAGAGGCGTTCCGGGCCTGGGGCTGGCGCATCCCCTTCCTGTTCTCCATGGGCCTGCTCGGCGTGTCGCTGTGGATCCGCCTGCAGCTGAAGGAGAGCCCCGCCTTCGTGGCCATGAAGGCCGCCGGCGAGGAGACCAAGGCGCCCTTCCGAGAGGCCTTCGGGACCTGGCGCTACGGGCGCATCGTCCTGCTGGCGCTGTTCGCCATCATGATCGCCCAGGGGGCGGTCTGGTACGCGGGGTACTTCTACGCCCAGTTCTTCCTCGAGCGGGTGCTCAAGGTGGAGCCCGCGACGGTGAACATGGTGCTGATCGGCGTCAGCATGTTGAGCGCGGCGCTCTACGTCTTCTTCGGCTGGCTGTCGGATCGGGTCGGGCGCAAGCCGGTGATGATCGGAGGCATGCTCCTGTTCGTGGTGATCGCCTTCCCGGGCTTCCGGATAATGACCGAGGCGGCGAACCCCGCCCTGGTCGAGGCGGCGCAGCGGGCGCCCGCCGTGGTCCGCGCCGACCCGGCCGACTGCTCTTTCCAGCTGGACCTGGTGGGGCAGGCGAAATTCACCTCATCCTGCGACATCGCCCGGAACGCCCTTTCGAGCGCCGGCGTGCCGTACGTCAGCCAGGACGCGCCGGCCGGGAGCGTCGCGGAGGTCCGGATCGGCGGGATCGTCGTCCCGAGCCAGGCGGCCGCCGGTTCGGACGCTGCGGCCATCAAGGCGGCCCGCGCGGCTGTGGACGGGCGCGTGAAGGCGGCTCTAACCGCCGCCGGCTATCCCGCGAAGGCGGATCCGGCCCGGTTCGACGTGACCCGCGTGTTCCTGCTGCTGCTCGCGTTCATGGTGGCCGCCACCGCCCTGTACGGCCCCCAGGCCGCCGCGTTGGTGGAGCTTTTCCCGACCCGCATCCGCTACACGGCGATGAGCCTGCCCTACAACATCGGCACGGGCTGGGTCGGCGGGTTCCTGCCCGCGACGGCGTTCGCCATGGTGGCCGCCACGGGGGACATCTACTTCGGGCTTTGGTACCCGGTGCTGTTCACGGCGGCGGCGATCATCGTGGCCGCCCTGTTCCTGCCGGAGACGAAGGGCCGGAGCCTGGCCTCCATCTGAGCTGTCACTCCGGTCAAGGCGTCGGCGAGGCGCGGCAGAGGACGACCATCTCGCCCGCCTGAGCCAGCGCCTGCGCTTCCGCCTCCGGAAGCGCCCGGGGCCGCCGCGCGTCCCGGCGAGCGAAGGCGACGACGGCGGGGTCGCAGCCTGGGTCGGCCCAGACGACGTCGGCAGCCGCAAGAACGCGCAGATCCCGCACCCTGAGGTTCTCGGCGGGCCCGCCGGCGTTCACGGTCACCACGCGCCCGCATGGAGCGACGAAGGTGTCGAGCTCGCTCCGCGCCGTCTCCAGCGAGCGGGGGGCGCCGCGCAGAAGCTCCCGCAGGAAGGCGCGCCGGATCTTCGGGTCGGGGAGGCGCGCGCGCAACTCCGGCTGCAGAGCGCGGGCGAGCGTGGCGCGCTCACCCAGATCGGCGGGCCAGAGCGCCTCCAGCTCCGCGCGAAGAAGGGTCGCGAGAACCGGCGCGGCGCCGCCCGTGCCGACCGCGCCGACCACCGCTCCCCGGTCGATGATGGCCGGTGTCGTGAAGTCGCAGAGCTCGGGCCGATCCACCACGTTGACCAACACTCCTGAGGCGCGCGCCGCGGCGGCGGCGCGGTCGGCGGCCGCTCCGGGCAGGGCGACGAAGGCGAGCGCGGCGCTGGCGTAGGCGTCAGGGACCTCTGCCTGCTCCGGCGGGATGAGACGCACCCGGGCCGGCGAGCCTTCGAACAGGCGAGCCTTGGCCTGCGCGGGCTCGCCTTCTCCCGCCACGACCACGATGCGGCCGCTGAGCGGAATGAAGGCGGGAAAGGCGTCCATGCCCGCCGATCATCGACCGGGCGGCGGACGCCTGTCGAGGGTCAGGCCAGTTCCGCGACCACAGAAGTGGAGGCGGCGGCGGTCTCGGCCGCGATCACCCGGCTAACGGCGTTCACCACCGCGCCGATGCGCAGCGCCGCCTGCACCTGGACGTTGGTCACGCCGTGCTTGCGGAGCTCGGCCTCGTGGGCGTCGAGGCACTTGCCGCAGCCGTTGATGGCGCTGACGGCGGTCGACCAGAGCTCGAAGTCCACCTTGGGCGCGCCCGGAGCGCCGAGAATATTCATCCGCAGCTTGGCCGGAAGGGTGGCGTACTCCTGATTGTGCATCAGGTGGAGCGCCCGGTAGTAGACGTTGTTCATGCCCATGATCGCCGCGGCGGCCTTGGCGGCCGTCGCCGCTTCCGGCGCCAGTCCGGCGGCGGTGGCCGCCGCTTGAACGTTGCGCACCACCTCCGGAACGCCGACCGCGAACGCCGAAGCGACGAAGCATCCCCACTTCTGCTGCTCGTTCAGCACCGTTTCCGACGCGAGCGAGGAGAGGTTCAGGCTGAGATCCTTGGCGTAGGCCGGGAGGGCCGAGCGCAGAGCGTCGATCGACATGGGGCGGCTCCGGTCAGGAGGTTGGGCGAAGGAAATGTCCGGGCCGGCCCCTGGGGGGAGAGCGGCCGGCCCGGACCTCGTCTGGCGGCGAGCTGGAGATCAGGCCGCCGGACGAAGGACGTCCCCGCCCACCGCGCGATTGCAGGGGCAGAGTTCATCGGTCTGCAGGGCGTCGAGCACGCGCAGGGTGTCCTGCGGGTTGCGGCCCACGTTCAGGTTGGTGACGTAGACGTGCTGCACCACGTTGTGTGGATCGACCACGAAGGTGGCCCGCAGGGCGACGCCTTCCTGCTCGTCCAGCACGCCGAGCGCGCGGGCGAACACGCCGCCGTTGTCGGCGAAGGACCAGATGGGCAGGTTGGCGAGGTCGGCGTGGTCGCGGCGCCAGGCGAGCTTCACGAATTCGTTGTCCGTGGAACCGCCCAGGACGACCGTGTCGCGGTCCTCGAACTCGCGGCCGAGGCGGGCGAACTCGGCGATCTCGGTCGGGCAGACGAAGGTGAAGTCCTTGGGGTAGAAGAAGATGACCTTCCACTTGCCCTCAAAGCTGTCCTTGGTGACGGTTTCGAAGGCGGACTGTCCGCCCTCTTCGTGGCTCATGAAGCCCGGCTTCACGCCGACGATCTTGAAGTCCGGGAGGGTCTGACCGACGCCCAGCATGTGCGATGCTCCTGATAGGTGATGCGGCGGCCCGCCGCAGGCCCGGTGAGATAGGCGGCGCCTGAGCCGAAAGCCAATCGATTGTTCTTTGCAGCAGCATAGAGCCTATCTATGCGAGGCCATGCTCCCGACCCTGCGCCAGCTGAAGTACCTGAAGCTCCTCGCCGACCACGGTTCGTTCAGCCGGGCGGCCGAGGCGGCGCACGTCACCCAGCCCACGCTGTCCGCCGGCATCCAGGAGTTGGAGCGGATCCTGGGCGCGCCGGTGGTCGACCGCGGCCGCGGCGGCCTGGTGTTGACGGCCGTCGGCGAAGAAGCGGTGCGGCGCGGCGGCGTCATACTGGCCCAGGCCGACGACCTCGTGCAGGCCGCCCGTTCCGCCGGCCGGCCGCTGACCGGCCGCTTTCGCCTGGGGGTGATCCCGACGATCGCGCCGTTCCTGCTGCCGCTCGCCCTTCCCGTCCTGCGCCGCCGGTTCCCGGAGTTGAAGCTGTTCCTCAGGGAGGACCTCACAAATCGGCTGACGGCGGCGTTGAAGGAAGGCGCGCTGGACGCGGCCCTCATCGCTCTGCCTTACGAGACCGGCGGTCTGGAGTGCGCGCGCGTGGCGGACGACGAGCTGCTGGCCGCCTTTCCGGCCAATCATCCGCTGACCGCGTCCAGCCGTGTCGGACCCGAGGGCTTGTCCGGCCAGGAGATGATCCTGCTGGAGGACGGGCACTGCCTGCGCGAGCACGCCTTGGCCGCGTGCGGCATCGATCCGCCGAAGGGAGAGAACGCGTTCGCCGCGACCTCCCTGCACACGCTGGTTCAGATGGTCGGGTCAGGCCTGGGCGTCAGCTTCCTGCCGGCCATGGCGGTCGAGGCGGGCCTGACCGAAGGCGCGCCGGTCACCACGCGGCCGCTCGCGACGGAGGGCGCGCGGCGCGAGATCGTGGTGGCTTGGCGAGCCGGGTCCAGCCGCGGCGTGGAGGCCCGCCTGCTGGCCGAGAGCCTGGCGGAGGTCACGCCCCCGAACCCGTCGACTTCGTCCAGGGCGCCTGACCCGCCGCGAACCGGCTGATCAAGAAGTCGACCAGCACCTGGACCTTCGGCGGCCGCTGCCGGCCTTGAGCCCCGGGCGGGGTGACGATGTTCAGCGACACGGGCGGAGCCGACCAGTCGTCCAGTGCACTCTCCAACTTCCCGGCGGCAATATCCTCGTAGACGATGAAGTCGGGCTGCAGCGCCAGCCCCGCCCCGGCGCACACCGAAGCGACGATCGCATCCCCGTTGTTGGTGGTGAGCGGTCCGGAAACCCGAACGCTCTGCTCCTCGCCGGCGGCGTTCGCGAACCGCCAGACATCGGCGCTCGGCAGATAGGCGTACGACAGACAGGCGTGGTTCTTCAGGTCGGCGGGCACGGACGGACGCCCATGCCGGGCGAAGTACTCGGGCGAGCCGACCACGTGCAGCCGGATCGGGCAGAGCCGCCGGGCCACGAGGCTGGAGTCGTCGAGGACGCCGATCCGCAGGGCGGCGTCGAAGCCGCCGGCGATCATGTCCACCCTGCGGTCGTCGAGGTCGACGTGCAGCTCCACCTCCGGATACTGCGCAAAGAACGCCGGCAGCGCGGGCGCGAGGTGCTTCAGGCCGAAGGACATGGGGGCGGCGAGCCGGACTTTGCCCCGGGGTCCCGCCGACTGGGCCGCGGCCTCGGCTTCGGCCGCCTCCCCCTCAGCCAGGATCCGCGCCGCACGCGCGGACAGCACGCGTCCCGTCTCGCTGAGGGACAGCCGGCGCGAGGTGCGGTGAAAGAGGCGGGCGCCCAGCCTCGCCTCGAGCCGAGAGATGGCCTTGGACACGGTCGCCTTGGACAGGCCGAACTCTTCCGCCGTGCGCGCGAAGGAGCCCGTCTCGGCCACCTTGGCGAACAAGGCGAGCGCCTCGACATCAGGCAGGCCGGACATGAGCTTGCTCCGCAATTCAGAAACGATCGGTTTCTATCGTTTCTATTTCGGAGCGTCGAGCGGCCGACCATCTGGTTCCCGACGAGGCGCGAGCCTCACCGAACCAGGATGCGGATCATGATCGAGAAACGTCCCTTCAGCAGCCTCGGCGGCGCGGACCACGGCTGGCTGAAGGCCAAGCACCACTTCTCCTTCGCCAGCTACTACGACCCCAAGCGCATGGGGTGGGGCTCCTTGCGCGTATGGAACGACGACGAAATCGCGCCCAAGTCCGGCTTCCCGCCGCACCCGCACTCGGACATGGAGATCATCACCTACGTCCGCTCCGGCGCGATCACGCACCAGGACAGCCTGGGCAACACGGGGCGGACCGAGGCGGGCGACGTGCAGGTGATGTCGGCCGGCACGGGCGTCCGGCACGCGGAGTACAACCTTGAGCCCGAGGTCACCCGGATCTTCCAGATCTGGATCGAACCGGGTGAGCGAGGGGCGCCGCCCTCCTGGGGCGCCAAGGCCTTTCCCAAGAGCGACCGCTCGGGTCGCTTCATGACGCTGGCCAGCGGCCTGCCGGGCGACGAAGACGCCCTGCCGATCCGCACCGACGCCCGGGTGTCGGGCGCCACGCTGAAAGCGGGCGAGCAGACGACCTACGCGCTAGGCCAGGGACGGCGCGCCTACCTCGTTCCGGCGGTCGGCGCCGTCGAGGTGGACGGCGTCCGACTCGACGCCAGAGACGGCGCGGCGGTGTCCGATCAGGCGGAGATCGTCGTCACCGCCTTGAGCGATTCCGAAATCGTGCTGGTGGACGCGGCCGATTGAAGCTAGTGCGAACGGCCGGCTTGGGGGAGCCGGCCGCTCGCCGGCCAGCGTATCGGCCGGGGGCTGGGGACGAGTGATAGGGCAAGCGTTTGCGGTTTGATGTCTTGAAGCTGCTGCTGGTCGACGACAACCAGCACATGAAGACATTGCTGGCCGAGATGCTGCGGGCGATCGGCGTCCGTGACGTCTACATGGCCGCAGACGGGTCGGAGGCGCTCGACCTGATGCGGCGCTACGATATCGACATCGTCTTCACCGATCTGTCGATGCAGCCGCTCGACGGCATCGACTTCGTCCGCCTGCTGCGCAACAGCCCCGACAGTCCCAACCCTTTCGCCCCGGTGATCATGGTGACGGGCCATTCGACCTTCGCCCGGGTCACAGAGGCTCGCGACGTGGGCGTCAACGAGCTGCTGGCGAAACCGATCACCGCGCGGGCGCTGCTGGATCGCATCCAGCGGGTCGTCGAGCACCCTCGGGCCTTCATCCGAAGCGAGGGCTACTTCGGGCCGGACCGGCGGCGAAGGCAGGATCCGAACTACACCGGGCCAAGGCGCCGCACGGATGACGCACCCTCCGAGTAAGGCGGCGTTCACCTTGAGCGGCGCAGCCTGAGCGTCCCCCCGGAGTTCCCGATGCGTATCCTGTCGAAGCTGTCCGCAGCCTGCGCGCTGATCACCGCCGCTCTCCTGGTCCAGGGCTGCGTGGCCTACACCGTCGCGTCCACCGCGGTGGGCACGACCGCGAAGGTCGCCGGAACCGCCGTGGGCGTGACCGCCGACGTCGTCGGCGCGACCTCCGACGCCGTGTTCACGAGCGACGAAGAACGCGCCGAGAAGGCGGCCCGGCGCGAGCGGCGCTGACGTGCCCAAGCTCCTCACCTCAACCCGCTCGCCTCAAGGCGGCGAACTGCTGTCGCTGCTCCTGGCGCAGGCCGGCGAGCCGCTGAGCGCGCTTCAGGCGCTGGCGGAACAGCTGGAGCGATCCGGGTCCGCTCAGGACAAGGCGCCGGCGGTCCGAGCCCTGCAGGTCGAGGCCGGGCGGCTCTCGGCCTTGTTCCAGATGGCGGCGGACCTTCAGCACCCGCCGGCGCTCGCCGAAGAGCCGGTGCAGCTCGCGTCGCTGCTCGACCAAGTCGCGTCGGCCTGGCCGGAGTCCGCAAGCGCGGGCGGGGGGCTCGTCAGCTTCGACGGCGACCGCAGCCTTCCGGTGCTGGCCGATCCCCGCGTGATGCGCCGCTTTATCGAGGCCCTGCGACGCGCCTCGCAGGGCGCCGCGCCGCGAGGTTTCTTCGAGCTGGCCGTGGCGGCGCGCGCTGCCGAAGGGCGTGTCAACGTCGCCGGGCTGGCGCGGACCAGCGGTCCGCTCGCCGGCTCCGGAGAGAGCCTGGACCTCGCTTACGCGCGGGCGCTCGCCGGGTGGCTCGGCGGCGCGCTGAGGGTCGCGCCCGAGGCCGACACGGCGCTGAGCATCCGCTTCGTGCTGGACCTGCCGCTGGCCGAAGCCGCGCCGTTCGGCGACGAGGCCGAGGCGGAGCAGCAGGGACCGCGGCTGCACGTGCTGGTGGTCGACGACAACGCGACCAACCGGCTGGTGGCGGAGGCGTTCTGCGACATGCTGGGCTTCACCTGCGAGATCGCCCAGGACGGGGTGGAGGCGCTGGAGGCCGTGAAGCGGGCGGCGTTCGACCTGATCCTGATGGACATCAAGATGCCGCGCATGGACGGGCTGGAGGCCACGCGGGCGATCCGCGCCCTCGCCGGCCCGGCGGCGCTCACCCCGATCGTGGCCCTGACCGCGAACGCGGACGCCGAGGACGTGCGGACCTATCTGGCCGCCGGCATGCAGGACGTCGTCGAGAAGCCGATCAAGGCCGAGCGGCTGGCCCAGGCGATCGAGGCGGCCACGTTGGCCGTCGAGACCGGAGCGGTCCGGGCCGCCTGACGAGCGGCGGCGGGTCTGTTAGGCCGGCGTCATGAAGGCGCTCGCGGCCGGTGGAGGGATCGGCGGGTTGGCCGCGGCCCTGGCGTTGGCGCGCACGGGCTGGACCGTCACCCTGTTCGAACAGGCCGCGGAGCTGGCCGAGGCCGGCGCGGCCGTCCAGCTCAGCCCCAATGCGGTGAAGGCGCTCCGCTGGCTGGGCGTCGAAGCCGACCTCGCGCCCCGGGCCGCGGCGCCTGAGGCAATCGAGGTGCGGCGCTGGCGCGATGATAAGCTGCTGAGCCGGTCGCCGCTGGGCGCCACGATCGCGGCCCGACATGGGGCGCCCTACTGGCACGTGCTGCGCTCCGATCTGCAGGCCGTGTTGCTGACCGCCGCCAGCGCCGCGGGCGTCGAGTCCCGGCTTGGCGCTCGGGTGACTGGCGTGGAGACCACAGACACGACGGCGACGCTCGTCGGCGAGTCTGGCCCGCTCGCGACCGGCGATCTGCTATTGGCGGCCGACGGGGTGCGCTCCACGTTGCGCTCCATCTTGGTTCGGGGCGCCCCCGCCCGCTTCACAGGGCAGGTCGCCTGGCGCGGCTTGGTCCCCGCGGGCGGCCTCGACCATCCGCCGTCGGTGATCGTCCGCGTCGGGCCGGGCCGCCACTTCGTCAGTTACCGGGTGCGCGGGGGCGAGGCCGTCAACTTCGTGGGCGTGGTCGAAGAGGACGGCTGGCGAGCGGAGGGCTGGAGCGAGCCGGGTGAGCGGCGGGACTTGGCTGAGGCCTTCGCCGGCTGGCCCGCGCCGGTGCAGGCGATCATCCACGCGTGCGAGCAGCCGTTCCGATGGGCGCTGCTCGACCGCGATCCGGCTCCGCCGTGGACGCGAGGACGGGCGGTGCTGCTGGGCGACGCCGCCCACCCGGTGCTTCCGTTTCTGGCGCAGGGCGCGGCCCTAGCGCTCGAGGACGCGGTGGTGCTCGCCCGGCGGCTAAGCGACGCCGGCGACGTTCGCGCAGGCCTCGCCCGCTATGAGGCCGCCCGAGCGCCTCGGGCCGCGCGCGTGTCGCGGGCGTCGCGGCGAAACGCCTTCGCTTTTCACGCGAGCGGTCCGGCGGCCTGGGCGGGGCAAACGGCCTTGAGCCTGGTCGGGCGAGTCGCCCCGAGCGCGCTAAGCGTTTCGCTGGACCGGCTGTACGGCTACGATCCTGCGACGGCCTAGCCGGCCAGTGCCGCCTTCACCGCGGCGACGCCTTCGGGAGCGCGGGCGCCGTCGGGGGCGCCGCCCTGGGCGAAGTCGGGCTTGCCGCCGGCGCCCTGGCCGCCCATGGCCGCCACAGCGGCCCGCGCGAGCTCGGCGGCGTTCAGGCGGCCGGTCAGGCCTGGGGACACCGCAACAGCCACCGCCGCCTTGCCCTCGTTCACCGCCACGTAGGCGACCACGCCTTCACCGAGGCGCTTAAGCGCGTCGTTGACGACGCCGCGGAGGTCTTTGGGGCCGACGCCTTCGAGCACGCGTCCGTCGAACTTGGCCCCGTTGACCTCTTCGGCGGCCGCCGGCGCGGCCCCGCCGCCGCCCAGCGCCAACTGCTTGCGGGCCTCCGCCAGCTGCCGCTCGAGCGTCCGTCGCTCCGCCGTCAGCGCCTCCACTCGGGGCCCGACCTCCGCGACGGGAACCTTGAGCTGATCGGCGAGCGCGCGGGCGACCGCGGCCTGGTCCAGGAGATGGCGGCGGGCCGCCTCGCCGGTCAGCGCCTCGACCCGGCGGACGCCGGCGGCGATGCCTTGCTCGGCCACGATCTTGAAAAGGGCCAGATCGCCCGTCCGGGACACGTGCGTGCCGCCGCAGAGCTCCACCGAGTAGGGCTTGTCCTCTCCGGTCAGGGCGCGGCCGAGGGTGAGCACGCGGACCTCGTCGCCGTACTTTTCACCGAAGAGGGCGATCGCGCCGGCCTCGATGGCCTCCTGAGGGGCCATCAGCTCGGTGCGGGCGGGCAGGTTCTGGCGGATGACGGCGTTCACCTCCGTCTCGATCGCGTCGAGTTGGTCGGGGGTGAGCGCCTGGCCGTGGCTGAAGTCGAAGCGCATGCGCTCGGCGTCCACCAGCTGCCCCTTCTGGGCGACGTGCGGACCGAGGACGTTCTTCAAGGCGGCGTGCACCAGGTGGGCGGCCGAGTGGTTCGCCCGCGTGCGCAGGCGCGCGTCGGCGTCCACCTCGAGCCGCACGCGCTGGCCCTCGGTCAGGCGGCCCGACTCGATCCGCAGGGTGTGGACGTGCAGGTCGGCGGCAACCTTCTGCGTATCGAGCAGCTGCGCGCGCCCGCCGTCCCAGTCGATCTCGCCGTGGCGGTCGCCCGCTTGGCCGCCCGACTCCGCGTAGAAGGGCGTCCGGTCAAACAGCACCTGGATGGTGTCGCCGAGCTCGGCCGCGTCCGCCTGGGCGCCGTCCTTGACGATGGCCAGGACCTCGGCGGTGACCTCGTTGGCCTCGTAGCCGGTGAAGACCGTGGGGCCGAGCCGGTCGCGCAGCGCGAACCATTCGGCGCCCGCCGCCTTGTCGCCGGAACCGACCCAGGCGGCGCGAGCCTTCTTGCGCTGGGCGTCCATAGCGGCGTCGAAGCCGTCCGTGTCGACCGTCAGCCCTTTCGCCCGCACCGCGTCCTGGGTGAGGTCGAGCGGGAATCCATAGGTGTCGTAAAGCCGGAACGCGGTCTCGCCCGAGACCACGCCGCCCTCGCCCAGGCCCGCCGTCGCCTCCTCCAGCAAGGCCATGCCGCGGCCGAGGGTGGTGCGGAACCGCTCCTCCTCCTGGCGAAGGGTCTCGACGATCACCGGCTCGGCGCGTCGGAGCTCCGGGTACGCCTGGCCCATCTCGCTGACGAGGGTGGGGGCGAGGCGGTGCATCAGGGGGTCCGCCGCACCCAGCAGGTGGGCGTGGCGCATGGCGCGGCGCATGATCCGGCGCAGGACGTAGCCGCGGCCCTCGTTGGAGGGACCGACGCCGTCGGCGATCAGGAAGCCCGCGGTGCGCAGGTGATCGGCGATCACCCGGTGGCTGGGGGCCTGCTCGCCTTCCGCCTTGACCCCGGTGAGCTCGACGGAGGCGGCGATGAGCGTGCGGAAGAGATCGGTCTCGTAGTTGCTGGTCACGCCCTGGAGGATGGCGGCGATCCGCTCGAGCCCCATGCCGGTGTCGATGGACGGCTTGGGCAGAGCGGTGCGGCGGCTCTCCGGCGCGCCATCGCCGGCGTGCTGCTCGAACTGCATGAAGACGAGGTTCCAGAACTCTAGGAACCGGTCGCCGTCCTCCTCGGGCGAGCCCGGCGGGCCGCCCGCCACGTCCGGGCCCTGGTCGTAGAAGATTTCCGAGCAGGGTCCGCAGGGACCCGTGTCGCCCATGGACCAGAAATTGTCGCTGGTCGCGATGCGGATGATGCGCTCGTCGGGGAAGCCCGCGATCTTGCGCCAGAGCGCCGCCGCCTCCTCGTCGTCGGCGTAGACCGTGACGAGCAGGCGGTCCTTGGGCAGGGCGAAGGTCTGGTTGACCAGGGACCAGGCGAGCTCGATCGCCTGCGGCTTGAAGTAGTCGCCGAAGCTGAAGTTGCCCAGCATCTCGAAGAAGGTGTGATGGCGGGCGGTGTAGCCGACGTTGTCCAGGTCGTTGTGCTTGCCGCCCGCCCGAACGCATTTCTGCGAGGAGGTCGCGCGCGGGTGGGCGCGGGTCTCCGCGCCAGTGAAGACGTTCTTGAACGGCACCATGCCGGCGTTCACGAAGAGCAGGGTCGGGTCGTCCTGAGGCACCAGTGGCGCCGAGGCGACGACCTGGTGCTGCGAGGCGCGAAAGTGCTCCAGGAAAGTCGTGCGTATGTCGTTTAGGCTCGGCATGGCCGGGCATATAGCGGGACGGACGCGTCCGCGCGACTAGGCTGGAACGCGGCTTGTCGGGGAGGCGGGAGCTCGGACGTCCTTGGCTCGAACGGGCCGGTCCGGCCTGCCCATTGAAGGAGGTGCGCCATGCGGGTGATGGTTCTGGTGAAAGCGACGGCCGACAGCGAGACGGGGGCGATGCCCTCGACCGAAATGCTGGAGGCCATGGGCAAGTACAACGAGGAACTCGTCCGGGCCGGGATCATGCAGGCCGGCGAGGGGCTGCACCCTTCCGCCAAGGGCAAGCGGGTCGCGTTCAACGGACCGAACCGGACCGTCATCGACGGCCCGTTCGCAGCCACGAGCGAGATCGTCGCGGGCTTCTGGCTTTGGGAGGTCCGGGACATGGACGAGGCGGTCGAATGGGTGAAACGCTGCCCCAACCCGATGCCCGGCCCGAGCGAGCTTGAGATCCGACCGGTGTTCGAGGCCGAGGACTTCGGCGACGCCCTCACCCCGGAGCTGGCCGAGAACGAGAAGCGCCTGCGCGAGCAAACGGCCGGCCGCTGAGAAAACCCGCCTCCTCCCTATCCCTGACGATCGGGAGGAGGCGTCAGCTTACGCGGCGACCAGATTCCGCTCTTCGGCGGCGGCGCGCATCGCCTTCTGGAGCTTCTCGAAGCCGCGCACCTCGATCTGGCGGACGCGTTCGCGGGACACCCCGTACTGGGACGCGAGCTCCTCCAGCGTCGTCGGGTTATCCTTCAGACGACGCTCGGTCAGAATGTGGCGCTCGCGGTCGGTGAGCTCGGCCATGGCCTCCTCGAGCAGCGACATCCGGATGGAGCGCTCCTCGTCCTCGGCGACCTTGGTCTCCTGGTTGACCGCGTTGTCGTCCTGCAGCCAGTCCTGCCACTCGCTCTCGCTGTCGCTCCGAAGCGGCGCGTTGAGCGAGCTGTCCGGCCCCGAGAGGCGCCGGTTCATCGAGATGACCTCGTCGTGGGTCACGCCGAGCTTGGTGGCGATCGCCTCGACGTGCTCGTGACGCAGGTCGCCGTCCTCGATTGCGTCGATGGCGGACTTCGCCTTGCGCAGGTTGAAGAACAGCTTCTTCTGCGCAGCCGTCGTGCCGAGCTTCACCAGCGACCAGGAGCGCAGGATGTATTCCTGGATCGAGGCGCGGATCCACCACATGGCGTAAGTGGCCAGGCGGAAGCCCTTGTCAGGCTCGAACTTCTTGACGGCCTGCATCAGCCCGACGTTGCCTTCGCTGATCACCTCGCCGATCGGCAGGCCATAGCCGCGGTAGCCCATGGCGATCTTAGCCACGAGCCGCAGGTGGCTGGTCACCAGGCGATGAGCGGCGTCGGAGTCCTGGTGTTCCTTCCAGGCCTTCGCCAGCATGAATTCTTCGTCTTTGGCCAGCATCGGAAACTTGCGGATTTCCGTCAGGTACCGAGACAGGCCGCCTTCCGGCGAGATCGCCGCGAGCGCGTTAGTCGCCACTTGAGATTCCCCTCTGCACCTGGAAGGCGAGGCGTCCGTCGGTCCGCCTCGGGGGTGCAACCTCGCCAGATGGGCATCGGTTGCGGCCAAGGTAAGTCGTCCTCACGCGTTTATGATGTCCGACTCCGGGAGTCGGGTAAAGGATCGCCTGAGAAACACAGAGGCGCCGTCGAGCACGCCGGCTCGGGCTGTGCGCCGCACTTGGTCTTCACGAAGCCGAACACTGGCGAGGAGCGATCGCCCGTCAGGAACGGAGGTTCCGGCCGCCAACAAGCGCGTGTTGGTCGCACGTTTAACAAAGGTGCTTCACGCGAAGCATTTCGCCCGTTCATGAACGAGCACGATGCTAGACCGCTTTCTGCAGAATCTGGAGCGATACGGCTCCTTCTCGCCGCAGGATCGTGCGGCCGTCCTGCGCCTGCCCCTTGAGCGCCGCAGCTTCGCTGCGGGCGAGGAGATCGTAGCCGAAGGCGCCAAACCGAGCCGGGTCTGCATCCTCAACAAGGGGATGGCGATGCGCTACAAGCTGCTCGCGGATGGCCGCCGGCAGATCATGGCCTTTTACGTTCCGGGGGACGCGCTCGACGTCCACGGCGTCTTTCTCACGATGGACCACAGCGTCGGGGCGCTCACCGCGTGCGAGGCGGCCTTCGTTCCGCATGCCGCGGTCGAAGCGACGATCGGCGCCCACCCCGCGGTTGCGCGCGCGCTGTGGCGCTGGACGCTGGTGGACGGGGCGGTGTTCCGCGAGTGGATGGTCGGCATGGGCCGCCGTTCGGCCTACGCCCGGATCGCCCACCTCTTCTGCGAGCTGCTCGTGCGCCTGGAAGCGGCGGGACTGGCCCAGCGCAATCGCGCCAGCTTGCCCCTGACTCAGCAGCATCTCGGAGACGCGCTCGGGCTCTCGGTGGTGCACACCAATCGCGTGTTGCAGGCCCTGAGGCGCGACGGGCTGATCACCTTCCGAAACGGCCAGCTGGTGGCCGTGGATTGGGACGGACTGCGGGTCGCGGGCGAGTTCGAGCCCGCCTACCTGCACCTGGACGATCCCGCCGCCAGAGAGCTCCGCAGCGCCTGAGCTCAGGCGGCTTGGCGGCCCGGCCGGCGGGCGATCCGGCGACTTCGCCATTCCAGGGCGGCGTCGGCGGCGAGGCCCCCCGCGGCTCCCAGATCGATGAAGCCTTCGCCCGTCAGCTCCAGGCGAACGCGGCCGTGTACGTCGGGTCCGTCCACCCAGGCGATCGGCAGTCCGTCGAACGCCTTGAGAAGCGACCCACGATCATTGGTCATCGGCCTTCCCTCCACGGCGAAGCTTGCACAAGGACGGGGCCGGCGCATTCACGTAAGTGAAGGCCTCAGAGCTCGCGGAGAGCGGCCTCGAGAGCCCCCATGTCGGCGGGCGGGGAGGTCTCGAATCGAAGCCGCTCGCCCGTGACGGGGTGGACGAAACCGAGCACGGCGGCGTGCAAGGCTTGGCGGCGCAGTTCGGCGGCGGCGATCGCCGCCCGGACAGCGGCGGCGGGCTGGCCTGCGCCATAGACGGGATCCCCGAGCACAGGGGCGCCCTTGTGCGCCAGATGCACCCGAATTTGATGCGTGCGGCCGGTTTCCAGGCGACAGCGGATGCGGGAGGCCGAGGGCTTCTCCGGGGGGCCGAAAACCGCTTCGACGGCGTAGCGCGTGAGAGCCTCGCGCCCGCCTGTCTTGAGCACCGCCATCTTCTTGCGGTCCGAGAGCGATCGTCCAATTCGCGTGGCGATCTCGCCTCGCGCCGGATGCGGCGCCCCCCGGCCGAGGGCCAGGTACTCACGGTCCAGATCGTGCGCGGCGAACAGGCGAGCCAGCCCTTGGTGCGCTGCGTCGGTCTTGGCCGCCACGAGGACGCCGGAGGTGTCCTTGTCGAGCCGGTGCACGATGCCAGGACGGGCCACCCCGCCGACCCCGGAGAGCGACCCGGAGCAGTGGTGCAGCAAGGCGTTGACCAGGGTGCCCGTCTCGCACCCTGGCGAGGGATGCACCGCCATGCCCGCCGGCTTGTCGACCACGATTAGATCCGCATCCTCGAAGAGGACCGTGAGCGGGATCAGCTCGGGCTCCGGATCGGCTGCGCGCGCCGGAGGGATCGTCAGGCGATACTCGCCGGCCAAGGCCTTGGACGAGGGGTCGGCGGCCTTCGCGCCATCGCGGGTCAGGGCGCCCTCCCCCATCAGAGCCTGCACCCGAGCACGGGACAGGCCCGACAGCTCCGCGGCGAGACGGTCGAGGCGTTCGCCGGCCCGATCGGCCAAGACGACCAGGCGCATCGGCTCAGCCGCGCCCGCCGGCTCGTCGTCGTCCTCGGAGAGGTCGCGGAAGGTCATTGCATTCCAGCCTTAGCCGTTGTCACAGTCGGCGCCTAAGGGGCGGCTTTCAGTCGAGTGGAGGGGGGAGCATGACGGTCGATCGTCGGCGCGCGATGGCGCTGTTGGGCCTGGGTGCGGCGGGGGCGCCGACGGCGGCGGCCGCACAGCGGCGGCGCGGGCGCGGCGGCCCCGAGGCTCCCGCCGTCCGATATCTTCACGGCGTCGCCTCGGGCGATCCCTCCGACAACAGCGCGGTGCTCTGGACGCGGATCACGCCGGAAGGCGCGGTCGACGGGCCCATCGAGGTCTTCGTCGAGGTCTCCACCAGCCGCGGCATGGGCCGTATGGAGCAGGAGAACCTGGTCCGCACCGACGCGAGCCGTGACTACACGGTGAAGTACAACGTCAGCGGCCTGGAGCCGGGCAAGGAGTACTACTACCGGTTCCGGGTCGGGAAACGAGAGTCGCCGGTGGGCCGCTTCCGGACGCTGCCGACGCGCGCCGAGGACGTCGTGCTGGCGGTGGTGTCGTGCTCGCTTCACCCGGGCGGGCTCTTCAACGCGTACGATGCGATCGCTCGCCTTCAGCGCGTGGACGCGGTGGTCCACCTGGGGGACTACATCTACGAGTACGGCGCCGGCGACACGGACTACGGCGTCAGCGTGGGCAAGCAGCTGAGCCGGCTGCCGCAGCCGCCCAGGGAGATCACCACGCTGGAGGACTACCGGCTGCGCCACGCGCAGTACAAGTCCGATCCCGATTTGCAGGCGGCCCACGCGCGTGCGGCGTGGATCACCGTCTGGGACGATCACGAGACGGCAAACGACAGCTGGATCGGCGGCGCCGAGAACCACAGCGCGCCGGAGGGCGATTGGGCCGCCCGCAAGGCTAACGCGCTGAAGGCCTACTACGAGTGGATGCCGATCCGGGAAGGCGGCGCGCCGGAGATGATCAACCGGACGTTCCGGTTCGCCGATGTCGCGACCCTGCACATGGTCGAGACTCGGCTGACCGCCAGGTCCCAGCAGCTGGACTACGCCAAGGATCTCACGATGGGAGCGGCGGGTCCGGACCTGGAGGGCTTCCGGCGCAAGCTGAACAACTCCGGCCGAACCCTGCTCGGGGAAGCGCAGATGGCCGATCTCGCTCGTGCTGTGGACGCGTCCGTCCGGGCCGGAGTGACCTGGCAGGTGCTGGGCAACCAGGTCGTCATGGCGCGCGTGAACGGGCCGAATCTGGTCCAGGCCGCCGGCCAGGCGCAGGTGGCCGCCATGATCGGCGCGGTCGAGCCGGGAATCCGTCCGCGGCTTCAGGCCATGTCGCAGCTCTTCCAGCTCGGCGTGCCGATGAACCTGGACGCCTGGGACGGCTACCCCGCCGAGCGGGAGCGCCTGTACGGCTTCCTCAAGGGGGCCAAGGCCCGGCCGATCGTGCTGGCCGGCGACAGCCACGCGTTCTGGGTCAACGACCTGAAGGACGCCGCGGGCCAGCGGGTCGGGGCGGAGTTCGGCACCACCTCCGTCACGAGCCCGGGCTTCGGCGACGTGATCAAGGGCGTGGACCTCGGCAAGGTGATCGCCGACCAGAACGACGAGGTGATCTTCTCCGATCAGGGCGCGAAGGGCTTCACCGTGCTGCGGCTGACCAAGCAAGAGGCCGTGGGCGAGCTGACTGCCGTCTCCACGATCACCGCCAAGCCCTACCAGAGCCGCGTGCTGAAGCGTTTCCGCGTGCAGCCGCTGCCGGGCGGCGGGGTGAGCCCGCCTCAGGAGGCGTAAGCGCTGGAGGCCGGCTGAACCGGCGTCTATAGGCGGCGGCATGGCGTCAACCCTGTCCGCCGCTGACCACGCCGCGATCATGCGGCGCATCACGGCCCTGTCGGTGGCCGTCGCCGTGGTGCTGATCGTCCTGAAGGGCGGGGCGTGGCTCGCGAGTGGCTCGGTGGCGGTGCTCGCCTCTCTGGCCGACTCCGGCCTGGACCTCGTCGCCTCGCTGTTCACCCTCTTCGCCGTCCGGTACGCCGCCGCCCCGCCCGACGCCGATCACCGTTTCGGCCACGGCAAGGCGGAGGCGTTCGCGAGCCTCATGCAGTCGGGCCTAGTGTTCGCCTCGGCCGCCGTGGTGGCCCGAGAAGCCGCGCCGCGGCTGTTCGATCCCCAGCCGGTGCGGGCGGAAGGCGCCGCGATCGTCGTCATGATCCTGTCCCTAGTCCTGACGGTCGCCCTGGTCGTCGCGCAAGGGCGAGCCCTGGCGAAGGTCTCGTCGGTGGCCGTGTCCGGCGACCGGGCGCACTACCTATCGGACGTCGCCTCCAACCTCGCCACCCTGCTGGGCCTGCTTGGAACCTGGCTGCTGGGGCTGCCCGTGCTGGACGCCGTGGCTGGGCTGGGGGTCGCGGCGTGGCTGGCCTGGACGGCGTTCACCGTCCTCCGGGAAGCCGCGGACCAGCTGATGGACCGCGAGCTCCCCGCCGCAGAGCGGGCCGCGATCAAGCAGCTGGCGGGCGCCGACCCGCGCATCCGCAACGTGCACGAGCTTCGGACCCGCGCCGCCGGGCCGACCCTGCACATCCAGCTGCACATGGAGCTCGATCCGCAGCTGACGCTGGCCGCGGCGCACCAGATCGTGGCGGAGGCCGAGGCCAGGCTGCAGGGCGCCTATCCGCACGCCGACGTGCTCATCCACCCCGACCCGGCCGGGCTGGCGGAAGATCACGCGCCGCTGGCCGAACCGTCGCGGTGAACGGGACGTTAAGGCGCGCAGGCGCTTTGTGCCGGCTGAACAGACTCACCCCACCGGCGCCATGACGGTCGAACGTATCCTCCACCATTTCCCGCTCGACCCGTTCTCGCGACAGGTGCGGCTGGCGCTGGGCGAGAAGAAGCTGCCGTTCGCCGACGTGGTGGAGCGATACTGGGAACGCCGGCCGGAGTTCGAGGCCCTGAACCCCGCCGGCGTCACGCCCGTGCTGGTCGAGACCGGCGCGGACGGACGGCGGCTCGTGATCGCCGAGAGCCGCGCGGTGCTGGAATACCTTGAGGAGGCGGCTCCCGACACGCCGCTCATGCCCCGGGATCCGGTAGAGCGGGCGGAGGTCCGGCGGCTGCTGCAGTGGTTCGACCGCAAGTTCGACGGCGAAGTGAACGGCCTGATCCTGCACGAGAAGATGGAGAAGCGGCTGTTCGGGCTCGGCGGTCCCGACATGCAGGCCATCCGTGCGGGCAACGCCGCCCTGCGCGTGCACTTCGGCTACCTGGAGAAGCTGCTCAGCGAGCGGGACTGGCTGGCGGGGCGACGGATGAGCCTGGCGGACCTAGGGGCGGCGGCGCACGTCTCGGTGATCGACTACTTCGGCGATCCCCCCTGGCGCGACTTTCCGGCCGTGAAGACCTGGTACATGGTGATCAAGTCGCGTCCGTCGTTCCGGCCGCTGCTCTCGGATCGCTTTCCGGGCATGCAGCCGTCCTCCCACTATCATGACCTGGACTTCTGAGGTTCAGGCCTGGCGCTTGAGCGCGACGTAGAGCGCGCCCTCGCCCCCATGCCGCCGGTGGGCGTAAGAGACGCCGGCCACGAAAGGACGAAGGCTCGGGTCAGCGAGCCACTCCGGCGCCCAGCGGCGCAGCAGCCCCTCCCCCGCCAGACCCTTGCCGGTGATCACCAGGACGGCGCGGGCGCCCTCTCTCGCCGATCGTATGACGAACTCGCCGAGCGTCGCCCGGGCCCGCTCGAAGGTCATGCCGTGCAGGTCGATGCGAGCGTCGATAGGGTCTCGCTCCCGGGTGATCCGGCGTTTGCGGCCGGGCTCGATCTCGTCCGGCGGGGGCGGCGCATGGCGCTTGGGCACGTGCACGGGCGAGGGCGGCGGGATGTGCGCAGCCGGAGCGCCCAGGTCCTCGGTCGGGGGCGCCTCAGGGGCGACGGGGAGCTTGCGCCCGGGAGCCGGGCGGACCGTGGACGCGACCTTGGACCAGAGCCGCAGCTCCTCGGAGCTCAGCGCCCGCTTCATCGCGGGACGAGGCGCCACATCCGCAGGTCATGACGGATGCGGCCGGCCTCCAGGCCCGCCGCTTCGCCGCGACCGATGTACAGGTCCGCCCGCACCGCCCCTTTGATGGCGCCGCCTGTGTCCAAGGCCGTGACCAGCCGGCGGTAGCGGGGAAAGGCTCCAGCCAGAGCGCCGGCGTCGGCCTCGATCCAGAAGGCCTGGCCGTAGGCGTGATGCGCAGGATCGACGGCGATCGCGCGGCCTGCGGGTAGCGGGACGCTCGCTGCGCCGCGCGGCTGCCCCCCGTCGTCCGGCTCCAGGCGGAAGAAGACGTAGCGGGGGTTCTCGCGCATGAGCGCGTCCGCCTCCGGCCCGCGACGGGCGGCGAGCCAAGCGCGGATGTTGGCGGCGGAGGTCTGATGGTCGGCCAGGAGCCCGCGCTCGCGCATGGGGCGGGCGATGCCCACGAAGGGGCGGCCGTTGTGGGCGGCGTAGGCGGCGCGGCGCCGGCTCCCGTCCTCGAACTGCAACGACCCGGAGCCCTGGATCTGAAGAAAAAAGAGATCCTCCGGACGCATCCACGCCAGCACCTGATCCGGCGACGGTGGCTGGCCCTCGATGGCGGCCCGCTCCGGATAGGGCTCGGCCTGACCGTCCGCCCGAATGCGGAAGACGCGCGAGGGGTCGGCGCGGTCGGCCGTCAGATCGGCGGGCCGAGCCCGGACCGGGGCGCTGAACTCGGCGTCAGGCCGGCGCCGGGCCGGGTACTCAGGCGCGAAGTAGCCGGTGAGCAGGCCGGAGCCCTCGACCGGCACGGCGACGAGCCGCTGGTCCAGCCAGGCGCGAGGGTTGGCGACGTACGCGACCCGCAGCTCCGCGCAGAGGGCCGAGATTCCTGGGTCTCTGGAGGACCCGCAGCCCTGGCGGAAAGCGGCGAGCGCCGCCGCATGGTCTTCCTGCGCCCAGCCGGGCAGGCTGGCCAGCGAGGCGCCCCGTACAGCGAGCGGAGGCGCAGGCGGCAGAGACGGCACGGGCGCGGGCGGCGGCGCGGCCGTGACGCAGCCGCTGGCCAACGCTGCGGCGAGCAGCGCCGTGGCCGGCCCGAGAAAGCGCAATCAGGCCTCCGCCGCGTCCACGCGGGCGAGCAGCCAGTTCGGATTGGGATCGCCGACCCGGCGCTCGAAGGTCCAGAGCTCGGCGGTGCGCCGGTCGTCGACGGCCTCCCCGGCGGCGTCCTTCGTGCGGCTGCGGAACTCGGCCAGGAACCGCACCGTGACCCGTGCGATGTCCCCGGCCACGTCGGCGGTCTCCAGATCCGCGCGAGGCGCATGCAGGAACTCGACCGTCTCAGTCCGGCCCTCGGCCTCCCGGGCGCGCACGCCCCCTTCGAACGCGTCGTAGACGGAGGGCGCGAGCAGCGGCTTCAGGGTCGCCGTGTCGCCGGCCGCATAAGCCCGCACGATCATCTCATAGGCTTGGCGAGCCCCGGACAGGAAATGCTGAGTCTCGAAAGACGGCTCACGCGCACGCAGCAGAGCGACGCCGGTCAGCGCCTCGCCCCCCTCCCCGTCCTCCATACGGCGAGGGTCAGGCCCTGCCGGGCGCCGGGCGAGCTCGGCCTGGGCGTCCTCCAGCTGGCGACCCACGCGCCGGCCCAGCACGGCGTAGAGCTGGAACAGCACCACGGCGGCGAGGGCGGCGAAGATGACGAGTTCGAGGATCTGCACAGGGGCCGAACGATGGGCGACGGAAGGACGTTCCGCAACATATAGGTCTGCGGAGCCGTCAAGTCAGCGGCGAAAGCGTGCGGACCGCTCTGCGCGTTGCTCGGGCGCGAGCGGGCGTGCTAACGGCCCGCCCTCCCCTTCCCCGCCCGCATCGAGCGCTTCCCATGACTGACGCCGCCCCGTCCGACCCGCAAGGCGCCGAGCCGCAGAACGGCGGCGACATCCCCGGCCTGCGCATCGTCGCCCAGTTCATCCGGGACCTGTCCTTCGAGAACCCGCGCGCGCCCGAAAGCCTGCGCGTCCCGGCCGCCCAGCCCAACATGGAGCTGCAGGTGGAGATGAACGCCCGGGGGCGCCCGGACCGTCTGTTCGAAGTGGACCTGAAGCTGGCGGCCACCGCCACCAGCGAGGGCGAGACGAACTTCCACGTGGAACTCGTCTACGGCGGCGTCTTCCAGATCACCGGGGTGCCGGAGCAGGATCTGGAGCCCGTGCTGCTGATCGAGTGCCCGCGGTACCTGTTCCCGTTCGCGCGGCGGATCATCGCCGACTTGGCGACGGACGGCGGCTTCCCGCCCCTGCTGCTCGAGCCCATCGATTTCGCCGGGGTGTACCAGGCCCAGCGGCAGCAGGCGGCCGGTTCGCAGATCGGGAACGCCTAGCCGTCAGCGCCCCGCGTCAAGGGACGAGCCGATAGCCCCCCGCCTCGGTCAGCAACAGGCGGGCGTGCTGCGGATCCGGCTCGATCTTCTGGCGAAGACGGTAGACGTGCGTCTCCAGGGTGTGGGTGGTGACGCCGGCGTTGTAGCCCCAGACCTCGGTCAGCAACTCGTCGCGCGGCACCGGCCGGGGCTGGGCGCGATAGAGGTATTTCAGGATGTTCGTCTCCTTTTCGGTGAGACGGATTTTCTTCTGCTTGGGATCGATCAGCAGCTTGCCGCCGGGCCGGAACTCGTAAGGCCCGATCCGGAAGACCGCGTCCTCCGATTGCTCGTGGCTGCGCAAGTGGGCGCGGATGCGGGCCAGCAGCACGCCGAAGCGGAAGGGCTTGGTGACATAGTCGTTGGCCCCGGCGTCCAGGCCGAGGATGGTGTCGCTTTCGGTGGCCGCGCCGGTCAGCATGATGATAGGCGTGCTCACGCCCGCCTTGCGCATCATGCGGCAGGCTTCGCGCCCGTCCATATCGGGCAGGTCCACGTCCAGAAGGATCAGGTCGGCCTTCAGCTCCTTGCCCAGGCGCACGCCTTCGCCGGCCGTTGCAGCCTCCGCGGACTTGAACTCCTCGTGGAGCTCCAGCTGTTCGGCCAGGGCCGTCCGGAGGTCGGCGTCGTCGTCGACGATCAGTATGGTCTTCTGCTGAGCCATGGTAGGAACATGCACCGCGTCGCGTTTGCGTCAAAGGGCCGCCGGTCTAGCCGCGTTCCCCGAAAAGGGCCGAGCCCACGCGCACCGAGGTGGCCCCGAAGCGGACGGCTGTCTCGAAATCGCCGCTCATCCCCATCGAGAGGTGGGTCACCCCGTTGCGTCCGGCAAGGTTGGCGAGCAGTCCGAAGTGCAGTCCCGGAGGGTCTTCGGATGGAGGGATGCACATGAGACCTTCGACGGGCAGCTCGAACTCGCGGCGGACGGCATCCAGAAAGCCGTCGAGCTCTCCCGGCGCGACCCCCGCTTTCTGCGGCTCTTTCCCCGTGTTCACCTGGACATACAGCCGAGGCGAACGGCCTTGGAGTTGGGCGGCGTCGGCCAGGGCTCGAGCGAGCTTGGGCCGGTCCAGGGTCTCGATCACGTGGAACAGGGCGACCGCGTCAGCGGCCTTGTTGGTCTGCAAAGGCCCGACGAGGCGCAGCTCCAAACCGGCGATCGCCCTGTCCCGCCAACGAGCCTGGGCCTCCTGCACGCGGTTCTCGCCGAAGACGCGCTGGCCGGCCGCGAGCACGGGCTCGATGCGCTCCCATGGCTGCTGTTTGGAGACGGCGGTCAGGCCGATGTCCGCGGGCTCTCGCCCGGCGGCCCGGGCGGCCGCCGCTATGCGCGCGAGGACGTCGGCTCGGGCCGACTCGGGATCGAAGAGCGGATGATGGGGGGCGGCGTTCATCGGTCCTCGGGCGCGGCCGGCGCCATGTGGCGGGCCGCGCGGAAGCTAGGCGGACGAGCCTCGAACGGAAAGCGCGTCCCTCCCCTGCTCTTCTTCACCGACCCCGAGCGAACGCCCGATCCGATCGCGATCGCGATCGCGTCAGGCCTGCCCCGGGGCGCTGGGGTGGTCTATCGCGCGTTCGGGGCCGCGGACGCGGCTCGGACCGGCAGCAGGCTCAAGGCGGTGTGCCGGCGCCGTGGTCTCACCCTGCTGATCGGAGGCGATGAGCGGCTGGCCGCGGTGGTGCGCGCGGACGGTCTGCACCTCCCCGAGCGAGCGGGCAGCGCGGCCGGCGCAGTGCGACGGCGGCGCCCGGGCTGGCTGCTGACGATCGCGGCGCACAGCCCCGCGGCGGTCAGGCGGGCCATGCTGGCCGGGGCGGATGCGGCGGTGGTCTCTACGGCGTTCCCGAGCCGCAGCAAGTCGGCCGGCCGGCCGCTCGGGCCGTTGCGGCTGTCGGCTATGGCGCGGCTGTCTGGCGGGTGCGTGATCGCGCTCGGCGGCGTTAACCCGCAGACGACGAAAAGGCTGGTCGGCACCCCGGTCGTGAGCGCTGCTGCGGTGGAGGCGTTCTCCGCCTGACCGGCTCGGGCGCCGAGCTTAGAACTGGAAGGCGGTCTCCAGCCGGACTCGCGGCTGGCGATCGCGATCGGCGAAGCCTCGGCGCTCTTCGGCCTTCTCGTCGAACTGCACCGCGCCGCCGACCCGCAGGGACGGCGTGATCCGGTAATAAGCGCCGGCCTCGACGTCCTTGCGCCGGGGGTCACGCTCCACCGACTGGTCGAGGTTCAGCTTGACGCCCCACTTGCGGCTGTCGAGCTTCAGGGTCTTCTCGGAGTCTTTGAAGCTCCAGCGGCTGGTGTCGACGGCCGCCGGCTTGGTCTTCAGGTTCGAGGCCGCCTGGGCATGCGCCTGGCCCCCCGCTCCCAGAAGGAGCAGAGCCGTCGCCGCCGCCGCGATGCGCCCCGCCGAACTCATGACCCGTACTCGCCACCCTCAGTGATCCGACCACGCCCTTGTAGCGCAGCCTGATGACGCTTCGATTAAGGACCGCTCTTCTCCGGCGTCAATCGCGTGCGGCGATATACGTTCCGGACCGACCCGGTTCGGCGCGGCCCTGTGGCGCCATGGTCACGCGATTCTGTTTGGGGCTTGTCGCGAGCATGGTGTAGACGCCGGTGAGTCAGAGGCCGCCTGAGCGGGCGGGGGCGCCCGCACAGGCTGATCGCTTCGCCTGCGGCCGCGCAATTTCGGAGTTCTTGAAGTCCATGTCGTTGGTTCGCGGCGCCGTTCTGGCTGCTATCGCCGTCGCCTCCGTCAGCGTCGCCGGCTGCGGCGGCCGGGGCGGGGGAACTGAGGTCTCGTCGGGCGGCGGCTTCCGTCTGGGCTTCCCCGGCCGGAGCGCGCCGGCGCCGCAGGCCGATGCCGGCATCGGGGTGAACAGCTTCCTGTGGCGGGCCACCCTGGACACGCTGTCGTTCATGCCGCTGGCGTCCGCCGACCCGTGGGGCGGCATCATCATCACCGACTGGTACATCAACCCGGAGAAGCCCGATGAGCGCTTCAAGGCGACGGTGTACATTCTCGACACGCGCCTGCGTGCGGACGGGCTGAATGTCAGCCTGTTCAAGCAGAACCGCGACGCCGCGGGCGGCTGGACCGATGCGCCTGTCTCCGCCCAGACCGAGGTGGACATGGAGAACGCCATCCTGACCCGCGCACGGCAGTTGCGCCTGTCGACCGTCGGCGGCTAAGGCTTCGGGCCCCATGGCCCGCTACAATCCCAAGGAAGCCGAACCGCGCCAGCGTGCGCGCTGGGACGCCGCGCAGGCGTTCCGCACGCGCTCGCCCGAGGAGGCTGGCGGCCGGCCCAAGTACTACGTCCTGGAGATGTTCCCCTATCCTTCGGGGCGCATCCACATGGGACACGTCCGCAACTACGCGATGGGCGACGTGGTCGCGCGCTTCAAGCGGGCGCAGGGGTTCAACGTCCTGCATCCGATGGGTTGGGACGCCTTCGGCCTGCCGGCGGAGAACGCCGCCATCGAGCGTGGCGTCAGCCCCAGGGACTGGACCTACGAGAACATCGCCGCGATGCGCGAGCAGCTGAAGGGGCTAGGCCTGTCCATCGACTGGTCGCGCGAGTTCGCCACCTGCGATCCCGAGTACTACGGCCGTCAGCAAGCCTGGTTCCTTGAGCTGTGGCGGCGCGGGCTGGTCTACCGCAAGGAGGGCGTCGTCAACTGGGACCCGGTGGACATGACCGTGCTCGCCAACGAGCAGGTCATCGACGGGCGGGGCTGGCGGTCCGGAGCGCCCGTCGAGAAGCGCAAGCTGACCCAGTGGTTCCTGCGCATCACCGACTATGCGGACGCTTTGATCGAAGGCCTGTCGAGCCTGGACCGCTGGCCGGAGAAGGTCCGGCTGATGCAGGAGAACTGGATCGGTCGATCCAAGGGCCTGCGGATGACCTTCCGCTGGGCCGGAGAGCCCCTGGTCGGCTTCGAGGACGGGGTGGAGGTCTACACCACCCGGCCGGACACGCTGTTCGGCGCAAGCTTCGTGGGCCTGGCGCCCGATCACCCGGTCGCCGAAGCGCTCGCGGCGCAGAACCCAGAGCTGGCCGCCTTCATCGCCGAGGTTCGCCGCGGCGGCGCTTCCGAAGCCGACATCGAGACGGCGGAGAAGCGGGGCGCCTTCACCGGGCTGGAGGTGGCGCACCCGTTCGAGCCGAACGTGCGGCTGCCGGTCTGGATCGCGAACTTCATCCTGATGGACTACGGCACGGGCGCGATCTTCGGCTGCCCGGCTCACGACCAGCGGGATCTGGACTTCGCCCGCAAGTATGACCTGCCGGTCAGACCGGTGGTCCTCCCGCCCGGGTCAGACCCAGCCATGTTCCACGTGGAACAGGAGGCCTATGTCGGGCCGGGCACGATCTTCAACTCCGCCTTCCTGGACGGGCTCGAGATCGAAGCGGCCAAGGCTGAAGCGGTCGCGCGCATCGAGGCGCAGGGGCAAGGGCAGGGGGCCACGGTCTACCGGCTGCGCGACTGGGGCGTCTCCCGGCAGCGGTACTGGGGGTGCCCGATCCCGATCGTCCACTGCGCCAAGTGCGGGCCGGTCGGCGTGCCGGAGGATCAGCTGCCTGTCGAGTTGCCGGCCGACGTCACGTTCGATAAGCCGGGCAATCCCCTGCTGCGTCACCCCACCTGGCGGCACGTGAACTGTCCGTCGTGCGGCGGCCCGGGCGAACGGGAGACCGACACCCTGGACACGTTCGTCGACAGCTCCTGGTATTTCGCGCGCTTCGCGGACCCGCGTGCAGCGGAGCCCGTGAACAAGGCTGCGGCCGACTATTGGCTCGCTGTCGACCAGTACATCGGCGGGGTGGAGCACGCTGTGCTCCACCTGCTGTACGCCCGCTTCGTGACCCGCGCTCTGGGTGACGCCGGCATGGTCTCGGTCCGTGAGCCGTTCGCCGGCCTCTTCACGCAAGGCATGGTCACGCACGAGACCTACCGCGCCCAGGCTGACGGGCGCTGGTTGTCCCCGGACGAGGTGGAAGCGCGTGGCGGCCGCCTGGTCGAGGCCAGCACCGGACAGCCCGTGGACCTTGGCGGCATCGAGAAGATGTCCAAATCCAAGAAGAACGTCGTCGCGCCTGAGGCCGTCACTGAGGCCTACGGCGTCGACGCCGGACGCCTGTTCGTGCTGTCCGACAGCCCGCCCGAACGCGACGTGCAGTGGACCGACGCCGGCGTCGAGGGCGCGTGGCGCCTGGTCAACCGCATCTGGAGCGAGTTCGACAGCCAACCCGAAGCGGCTCCCGCCAAAGGCGGAGAGCCGGATGAGGCCGCGACCGAGCTTCGGCGTGCGACGCACAAGACGATCAAGGCGGTGACCGAGCAGCTGGACGGCTTGCGGTTCAACACGGCCATTGCTCGGCTCTACAGCTTCATGGGCGTGCTGAAGAATCACCCCGCCGAGGGGGCCAGCCCGGCGCTCCAGGCCGCAAGGGTCGAGTCGCTGGACGCCCTTGCGCGACTGGTCGCGCCCATGATGCCCCATCTGGCCGAAGAGTGCTGGACCCGGCTTGGACGTGAGGGGATGGTGGCGGACGCGCCCTGGCCGGCGTTCGATCCGGCCCTGGCCGCCGATGAGGAGGTCGTGTTGCCCGTGCAGGTGAACGGCAAGCGTCGCGCCGAGATCCGGGTCCCGGTCGGCGCCGAAGAAGCGGCCGTTCGCGAAGCCGCCCTCGCGAGCGAGGCTGTGACGCCGCATCTGGCCGGGGTGACCGTGCGCAAGGTGATCGTGGTGCCCAACCGCATCGTCAACATCGTGGCGGCCTGAATGCGCGTTCCGATCCTCGCCGCCCTGCTGCTGGCCGCGCCGCTAGCCGGGTGCGCCGGCTTCGAGCCGCTCTACGGCCAGGCCACCGGCGTCGCTCCAGCCCTGGCCGGAGTCGCCGTGGTGACCCCCGCGACCCGAACGGGCCAGCTGCTGCGCGAGGAGCTGGAGGACGAGTTCCGCGCGGGCGCTCGCGCCCGAGCGCCGAACTATCGGCTCGTCGTCGACGTGGACCAGCGTCGATTTCCTCGCGGGTTGCGCATCGACGACACGGCGAACCGTTATGAGCTGCGGCTCGAGCTCGGCTACAAGCTGTTCGACGTGCGGACCGGAGGCTTGGTCCATCAGGGGCTGGAGCCCGTGTACGTGACCTACGACGTGGTGGATCAGCCCTACGCGGGCGTCGCAGCCCACATGGACGGGGAGGAGAGGGCCGCGAGCGAGGCCGCCCGAGTGATCCGCGAGAACCTGGCCCGTTTCTTTCACGCGCGCCAGGCGACGCAAACCGCCGCCCGATGATCCTCAAGAACCGGGCCGACCAGGAGCGTTTCCTGTCCGGCCCGCCCAAGGACGCGAAGGCCTGCCTGATATACGGGCGCGATCGAGGTGGCGTCCGCGAACGCGCCGACCTGCTGGCCGGCAAGGTCGTGCCCCGCCCGGACGACCCGTTTGACACGGCCCTGCTGACGGAGGGCGACATGGACGCCGACGGCGCGCGGCTGTCCGACGAACTGGCGGCGATCTCCATGCTTGGCGGACGCAGGCTGGTGCGCTTGCGCCTCTCGGGAGAGAAGAGCGGGCCTGACAAGGCGGCCGCCGAGGCGCTGAAGACCCATCTGGACGGGGGGTTCAATCCCGAGGCCTTCTTCCTCGTGGAAGCGGGCAACCTGGGCCGCGACTCGGCCCTGCGCCGGGCGGGCGAGGGCGCCAAGGCCGGCTGCAGCGTCATCCCCGTCTACGAGGACGAAGCCGGGGACGTGACGCGCATGATCAAGGACGCTCTGGCCAAGGAGAACGTGCGCCTGACGCAGGATGCGCTGGTGCTGCTCGCGTCGCGCCTGCCGAAGGAGCGCGGTGTCGCCCGGCAGGAGATCGAGCGCCTGGTGCTCTTCCTGGAGCCCGGATCGGGCGCGACCGCTGGGCCGGACGATCTGACCGGCTTCATGGGCGTCGAGCCCGACGCCTCGCTGTCGGATGCGGCCTCTGATGCGTTCGGCGGGCGGCTGGGCGAGGCGCTCGCGGGCTTGCGTCGGGCGTTCGCTGAAGGGGAGGGGGGTCCAGCCGCCGTGCGGGCCGCCGGCATGCACCTGCAGCGACTGCGCAAGATCGACGTGCTGGCCCACAGCGGCGCGAGTCTGCCGGAAGCGATCAAGGCCGCCGGCGTGTTCTGGAAGGCCGAGCGGGAGACCACGCGCCAGGCGCGGGTCTGGACCGGCGCGGCGCTGGACGCGGCGCAGGCTGAGATCCTGGACGCCGACCGCGCCTGCAAGACGGCCGGCAGCCCCGACCTGCTGCTGGCCGAGCGACTGTTCCTGGGCTTGGCGGGACGGGCGCGGCGCTTGGGGCTGAGCGCCTAGGTCCGGCTCAGGCGCTGGCAGATGTCGTCGAGCTGCTCCAGGCTGGCGTAGCGGATCCGCAGCTCGCCTTTCCCGCCACGATCATCGATAGCGACGTCCAGGCCGAGCACGTCCTGAAGATCCTGCTCCAAGGCGCGGGTGTCCGCGTCCTTGCCGCGACCGTTCTTGGGGCGAGGGCGCGTCGCCGAGCCCTTCACCTCGGGCGCGGCCTGAGACGCGCGCACGAGAGCCTCCGCCTGACGGACATTGAGGCCGTCTTCGACGATGCGGCGCGCCAGTCCCGAGGGATCGGCGCTGCTGGCGATGGCCCGCGCGTGTCCAGCGGACAGACGGCCCTCTCGCAGGTGGTCCTGCACATCGGCGGGAAGGCTGAGCAGCCGCAGCGCGTTGGCGACGTGGCTGCGGCTCTTGCCCACGGCCTGCGCGACCGCGTCCTGGGTGCGGCCGAAGCGGTCAATCAGCGCCTTGTACCCCTGGGCCTCCTCGACAGGGCTGAGGTCGGCGCGCTGGACGTTCTCGATAACCGCGATCTCCAGGACCTCCTGGTCGTCGAAGTCGCGGATGAGCACCGGTATCGAGGCCAGCCCTGCGCGCTGGCTGGCGCGCCAGCGACGCTCGCCGGCGACGATCTGGTACTCGCCGGGGGCGCCCGGTGCGGGGCGCACCAGAATAGGCTGCAGGACGCCCTTCTCCCGGATAGAGGCCGCCAGCTCATCGATCTCGGTCTCGGAGAAGGCCTTGCGCGGCTGTTCCGGGTTGCGGCGTAGCAGCTCAACCGGCACCTCGCGCGGCCGCTCCCCGGCTTCCGGAGCGTCCGTCGAAGGCGCTTCGCCCAGGAGCGCCGAGAGCCCGCGGCCCAGACCGCGCTGGCGGGGTTCGGCCATCAGACGGCCTCCGGTTGGCCGGCGCGGCGGGCGCGCTCCCGGCCGATCACTTCGGAGGCGAGCTTCATGTAGGCCTGACTTCCAGTGCTCTTCATGTCGTAGATCAAGGCGGGCTTGCCGAAGGAGGGAGCCTCCGAGACACGCACATTCCGGGGGATGACGGTCCGATACACCTTCTCGCCGAAGTGCGCGCGCACGTCTTGAGCCACCTGCTCCGAAAGCGAGTTGCGGCGGTCGTACATGGTCAGCACCACGCCCTGGATCTCCAGGCGAGGATTCAAACTGCCGCGCACCAGCTCCACCGTGCGCATCAGCTGCGTCAGGCCCTCTAGCGCGAAGAACTCGCACTGCAGGGGCACCAGCACCGCGTCGGCGGACGCCATGGCGTTCACGGTCAGCAGGTTCAGCGACGGCGGGCAGTCGATAAGGACATAGGTGTAACGGCCGCTCTCTCTCACCGGGACCATCGCGTCCCGCAGCCGGAAAGAGCGGCGAGGCGCGTGTCCGAGTTCGAGCTCCACCCCCGAAAGGTCGGCGTCGGCGGGGACGAGGTCCAGCCCCGGAACGGCGGTCGGGACGGTGGCGTCCGTCACCGACCGCTCGTTGACGATGACGTCGTAGACGGTCGTGGTCCGGCGGGCCCGTGGCACGCCCAGGCCCGTCGAGGCGTTGCCTTGGGGGTCCACGTCCAGCAGCAGCACGCGCTCCCCGACAGCGGCCAGAGCCGTACCCAGATTGATCGCCGTCGTGGTCTTGCCGACGCCGCCCTTCTGGTTGGCGACGGCGAGCACGCGCAGGTCAGCGGCGGGACTTGCCACGTGGCTTCAGACTCCGGACGTCGACCACGCGCCCTCGCGGGTCGCTGAGCGAAGGGTGCAGCTGGGCCTCCACGTCCCAGTCGGCTCGCGCCGCCTCGAGCTCGGCTTGCGCCTGCTCGCCCTTCAGGAACAGCCCCCGCGCCCCTCGCGACAGGTAGGGGGCAGCATAACCGAAAAGCTTGGTCAGGGGAGCGCAGGCGCGGGCTGTGACAACGTCGACCGACAGCTTCAGCGACTCCGCGCGGGCGTTATGAACCACGGCGGGCAGCGCGAGTTCCGCCGCAACCTCGGCTAGGAAGCGGCAGCGCTTGCCCAGGCTGTCGACCAGGTGGATTTCGACGCCCGGCCGGTCTTTCAGAAAAACGGCCAGGACCACGCCGGGCAGGCCCGCGCCGGTTCCCAGATCGGCCCACCGATGTGCGTCCGGGGCGAGCGCCAGAAGTTGCCAGCTGTCGTAGGCGTGCCGGTCCCAGAAGACGGGCAGGGTGGCGGGGCCGACGAGATTCAGGCGTTCGTTCCAGTCGGCCAGCAGCGCCCGGTATCGCTCCAGGTCGGCGATCTGCGCGTGCGTGGCTCCGGTGACCGCCTGGAAGGCCCCGTCGTTCGGGACGGCCATCAGGCCACCGACGTCATGCGGCGGCTTGCGCCCGGCGCACGTGGGCGAGCAAGGCTGTCAAGGCGCCGGGAGTGACGCCCTCGATCCGAGCCGCTTGGCCGAGGGTCAGCGGGCGCACCCGCTCCAGCTTCTCGCGCACTTCGTGCGAGAGCCCGCCTACCCCGCCGTAGTCCAGCTCAGGGGGCAGGCGCAGGGCTTCCTCCTTGCGGAACGCCTCGGCGTCGATCGCCTGGCGGCCGAGATAGCCGGCGTAGGCCGCGTCGATCTCCACCTGTTCTCGGACCGACGGGCCCCAGGCGCGCACCTCCGGCCAGACCTCGGCGAGCTGCCGGAAATCGATCTCCGGATAGGCGAGCAGCTGCAGGAAGGTCCGGCGCTGGCCGTCGGGGTTCACGCGGAACCCGGCCTTCTGCGCCTCCGCGGGCGAGAGCGACAGCGCCTGCGCCTCAGCGCGTGCGCGGCCCAGAGCCTCGGCCTTCTCCGCGTACCGGCGGGCGCGTTCGGCGCCTACGAGGCCGAGTTCGATGCCGCGGGGGGTGAGCCGCTGGTCGGCGTTGTCGGCGCGGAGCGTCAGGCGGAACTCGGCCCGGCTGGTGAACATCCGGTACGGCTCGGTGACGCCGCGCGTCACGAGGTCATCGATGAGCACGCCGATATAGGCTTGGTCTCGCGCGAAGGTGACGCCTTCGCCGCCCGACGCCCACCGGGCGGCGTTCAGCCCCGCCACGAGACCCTGCGCCGCCGCCTCCTCATACCCCGTGGTGCCGTTGATCTGCCCCGCCAGGTACAGACCCGGCAGACGCTTGACCTGCAGCGTCGGGTCGAGCTCACGAGGGTCCACATAATCATACTCGATGGCGTAGCCGAACCGCCTGATCCGGACGTTCTCCAGGCCAGGCAGGGTGCGGAGAAACAGGGACTGGGCTTCTTCCGAGACCGAAGTGGAGACGCCGTTCGGATAGACCGTCCCGCCATCCTCCGTGCCGGGCAGGCCTTCGGGCTCCAGGAACACCTGATGGCTAGTCTTGTCGGCGAAGCGGACGACCTTGTCCTCGATCGAGGGGCAATAGCGCGGGCCCCGGCCGGCGATCCGGCCCCCATAGACCGCCGACTCGCTCAGCCGCTCGACGATGATGCGGTGGGTCTCCTCGGTCGTGTGGGTGATGCCGCAAGCGATCTGCGGCACGGTGATCCGGTCAGTCAGGAACGAGAAGGGCACGGGCTCGGGGTCTGCGGCCTGCATCTCCAGCCGGTCCCACGCGATGCTGTCGGCGTCCAGGCGCGCCGGAGTGCCGGTCTTCAGCCGGCCCATGTGCAAGCCGAGGCCGTAGAGACGATCGGAGAGGCCGATCGCCGGCTGGTCGCCGACACGACCCGCGGGGATGCGCTTTTCCCCGAGATGGATCAGGCCCTTGAGGAACGTGCCCGTGGTCAGCACGACCGACCCGGCCCGGTGCGTGCGCCTCGCCGCATCCACGACGCCGGCGACGCGCCCGTCCTCAACCAGCAGATCCTCGACCGCGGCGGCCTGGATGGTCAGCCCCGGCTGCGCCGCCAAGTAGGCCTGGACGGCCTCTCGGTAGAGCCGCCGGTCAGCCTGAGTACGCGGTCCGCGTACGGCTGGTCCCCTGGAGCGGTTCAGCATCCGGAACTGGATCCCCGCCGCGTCCGCCGCCCGGCCCATGATCCCGTCGAGCGCGTCGACCTCTCGGACGAGGTGGCCCTTGCCCAAGCCCCCGATGGCGGGGTTGCAGGACATCTCTCCGATGGTCTCAACCTTGTGCGTCAGCAGCAAGGTGCGCGCCCCGGTGCGGGCCGCAGCGGCTGCGGCCTCGGTTCCGGCGTGGCCACCGCCTATGACGATGACGTCCCAAGTGGCTGTCGTGTCGGACAATTCCGCCTCAACGCAAGAACCCCCGCGAAGGCGGGGGCTGGCCCTAGATAGCGCACCTTCGGCTCAGGCGCGAGTGTTTCACGTGGAACACTGGCCGGAGAAGCCGGCTAGGGGTTCGACAATCTGCCGGGCGTCCGTCGCTCGGGAACGCCGTCCTGCAGTGTTCCACGTGAAACACTCACGCGCTTAACAGCTCAGCTTGCCGGTACTACTTGCCGATGCAGAAGCTTGCGAACACGCGATCCAGCACCTGCTCGGGATCAACCCGGCCCGTGATACGCTCCAGGGCGCGCGCGGCGAGCCTGACGTCCTCGGCCGCCAGCTCCGGGTGAGCCCGTTCAGCCAGGGCGCGCCGTACGTGATCCAGGGCCGCCGTAAGCTGCTCGACGTGCCGCAGATGGGTCGCGGCGGGGAACTCCGCCCCGGTGAGATCGGCTGTCAGGCGCTCGGACAGCTGAGCCCGCAGCGCCTCGATTGTCGCCGGATCGAAGACCGACACTGCTCGCTCGGGTGCTCCGGACGCGACTTCGGCGACCCGCCGCGGGAGATCGACCTTGCTTAGGATCACCCAGTCGTCAGCTTGCAGCAGCTCGGGGCGAAGCGGGGTCTCGCCGTCACTGGCGTCAACGACCCATAGCCGAAGGTCCGCGGCCCTGGCCCAGGCCTCCGCCCGACGCACGCCTTCCGCCTCGACCACGTCTTGAGTGCTCCGCAGTCCCGCGGTGTCGGCCAGCAGGACCTGGTACCCGTTGAGCACCAGCGGCGTTTCGATGACGTCGCGCGTGGTGCCCGGGATGGCGGTGACGATGGCCGCATCACGCCCGGCGAGCGCGTTGAGCAGACTGCTCTTGCCAGCGTTCGGGGCGCCGATCAGGGCGATGCGATATCCCTCCCGCACGCGGCGACCCCGGTCGGCGTCGGCCAGGGCGGCCGCGAGTTCTGAGGCCAAGCGCTCCAGCCCGGGTCGGGCCTGATCGGCCACCGCATGGGGCACTTCCTCGTCGGGGAAGTCGACCGCGGCCTCCAGCAGGGCCAGCGCTTCCAGCAGGACGTCGCGCCAGGCTTGATGCCGACCGCTCAGCGCGCCCCCGAGCTGATCCAGCGCTTGCCTGCGTTGCGCCTCCGTCTCCGCATCGACCAGATCGGCCACGGCTTCGGCCTGGGCGAGGTCCAGCCTGCCGTTCGCAAAGGCTCGGCGCGTGAACTCGCCCGCTTCGGCCAGACGCAGGCCGAAGGCCGCCAAGGCCGACAGCACGCCACCCACGACAGCCCGCCCGCCGTGCAGGTGCAACTCGGCCGAGTCCTCTCCAGTGAAGCTGCCGGGCCCGGGAAACCAGAGCACCAGGGCCTGATCGAGCGCTTGGCCGTCCGCTCCTCGCAAGGTCCGCAGGGAGGCGCGCCGAGGCTCGGGGACGGCTCCGCTCATCGCCTGAAGAGCAGCGGCTGCATCGGCCCCGGAAATCCGGATCACGGCCAGCGCCGCTCGCCCCGCTCCGGTAGCCGGGGCGAAGATCGTGTCCGCGATCATGGCGCCGGAAAGCGCGTCAGCGATCCGTCTTGGGGGCTGCGCCCGTGCCGCCCGATAATCCGGCGGCGGCGGCGGCGGTCATCAGCTTGCGGAATTGATCCTGCGCCTGGCCCCCGAACGCCATCCAATTCTTCAGCAGCTCCTCGGGCTGGAGCATCGACAGATTGCCCGTCATCCGCTTGCGCATCTCTTCCACGAGCTGCTCGTTCACCGGCGTCACGTCCGGCAGACCCATGAACTGGCGGGCCTCCACCGGGGTGCATTCCACCTCGACCTTGACTTTCATGCCCTGCAACTTTCGTGTTCGCGCCGATTTCGCGGTGGCCGCGTCGCACGCGCGACATAAGCCTTCCCTAGACCAGCACATCCCCGGCCGGAAGAGAGAGCCTCATGCCCGAGACCCTGTCGATCAAGACCCAGAGCGGCGCGTTCGACGCCTACGTGGCCAAGCCGGCGGGGCAGGGCCCCTGGCCCGCCGTGGTGGTGATCCAGGAGATCTTCGGCGTGAACGGCGTGATGCGCGGCATCGCCGACGCCCTCGCCGGGCAAGGCTTCCTGGCCGTGGCGCCGGACCTATTCTGGCGGATCGAGCCCGGCATCGACATCACCGACCAGTCCGAGGCCGAGTGGAAGCGCGCCTTCGAGCTGTTCAACGCCTTCGACGTGGAGACAGGCGTGGAAGACATACGCGCCGTCATCGACCAGGTGCGCGCTTCGGCCGACTGCACCGGCAAGGTCGGCGCGGTCGGCTACTGCCTGGGAGGGCTGCTCGCCTACCTCACCGCGACCCGAACCGACAGCGACGCCTCGGTCAGCTTCTACGGCGTCGGGATCGAGAACCGCCTGGGCGAGGCGGAGAAGCTGGCTGACCCCCTGCTGATGCACGTCGCCGAGGAGGACAGCTTCGTCCCCAAGGCGGCGCAGGCGCAGATCCTCTCAGCCCTGGGCAACCATCCGCAAATCACCGTGCACACCTACCCCGGCCGGAACCACGCCTTCGCGCGCCCCGGCGGGGAGCACTTCGACGAAGCTGACGCCAAGGCGGCGAACGACCGCACGCTGGCGTTCTTCCGGACGCATCTGGCGTGAAGGCGGTCCGCATCGCCCGGACCGGCGGCCGAGAGGTGCTGGAGCTCGCCGACGTGCCGACGCCCGAGCCCGGCTCCGGCGAGATCCGCGTGCGGCACGAGGCTGTCGGGCTGAACTTCATCGACACCTATCACCGCACCGGACTGTATCCGGTCCGGCTGCCGAGCGGGCTCGGCATGGAGGCGGCTGGCGTCGTCGAGGCGGTCGGGGAGGGCGTCAGCCGGTTCGCGGCCGGAGACCGAGTAGGTTACGCGAGCGGTCCGATCGGCGCCTATGCGGAGGCGCACTGCGTGCAGGCCGACCGTGCTGTCCGCCTGCCCGACGGTGTCGACGCGCGGACCGCGGCCGCCGTGCTCCTGAAGGGCATGACCGCCGAGTTCCTGCTTCGCCGCTGCTACGCGGTGCAGCCCGGCGACCCGGTCCTGATCCACGCCGCCGCCGGCGGCGTTGGGCTGATCATGACCCAGTGGGCGAAAGCGCTCGGGGCCGAGGTGATAGGTACGGTCGGAAGCGAAGCCAAGGCGGAGCTCGCTCGAGCGCACGGGTGCGATCACGTCATCCTCTACAACACCGAGGACGTGCCTGGGCGCGTGCGGGAGATCACCGGCGGAGCCGGCGTTCCGGTCGTCTACGACAGCGTCGGCGCGGCCACCTTCGAGGGCTCGCTCAAGAGCCTGCGCCGCCGGGGGCTGATGGTCACCTTCGGCAACGCGAGCGGTCCCGCGCCGGCGATCGAGCCCGGCCGGCTGTCGCGGATGGGGTCGCTGTTCCTGACTCGGCCTACAATGTTCGACTACGTCGCAACAACGCCGGAGCTGGACGCTTCCGCCGCCGCCTTGCTCGAGGTGATCCGGCGTGGAGCGGTGGGGGTCGAGATCGGCGCCGAATGGCCGCTCGCCGAAGTCCAGGCCGCACATGAGGCATTGGAGGCCCGGCGCACCACCGGGTCCTCGCTGCTGATCCCGTAAGCCGCCCGGCTGGGAGCGGCTTACGTGTTCATGCTCTGGAAGAAGTCGCCGTTGTTCTTGGTCTGGCGCAGCTTGTCGAGCAGGAACTCGATCGCGTCCTGCGGGCCCATGGGCGACAGGATGCGCCGCAGGACGTAGGTCTTCTGCAGGTTGTTGCGATCAGTGATCAGCTCGTCCTTGCGCGTGCCGGACTTCAGCACGTCGATCGCGGGGAAGATCCGGCGATCGGCGACCTTGCGGTCCAGCACGATCTCGCTGTTGCCGGTGCCCTTGAACTCTTCGAAGATCACCTCGTCCATGCGGCTGCCCGTGTCGATCAGAGCCGTGGCGATGATGGTCAGACTTCCGCCTTCCTCGATGTTCCGCGCCGCGCCGAAGAAGCGCTTGGGCCGCTGCAGGGCGTTAGCGTCCACGCCGCCGGTCAGCACCTTGCCCGAGCTCGGGACCGTGGTGTTGTAGGCGCGCCCCAGGCGGGTCACCGAATCCAGCAGGATCACCACGTCCCGCTTGTGCTCGACCAGGCGCTTGGCTTTCTCGATGACCATCTCGGCCACGGCCACGTGACGGGTCGCGGGCTCGTCGAAGGTGGAGGAGATCACCTCCCCCTTCACCGTGCGCTGCATGTCGGTGACTTCTTCGGGCCGCTCATCGATGAGCAGGACGATCAGGAAGCACTCGGGGTGGTTCCGCTCGATGGACTTGGCGATGTTCTGCAGCATCACCGTCTTGCCGACCCGCGGCGGGGCGACGATCAGGCATCGCTGGCCCTTGCCGAGCGGGGACACGATGTCGATCACCCGGCCCGAGCGATCCTTCAGCGTCGGGTCGTCGATCTCCATGGTCAGCCGCTGGTCGGGATAGAGCGGCGTCAGGTTGTCGAAGTGCACCTTGTGCTTGATCGCGTCCGGCGTCTCGAAGTTGATCGCATCGGCCTTGAGCAGGGCGAAGTAGCGCTCGCCCTCCCGCGGGCCCCGCACCGGGCCTTCAATGGAGTCGCCCGTCCGCACGCCCAGGCGCTTCAGCTGAGACGGGCTCACGTAGATGTCGTCGGGGCCAGGGAGATAGTTGGCTTCTGGGCTGCGAAGGAAGCCGAACCCGTCCTGGAGGACTTCGAGCGTGCCCGAGCCGATGATCTCCACGCCCTCGTCCGCCAGTTCCTTCAGAATGGCGAAGAGGAGATCCTGCTTGCGGAGCGAGGAGGCGTTCTCGATCTCGAGGGCCTCGGCGTACGCCACCAGGTCCGTCGGCGACTTGTCCTTCAGCTCCTGCAGCGAGACCCGCTGGGGGAGAATGTTGTCGGCGGCGTCGCCGGAGCCGTCGGCGATCGCCGCCAGGTCAGCCGCCAGGTCAGCCGCCTGATCGACGGCCAGCTCGGGCGCGTCAGCGGCCGGCTCGGGAGTGAGGATGTCGGACATGGGGAAGCTCGGGCGGGATGTGGACAGGTCGGACGGATTCCGGACGAGGCCGGAAGAGAAGATGACCGATGGAAGGGGCGGCGGGCGCTGGGCTGGGGAAGCTTGAGCGGCGCCGCGTCAGAAGGCGGGGTCGGCGCAAGACTGCTTGCACCGCACGCCTTCGGAACCACAGGCCGAGCGCAACGTCAAGGGAAGTCGAGGGCTGGACCTAGAAGCGCCACTCGGTGGTGACGGACAGGACCATGACGATCGCGGCCACGAACGGCAGTTCGTTGGTCATGCGCCAGAACTTCTCGGAGCGGGTGTTCGTGCCGTCGGCGAAGCGTCTGCGCGCGGCCGACAGATGTCCATGCCAGGCGGAGAGCGCAACGACCAAGGCCAGCTTGGTCGCCAGCCAGGGCTCCAGCAGCACCTGCGGGTTGCTGAAACCGTCCGTCCGGATCCACAGCAGCATCAGGCCGAAGACCCAGGCGGCGATCATGGCCGGGTTGATGATGATGCGGAGCAGCCGCCGCTCCGCGTCGATGAAGATCTGCTCCGCCGGCGAGCCCCGCTCCACCTGCATGTGGTACACGTAAAGGCGCGGCAGGAAGAGCATGCCCGCCACCCAGCCGATCACCGCGATGATGTGCAGGCCGCGGATCAAGTCATAATTCATCCGCGGGCCTCCGCTCGTGCGGGACACTGCGACGAGTTCGCCGGGCACCATCGGCCGCCGCAGGCCGTTTGAGGGCGTTCGTCGCGCGTGAGCGCCGCCTGCACTGCTTCGGCGAGGGTTTCGATGAACCGGGGTTCTACGCCGAGCGCCGGGGCGCGCAGGTAGACGGGCACCCCGTGCTCCGCGGCGAGCGCCCGGTACTCGTGATCCAGCTCGACCAGCGTCTCCACGTGCTCGGAGACGAAGGCGATCGGCGCGACCAGCACCCCGCGACCTTCCTCCCCTGCCTGGATGATCGCGTCGATCGTTGACGGCCCGATCCATTTCAAGGGCCCGACGCGGCTCTGATAGCAGACGGACCAGTCTTCCCACCCGGCGCCGAGCTGTTCGATCACAGCACGGCAGGTCGCCTCGACCTGGTGCTGGTACGGATCACCTCGCTTGATGACACGCTCCGGCAGGCCGTGGGCCGAGAACAAGAGCCGCACGCCTTCGGGCGAGCCCGCAGCTTCGTGCGTGGCTTGGATGCGCGCCGCATGCGCCTCTGCAAAGCCGGCTACGTCCGGGTAACAGCAGAGCGCGTGGAGACGCCCCGGTCCGGCGTAGGCCGCGCGCCAGGCCTTCAGCGAAGATCCTGTCGTCGTAGTCGAGAACTGCGGATAGAGGGGCAGCAGCACGATCTCGTCGGGCGCCCAGGCGGCGACCGCGGCGGCCGTCTGCTCCGTGAGCGGCCGCCAGTAGCGCATGGCGATGAAGCAGCGGACCTCGCCGCCCAGGCGCTCGCCGAGCGCCGCCTCAAGAGCCGCCGCCTGGGCCTGCGTCTCGGGCAGGAGGGGCGACCCTCCCCCCATCAGGGCGTAGTTGGCGGTCGCTTCGGCCCGGCGGCGACGCGCGATGGAGCGGGCGAGCGGTCGCCTCAGCAGACCGGGCAGGCCGATGATCGCTGGATCGCTGAACAGATTGGTCAGAAACGGCTCGACCGAGTCCGGCCCGTCGGGACCTCCCAGGTTGAAGAGGACGACGGCCGTCCGGCTCACGCGGGCCCCTTCACGCGCGCCAGCACCTGCTCGACGTGCGGGATCGGCGTGTCGGGCAGGATCCCGTGGCCGAGGTTGAAGATGTACGGCCCGTCGCTCCAAGCCTGCAGCAGCCGCTCGACCTCCGCGTCGAGGGCCGGTCCGCCGGCGCGCAGAAGCAGCGGATCCAGCGCGCCCTGGATCGGTCGCTCCCGCTGGATCATTCGGCCGAACGCGAGCGGCGCCTGGGTGTCGAGCGCCACGGCCTGAACCGGCACGGCGCGGGCGTACTCCAGCGACAGGGCGCCAGCGCCCCTCGGGAAGCCGATCACCGGCGTCTCGACGCCTCGTGCGCGCAGGCCCGAGACGATCCGCTGGTGAGGACCGATCACCAGCCGCTCGAAGAGGCTCTCCGAAAGCCCTTCGGCCCAGCTCTCGAACAGTTTCAAGACCTGCGCGCCGGCGTTCGCCTGCATGACCAGGTAGTCGATCGTAGCCTCGACCAGGATGTCCAGCAGGGTGTCGACGTGCTCGGCTTGCGTGTACGCCCGCGAGCGCGCCTCGCTGCGGTCGCTGGAGCGGCCTTCCAGCATGTAGGTCAGCACCGTCCAGGGCGCGCCGGCGAACCCGATCAAGGCCCGCTCAGGCTCCAGCGCCGCCCGGACTCGCTGCAGCGTCTCCCCGACCGACGCCAGGTTCTGGCCAGCCAGGCGCGTGCCGTCCCACATTACGTCGATCTCGGGAAGCGGCCCGAGCCGAGGACCCTCGCCCGCTTCGAAGCGGACGTCCTGGCCGAGCGCCCGGGGGATAAGCAGGATATCGGCGAAGACGATGGCCGCATCGAACGGATAGCGCCGCATCGGCTGGAGCGTCGCTTCGGCCGCCTTCTCAGGATCGAGACAGAAGCTGATGAAGTCCGGCGTCGTCGCCCTGAGAGCCCGATACTCGGGAAGATGGCGACCCGCCTGACGCATGAACCACGCCGGGGGCCGCTTGAGGGTTTCGCCCGCGAGCACGCGAAGCAAGGCCGGTTGGGTCATGTCGATCCGCTTACGGCGAAAGCCCCGGGCGTCTCAACCCTTCCTCTCTTCCTTCTCCTCTTAAGAGTTTCTTAGGAAGGTGGAGGGTAGAAGGTTGGGCCGTGGGAGTCGGGGACAACTGTGGATCGCCAGAGCTGGCGCCCAGCCCATCGACCCGGCCATACCACCCCACACAGCCGTCCCTAGCCCGTTGTGGATAGCGGGGACGGAAGAGCCCAACCCTTGAATCGCAAGCCGCCGGGCTGCCGCTCTTTGGGCGCCGTGCGCTGATGACTCAGCTCATCAACATGTCCCCAGGCACGCTCGGTCTGACCGGGTAGGGCCGCCGGCGGTGTGGACCCGCGAGCTTCGGGAATGGGCGTTTGTCCCGGGCCGACTTGAGCGCAGGTCAGATAGAGGCTTTTCTCCGGTCGTTTCACCCAGGCGGCGCCTCGCGTCGTTCACACTTCCTTAACACTTATCCCAAGCACCCACGGGTATGACCGCCCCCGCGCGCCTCGCCACCTACTTCCACGTCCACCTGGTGTCCGACTCCACGGGCGAGACGCTGAACGCCATGGGCAAGGCCGTAGCGGCGCGGTTCGAGGACATTCTGCCGATCGAGCATATGTACGCCTTGGTCCGCTCAGAGCGGCAGCTGGAGCGCGTGCTGAAGGAGATCGAGGCGGCGCCGGGTCTGGTTCTGCACACCATCGTCGACCGCGACCTTCGGGCGGCCCTCGAGGACGGGTGCCGCGCCTTGGAACAATCGTGCGTGGCGGCGCTGGATCCGCTCGTCTCGGTGTTCGCCCGATACCTCGGCGCGTCCATCACCACCCGGGTCGGCGTGCAGCACGCGCTGGACGCGGATTACTTCAGCCGCATCGAGGCGCTGGATTTCGCCATCGCGCATGACGACGCCCAGGGCGCCCACGAGCTGGAGGACGCCGACGTGGTCCTGGTGGGCGTCAGCCGTACGTCCAAGACCCCCACCTGCATCTATCTCGCCCATCGAGGCGTGAAGGCGGCCAACATACCGCTCGTGCCGACGACGCCTCCGCCCGAGAAGCTGTTCTCGCTCAAGCGCCCCCTTGTCGTGGGCCTCACCGTGTCGCCTGAGCGGCTCATCCAGGTGCGGCGGAACCGCTTGACGGGCCTGCGGGAGACCCGGGAGACGGCCTACGTCGACGAGGAGTCGGTCCGCAATGAGACGATCGCCGCGCGTCGGTTGTTCGAAAAGCACGGCTGGCCCGTGATCGACGTCACCCGCCGCTCCGTGGAGGAGACCGCCGCCGCTGTGATCAACCTGCTCAGCCAGAAGCGAGCGCTGCGTCCGGGGTACATGCCGTGAGCGCCTCGCCGGTCATTCTCGCTTCCAAGAGCGCGGCGCGGGCGGCCCTGCTGCGCGGCGCGGGCGTGCCGTTCGAAACCGCTGGCGCAGGCGTGGACGAGGCGGCGCTCAAATCGGGGCTGCTCGCCGAAGGGGCCAAGCCCCGGGACATCGCCGACGCCCTGGCTGAGGCGAAGGCTGTGAAGGTCTCGCGGGTGCGGCCGGGTGCGCTGGTGATCGGCGCGGACCAGACGCTCGATTTCGAGGGACGGCTGTTCGATAAGCCTGAGAGCCGAGCGGAGGCGCGAGGGCGCCTGCTGGAGCTCAGAGGCAAGACGCACGCTCTGCACTCCGGTGTGGTGGTCGCGCGCGATGGCGAGCCGATCTGGCGCGAGGTCGCCACGGCGCGGCTGACCATGCGGCCGTTCAGCGAGGGCTACCTGGACGCCTACCTGGACCGAGGCGGGGACGAACTGCTGACCTCGGTCGGGGCCTATCAGCTGGAGGGCGAAGGCGTTCAGCTGTTCAGCCGCATCGTCGGCGACTACTTCACCATCCTCGGGCTCCCGCTGCTGAGCCTGCTGGATCTTCTCCGCCGGTATGAGGTGTTGCCGGAATGATCACCGGGGCGGCCAAGGTGGCGGGCGTGGTGGGGGCCCCGGTTGCCCATTCTCTCAGCCCGCTGATCCACAATGCGTGGATCGAGGCGCTGGGACTGGATGCGGCCTACGTGCCCTTCGCGGCGCCAAAGGGGAAGTTCGAGGCCTTCGTGGAGGCTCACAGAAGCGGAACGCTGGTCGGCCTGAACGTGACCCTGCCGTACAAGCGCAAGGCCTATGACCTCGCAGACGTGAGATCCAAGGCCGCGGAGGACGCCTTCTCGGCCAATGTGCTCCTGTTCTCAAAGGTCGACGGCGAGGTGTTTGCGGACAACACGGACGGCCAGGGTCTGATCGAAGCCCTGACGACCGCCGGGTGGCGCGCTTCGGCTGGTCCCGTTCTAATCCTGGGAGCGGGCGGGGCGGCGGCTGGCGCGGTCGCCGCGATGACGGCGGCGGGCGTGACCGACGTCAGGGTCGCCGCTCGGGACTCCAGCAAGGCCCGCGGCCTGTTCCAGACCGGCGGGATGGACCAGTGGTCGAGCTACGGCTTCGACCAGCTCAGGGTCGCCGGTGAGGATGTGGCGGCCGTCATCAACGCGACATCAGCGGGCTTGAACGGCGAGGGAGAGCTCCCGGCGATCGAGAGTGCGCCACGCACGGCCGTCTTTATGGACATGGTCTACAAGCCGCTGCGCACGCGCTTCTTGAAGAGCGCGTCCACCCGCGGACATCCGGCGGTGGACGGGCTGGAGATGCTGATCGGCCAAGCCCGCCCGTCGTTCGAAGCCTTCTTTGGGTTCGCGCCACCGCCCCACGACGTCGTGGACGTGCGATCCCTTTGTCTTCGGGCGTTAGGAGAACAGGGGTGATCGTTCTCGGCCTGACCGGCTCGATCGGCATGGGGAAGTCCACCACCAGCCAGCTGTTCGAGGCCGAAGGCGTGCCGGTGTACGACGCCGACGCGGCGGTGCACGCGCTCTACGCACCCGGCGGCGCCGCCGCCGCGCTGATCGAGGCGGCGTTTCCCGGGACGACCCAGGACGGAGCCGTCGACCGGGCGCGCCTCAGCGCGGCGGTGGTGGGCAAGCCCGAGGCCTTGGGCCGGCTCGAGGCCATCGTTCACCCCCTCGTCGGCCACAGCCGAAAGGGCTTCTTCGAGGGCGCGGCAGCGGCGGGCGCCGACGTGGTGGTGCTCGACATTCCCCTGCTGTTCGAGACCGGCGGCGAACGCAACGTCGACGCCGTGGTCGTGGTCACCGCGCCCGCCGAGATGCAGCGGGAGCGCGTGCTGGCTCGACCCGGGATGACCGCGGAGAAGCTGGACGCCATTCTGGCGCGGCAGACGCCTGACCCAGAAAAGCGCGCTCGGGCCGATTTCGTGATCGACACCTCGCAAGGGCTCGAAGCCGCGCGCGAACAGGTGCGATCGGTGCTGGAGGCGGTCAGAGCAGACGGCCGGACGGGGCGCCGCGGCTGACGCCAGCTTGATCTCGGGCGGGAACATATATAGAACAGACGCTGGGCTGACCCTCCGGACGAGAGAAAGCTGTGGACAGCTGGTTCATGCGCGACGCGGCGCCGCCGGTCCTCCGCTGGACGACGCCTGCGAACGACCGCATCACCGACGGCATGCGCCGCCGCGAGATCGTGCTCGACACTGAGACCACGGGGATCAGCCCCAAGGCCGGCCACCGGGTCATCGAGATCGGCTGCGTGGAGCTGGACGACCGCCTGCCGACCGGGCGGGTCTTCCATCGCTACATCAACCCCGACCGGCAGATCGAGGCGGACGCTGAGCGGGTCCACGGCATCTCCAACGCCATGGTCGCCGACAAGCCGCGATTCCACGAGCCGGAGGTGGTGGACGCCTTTCTGGAGTTCGTCGGCGACGCGCCGATCATCGCCCACAACGCCGCTTTCGATCGCGGCTTCGTGGATCATGAGCTGCAACGCGCCGGACGCGCCCCGACCCGCGGCGACGCCTGGCTGTGCACCTACGTTCTGGCGCAGACCCGCTATCCGGGCATGTACAACTCGCTGGACGCGCTCTGTAAGCGCTTCAAGATTTCGCTCGCGGAGCGGGAGAAGCACGGGGCGCTGCTGGACGCCCGGCTGCTTGCGGCCGTGTACTTCCAGCTTCAGAGCGCGGAGGCTCAGGCCTTCGATCTGAGCAGCGCCGCCTTCGCGGCCGCAGGCGCCGGGGGGCGGCGCGTCTACGGCCCTCGCCCGCGGCCGTTGCCGATGCTCTCGAGCGACACTGAACGCGAGGCGCACGCCGCATTTGTTAGGGACGTGCTGAAGGACAAGGCGCTCTGGCTGAAGCTGGATCCGGAGGTCGCCGCCGTCGCGGCCTGATCGCTACAGGATCAGGTCGGCCGTGACCGGAGCGTGATCGCTTGGACGCTCCCAGGCCCGGACGTCGTCATGGACGCGGGCGGCGACGGAACCGAGCCGCCGCGCCGCCGGGGCCAGACCCGGCGACGCCCAGAGATGGTCCAGTCTCAGTCCTCGGTTCGAAGCGCGGAAGTCGGCGGCTCGATAGCTCCACCACGAAAACAGTTTGGCGCTCTCGGGCACCGCCTCCCGGACGAGGTCGACGAAACCTAGCGACGATTTCAGGCGCCCCATCGCCTCCACCTCGACCGGCGTGTGGGACACGATCCGGGACATGTAGCGGTGGTTCCAGACGTCGTTCTCGTGCGGCGCGACGTTCAGGTCGCCGGTGAGCACGATTGGCGTAGAGGCGTCACGGCCGGCGAAGCTCCGGGTCAGGCGCTCGTAGACGTCCAGCTTGTGGTCGAACTTCGGATTCAGCTCGCGATCGGGCACGTCCCCGCCCGCCGGAATGTAGAGGTTGTGCACCTCCAGGCCGGCGATCACTGCCGAGACGTGCCGGGCTTCTCCGCGGCGACACACGTCGAGCGAGGGCCCCGGCTCGATCGGCAGGCGCGAGGCGATGGCGACCCCATGCATGCCCTTCTGCCCTTGCACCCGCACGTGCGGCAGACCGGCGTCGACGAAGGCTTGATGCGGAAACTCCGATTCCCGGCACTTGATCTCCTGCAGGCAGAGCACGTCAGGCGCCCGCTCAGCGACGAAGCGGCCGACCTGCTCGGCGCGCAGCCGAACGGAGTTCACGTTCCAGGTGCAAAGTCGCAAATGCATCGGGCGCTTCTAGCGGCGCCCAAGAAAAAAGCGCCCGGCTGCGTGGTCGCGCCGGGCGCTCAAGTCAGGTTTCTCACGCCGCCGCCGGGAGGGGATCGATCCGGTGCGGGACTGCAGACCGGCCCGAGGGCCCGTCCGCGCGTGCAGCAAAATTGCCACTCGCAAGCGAAATCGTCAACGACGGGAAGCGAACGCTCTTGCCTGTGGCGATCACGTCACGTTTCAGGCCGCTGCTGTCAGCGACCTCGCCCGGGGCGTTGGGTGGGATCTCGCAGCTGAAACAGCTTGGGATCCAGCGATGCGACCTCGGTCAATCCGGCGAGCTGCACCCGGGTCCGCTGGCCCCGGGGGTCGATCACCGTCCACTCGGTCAGGCGCATGGGGCCGTCGCTGAAGGTCGCGATCATGCGCCCCTCCGCCTGCTTCTTGCCGTCCCGCACGGTGATCGAGAACCCTGCGGGCCGGCGCTCCACGCGCTCGACGACCACGCCTTTGTCCAGCCGAACCTCCTTGGCCAGGATCAGGGACAGCGGCGTGGAGCCCAGGGGGTACTGATCGAAGGTCTTCAGCGCGCGGTCGTAGATCTTGACGTTGTGACCGTCCGAGACGACCAGCAGCGGGCGCTTGGGATCGTACTCGAAGCGGATCTTCCCCGGGCGCTGGAGATAGAACGTGCCGGTCGACACCGCCCCGTTCGGATCGGTCTGCGTGAACCGGCCGCGCGCGCCGCTCAGGTTCTGCAAGTAGGCGGTGGCGCGATCGACCAGGGCCTTGTCGGCCGGCGCCAGCGGCGCGGGCGCCGCGGCGCCGGCGGACCGAGTCTGGGCGGCGGACAGGGTCGGGACGGCCCCGGCGGTCAGGGCGAGGCTCAGGGCCAGGCTGGAAACGAGCCGGGTGGGCTTAAGCGTCATGGGAACTCCTTCGTCGCCTCATATAGGCGGCCGCGGCTGACCCAAGTCTGATCGGCCGGTCGGGTTCCGTTCACCTTCAGGCGACGAACGCCAGCTCGGTTTGCGGCGCAGCCCCGGCGTAGGCCCGTTCGGGCAGGTGGCAGGTGAAGACGGCGCCCCGCCCGGGCTCGCTTTCCAGCGCCACCCAGCCGCCGTGCAGCTCGATGATCGCCTTCACCAGCGCCAGGCCGAGGCCGGGGCCGCCGCGGTCCCGGCTCACAAAGCGGTCGAAGATGTGCGCCTGGACCGCGAACGGGATGCCGCGCCCGGAGTCGGTGACCTGGATCTGCACCTCGCCCAGGGCCCTACGCGCCGCCAGGGTGACGGTTCCGTCCGTCGGCGAGGCCCGTACGGCGTTGGCGACGAGGTGGTCGAGCACCTGACCCAGCCGCTTCTCGTCGGCCCGGATCAGGCCGGAGTCGGGCCCGGCGGACACGACGACCTGGACGCGGGCCTGCTCGGCGGCGCGGGCCACGCGCTGGGCGGCTCCCTGCAGCAGCTCGTCCACGCGCGTGTCGCCGAGCTGCAGAGCCAGCTCGCCGGCGTCGATGGCCGCCATGTCCAGCACGTCGTCGATGGAGGCGGCGAGCTGGCCGGCCGCAGTGCGAACGGCGGCCACATGCCCGCGGGCGCGCTCGGGCAACGCCTCGCCCTGGCGGTCCAGCAGCTCGGAGTAGCCGATGATCGTGGTGAGCGGCGTGCGCAGCTCGTAGGAGACGTTGCCGACGAAGTCGCGCTTGAGCCGCTCGGCGTCGCTGAGCGCGGCGGATCGGTCGGCCAGGGCGCGCTCCAGCTCCTTGGTGGCGGTAACGTCGGCGAAAGCGATCAGCGTCGCCCCGTCGGGCAGGGGTCGCGATTGATAGGACACGTGCCGTCCGTCCGACGCCCGGACCTCGCCGGAGATGGGCGCCCGGGCCTGCGGGTCGGGGTCGGCGACGCGAGCCTTCAACTCCCGCCAGAAACGCATATCGTGCAGGTAAGGCAGGCAGCGCTCCACCACCGCGTCGAAGTCGGTCGTGTCCGTGAGCACGCCGGCGCCGATCCGCCAGAACTGCTCGAACGCCTCGTTGTGGAGCCGCAACCCGCCGTCGGAGCCGAACACGGCCACGGCGTCCTTCAGCTTGTCGAGGGTCGCCTGCTGAACCCCGATCAGGGCGTTGTACTGCGCCTTGAGCTTCAGCTCGTCGGTGATGTCGCTGAAGAGCAGCAGCAGGCCCCCGAGCGGATGGGGCTGGCGCACCACGCGCAGGGTGCGCCCCCCGGGCACGCTCCAGAGCTCGTCGGGGGGCGCCTCCAGCGCTTCGTAGAAGCCAAGCTCCCGGCCCTTGAAGCCGGCGTAGTCGCTGGTCTCGGGGAGACGCCGGCGTTGGCGCAGGCGGTCCAGGACCTCCGCGTGGCTAGGGCGTTCTCCCAACCAGGCGTCTTCCAGCCCCCACAATTCGGCGAACGCGGTGTTGTGGAAGGCCAGCCGCTTCGAGGGCGCGAAGATCGCCACCGCGTCGGCGAGATGGTTCAGCGTCTGGTCGTGCGAACTGACATGCCGGCGGAAGGCCTCGCGCAGCTCCTCGGTCTCGGTCACATCGAGCGCGAGGGCGCCCGCGCCGCCGCCTTCGAGCGGGGCCGCCACCACCTGGAAGGCGCGCCGCTGGCCCCGCACCGGCGCCCATCGCAGCGCCGTCCGCCGCTCGCCGCCGGCTGCGGCTTCGGCGGTGAGTTGTTGCACGCCGCGGTCGAACACCAAACCGCGCCGCAATGCGTCCTCCAGGCTCGACGCTTCCGCAGCCTCAAGCCAGGCTCGGTTGGCCCACAGAAGCGGCCCGCCGCGAGCGCCTCGTCCTGAGGCCACGATCCAGGCCGGGAAAGGCTGCGCGTCCAGGAAGGCGGCGAAACGCGCCGCGGACGGCAGCCCTGCGCCGGCGGCTGCGGAGAGGCGCAACCAAGCCACCGCGCCCGCGGCGCGACCCTCCACCGTGACGGTGCCCGCCGGGCCGCGCACCTCGAAGACACAGGGCTCCCCCCGCTCGACCAGGGCCGCGATCCGGCGCGAGGAGTCGGGATCGGAGCGCCCGATCGCGTCCAGAACCGACTCAACGTCGTCCTCAGCGCCCAGGGCTCGGGCGCAGTCGGTCAACGCCTCCTCGCCCAGCGCCAGACGCGCCGTTCCGTCGGCCACGGCCACCAGGGCGCTCTGGAACGCGTCTGCGCCCGAACGCGCCGCCGCGGCCGCCTGCTGCGCCTCGGCCATGCGAGCGTTCGCCAGGTCCATGCCTCGCCTGGCGCGACGGCGTTCGGAGAGCGCGAGCATGACAGAGCAGAGCGCCAGGCAGACGGCGCCCAGGGTGGCGACGATGGCGGCGTCGAAGGGGAGCATGCCGGCCCTGTGACGCGGACGGTCCGCGAATCGCAAGGATAGCCGACGCCGCACCGTCGCGCGCGGCGTCAAATCACGCTTTCAGCGGCCTCGCCTCTCGCGTGCGGCCAAGCTTTCGGCGATGATGCAGCCGCTTGCCTGTGAAGGGGGATGGCCTGCAATGACCGACACCTGGAATTCCAAGCCGGTGCCCGGCCCTAAGCCGAAGTTCCTTATGGGACATCGCCGCCCGGCGCCCCTTCCGCCCGGGCCGCCGCCGGTGCCGCCCAAGGGCGACGCCATGCTCACCCTGGTGAAGGGGCACATCACGGCCGTCACGCCGCTGGCCAAGGGGCACCCCGTGTTCTTGGTGACCCTGAAGGGGACCAAGGCCAAGGTGGTCGTGAAGACCGAGAACATCCAATTCATCGGCGGCGCTGAAGACCCGAAACGGTCGCCGATGGCCGCTCAGAACGCCAAGCTCGTCAGCCAGATGATGGGTTCGGTCAGCAAGGGCGTGCAGAACATCCCTCTGACCGCCTCTGAGGTCGAGGCGCTCAAGGCCGCCCCGAACCCGGACCCCGCGCTGAAGAACGCCATGCAGATGGTGGAGGCCAAGCAGCAGTTCTGGGTGAAGATGCCCTTCACCCCAGGCCTGACGACCTTCGGCAAGCTGCAGAAGCGGGATGATCTGGACGCCAACGACATCGCCGAGCTCGGCGACACCATCCAGCGCCTGAAGGGGAACTCCAAAGCCTGGACGGGGATGGGGCAGATCCTGCTGGTGGACCTGTTCATCGGCAACGCCGACCGGATCTACTGGGAGGAGATGAAGGTCGTGAACCCCGGCAACCTGATCTTCCAGACCAACTCCAGAGGCGAGATCGAGCGGGCCGTCGGCCTGGACGCCTATGACCCGAACGCCGGCCAAGCGGGTCAGATGTACGGCAGCGACATCGAAGACTGGAAGCGGGCGTTCGGCTCGGTCCTGAAGAACACCAAGGCCTACAATCGGAACGCGGACCGCATCATCGAGAGCCTGAACAAGTGGCTCAAGGATAAGGCGAACCTGGCGGGCTTCGGCAAGAACGAGAGCATGGCGGTGACCATCGGCATGGACCAGGGTCACACCATCCTGAGGCAGAAGATCCAGGCCCAGATCGCACGGGGCCGGACGCCCTCGGGCGTGATGGCCCGGGCGGTTTACCTGGGCTGGACGAAGTGACGGCCTAAGCCGGTTCGGCTCAGGCCAGCCGGCTTTCAGGCTTTTATTCAATACGGCGACCGGCGCGCCCGCGACATCTTGACCGGTGAGGCGGAGCAGCGTAGCTCGATGGCGACCGGCCCTTGCCGGTTCCTCGAACGAGCGAGCCTTGATGACGCTACGCATCAACCAGGTCTGCGAACCGCAGCCGTCCGCCTTTGGCGGCGGTCGCGCCGCATGCGCTCGAGAGGAGTCCGCCGTCTAGGCCCGCTTACAGCTGGTCGAACCGCCCACCCTCCGAGCCTACGCTCCGGAGGGTTTTTCGTATCCGCTCCAGGCGCGTCGGGCTCGGCTCCAACGAAAGGCCGATCCGATGATCGACCAGAGCCTGAACTACCCGATGTCCGTCCGGGAGGCCCGGCGGCTGCGGCTCGCCCCCTGGCTGGCCGAAGCGCGTTCGCTGATGGTGCTCGCGGGCCCTCTGGTCGCGGCCCAGCTCGCGCAGATGGCCATCATGACCACCGACGTGGTGCTGCTCGGCCGGCTGAGCACCCACGCGCTGGCGGCCGCGGCGATCGGCAACACGGTCTACTTCTTCGCCTGGTTGGTGGGCACGGGGCCCGCGCACGCGGTGGCGCCTATGATCGCCCACGTGCTCGGGGCCCGACCCAGAGACCGGGCGGGCGCGCGGGCGATCACGCGCATGGCTCTGTGGGGCGTCGCAGGCCTGAGCCTGCCGCTGGTGGTCATGATGCTGTTCGCCGGTCCGATCCTGTCCAGCCTGGGCCAGGAGCCCCGACTGGCGGCGGACGCGGGCACGTTCGTGGCCATGCTGGCGATCGGCCTGCCCTTCACGCTGGGGTTCCAGGTCCTGCGCAACTTCGCGACCGCCGTCGGGCGGCCGAACGCGACGCTCTGGGTGACGCTGGCGTCGATCGTCTGGAACGCCGTGGCGGCCTACGCCCTGATCTTCGGCCATTTCGGCGCGCCGAAGCTGGGGCTGATCGGCGGGGGCCTCGCGACCTCCAGTTCGTCGATCTTCGCGTTCTTCCTGATGCTGGCGCTCTGCTACTGCTTGCCGAGCCTGCGCCAGTACCGGATCCTGCGGCGAGCGGCGCGGGCGAGCTGGCCGAAGCTGGCGGAGATCTTCCGTCTGGGCGTGCCGATCGGGCTGACGCTGATCTTCGAGGCCATGCTGTTCAACAGCATGACCCTGGTGGTCGGGACGTTCGGTGCGGACCAGGTCGCGGCGCACCAGATCGCGCTGAACTTCGCCTCCTTCACCTTCATGGTCCCGCTGGGCGTGGCCATGGCGGCGACGGTGCGGGTGGGGCTGCACGCTGGAGCAGGGAATCTCGGCGCGGCGAGGCGAGCGGGCTTCACGGCCATGCTGGCGGGCATGGCGCTGACGTTCGTCTCGGCGTACGCCATGGCCGTGCACGGGGCCGACATCGCCCGGCTCTACCTGTCTGAGCAGGGGGCGCAGACCGAGCGCGTGATCGTGCTCGCCGCCTTGTTCCTTAAGGTGGCGGCGGCCTTCCAGCTCTTCGACGCCCTGCAGGTGGTCGGGGCGCTGTCGCTGCGCGGGCTGAAGGACGCCCGCATGCCGATGGTTCTGGCCGCCGTCAGCTACTGGGTCGCCGGCGCGCCGGTCTGCCTGGGGCTGGGCGTCGGGCTGGGCTGGGGCGGGCTGGGCGTCTGGATCGGCCTGGCGTTCGGCCTGGCGGTCGCGACCGTGCTGATGTGCGGCCGTTTCCACCTGCTGACGCGCGCGGCGCGGTGACAGGAAGCCCCTCTCCCGAGCGGGAGAGGGGCGTCTTGGGCCTCAGTACCGGTAGTGTTCCGGCTTGAACGGGCCTTGCTGGGGCACGCCGATGTAGGCCGCCTGATCGCCGGACAGCTGGGTCAGCTTGGCGCCGAGCTTTTCGAGGTGGAGGAAGGCCACCTTCTCGTCCAGGTGCTTGGGCAGGGTGTACACCCGGTTCTGGTAGGCCTGACCGTTCGTCCAGAGCTCGATCTGAGCCAGCGTCTGGTTGGTGAACGACGCCGACATCACGAAGCTCGGGTGGCCGGTCGCGTTGCCCAGGTTCACCAGGCGGCCTTCCGACAGCACGATGATCTTCTTGCCGTCGGGGAACTCGACGTGGTGGACCTGATCCTTGATCTTGTCCCACTTGAAGTTCTTCAGGCCGGAGATCTGAATCTCGCTGTCGAAGTGCCCGATGTTGCAGACGATGGCGTTGTGCTTCATCGCGCGCATGTGGTCGACGGTCAGCACGTCCTTGTTGCCCGTCGCGGTGACGAAGATGTCGGCGTGGGGCGCCACGTCCTCGACGGTGACGACCTGATAGCCTTCCATGGCGGCCTGCAGGGCGCAGATTGGGTCGACCTCGGTCACCACCACCCGCGCGCCGCCGTTGCGGAGCGAAGCGGCCGAGCCCTTGCCGACGTCGCCGTAGCCGAGCACGCAGGCCACCTTGCCCGAGAGCATGACGTCCGTGCCGCGGCGGATGGCGTCCACCAGGCTCTCGCGGCAGCCGTACAGGTTGTCGAACTTCGACTTGGTGACGCTGTCGTTGACGTTGATGGCGGGGAACGGCAGCTCGCCGCGCTCGGCCATCTGATAGAGGCGGTGAACGCCCGTGGTGGTCTCTTCAGAGACGCCGCGGATGCTGTCGCGGATGGCGGAGTAGAAGCCCGGCTTCTCCCGCAGGTACCGCTTCATCAATGCGTAGAGGGCCTCCTCCTCCTCGTTGGTCGGGTTGTCGAGGACGGAGGCGTCCTTCTCGGCCTTGGGCCCGAGCACGCACAGCAGGGTGGCGTCGCCGCCGTCGTCCAGGATCAGGTTCGGGTAGCCGCCGTCGTGCCACTCGAAGATCCGGTGGGCGTAGTCCCAGTACTCCTCCAGCGTCTCGCCCTTGGTGGCGAACACGGGCGTGCCCTTGGCGGCGATGGCGGCCGCGGCGTGGTCCTGGGTGGAGAAGATGTTGCAGCTGGCCCAGCGCACCTCGGCCCCCAACGCCTGCAGCGTCTCGATCAGCACCGCGGTCTGGATCGTCATGTGCAGGGAGCCGGCGATGCGCGCGCCCTTCAGCGGCTGGCTGGAGCCATACTCCGCGCGGGTCGCCATCAGGCCGGGCATCTCGCCCTCGGCGATATCGATCTCCTTGCGGCCGAAGTCGGCGAGCGAAAGGTCCTTGACGACGTAGTCAGCCACGAGCGGGCTCCTGTCCTTAGAGAGGCCGCTGCTATAGCCCTGGACGCCGGGGATATAAAGATGTCTTTATATGACTGCTCAGGCCGCGGCGGCGGCGCGCTCGGTCTCCCCCAGCCAGTCCAGCACGTCCTGGCTGGTGAAGGCGGGATCGCGGGGCAGAAGCGCCTCGTACGCTCGGCGCACGAAGGCGAGGTCTTCGGGCGTGTCGACGGTCCAGCGCAGGGCCGAGCGGTCGCGCGGCTGCGTCACGTGGGCTTGAGGGAAGCGTTCCGGGCGGGTCCGGACGAAAGGCGTGACGTGCTCGCGATCGTAGCGGTCGGTCGCCTCGGCGGCGGCCGTGAAGAGAGCGTCCGCGGCGATCACCTCGACGTCCAGGCCGTCGGGATACGTGCGGCGCTCGCAGTTGCTGGTGTAGGCCGCCCGGCTGTTCAGGGCCAGGCGCACGGCCTCGTCGATCAGCTCGGGATCGTTCAGCGGGCAGTCGGCCGTGAGCCGGACCACGTGGGTGCAGGAGCCGCCGGCCGTGTGCTGGCGGACGGCCTGGGTGACGCGCCCGAGCACGTCGTCGAGCGGCCCCCGAAACACCAGCTGACCGCGAAGGGTCAGGTGCTGCGCCAGGGGGTCGTCCGAGGCGTCCCGGCTTGTCGCGACGATGATCTTGGTCAGGGTGCGAGCGCGGCGGATGCGCTCCAGTTGGCGCACGATCATGGGTTCGCCGGCGAGCGGCGCCATGACCTTGCCCGGCAGGCGGGCGCTCGACATGCGAGCCTGCAGCACGGCGACGATCATGCGGCCCACCTCCGCGGGTCCAGGGCTACGGGGTCGTCCAGGGCCATGGCGGCCCAATCCAGGTCGGGCGCCGGCCTGACCGCCGCGGCCAGGATCTCATCAAGCTCCTCGACGCCCGTGACGCCGACGATGACGCAGGCCGCCTCCGGGCGATCCAGCGCGAACCGGACGGCGGCGTGGAGCGGGTCCACGCCCGCCTCGGCCAGTGTTTCGCGGGCGCGCTTCAGGCGCGCGGCGGAGCCGGTGAGGCGGCCGGGCAGGCGCTCAAGCGGCAGGAACAGCAAGCCCTGCAGGAAGATGGAGCGCAGGTGCACCTCCACGCCCATGTCGGCGAGCGCCTGCAGGCTGCCGTCCTGGATTAGTCGCTGGTCCAGCAGCGAGACGGGGAGCTGAACGATGTCAGGCTGGTAGCGCCGGGCGAGCCCGACGAGGTCTTCGCCGGCGTAGGCCGAGAAGCCGATCTTTTCGAAGAGGCCCTCGCCGCGGAGGCGCTCCAGCACGGCCCAAAGCTCCTGCCCGTCCGCGCCCGCCAGGTCGGCGGCCGAGTGCGCCAGGATGGCGTAGGCCTGGGGCAGCCACATGGTGGCGAGCGACGCGCGGGCGGCGGCGTCCACGTAGGACGCCCCGAACTCCAGCTTCGCGGTCTTGGTGACGACCCGGAACGGGTTGGGGGAGGGGAGAACCGCGCCCAGCGTCCCCTCCGCGTCGCCATACGCCTGGGCCGTGTCGATCATTCCGACGCCGGCCGCCCGCGCGCGCTCAAGGATCGCCCGGCACTCGTCGTCTGGAACGCGGCCGCGCGTGTTGGACACGCCGTAGTCGAGGCCGAACTGGGCCGCGCCGATGCCGAGCCTGGCGACCGCACCCAGCACCGTCACCGCACCTTGAAGAGGGGTTGAAGGGGAGCGCAGCGGAGCCGCCGCTCCACATCCCGCTCGCGGACCGCCTCGGCGAGCATCGGGAACACCTCGTCGTAGACGCCGAGCAATTCGACGATCTCGGCGGGCCCGTGGGCGTAGGACAGGTTGTGGGTGCCCAGCGAGAGGACGCCGCGGGCGAAGATCTCCTGCAGCCACAGCGTCTTCAGCGCCCAGACATCGACGCCGTCGGGCGGCGAGAAGTTCAGGAAGGTCCAGGTCGGGTCGCCGGAGATCGACAGGAAGCCGCCCGCCCCCGCCCGTTCGATGCTCCATGCGACCGCCGAGGTCAGCGCCTCGCCTCGGGCGCGCAGCGTCGGGATGACCGGTTCGCGCACCAGCTTGTCCAGCACCGCCTTCGCGGCCGCCAGCGACACGGCCTCGCCGCCCATGGTGAAGGAGAAGAACACCTCCTCCATCTCGGCCATGATCTCACGCCGGCCGGCCACGGCGGACAGCGGGAACCCGTTCGCCAGGCCCTTGCCGAAGGTGGCGAGGTCCGGGGTGACGCCGAACAGCGCCTGGGCGCCGCCGGTGTGGAAGCGGAAACCGGTGATCGTCTCGTCGAACACCAGCACGCAGCCGTGGCGGTCGGCGAGGTCGCGAACGCCTTGCAGGTAGCCCGGAGAGGGCGCCCGCACGTTCATGGGCTCCAGGATGATCGCCGCGACCTCTCCGAGGTGCGCGTCCAGCAGCGCCTCGAGGGCGGGGAGATCGTCGTAGGGGAAGACCGTGGTCAGCTTGCGAACGGCTTTCGGCACGCCCTTGTGCCGGGCCGAGGCGCCGATGCTCCAGTCCTGCCAGCCGTGGTAGCCGCACATCAGCACGCGGTCGCGGCCGGTGTAGGCGCGGGCAACCCGGATGGCGCCGGCCGTCGCGTCCGAGCCGTTCTTGCCGAAGCGGACAGCCTCCGCGCAGGGCACGAGCGCGCAGATGCGCTCCGCGACCTCGGCCTCAAGCCGGTGGGAGAGGCTGAACACCACGCCGGACTGTAGCTGGCGCATCGCGGCGTCGGTGACATCCATGTCGCCGTGGCCGAGGGTCACGGCGGCCAGGGCGTTTACCATGTCGAGGTAGCGGTGACCGTCCACGTCCCAGACGCGGCAGCCCTCCGCCCGCTCGGCGAAGTAGGGGGACACGCCATGGGGAAGCTGGGTGATCGACTTTGAGAACGTCTGCGCGCCGAGCGGGATCACCGACCGGGCGCGTTCCAGCCAGGCCTCCGATGCGGCGTAGCGGTGGTCGGGCGCGGGCGTACGGGCGGCTTCAGCCAAGGCGGCCTCCAGGCCGCCACTTTGCCGCCGTCAGGGTTAATCGAAGCTTGTCAGGGCTTTCCGGTTTCGACGAAGCGCTTCAGCCGGGCCTGCTGCTGCGACAGGACGCCGTCCACGGGGGCCGCCAGCGCATCCAGCCCGTTGGGCGACCAGCCGCCGATGGCCATGGTCTGGGTGAGGGTCGTGCCTGTTGCCGAGGACTTGAGCACGAAGGTCCATGTCGCGGCCGCGGCTTCGCCCTGCAGCGGACCCAGGCCACCGGAGAGACGAAGAGTCTGCTCCGGCATGGCCATCACGACTGTCGCGTGCAGGACCGAGCCGCCGCCGGGAAGGCGCTCGCAGAAGCAGGCGCCGCTCTCGGCCTTGAAGGACAGGTTCTCGGCCTTGCCCGAGTAGGTGTGGGACGGGCTCCACCAGCGCGGCATTTGCCCGAGCGCGGCCCAGACCTTCGCGGGCGGGGCGGCGATCTCGGTCACGACGCGGGTCTGGAAGCCGGCCGGAGACTTGCCCACGACCTCGGCCGCGGCCGATCCCGCCAGCGACGCGGCGCAGAGCACGCCCAAGACGATGCGGATCATCAGCCCCCCTCCTAGAGCAGAGCCTAGGCGGGGGCCGTCTGAGCCGCCAGCCCGGCGCTCTCGAACATCACCGGCGCGCCCCAGAAGGCTTCCACCAGCCCGTTCTGCTTGCCGGGCGCGCCGGTGGTGAGGAACCGGCGCGCGCCGGAGGTTCCGGGCGCGTACTCCGGCCGCCGCTCCAGATAGCGGGCCAGCGCGTCGGCCACGGCCTCGGGCTGGTGGATCAGCGGCGTGCCGGGCGGCAGCGCCTCGCGGAACAGGTCGGCGATGATCTCGTAGTGCGTGCAGCCCAGGATGGCCCGGTCGGGGTGGCGCCCGACCCGGGTGCGCAGCGCCTCTACATGCCGCTCCACCTCGCCCCGGAGTTCCCCCCGCCCGGCGCCGGTCTCGATCATCCGGGCGAGGTTCGGGCAAGGCTCGGAGAACACAGCGATGTCCTCGCGGCGCTTGTCGATCTCGATCTCATAGACGCGGCTCGCGGCGGTCGCGGGGGTGGAGAAGACGCCGATCACGTCCACCGTCTCCACCTTCTCGCCCCGGCGCTCGGGCTCGTAGGTCCAGGGCACGCCGGTCGCCGCCTCGATGGTCGGCACGATGAGGCCCAGCACGTTCAGCCGGCGCCCCTGAGCCCGGGCGAAACCTGGGAGCCAGGTCTGCTGCAGCCTTCGCAGCGCCACGGCTGCTGCGGTGTTGCAGGCGAGGACCACCAACCCCGCGCCTGCCTCGAACAGGCGTTCGCACCCGGTCCGCGTCAGGTCGACGATCTCTTCGCCCGGCCGCCCCCCGTAAGGGGCGTTGGCCTGATCGCCCAGGTAGATGAAATCGGCGGCGGGAAAGCGCTGCACGAGGTGTCGGTGGACCGTCAGCCCGCCCACCCCTGAGTCGAAAACGCCGATCGCCATGTCCCTGATTAGACGGCGGGATTCGGCGCGTCCACGCCCAGCCGCCGCCGCTCGGACGGAAGCCGCCACCAGGGTGTCGCGGGGCTCAGGTGGTGTTCGCGGTGATAGCCGAAGTGGAAGCAGGCGAAGAGCGAGCCCAGCCAGCCGTACGCGAGCGTGCGGGCGTTGTGCGCGTCGGCGAACGGCGCGTCCTCATGCCGGTGAGGCAGCCAGGTCCCGAAGGTGAAGAGCTGCAGCGAGGACAGAAGGGCCGGCGCGCCCCAGAACAGGGCGGCGTTGAGCGGGGAGGCCCCGAGCAGCAGGTAGATCGCAAACACGGCCAGGATGAACGCCACCTGCCGCCAGCCGAAATAGGTCGCGAAGAAGCGGCCGTACCAGGGCCAGAACGCGCGCGGCGCCGCGGCGTGAAAGTCGGGGTCGTCCGGCGAGCCGGGGTTGCGATGGTGGGCCCGGTGCTTCTCGCTCAAGACCTTCAGCGGAAAGCCGGCGTAAAGTGTCAGGGCGGCCTGTCCCGCCCAGCGGTTCAGCCGTGGGCGCCCGGGCGCGAGCGAGCCGTGCATGGCGTCGTGAGCGACGATGAAGAGCCCCGCGCCGAGCCAGCTCCCGACCGCGATCAACAAGGGCGCGGTGACCCACCCCGCCGGTGTCCAGGGATGCAGGAACACGCCCCAGAGGTGCAGACCTAGCCAGGCGGCGGCGATCAGCCCCCCTAGGGCGAGGCCGATCGCAGTCTGGCGGACCGGGTTCAAGCGGTCCGCTTCAGCTGGGCGCGGAGCTTGCGAACGTCGGGCGCGTAAAGGAAGCCGAAGCTCACCGCGCCGTCCCGCCCATGCGTGGCGTGGTGGAGCCGGTGCGCCTGGACCAGCCGCTTGGCGTACCCGCGCTTGGGGACGATGCGGAACGGCCAGCGCTGGTGGACGAAGCCGTCGTGCACGACGAAGTACATGATCCCGTACAAGGTGATCCCGAGCGCCGCGAACCAGACGTAGCGCCAGCCTGGCAGCGAGCCCACGACGAACAGGCCCGCAGCGATGAAGGCGAACACCACCGCGTAGAGATCGTTCCGCTCCCACCAGCCGTCGCGAGGTTCGTGGTGCGACTGGTGCCAGCCCCAGCCCGGCCCGTGCATGACGTACCGGTGGACCGCCCAGGCGAACGCCTCCATGCCGACGAACGCGACGAGCGTGATCAGGGCGTAGAGGGCGGCGGTCATCTACTCCGCCGCGGTCAAGCGTCGTGGCGGGACGGGCGCCTCTCGGCCGAGATCGCGAGCGGCGTCGAGCCAGTCCTGGATGGCCGCCCGCACGTTGGCGAGCGCCTCTTCAGGCGTTTCGCCGTCCGACATGCAGCCCGGCAGATCAGGCGCGGTCGCCATGAATCCGCCGCCGTCCTCAGCCGAGAGCGGCTCAATCAGAACGGGATAATCAAGTCGCGTCATCGGGCGCCTCCGCGAAGGCCACGAGCTTGCGGATGTATATCGGCTTGATCGGTCGGCGATAAGGCAGCGTCAGGATCGTCGCCGAGCCGGCCTTCGAGATCTTGTAATGGGAGCCGCCGCCGCGAGGCGGGTCGCAGCGAAGCCCATGCTGGCGACAGAGCCGCTCCACGTCGTTGATCGTCCAGTCAGAGGCGGGGTTCCGGCGCATCTGCTCCAGCAGATCGGACACGGTCAGTTCCCGCGCACGACCTGGAGCACGGCGTCGCCGTAGCGGGCGAGCTTGCCTTCGCCGACGCCCGAAAGGGCCGCGAGCGCGGGCAGGTTGGTCGGGCGGGCCGTCGCGATCTCCAGCAGGGTGCGGTCGTGGAAGATGACGTACGGCGGCACGTTCTGCCCGGCCGCCTCCTCCCGCCGCCAGGCGCGAAGGGCCGCGAACAGCGGTTCGGCTTCGGCCGGGACCTGCACGGTGGAGGCGCCGCGCCGGGGCTTGGCCGCCCGGGCGCTTTCCGGCTCGCGGCGGAGCTGGACCCGGCGCTCGCCGCGATAGACCGAGCGGACCTCCGCGGCGTCCCCGAGCTGAAGCAGGGGTCGGCCGTCGTTGGCGTCTTCGACCAGCAGGCCGTCGAACAGCAGCTGGTCGACCAGTTCGCGCCAACCGGCGGCGCTGAACTCACGCCCAACGCCCCAGGTGGAGAGTGTAGTCTCCCAAGGCTGGGCCTCCTTGGTGCGGCCCATCAGGTGATCGATCACCCGCCCGCGGCCGAAGCGCTGGTTCAGCCTGTGCACGGCGGCCAGCGCCTTCTGCGCCGCTTCGGTGGCGTCCACCGCCCGCGGCGGGGCGAGGCACAGGTCGCACTGGCCGCAAGGCTCCACCTGCTCCTCGCCGAAGTAGCGGCGAACGGCGGCGGGGCGGCAGTTCAGGCCCTCCAGAAAGCCGAACAGTTGTCGGGCCTTGCGCACCTGGACGGCCCGGACCTCCTCGTCCAGGGGCCGCTCGTTCACGCGTCGGAGCGCCCAGGTCAGGTCGGCGGCGCCGTAAAAGGTGATCCCCTCGGCCGGCTCCCCGTCCCGCCCGGCCCGGCCGACTTCCTGCCAATAGGCCTCGATCGAGGAGGGCGGGTCGGCGTGGATCACGTAGCGCACGTCCGGCTTGTCCACGCCCATGCCGAAGGCGATGGTCGCCACCATCACCGCTCCGTCGGTATCCAGGAAGCGGGCCAGCCGCTCGTCCCGGACCCGCTTGTCGAGGCCGGCGTGATACGCCTGCGCCGGCACGTTCCAGCCGTTCAGCTCGACCGCCAGCTTCTCCGCCCCGTCGCGCGAGCCGCAGTAGACGATGCCCGACTGCCGCCGGCGAAGGGCGGCGAGCTCCACCACCCGGTCGTGGCTGCGGGTCCGGCGGCGCTCCGCGGAGAGGATCAAGTTGGGCCTGTCGAAGCTCGCGACGATCTCGCGCGCGTCCTCTAGCCGGAGCTGCGCGCGAATGTCGTCGCGGGTCCGGGCGTCGGCGGTCGCGGTGACCGCCAGCCGGGGGACGCCGGGGAAGGCGTCGGCCAGCCGGCCCAGCAGGCGGTAGTCGGGCCGGAAGTCGTGTCCCCATTGGCTGACGCAGTGGGCTTCGTCGATCGCCACCAGGGCGAGTTGCGTGCGCGTCAGCCGCTCGAGCGTCGGCCCCGCCATGAGGCCTTCCGGCGAGAGGTAGAGCAGATCCAGCTCCCCCGCTTCCAGCCTGCGCCAGGTCTCGCGCCGTTCGGCCGGGTCCGCCGAGGAGTCCAGCCGGGCCGCCGCAACGCCCAGCTGGCGCAGGGCCGCGACCTGATCGGCCATCAGGGCGATCAGCGGCGAGACGACCAGCCCCACGCCGGGCCGGAGCATGGCCGGGATCTGATAGCAGACCGACTTGCCGCCGCCGGTCGGCAGGACCGCGAGGGCGTTGCGGCCGGCGAGCACCTCGGTGACCACCTCGGCCTGTCGGCCGCGGAAATCGCCGTGGCCCCACACCCGGCGCAGCAGGGCGCGCGCATCGTCGAGCGGGGCGGGGTCGGCGTCGTAGGGCACGGCCGGGTGTATGGGGCGGCGTGACTCCCGGCGAAAGAGGCGGCGCGGTCGCGGCGTGATAGACTGCTCCGCTCGGGGGAGACGAGACATGGACACGAGCTTGCTTCAGCCCTTGGCGGCGCTGATCCTGTGGACGCTAGTGGTGCTCGCCTGGCTTTATGCGGTGCGGCTGCCGGCGATCGGCGGCTTGGGCGTGCCGCCGGCCAAGCTGACTCGGGCGGACTTGGAGCGGCTGCCGCCTCGCGAGCGGAACGTCAGCGCGAACTACATCCACCTGCTGGAGCAGCCCGTGCTGTTCTACGCGGCGGTTCTCGCCTCGCACCTGGCTGGACTGACCGACGAGCTCCAGGCGGGGCTGGCCTGGGCGTACGTCGGCCTGCGGATCCTCCATTCGCTTATCCAGGGGACCGGGCGATCGGGAACGATCCGCTTCTTCGTGTTCATCGCTGCCAGCCTGCTGCTGATCGTCATGGCGGTGCGGCTCGCGCTCGCGGTCTTCTAAGCGGCGCGCGCTTGCTCCGGGACGGGCGGGGGCGCTAGCAACCGCGGCCCATGCATCTGCCCCAGGCTCGTCTCGACCAGGTTCTCGACCGCTTCCGCGAGGTGGAGGCGCGCATGGGCGCGGCCACCGACGGGGCGGAGATCGTGCGCCTCTCCAAGGAGCATGCGGAGCTGAAGCCCGTCGCCGACGCGGTTGCGGGGCTGGCGCACGCTCGGGCGGAGGCTGACGACCTGCGCGCCATGGCCGAGGACCCGGAGATGGCCGCCCTGGCCCGGGAAGAGCTGGTCGCGCTCGGTAACCGCCTGCCCGCCCTGGAGCGGGAGGTCGCCCTGCTGCTGGCCCCGAAGGACAAGGACGAGCAGGCCTCCGCGATCCTGGAGGTCCGCGCCGGCACCGGAGGCGACGAAGCGGCGCTGTTCGCCGGCGACCTGTTCCGGATGTACCAGCGCTACGCCCAGACGCGCGGCTGGCGCGTGGAGATCGACAGCGTCTCCGAAGGCGATGCGGGCGGTTACAAGGAGATCATCGCGTCCGTCAGCGGGGAGGGCGTCTTCGGCCGACTGAAGTTCGAGAGCGGCGTGCACCGCGTCCAGCGGGTGCCGGCGACCGAGACCCAGGGGCGCATCCACACCTCCGCGGCGACCGTCGCGGTGCTGCCCGAAGCGGAAGACGTGGAGATCGAGATCAACGACGCCGACCTGCGGATCGACACCTACCGCTCCTCCGGCGCCGGCGGCCAGCACGTGAACAAGACCGACTCCGCGGTGCGGATCACCCACCTGCCCAGCGGCATCGTGGTGACCTCCTCGGAGAAGTCCCAACACCAGAATCGGGCGAAGGCCATGAAGGTGCTGAAGGCGCGGCTCTACGACGAGCAGCGGCGGGCGCTCGACACCGCGCGCGCCGACGCCCGCAAGAGTCAGGTCGGCTCGGGCGACCGGTCGGAGCGCATCCGCACCTACAACTACCCGCAGGGGCGCGTGACCGATCACCGGATCAACCTGACCCTGCACAGCCTGCCGCGCGTCATGGAAGGCGACCTCGACGAGCTGCTGAACGCCTTGATCGCGGAGGATCAGGCGGCGAGGCTGGCGGCGCTCGAGGACGAGCTGGCCTGAGCTGGATGGGTGACAGGCGCCGGCTGCGCCGCTAAGTCCCGCGCGCCATGACCGACGCCGCGCTCGAGCCTTGGGGGACCGCCCGGACGCTGGCCGAGGCCCTCCCCTACATCCAGATCTACGACCGCGAGATCGTGGTCATCAAGTACGGCGGCCACGCCATGGGGCAGGAGGACACCGCCAAGCGGTTCGCCGCAGACGTGGTCCTGCTGAAACTGCTCGGCATGCACCCGGTCGTGGTTCACGGCGGCGGGCCGCAGATCAGCGCCTGGCTGACCAAGGCGGGGGTCAAGTCGACCTTCATCGACGGCCTGCGGGTGACCGATGAAGCCACCATGGAAGTGGCCGAGATGGTCCTGTCCGGCGCGATCAACAAAGAGTTGGCCAACTTCATCACCCTCGCCGGAGCCGAAGCCGACGTCCGCGGCGTGGGGCTCTCGGGCAAGGACGCCCGGCTGATCGTGGTGGAGAAGGCGACCCGCGCCGGCGCCGCGGGCGAGGAGATCGACCTCGGCTGGGTGGGCGAGCCCAAGAGGGTCGACCCGCAACTGCTGCTCAACCTCATCCACGCCGACCACGACTACGTCCCGGTGATCGCCCCCATCGGCGTCTCGGAGACCGGAGAGACCTACAACATCAACGCCGACACGGTGGCGGGGGCGGTGGCGGCCGCGCTGAAGGCCAAGCGCATGCTGTTGCTGACCGACGTGGAGGGCGTGCTGGACGCCGACAAGCAGCTGATCCGATCCCTGACCGCGGCGGAAGCCAAGGCGCTGATCGAGAGCGGCGCCGCCTATGGCGGCATGATCCCGAAGCTGGAGACCGCCATCGCTGCAGCAGAAGCTGGAGTCGAGGGCGTGGTGGTTCTGGACGGGCGCAAGCCGCATGCCCTGCTCGTCGAGCTCTTCACCGAGCATGGGGCCGGGACCCTGGTCCGCGCGTGAGCGGGCCCGACCTGCGCCACGTCGACGTGTGGCTCTTCGACCTGGACAACACCCTCTATCCGCCGGAAGCGGAGATCATGGCCCTAGTGGAAGGGCGGATGACCGACTTTGTGGCCCGACAGACAGGGCTGCCCCGGGACGAGGCGCGAGCCCTCCAACACCGCTACTTCCAGGAGCACGGCACCACCCTGGCCGGCCTGATGGCCGCGCACGGGATCGATCCGGAGGCCTTCCTGACGGAGGTGCATGACGTGTCCCTCGACACGCTCGGCCCTGATCCTGAGCTGCGGGCGGGCCTCGAACGCCTGCCTGGCCGACGGTTGGTGTTCACGAACGGCGACGCGGGGCATGCGGAGCGCATCCTCGACAAGCTGCAGGTCAACGACCTCTTCGAAGACACCTTCCACATCGGCTCAGCCGACTACATCCCCAAGCCCGACCCGCGCACCTTCACCCGTATGGTGGAGCGGCACGGCGTCCAGGCGGGGAGCGCGTGCTTCTTCGAGGACAGCGCGCGCAACCTGAAGCCGGCGGCCGAACTCGGAATGACGACCGTGCTGGTGGGCCGGCACGCCTTCGACACGGACGCCGACTTCGTGCACCACCGCACGGCCGCGCTTCCGCCCTTCCTCCAGGCCGTCCAGGTGAACGCATGACCGACCTCGCCGAACTGCGCTCGACCGTCGAGGCTGCCTGGGATGCGCGCGACCAGCTGAGCCCGGGGTCGAACCCGGCGGTCGCGGCCGCGGTCGAGGCGGTGCTGCAGCAACTCGACGACGGGGGCTTGCGGGTCGCGGAGAAGCACGGGGACGAGTGGCTCACCCATCAGTGGCTGAAGAAGGCGGTGCTCTTGTCTTTTCGCCTCACGCCCAACGGCGTGATGCGCGCGGGAGCTCTAGGCGGCGGCCTCGGCCCCTGGTGGGACAAGGTCCCCAACAAGTTCGGCCATTGGGAGCAGCACCAGTTCGAGCAAGCCGCCTTCCGGGCCGTGCCCGGGGCGGTCGTGCGGCGCGGCGCCTACGTGGCCCCGAACGCGATCCTGATGCCGAGCTTCGTCAACATCGGAGCCTACGTGGGCGAGGGCACGATGGTGGACACCTGGGCGACGGTGGGCTCCTGCGCGCAGATCGGGCGCAACGTGCACATCAGCGGGGGGGCCGGGATCGGCGGCGTGCTGGAGCCGCTGCAGGCGAACCCGACGATCATCGAGGACAACTGCTTCATCGGCGCCCGTTCCGAGGTGGCCGAAGGCGTGGTCGTCGGCGAGGGCGCGGTGCTGTCGATGGGCGTCTACCTCGGTCAGTCCACCAAGATCGTCGACCGGGAGAGCGGGGAGATCCACCGCGGGCGCGTGCCGCCCTACAGCGTGGTGGTGCCGGGCAGCCTGGGCGGCGGGGGGAACGCACCGGCGCTCTACTGCGCGGTGATCGTCAAGACGGTGGACGCGCAGACCCGGTCCAAGACCAGCGTCAACGAACTGCTGCGCGATTGAGCGAAGCTGGGCGGAACCGCGCCCCCAAGGGGCCGTTCAGAGCGCCATGAGCGCCGAGCCCGCCCCGGACTACGAGCCGCTGACGCCGCATGTCCGAATCGAGCGGGTGGAGGCCGTCGTCAATCCCGCCTCGGGCGGGGTGAACGCGAAGGCCACGGCCGAGCTTGAGGCCCTGCTCCAGAAGTACGACTTGAAGGCCAACGTAACGGAGGCCAAGCCCACCGATCTGGCCGACGTGCTCAAGGGCGCGGTGGAGGCGGGGCCGGACCTGCTGATCGTGCTCGCGGGCGACGGGACCATCCGCGCCGCCGGGGAGCTCTGCGGGCCCGAGGGCCCGATTCTCGCGGCGCTGCCCGGGGGCACCATGAACATGCTGCCTCAAGCGCTCTACGGGACGACCGACTGGCGCAAGGCCCTCGCCGAGGCCCTGACCGGCGGCGAGGTGCGCAACGTCTGCGGCGGCAAGGTGGAGGACATGCCCTTCTACTGCGCCGCCATCATCGGTCACCCGGCGCTCTGGGCCGAGGCCCGTGAAGCGCTCCGCGAACGCAAGCTGCGCCACGCATTCATTCATGCCCGGAGCGCCATGCGGCGAACCTTCAGCGGCCGGCTCCGCTACTACCTGGACGGGGGCCTGACGGAGCGGGCGGAGGCGGTCGCCTTCCTCACCCCTCTCATCTCCAAGGCGCTGGGCGACGCGAGCGCGCTGGAAGCGGCTGCGATGGACGTCTCCAGCGCCGGCGAGGCGTTCCGAATGGCTGTGAACGCCCTGGTGCGGGATTGGCGGGACGACCCGGCCGTGGAGGCGCGCCCGGCCCGGCGCGCCGTGCTGACCGCCCGTCGAGGCTTGCCCGCCATCCTGGACGGCGAGCTCGTCCGGCTTGGACGCCGAGTGGAAGTCACCTTCCTGCCCAAAGCCTTTCGGGCGCTCGCCCCGCGACTGGAGTCCGTCAAGACGTGACCTTGAAGCTGATTCACTTCACGGACATCCACTTCGACATCCAGCACGCGGAGGCCTGCGAGGCCGCCGCCGCCTTCGCCCACGAGCAGAAGGTCGACCTCGTTGTGATCTCCGGCGACGTCACCCAGAAGGGCTACGTCAAGGAGTTTCGTTCGGCCGCGGCGTGGATGAAGCTGCTGCCGCAGCCCCAAATGGTCTGTCCGGGCAACCACGACGTGCCTTACTACGCCAGTCTGGGCCGGATCGCCTGGCCGTGGGCGCGGTTCGACCGGATGGTCGGCGACGGCTGGCGGCGCGGTCTGGAGCTGCCCGGGCTGGCGGTCCAGGCGCTTAACACGGCTCGGGGCCTGCAACTGCGGCTGAACTGGTCGAAGGGGGTGGTGGACCTCAGCGATCTGGACGCCGCGATCGGACGCCTGCAGGCCGCGCCGCTGGAGTCCCTGCGGGTCTTCGTCTGCCACCACCCCCTGGTGGAGGTTACGGGCGGTCCGATGACCGGCGAGGTGAAGCGCGGGCACCACGCCGCCGAACGCCTCTGCCAGGGCGAGGTCGATCTGATCATGAGCGGCCACATCCACGCGCCGTTCGCGACCCTGCTCCCCTTCGGCGACGGCAAGACCCTGGCCACGGGCGCGAGCACCCTTTCGGTGCGCGAGCGCGGGGCCGCCCCCGGGTTCAACCTGCTGGAGGTTGATGACGCCCTGATCACCGTCCGGGCCTTCGGCTGGCGACAGGACCACTTCGCCGTCGAACGCACCTGGGCATTCTCGCGGCGCGTTCGGGCGCCGCAGAGGGCGGCCGCCTAGACGACACCATTCCTTCACGCGGAGCCGCTTAGCTTCCCAAGGGGGAGGTGACGATCCGCATGCCCGAGCAAGAGGCCGCGATCGTTGGACCGGCGCGTATCGACGCCGCCACGGCGCAGTTCTTTTTCCAGAACAGCGTCGACATGCTCGCGCTTGTCGGCGTGGACGGCCTGTTCAAGGTGGTCAACGACGCCTGGACGGGCGCCACGGGATGGCGGCTGGAGCAGCTGGTCGACGCTCGCCTCATTCACTTCGTCCACCCCGACGATCAAGACCTCGTGCGGTCCGAAGGCCAGGACTCGCTCGCCGGCGAGACCACCGAAACGACGTTCCGCTTCCGGAAGGCCGACGGCGACTGGCTCTGGCTGCGCTCCCGCGCGCGCCTGACGCGAGGCGGGGTCACGGCCGTGATGCGGGACGTCACCGACGAGCTGCGTCGTGAGGCCGAGCTGGCCGACGCGCGTCGCGCGCGGGAACTGGTGCGGGAGACCGCCGGTGTCGGGGCGTGGCGTCTCCACCCCGAGAAGGGGTTTGAGTGGTCGCCCGAGCTCACCTCGCTCTCGCCCCACCTGAGCCATCTGTCCACGCCCGAAGAGTTCCAGGCTCAGGTGCACCCCGAAGACCTCTCGCTCGTGAAGGAGCTGCAGAGACGCGGCATCCTCTACGGCGAGCCAGCCGGTTATGAGCTGCGGTTCCGAGGACCTGACGGAGGCTGGAGGCATTTCCGCTCGCACTTCCACACGCGGCCTCTCCCGGGCGGCTTGTTCGAGCTGATCGGCGTCGCCCAGGAGGTCACCGAACTCGCGAGAGCCCGCGATCAGGCCCGCGCCGAGGAAGCCAGGGCCAGGAGCCTGATCGAGGGGGCGCCCTTCGCGCTGGCCCTGTTCGATCGCGAGCTCCGCTACACCGGCTTCAGCCCGCGATGGGCCGAGGTCTTCGAGATCGGACCGGGCATGATCGGGCAGTCCCTGCTGGAGCGTCCGAACGCCTCGGAACGCTTTGTCGCGGCCGTGCGCGCGGCCCTCGCGGGCGAAACGCCTGCGCCTTCGACGGACACCTGGCGCAGCGCCAGCGGCGAGGCCCGCGTGGTCCGCTGGACGGCGCGGCCGCATCGGGAAGCCGGCGACTCGGTCGCCGGGGCGGTCGTCTACGTGGACGACGTGACCGAGTTTCAGGCCTCGCGCCGCGCCGCCGAGACCAGCGCCCGGCGACTGAACATGGCCCTCGTGGCCGCGAGCGCGGGCGTCATCGAGATCGATTTCGCCCGCGCGCGCATCTGGTCCTCGCCGGAGTTCGACCGCATCATCGGCCGCAAGCTGTCCTTCGGCGATGTGAGCCAACGGCTTTGGCCGCTCATTCAGCAGGACGATCAGGCGTCGATCGAGGCGCTGACGACCTGGTGGCGGAACGGCGCGGTCGGCCCGCTGGAGTTTCTGGCCACGCTGCCGATGGGCGAACGGCGCTGGCTCCGCATGTTCTTCGACGTGGAGCGCTCCGATGACGGCGTGCCCCTCCGCATGTCCGGGCTCGCCCTCGACGTGGACGCCGCCAAGCGCCAGGAGCTGGCCCTGATCGAAGCGGAGCGGCGGGCGCAGGCGGCGGCGGAGGCGAAGTCGGAGTTTCTGGCCAACATGAGCCATGAGATTCGCACGCCCCTGAACGGAGTGCTGGGCGTCTTGCACCTGCTGAAGGCGGAGCCGTTGAGCCGAGGCGGCCGGGACCTCTTGGACGAGGCCTCCGGCTGCGGCCGGATGCTGGCCGAGCTGCTGAACGACGTCATCGACTTCTCGCGCATCGAGGAGGGGCGGCTGGAGCTGCATCCGGAGCCGACGAACGCCGCCGAACTGGCGCGCGGCGTCGCGCGACTGCTCGCGGCCCCTGCCCGAAGCAAGGGACTGCAGCTGAGGGTCGAAGCGCCCGAGACGCACTGGGTGAGTGTCGATCCCGTCCGGCTGAGGCAGACGCTGTTCAACCTCGTCGGCAACGCGGTGAAGTTCACCACGCGGGGCGGGGTCACCGTTCAAATGACGGAGCCGTCGCCCGGCCGCCTCTGCTTCGAGGTGGCGGACACGGGTCCGGGCATCGCCGCCGACGACCAAGCCAAGCTGTTTGGACGCTTCCAGCAGGTGGACGGCTCCACCACCCGCCGCTTCGGCGGGTCCGGGCTCGGACTTGCGATCACCCGGCGCCTGGCGGAGCTGATGGGCGGGCAGGTGAAGCTCGACAGCCAACTGGGGCGCGGGTCGACCTTTACCGTGGAAGTCGACGCCCCGACCTGCGGGGCGGGCGACGCCGCTGCGCCTGAGGCCGAGACCCCGCTCGGCGGCCTGCGCGTGCTGCTGGTCGAGGACAATCCCACCAATCAGCTCGTCATCCGCAAGCTGCTGGAGAGTCTGGGGGCCGATGTCGCCACCGCCGAGGACGGCCGCGCCGGCGTCGCGGCGGCGGCGACCGGCGCTTTCGACCTGATCCTGATGGATGTGCAGATGCCGGTCATGGACGGCGTCGAAGCCGTCGGCTGCATACGCGCATTGCCCGAGCCGCGTCGCTCCACGCCCGTGCTGGCGCTCACCGCCAACGCGCTGGCCCATCAGGCGAAAACCTACCTCGCCGCCGGGATGGACGGCGTGGTCTCCAAGCCGGTCTCGCCGGCCGTGCTCCTCGCGGAGATCGCCCGAGTGATGGACGCTGCGGCGGAGATCAGAGCCTCCGCCGCCTGAGGCTGGCAGGGCCAGGACCGGCTCGCTAAGAGCAGGCGATGGTCGAGACCGTCATTCCGCCTCCCCGTCGTCCCGTCGTTCCTGTTCTTGGAACCGATGCCGTGTTCCCGGTGCGCCGCATCCTGTGCGTCGGCCGGAACTACGCCGCTCACAGGCGCGAGATGGGCGGGGACGACCGCGAGCCGCCGTTCTTCTTCGCCAAGCCGGCCGATGCGGTCGCCACCCCGGGCGCGGCTGTGCCGTATCCCAGCGCGACGGCGGACCTGCACCACGAAGTCGAGCTGGTCGTGGCGCTCTCGGATGGGGGCGAAGACGTCTCGCCGGAGCGCGCCATGAGCCTGATCTACGGCTACGCGGTCGGGGTGGACCTGACCCGCCGTGATCTGCAGGCCGCCGCCAAGAGCAAGGGGCAGCCCTGGGACGCGGCGAAGGGCTTCGACGCGTCGGCCCCGATCAGCGCCATCCAGCGGTGCCCGGGAGGGCCGGTCCCGAGTGGACGCATCCGACTGAGCGTCAACGGGCAGGTGCGCCAGGACGCCGACATCGCCGACATGATCTGGTCCGTGCCCGAGGTGATCGCTCAGGCCTCAAGGCTATGGCGATTGGAGCCGGGCGACCTGATCTTCACCGGAACGCCGGAGGGCGTCGGCCCCGTTCAGCGGGGCGACCGCGTGGAGGGGACCGTGGAGGGCGTCGGGGAGGTCTCCTTCAACCTGGCCTGAGCGGGGCCGTAAACGTCGTCTCAACCGGCTGGCCTCAAGTTTGCAGTCCCGTGGACAGGCGCGGCCCTTGTGGCCGCCCCCCATGACGACGGAGGCCAGCGTTGCGGTACGCGCATCCAGGTAAGAGCTTGATGCGGCGGCTGGCGCGCAGCAGCCGCGGCAACACGGCCGTGATCTTCGCCCTCGCGCTCATGCCGATCGCCTGCGTCGCCGCCGCGGCGGTCGATCTCCGCCGGCAGGCCACGTCACGCGGACACCTGCAGGACGCCACCGACTCGGCGGCGCTGGCGGGGGTCAAGGCGTACTTCGAGAACAGCCGGCTGTCGGAGGCGCAGAAGCTGGCGAGGGCCGAAGCCGCCGCGAATTCGGTCCTTCAAGTCCAGTTGCAGCCCTACGCCGAGGGCGTGCTCAACATCAGCTCCGTCTTCACCCTCGACAGCGAGACCGGGCAGGCGGTTCTTCGGAGTCAAGCGCGCAGCCCCGCGTTCTTCGGCGGATGGCTGGGCATGAACACCCTGCCGCTGGACGTCGAGTCGAGCGCTCAGGCGGGCGGCCGGGCGGTCGAGATCGCCCTGATCCTGGACAACACGTCCTCCATGTTCGCGGCGGGCGGCACCGGAACCCAGCGGTTCACGCTGATGCGTCAGGCGGCCAAGAACTACGTGGACGACGTTTTCGACCTGGCCGGCGAGGACGCCCGGGTCTCGGTCGTGCCCTGGACCACGCTGGTGAACATCCGGTCGGAGACGGTCGCCGCGCCCGACGACTCGCCCGCCAACGTGCCTGACGTGCCCGCGGCTGGCTCGCGCCGCACGCCGGGCGCGCCCTTCTCAGACCGCATGAACGTGGTGGGCGAGCCCCGGAATCCTGGTGTGGCGCTCAGCGCCGCGCGGGCCAATGCGCTGGCGGCGCCGGTGAGCTGGCGCGGCTGCGTCCGCTCCGCCGACGGCGAGGTCCGGGTGAACGGCGCAGGCGCCGTGGCGACGCCGATCTCCGACGCCGCGCCCGCCGGTCGATGGCCGGCGGCCTTGCTGGAGCCGACGGTCGCCCCCGGCTTCGTGAAGTACTGCGTCCGCTGGCACGAAGAGACCTACACGCCTGGCCCTCCCGGACCGCCGGGCCCCCCCGGACCACCGCCTCCGCCGCCCCCGCCTCCGCAAGGATATCTGAACCCGGAGTACCGGCAGGGTGGTCTCATGCTCGCCGACTTCGTCCGCCCCGCCCCTTCCCCCTGGGGGGAGCCGCCGATGTTCACGCGCGTCGCCGTACGTAGGATTTGCGATGAAGAGCGCACGTCGACTCTCCGCAGCTGCGTCGGCTCGGTGAATCACCAGAACGGCACGCTGAACGCCTATCTGGATGTCGCCTCAAACTGCTCAAGCGGCTCCAATTATTGGAGCGGCTCTCCGCCCACCCAGACCGGGACCAACCAGCCCTGCGTGTCCGACCCTAACGAGTTCGCCTACCTGAACGGCGGCGGGCGGGTCTGCACCTGGATTCGCAACGCTTTTCCGGCCGCGCCCGCCAGCAACACGCCGGTCTGGACGTCCGATCGCCCGATCTCCGGTCCCAACCTGAACTGCCCGACCGCGATCCTGCCCCTGTCCGGCAACCGCGCGCAGGTGCTCAACAAGCTGAACGACATGTACCCGGTCCCCGGCGGAACCATGGCCGACGTCGGCCTGCTCTGGGGCCTGCGGACGCTGTCGCCCGCCAACTACTGGACCGGCTTCTGGGGCCTGAACGGGGCCGAGAACCGGCCCACCGACTGGCGTTCGGAGGACTCCGACAAGGTCGCCATCCTGTTGACCGACGGCGTCAACGTCTCGCCCTACAGCTTCGAGGGCTACTACGGCTGCACCCGCAAAGGCCGCGGCGGCAAGGCGAACGACTGCTGGCGGTCGAGCAACGTCCAGTCCCAGCAGCTGATGCCGACCGGAAACTTCGACGCCGGACGCCAGGCGAGCAACGACGCCACGGCCAACGCCATGATGATCTCCGCCTGCCGCCGCATGCGGGAGGAGTACGGGATCGACCTGTACTTCATCCTGGTGGACGTGCCCGGTGCGGCCGCACTGAACCAGGCGCGGCAGTGCGCTCCTGAAGAGGGGCACGCCATCTCCACCACGAGCGCGGAGCTGGACGAGGTGTTCAAGGGCATCATCAAGCGGACGCTGCGCCTGACCCGCTGAGGCCTGAGCGGGCGGCGACCACAACCACCATATCGGACCATAATTTGCAGCGCCCGGGCTCGTCCTGGGCGCTGTTGTGTTCAGTCCGCCCGGATTCGGACTTTGGCCCGCGCCTCGCGGCCCGCGGCGTCCACCACGGCGAGCGTGTGAAAGCCCGGAGCGGCGGGTCTCCATATGACGCGGCCGGTCACCGGGTCGGGATCGAGCGGCGCGCCCTCGGCGTACCACCGCAGGTCCTCCCCACGGGCCGCGAGCACCAGACCCCGTGATCCCTCGCCGAGGGCGTCGACCGCCACCACGGCGCCGTTGGGGGGGAAGATCAGACGCGGGCCGGTATCGGGTGCGTCGAGCTCGGCCAATGCGCGAGGCGCTCGGCGAGGCGCGAGAGGGCGGGGCGCCGCCGCGGGCGCGTTCAGGGCCTCCACCACGTCGAACAGCAAGGGCGCGGCGACGTCCCGGCCGGTGAGGCCGCCGCGGGCGCCCCCGTCCGGCCGACCGCTCCAGACCGCGATCACATAAGGCCCGGCGATCCCGACGGCGACCGCGTCCCGGAAGCCGTAGGAGGTCCCGGTCTTGTAGGCGACCGGCGTGGTGCGGGTCAGCGCGCCCGGCGCACGGCCGACCGGAGGCGGCGTCTCGCGCAGGATCTCGACCACCTGACGCGCCGCCTCGGGGCGGAGCAGCCGCTCGCCGGGGCGCGATGCGGTTCGCGCCGCCGCCTCTTCCGTCCAGGCGAGGGGCTTGGCGCGGCCGCCGTCGGCCAGAGCGGCGTACAGGAGGGCCAGGTCCCGCAGGCTGAGACCCGCGCCGCCCAGGGCCAAAGCCAGACCTGCGTCCCGAACCCCCGCTTTCGGACGCTCCAGCCGCACGCCCGCCGCCTTGAGCCGGGCCTCGAAGGCGGCGGGGCCGAGCCGGTCCAGGGTCGCCACCGCGGGCACGTTCAGGGAGTGGGTGAGCGCCTCGCGCGCGGTGACCCGGCCGTGGAACACGTGGTCGAAGTTCTCGGGCTGGTAGTCGCGGAAGCGGGCGGGCGCGTCCTGCAGCAGGGTGTCGGGCGCCGCCAGTCCCTCGTCGAAGGCTAGGCCGTAGATGAACGGCTTGAGCGCCGAGCCGGGAGAGCGAAGCGCGGCCGTCATGTCGATCCAGCCGCCCGGACCGTCCAGCCGGGCCGAAGCGACCGCGGCCCGGACCGCGCGGCTGCGGGTCTCGATCACCAGCACGGCGGCGGAGGCGTCGGGCCCCTGAGCCGCGGCCTGGGCGGCGGCGAGCCGCTCGACGCGGGCCTGCAGGTTGGCGTCGAGCGTCGTGATGACGGAGGCTTGGCCCGCGTGGGCCGCGCCCGCCGCCTGGGCCGCCGCGTGCCAGGCGAGCGCCGGGAAGCGGCTCCGGGCGGGGAGCGGGTCGCCGGCGTACTCCTCCGCGCGCCAGCGTCTGAGCACGCCGTCGCGGGCCGCGCGGGCGCTGTCCGGCCGGCGGTCGGGGCGGCGGCCCTCGGGCGCCTGAGGCAGGGCGATGAGCAGGGCCTGCTCGGCGGGCGTCAGCGTCTCCGGCTCGTGGCCGAAGTAGGCGAGGCTGGCGGCCCGCACCCCTTCGAGGTTCCCGCCGTAGGGGGCCAGCGTCAGGTAGAGCGCCAGGATCTGGTCCTTGCTGTAGCGGGCCTCCAGTTGCACCGCCCGGACGGCCTCCACCGCCTTGCTGAGGAGGTTGCGTGGGCGGGGCTCCAGCAGGCGGGCCGTCTGCATGGTCAGGGTGGAGCCGCCCGACACGGTGCGGCCGCGGAGCACGTTCGAAGCGGAGGCGCGGAGCAGCGCGATCGGGTCCACGCCCGGATGCCAGCGGAAGCGGGCGTCCTCGGTCGCGATCAGGCGGCGCAGAAAGGCGGGGTCGGTGCGCTGCAGGTCGGCGCGGAGCCGCCATCGGCCGTTCTCGACCGGGAGAGCCCTCAGCCACGCCCCCTGTCGGTCCAGCGCCACGGCGGAAGCCCGCTCCCCCCGGCTCAGGTCGGGCGGCAGGGCGAGGTCGGCCGCAGCGAGCACGACCTGCACTCCGAGCAGTCCGATCAAGCCGAAAGTGAGCCGGGCGCGCTGGTCAGTCGGCGCGGCTTGAAGGTTCACGCGAAGACGCGAAGGCGCGAAGCGCACTCCTGCGCCCGCCGAGGTCTTATCGAGTCGATTGCGCTGCGCGCGGCCTTCTCTTCGCGCCTCCGCGCCTTCGCGTGAGAACACGCTCACCCCGCCGGTTCGATCACCACGCGGCCGGGCGCCGTGCGGGCGAACACGCCGGGGCGGTAGAGGTCGCGAGCCTGGGCGCCGGGGAGGAAGAAGGAGCCCGGCGTCACCGCCCGCGCCACGTAGGCGACCGCGTAGGTGCGCTCGCCGGGCAGGTCCATGGCCGCGACGTAGCGGTCGTCCCGCGCCTCCTGGACGTCCAGCGGGGAGAGCTCGCCCAGGAAGGCGAACGGCCCCTCGCGACCGTCGTCGGGGGAGAGGACGGTCTCCACCTCCCAGCCGGCCGGCAGGGCGTCGTCGATCACCAGCGGCGTGGAGCGCGCCTGGCCCGAACGGCCGCTGATCTTGACGATCACCCGGTCGCCCTGGCCGAGGCCGGACAGGTCCGCGGGACGGCCGCCGAGCGTGAAGACCTGCTTGACGGCGGTGAGGTCGCTGGCCGCCGGCCCGGGCGCGCTCGTCGGCGTGCCGGTGACGGTGACCGTGCGCCAGAGCGCACCCGTGCCGGCGTTGCGGAAGCGGGCGTCGGAGAGCCGGCCGACCGACCAGCGCTGAACGCCGCCCGCGCGGCCGATCGGCGTGACGCCCTGGGCCTGTATGTTGATGGCGCCGGCGCTCTGCAGCATCCACCAGGCGGCTTGCAGCAGGCGCGCCTGCTCCTGGGTGTTCAGGTTGTCGGGATCCTTCACCGACTGCTCCAGGCGCTTGAGCAGGGAGTCGGCGATCTCCGCCTCGCCCGCTTCCCGCGTGAGAGCGAGGACCCCGGCGGTGTCCCGGAGCGGCGTGGCGTACCAGTCGGACGGGTCGCGGTGGCCGAGCGCCTTGACCGCCTGACGGAAGGCGGAGCGCGCACGGGCGCGGTCGCCCATCATCGCCAACCCGGCGCCCACTTGCGCTCGGGCCAGGGGCGAAGGCTCGTTCTTCAGCTGGACGTCGTGGAACCAGCGCAGCCGGGCGAGGTCGCCGCGCCCGCCCTTGGCGAGGACGTAGAGGGCGTAGGCCGAGGCGCGCGAGCGCATCCGCTGGGTCGCTGCGCGGGAGGCCTCCTCAGACGAAAGCCACCAGCCGGGATACTCCAGCCGATAGGACACGGGCGCCCAGCCGTCGGGACGGCTGACCTGCCGCATGGCTGCGAGCGCGCGGTCGGTCGCGTCCCGGGGGATGATGGCGCCCTGGCGCCGCGCTTCCAGCAGGAAGTCGGTGGCGTAGGCGCCCACCCACGGGTCGGCCTCCCCGTCCCCGGGCCGCCAGAGGCCGAAGGCGCCGTCCAGCGTCTGGCGGTCCAGCACCTGGTTGGCCGCGGCCTGCAGCGCGGCCGGGGCCGTGCGCTTCACCTTGGGGTCGCGGCCGAGCGGGGCGGCGTAAAGCATCGGGTAGGCGGTGGAGACCAGCTGCTCGGTGCAGCCGTAGGGGTAGCGCGTCAGGCTGAGCGCCACCGGCCCGGGATCGAAGCCGCGGAAGGGCGAGTAGGACACGCTCATGCGCACGGAGCCGGTGGTCAGGCCGCGCATCAGCTCGGGGGAGGGCGTGAACACCTCGCCGGGCTTCTGCAGCTCGGTGACGGTGCGGGTGGTCTCGCCCCAGCCGACGCGGGTCTGCAGCGGATAGCTCCGCCGGGTCTGGAACTCGGGGCCGCTGACGTCGAGCGTGACCGACCCGATCCCCGCCGCGTCAGGCGCGTTCAGCGGCGTGCGCTCGGCGACACGCTGGCCGACGAGCAGCTGGTAGATCTTGCGGAAGGGAGCGAGCAGGCCGTTCGCCGCGCTGACCGCCGCCGTGTAGGCGCCCGGCCGCCCCTCGATGTTGTGCAGCTCCAGGGTGGCGAAGGCGCGGTCCAGCGGGGCCAGGAACCGGGGCAAGGCCAATTCCGCGATCACCGCCTCGCGCACCACCAGCGTCTTGTCCGCCGAGCCGACCGCTTCGGGCGTCCAGGCCACCGCCATGAGCCGCAGCTCGCCGTTGAAGTCCGGCGCGGGCAACGTGATCGTCGCGCGGCCGTCGATCCCGGTCTCCACGATCCCGGACCACAGCGCGACGGTCTTGATCGGGGTGACGGTCAGGCCCTCGCCGCCGATCTGATCGCCGCCGAAGTTCACGTTGGCCGGGGCGCCGAGGTTGGGGTCGAGCAGCCGGCCGTAGTCGTCGCGGTAGTCGATCGTCAGCGCCCGCTTGCCGAAATACCAGCCGACCGGATCGGGCGTGGCCTGCTTGGTCAGGTTCAGGATGCCCTGATCGACGGCGGCCAGGGTCACGCGGGCGCGGTTGCCGACACCGGCGCCGACCACTCGGATGGGGACGGTCAGGGCCTGCTTGCCGCTGACCTTCTCCGGCGTCTCGATCTGCACCTGCAGGCGGCGGCCGGCGGGCTCCAGCGGGACGTAGACGAGGCCGAGGGCGCGGCGCGGCTTGGGCGTACGGCCGGGGTCGCGCGGCTGGACCACGGTGACCAGCACGTAGGCGCCGCCGCCCCAGCGGGCGTCCGACTTCAGGCGCACGGTGGTCCCGTTCGGGCCCACAGTGACGTTCTGGAAGGCGACCACCCGGTCGGTGGCGACCGCGACCTGGGCCTCGCCGGCGTAGGGCGCCTTCAGCGTGATCGCGACCGTGTCGCCCTGCACGTACTTGTCGGAGCCCGCCGTGACGCGCACGGCGTCCGGTGCGGTCCCCTCCTGAGCGGGCGCGCCCCAGCCGGAGGCGAAGCGCACCACGGTGCTGGCGTCCGTCGCCGCATGGGTCAGCTCCAGCCGGTAGTCGCCCCAGGCGAGGCGCCGCGCGAAGCGGGCCGGGTCGGCCCCGACGTCCAGGGTTCCCTTCACCACGACGGCATCGCGGCTGGTCCGACGGTACTGCCAGCGGCCGTCCTGCTGGAACCAGTCATAGTCCCAGTTCTCCGAGACCAGCGTCCAGGCGACCCCCTTCGCAGGGACGGTCCGGCCGCTCGGGTCCACCGCGACCACCTCGACCGTCTGCTGCGGGTCGCCCCGCCCACCTTCGGCCTCCGTCACCTTGGCTCCGAGGTAGAGAGCGCGGTTGCGCACCTTCAGCTCGAGACCTTCGCGCACCGGCCGTCCGCCGGGCTCGAAGACTGACGCGGTGACAGCCGCGATCAGGGGCGTGGTCGCCTCGCCGGCCTCACCCGCCTCGAAGGCGGCCACGGCGCGACCCTCGCCATCCGTGACGCTTTCGCCCAGCTCGACCAGTTTCTCCTGGTAGGGCGCGCGGTCGTCGCCGAAGCGGTAGCCTGCGAGTTGCGGGAAGGGGTCGGGATCGGCGCGGACCCGGGCCTCCGTCTGCGTGGTCAGTCCAGCGCCGGGCGCGCCGTAGAGGAAGCGGGCGGCGATATCGATGCGCCGCGTCTCGCCCACGCGGACCGGCTCCTCGGCGCGCGCATTCGCGTCCACGGCCAGCCGCTGGGGCGCGAAGTCCTCTACGGAGAAGGACACCTCGCCGGCGGGCTTGCCCAGGCCGTCGATCTCCAGCTGGGCGCGCCAGCGGCCCCGCGGCGAGGTGCGCGCCAGGGCGTAGTTGATCGGGATCGCGCCTGCGTTGCGCACCTCGGTGAAGCGGATGCGCCGCGCCTCCACGCCCGAGGGCCGGCGGATGACGATGAAGCCCTTGCGCTCCTGAAGCGCGCGCGCTTCGCGGTCGCGCACCATGGCGACCAGCCGCACGGTTTCGCCGGGCCGGTAGATGCCGCGGTCGGTGTAAAGGAAGCCGTCCACCGGGGTCGCGGTCTCGCGGCCGCCGAGGGCGTCCTGCTGGGCCGCGGAGGCGTCCTCGATCCGTCCGCCCACGCCCAGCTTGGAGAGGTCCTCCGGCGGGCGGGTCAGATCGAGGGCGGTGAAGTCGGCGTCGGGGCCGTACGCCATGACCATCTTGGCCTGCTCGGCGCCCGATCCTTGCAGCAGCGGTCGCAGGAAGCGAACGCGCCCGTTGTCGTCGGTGCGGGTCTCCGCCAGATCCTCGCCGTTCCGCGCGATCAGCGCGACGCGCACCCCGGGCATGGGCTTGGCGGTCCGGAGCGAACGGACGACGACGTCCAGTGCTTCCGACCCGTCGTAGGCGACAAGCGCCATGTCGGTGAACAGCACCCAGCGACGGGCTTGGGCCGGTGGGTTGGGATCGTATTCGTCGTGCTCCGTGATCTCCGCGTCGGGGTCCCCCGGCTTGAGGCTGCGGGCGCCGGACGCGTCCCTGGCCTTGACGACGTACGCGCCGGGGCGGACCTCTCGCAGGACAGCGCCGAGGGGGAAGACGGTGGTGGTGCGCCGGCCCGCGTCCCCGCGGACGGCGATTTCGCCCGACCAGACCCTGCGCCCTTCGTCATCGGGCGAGTCCTCGCCGTACTCGCTGGGGTGCTCGCCTTCGGCGGTGGGCTCCGAGGCGGCGACCGCCTTGCGGACCAGGTTGCGGTCGGCGACGCGCCAGACCTCGACCTGCAGGCGGGTGACGTTCACCGTCTCGATCCCGATCCCGTCGGCCTCCGAGCGGGGCAGGATCACGCCGTCGCCGGCGAAACCGACGTAGGGCGGCTTCTCGCCGAAGGTGAAGTCCACGTCGGCGTTGGCCGCCAGCGTCTCGCCCCGTGCGGACGGCAGCCCCTTCAGCACTGTCACGCGGCGGTCGGCGAAGCCCAGGCCCGAGACGCAGAGCTCGGCGCCCTTGACCGTCACCGCCGGCGGCGCGCCCGGGTCGGGGTTGACCTGGACGAAGTCGCCGTAGGCGCGCTCCGGGTCCAGCGCGCGGCTGAACTCGATGCACGCGCGGGGGTCGGGCGTAGAGGTGTCCACGCGCGAGCGCCAGACGGCGAACTCCTTGGGCTTTTGCGGGCCGGGCCGCTCGGCGCGCTGACCGCGCGGGCGCCCGAAGAAGGGCCAGCGGAACTGGTCGGCCTGGGCGGCCTGCGCCTGCGCCTGGGAGCGATTCGCGGCGACCTGCGCCGAGAGGAACCCGCCGCCGAAGCCGACGGCGACCGCCAGCACGCCGGCGATCGCCAGCGTCCGGTTTCTCAGGGTCGCCATGGACGGGAGCCTCCCCCGGAGTACGTCAAGCTCGGCGATTAGGACGGCGCGCCGCCGGCCAAATCAAGGCGGCGCCCCCCTCAGGAGAGCGTGATCAGTGCTGGCTCTCGGGCATGCGCACGATCAGCCCGTCCAGCGCGTCGCTGACCTTGATCTGGCAGGACAACCGACTGTTGGGCTTCACCTCTTCGGCGAAGTCCAGCATGGACTCCTCCATGGCCGACTTCTCGCCGGTCAGGGCGGTGAAGGCCTCGTCCACGTACACGTGGCAGGTGGCGCACGCGCAGGCGCCGCCGCAGTCGGCGTCGATGCCCGGGATGTTGTGCTTCACCGCGCCTTCCATGACCGAAAGGCCCGGCTTCACGTCGATGGTGTGCTCGGTCCCGTCGTGCTCGATGTAGGTGATCTTGGCCATCAGCCCCTCTGAATTCAGGCCGCCACGTCTTTCATGGAGACGGCCGTGTCCGCAAGCTTCGCCCGGTCCACGGGGCGGCGTTGTTCGATGAGCTTCTTGCCCATCATGAACTCCGGCGCGGCGTTCACGGCCTCGACGGCCTCGACCACGTCGTCCCGCAGGTGGAACACCGCGAACTTGGCCGTCGCGGGATCGCCCCGGACGACCAAGTCCTGACAACCGAAGGACAGGCCCGCGATCTGCAGCTTCAGATCGTACTGGTCCGACCAGAACCACGGCGTCTCGTGCGCAGGCGCAGGCCGCCCCGCGATGGCGGAGGCCGCCTGCTTGGCCTGCTCGAGCGCGTTGGGCACGCTCTCCAGCCGATGATTGCGCCCGTACCGGGGGAGCGGCCGCCAAGTGACGTCTCCGACGGCGAAGATGTCGGGGTCCTCGGTGCGGGCACCCTCGTCCACCACGATGCCGTTGTCGCATGGCAGGCCGGCGGCGCGCGCCAGCTCCTCGTTGGGAACGGCGCCGACGCCGACCAGCGCCGCGTCGCAGGCGATCCGACGCCCGTCGTCCAAGATCACGGCCGCCACCCGCCCGTCCGCGCCCTCGAAGCGGGACAACCCGGCCCCGGTGACGATCTCCACGCCATGAGCGCGGTGGTGATCCTGGAAGAAGGTCGAGAGCTGCGGGCAGGCCACGCGGGCCAGCACGCGGGACTCCTTCTCGACGATCACCGCCTCGGCCCCGAGCGCGCGCGCCGAAGCCGCCGCCTCCAGCCCTACGTAGCCGCCGCCGATCACCGCGATCCGCTTGCCGGGGCCGAGCGCCGCCTTCAGCGCGTCCGCGTCGGCGGCCGTGCGCAGTTCGAGAACGCCCGCTAGGTCGGCGCCCTCGACAGGGAGCTTGCGGGCGCGGGCGCCGGTGGCCAGCACGAGCTTGTCGTAGGGAATGCGTTCGCCGTCTGCGAGCACGACGACCTTGGCCTCACGGTCAAGACGCTCGACCCGGGTTGAGAGACGCAGGGACACGTTCTGCTCGGGATAGAAGCTCTCCGGCTTGAGCATGAGACTCTCGGCGTCGGCCTCGCCCTTCAGCCAGGCTTTCGAGAGCGGCGGCCGCTGGTACGGCGCGATCGGCTCCTCGCCGATAAGGGTGACAGGGCCGGCGAAGCCGTACTGCCGTACGAAGGCCGCCACCGACCCGCCCGCGTGGCCCGCCCCGATGATCACCACATGCGGCGACGCGTCCGACAATCGATCGCTCTCCCGAGAGGCTCTAAAAGTGACGCAGGCGTCGCCTTTGCGCAACCGCCTCGCTTGCGCGCCTTACAACAGCATGCCGCCGTCCACCATGAGGGTCTGGCCGACGACGTAGGCGGACAAGGGGGAGGCGAGGAACAGGGCGACCCCCGCCATGTCCGCAGGCGTGCCCAGCCGGCCCACGGGAATGCGGTTCAGGGCGCCTTCGAGCCGCTCCGGGTTCTGCGTGGTGATCATCGTCAGCTTGGTCTCCACCAGCCCTGGCGCGATGCCGTTGACCCGGATGCCGTCGCCTGCCCAGGCCTGGGCCAGCGTGCGGGTCAGGCCTACCGCCCCCGCCTTGGAGGCCGCGTAAGCGGGGTTGCCGCGGGTGGCGTGGAAGGCGGCCGTGGAGCTGACGGTGATCAGCGCGCCCTTCGCCTGCGCCAGCATGGCCCGGAACCGGATGGCGCATGCCATCAGGCTGGTCAGGTTGACGTCGAGCACTTGGCGGAAGCCTTCCATCTCGAACTCCGCGCGGCGGTAGCGGACCGTGCCCTGGCAGAGCACGAGCACGTCCAGGGCGTCGAAGCCCACGGGCGCGGCGGCGACCGCCGCCTCGTCCGCCACGTCCACGTGCGTGTAGGTCAAGCCCTCCAGGTCCGCCCCTGGCTCGCCCGCGTAGTCGGCCGCGCCTGCGCGGGTGCCCCAGACGTGGACCGCCGCGCCTTGCCGGCGAAAGGCCTGGGCGATCCCGTTGCCGATCCCGCTGGAGCCGCCGACCACAAGGACCGTCCGCCCGCTGAAGTCCAAAGCGTCCATCGCCGACTCCCCCCTTTTCCACCGCCACGGTTGCCGCTTCGGGGCGGCGCATGACAAGGGGGCGACGATGACCGAGGGTAAGTCCATCGCCCTGCCGGACGAGACCGCGACCGCCGCGCTGGGCGCCGCCGTGGAGCGGGCGCTCGACGTGGGGGAGGCGGTCTGCCTGACGGGCCCGCTCGGGGCCGGCAAGACCAGCTTCGCACGCGGGCTGGTCCGAGCCGCCACCTCGCCGGAAGAGGAGGTGCCGAGCCCCACCTTCACCCTGGTGCAGCAGTACGACGGCCGCCGCTTTCCGCTGGCCCACTTCGACCTTTATCGACTGGAACACGCGGGCGAAGCGGCGGAGCTGGGGCTCGACGAAGCGCTGGACGTCGGGGCCGCGATCATCGAATGGCCTGACCGGCTCGGGGGCGACCTGCCCCCCGACCGGCTGGATCTGGAGCTGGAGTTCGCGCCGGACGGTCGGCTCGCCCGCATGACCGGCCATGGCGCCTGGAGGACGCGTGTCGCAGCCCTTGACCTCTGAACCCCTCACCCCTGAGTCGGGCCGCGAGGAGCTGAAGCGCGCCTTTCTCGCGACGAACGGCTTCGGCGAGGCCCGCCGCGAGCGCCTGCCGGGGGACGCCTCGACGCGCAGCTACGAGCGCCTGCACCGCGGCGCCGGCTCGGTGCTGATCCTGATGGACCAGCCGCCCCAGGCGGAGACCGCGCCCTGCCCGCCGGAGGCGAGCCCCGCGGAGCGGCGCGCGCTGGGCTACAACGCCTCGGCCCGGCTGGCGGCGGGCCGCATCGACGCCTTTGCGGCGGTCGCAGGCTACCTGTCCGCCCGCGGCCTGTCGGCGCCCAGGCTGCTGGCGCTGGACGCCGAGGCCGGGTTCGCCGTGCTGGAGGACCTCGGGGACGAGCTGTTCGCCCGCCGAGTCGAGCGGGGCGAGCCGGAAGCGCCGCTCTACGAAGCCGCCGTCGACTTGTTGGCCGAGCTGCACGCTGAGCGCCCCCCGGAGGTGCTGGAGGGCTACGGCGCGCGCTGGCCGCTGCTCGCCTACGACGACCTGGCGCTGTCGACCGGCTGCGACCTCTTCCTGACCTGGTGGCCGGTCTATCGCGGCCTGGAACCCTTCCCGGCCGAAGCGCTGGCGGGGTGGGAGGCGGCCTGGGCGCCGATCCGGGCCCGCGGGGAAGCGGGGGCGACCGCCTTCGCCCATCGCGACTACCATGCCGAGAACCTGCTCTGGTTGCCGGAGCGGGGCGGCGCGGCGCGCGTCGGCCTGCTCGACTTCCAGGACGCGCTGAGGGCGCATCCGGCCTGGGACCTGCTCTCGCTGTTGCAGGACGCGCGCCGCGACGTAGCCCCCGAGCTCGAGTCCGCCATGCTGGACCGCTATCTGGCGGCGCGGCCGGAGACCGATCGTGAGGCGTTCCTGGCCGACTACCGAGCGCTGGCGGGGCTGAACAACACGCGAATATTGTTCATCTTCGCCCGGCAGATCGCCCACTTCGGGCGGCCCCGGTATGTGGAGTTCATGCCGCGGACCTGGGCGCACCTTCACCGGAACCTGGCCGATCCGGCGCTCGCGGGCGTGCGCGCCTGGTTCGACCGCTGGCTCGCGCCCGAGCACCGGAGGCCGCGATGAACGTGCCCGAGACCGCCATGGTGCTGGCCGCGGGGCTGGGCACCCGCATGCGGCCCCTGACCGACAGCCGGCCCAAGGCGCTGGTCGAGGTCGGCGGCCGCGCGCTGGTGGACCATATGCTGGACCGGCTTCAGCAAGCGGGCGTGCGGCGGGCGGTGGTGAACGTTCACGCCTTCGCCGACCACCTCGTGGCCCACCTCGCGGGGCGGAAGGGCGGCCTCGAGCTGCTGATCATGGACGAGCGCGAGCACGCCACGCCCCTGGAGACGGGCGGCGGGATCAAGTTCGCGCGGGCGCGGCTGGGCGAGGCGCCGATCCTGGTCGCCAACATCGACAGCGTCTGGATCGAGGACGCCGAGCCGCCGGCCCGGGCCGTGGCCGAGCTCTGCGTGGGCTTCGACCCGGAGCGGATGACCTGCCGGCTCATGCTGGCGCGGATGGAGCGGACCAGCGGCTTCGACGGCCCAGGCGACTTCTTCATGGACGAGGAGGGCCGGCTGACCGGCCGTCGGGCGGCGGGCGCCGCTTCCGCCCCGCTGAACTACATGGGCGTGCACGTCGTCGATCCTCAGCCGATCTACGCCCACCCCGAAACCGCCTTCGGCCTGTTCCCCGGCGGCGGCGGCCTGTGGGGCGGCTGGGCGCAGGCGGGCCGCCTGCACGGCTTTCTGATGGAAGGCGACTGGATGCACGTGGGCGATCCGGCCGCGAGAGATGCCGCAGACGTCCGGCTGCGGGCCCGCGCCGGCTAGCGCTTCGATTTCAGCAGCGGGCCGATCACCTCGATGCGGTCGGTCATGATCGTGCCGGGCCAGTCATCCGGCACGCGGGCCAGGGTTTCGGCGTCGTCCACACCCTCGAAGCTCTTCACCTTCCACTGCACCTCACCGCCGACGCGCACCTCGCTGCCGGCCTGCTGCATCCGCTGCGCGAAACGGTCCGGCCAGCCCCAGAACAGCGGTCCGAAACCCACGGGGACGGCCACGACGGTGCTTCGGCAGGCCGCCGGAACGTAACCGCTCCATCCCAGGGCGAGGTACCCGAGGAGGCAGGACTGCGCCTGCGTCTTGTCGAGCGTGCGCAGGCCGGGCGCCCGCGCTCTGAGCCGCGCGGCCGGCGCCGGGCCCCCGAAGATGGTGAAGCGCTCCAGATCGACCTCGCGCTCGGCGAGGTAAGCCAGCAGGCGGTCAGCTTCTGAGGGATCGTTGCTCTTGATGTTCAGCTCGAACCGCCGATCCGGGAAGGCGGCTAAGGCTTCGTCTAGGGTGGGCATCAGGCCCACGCCCGTTCCCCGCAGCGGGTACGTCTTCCCGCCGTCCCGGGTGTAGCCGTAGCCCACGTCCAGCCTGCGCAGTTCCGCCAGGCTGTGCTCGCGCGTGGGGCCGCGACCCTCCGTCCTGCAGTCCAGGGTCCAGTCGTGGAACAGGACGAACTCGCCGTCGGTGGTGGGCTGGATGTCGATCTCCACCCGGTCGGCTCCGAGCCGGAAGGCCTCGGCGATCGAGGGCAGGGTGTTCTCGATGAAGCCGTGCCCGACGGGCAGGGACTTCGCCGCCGTGCAGGACTGGCGCGTCAGCCCCTCGTCGCTGAACGGCTGGTGCACGCCCCTGTGCGCGAGCACCGAGCCCTCGTCGCGCGGCTTCGCGAGCCAGGACGCGTTGTTCAGGTACAAGGCGGCGAGCACGGCCGCGGCCAGCCCGCCGATGATCGTGCGCTTCTTCATCGACCCCCCGACAGGCCGACTCTCGCGGAGTCGGCCGCCGGCGTCGAGAGGCCGCGCTTACGCGGTCGCCATCGCCCGTTCGGTGTTCTCCGCGACCTTGTCGAGGAAGCCCTCGGTGGTCAGCCAGCTCTGCTCGGCGCCGACCAGCAGGGCCAGGTCCTTGGTCATGAAGCCCGACTCGACCGTGTCCACGGTGACCTTCTCCAGGGTCTCGGCGAAGCGGGCGAGCTCCGCGTTGCCGTCCAGCTTGGCCCGGTGCGCCAGGCCGCGGGTCCAGGCGAAGATCGAGGCGATGGAGTTGGTGGAGGTCGACTCGCCCTTCTGATGCTGGCGGAAGTGGCGGGTCACGGTGCCGTGGGCCGCCTCGGCCTCCAGGACCCGGCCGTCGGGCGTGGCGAGCACCGAGGTCATCAGGCCCAGCGAGCCGAAGCCCTGGGCCACCATGTCCGACTGCACGTCGCCGTCGTAGTTCTTGCAGGCCCAGATGAAGGCGCCCGACCACTTCAGCGCCGAGGCCACCAGGTCGTCGATCAGGCGGTGCTCGTAGGTCAGCCCCGCCGCCTTGTACCGTTCGGCGAACTCGCGGTCGTAGAGGTCCTGGAAGATGTCCTTGAACCGCCCGTCGTAGGCCTTGAGGATGGTGTTCTTGGTGGACAGGTAGACCGGATAGCCGCGGTTCAGTCCGTAGTTGAAGGTGGTGCGGGCGAACTCGGTGATGCTCTCGTCGGTGTTGTACATCGACAACGCGATCCCGCCGCCTTCGTACTGATAGACCTCGTGCTCGATCACCTGACCGTCGGCGCCCTCGAACTTGACGGTCAGCTTGCCGGGTCCGGGGACCTTGAAGTCGGTGGCCTTGTACTGGTCGGCGTGGGCGTGGCGGCCCACCACGATCGGCTGGGTCCAGCCGGGCACCAGGCGCGGCACGTTCCGGCAGATGATCGGCTCGCGGAAGATCACCCCGCCTAAGATGTTGCGGATGGTGCCGTTGGGCGACTTCCACATCTTCTTGAGGCCGAACTCCTTCACCCGCGCCTCGTCGGGAGTGATGGTCGCGCACTTCACCGCCACGCCATGCTGCTGGGTGGCGCGGGCCGCGTCGATGGTGACCTGGTCGTCGGTGGCGTCGCGATGCTCGATGCCCAGGTCGTAGTAGTCCAGCGGCACGTCGACGTACGGCAGGATCAGCTTGTCCTTGATCAGCTTCCAGATGATCCGGGTCATCTCGTCCCCGTCGATGTCGACGACAGGGTTGGCGACGGCGATCTTGGCCATGGTCTTGCGCGCACGCTCCGAAGGTGAGAGGCGCGCCTATAGACGCATCGACGCAGGCCCGGAAGGGCGCCCGGCCGGCCTGTGGACAATCACTGAACGCGCTCGCTAAACAGGGCTGTTGGAGAGCGGCCCTTCGCCGCCGCGCAAGGCATGTTCCGCTCGCTTCCGTTCGGCCGCACGGTCGTCACTTTGCTCAGCCTCGGCTTCCTGGCGCTGTTCGGCATCGCCGGCGTGAGCCTTTGGCTGTCCAGCAGGATCGCGGACGACGCGGCGCGGGTGGGCGTCTCCGATCTCGTCCGCGGGCAGGCGCTGCAGGTCTACATCGCCGTCCGGGAGGCGGAGGCCGGGCAACGCGGCTATCTGATCACCAGCGAGATCAGCTACCTCCGGCCTTACCAGCTCGGGCGCGTGAGCGGTCCCGCGGCGCTCGGCCGGCTGCAGCGGCTGACCGCGCTCGACGCCCGTCAGCAGGAGACCATCGCCGAAATCCGCCCGCTGCTCACGCAGAAGATCGCGCTGATGCAGCGGACCGTCGACCTGGCCCGGGCGGGAGAGCGGACCGAGGCGGCCGAGATCATCGCGACAGGCGAGGGCCAGCGCCTCACCATGCGGATCAGCGACCTGCTCGGGGTCATGATCCGCCGGGAGACCGAGGCCCTCAACGCCTCGCAGGCCCGCTCCAAGCGGCTGAGCCAGCTGCTCTCGCTGGCAAATCTCGTCGCGGCGGTGTTGATCGGCGGCCTTGCGGTGGTGAGCGTGGTCCTGGTCGGCCAGTCGCTGAAGGAGCTCCGCTCCACCAGCCGCGAGCTGAGGCGGGTGAACGAGGGGCTGGAGGCCGAGGTCGAGGAACGCACCGCCGAGATCCGGCGCGCCAACGAGGAGATCCAGCGCTTCGCCTACATCGTCAGCCACGACCTGCGCTCGCCGCTTGTGAACGTCATGGGCTTCACCAGCGAGCTCGAAGGCGTCGGGCGCGCCTTCCAGAGACAGCTGGACGCCATCCGGGCGCGCTCGCCCGAGCTGCTCGACCCGGAGGCCGCCGAGGCCGCCGAGCAGGATCTTCCCGAGTCCCTGAGCTTCATCCGCTCCTCCACGGCCAAGATGGATCGGCTGATCGCGGCGATCCTGCGCCTGTCGCGCGACGGCCGGCGCGTGCTGACGCCCGCGCCCGTCGACATGACGGCCCTCGCACGGCAGGTCGCCGACAGCTTGCGGATGGTGGCTGAGGAAGCCGGCGCGGAGATTGTGGTGGAGCCCCTGCCCGACGTCACCACGGACCGCCTCGCCCTGGAGCAGATCCTCAGCAACCTCGTCGAGAACGCGGTGAAGTATCTGCAGCCCGGCCGGCCGGGACGCGTGATCATCCGCGGCAGAAAGCGCGGCTACCACGTGGAGTATCAGGTCGAGGACAACGGCCGGGGTATCGCCCCGAACGACCACCAGCGGGTGTTCGAGCTGTTCAGGCGCGCCGGCGCCCAAGACAAGCCCGGCGAAGGCCTTGGTCTGGCCTTCGTGCAGACGAACGTGCGAAGACTCGGCGGGACGATCCAGCTCAGCTCTACGCCGGGCGAGGGTTCGACCTTCACTCTCACCTTCCCCCACGTCCTGAAGACGGGCGAGCCCGCGGTTCTCAAGGAGGCGGCATGACCGAGCCGGTCACCATCGTCATGATCGAGGACGATCCCGGCCATGCGCGCCTGATCGAAAAGAACGTCCGCCGCGCCGGGATCAACAATACGATCCGGCACTTTCCCGACGGCGGCTCGGCCCTCGCGCACCTGTTCCGCCCGGAGGTGAAGCACAACGGTCCGATGCTGGTGCTGCTGGACCTGAATCTGCCCGACATGGCCGGGTTGGACATCCTGGCCAAGATCAAGTCGGACGAGGCGCTCCGGCGCACGCCGATCGTCGTGCTGACCACCACCGACGACAAGCAGGAGATCGAGCGCTGCTATGATCTCGGCTGCAACGTCTACATGACCAAGCCTGTCGAGTACGAGCAGTTCTCGACCGCGATCCGCCAGCTCGGCCTGTTCCTGCAGGTGATCCAGGTGCCGGCTCACGAATGACGGACGGGGTCGGCGAGGCGAAGCCTCGGCTTCTTTACATCGACGACGATCAGGGCCTCGCCCGCCTGGTGCAGAAGGATCTGCAGCGGAACGGCTTCCTCGTGGACGTGGCCCACGACGGCGAGGAGGGCCTGCGGCGCCTGGCTGGAGGGCGCTACGACCTCGTGGCGCTGGACCACTACATGCCGGCCCGCGACGGGCTGGACGTGCTTCCGGAGATCCGCGGCCTGAGCGAGCCGCCGCCGGTGATCTACGTGACCGGCGCGCAGGAAGGCCGGATCGCGGTCGCCGCGCTCAAAGCGGGCGCGGTCGACTATGTCATCAAGGACGTGTCCACCGACTTCCCGGCGCTGCTGCGGGCGGCGGCCGAGCAGGCCCTGGCCGCCGAGCGTTTGCGGCGGCAGAACGCGGAGGCCGAGCGCGAGGTGCGGGCCGCCCGCGACCGCGCCGAGGCCCTTCTGCGTGAGGTCAACCATCGGGTCGGCAACAGCCTGCAGCTGGTCTCCAGCTTCGTCGCCCTGCAGGCCCGGATGCTGACGGACGAGACCGCGCGGGCTGTCCTGAACGACACCCAGGCCCGCATCGAGGCGGTCGCCCAGGTGCACCGCCGTCTCTACAACTCGCCCGACGTGGAGCGGGTCGAAGTTAGCGACTACCTCGACGACCTGCTGGACCAGCTCGGCCAGTCCCTGCCGGTGGCGGCTCGCGGCGTCGCCCTGACCCTGCGCGCCGAGCCGCTGATGGTGGCCACCGACAAGGCGGTGTCGCTGGGCGTCATCGTCACCGAGCTGGTCACCAATGCGGTGAAGTACGCCTATCCCGAGGGACGGGGCGGAGAGATCCGCGTGCGCCTGAGCCTGCTGGAGGAGGGGCGCGGCGAGCTTGTGGTGGAGGACGACGGCGTGGGCTTCGGCGACGCGGTCGCCCCCAAGGGCGGCGGACTCGGCCGCACCATCGTCAAGGCGATGGCGTCGAGCCTCGACGCCGAGATCGCCTACGGAGCGGGCCCCGGCGCGCGGGCCTGCGTGCGCTTCCAGCCCTGACGCCCTAGGCGGCGCGCGCCGCTCGGTTATTCTCCCGGCCCGATGAGGACGGGGGTTTCGCGATGAAGCTGGTTCGGATCGCGCTGGCGACGCTGGCGCTCTTGGCCGCGGGGACGCCCGCCGCGGCCCAAGGCGAGGTCGCCAAGGACTTCGTTCGGAACACCGCCGGCTGGGACCATGAACGCCGCGAGGTCATGATCCCCATGCGCGACGGGGTGAAGCTCAAGACCTACCTGCTGATCCCCAAGACCCCGGCCGCCAAGCGCCCGCTGATCCTGACCCGCACGCCCTACGGAGCCGCGAGTTCGGCCAAGGGGACCAGCCCCTACGCGGCGATGAACGCGCCGCTCGCCGACGAGGCGCTGCTGAACGCCGGCTACATCCGGGCATATCAGGACGTGCGCGGGCGCTTCGGGTCCGAAGGCGACTACGTCATGAACCTGCCGCTCCGCGGGCCGCTGAACCGGACGCAGGTCGACCAGTCCACCGACACCTGGGACACCATCGACTGGCTGGTGAAGAACGTGCCCGAGAGCAACGGCCGCGTCGGCGTGACAGGGGTCTCCTACCCCGGCTGGCTGACGCTGATGGCGCTCTTCGACCCGCACCCGGCGCTCAAGGCCGTCGTGCCGATGTACCCGATGGTCGACGGCTGGACGGGGGACGACTTCTACCACAACGGCGCCCTGCGCCAGACCATGTTCGAGTGGATCTACAACATGGCCTCGTCCAAGGACGGGAGCCTCAGCCCGCCCTTCACCCGCCGCGACCTGTACGAGGAATACCTGGAGGCGGGCTCGGCCGATGCGCTCGCCGCCCGCTTGGGCGGCGACAAGCTCGCGACCTGGCGCAAGATCGTCGACAACCCGAGCTACAACGCCTTCTGGCGCGAACAGGCGGTCCAGGACCTGCTCGCCAAGGCGCCGCCGACCGTGCCGGTGCTGATGGTGCACGGCTTGTTCGACCAGGAGGACAACTACGGCGGCATCGCCGCCTACCGCACCCTGGAGGCCAAGGACGCGAACAACGACCGGGTGTTCCTGGCCGTGGGCCCCTGGAGCCATGGGCAGAGCCAGGGCGCGGGCGCCCAGCTCGGCGCGATCCGCTGGGACGCGGACACCAGCAAGCGGTTCCGGGACGAGACCCTGCTCCCGTTCTGGGACCGCCACCTGAAGGGCGACGCCGCCGCGCCGGCCATCCCGCCGGTGCTCGCCTTCGACACCGGCGGCAAGCGGTGGACCGCGTCCCAGCGCTGGCCCGCCGACGGCCGGACCGCGACCCGCAAGCTCTACCTGCTGCCTGGCGGTCGACTCGGCTTCGATCCGCCCGGCCGCGCGGGAGAGCGCTACGCCGAATACGTGTCCGATCCCGCCAAGCCCGTGCCGTACCGGGTGCGGCCGAACCTGGCCATGTACGACGCCCAGTCCAGCTGGCCCCAGTGGCTGGCCGACGATCAACGCCCGTTCGCCGACCGGACCGACGTGCTGACCTTCGTCAGCGAGCCTCTGACCGAGCCGCTCACCGTGTCAGGTCCGGTGTTCGGGGACCTGTTCGCCTCGACCAGCGGCCAGGACGCCGACTGGGTGGTGAAGCTGATCGACGTGCAGCCGCCGATGGTGCGGAGCCAGGCGGAGATGGGCGGCTACCAGCTGATGGTGTCGGGTGACATCCTGCGCGGCCGCTACCGCGACGACCCCGCCCGCCCCAAGCCGGTGAAGCCCGGCGCCGTGGAGCGCTACCGCGTGCGCCTGCCGGAGGCGAACCACACCTTCCTGCCGGGCCACCGCATCATGGTGCAGGTCCAGTCCAGCTGGTTCCCGCTCTACGACCGCAATCCGCAGACCTGGGTGGACGAGATCGCCAAGGCCAAGCCCGGCGACTACCGCAAGGCGACCCACCGGGTGATGCTCACGCCGGACCGGCCCAGCAGCGTCGAGGTCTCTGTCGTCCAGCGGTGACCATGAGCCCGTATCGCTCCACCATCGCCGGCGCCAAGTCGGCGTCGTGACACCGCCGGCCGTCATCCTGGACAAGCCCCAGCTCGCCGAGAACATCGGCGCGGTCGCGCGGGTCATGGGCAACTTCGGCCTGACGGACCTGCGGCTGGTGGCGCCCCGGGACGGCTGGCCCCAGGAGCGCGCGTGGGCGACCTCGTCGGGCGCCGACTGGCCGCTGGAGAACGCCCGCGTGTTCGAGCGGGTCGAGGACGCGATCGCCGACCTGCAGCTCGTGCACGCCGCCACCGCGCGGCCGCGGGAGACGGAGCTGCCGGTGCTGACGCCCCGCCGTTCCGCGGCGGCCCTCTACGAGGGCGCGGGATCGGGGCTGGCCGTCGGCGTCCTGTTCGGCGCGGAGCGGGCCGGGCTCGAGACCGAAGATATCGCGCTGACCCACGCCATCGTCACCGTGCCGGTGGACCCGAAGTTCGCCTCGCTGAACCTCGCCCAGGCCGTGGCGGTGACCGCCTACGAGTGGCGGGCCGCCGTGCTCGACGCGCCGCCGCCCAAGTTCCGCCCGGGCGCGCCCCCAGCGGATCAGGCCGCCATGCTGGGTCTGTACGAACACCTGGAGGGCGAGCTGGACTTCTCCGGCTTCTTCTTCCCGCCCGAGAAACGTCCGAGCATGGTGCGGAACCTGCGGGTGATGCTGGGCCGGGCGCGCATGACCGAGCAGGAGGTGCGGACCTTCCGGGGCGTAGTCACCGCGCTGACGAAGGGGCGGGGCCGGGTCTTGGCGCGGCTCGCCGAAGAGGCCAAGCTCGCCGGAAGCACGGGGAAGAGCGGCGATGAGAACCTGGAAGACGCTGACGGCGGTCGCGGCGGCGATGCTGACCTTGACGGCGGGGTGCCTGGCTAGGGCGCAGGCGGTCTCGCCGCCCGCCGACCCGGTGCATGAGTTCAAGATCGGCCGGCTGGACGCGGCGTCGCTCTGGGATGGCGGCTTCATCTTTCCCAACAACGGCAAGATCATCGGCGTGGACGAGGGCGCCGAGAAGGTCGCCGAGGTCCTCAAGGGCGCCGGCGCGCCGACCGACAAGCTGGAGCTGAGCATCAACGTCCTGCTCCTGAGGACGCCGGGTCGCGTCTGGCTGTTCGACACCGGCAACGGCCCAAAGTCGAACGGCAAGCTGATGGACAGCCTGAAGGCGGCGGGAGTCGATCCGGCGCAGGTGACCGACATCGCCATCAGCCACTCGCACGGCGATCACGTGAACGGCCTGCTTGATGCGTCCGGCGCCCCGGCCTTCCCGAAGGCGAAGATTCGGCTCACCGCGGCCGAGTGGGCGCACATGCAGGGGCAGCCGACGCTGGCGGCGCTGGTGAAGGCGGTCGAGTCCCAGGTCGAGACCTTCCAGCCGGGCGCGCGCCTGTCGCCCGAGGTCACCGCGGTCGAAGTGCGCGGGCACACGCCGGGGCACAGCGCCTACATGATCCAGTCGGGCGGGCAGAGGGTGCTCGCCATCGGCGACACGGCTCACCACTACGTCGTCTCGGTGCGGAAACCTGAGTTCACCATCCAGTTCGATCGGGACGCCCCGACCGCCGAGGCGAGCCGCCGCGCCCTGCTGAAGCGCGCCTCGGATCAAAAGCTGACGGTGTTCGCGCCTCACTTCCTGTACCCGGGCTTGGGGACCGTGCGCCCCGAGAGCGACGGGTACGCCTGGGTTCCGAAGCGCTGAACGGAGCGGACGCGTTGAGACGGCGTGAGTTGCTGGTCGGAGGCCTGGGCGTGACGGTGGCGGGGCGGGCTCAGGCCCAGGCGGCCGACTTCCGGGCGGCCGCGCGCGAGGCTTACGTCTGGGGCCTGCCGCTGATCGAGTTCGCGCGCGTACGGGCCAACGCGCTGCGGAACCTGCCGCCGAACCGCTTCCACCACATGCGACCGCTGGCCAACCACCGCTCCCGCTCAGTGACCACGCCCAACAACGACACGGTCTATTCGACCGGGTTCCTCGACCTGCGGAACGGGCCCGTGACGCTGAACCTGCCCGCCTCGGGCGAGCGGTACCTCTCCGTGCAGCTCATGGACGCCTACACCAACAGCTTCGCCGTGCTGGGCACGCGCACCACGGGGCCGGAGGGCGGCGCCTTCGTGATCGCCGGCCCCCGCAGCGAGGCGCCCGCGGGCGCGGTCCGCTCCCCCACCGACTGGGTGTGGGCGCTCGGCCGGACGCTGGTCGACGGGCCCGAGGACCTGGCGGCCGTCCACAAGGTGCAGGACGGGATCACCCTATCGGGTCCCGCCGGCTCGCCGGCGCCGACCTACGACGTGAACCGGAACGGCCCCGCCATGACGGTGCTGAACACCATCCGCAAGCTGGCCTTCGAGTTCCCCGCCCCCGCCACCGACCGGGCGGTGCTGGCGCGGGCCCGGCTGGCGCTGGTGGATTACGAGAGCGTGCGCCTGACCCGTGAGGCCGTCGAGGCGATCGAGGCGGGGGTCGAGGACGCCCGCCAGCGCCTGCGCGGCGCCGGGGGCCTCGGCGGCGGCGGCCCGGTGATGGACGGCTGGGGCTATCCTCGGGCGGGGCTGGGCGACTTCGGCCAGGACTACGCCTACCGGGCGGCGGTCGCGATCAACGGTTTGGCCGCCCTGCCGCGCGAGGAGGCCATGTACATGCGCCCGATCCCGCCGGGCGGCGGCGGCGCCTTCCCGCCGGGAGCCTGGCGCCTTCGTTTCACCCCGGACCGCCTTCCGCCCTTGCAGGAGCCCGGCGGCTTCTGGTCCCTGACCATGTACCAGGCCGACCCCGACGGGCAGCTCTGGCTGGTGGACAACCCGATCGACCGGTACGCGATCGGCGACCGCACGCCGGGGCTGAAGCGGGGAGCCGACGGCTCGCTCGAGATCCTGCTTTCGCCGGACGACCCGGGCGCGGCCCTCCGCTCCAACTGGCTGCCGGCGCCGCGCAGCCCCTGGACCGTGGTGATGCGGACGTACCTACCCAAGGCGGAGCTGCTGGACGGCCGCTACCGCCTGCCGCCGCTCACGCCCGCCTGAACGGTCAAGCTGGACGCGGCCACGCGTCACCGCGCCGCGCGGCGTCGCCTCGGCTAGACTGCCGCCTTCTCCCCCGGAAGGCCCTTCGACTTTGAACCCGATCGAATGGCTGTTCGGCGCAGCCAGCTTCATCCCGCACGGCGTGTGCTTGGCCTGGCGGCGGGACCTCGTCGCGCTCCACGCCGCCTCCGACCTGATCATCGCGGCGGCGTACTTCGCCATCCCGGTGGTCATCGCCCGGTTCGTCAGCCTGCGTGGGGACCTGACCCAGGGCCACCAGCGGATCGCCTGGCTGTTCGCGGCCTTCATCACCCTTTGCGGCCTGACCCACGTGGCCGGCCTGGTGACGCTCTGGGCGCCGCTCTACGGGGCCCAAGCCCTGATCAAGGCGGCGACGGCGTTGGTGTCGATTTTCACCGCCTTCGCCCTCCTGCCGCTGCTGCCTCAGATCATCAACCTTCCCTCACCGGCGCGGCTGAAAGCCGAGGTGGAGGCGCACAAGATGACCATGGCGGAGTTGGAGACCGTCAAGGCTCAGCTCGAGGCGCAGGTGGCGGAGCGCACGCGCGAGCTGAGCGTCCTGAACCGCCGGTTCGAGACGGCGCTCTCGGGATCGCCCATCGCGGTGTTCGAGCAGGACTCGGACCTTCGCTACACCTGGGTCTACAATCCCCAGCTGGGTCTCTCGGCCGAGGACCTGCTCGGCCGCAGCGACGAGGAGGTGTTCGCCGGAGACGCCTCACCGTTCGCGGCGCCCAAGCGGGCGGCGCTCGAGCAAGGGGCCCCCATGCGGGTGGAGACGCCCATTCCGGTTCCCGGCGGCGAACCGCTCTGGTTCGACCTGAAGACGCGGCCCGTGGAGCTGCCGGACGGTCGCCCGGGGCTCATCTCGACCGCCGCCGACATCACGCCGCAGAAGCGCCAGCAGGCCGAACTGGCCATCCTCATGCGCGAGCTGAACCATCGGTCCAAGAACCTGCTCGCCATCGTCCAGAGCATCGCCCGGCAGACCGCGGCGGGGCTGGCGGTGCCGGCGGAGTACCTGGACCGGCTGGGCGCACGCCTTCGCTCCCTGGCCGAGGCCCACGACGCGCTGGTGGCGCGCCAGTGGCGCGGCGCGGCCGTCGACGAGCTCGTCCGCGGCCAGCTCCGGCATCTGGTCGGCGACGGCGACGAGCGGGTGCGCATGACGGGGAATCCGGTGGAGCTGAAGCCGGAGCAGGCCTCCTATGTGGCGCTGGCTCTCCATGAGCTGGGGGCCAACGCCGCCAAGTACGGCGCCTTGTCGACCGATGCGGGCCGGGTGGACATCGACTGGCGGGTGGAGCCCAACGCGGACGGCGAGTCGCGCTTCATGCTGGAGTGGCGCGAGAGCGGCGGGCCGACCGTGGCGACGCCCGAGCGCCGGGGATTCGGACGCCAGATCCTGGAGCTGCTCACGCCCCGCGCGCTGGGCGGCGAGGCGAGCTGCGGCTTCCCGCCCGACGGGATGCGCTGGAACCTCTCGATCCCCGCCTGAGGGTTCAGGTCTTTTGCGCCGTGGAGAGGAGCCGCAGGGCCGTCGCGACGTCCTTGTCGCTGAAGGGCTTTTCGAAGACGGCGAGCGCGCCGGCCCGGTCGGCGGGCACGTGCTCGCGGTTGCCGGTGACGAACACGGCCCGGATCCCGTGCTCCTCGCAAAGGGTGCGGCAGATGCCCGGGCCGGACAGGCCGTCCTTCAAGCTGACGTCGATGAGGGCGGCGTCGGGACGCTCCGCGTCGGCCAGCCGCAGCGCCTGTTCCCGCGTCTCCGCAACGCCGACGACCTGATGCCCCGCGCTCTGGACAAGCTGCTCCAGATCAAAGGCGATGAACGGTTCGTCCTCGACGAGCAGAATCTTCATCCAGCATCCTCGGGGTGCGACATTCCGCCATAGCTGTGTCGGCCACCGTGCACAACGGGCGCCAGAGTCATTTGACAGGCTCATCCACACCGCTCATAAGCCCGCCCTTCGCGCGGCCGGGTCCACCTGGGCGCGTGAGCCATGACGGGTGACGCGCAAGCCGCCGTTGAGATCGCCGCCCCACCTCGGGACGGCCGGATCGCGTCGAACATACGGATCGAGACATGTCCAAGCGCCACAGCGCGAAGTACAAACTCGACCGGGCTATGGGCGAGAACCTCTGGGGCCGCCCGAAATCCCCGGTCAACAAGCGTTCCTACGGCCCTGGCCAGCACGGCCAGCGGCGCAAGTCCAAGATCAGCGACTTCGGCCTGCAGCTGCGCGCCAAGCAGAAGCTGAAGGGCTACTACGCCAACATCACCGAAAAGCAGTTCCGTCGGACCTACGACGAGGCGTCCCGCCGCAAGGGCAACACCTCCGAGAACCTGATCGGCCTGCTGGAGACGCGGCTGGACGCGGTGGTCTACCGCGCCAAGTTCGTGCCGACCCCCTGGGCGGCGCGCCAGTTCGTCAACCACGGCCACGTCACGGTGAACGGCAAGCGGGTGAACATCCCGTCGTTCCGGGTGAAGCCGGGCGACGTGGTGGAGGTGCGCGAGCGCTCCCGCAACATGGCCCTGGTGCTCGAAGCCCTGCAGTCGGGCGAGCGCGACGTGCCGGATTACATCGAGACCGACGGCAAGTCCTCGGCCAAGCTGATCCGCATTCCGGAGCTGGCCGAAGTGCCCTACGCCGTGAAGATGGAGCCCAGCCTGGTGGTCGAGTTCTACGCCTCCTAAGCGCGGCCGACACGACCTGAGAACGATCGAGGGCCTCCGGCGACGGGGGCCCTTTTTCGTGGGCGGTGCTTCGGGCTAGGTCGGCGGATGCGCCGGTTCCTGCTGCTCTGCCTCGCCTTGCTCCTGCCTTCGCTCGCGCAGGCCCAGCCCGCCGACCTGGTGCTCTGGGGCGGGCCGATCCGTACGGCGGACGACGCGCGGCCGACGGCGCAGGCCGTCGCGGTTCGCGGCGGGCGCATCATCCACGTCGGCCTCCGGGCGCAGGCGGCCGGGCTGGTCGGTCCCAAGACCCAGGTCGTGGACCTGCGCGGCGCGGCGCTGTTCCCGGGTTTCGTGGACGCTCACGCCCACCTGCGCGGCATCGGCGAGCGCGAGCTGACGCTGAACCTGGAGGGCACGCCCTCGCTGGCCGCCCTGGTGGAGCGCGTGCGGGCCGAGGTCGCCAGGACCGCCCCGGGCGGCGTGATCGTCGGACGGGGCTGGATCGAGACCGCCTGGCCGGAGAAGCGCTTCCCCACCGCCGCCGACCTCGACCGCGTGTCGCCCAACAACCCCGTCCTGCTGGGACGAGCCGACGGCCACGCCCTGGTCGCCAACAGCGCCGCCCTGCGCCGCGCGGGCGTGGACGGCCGAACCCAGGCGCCGTCCGGGGGCGAGATCCTGAAAGACGCCGCGGGCCGGCCCGCCGGCATGCTGATCGACAACGCCATGCAGCTCGTCGCCGCGCTCCAGAGCCGGCCGACGCCCGAGCAGGCCGCCCGCGCCTACGAGACCGGCGGCCAAGTCTACGCCCGCTACGGCTGGACCGGGGTGCACAACATGGGCGCGCCCTTCGAGGACCTCGCTCTCATCGAGCGGCTGAGCGCGGAGGGCCGGCTGCCGATCCGCGTGCACAACGCCGTGGACCAGGCCGACCTCGACAAGCTGATCGCCGCTGGGCCTCGCCGCTCCGCCGACGGACGGATCGTCACCCGGGCCGTGAAGCTCTACGCCGACGGTGCGCTCGGCTCACGCGGGGCGGCGCTGCTGGAGCCCTACGCCGACGCGCCGGCCAGCCGCGGCCTGCTTCGCCTGCGACGGGAGGAGGCGCTCGTCTTTTGCGCAAGGCCGAGGCGGCCGGCGTGCAGGTGGCCACGCACGCCATCGGCGACCGGGCCAACCGGTTGGTGCTGGACTGGTACGCCGAGGCGCTGAGGGGGCGGCCCGCCAAGGACCGTCGCTGGCGCGTGGAGCACGCCCAGATCGTGGAGCCCGGCGACATCCCGCGCTTCGCCCGCCAGGGGGTGATCGCCTCCATGCAGCCGAGCCACGCCATCGGCGACCTCCACTTCGCGCCCGCTCGGCTGGGCCAGGAACGCCTGGAGGGCGCCTACGCCTGGCGCTCGCTGCTGGACGCCGGCGCGCGCGTGGTGGGCGGCTCGGACGCGCCCGTCGAGCGGGGCGACCCGCTGATCGAGTTCTACGCCGCGGTCGCGCGCAAGGACCTGAAGGGTTTCTCGGGCGCGGGCTGGCGCCCCCAGGAGGCGCTGAGCCGGACGCAGGCGCTCAAGCTGTTCACCGCCTGGCCGGCCTGGGCCGCATTCCAGGAGCAGGAGCTTGGCAGCCTGACGGTCGGCAAGCGCGCGGACCTGACCGTCTTCTCGGCCGACCTGATGACGGTCGAGCCCGCCGCTATCCCGAAATCCCGCGCGTTGCTGACCGTGGTGGACGGCCAGATCGTCCACCGGGCGTCGGGTTGGTGACGGGCGGTCTGCTCAGGCGAGGGCCGGCCCGGTGTAGCGGGCGCGCGGGCGGATGAGGTCGCCGACCTCATGCTGCTCGATCGCGTGGGCCAGCCAGCCCGCGGCGCGGCCGGCAGCGAACAGGGCGAACGGCGCGTCGGGGGGCAGGCGGCACGTCGCCGTCAACGCGGCGAGGGCGTAATCGATGTTGGGCCGGACGCCCTTCTCCCCCTCCAGCGCCTCGGCGACCTCAGCGTAGATGGCCGGCGGCTCGAAGCCGGCCAGCAGCGCCTTCGCCCGGACATCGCCCGCGGGATAGAGGGCGTGGCCGAACCCCGGAACGCGTCCGCCCTCAGCCAGGCGCGCCAGCACGGCGGCTCGACCGCCCCTCTGTTGGGCGGCCGCCATGAAGGCCTGCACCTGGGCGGTCATGCCCCCGTGCAGCGGCCCGGTGAGCGCGCAAAGCCCCGCCAGCACGCTGGCGGCCAGGGACGCCCCCGTGGACGCCGCCACGCGGGCGGTGAAGGTCGAGGCGTTCAGCTCGTGGTCGGCGGTCAGCACGAGGGCGCGGCGGATCAGGTCGGGTGCGGCGCCTTCCGCCCGCCAAGCGCGCGCCAGCCGCAGGTGCGCCGGGCCTCGCGCCGGCCCCGCCAGCGCGGTGACCACCAGCTCCAGCACCTCCGCCGCCTCACGTCGCAGCGACTGAGGCGCGTCGTCTCGCCGGCCGGGACCCGCCGCGTGCCGGGCCAGCGCGGCCATGATGCGGGTGGCGGCGTGGCCCGTGACCGGCGGCGGCGGCGTCGGGCCGGGGGGCTCGCCCGCCGACGGCGTCCCCCACAGCAGCCGCGCCACGCTCTCCAGCGTCTCGCTCTGGGCGAGCGCGACGGCGTCGCGTCCGCGGTAGATGAGCCGGCCGTCGATCACCGTCGACACGGCGGACGGCACGACCGGATCGCCCCACGACAACGCGCCGGCCGCGACGGCGGCCCGCCCCCGCCGCTTGCGGGCGACCAGCCGATCGACGTCGTTCGACGCGTAAAGGCTGCGACGAGGATCGGCCGGATCCGGCCTGACGCCGACCCGGCCTCGGCTCACGTAGGCGTAGAGCGTCTGAGGCTTCACGCTCAATCGCCCCAGCGCTTCGTTCGCGCTCAACCACACGGGCATGGACCGCCGCTCCGGCTGCTTCGGGGCATGTTGATCGTATTGATCAAGATGGACAAGGCGGCGCCTCGGGCGTCGTATCGCAGTGCAGCAAGGAGGCCGTGCGATGAGCGAGTCCCACAACAGCGGTCTGGACGGGGTGGTGGCGGCGGCGACCGTGCTGTCGCTGGTCGACGGGGCGAACGGCCGATTGGTGATCCGGGGGGCTTCCCTGGACGAACTGGCGGGGCGCACGAGCTTCGAAGCGCTGGTGCGCCGTTTGCTGGACGGTTTCTTCGAGCTGCCGGACGAGCCCACGTTCGGCCGGGCGCTCGGGCTCGCGCGACAGGAGGCCTTCGCGGCGGCGCCGGTTCTGGACGCGACCGTGCTGGCCCTGCCCCCCTACGAAGCTGTCCGTGCGCTGACGGCCCGCCTGCCGGACGGACAGAGCCTCTTGGACGCCTTGCGCCTGCTCGCCGCGCCCGCGGTGTTCGGGCCCATGGTCGTCCGCGCCCAGGCCGGCGCGGCGCCAGTCGCGCCCGATCCCGCCGCCGGTCATTCCGCCGACATCCTGCGCATGCTGCGGGGGCGGGCTGCGTCCGCCGGCGAAGCCGGGGCGCTGGACGCCTACCTCGTCACGGTGTCGGACCATGGGCTGAACGCCTCCACCTTCACAGCGCGGGTGATCGCCTCCACGGGCGCAGGGCTGGCCTCGGCGGTGCTCGGCGGCATGGGCGCGCTCTACGGGCCGCTGCACGGGGGGGCGCCGGGGCCGGTGCTGGACATGCTGGACGCCATCGGCGCGGCGGAGGCGGCGGAGGCCTGGCTGGACCGGGCGATCGGGTCGGGCGAGCGGCTGATGGGCTTCGGCCACCGCATCTACCGGGTCCGCGATCCGCGGGCGGACGCTCTGAAGGCGGCCCTGGCCCGCCTCGACCCCGACGCTGGCCGGCTGCGGCTGGCCGAGGCGGTCGAGCAGGCCGCGCTGGCGGTGCTCCGCCGCCGCAAGCCGGGGCGGCCGCTGGAGACCAACGTGGAGTTCTACACCGCCCTTCTGCTGGAGGCGCTCGGCTTCCCGCGCGCCCTGTTCACCGGGGTCTTCGCCATGGGCCGCACGGCCGGGTGGCTCGCCCACGCCCGCGAGCAGGCCGCCACCGGCCGCCTGATCCGGCCCGAGAGCCGCTACGTGGGACCGCAACCGCAGGCGCCCCTGGCCGCTTGACGCCCCGACGGCGCTGAGCTCAGGCCGATGCGGTGACGCTGCGGGGCGGGCGGCTCGCGTTGGCCACGCCGGCGAGGATCAGCGCGAGCGCGGCGTAGGCGGTCCAGCCGGGGCGCTCGCCGAGCAGCGCCACGCCCACCAGCGTCGCCCAGACCGGCGACAGGTAGGTCGCGAAGCTGCCGAACACCGGCCCGCGCCGGTGCACCAGCCACACCCAGCCGGCGGACGCCAGGCCGGTCGGGCCTACGCCCAGAAACAGGATCGCGTTGAACGGTGCCGCTCCGGGCCAGTGCGGCGCGCCCGCCTGGATCAGCGCCAAGGGCGTCGCCGTGAGCGCGCCGGTCAGGCAGAACACGAAGGCGCCTGTCGTCGCCGCGACAGGGGGCGACTGGCGGGTCAGGATCGAGCCCACGGCGTAACCGATCCCGCCGAGCAGCCCGCCGAGCAGCGCCAGCGTCGCGCCGCCGCCGCCCGCTCCGCTCTGCAGCACGGCCCCGAGGCTCGGTCCGACGAGCATGACGATCCCGATGAAGCCCAGGCCGACGCCGACGGCCTTGCGGCCCGTCAGTCGGTCGGTCCTCACGAAAAGGTGGGCGAGCAGGGCCGTGAACACGGGCGTCGCGCCGCTGCAGATGGCCACGACGGCGCTCGGCAGCCGCGTGGAGGCGAAGGCGAAGAGCAGGAACGGCAAGGCGGTCCCAATCACGCCGACGCCCGCGTACCAGGCCCAGCGGATGTCCGGACGAGGCCACAGAGCCGGCGCCCGCTCCCGGCGCCAGACCATGACGGCCCCCAGCGTCAGGGCGCCGACCCAGAGCCGCCCGGCCACGACCCAGACGGGCTCCAGCGCGCCGACGGCGGTCTTCAGGGCGGCGAAGGCGGAGCCCCACACCACGACCAGCACGAACAGCACGGTCCAGTCGAACAGGCGGTCGCGGCTCATCCTGCCGCGCGCTTAGCCCGGCTTGGCGACCGCCGCACACGAAAACGGCGCGGAGCTCGCGCTCGCGCCGTCTCGCTTGGTTGTCAGGACGGCTTAGCGGCGGCGATCGCCGTAGCCGTACCCGTAATCCCGATCGTCCTCGCGGTCCCACCGCTGGTCGGGATCCCGCCGCTCGAAGCGGACGCGGTTCTGGAGGTGGTCCACGCGGCGGCTCAGATCTTCCCACTCCCACCGGTTCAGCCCGTCATAGGCGTAGCGGTGATGCAGGTTGGCGACATTGTTCAGGTCGCGCCGCAGCAGGGCGGCCTCGCGCCGGGTCAGGTCGCCGCGATACAGGCCGCGGTCGATCCGCTGCTCGATACGGTCCAGGCGCGCCTCGATCGGCTGGCCGCGACCCTGGCCGTAGGCTTGATTGGAGCCGTAGCGCTGCTGGGCTTCGGCGGCGCCGAAGGAGGCCGCGAGCGACGCGGCGGCCAGTCCGGCGATCATCAGTCGTTTCATCGGGTCATCTCCTTGGACGACGGGTGGCGAGGGCGGCTGCCCCCATGGCGACCGTTCTAGCGACCCGCGGCTGAGCCCAGGCTGAACCGCGCCGTGCAGCTTTCGTTCACCGAGCTGAACCGTCGGCGGGCCGCCCGGTTTCCGCTGGCGCCCGAGCGCGAACCGTGCTTCTAGGCGCGCGGGCCACGCCCTCCCAACGGGGCGCTGCCCATCTGCAAGGATGGGAGACGAACGATGACCACCCCCGCCAAGCCGGCGGCGAAGCCGGCTCGACCTGAGTTTTCATCCGGCCCTTGCGCCAAGCGCCCCGGATGGTCCCCCGACAAGCTGAACGGAGCGGTGGTCGGCCGCTCGCACCGCGGCAAGCCCGGCAAGGCGCGCCTGCAGGAGGCGATCGCCCAGACGCGGGCGGTGCTCCAGGTGCCCGACAGCCACCTGATCGGCATCGTTCCCGCCTCCGACACCGGCGCCGTGGAGATGGCCATGTGGTCCATGCTCGGCGCGCGGCCGGTGCAGATGCTGGCCTTCGAAAGCTTCGGCAAGGACTGGGTGACCGACGCGGTCAAGCAGCTGAAGCTGAAGGACTGCGAGGTGCTGGAGGCGCCTTACGGGGCGCTGCCGGACCTCTCGCGCGTCCGCCCGGACGCCGACGTGGTGTTCACCTGGAACGGCACCACCAGCGGCGTGCGCGTGCCGGACGCCGACTGGATCAGCGCCGACCGCCAGGGCGTGACCATCTGCGACGCCACCTCCGCCGCCTTCGCCCAGTCGCTCGACTGGGCCAAGCTCGATGTGGTCACCTTCTCCTGGCAGAAGGTGCTGGGCGGGGAGGGCGCGCACGGCGTCCTGATCCTGGGCCCGCGCGCCGTGGAGCGGCTTGAGAGCTTCACGCCCGACCGGCCGCTGCCGAAGATCTTCCGCCTGACCAAGGGCGGAAAGCTGAACCGCGAGATCTTCGAAGGCGCCACGATCAACACGCCCTCCATGCTGTGCGTGGAGGACTATCTGGACGCCCTGGGCTGGGCGGCATCCATCGGCGGCCTCTCCGCCCTGCAGGGTCGCGCCGACGCCAACCTGGCCGTGATCGAGCGCTGGGTGGAGCGCACGTCCTGGGTCGATTTCCTGGCCGAGCGCCGGGAGACCCGCTCCAACACCAGCGTCTGCCTGAAGGTGGTGGACCCGGCGATCGCGGCTCTTCCCGCTGACGCCCAGGCCGACTTCGCCAAGCGGCTCGCCTCGCTCCTCGAAAAGGAAGGCGCGGCGTACGACATCGGGGGCTACCGCGACGCGCCGCCCGGCCTGCGCATCTGGTGCGGAGCCACGGTGGACACCGCCGACGTCGAGGCGCTCACGCCCTGGCTCGACTGGGCTTTCGCCACCCTCAGCGCCGAACTGCAACCCGCCTGATCTCATATGCTCCCTCCCCCGAAGTGGGGAGGGACAGGCGCGCCGCAGGCGCGCCAGGGTGGGGAACCGGCACGGACACGCCCCCACCCTGACCCGCTTCGCGGGTCTGTCCCTCCCCACAAGGGGGAGAGAGCGCGCAAGCTGAAGGAAGCTTCTCATGCCTCGCGTCCTGATCGCAGACAAACTCTCGCCCGCCGCCGTCGCCATCTTCGAGCGCCGGGGCGTCACCGCCGACGTCAAGACCGGCCTGTCCAAGGCCGAACTGCTCGAGATCATCCCGCTCTACGACGGCCTGGCCGTCCGCTCGGCCACCAAGGCCGACAAGGACGTGATCGCCGCCGCTACGAACCTGAAGGTCATCGGCCGCGCCGGAATCGGCGTCGACAACGTGGATATCCCCGCCGCGACCGCGGCCGGCGTGGTGGTGATGAACACGCCCTTCGGCAACGCCATCACCACCGCCGAGCACGCCATCGCCTTCCTGTTCGCCCTGGCCCGCGACATCCCCGAGGCCAGCGCCTCCACTCTGGCCGGCAAGTGGGAGAAGAACCGCTTCATGGGCGTGGAGCTCTACGGCAAGACCCTGGGCGTCATCGGCTGCGGCAACATCGGCTCGATCGTCGCCGACAGGGCGAACGGCCTGAAGATGAAAGTGGCCGCCTACGACCCGTTCCTGTCGCCCGAGCGCGCCGTCGAGCTCGGTGTGGAGAAGGTGGAGCTGGACGAGCTGCTGGCCCGCGCCGACTTCATCACCCTGCACACGCCGCTCACCGACAAGACCCGCAACGTGCTCGGCCGCGAGAACCTGCTGAAGACCAAGAAGGGCGTTCGGATCGTCAACTGCGCGCGCGGCGGCCTGGTGGACGAGGCGGCGCTGCGCGAACTCCTGGACAGCGGCCACGTGGCGGGCGCCGCCTTCGACGTGTTCGTCCAGGAGCCGGCCAAGGAGAACGTGCTCTTCGGCGCGCCGAACTTCATCGCCACCCCGCACCTGGGCGCCTCCACCAACGAGGCCCAGGAGAACGTGGCCCTGCAGGTCGCCGAGCAGATGAGCGACTACCTGCTGACCGGCGCGGTCACGAACGCCCTGAACAGCCCCTCGGTGACGGCCGAGGAGGCGCCGCGCCTGAAACCCTTCATCGAACTCGCCGGCAAGCTGGGCGCCTTCGCCGGTCAGATGATCGACGCCGACCTGCGCGCGGTGGAGGTCGCCTACGTCGGCGAGGTCGCCAAGCTGAACGTCAAGCCGCTGACCGCCGCCGCGTTGGCCGGCGTTCTCCAGCCCATGCTGTCGGGCGTGAACATGGTGTCGGCGCCGGCGATCGCGCAGTCGCGCGGCGTGGCCGTCGCCGAGAGCCGCCAGGAGCTGTCGCCCGTCTACGAGAGCCTGATCCGCATCACCATCACCTCCGAGAACGGCGAGCGCGCCTTCGCCGGCGCCTTGGTGGCCGGCGCGCCGCGGGTCGTGGAGATCAAGGGCATGGACCTGGACGCGCCCTTCAGCCCGGCGATGCTGTACGTGAACAATCTGGACAAGCCGGGCTTCATCGGCGCGCTGGGTCAGATGCTGGGCGACGCTCAGATCAACATCGCCACCTTCAACCTGGGCCGCACGGGCGCAGGTGGCGACGCCATCGCCCTGGTCGGCGTCGACCAGAAGCCCGCCGACGAGCTGGTCGCCCAGGTCGCCGCCCTGCCCCAGGTGAAGGAGGTCCGGGCGCTGGCGTTCTAGTCGTGTTAGCGTGGTTGCATGAGCATCGAGCAGCTGTTCAGCGCGGCCAACGCGTTTGCTCTCCTGGGATGGTTCGCCCTGCTTCTGGCGCCGCTGCGCCCCGAGACGCTCATCACCGCAGCGCGTTGGGTCGCAGCGATTCTCGTCGGCGGCTATACGGTCCTGGTTCTGGACGCACTCCGTCGCGGAGGTGGCGCGCCGCTTGAGAACTCGCTCTTCAGCGCCGCGGGCCTGGCGGAGCTGTTCAGCCGGCCCGGAGCGTTGCTGATCGGCTGGGTGCACTATCTGGCGTTCGATCTCTGGGTCGGAGCCTGGATCGCCGAGGATGGCGCGCGCCGACGCATCCCGCACTGGGTTCTTGCTCTGGTTCTCGTGCCCACTTGGCTGGCAGGTCCGATCGGACTGCTGATCTACCTGATCATCGCTGCCATCCGGCGCGCGCCCGCTAGAGGATGAACCGGCTCAGGTCGGCGTTCTTGGCCAGGGCGCCCACCCGATCGCGGACATAGTCGCCGTCCACCTTCACCGTCTGGCCGCCGAGATCAGCGGCGCGGAAGCTGACGTCCTCCACCACCTTCTCCAGCACCGTCTGCAGCCGGCGGGCGCCGATGTTCTCGACGCTGCCGTTCACCTCGACGGCCGCGTCGGCCAGGGCCTCGATAGCGTCCTGGGTGAAGTCCAGCGTCACCTGCTCGGTCGCCATCAGCGCCTGGTGCTGGCGGATCAGGTTGGCTTCCGGCTCGGTCAGGATGCGGCGGAAGTCGTCGCGGGTCAGCGCCTTCAGCTCCACCCGGATCGGCAGCCGCCCCTGCAGCTCGGGCAGCAGGTCGCTGGGCTTGGCGACGTGGAAGGCGCCCGAGGCGATGAACAGGATGTGGTCGGTCTTCACCGGTCCATGCTTGGTGGAGACCGTCGTCCCCTCGATCAGCGGCAGCAGGTCCCGCTGCACGCCCTCGCGGCTGACGTCGGCGCCGCCGACGCGGTCGGTGCGGCTCGCCACCTTGTCGATCTCGTCGATGAAGACGATGCCGTGGTTCTCCGCCAGGCTGACCGCCTCGGTCGTCAGCGCGTCGGTGTCGAGCAGCTTGTCGCTTTCTTCGGCGATGAGCGGCGCGTGAGCCTCGCGGACCGTCAGCCGGCGCGTCTTGGTGCGCCCGCCGAACGCCTTGCCCAGCACGTCCGATAGGTTCAGCACCCCGACCGAGCCCTGGCCCGGCAGGTCGAGCCCCTGCAGCGGGGAGGAGGTGTCCGCCATGTCGACTTCGACCTCCTTGTCGTCGAGCTCGCCCGCCCGCAAGCGGCGCTGGAAGGCCTCGCGAGTGGCGGGCGAGGCGCCCGGCCCGACCAGCGCGTCCAGGATGCGGGACTCGGCCGACTTCTCGGCTCGCGCTCGGACCTCCGTCCGGCGCTTCTCGCGCACCAGGCCGATGGCCGCCTCCACCAGGTCCCGGACGATCTGATCCACGTCGCGGCCCACGTACCCGACCTCGGTGAACTTGGTCGCCTCCACCTTCAGGAACGGCGCCTGGGCCAGCCGCGCCAGCCGGCGCGCGATCTCTGTCTTCCCCACGCCCGTGGGGCCGATCATCAGGATGTTCTTGGGCGTGACCTCATTGCGCAGGTCCTCGGGCACGCGCTGCCGCCGCCAGCGATTGCGCAGGGCGATGGCGACGGCGCGCTTGGCGTCATGCTGGCCGACGATGAAGCGGTCGAGCTCGGAAACGATCTCGCGGGGGGAGAACTCGGTCACTGGGCCTCGGGGTGTAGGTTCATCACGGAGAACACTGCGGGAACACGGAGTAAACGGCGTTCAGAGCACGAGCCGCCGAAGCCCGTCCTTCAGCAGGACGGTGTTGAAGTTGATCAGATAGCCGAGCCTCCGCTCGGCGAAGCGGAGATAGGTGAGCACCTGGGCGGAATGGATAGGCGCCAGAGCGTCGATCGCTTTCACTTCGATGATCACCTCGTCCTCCACAAGCACGTCCAGCCGGTAGCCGACGTCCAGCCGGACGCTGCCGTACACGACCGGGACCGCGGCCTGTTGCCTGACCTTGAGGCCCGCCTGCCGGAGTTCCTCGGCGAGACACTGCTCGTAAGCGTTCTCGAGCAGGCCGGGACCAAGCGTCCGGTGAACACGGAAGGCCGCGTCCACCACCGCTGAGCCAATGTCGTTCAGGCCGGTCGGCAACGGCGGGCGCCCTCTGTGTTCTCCGTGCAACCGCCGTGTCCTCCGTGATGAACCGGTGGGTTCAACACCAGCTATGTGCTGCTCAGCCGTTCGGGAAGCGCAGCATCAACAGGACGTCATAGCCCTCGCTGTCCTTGACCACCTCGGTGGGGGTGAAGCCCGCCTTGGCGTAGGCGCGGATGGCGCGTCCGTTCTCCGGGTCCGGGTCGACGCCGACCACCGGCGCGCCGGCTGCGAGCAGGCCGTCAACGTGCTGGCGGATGAACGCCGAGCCGTGCCCGACGCCGATCATCTCGGGCACGCCGACGAACTGGTCGATGAACCGGGCGCCCTCGGGCTGGCCGAACGCATGCGGCCACCAATGGCGCAGATCGTAATCCTGGATGTAGGCGAACGGACGACCCGCGTGCTCGACCACCCACTTGGCCGTGAGCGGGTTCGCCAGGTCCTCCCGCAGCAGCTCGGTCTCGAAGTCCGGGTCGCCCCACCAGGCCCGGACCTCCGGCTCCTGCATCCAGAGGTGCAGCATGGGCAGGTCGTCCGCCGTGAGCGGGCGGAAGGCGTAGCTCACGCCTCGATCCGCTCCACGACCAGAGCGGCGTTGGTGTAGACGCAGATCTCCGCGGCGATGGCCATGGCGCGCCGGGCGACGGTCTCCGCGTCCAGGTCCGTCTCCATCAACGCCCGCGCCGCGGCCAGCGCGAACTGCCCGCCCGAGCCGATCGCCGCCACGCCGTGCTCGGGCTCCAGCACGTCGCCCGCGCCGGTGATCGTGAGCAGGTGCTCGCGGTCCGCCGCGATCAGCATGGCCTCCAGCCGTCGAAGGTAGCGATCCGTCCGCCAGTCCTTGGCCAAGTCCACGCAGGCGCGGGCCAGCTGCTCGGGATACTGCTCCAGCTTGGCCTCCAGCCGCTCCAGCAGGGTGAAGGCGTCCGCCGTGGCGCCGGCGAAGCCGCAGACCACGCGGCCCTCGGCGATCCTGCGCACCTTGCGGGCGTTGCCCTTGACCACGGTCTGCCCGAGGGAGACCTGACCGTCGCCGGCAACCACGGTGACCCCGCCCTTGCGCACCGCGAGAATGGTGGTGCCGTGCCAACCGGGCCCGGAATCGCTAGCTGACTGCATCGGCCGCATGTGGCGGCTCGCCGGAGCTTCATCAATGCCCAAGTTCTCCGACGGGGAGGTGGAGCGCTACGCCCGCCACCTCGTCCTGCGCGAAGTCGGCGGGCCGGGGCAGCAGAAGCTGAAGGCCGCGCGCGTGCTGATCGTGGGCGTCGGCGGGCTTGGCGGGCCCGCGGCGCTGTACCTGGCCGCGGCCGGCGTGGGCGTGCTCGGGCTGGCCGATCCCGACGCGGTCAGCCTGTCGAACCTGCAGCGTCAGGTGCTGTTCGACACCCACGATCTCGGCAGCGCCAAGGTGGAGGCGGGCGGCCGGCGGCTGGTGGACGTGAACCCCCATGTCGAGGTCGAGGCCTACGCCGCGCGGGTGGAGCCCCGGAATGCGGTGTCGCTGGTCAGCGGCTACGACGTGGTCCTCGACGGCACCGACGACTTCGAAACGCGCGCCGCGGTGAACGCGGCGTGCGTGGCCTCCGGCAAGCCGCTGGTCAGCGGTGCGCTCGGTCGCTGGACTGGGCAGGTCGGCGTGTTCGCTGGGCGGCCCTGCTGGCGCTGCCTGGTGCCCGAGACGCCGATCGAGCCGGAGACCTGCGCCGCGGTCGGCGTGGTCGGCGCCCTGGCGGGGGTGGTCGGCTCGTTGATGGCTCTGGAGGCCGTGAAGCTGACCACGGGCGCGGGCGAAGCGCTGCTGGGGCGTCTGCTCATCTACGACGGGCTGGCGGGCGCCGCCCGGGTGTCGACGGTGCGGGCCGATCCTCAGTGCCCCGTGTGCGGCTAGGCCGGATGGCGCGCGGCCGCTAAACCCCGGCCATGAGCGAGACAGCGCCCACGGCCGACCCCTCCGCCGGCGTCTTCGTCGGGCGGGAGCACCAGCTGCCCGTGCGGGTGTACTACGAGGACACCGACTTCACCGGGGTGGTCTATCACGCCAACTACGTCCGCTACTTCGAGCGCGGGCGGAGCGACTTCCTGCGGCTGGCGGGCGTCAGCCACACCGACCTGCTGGAGTCGGACGCGCCATCCGCCTTCGTGGTCACCCGCATGGAGATCGACTTCCGTCGCCCGGCGCGGATCGACGACGCCCTGCTGGTCCGAACGACCTACGACACGGTCAAAGGCCCGCGCCTGTTCGTCACCCAGCGGATCACCCGCGGCGAGGAGGTCATCGCCGTCGCCGACGTGCACGCCGCCTGCATCGATCTGCAGGGCCGGCCGCGGCGGCCGCCGGCCGGTCTTCCCGAAAGATTGAAACCTTGGCTGCTGCCATAAGCCTTGATTTCGCCTGCAGGGTGACTCAGGCAAGGGCGGTTCCCTCCGCAGCCGAAGAGAGTCATGCAGCCAGACGCCCTGAGCGCCGCCGACTTCTCCGCGCTTGAGCTGTTCCTTCGCGCCACCTGGGTGGTGAAGGGCGTGATGATCGGCCTGCTTCTCGCCTCGCTCTGGTCCTGGACCATCATCCTGGACAAGGCGTTCCGCTTCGCCGCCCTCAAGCGCGAGGCCGACCGCTTCGAGGACGAGGTGAACTCCGGCCGCCCGCTCGACGAGGTGGCGGCGTCCGCCGGCGAGCGACCCCGCCACGCCCTGCCGCGGATGCTCCAGGCCGCCCTGCGCGAGTGGCGCGACGCCCGCGCCCGGGGCGGCGTCGACGCCTTCACCACCCAGCGGATCGACCGGGGGCTGGACAGCATCATCGCCCGCGAGAGCACCCGGGTGGAGGACGGCCTCGGCAGCCTGGCGATCGTCGCGACCGCCTCGCCCTTCATCGGCCTGTTCGGCACGGTGTGGGGAATCATGAACGCCTTCCAGGCCATCGCCATCCAGCGGAACACCAACCTGACGGTCGTAGCCCCGGCCATCGCGGAGGCGCTGTTCGCCACCGCCGTCGGGCTGGTCGCGGCCATCCCGGCCTACATCGCCTACAACAAGTTCTCCGCCGACGCGGCGCGCTACACCGCCCGTCTCGAGGGGTTCGCAGACGAGCTGGTGGCCGCCATCACCCGCCGGGGTCCCTGACGCGTGGCGACCGCGGGCCAGACCCACGACAGCATGGAGGGCCACCGCGGCGGCCGCCGTCGCCGCCGTGGCCGTCGCGGCGCGCTCAGCGAGATCAACGTGACGCCGATGGTCGACGTCATGCTGGTGCTGTTGATCGTCTTCATGGTCTCGGCGCCCCTGCTGACGGTCGGCGTGCCCGTGGAGCTGCCCAAGACCGAGGCCGGCGCGCTGGACGAGCAGGTCGAGCCGCTGACCGTCTCGATCCAGGCGGACGGGCGCATCTTCATCCAGGAGACCGAGACCCCCTTCGCCCAGCTCGGGCCGCGCGTGGAGGCCATCGCGGGAGAGGTCCGGGACAAGCCGATCTACGTCCGCGCCGACGGCCGCGCGCCCTACGCTCGCGTGGCGGAGGTCATGGCCCGGCTGTCGGGCGCCGGATTCACCTCGATCGGGCTGATCACCGACACCGGCCCGCCGGCGGGCGAGGGCTAGGCCGTGGCCTTCGCCGAGCGCAGTCCCGCGATGGCCGGTTCGGCCGTACTGCACGCGGGCCTTGCGGCCGCCGCTCTGCTGTCGTTTCCCGTCGCCAAGGAGGCGGCCAAGCTGCAGACCGCCATTCCGGTCACGATCATCGCTGCGGCCCCCGCCGCCGAACTCCGCCCCGCCGTCGAGGCGGACGACCCGCGGGAGGCCGCCGTGGAGACACCCGTCCCCGACGCATCGCCCGAGCCGCCGGCCGCCGTGCAGGCGCCGGAGCCTTCGCCGGCTCCGCCTCCACCCGCCCCCGCGCCTAAACCGGCTCCCACCCCGCCTGCGCCCAAACCGGCGGCGAAGCCGGAGCCCAGGCCGGCCCCGCCGAAGCCGACGCCTCCGAGACCGGCGCCGCCCAAGCCCGCGACCTCGAAACCCGCGCCCGCCGCGCCCAAGCCGGCGCCCACGAAACCTGCGCCGCCAGCAGCGAAGCCGACGGCGGCCAAGCCTGCCGCCTCGAAACCGGCTGCGGCCGCCGCCAGGCCGGCGGCCAAGCCCGCCGATGGCGACGACTTTCTGGCGGCCCTCAGCTCCGATCTCGCGAAGGCGGCCGGGCCGGCCCACTCTTCCGCTCCCAAGGGGGCGGCGCAGCCCCGGACGGCCCCCGCCGCGGCCCGCGGCTCTGGCGGGTCGAGCGCTGACCTGCTCGGTCCCGTGGTCAGCCGGATCCAGCGCGGGTGGAATCCCAACTGCGGCGTGCCGGGCGCGGACGCCATCCGCGTGCGCGTGCGCTTCAGCCTCACGCCCGAAGGGGCGCTGGCGCGCCAACCGGAGCTGCTGGACGGGCAGAACCCCAGCGGCTCATCGCTCGAGGACGTGGCTGCCGCGCGCGCGCTCCGGGCGATCAACGCCGCGGCGCCCTTCAGCGAGCTGCCGGCCGACCGCTACGACGAGTGGCGCAGCTTCACCGCCAACTTCAACGCCAAGCAGGCCTGCGCGAACCGATGACCAGAGCTCACGGCCACGCTGACAAGTTCGAGAGCGCTGAAATTGTCAGCTTCCGTTCATCGCTGGGATCGACGATCCACGGGCAACACCCCACGACCGGCTTCGCGGCCGGCCAAAGAGGGCGGGAGGGTTTCTTGCGGCTGATCGGCGCTTTGTTCCTGGCCCTGCTCGCCCTGCTCTCACCCGCATGGGCCGCCGCGCAGGTCGAGATCGACATCAACGAAGGCAACGTCCAGGCGATGCCTATCGCCATCCCGGCCTTCACCGGCCCGGGCGGGTCCGGCAGCACCATCGGCGCCGACATCGCCCGCGTGGTGACCGCCGACCTGGAGCGCTCCGGCTTCTTCCGGCCGATCGATCCCAACGCCTTCGTCGAGCGGAACCTGGATGTGAACGTCCAGCCGCGCTTCCCGGACTGGCGCGTGATCAACACCCAGGCTCTGGTGAACGGCCAGGCCACGGTCGGCCCCGACGGCCAGCTCCGCGTCGACTTCCGACTGTGGGACGTGATCAACGAGCAGTCCCTGCTGGGGCTCCAGTACACCGCCACGCCCGAGAACTGGAGGCGCATCGCTCACAAGGTGGCGGACGCCGTCTATCAGCGCCTGACCGGCGAGCAGGGCTACTTCGACACCCGCGTCGTGTTCGTCGCCGAGAGCGGGCCCCGCACCAATCGCGTCAAGCGCCTCGCCATCATGGAGCAGGACGGCGCCGCGCCCCAGTACCTGACCGACGGCAGCTACCTGGTCCTGACCCCGCGCTTCTCGCAGAACAGCCAGGAGATCACCTACGTCGCCATCCGCGACAACAAGTCGAAGGTCTACCTCTTCAACATCGCGACCGGGCGCCAGGAGACCCTGGGCGAGTTCCCCGGCATGGTCTTCGCCCCGCGCTTCAGCCCGGACGGCTCGAAGGTCGCCTTCAGCGTGGAGCGCGGCGGCAACACTGATATCTTCGTCATGAACCTGCGCTCGCGCGGGCTCAGCCGGCTCACCAGCGACCCGGCCATCGACACCTCGCCCTCGTTCAGTCCGGACGGAAGCCGCATCGTCTTCACCAGCGACCGCGGCGGAGGGCCCCAGCTCTACGTCATGGGCGCCGACGGCTCGGGCCAGCGCCGGATCAGCTTCGGCTCGGGCCTCTATTCGACGCCGGTGTGGAGCCCCAAGGGCGACCTGATCGCCTTCACCAAGCAGGCCGGCGGCCGCTTCGGCATCGGCGTGATGAACCCGGACGGCTCGGCCGAGCGCCAGCTCACCTCCAGCTACCTGGACGAGGGCCCGACCTGGTCGCCCAACGGCCGGGTGATCATGTTCTTCCGCGAAACCCAGGGCGGGGACGCCAAGCTCTGGACCGTCGACGTCTCCGGCCGCAACGAGCGCCCAGCGCCTTATCCCGCCAGCGGCTCCGACCCGGCCTGGTCCCCGAACCTGGACTGAGCGGACCAGATGATGCTCGCGCTCCTGATCACGCTGGCGGCTCAAGAGGTAAGCGCTCGGCCGGCCGGCTATGTCGATGAGGAAGCCTTCGTGCGCCTGCGCTGTCCCGGCGGTCCGAAGAAGGCTTCCGAAGACTGCGAGGTGATCAGCGAAGATCCACCTGGCTGCGGGTACGGCAAGATCGCCGTGTCGCTACTGCGAGCAGCACGGACGGCGCGTCCGGTCGAGAACTCTTCAGCAACTGAGGGCTCGGTCGAAATTCCGATCCGGTTCAAGATGCTTGTTCCGCAGCCTTGTTTCCCCAAGACGCCCCAGTAATTCCGTGCGCCAAACCCACCCAGGAGGAGCTTCATGAGCTTCAACACCCGTAGCGCCTTCCGCGTCGCCCTGATCGGGACGGCCGCCCTGTCCATGGCCGCCTGCGCCAGCCGACGCCCGCCGGCCGATCCCCTCGCCGGACAGACGACGCAGCCGCCCGCGGCGCAGACCACCGCTCCGCCAGGCACGGCGCCGACCGGGCCGGTGACTTCGACGCAGACCGGCGCCGCCGTTCCGGGCTCGGTGCAGGACTTCGTCGTCAACGTGGGCGAGCGGGTCTACTTCGATACGGACGAATACGGCATCCGCGCCGACGCGCGCCCGGTCCTGAGCGCCCAGGCGCAATGGCTGAACCGCTATCCGGCCGTCCGGGTGGTGATCGAGGGCAACGCCGACGAGCGCGGCACCCGCGAGTACAACCTGGCCCTTGGCGCGCGCCGCGCCCAGGCCGCCCGCGACTTTCTGATCGCCCAAGGCGTCGCCGCCAGCCGGATCGAGACCGTCTCCTACGGCAAGGAGCGGCCCATCGACGGCGGCGGCGGCGAAGAGGCCTGGGCCCGCAACCGGAACGCCCGCACCGCGATCGGGGGCGGCGCGCGCTGAACACGCTCGCTCCCTCCCCCTTGTGGGGAGGGACAGACGCGCGCGGCGCGTCAGGTGGGGGTGTATGAGGCCAGGGCGCGTGGGTCGCGACAAACGCACCCACCCTGGCCGCTTCGCGGCCTGTCCCTCCCGACAAGCGGGAGGGAGCGTGTAGAGAGGTTGCATGCTTCGACTTCGCACCGCCACCGCGGCCGCCGTCCTGATCCTGGGGCTCGGCGGGACCGTCGCCCTGGCCCAGTCAGCCCAGCCCGTGCAGGAGCCGCCGATCCGGCGGCTCGACCGGCTGGACCGCGCCGTGCGGGAGCTGAACGCCATCGTCCGCCAGGGCGCCGCCACCGGTCGGCCGGTGATCGTCGCGCCCGAGACCCTGCCGGGCGAGTTCGACCAGCTCCGAACGCGACTGGACGACCTCGAGGCGGCCCAGCGCTCCCAGACCAGCACCATCGAGAGCCTGACCGCCGACCTCAACACCGCCCGCCGCACCGCCGAGCAGGCGCAGGCGCAGGCGCGCGACCTGCAGGCCCGCGTCGCCGCGCTGGAGGAAGCCGCGAAAGCCGCCGCCGCCGCCGCCGCCGCGGCGCCCCCTCCCGAAACCGCTGCGCCTGAAGAGACAGCGCCCCCGGCCGCCGCGAGCGCCGCGGAAGCCTTCAAGCGGGCGCGCCAGCAGCTGCTGGAGGGCCACTACGCCGGGGCAGGGACGGCCTTTCAGGCCTACGTGGACCAGTTCCCGACGGACGCGCGCGCGCCCGAGGCCCGGTACTGGCTCGGCGAGACCCTCTACATCCGCGAGGACTATACGGCCGCCGCCCAGGCCTACGCCGGCGCGCTGAAGGGCTGGCCCAAGGCCAGCTGGGCGCCCGACGCGACGGTGAAGCTGGCGAACGCGCTGACCGCGATCCAGCGGACCACCGCCGCCTGCCAGGCGCTGACGGAGCTGGACCGCCGCTACGCCGACGCCTCCGCCGCCGTGAAGGCCCGAGCCAAGACCGCGCGCGGCCGAGCCAAGTGCGCCGCCCCTGCCGCCGCCTGAACTCGAACTCCGCGCCGCCCTCGCGCGCCGGCTGAAGCCCGGCGCGACCACGCCGCTGGCCATCGCGGTGTCGGGAGGCGGCGACTCCATGGCCCTGATGCACATGACGGCGCGATGGGCCGCCGAGCGCCGGCGCGAGCTGCGGGTCTTCACCGTCGACCATGGCCTGCAGCGTGAGAGCGCCGGCTGGGCCGCTTTCGTGGGGCAGCAAGCCTGCGCCATCGGCCTCTACTGTTCGGTGCTCCGCTGGACGGGACCGAAACCCGCGACAGGCCTGCCCGCGGCGGCCCGCGACGCACGCCACCGCCTGCTGGCGGACGCCGCTCGGCAAGCAGGCGCGGCCGTGCTCCTGCTGGGCCACACCGCGGACGACATCGTCGAAGGCGAGCGGATGCGCGCCGAGGGCTCCACGTTGGGGGCCCTGCGGGAGTGGGGCCCATCGCCAGTGTGGCCGGCAGGGCGAGGCCTATTTCTGCTCCGGCCTCTGCTCTCGATCTCCCGAGCGTCTCTCCGGATGTGGCTGACGGCCGAGGGCGTCAGCTGGATCGAGGACCCGGCCAACGCCGACCTCCGCTACGCCCGCTCACGGGCGCGCCGCCACGGCGGTGAACCGCTGAAGGTCTTGGCTTCAGCCGAGACGCCCGTAGCTGGCGCGGACTGCACAGTCACCGACGATGGGCGGATCGTGCTCGATCCCTCAGGGCTCGACAGGCGAACGTTCTCGGCGGCGATCACCTGCGCAGCGGGCGGCGAGGGGCCCATCCGGGCCGAGCGCCTCAAGCGCCTCTTGGATCAGCTCGCCGCGACCGACCCGCTTATCGCCGCCCTGGCCGGGGCCCGCGTCACGGCGGACGAGGGTCAGGTCACCGTGGCTCGCAATCCCGGAGAGCGCGCCCGCGGCGGCCTCGCGCCCCTGCCGCTCGCGCCCGGGCGGCCCGCCGTCTGGGACGGCCGTTTCGAGCTGGTCACCGACACGCCCGGCCTGACCGTCACCGCCCTCGCCGGCCACGCCGCCCGGCTGTCGGGGCCCGAGCGGCAGGCCCTCCGCCGCTATCCCGCCCACGCCCGAGGCGCCTTTCCCGTCGCCATCGACGCCGCCGGCGCCGTCACTTGCCCGCTGCTCGCGCTGCGTCCGGTCCAGGCCTGCTGCCTTGTGGCGGACCGTTTCGCCGCCGCCACGGGCCGCGTTCTCCGCGAACCGTGATCCGCGGCGGATCGCCCCTGAGTTGGCGCGGCGCCGCCCCGGCGCCTATCTTGCCCCCTTGAGGCCGGTCATGGTGCTCGACCATGCCCGCGTGACCCACAACGGGAAGTCCGAATGAACCTGCGCAGCCTGGCGATCTGGGGGGTGATCGGGATCATCCTGATCTCGCTTTACAGCGTCATGAGCCCCGCCCGCGGCGGCGCCACGGGCGAGATCGGCTACAGCGAGGTGCTGGCCAAGATCGACAGCGGCTCTATCCGCGCCGCCACCGTCCAGGGCGAGCGGGTGGTCCTCACCGACGCGGACGACAAGCGCTACACCGCCGTGGTGCCGCCGGCGACCCAGCCCGAGCTCGTCGAGCGCATGGAGTCGAGCGACGTCCGAGTCCGCTTCCAGTCGGCACAGCCCAACATCTTCCTCAGCCTGCTGGGCAGCCTGCTGCCGATCCTGCTGCTGATCGGCTTCTACATCTTCTTCATGCGCCAGATGCAGGGCGGGGCGCGCGGCGCCATGGGCTTCGGCAAGTCCAAGGCCCGGCTGCTGACCGAGAACAAGAACCGCGTCACCTTCGACGACGTCGCCGGCATCGACGAGGCCAAGGAGGAGCTGCAGGAGGTCGTCGAGTTCCTGAAGGACCCGACCAAGTTCCAGCGCCTCGGCGGCAAGATCCCCAAAGGCGCCCTGCTGGTCGGCCCTCCTGGGACCGGCAAGACCCTGACTGCGCGTGCGGTCGCGGGCGAGGCGGGCGTCCCGTTCTTCTCCATCTCCGGCTCGGACTTCGTGGAGATGTTCGTCGGCGTGGGCGCCAGCCGCGTGCGCGACATGTTCGAGCAGGCCAAGAAGAACGCGCCCTGCATCATCTTCATCGACGAGATCGACGCGGTGGGCCGCCACCGCGGCGCCGGCCTCGGCGGCGGCAACGACGAGCGCGAGCAGACGCTGAACCAGCTGCTGGTCGAGATGGACGGCTTCGAGGCGAACGAGGGCATCATCCTCATCGCCGCCACCAACCGCCCGGACGTGCTGGACCCCGCCCTGCTGCGCCCCGGCCGCTTTGACCGTCAGGTCGTGGTGCCCAACCCCGACGTGAACGGCCGCGAGAAGATCCTGCGCGTGCACATGCGCAACATCCCGCTCGCTGCTGACGTGGACGTTCGGGTGATCGCCCGCGGCACCCCCGGCTTCTCCGGCGCCGACCTCGCCAACCTTTGCAACGAGGCGGCCCTGACCGCCGCTCGCCGCAACCGGCGCATGGTCACCCAGAGCGACTTCGAGGAGGCCAAGGACAAGGTCATGATGGGCAGCGAGCGCCGCTCCATGGTCATGACCGAGGAAGAAAAGCGGATGACCGCCTACCACGAGGGCGGCCACGCCCTGGTGGCCCTGACGGTCCCGGCGACTGATCCGGTGCACAAGGCCACCATCATCCCGCGGGGGCGCGCCCTCGGCATGGTCATGCAGCTGCCCGAGCGGGACAAGCTGTCCATGTCCTACGAGCAGATGACCAGCCGCCTCGCCATCCTGTTCGGCGGCCGCGTGGCCGAGGAGATCATCTTCGGCAAGGAGAAGGTGACCTCAGGCGCCTCCTCCGACATCAGCCAGGCCACCAAGCTGGCCCGGGCGATGGTCACCAAGTGGGGCTTCTCCGAGAAGCTCGGCACGGTGGAGTACGGCGAGAATCAGGAGGAGGTGTTCCTGGGCCACTCGGTGGCGCGCAACCAGAACGTCTCCGAAGAGACCGCCAAGATCATCGACGAGGAGGTCCGCCGCCTGGTCGAATCCGGCCATGAGGAGGCCCGCCGCATCCTGACCGAGCGGCTGGACGACCTGCACAAGCTCGCGGCCATGCTCCTGGAGTACGAGACCCTGTCGGGCGACGAGATCATCAACGCGCTGAAGGGCATCGCCCCCAAGCGCGACGACGCCGACGCCAAGCGGCCCACCGGCCCCAGCGTCGCGGTCCCCCTCACGCCCCGGCCTCTCCCGGCCGAGTGAGGGCTTGAGCCGGTCTCACTGGGCGGCTCAGAACAGCTTGCCGAGGCCTGCGTCCTTCAAGATGGCGTTCGCGGTATGTCGGGAGTCGATGTTCACGGGCACGGCGTCGGGCGACCCGCGGCGCTGCGCCAGATGTCGTGATCGCCCTTGCCATGTCTGACGAAGACCGCCCCGCCTTGGGCGAGCGCTTCACGCACCGGGCGGCCGTAGCCCCTCAAGCTGCGGCCGGCACACGCGTCCGGGCGTGAGCGACCACCTCGACGGCCAGTTCGCTCCTGTCGTCGTCGCGTTCACGCAAATCGGCGATCACGTCAGGCAGTTTCTGGACCAAGGCCTCGAGTGTGGTCCCCTCGGCGTGGAGGCCGGGAACATCGCTCGCCTCGACGAACCAGACCTGGGCCTCGGCGTCATAGGCCGCCTTCACGACGATCAGCGTGCTCATCGGCTCGACGGTGCGGTCGGGGTTGGAGCCTGTCAACAGCGGCCGCTGTGCTACAAGGCGTGAGGGAGGACTGGCCATGCTCGGGGACGCGAAGGCCGTCGGGTTCATTCAAGTCGCCGATACGAATCGCGCGCGGGCCTTCTACGAGGGCGTGCTGGGGCTCGAGCTCCGCGACGACGGGTTCGCCCTGGTGGCCGATCTCTCGGGGGCCATGCTCCGGATCACGACCCTCCCGGACTGGAAGGCCGGCGAGCATCCCGCCTTCGGCTTCGCCGTCGCCGACGCCCACGCGGTCGCCGCCGCACTCGCGGCCAAGGGCGTTTCGGTGGAGCGCTACCCCTTCCTGGGCGAGGCGCAGGCGCAGGACGGCGTTTGGACCGGCCCCGCCGGGACCAAGGTGGTGTGGTTCAAGGACCCGGACGGCAACCTGCTCTCCGCCACGTCCAGTGCCCGCTGAGCGCAGCCTGAGGGTGATGGGGGTGGTCAACGCCACCCCCGACAGCTTCTCCGACGGGGGCCGCCACGTCAGCTTCGAGCGCGCGCTCGCGCATGCCCGCGCCCTGCTCGCCGCGGGCGCGGACGTCCTCGACATCGGCGGCGAGTCCACCCGTCCGGGCGCCCAGCCCGTGCCCGAGGCCGAGGAGCTCGAACGCGTCATACCCATCGTCGAGGCTCTGCGCTCGCAGAGCGCGGTCCCGATCTCGATCGACACCCAGAAGCCGGCCGTGGCGCGCGCCGCGGTCTCAGCCGGCGCTGCGATCTGGAACGACGTCACCGCGCTTCGCGGCGCCCCCGAGTCGCTGGAAACCGCCGCCGAGCTTCGCTGCGAGGTGGTGCTCATGCACATGCAGGGCGAGCCTCGCACCATGCAGGACGCGCCCCGATACGCCGACGTGGTGGGCGAGGTGGAGCAATTCCTTCTGGAGCGCGCGCTCGCGGCCATGGTTGCCGGGGTCGCTCCGGGACGCATCCTGCTCGACCCCGGGATCGGCTTCGGCAAGACGCCGGAACACAACCTCGCCCTGCTCCGGGCCATCCCCCGGCTGAACCTGCACGGCTTTCCGATCGTGATCGGCGCGAGCCGCAAGCGGACCATCCAGGCTATCGACCCGCGCGCGACAGACCCGGCCGATCGCCTCGGCGGCTCCCTCGCCTTCGCCCTCTGGGCCGCGGAGCATGGCGCCGCCGTCATCCGCGTTCACGACGTGCGCGAGACCGTCCAGGCGCTTGCGGTGTGGAGCCGGCTGGCCCAATCACCGCCCGCATGAACGCACATTGGTGGGCCCTCTTCGCCGCCGGCCTGCTGGAGGTCGCCTGGGCCAGCGGCTTCAAGAACGCCTTTCAGCAGAACCACGTGCTGACTGGGGCGGTGGTCGCGGCCATGGTCGGCAGCTTCTGGCTCCTGAACTTCGCCATGAAGACCATCCCGGTGGGCACCGCCTACGCCGTTTGGACCGGCATCGGCGCGGCGGGGGCCGCCATCGTGGGCCTGCTCGTCTTCAAGGAGCCCGCCACCGCTGTGCGCATCCTCTCCATCTCCGCCATCGTCGGTGGCGTGGTCGGGCTGAAGCTGGGGTCGGCCCATTGAAGGGCCGCGTCCTGATCATCGCCGGCTCCGACAGCGGAGGCGGGGCGGGGATCCAGGCCGACATCAAGGCCGTGACGGCCCTGGGCGGTTTCGCGGCCACGGCCATCACCGCCCTGACCGTGCAGAACACGCTGGGGGTGTTCGGCGTCCACCCGGCCCCCCTGGACATCATAGAGGCCCAGGCGCGTGTCGTGCTCGAGGACATCGGCGCGGATGCGATCAAGACCGGCATGCTGGGCTCGGTCGAGATCGTGGAGCTCGTCGCCCGCCTGCTGGACGGTCTCGCCGCCGGCGCGCCGGCGATCGTCGATCCCGTCATGATCGCCAAGGGCGGTCACCCCTTGCTGGAAGACCCAGCCGTCGCCGCCGTGCGCGAGCTGATGGTCCCCCGCGCCGCCCTCCTGACGCCCAATGCGCCGGAGGCCGAAGCCCTCGCCGGCGTCCCCGTCGCCGACGTCGACGGCCAGCGCCGGGCGGGCGAGGCGCTGCTGCGGCTGGGCGCCCGCGCCGTGCTAATGAAGGGCGGCCACGTGCCGGGCGCCACGGTGGTCGACGTGCTGCTGACGCCCGACGGCGAGACCACTTTCGAGGGCCCGCGGATCGACACGCGCCACACGCACGGCACTGGCTGCACCCTCGCGTCCGCCTGCGCGGCGGGGATCGCTCAGGGGCTGCCGCTCACGGACGCCGTGGCCCGCGCGTGGGCCTACACCGCCGAAGCCGTCCGCCGCGCGCCCGGGTTCGGCGCCGGCCACGGCCCGCTCGACCATGCCTGGCCTCTCCGTGAGGCCGGCGCTTGAGCGGCGGCCTTAAGGCCGAACTCGCAGCCCTGATCAGGGCCAACGACCCGTTGATGCAGGTGCTGACCACCGTGCGGGCGCTCGGCCTGCCGGACTGGCGGGTGTTCTCCGGGGCCGTGTACCAGACCGTCTGGAACGCCCGCACGGGTCGGCCGCCGACCTATGGGATCAAGGACTACGATGTCGGCTACTTCGATCCCGACACCAGCTACGAGGCCGAGGACGTCGTGATCCGGCGGGTCGCCGCCGCCTTCGAGCCGCCGCTTCGCGAGTTGGTGGAGGTCCGCAACCAGGCCCGCGTCCATCTCTGGTTCGCGCAGCGCTTCGGCGAACCGTATGCGCCGCTGACCGGCACGGACGAGGCGCTCGCCCGTTTCGTCGCGCCGGCCTTTGCGGTCGGCGTGCGGCTTGAGCCCCACGATACGATCAGCATCGCCGCCCCCTTCGGGCTGGAGGACGTGTTCGCGCTGCGGCTCCGGCCGAACCCGGACCGGCCCCTCGCCAACGGCTGGAGCCGCACGGTGGAGAGCGCCCGCGCCCGCTGGCCGGAGGTCACGGTGGAAGGGCCTTCGCTTGCCCCGAAGGGCGCCGGCCGCTAGGACCGCACCCACATTCCGCCCGCCGCGCGAGCCGCGCCGGCGGGCTCGCCACGTTATGGACGACCCCTCCTCATGGCCAAGATCAACGGCAACCAAATCAAGCCCGGCAACGTGATCCAGCACGAGGGCGGCCTGTGGGTCACCGTGAAGGCGGAGCACGTGAAGCCCGGCAAGGGCGGCGCCTTCGCCATGGTCGAGCTCAAGAACCTGATCGACGGCCGCAAGCTGAACGAGCGCTTCCGCTCCGACGACAAGGTCGAGCGCGTGACGCTGGAGCAGAAGGACTACACCTACCTCTACGAACAGGGCGACGCCTTGGTGTTCATGGACCAGGGCACCTACGAGCAGATCGAGCTGCAGAAGGACTGGGTCGGCGAAGACCAGGTGCGCTTCCTGCAGGACGGCATGACCGTGGTCGTGGAGAGCTTCGAGGACCGCCCCATCGGCATCTCGCTGCCCGAACACGTGGTGCTCGAGGTCCTCGAGACCGAGCCCACGGTCAAAGGCCAGACCGCCAGCTCCTCCTACAAGCCCGCCAAGGCCTCCAACGGCATGCGCGTCATGATCCCGCCCTTCATGAGCGCCGGCGAACGTATCCTCGTGTCGACGGAAACGGGCGAGTACGTCCGGCGGGCGGACTGACGTGCCAGGCAGCAGGCAGCAGGCAGCAGGCAGCAGTTCGGTCTCCGAGACGATTCTGCTGAAGGCTCTGCAGGAGTCTCCGCCTGCTGCCTGCTGCCTGCTGCCTGCTGCCTGAGCTCATGGCCACCCCTTCCGCCCTCCTCCAGGTCATGATCGACGCCGCTCGCAAGGCGGCCAAGCAGCTGCGGCGTGACTTCGGCGAGGTCGAGCATCTGCAGGTCTCGCGCAAAGGGCCGGGCGACTTCGTCACCAAGGCCGACCTCGCCGCCGAGCAGACGCTGTTCGAGGAGCTGTCGCGCGTGCGCCCGGGCTACGGCTTCCTCATGGAGGAGCGGGGCTCGGTGGAGGGCACCGACAAGAGCCACACCTGGATCGTCGATCCGCTCGATGGCACCACCAACTTCCTGCACGGCATCCCGCAGTTCGCCATCAACATCGCGCTCGAGCGCGCCGGGACGGGGATCGTGGGCGCGGTGAGCTACAACCCGATCACCGAGGAGATGTTCTGGGCCGAGCGGGGCAAGGGCGCCTTCCTGGGCGCGGAGCGCCGCCTGCGCGTGGCCGCCCGCAAGCGCCTGGAGGACAGCGTCCTGGCGACCGGCATTCCCTTCGCCGGCCGCCCTGGGCACGCCCAGTTCCTGAAGGACCTGCACCAGCTCAGCCAGCGGGTCGCCGGCGTGCGCCGCTTCGGCTCGGCGGCGCTCGACCTCGCCTACGTGGCCGCGGGTCGCTTCGACGGCTTCTGGGAGCGCGGGCTGAAGCCCTGGGACGTGGCGGCGGGCTTGCTGCTGGTCCAGGAAGCCGGCGGCCGCGTCACCAGCCTGGACGACACCGAAACCTCGCTCCTCAGCGGCGACGTGGTCGCGGCCAACCTCGACCTCCATCCGCAGATCCTGGAGCGGCTGCGCGCGGCGGAAAGCTGAAAGCTTGGCCGAGGCTTGATCCTTTCGGCCCGGTTAAGCATTGTAAACGGCGAGAGGGACGCCCTAAGCAAGGGAGGCTTCGCCATGCGCAAGCTCCTCGTCGCCGTGCTCGCGGGCCTCGCCGCCACCGCCGGCGCATCCGCGGCCTCGGCCGCCGCCACCAAGCTGCAGGTGCAACCCGCCATCACCGTCGCCGGCGAAGCGACGCTGCAGCCGGTGCAGTACTATCGGCATTACAGCGGCTCGCCTTACTACCGGCACGGGTACACCCGGCCGTATCGCTACACGCGCCCGTATCGCCACAGCCACCGTCGCTATTACAGCCGGCCGCGGCGCTACGACCGGTACTATGACCGGGGGCACTACAGCTATCGGCGGGACAGCGACGCGGCGGCCGCGGCGCTGGCGGCGGGCGTGGTCGGCTTCGCGCTCGGGCAGGCTTTCGACCAGCCCAACTACAACCACGGGTATGCGCAGCCGTACTACTACCCGCCCCAGCCGCGGTGGTGCTACGACTACTACGGGCGCGCCTACAGCTGCTGATCGCCTAAACGTCGACGTCTCGGCTCAAAGCAGCGGGCCCGCGAGCCGGGCGGCCTTGAGGAAGACGCTCGGCAGGGCGGCGAGGTCCTCGGACCACACCGCTTCTGCCGGAGCATCCGCTTCGGCCTGCAGCACGGTCAGGGTCAGGGCGAAGTGGGTGAAGACGTGCTCGACCTGGCCAAGGGGGCGCCACTCCGCGACCGTCGGCGCTGCGGCCGCCGCCTCGGCCGCCCCCCAGGGCTTGTCCCGCCAGTCGCCGGTCGGCAGGCCCAGCATGCCGCCCAGCAGCCCCTTGTCCGGCCGCCGCACCAGCGCCACCGCCTGTCCTCGGCGGTAGAGATAGGCCACGCCGTGCCTGCGCGGCCGCTCGGCCTTGGCGGTCCGCCGCGGGTAGCTGTCCGGCGCGCCCGTCGCGAACGCCCGGCAGGCGAAGCGGACCGGGCAGCGCTCGCATAGCGGCGCCTTGGGCCGGCAGATCGTGGCGCCCAGGTCCATCAGCGCCTGCGCCCAGTCTCCCGGCCTCAGGTCGGCGACCAGTTCGGCCGCCCGCCGCTTCAGCTCGGGCTTGGCCGCCGGCAGCGGGGCTTCTACGGCGAAAAGGCGCGCGACCACCCGCTCCACGTTGCCGTCCACCACGTTCGTCGGCTCGTCGAAGGCGATCGCCGCCACGGCGGCCGCGGTGTAGGCGCCCACGCCTGGCAAGCTCAGCAGGGCGGCCTCGGTGTCGGGGAACACGCCCCTGTGCCGCTCCGCCACCGCCCGCGCGCAGGCGAGCAGGTTGCGGGCGCGGGCGTAGTAGCCGAGCCCCGCCCAGGCGGCCATGACGTCCCCGTCGTCCGCTTGCGCCAGGTCGGTCACCGTCGGCCAGCGGCGCGTGAAGGCCAAGAAGTAGGGAGTGGCGTGCGGTACGGTGGTCTGTTGCAGCATCACCTCCGACAGCCACACGCGGTAGGGATCGGGCCGCACGCCCGCCGCCCTCTCCGCCGGCCCCACGCGCCAGGGCAGCCGCCGTGCGTTCGCGTCATACCAGCCGAGCAGCGCGGCCCGGACGGCCTTCGGTTCAGCCAGGCTCAAGGGCTCAGCTCGGGTCGGCGGCGCCTAAGCCGCGTCGTCGTAGGCGTGGTCCTTCAGCACCCCGAGCGTCACGATGGCCAGCGTCTCCTCGTGCGTGCTCTCCAGGATCACCTGCGGGGCCATGCCGGCGTCCAGCGCCTCCTTCCAGCGCCCGGCGCACAGGCACCAGCGGTCGCCCGCCTTCAGGCCCGGAAAGCCGAGGTCCGGCCGGGGCGTGGACAGGTCGTTGCCGCGGGCGAAGCTGAACAACAGGAACTCGTCGCTCATGACTGCGCACACGGTATGCAGGCCCAGGTCGCTCGGCCCGGTCTCGCAGCAGCCGTTGCGGAAAAAGCCGGTCATCGGCCGCGACGAGCAGGGGACGAGCTCGCCGCCCAGCACGTTCTTCGCCTCAGGATCGTAGCGGGTGGTCATGCGCCTGTTCTAGCGTAAGAAGCCGCCCGTTTGCAGACCCGACCGGAGACTCCTGGCCATGGCCATCCGCCCCCGCCGCAGCGTCCTCTACATGCCCGCGTCCAACGCCAAGGCGGTCGAGAAGGCCAAGACCCTGCCCTGCGACGCGGTCATACTGGACCTCGAGGACGCGGTGGCGCCCGAAGCCAAGGCGGACGCGCGCGACGCAGCTGCGGCGGCGGTCCGGGGCGGCGGCTTCGGCCGGCGCGAGGTGATCATCCGCGTCAACGGCCTGGACACCGAGTGGGGCGAGCAGGACCTGGTGGTCGCCGCGGGTTGCGCGCCTGACGCCATCCTGGCGCCCAAGGTGAACGGCCCCGACGACATCACCGAGCTGGAGAAGCGCATCATCGCCGCTCCGGAGACCACCCGCCTCTGGGCCATGATCGAGACCGCCCGCTCCATCTTCGCCGTGCACGACATCGCCGAGCAGGCCCAGGCCAGCCGGCTGGACTGCTTCGTCATGGGCACTAACGACTTGGCCAAGGAGATGCGGGCGCGCCAGACCCCGGGCCGCGAGCCGTTCCTGGGCGCCTTGGGCCTCTCGGTCCTGGCGGCGCGGGCCTACGGCCTGACCATCCTGGACGGCGTCTACAACGGCATCGACGACGAGGCGGGGTTCGAGGCGATCTGCGAACAGGGCGTCGACTTCGGCTTCGACGGCAAGACGCTGATCCACCCCAAGCAGATCGACATCTGCAACCGGGTGTTCAGCCCCACCGAGGACGAGGTCCGCTTCGCCCGCGCCGTGATCAGCGCCTTCGCCCAGCCCGAGAACGCGGGCAAGGGCGCCATCCGCGTGGAGGGCAAGATGGCGGAGCTGCTGCACCTCGCCCAGGCCGAGCGGACGGTCGCCGTCGCGGACGCGATCGCCGAAGCCCTTTAGCTCTCAGGGCTCATCGCGGGCGCCGTTCGAGGTACAGGTACCGAGGGTCGAACTGGGCGAAGCTGCGGAGCTCCGGCAGGTTCGTGATCGTCACGCGCCCGCGTTCGAACTCCAGCCAGCCCCGTCCGCGCAGCTCCATCAGCATCCGGTTCACGTGCACCGTGCTGATCCCGAGGCACTCGCCCAGCTCCGCCTGGGTCAGGCTGAGCTTGTAGCTGTCGTCCTTGGCCAGGCCCACGATCCCTAGCCGGATGTGCAGCTCGCAGAACAGATGCGCCATCCGCTCGCTCGCTGAGCGCTGGCCGAGCGAGACCGTCCACTCCCGGTGGATCGCGGCGTCCAGGTTGGTGGCGAACCAGTACACCCGGGTCAGGTGCGGGTGCGCCTCGGTGATCTCCTTCAGGTTCCGGTGGGGCACGAGCGCCACCCGACACGGCGTCAGGGTCCTCATGTCGTGGTCGAGCCGCTTGAGCGTGAAGCTGTGCAGGTCTGCGAAGTCGCCGGCCACATGAAGCTCGGTGATCTGCCGCCGCCCGTCGCTCAGGTCCTTGTGCCGGCTCATCAGGCCGTCCAGCAGGACCGTGCTGTGGTCGAGCTCCTCGCCGGCCCGAATGAACGTCGTGTCCGCGGGAATGTCGCGATATTCCGAGACCGCCGCCCGGATCGCCGCTTCTTCCGCGCCGCTCAGCTCGTCGCGCGCGCGGAGCTTGGCGATGTGGCGATCAATCATGCCCCGGCCGGCTCCTGAGACTGCGACAGCGTCGCCGAACCAGTCGCCCGGCGCAACCCGCGCGCGCAACGGACTCGAGAGAGCTATCGGCCGGCCGCGGGGAACAGAGCGCATCGGCGGCCGGTTGGCGTGCGGGACGGGACTCACCGAGTCCGAAGGAGTTTTTTGAATGAGCCAAGTCGTGTCCGCCGTCTTCGACAACCAGTCCGAAGCCGAGCGCGCCGTTTCCGAGCTTCGCAGCGCGGGGGTGCGCGACAGCGCGCTTTCCGTCATCGCCCGTCATGAGGGCGCGGGGGGAGACTACGGCGGCGCCAAGACGCACGAAGTGAAGGAGAAGGGCGAGGGCCTGGTGAAGGGCGCCCTGGGCGGCGGCGCGGTCGGCGCCCTGCTCGGCATCGCCGCGCTTGCGATTCCCGGCGTCGGGCCGCTCGCCGCAGCGGGCGCCATCGCCGCCGGCGCCGTTCCGGAAGCCGCCGCGGTGGGCGCCGGCGTCGGGGCGCTGACCGGCGGCCTCACGGGGCTGCTCACCAAGCATGGAGTGAGCGATGACGACGCCAAGTACTACGAGGGCCGCATCAACAGCGGCGGCGTCTTCGTCTCTGTGAACACCAGCGATGCGGGGATCAGCGCCGCGACGGCGCAGGACATCCTCTACCGCGCCGGCGGACACAGCTCTTCACGCGCGAAGGCGGCGTAGGCTTTTCGACTTCCTTGAGGAGGCGCTCCGGCTGGATGGCCGGAGCGCCTTCTCGTGTGCGCGGCGGTCAGCCGGCCGCCCAGCTCAGATCCGGGTCAGCATCTCGATCGAGTAGGGCGCCCATTTGCCGTTGCGATAAGCTTCCCACACGCCTTGAACCGGTCCGGCCCCATGCGGGTGATCGTCTCGCGGACCCTGACCGTGCCGCGCTCGGATCGGCTCTCGCCTTCCAGCACCAGCGTGTCGTTCACCCAGCCCTTCGAGCGGATCTCGCCCAGCGCCCCGCCGCCGTCGAAGATCAGCCGCACGATCTCCTTGGTCAGCGGGTCGCGCCCCCACATATCGCGCGCGCTGTAGGAGCCGTCCTCCGTCGCGCCCGCGCCCGTCAGCCAGACACCGCCCGCGACCGCTTCGACCTGATAGCTCAGCATCTCGGTCTTGCCGGTGCCCGGATCCTCGGCCGACGCCGACCACCGCCCGACCAGGAACTCGAGCCCGTGTCCGGCCGCCGCCGCAGGCGCCGGGGCCGGCGTCGGCTGCGCCTGCTGCGCCGCGGCCGCCGAAGCGCTCGCCGACAGGATCGCGGTGGAGAGAAGCAGCGCCTTCAGCATGAGAGCCTCCCGATCGTCGTGGTGGTGCCTGAGCTCAGCCCAACCCATTCCGAGGCGGCGCGCGAGTTACAATTCGGCAAGGTCGTCGACCTCGGCGGTCAGGCCCGCTCCGCTTCCAGGTAGGCGGCCGAGCGCATCTCCTGCAGGCGGCTGACAGTGCGTTCGAACTCGAAGGCGCCGTCGCCGGCGGGGTAGAGGGTCTCCGGCTCGGTCTCCGCCAGCACGATCAGCTTGGTCTTCGCCTCATAGAGCGCGTCGATCAGGGTCACGAGGCGGCGCGCCTCGTTGCGCTTCTCGGGGCCGAGCCGGGGAACGCCCTCCAGGAACACGGTGTGGAAGCGCTCGGCGATCGCCAGGTAATCCTGGGGCCCCAGCGCCTCGCCGCAAAGCCGGGCGAAGCTCGCGCGCAGGAAGCCGCCCGTGGTCCGCTCGAAGCTCACCCGCCGGCCGAGCACCTCCACGGCCCCCGCGCGCTCGGGCGCTTCGTCGGTCAGGTCGCGCCAGAGGGCGTCGAACGCGTTCGCCCGGTCCAGCGGGGCGAACCAGGTGCGGGCCGAGAGCAGCCGCCCGAGCCGGTGGTCCTGCGGCCCCGCCACCCTCACCACCGCCAGGCGCTGCTTGATCCGCTCGATGGTGGGCAGGAACAGCTGGCGGTTCAGCCCGTCCTTGTAGAGCTCGTCCGGCGCGCGGTTGGAGGTGGCCACAAGCGTCACGCCCCGCGCCCACAGGGCCTCGAACAGCCGGCCCAGGATCATGGCGTCGGCGATGTCGGTGACCTGGAACTCGTCGAAGCAGAGCAGGCGCGCGTCTTCGGCCACCACCTCGGCTACCGGAGGCAGGGGATCATCGCCCTTATGCCGGCCGAACCGGGCCTTGCGTTCGGCGGCGTCGCCCTTGCGCCAGGCGTCCACCAGCGCGTGCACCTCGCCCATGAAGGCGTGGAAGTGGACCCGGCGCTTCCGCTCGACCGGCGCGGTGTCGAAGAACAGGTCCATCACCATGGACTTGCCCCGCCCCACCGGCCCGTAGAGGTAGACGCCCCGCAGCGCCTCCGGCTTCTCGCGGAAGAAGGGCAGGGCGAAGCGGGGCTCCCCTTGCGCGTTCAGCTCGCCCTCCAGCCTGGCCAGAGCCTCGACGGCCTCCGCCTGGGCGGGGTCGGGACGGATCAGGCCGGCGTTCAGCCGGTCGCGGTAGGCGGAGCGGAGGGACACGCCGCCCGCTTAGCGGGCGCGGCGCGCAGGCGTCCAGCGCGGCGGTCCGCCGTCGGTGCTTGGCTTGGCGGGGCCGCCGCTTCTATGGTCGGCGCATGAGCGTCACAGCGGCCGCCCATGTCCGGACAGCGGCGGAGCCCCACATCGCGGACGTGCTCATCGCCGAGCGCGCCCCGCGGCTGACGGCGACGCCCTGGTGGCCGCTGGTCCGGCCGCTGATGTACCGGATCCTGAACTACTACCGTGCGCGCCGGATGGCGGACGCGATCGCTCCCATGAGCGGCGCTGACGCCCTGGCCTACGTCTCCCAGCTGCTGAGCCTGAAGGTCTCCGCCCAAGGGCTGGAGCACCTTCCCCGGACAGGGCGCTGCGTGGTGGTCTGCAACCACCCGACCGGCATCGCCGACGGGGTGGCGGTCTACGACGCCTTCAAGCCGCTGCGAGGCGACGTGATCTTCTACGCCAACGCCGACGCCCGCCGGGTCTGCCCCCGCTTCGACGAGGCGCTGATCCCGGTGGAGTGGGTCGAGGCCAAGCGCAACCGCGAAGCCACACGCCGCACCCTCGAGCTGACGCGGCACGCCATGGAGGCGGAGCGGGCGCTGGTGGTCTTTCCCGCCGGCCGGATCTCCCGGCGCGCGCCGGACGGTCATCTGTGCGATCCGGCGTGGATGCCCACGGCCCTGTCGGTGGCCCGCAAGCACGCCGCGCCGATCATCCCCGTGCACGTGGCCGGCCCCTGGTCGACGCTGTTCCACTTCTTCAATCGCTTCTCGCCGGAGCTGCGCGACATCACCCTCTTCCACGAGCTCCTGAACAAGACCGGGCGGCCGTTCTCCCTTCTCGTGGGCGCCCCGATCCCGCCCGAGGCGCTCGGCCACGACATGCAGGCCGCCACCGACACGCTGAAGCACTTCGTCGAACGAGTCCTTCCAGACCGCGGAGCGGAAGCCGTCTACGGCTGAGCGTGGGTCAGCCCCCGAGCTCGGCCACCGCCGCGGACAGCCGCTCCAGGTCCGGCGGCCGGGAGAGGCGGTGGTCGCCGTCCTTCACCAGGGTGAACACCACGTCGTCGCCGGTGAGGGCCTCCGCGAGCGTCAGAGCGTGGCGCCACGGCACGGCGTCGTCGCGCCCGCCCTGCAGGATGCGCACCGGCGCCGTGATCGCCACGGGGCCGGGCAGGATCGACCAGCGCGCGCCGTCCTCCAGCAGGGCGGCGGTGATCGGGTATCCGGCCGGGTCGTACTCGGACCGCTCCATCCACACCCCGTGCCGGGCGAGGGCGGCGTGGGCCTCGGGCGGAAGCGACGGCTTCATGAGGGCCTCGGTGAAGTCCGCCGCCGGTGCGATCAGCACCAGCCCGGCCACGCGCTCGGGCCGCGCCAGCGCCGCCAGGCAGGCCAGCCACCCGCCCATCGACGAGCCGACCAGCACCAGCGGCCCTTCCGTCAGGTCGTCGATCACGGCCAGCGCGTCCGCCCGCCAGCGCCCGATCGTCCCCAGCGCGGCCCAGTCGCCCGAGCTCTCCCCGTGCGCAGTCCAGTCGAAGCGGAGGAACGCCCGCCCTTCCGCCGCCGCCCGCTCCCCCAGCGCCTGCGCCTTCGTCCCGGTCATGTCGGAGCGGAAACCGCCCAGCCAGACGACTGTGGGTCCCGCGCCCTCCACCCGGCGCCAGGCCAGCCGCTCGCCGTCGCCCCGATCCAGGAAGCCTGAGGTCTCGGTCATGGCGTCGGCGCGGCTCCTGGCTTAAGCGGCTCCCGCCGTGTCAACGCCCAACTTCACCCTGCTGCAAGTGGTCCCGGAGCTGGAGACCGGCGGCGCCGAGCAGACCACCGTCGACATCGCCGCCGCGGTGGTCGCCGCCGGCGGCCGCGCGCTGGTCGCCAGCCGCGGCGGGCGCATGGCGGAGGCGCTCGCCCGCGCGGGCGGCGAGCTCGTGCCCATGCCGGTGCACAGCAAGAACCCGCTGGTCATCTACGCCAACGCCGAGCGGCTGGAGCGGCTGATCCGGCGCGAGGCCGTGGATCTGGTGCACGCCCGCTCCCGTGCGCCGGCCTTCAGCGCCCTGACCGCCGCCCGCCGTGCGGGCGTCCCCTTGGTGGCGACCTACCACGGCGTCTACAACGCCCGCTCGCCGCTCAAGCGCTGGTACAACGGGGTGATGACCCGGGGCGACCTGACCATCGCCAATTCCGAGTACACGCGCGCGCATCTGCTCCGCAGCCATCCCGTCGCCGCCCAGAAGGTCGTCACCATCCCGCGCGGCGTGGACCTGAAGCGCTTCGACCCGGACGCCGTTTCGGTCCAGCGCACGGCGGCGGTGCGCACCCAGTTCGGCCTCGCGCCCTTCGAGCCCCGCCCGGTGTTCCTGCTCGCCGGCCGCCTGACCCGCTGGAAGGGCCAGCGCCTGGCCATCGACGCGCTGGCGGCTTCGGGCCTGGACGCCGTGCTGGTGCTGGCGGGCGATCCGCAGGGGCGGGAGGACTACGTCGACGCGCTCTACGCGGCCTCCGCCCCGCTCGGCGATCGGGTGCGCCTCGCCGGTCACTGCGCCGACATGCCGGCCGCCTACCTGACCTGCGACGTGGCCCTGGCGCCCTCGCTGGAGCCGGAGGCCTTCGGGCGCACCGCCGTGGAGCCCCAGGCCATGCAGCGCCCGGTGCTGGCCGCAGACCACGGCGCGGTCGCCGAAACGGTGGAGGACCGCGTCGCCGGCCGCCGGGTCAAGCCCGCCGACGTCGAAGCCTGGGCCGACGCCTTCCGCCAGGCCGCCTCCTGGACCCCCGAGCGACGCGAGCGCATGGGCGCCGCCGGCCGCAAGCACGTGGAGGCGAACTTCTCGGTGGAGCGCATGTGCGAGGCGACCCTCGCCGCCTACGCACGGGTGCTGGAGGGCCGCCGGTGAGCGCCGCGCCCGACCGCATCCTGGTCATCAAGCTCGGCGCCCTGGGTGATTTCGTGCAGGCGCTGGCCGCCATGCGCCGCATCCGCCAGGCGCACCCCGAGGCTGAGATCGACCTCCTCACCACGCCGCCGTACGCGCCGCTCGGAGAGGGGTGCCCCTACGTGGATCGCGTAGACGCCGACGGGCGACCCAAGGGGCTGACCGCCCTCGCCGCCATGATCGCCCGCCTGCGTCGCACCAATTACCGGCGGGTCTACGACCTGCAGACCTCCTCCCGCTCCTCCGCCTACTTCCAGCTCCTGCGGCCCGACCCGCCGGAGTGGTCGGGGATCGCCGCCGGCTGCTCCCATCCGCACCGCAATCCGGAGCGAGACCGCATGCACACCCTGGAGCGCCAGGCCGACCAGCTGAAGGACGCCGGAATCTGGCCGGACGCCCCCGTCGAGCCCGGGACCGCGCCGCCGCCGGACCTGAGCTGGATCGCTGAAGGCGACCAGCCGGATCGCCGGCCCGCCTGGTTCGGCCTGGACGAACCCTACGCCCTGCTGATCCCCGGCGGTTCGCTCCATCGGCTGGACAAGCGCTGGCCCGCCGGTCGCTACGCCCGCCTGGCCCGCGAGCTCGCCGACCAGGGCGTCGCCGTCGGCGTGATCGGCGGCCCATCGGAAGCGGAGGCGGCGCGCGAAATCGTCGACCGCTGCCCGACCGCCCGCGACCTGACCGGCAAGACCGACTTCGCCCAGATCGCAGCGTTGGGCGCCCGCGCCGCCCTGGTGGTCGGCAACGACACCGGGCCCACCCACCTCGCCGCCGCCGCCGGAGCGCCGACGCTGGCGCTGTTCTCGGACGCCTCCGACCCGGCGCTCTGCGCCCCGCGCGGGGCGGCTGTCACCGTGCTGCGCAGCCCGTCGCTCGAGGATCTTCCGCTGGAAAATGTTTCGGATGCGGCGACGCAGTCGCTGTGATCACCTTGATGAACCAGCAACCCGGCCGCATATACTTTCGCGGGTGAGAGTGCGCGCCGTTTCGCGCACCCGTCCGCACGCCAACAGACTTAGGAGCCGACGCCTATTCGCCGTCCCATGCAAGCGCCGCCCGTCAAGGACGGGCCCCGGACCAACCAGGACATCCGCGTCCCCCGCATCCTGCTGATCGACCAGAATGGCGAGAAGCAGGGGATCATGCCCATCGAAGCCGCGCTCGAAGCGGCCGCCGAAGCGGGCATGGACCTGGTCGAGATCGTGCCCAACGCCGATCCGCCGGTCTGCAAGATCCTGGATTACGGCAAGTTCCGCTTCCAGGAGCAGAAGAAGAAGAACGAGGCGCGCAAGCGGCAGAAGGTCGTCGAGGTCAAGGAGATCAAGCTCCGGCCCCAGATCGACGACCACGACTACGAGACCAAGGCGAAGGCCATGCACCGGTTCTTCGAGGAGGGCGACAAGGTCAAGGTGACCCTGCGCTTCCGCGGCCGCGAGATGGCTCACCCTGAGCTGGGCATGAAGCTGCTTCAGCGCGTGAAGGGCGACTTCGAACCGGTGGCCAAGGTGGAGTACGAGCCCCGCATGGAAGGCCGCCAAATGATCATGATCCTGGCCCCGAAGTAGGTCACGACCGACCTCGCGAGTTTACAAGCGTAATCCGATCAGGTTACGCTTGTAGTCTCAGGCGCGAGGTCCCAGCATGCCGACTTCACGAGTTCCGCTTCTCGTCGTCGCCCTCGCCTTGCTGGCGCCGGTCGCAGCGGTCGCCGGCGCCGCGTGGGCGCTCGATCGACCCATCGGCAGCGAGCGCTGGCTGGACCGCCAGGCGGCGCTCGACCCGCCCTCCCTGTGGCAGGCCCAGGCGATAGACGGGGAGTTCGCGTCCGCGCCCGTCACCGTTTGCGCCGACGGAAATCTCCACGCCGGCTTCCTGCGACCGATGCCCACCTCCGGAACCGGACAATGCGTGCCGATCGACGACCGGCCCGTGCAGATCAGCCCTTACCGGATCCGGTGCCGGCTCAACGGCCACCGGCTGCAGGTCACCACGCGCGTGCAGGGCGACCCGCAGCGGGACTTCACGGTGGCCTTCGAAATGCGGGGCCTCGACGCGCCCATCCCCGTCCAGACACAGGTGCGGCGCTACAGGCGCCTGGGCGCCTGCCCGCCGGACTGGAGCATCGGCGACCACACCGACCGCAACGGCCGGCGCCGCTCCCACGTGGCGGGGTGATCTCGCGCTTGGCTAGGACCTCCCTGTGTCGATCAGACCGTCTCCGTCTCCTTCGGCGCTGAAACCCGCCGCGTCTTCGCCTCGGCCTTGGGCTTGGGCAGGAGCCGGAAGCGCGTCTGGCACCATGCGAAGTCGACGCCGACGTCCAGCAGAGCGTCGGAACGGCCGCAGGGGCAGGCGAAGTCCATGACGGCCAGGACGCGGTAGGTCTCCCCCGCGACCAGGGGTACGGGCCTCCCCGTGACGTGGTTGGGCGCGGCGTTGACGCACAAGACCAGATCGCCAGGACCGACAGCGTCGCTCATCGCCTTCCATCCCTCGCCCGAAGTCAGCGTCGCGCGGCTCCCGTTTAGCAGACGTTCGGCGGCTTCCTAAGAATGGCGCGAGCGAGGCCGGCCCTCGGCATGAAGCCAGCGGCCGCGCGCCCACCCGTTGCGGGCGTTCCCGGCGTCCGCTTCTCGATTGCGACCTGAGGCCCGCTCCTGACCCAAAGCCGACGCAGCTCCGCGGCGGAGCTCTAACGGCAGTCAGATCACCGGCACCTTCACAGCACGTCTCGACAGTGAAGCCGCAAGCGGCGCGAACTCCTCTCCTATCGCACCCTCCAAGACTCAACTATCAACGGCGCATAGCTCGCGGCCGCCATCATGTTGGTGATCGCCTTCGTGCAGTCGTCCGATGCGTTCTCACCCGATAACAGCGAGATGAGGCCAACCGGTGTGGTCGCTTGCCCGCGGCAGCCCAGATGCACCTTGTCCAGATGTGGCCCGCTTACTTGCGGATGACAGGCGAGAAAAAATCGACTTCCGTTGGCTCTCCAAACCACGATTGGCATGCTGTTCTGAATATCAGCGGCCAGCTTGCGGCCAAGTTCCCGAGGAGCTTTCTTACAGGTTCCTCCATGGCGACGAGAGCGCGCGCCTTGGCTAAGGTGCAGTCAAGGTTTGCGTACTGTATCTTCGTGAGACCGTGCTGCGGGACGTCGACAGTCCGCTCTAGATTGGCTCGTTCCACGTCGCGCTCGTTCAGCGGCTTGGGCGCGGGTAAAAATTCAACATTGGCGTCGACGCCGTACAGTTTCGGACTCTTCTCCGGCGGCGTGTTGAAGGGATCGGTTCAACGGGCCCAGTCTTTCGAATCGCGATGCTGACAAACGGGTCCTTCCCGCCGACCACGCCAACGTCGAAGTAGGGCACCATGGGTATGAGGTAGGCGCCCGAAGAGGTGATCGCTTTCAGGGTCTTCGGCGAGGGATAGCGCTCACGCCAGCGGAGATGTTCTGGTCCCGAGAGCAGGGCCGAAGAGGTTGACCCCGTCTGTGTCATCGGGAGGTTCGTCTCCTCTGAACATCCAGCGGACACCAGAGCGACCATGATCGACAGCGCCGCAGCTGATCGCGAAGTCACCGTTCACCTCCTGGGTTGACGCCGAGCTTAAACGGCTCCCCCGATCAGGATGAAGAACCCCTCAGCTGCCAGAGCGCAGGGAACCGCCTCGGGGTTGAGCACACGGGGCGGTCCGATAAGCGCACTGGAGAGGGATGAAGATCCGACTACGCCCGCCCGAGATTCACTCTATACGGCCGCGACGGTGGTCCGTTTGCGGCGTCCGTGCTGACGACCGTTCCTGACCCTCAGCGGCCCTTGGGAGCCTCCACCTCCCGGGCGCGGGCGTGGATGATCAGGGCCGAATCCAGCGGAGCCTCAAGAACGCGATCCGGCTCCCATCCGAGGCTGTCGAACAGCAGGCATTCATCGCTCGTCGCCCAGGCCGGACCTTCGCTCCGGCTCGTGATCTTCCGCATCTTGGACCGCCGCTTGCGTGATCTGAACAAGCTCGTGCAGGTCGCGAAGGCGGGCGAGCTGCCGCGAAGCCTCCGGTCCGGCGAGCGGAGCGCCGACGCTCATGGTGCGGATAAGCTCGGAGCGCGCCTGTAGAAACTTCGTCAAGGCGTCTGTCAGTCGTCGCCCTTCGGCCATAGGTCCCTCTCCGGCGCGAGTTGCTCGTTGAGATAAGCGCGAGCGCCCCCCCTAGTAGGTCACCGTCACGATGATGGTGTCGGTGTAGGTTCCTGGCGGCGGCGTCGCCTGTGCGGGAACCCGGCCATAGACGCTGACCGTCTGAGCAAGGCCCGTCCCTGTCCCGCCCGCGCCCGTTGCGGTCCAGGGTTGCAGTCGAGCGCTGTCCTTGTAGATCTGGTAGGTCACGTACCTGCCCGCGCTAGCCATTCTGCGAGCCGCCTCGTCGCCCGAGCCGCCTGCGCTCAGGCTCACCGTGTAGGAGGTCGTCTTGGTGCAGGTCACGCTCAGGTTGGTCGTGACGTCGATGGGCTGATCGATCACGCCTTCGCGGCCGAAATCGAGATTCTGCACGCCGAGCACGCAGTAAGGCTGCAGCTCGGCTCGAACGACGAAGCTGGGGTTTCGGTCGACCATCTCAGTGGAGCCGTTGCAGCTGTCCTCATCATCGACGAACCGGAACGTCGTCGAGACGGTCGAGGTGTAGGTGCCTGGCGGTGCTGTCGCCTGAGGTGAGACCAGGCGGCCGTAGACCGTCCTCGACACGGTCGGCGAGCCGTTCTCGGTTATGTAGATGCTGGCCGGCGACCCGAGGCTGGTGTTGGTTCGCGAACCCCACCGCTGCGTCCGGGCCGCGTCGGAGTAGAGGTTGTAGAGGATCGTAGCCCCGCTCGGCCCCGAGAGGGTGCGGGAGGTGCCGCTCGTGCCCCCTGAGCCCGCTTCGAAGCTCACGCAGACGCGCATGTCGTTGTTGCCGATGTTCGAGCAGGCGATCGTCGCCGTTCCGGTGACATCCACGGAGGTCCCCGTGAGCAACTGCGGCGTGCCGAAGTCGACGGCCGTCACCGAGGCGGAGCAGCTCTGCGCCTGAGCCTCCTCAGGCCCGAACAGCAGCAGCAGCACGCCGGCCAGCAGCGCACCCGGCGCGAGGCGGACAAGCGCGTCCTTCATGGGCCTATTCTTCGGCCCGATCGGGCTCGGCTACAACGCGACAGTAAGCCCGCTCGAGCACCGCCCCGGCCGACGCCGCCCGGGCGCTCCGTCTCGCACGCGTGCATCAGTCCGCCTCGCGCGTGATCACGACATCGCCCCCGATCCTGGAGCCGACGCGCCCGAGCATGAGCAGGACGGTCACGGCGATGAGGGTGGCGAGGATCGCATAGGTGTACAGGCCCGCCAGGCTGTCCCCAAGACCGAGCCTGGCCAGGGTCGCCTTGATGGCTTCGTTCCAGGCGAGCGCCGCGACCAGGCCGAGCGAGGCAGAGGCCAAGGCGATCATCGTCTGAAGGATGACTCTAGGGTTCATTTTCTGCGCTCCGAGGCGGATGAGCCCGGAGTCGAGCGCCCTGCGCGTTCCGGCGCAAGCCTGCTGGAGCAGCACGAGGAGCCAGGCCTGCGCCGCCAGGGATGGGCCTGGGCGAGGTCGAAAGGTCCATCTGCGCCCGCACGAAGATCGGCCGGGCGCGGGTGACGCGGGGCGGCGGCGCGGCTATGTCCACGCCCATGCCTGACTCGCGCGCGGCCGAGGCTCGGCCGGTGGGTCGGGCGCTGCCCATCCTCCTGCTGGTCGTGTTCATCAACCTCGTCGGCTTCGGCGTGGTGATCCCGCTGCTGCCGTTCTTCGCCCAGTCCTTCGACGCGGCGGCCTGGCAGATCACGCTGCTGTTCTCCGCCTACTCGGTGGGCCAGTTCTTCGCGGAGCCCTTCTGGGGGCGGCTGTCGGACCGGATCGGCCGCAAGCCGGTGCTGGCCGTCACCCTGGTCGCCAACGGCCTGTCCTACGTGGTGCTGGCGTTCGCGCCCGACATCTGGAGCGCGCTGCTGATCCGTCTGGTCGGCGGGCTGGCGGCCGGGAACATCTCCACCATCCAGGCCTACATCTCCGACGTCACCCCGCCCGACAAGCGCGCCGGGCGCATGGGCCTCCTCGGCGCGGCGTTCAGCCTGGGCTTCATCATCGGCCCGGCGGTCGGCGGCCTGCTGGCCCATCCGGAATTCGGGCCGGCGGGCTTCCGGGTGCCCCTGTTCGTGGCGGCGGGCCTGGCTCTGCTGGCGGCGGTCGGCGTCATGCTGTTCGTGCGCGAGAGCCGGGCGCCGGCCGATCCCGCGGCCCCGCGGCCGCACCGGTTCGAGGCGCTGGGCGAGGCCATGGCCCACCCGGTGATCCGCCGCGTGCTGCTGATCAGCCTGATCTACATGGGCGCCTTCGCGTCCATGGAGAGCGTCTTCGCCCTCTGGGCCGAGCGCCGCTTCAGCTGGACCCCGCGGGAGGTGGGGCTCAACTTCGTCGTGATCGGCGTGGTGGCGCTGGTCGCCCAGGGCTTCCTCGCCGGCCGGGCGGCGCGCATGTTCGGCGAGGCCCGGGTGCTGACCTTCGGCATGGCCGTGTTCGGCCTGTCCCTGCTGGTCCAGGCCTGGACGCCGCACGCTTGGCTGGTGCCCTTCGTCACTGCGGTCGGGGCCTTCGGCCAGTCTCTGGCCCTGCCCAACAGCTCGGCGCTGATCAGCCGCTCGTCCGCGCCGGACCGGCAGGGCGCCATGCTGGGCCTGAACATGGCCGCGGGCTCTGGCGGGCGGATCGTCGGGCCGATCATCGGCGGGGCGCTCTTCAGCGCGGTCGGGCCCTGGGCGCCGTTCGTGGCGGGCGCGGCGCTGGCGCTGGTGGCCGCCTTCCTGGCGGTGGAGGCGGGCCGCCGCTTCGCCGCCCAGCGGGCGCGCGCCTGACCGCGCCGCTTGCCTCCGCGGGCCCCCTCGCGTAGAAGCGCGCCCTTTCGAGGGAACCGCCCGGCCCAAGGCATGCCGTGGCGGTTCGTCATGCTTGTCTTAGAGGACGGACGCCTCGGCGCTCCGCAGCGAAATGCCCAAACTGAAGACGAAGTCAGGCGCCAAGAAGCGCTTCAAGCTCACGGCCACCGGCAAGGTGAAGTACGGCGTGATCGGCAAGCGGCACCGCTTGATCAGCCACAACGCCAAGTACATCCGGCAGAAGCGCGGCACCACCGTCGCCGCGGCGCCGGATGCGATCATCATCAAATCCTACATGCCCTACGCGTGAGCTGAGGAGAGCTGAACAATGGCGCGCGTAAAGCGTGGCGTGACCTCTCACGCCAGACATAAGAAGGTTCTGGAGCAGGCGAAGGGCTATTACGGCCGTCGCAAGAACACCATCCGCACGGCCAAGGCTGCGGTCGACAAGGCGGGGCAGTACGCCTACCGCGACCGCCGCAACAAGAAGCGCTCGTTCCGGGCGCTGTGGATCCAGCGGATCAACGCCGCGGCGCGGCTGGAGGGCTTCACCTACAGCCAGTTCATCCACGGGCTGGGCCTGGCGGGCGTCGAGATGGACCGCAAGGTCCTGGCGGACCTCGCCGGGGCCGACCCGGCGGGCTTCAAGGCCGTCGCGGACCGGGTCCGCGCCGCCCTCGCCTAAGAGGCTTCCGAAAGGCCGGCCCCCACGGGCCGGCCTTTTCTCATTCGGCCGCCAGCGCCTCGGCGCCCGTCCAGGCCTGCATGGTCAGCGCGAACGAGCTCAGCCGCGCCGCCTCGTCGAAGATGCTGGCCGTCACCATGATCTCGTCCGCCCTCGTCAGCGCCGCCACCTCCTCCAGCCCCGCCCGCACCGTCTCGGCCGAGCCGACGCAGGCGTAGCGGGAGGGCCCGATCCGGCTGATCGGCCCCATCGGCTCGACCGGCGCGGGCAGCGGCCCCGGCCGCCCCTGGCGCAGCGCCGCGAACGCCTGCTCCAGCGAGGTGAACAGCCGCCGCGCCTCCGCGTCCGTATCCGCCGCAAAGGCGTTCACGCACACCATCGCATACGGCCGCTCCAGCACCCCCGGCTGGAACCGCGTCCGGTATTCGCTCAGCGCCTGCAGCAGCAAGTCCGGCGCGAAGTGCGAGGCGAAGGCGAAGGGCAGCCCCAGCATGGCCGCCAGCTGGGCGGAGAACAGGCTGGACCCCAGCAGCCACACCGCCACGTCCGCCCCCTCGCCGGGCACCGCGCGGATCGCCTGCCCGGGCTGCGCCGGCTCGAACCAGCGCATCAGCTCCACCACGTCGTGGGGGAAGCGCTCGGCGCTCTCGGGCGCCCGGCGCAGCGCCCGCAGCGTCACCTGGTCGGTCCCGGGCGCCCGCCCCAGCCCCAGGTCGATGCGCCCGGGGTGCAGAGCCGCCAGCGTCCCGAACTGCTCGGCGATCACATAGGGCGCATGGTTGGGCAGCATCACCCCGCCCGAGCCCACGCGGATCCGCTCGGTCCCGGCCGCCAGGTGCGCGATCACCACTGCGGTGGCGGCGCTCGCCACGCCGGCCATGTTGTGGTGCTCCGCCACCCAGAACCGCCGGTAGCCCAGCCGCTCGGCGTGCTGCGCCAGCCTCAGCGACTCCCCCAGCGCGCGCCCCACGTCGCCTCCGGCTTTCACGGGGGCCAGGTCGAGCACGGACAGCGGCGGTCTCATGGCCCGCACATAGGCGCCCGGCCGCACCGGGAGGAGGGGGCGTGCCGGCGTGCTCGGCCGCGCCAAGGCGACCCTTCGGGGCGCGGCTCCGCCGCGGCCTTGACCCGCCCTGCGCGGGCCTGCCGACCGGAAGGCGTCGGGACGCGGGGCGTCCCTTCATAGTTCGATCGCCGGCGGCGCATCGAACCCGGGGCTAACGCTTTCATTCCGCTCATCCCCGCGAAAGCGGGGACCTAGGCGTTTGCAACCCCGGAGCCTGACCGCGAGCGCCCGCCCCCGACCCATCCCCTCAGCTCTCCGCCCCACGATCAGACCCGAAGAGCCTGGGTCCCTCGTTCGCGGGGATGAGCGGAGAGGGGACAGCCCTCTGTTCCACGCGCCGCAGGCCGGTCGAACCACACAGCAGACGCCCTCCGTCCCGACGCCACCTTACCGGCGTCGCGCGCAGGAGCGGTCAAGGCCGCACCCGCAGGGTGCGCCCGCGCAGCGGGTCGCCTTGACGGCTCCGAGCCCGGCGCCACCCTCCTCGCTCGGGACCTACCCCCGCCCCTCCTGCTCCGCGCTCCACCCCCAGAACCGCCGCTTCACCGCGATGTCCGGGTCCTCCGCCGCCGTGTCCGGGTCGATGCGGAACATCGCCCCCAGCGTCTCCGGCTCGCTCAGCGCCTGGAACGCCAGGTCCAGCGCCGTCTTCGGCTGGCGCGCCGCCACCCGGCTCAGCCCCTCCGCCACCTGGGTCAGCCGCCGCGCCTCGTCCAGCCGCCCGCCCCGGATCGCCCGCGCGGCCTCCGCGAGCGCCAGCTTGGCCAACCCCGCCGGGTCGTGCGCGGCGTGGTCCTCCAGCATGGTCTCCACGTCCTCGACGATGGCCTCGTTGCGCCGGATCAGCTCGTCGAAGCCCGCCGGCAGGACCATCACGCGCCCGTCCTCCCCGACCGTCGTGGCCATCGCCGCCGAACCGCCGCCGCCCGGCCCCGGCGTCCGCACCGCCTGCAGCGCGCGGGCGAAGCGCGCCAGCCCCTCGGCCTCCGCCAGCCGCCCGGCGCGCATGGCCCGCCCGGCCCGCGCCAGCGCCTCGGCGGCCAGCGTTTCCGGGTCCGCCGGCCCGTCCGGACCCGCCCCCGCGACCTCCGCCGGCTCCGCTTCCGCAACGGGCGCCTCGGCGAACACGCGCCCCAGCGCCGGCGCCGGCCGCTCCAGCCGGCCGTGCTTGGTCCAGCCCTCCCGGTGGATGCGCGCCCGGACGCCGCTGACGGTCACGTCGTACCGCTCGGCCAGCACGCGGGCGGGGGCGCCGTTCAGGTACCCCTCCCGCACCAGCGCCCAGGTCTCCTCGCTCCGGATCTTGTAGGGCCGCCGCGCCCGGCCCCTGGTCCTCAAGTGAACCCCCTCGTCCCCCACGATCAGCCTCCCCTGCGTCGTCGTGAGGCGCGCATGTGGGCGCCCCCGCCCCCGCCGCGAGCCCGCCCGCCGGACCCTACGACCGCATCTGTCGTAGGATCAGCGAGCGCTACAATTGTGCGCCCGTATGGTGGTTGTGGTCACCGCCCTCTGATCCGCTCATCCCCGCGAAAGCGGGGACCCAGGCTTTTGGTGGCGCGCTGGTGGGGTTGAGCTGAGCGCGTGACCCACGCGGGGGTGGTTCTAGCGGGTGGACTCCCGTGAAGCTCGGGAATGCAAAGCCTGGGTCCCCGCTTCGCGGGGATGAGCGGTTCGAGAGTTCAGCCCTCTGCGCCTTCATCATACAGGTACAGCGTGACCGGGCAGGGCTGCGCGTTCGCCCATGCGACCGCTTCGGCCAGGCTGACGCCGTTCCGCTCTTGGTAGACGACCTCGCGGTCATCCCGGACCACCTCCGCCTGGTCGGAATCCGCCACGCTGTTGTCGTGCCAGGTCGCTTCGACGATGGCGTTGACGCGTCGCCACCGGTACGGCCGCGTGCGCGAGTCGATGATGTTCGAGATCATGCGGCGGCCCTGACTCTGCCCAGTTTGATTGAGCCGCTCAAGACGCAAGACGCCAGCGCCTTCGCCCGCTAAGCCCTCACCTGTTCCTTGTTCGACGCGCCGCAGGCGTCGTCGAAAGCATCACGGATCGTTCCTCGTCCCGACATCTCCAGGTCGGGCGTCGCGCGCAGGGCGGGTCAGGGGCGGCGCAGCCGAGCGGAGCGTCCCTTGACGCGCCCGAGCCCGGCGCCACCCTCGCCGCTCGGGGCCGCCCCCGCGCTCAGTCATCCGACTTGGGCCCCCAGCGGTCCACGGGCGGCTGGATCGCGCCCGCCGTATGGTGCGGCGTCGCATAGAACCGCGGCCGCTTGCAGACCGCCTCCGCCGCGGCGTCCAGCGCCAGCACCGGCTTGTGCAGCTCGGCGTACTGCCAGGAGGTGGGCGCGTACTCGCCCGCCATGCGGATCAGCATCTCCCGATAGGGCCTCAGCTTCTCGAAATGCCGCTCCGGCTCGATCAAGCCCCCGTACCGCCGCTGCACCATACTCGCCTCCGTTCGCGGTATGTTCTAGATCACCTGGAGCCGCCGCGCGAGGTCGCAAGTTGATAAAGCTGGGGAGAACGGGGCAAGCTTGCGGAGCGACAGGGGCGGACGACTCGGGACAGCCCGGCAGCGACTGGACGGACGACGAACTTGACCTGATCGTCGGGACTACTGCGCCGTGCTGAAGCCTAGCGCCGGCCAGCCACACCCCGGCACAGCCGCCGAGGGGACCGGACGAAGCATGGGGCGGCCCCGACTTCCCCGCCCCCTCGCCGGTCCGTGCGGGTTTGGGCGAGCTGCGACGCTCACCCGGCCTCCAAGTCCTTTCGATGATCGCAGGTTCACTGTTGTGAGCTAAGGGGAGAAGATGCCGCTAGGCGAGCCACACGCTGGACGAGGGCGGGGTACGTCAGCACGATGGACGTCGGGCCGTTCCCGCTGTGGGTATTACGATGGAGAACCTGAAACTCGCGCGCCAGGGAATGATGGATATAGCTCGCCGCGCCGCCCGACGGGGGATTCTTCAAGTTGTCATGCAGCGGCTTCCTGGCTTGCATTAAGAACTGCCGATTCAACTTCTCGATGTCGACCCGTTCCGTCGTCACTGATCGGCCGTACTCGTCCTGCACCCTCACCGAGAATTCCCATGGGTGAGCGTTATTGGTATCGGCCGTTGTTACCGTGGCACGGGGGCGAACAAATTCGTCTATCGCTGCTAGATTATGCCGCTGATAGTTGACGATGATAGGCAGCATGATCGTCAACTCGACAGGGACGGGCTGATCCCACAAAGTCACCACTGACCTTAGAATATCGAAGCATTGTTCAGCGTCGCGAAGGGTGATGTCATAGAACTGCATGGCGCCCACAAACAGCGCCTCAGCAGAGATGTCATACGGACACGCGACTTTAGATCGATCTATCTTGTTCACCTCAAACAGGTACCTCACGAACTCGGCAAGATCGCGCCGCTCGAACTTATAATGTCGATTGAAAAAGCGCCTTAAGTAAGCCTTGCCGTCGAAGGATTCGCCATAGATCGCCCTTATCGAGCGAGACAGTTGCTCTCCATCTGTGGCTATGACAAACAGTGTATTGTCGACATCAAATAGATGCTTAATCTGCTCTAGCATTTCAATCGCATACGTTGGTCGGCAGCGATCAAGTTCATCTATAAGAACAACAAAAGGAAGCCTTATCGACTCATCCGAGGCCAGCACTGAAAGGAGACCTCTTAGACGCGACTTGAACTCTTGCGACGCTTCAAGTCTGGTCTTGTAGTCCTTTATCTTCTCGTCGAGGTACTTGGTTAGCAGGCTTTCGACGCTCTGACCCAGCGCCTCAGGGCTCAGGGCGGACAGCGCCGAGTCGGACAACGCGCTAATGCGATCATCTGCCCCGGCGTCAACACGGTTCTCGACGATTCGCGATACCTCTGAGACAGCGTCTCCCAAGTACCTGGTTGCAAGTTGCTTTGCCGCTCCCTTGGCAACTGCGACTGCGACCTGAGCACTCGCAGCTTTCGCGCCCGCCCACCCCTTCCGGACCCGTTCGTCTTTCTTAAAATGTGGAGCAAGGGCGCTCTCCAGAGCTGCCATGACGGCGATTAGGGGTTCACCCGTGGCATCGTCACGCCAGCCATTCACGTACGCAGTCAGATGGCCACTACTTTTAAGATGCCGCTCAAGGCGGGTTAGAAAGAAGGTCTTGCCATGACCCCAACCGGCATTGAGATTGATCGTGTAGGCTCCCGCCACACCCTCGGCGGTCCTCTCGGCGTGACGCCTCTGAATGAAGTCGATGAGCAGTTCGGCGTCTTCCCGCCTTTTGAGAAGATCATCGTGCCAAATATCGTCGGGCGACACACTTCGCTCTAGGCTGGTCAAGGTACGATCCTTCTAAGTTCTCCGTCTACCTCCAGGTTGTAGTCGTCCGAAAGCGCACGGAGCTCTGCGCCGAAGGTAACTCGCAGACGTTCGAGGTCAGCTTCGAGCTGGTCTAAGCCCTCGCCCTCACGCCGGGCGTCAAGAAATGCACGACAGGCCGCTCGCATTCTTCTGAATGAAACCAAGGCTGCAGCAGACGGGGTTAGCTCGCGGAGATGGTCAGTTATCTGCCGTCGCATGTGCAGAACGGATAGGATCACGTACGCTCCATCCTCTCTCGCGTAACTGACAAAGAGAACGCGGCGATCCTCTAGGTCATGCAAGAGGCTCTGGACTACTTGGGCATCACCGCCCTTTTGTGAGACGAGCTTGGCTCTCTTCCTAATCAGCTTGGCAGCACGACGCCCGACTTCGTCCATCGATACCTCCCGCTCCAGTTGTGAAGCATCAGCGATTCACCAGCAACCAGGGCCCTTATTGCACCCCTCGCCACAACGCGCCGGGCACTCCGTCCAGAGGAGCAGGTGGCGGTGATGGACCAGACGGCGACGTGCCCTCTGCGAATAACCTGAGGGCGCTCCCCCTAATCCGCGTCCATCTTCAACGCCGCGATGAACGCCTCCTGCGGGATGTCCACTTTCCCGAACTGCCTCATCCGCTTCTTCCCCTCCTTCTGCTTGTCCAGCAGCTTGCGCTTGCGCGACGCGTCCCCGCCGTAGCACTTGGCCGTCACGTCCTTGCGCAGCGCCCGCACGGTCTCCCGCGCGATGATCCGGCCGCCGATGGCCGCCTGGATGGGGATGACGAACATGTGCTGGGGGATCAGGTCCTTCATCTTCTCCACCATCATGCGCCCGCGCATCTCGGCGCGGTTGCGGTGGACCAGCATGGCGAGGGCGTCCACGGGTTCGGCGTTCACCAGGATGTTCATCTTCACCAGGTCGCCTTCCCGGTGGCCGATGATGGCGTAGTCGAAGCTGGCGTAGCCCTTGGAGATGGACTTCAGCCGGTCGTAGAAGTCGAACACCACCTCGTTCAGCGGCAGCTCGTAGACGACCATGGCGCGGGAGCCGACGTAGGACAGCTCCTTCTGCTCGCCGCGGCGGTCCTGGCACAGCTTGATGATCGCGCCCAGGTACTCGTCGGGGGTGAAGATGGTGGCCTTGATCCAGGGCTCCTCGACCGAGGCGATCTTGACCGGGTCGGGCATGTCGGCGGGGTTGTGCAGCTCGATCTGCGAGCCGTCGGTCAGGTTGATGCGGTAGACCACCGACGGGGCGGTCGCGATCAGGTCCAGGTTGAACTCGCGCGACAGCCGCTCCTGGATGATCTCCAGGTGCAGCAGCCCCAGGAACCCGCAGCGGAAGCCGAAGCCGAGCGCGGCGGAGGTCTCCATCTCGTAGGTGAAGGAGGCGTCGTTCAGGCGCAGGCGGCTGACCGCGGCGCGCAGATCCTCGAACTCCGACGCGTCGCTGGGGAACAGGCCGCAGAACACCACCGGCTGGACTTCACGAAAGCCCGGCAGGGCGGCGGCGGTGGGCTTGCGCTCGTCGGTCAGGGTGTCGCCGACGGCGGCGTCGGCCACCTCCTTGATGGAGGCGGTGATGAAGCCGACCTCGCCGGGGCCCAGGCTCTCGACCTCGGTCTGCTTGGGGCGGAAGACGCCGACGCGGTCGACGCCGTGGGTGGCGCCCGTCTGCATCATCTTCACCCGCTGGCCGGCCTTCAGCGTGCCGTCGAACACGCGGACCAGCACCACCACGCCGAGGTACGCGTCGTACCAGGCGTCCACGAGCAGGGCCTTCAGCGGCGCGTTGGGGTCGCCCTTGGGCGGGGGCAGGCGCTTGACCACGGCCTCCAGCACGTCCTCGATGCCGATGCCGGTTTTGGCGGAGGCGAGCACCGCGTCGGAGGCGTCGATGCCGATGACGTCCTCGATCTGGGCGCGCACGCGCTCGGGGTCGGCGGCGGGCAGGTCGACCTTGTTGAGGACCGGCACGATCTCGTGGTCGTGCTCGATGGCCTGGTAGACGTTGGCCAGGGTCTGCGCCTCCACCCCCTGGCTGGCGTCGACCACCAGGATGGAGCCCTCGCACGCCGCCAGCGACCGGCTGACCTCGTAGGCGAAGTCCACGTGCCCCGGCGTGTCCATCAGGTTCAGGACATAGGACTGGCCGTCCTTGGCCTTGTAGTCGAGCCGCACCGTCTGCGCCTTGATGGTGATCCCGCGCTCGCGCTCGATGTCCATGCTGTCGAGCACCTGGGCGGTCATCTCCCGCGCCGTCAGCCCGCCCGTCACCTGGATGAGCCGGTCCGAGAGCGTGCTCTTCCCATGGTCGATGTGCGCGACGATCGAGAAGTTCCGGATGCGCTCAAGCGGCGTCGTGGTCATGGGCGGGCGTCTAGCACGTAATGCGGCGCCTGCGAGATGAGGCGGAACGCCGGTGGCCGGAGCAGCCGGGCGAACAGCGGAGGCGACCTCGTAAATGCGCCGTTAAGCATGCGGGCGGCACAGCTTCGACGGGGGCGCGTGTTTTCAGTCGAGGCGATGGTCATGAATCGACGTCTGCTGCTCGCGGCCGGGCTCGGAGGCTTCGCCTCCGCCTGCGCCACCAACCCCGCCCCCGGCGGCGCGGGCCAGCCCCGCTACGGCGTGGCGCCGGGAGAGCCGGCGCCCGGGACGACCCCCCCGCCCGCCTACAGCCGCGATGAACTGGTGGCGGCCGGCTCCAACTTTCTGGGCGTGACGGCCGAGGCCGTCGGCGGCGCCATCGAGCGCGTGGCCCGCGACCAGGGCCAGGAGCCCTCCGCCTACATCGCCGGCGAAGAAGGCTCGGGCGCCGTCGGCGTGGGCCTGCGCTACGGCCGGGGACAGCTGTACATGAAGGGCGGCCAGGCCCCGGTGGAGGTGTTCTGGCAGGGCCCCTCCATCGGCTGGGACTGGGGCGGCAACGCCGCCCGGGTGTTCACCCTGGCCTACGGACTCTGGTACCCGGACGCCATCTACCGCCGCTATCCCGGCGTGGAGGGCTCGGCCTACCTGGTGGGCGGCCTGGGCGTGAACTACCAGGCCGCCGACGGCATCGTGCTGGCGCCCATCCGCGCCGGCGTGGGCCTCCGGCTCGGCGCCAACGTGGGCTACCTGGCCTATAGCCGCCAGCGGAACATCCTGCCCTTTTAGTTCGCCACCGCCGCCGTCGGGGCGGTCTCCGCCAGGGCCTTGCCAGCGACCGCCGCGGGCTCAGGCGCCGCCTCGGCTGGCGGGGGCTGGTAGGGCGCGAGGCGCTGCGGGTCGGGCCGGCCGAGCGCCAAGGCCATTCCCTTCTGCGAGATCAGCCGCACGGCCTGGTGCTGGTCGATGCGGTTGGAGAGCACCACGACCGTAGCGTCCTGGGCCGGGGCGTGGGTCAGCAGCAGGCGGAAGCCGTACCAGCTGCCCGTGTGGAACACCTGCTCGTCGCCGAATCCCGGCTCCACCTGCAGGCCGAGCGGGCCGCGGCTGATCCCGTAGGCGTAGAGCAGAGGCACGCCCGACCGCTTTCGCGTGCTCGGCTCGGCGAAGGCCCCCGTCCGGCCGGTCATGCGCTCCAGCCCTTCGCGGGAGATCACCCGGCCCGAGTGCAGGGCGCGGGTCCAGGTGCGCAGGTCGTCGGCGGTGGAATACAGCCCGCCCGCCGAGAAGATCACCGAGGCATGGCGCCATTCGGGGAGGAGCCGCGGCCCGTCGTAGCCCTGCGCGAACTGCTCGCGCACCGTGCGCTCGTCGGCGTAGCCGGTGTCCGCCATCCCGAGCGGCTCGAAGAACGCCTCCCGCAGGTAGGCGTCGTAGGGGCGCCGTGACACGCGCTCCACCACGTCGCCGAGCAGGTTGTAGCCGCCGTTGCTGTAGCGGAAGCGCGTCCCCGGCTCGAACTGCAGCGGCAGGGCGGCGGACTGCTCGGTCAGCTCCCGCGGCGTGGCGGGCCAGCGGCTCACGTTCGCCCAGGTGCTGCGGGTCAGCAGCTCGGGCACGCCGGCGGTGTGGGTCAGCAGGTGGTGCAGGGTCACGGGCGCCCAGGCGTCCGGACAGGGCCGGATGTGCCGGCACACCGGGTCGTCCACCGACAGCTTGCCTTCATCCTGCAGCTTCAGGATGGCGGCCGCGGTGAACTGTTTGGTCAGCGAGGCGATGCGGACCTTGGTCTTGGGCGTGAAGGGGTTCTTGAAGCTGCGCTCGGCGTAGCCGTAGCCCTTGCGCAGGAGCACGTTCTCGCCGCGCGCGACCAGCACCACGCCGCTGAAGCGGTCGGCCTGCGACTCCGCCGTCAGGTAGTCGTCCAGCGTATCGGCGTCGGCCCTCTCGACAGGCGTGCTCGCGGGCGCGGGCTCGGGCGAGGCGGCGGCGGGCCCGCTCGGCGCGCGGCCGGTGCTCCAGGCCCCGTACCCCAGCGTGGCGGCGACGCCGACGGCCAGGCCCCCCGCGGCGCCGGCCAGGCCCGTGGTCCACGCTCGGCTCAGGCGCGCAGCCTCGCGCCGAGCTTGCCCGCGGCGGCGACCACCTTGGCCGAGAGCTGCTCGATCTCCGCGTCCGTCAGAGTCTTCTCGCGCGGCTGGATGACCACCTCCACGGCGACCGATTTGGAGCCCTCAGGCACGCCGGCGCCTTCGTACACGTCGAAGACGCGCGCCTCGGCGATCAGTTGCTTGTCGGCGCCGACGATCGTGCGGACCAGGTCGCCGGCCGGCCGGGACCGCTCCAGCACGAAGGCGAAGTCGCGGGTCAGCGGCATGAAGGGCGAGAGCGGCAGGGCGCCCTTGGCCTTGGTGGGCTTGCGCTTGGGCTCGGGGATCGCCTCGATGAAGAGCTCGAAGGCCAGCATGGGGCCGTCGGCGTCCATCGCCTTCAGCACGCCCGGGTGCAGCTCGCCGAAGGTGGCGATCACCGTCTTGGGCCCGAGCTGGACGGTCGCGGAGCGGCCGGGATGCCACCAGCCGGCGACGCGGCCCTGGACCACCTGCAAGGAGGCGACGGGGGCGCCGAGCTCCTCCAGGAATGCGAATAGGTCGGCCTTCAGGCGCAAGAGCGGGTCGCCATCGCCGCCGGCCCAGTGACGCGGCTGGCGAGGGCTGAGCAGGGCGGCCGCGGCGGTGCGCTGGTCGCCGGGCTCGTCGCCGGCGAACACGGGCCCGATCTCGAACAGAGCGGCGTCGGGAAAGCCCCGGGCCGCATTGCGCCGAGCGGCGTCGATCAGGTTGGGCAGGATCGACGGCCGCATGGTGGCGAGATCCGAGGCGATCGGATTCTGCAGCGTCAGGCGCGGGTTCTCGCCCCCGAACAGGGCGGCCCAGTCGGTCCGCATGAACGACCAGGTCAGCGCCTCGGCGTAGCCGGCGGCGGCCAGCGCCCGGCGGGCGGTTCGGATGCGCGCCTGGCGCGCGCTGAGCACGCCTTCGGGGCGGTAGGCGACCTCCGGCAGAGGCTCAGCGGGCAGGGCGCCGTAGCCGGCGATGCGGGCGACTTCTTCGACGAGGTCGGCCGGACCCTCCACGTCGCGGCGCCAGGTCGGCGGCTGCACGCGCCAGACGGGCGCGGCCGCGTCCACGTCGAAGCCGAGGGCGATCAGCACGGCGGCGATCCGCTCGGCCGGGAGGGTCAGGCCCGCCAGGCCCCGCACCACGCCGGGGTCGAAGGCGATCTCGGGGGGCGGCGTGGGCGCCTCGCCGGCGACCACGATCTCGGAGGGCTCGCCGCCGCAGAGGTCCAGGATCATCCGGGTGGCGAGCTCCAGCCCCGGAACCATGAAGCCGGAGTCGACCCCGCGGGCGAAGCGGTACTGGGCGTCGCTGGCGATCCCCAGGGTGCGGCCGGTCTGGGCGGTGACGATGGGGTCGAACCAGGCGCTCTCGACGAACACGTCGGTGGTGGTCTCGTCGCAGCCGGTGGAGGCCCCGCCCATGACCCCGCCGAGGCCGATCGGGCGCGCGCCGCCCTCATCAGCAAGAGTGGGCTCGCCGCCGTCCTCGCCGTCGGCGATGACGCACATCTCGGGGCTGAGGGCGTAGGTCTTGCCGTCCAGGGCGATCAGGTGCTCGTGGGCGTGGCCGGCGCGGGCGACGATCGTGGTCCCGGCGAGCTTGCCCATGTCGTAGACGTGCAGCGGCCGGGCGCGGTCCAGCGACAGGAAGTTGGTGACGTCGACGAGGGCGTTGATCGGACGAAGCCCCACGGCGGTGAGTCGCGCCTGCAGCCACGGCGGCGAAGGACCGTTCGTGACGCCTCGGATCACCCGGCCCGCGAAGGTCGCGCACATCTGCGGCGCGGCGATCTCGACCCGGATCGGACACGGGAAGGCGCCGGAGACGGGCTGCACCGGCTCGGTCTTGAAGACGCCGAGCCCGGCGGCCGCGAGATCGCGGGCGATCCCGTTCACGCCCAGCCAGTCGGGGCGATTGGGCGTCACTTCGAAGTCGATCACCGGCTGCAGGCCGAGCGCCTCGGTCACCGGCGCGCCCACGGAGGCGGTCTCGGGGAGTTCCAGGATGCCCTCGCTCTCCGCCGAGAGCTTCAGCTCCGCGGCCGAGCAGAGCATGCCGTTGGAGACCACGCCCCGGACGGCCCGGGGCTCGAGCGTGATCCCGCTGCCGGGGATGTAGGTCCCGAGCGGCGCGTAGACGGTGGTCAGCCCCGGGCGGGCGTTCGGCGCCCCGCAGACGATCTCCTTGCGGCCCTCGACCGTGTCCACCTGGCAGACGCGCAGGCGGTCGGCGTTGGGGTGCTGCACGGTCTCCACGATGCGGGCGACGGAGAAGGCGCCCAGATCCGCCGCGGGATCGTGGAGATCCTCCACCTCCAGCCCCGCCATGGTCATGGCGTCCGCCACCTCGGCCGCTGAGGCTTCGGTGTCGAGGTGGTCGCGCAGCCAGTCGAGCGTGAACTTCATTGCGGGCCGGGTCCTAACCGCTCCGCGCGCGCAAGCGAAGGGGGGGGCGGCCGTTCAGCCGACATCGAGGACATTGACGCCGAGCGCCCGAGCAACGCGTGCCTGCGCAACGTCGCGGGTCGCAAGCCGGGCGTCGGTGTCGGCGGCGAGCATGATGTACATCGCGTCGTAGAAGCCGATGTTCCGCGCCTGCGCCAGGGCGAGCGCCGCGTCCAGCTGAGCGACGTCAGGAGCATCCTGCACTTCGATCTCAAGCCCGTCCACGAATTGCAAGGCGCGCTCGGCCAGGCCCGTTGCTCGCTCGATCCGTTCCCGTTTCAAGAAGAGCCACCGAAGCTCTAGAGCGAAGACGTAGGGGGCGAACGGGTCATAGCCCCCCCACTCGGCGAGCAGGCGTTCCGCGGCGGGCGTATGCTGCGACTGAAGCGTCAGAGCCGCAGCCACCGAAGCATCGATGACGAGCGTGATCACTCGATCTCGTCGCGCTCGGCGCGGAGATCGAGAGGCTGGGCCAGGCCGGGGTGCGTTGTCGCCATTCCCTCTCGCCAGGCTCTCAGCTCCTCGGCGAATCGTCGCCAGTCTTCTGGGGACTTCCGGCCTCGGCGGCCGCCATCGCTCGCTCCCTCGGGAGTCAGCCGGGCGATCCGCTTGCCATGGCGTGTGATAGCGACGGGTTCGCCCGTGCTCTCCACCTCGGCCAAGAGAGCGGAGAGGTTCGTCTTGGCCTCAAGGACGCCCACTTCCTTCACAACCCTCTCCACCGCCTGACCATTATTTGGTCAGATTAGCGGCTCCAGGGCGCCGCCGCAAACGAAGCCAGTCAGCTGAGCCCGCTGGCGGGGTTGGGGGCCTGGAAGGCGGTGAAGCCGTAGTGCTGGAGCCAGCGCACGTCGCTGGCGAACATGTCCCGCAGGTCGGGCATGCCGTACTTCAGCATGGCCAGGCGGTCGACGCCGAAGCCGAAGGCGAAGCCCTGCCACTCGTTCGGGTCCAGGCCGCAGTTGAGCAGCACCTTGGGGTGCACCATCCCGCCGCCCAGCACCTCCAGCCAGTCGCTGCCCTGGCCGATGCGGACCTCGCCGCCGGAGCGGTCGCACTGGATGTCCAGCTCGGCGGAGGGCTCGGTGAAGGGGAAGTGGTGCGGGCGGAAGCGGCTGACGACGCTCGGCACCTCGAAGAAGCGGGCGCTGAAGGTCTCCAGGGTCCACTTAAGGTGGCCCATGTGGATGTTCCGGTCGATCACCAGCCCCTCCATCTGGTGGAACATGGGCGTGTGGGTCGCGTCGGAGTCGGAGCGGTAGACGCGGCCGGGCACGACCACCCGGATGGGCGGCTCCTGACCGTTGGCGATCCAGGGCGCCGCGGGCGGCTGGTTCGACCGGCGCATGGTGCGGATCTGCACGGGGCTGGTGTGGGTGCGCAGCAGCTTGCGCTCGCCGTCCGACCCGGGCGGGAAGAAGAAGGTGTCGTGCATCTCCCGCGCCGGGTGCTTGGGCGGAAAGTTCAGCGCGGTGAAGTTGTGGAAGTCGTCCTCGATGTCGGGTCCTTCGGCCACCTCGAAGCCGAGTTCGGCGAAGATGGCGATCATCTCGTCCATGACCTGCATGGTCGGGTGCACTGAGCCGCGGCGGCGCGGCGGCGGCGGCAGGGTCAGGTCGACCTGCTCGGCCGCCAGCTTGGCGTCGAGCGCCTGCGCCTCCAGCCGTTCGCGGCGGGCGGCGATCGCGCCCTGGAGGCGGTCGCGCAGGCCGTTGATCTCGGGGCCCCGGGTGCGCCGTTCCTCGGGGGAGAGCGAGCCCAGGCTCTTCAGCAAGGCCGAGACGCTCCCGGCCTTGCCCAGCGCCGCCACGCGCACGCTCTCGAGCGCCGCGAGGTCGGAGGCGTTGGAGACGGCCGCGGAGAGCTCGGCTTCGAGAGCGGAGAGGTCGGACATGGCGCGGGTCTCTAGCGCGGGCGGCGCAGCCTCGCCACCGGAGACGTCAGAAGCGGCGCAGGCGCGCCACGTCGAGCGGCTCCTGCAGCGCCCGCATCGGCAGGTGCAGGGCCAGGGTGGCGGCGTAGAGCTGGCCCGCCGACAGCCGGGCGCGGCCGCGCTCGGCGCGAGCGAGCTGGTCCGGCGTGATCCCCAGCCGCTCCGCCAGCGCCTCGGCGGCCACCCCGCGAGCCTCGCGCACGGCCCGCAGCCGCTCGCCGAGGGCGGCCAGCTCGGGGTCGTGCGCCGGGAACTCGAGGATCACGCGATCAGCCTATCACAGCCGCTTCAGCCGATAGAGCACGTCCAGGGCCTCGCGCGGTGAGAGCTCGTCGGGATCGACCTCCGCCAGGGCGCGCTCCAGCGGGCCGGGTTCGGCGAGGGCGACAGGCTTGGCGGCGGCGAACAGGGGCAGGTCGTCCAGCCGCGCCGGGGAGCGTTCGGAGCCTTCGAGCCGCTCCAGCACCTCGCGGGCGCGCGCCACCACGGGCGGAGGGACGCCGGCCAGCTTGGCGACCTGCACGCCGTAGGAGCGGTCCGCCGCGCCCGGCGCCGCCTCGTGCAGGAAGACCAGATCGCCGTTCCACTCCTTGGCGCGCATGGACAGGTTGCAGACGTGGGGTAGCCGCCCCTCGAGGCGGGCGAGCTCGTGGTAGTGGGTGGCGAAGAGCGCCCGGCAGCGGTTCACGTCGTGGAGGGCCTCCGCGCAGGCCCAGGCGATGGCCAGGCCGTCGTAGGTGGCAGTGCCGCGCCCGATCTCGTCCAGGATGACGAAGGAGCGGGGGGTCGCCTGGGTCAGGATGGCGGCGGTCTCCACCATCTCGGCCATGAAGGTGGAGCGTCCCCGCGAGAGGTCGTCGGCCGCCCCGACCCGGCTGAACAGCCGGTCGACGACGCCGAGCCTCAACCGCCGGGCGGGGACGAAGCTTCCCGCCTGGGCGAGGACGGCGAGCAGGGCGTTCTGGCGTAGGAAGGTCGACTTCCCGGCCATGTTCGGGCCGGTGACGATCGCCAGGCGGGCGCAGCTGGAGCCGGAGCCGTCCAACCGGCAGTCGTTGGGCGTGTAGGGCTGACCTTCGCGGCGGACGGCGGCCTCGACCACGGGGTGGCGGGCGCCCTCGGCGTGGAACAGCAGGCCGTCGTCCACTTCCGGGCGGACCGCGCCGGCGTCTTCGGCCCACTCGGCCAGTCCGGCGTCGACGTCGAGCGTCGCCAGCGCGTCCGCGGCCTCCTGGACGTCGCTCGCCAGCCTCGCGGCGCGCTCCCGGAAGGCCTCGAACGTCTCCAGCTCGATGGCCAGCACGCGAGCTCCGGCCTGGGCGATCCGGGCGTCCAGATCGGCCAGCTCCACCGTGGTGAACCGGACCTGGTTCGCCAGCGTCTGGCGGTGGATGAAGGTCGCGTTCAGCGGCGGGCGGAGCAGGGACTCCGCCTGCTTGGCGCTGGTCTCCAGGAAGTAGCCCAGCACGGCGTTGTGGCGGATGCGCAGGGGGATCCCGCTCTCGGACTGCAGCCTCGCCTCCAGCGCCGCCACCACGCGTCGGCTGTCGTCCCGAAGCGTGCGCACCTCGTCGAGTTCGGGGCGGAACCCCGGCGCGACGAAGCCGCCGTCACGGGCCGAGACGGGCAGCTCGGGACCGAGCCCCGCCGCAAGGTCGCGCACCAGGGCTGAGAGTTCGGGCCGGCGCGAGAGGGTCAGCGCGTCGAGCGCGTCGGCGATCTCGTGCGGGGGCGGGTTCAGGGGGTCGGGCGCGCCGGCGAACAGGGCGACGAGGGCCTCCCCGGCCTTCAGCCCCTCACGGAGCGCGCCGAGGTCGCGGGGGCCGCCTCGACCCAGCGCCAGACGGGACAGGGCCCGAGCCACATCGCCGGAGCGCCTCAGGGCGTCCCGGACCTCCTCGCGGAGCCGACGCCGTTCGGTGAAGAACTGCACCGCGTCGAGCCGGGCCGCGATCGCCGCGGGGTCCAGCAGCGGCCGGTTCAAGCGGGCCGCCAGCAGCCGGGCGCCCCCGCTCGTCACCGTCCGGTCCACGGCCCCGAGGAGCGAGCCTTCGCGCGCGCCGGCGGTGGTGCGGGCGATCTCGAGGCTCGCTCGGGTGGCCGGGTCGATGGCCATGACGTCGGCGCCCGCCGCGCGCCTTGGCGGCCGAAGAGCCGGGAGCTTGCCGGCCTGCGTGGTCTCCAGGTGAGCGGCGATCAGGCCGAGGGCGGAGATCTCCGCCGGGTCGAGAACGCCGAAACCGTCCAGGGTGCCGACGCCGTAGAGGCGCTTGACCCGGGCCTCCGCGGCCGACGGCTCAGCCAGGGCTGAGGGCAGCGGCTGCACAAGCCCGCCGCTGGTCTTCAGCGCAGCGGCGATCGTCGCGTCGGCGAACAGTCGATCGGCGACGAGCGTCTCCGCGGGCTGCAGAGCGGCGAGGGCCCCAGCCACCCCGTCGCGGTCCAGCAGCCAGCAATCCACCTCGCCCGCGGACAGCTCAACGCTGGCGACCGCGACCCGTCCGCCGCGCACGGCGACGGCGGCCAGCCTGTTCGCGCCTCGCGCGTCCAGCAGGCCCTCCTCGGTCAGGGTGCCCGGCGTCACGATCCGCACGACGTCTCGGCGGACCACCGACTTGGAGCCGCGTTTGCGGGCTTCGGCGGGGTCCTCCATCTGCTCGCAGACGGCGACCCGGTGGCCCGCGCGGATCAGCTTGGCGAGGTAGGCCTCGGCCGCATGGACCGGCACCCCCGCCATGGGGATCGGGTCGCCGCCGTGGCTGCCGCGCTTGGTGAGCGTGATCCCGAGCGTCTCGGCCGCCGCAGCGGCGTCCTCGAAGAACAACTCGTAGAAATCGCCCATTCGGAAGAACACGAGCGCGCCCGGCGCCTGCGCCTTGGCGGCGAAGAACTGCGCCATCACAGGGGAGGCTTCGGTCGCGCTCACGGCCGCAGCTCCGTGCTCACGCGATGATGTCGGGGGTCAGCCGGTCTTCGAGAGAGGCGATCTGGTCGCGCAGCTGCAGCTTGCGCTTCTTCAGCCGCGCCATGCGCAGCATGTCGGGCGCGAGATCGGTGGAGAGCGCCTGGACGGCCGCGTCCATGTCCGCGTGCTCCTGCCGCAGCATGGCGAGGCGAGCCCGCAGCACGGCGTTGTCCACCACCGCCGCGGCGCCGGCCTGCTCGTCGTCTTCGCTGGTCAAGAGCCGTCGCCCTCCGCTCAGGTCCGGTGTCTTAACAGCGTGGCGGCGGGCGCCAACCGGGCGCCGGCGCCGCAGTCGGAGGCGCCTCAGCCCGGCTCGACGGCGGCTCTGAAAAAGTGCGTCCGACGACGACGGTTGTGATGTGACAGCCGCGCGAAAGGGGTGTCAGCTATCCCCGCCAACTCCAAGGGAGACGCTTTCCATGGCGATCGACGGCCGCATCCGCGAACTCGGCACCCGTCATCAAACCTTAGAGCGCACCATCGAAGAGGAGATCCGCCGCCCCTCGGCGGACAGCAGCCGCATCGCCGACCTGAAGCGCCAGAAGCTCAGGCTCAAGGAGCAGATCGAGAGCCTCAAGTCCGCCCACGTCCAGTAAGGACGCGGGCGGCCCGCCATCCCTCAATCGGCCGCGCCGTCCGCGTCGTCCTCGAATTCGGCGTCGACGCGGCCGGTCTCGGCCGCGGGCCGGAGCGTCGGCCCGCCGCTGGCGCGCTCGGCTGACGCCTTCTTCTCCGCAGCCTGACGGACCACTTGGTCGAGTTCGAGCTGACCGAGGAGGCCCAGGGTCACCGGATCGACCGGCTGGATGTTGTTGATGTCCCAGTGGGTCCGGTTGCGGATGCTGTCGATCGTCGCCTTGGTGGTCGACAGCAGCTTGGAGATCTGCGCGTCCGTCACCTCGGGGTGATTGCGCAGGAACCAGGCGATGGCCTTGGGCCGGTCCTGGCGGCGGGAGGTGGGAACGAACTTCGACTGCTTCTTCTGCGGCTTCAGCATCTCCGCATGGCGGCTGACGCTGGCCTTCATCCGGTAGTTCGGGTCCGCCTGGGCGCGGTCCAGCTCCTCACGGGCGAGCTGGCCGTTGCCGATGGGGTCGGCGCCGCGGATGTCGCGCGCGACCTCGCCGTCGGCGATGCCCTTGATCTCGAGCGGATGGCGGCCGCAGAAGTCGGCGATCTGCTCGAAGGTCAGCGAGGTGTTGTCCACCAGCCAGACGGCGGTGGCCATGGGCATCAGGATGTCGGCCATTCTCAGGCTCCAGAAACAGCGGCGCCCGGCCTTTCGGCCGGGCGGTGAGAACTCAGGCATATAGAAGTGTTCGAAGGCGAAGGGAACCGGCGGCGTTAGCGCGCTGGTCAGGTGGGCCGGGCAAGCTCGCCCCATGCACCCGACCGTCAGACGCGGCCTCAGGCTCATCAACAGCTACAAGGGCGAGATCGACCGGGAGTTCGTGGTCGGCTATGTTCTCGCGACCGGAGTCATGATGGCTGTCGGGTATGCTGCGATCGGGGGCCTCCAACTTGCGCTGCTCCTGGCTCCTCCGCCTTGGCCTTCGTGGTTCCTCCCCTTGATCAGCGTGGGCGCGACGATCGCCGTCCTGGCCGCCTTCGCCGGGCCGATCGGAGCCCTCCTGGTGAAGCGGCATCGCAGCATGGGCCTGCCGGGGTGGACCGGCCCCACCTGCGGCCTGGCGCTCACGGCGGTCCCGATAGCGCTGAGCAAACTGGGGTTTGTGCAGGGCGCCGGCGCGGTTCAGGGATCGATCGCGCTCGCCGCAGGCTGGCAAGCCGCCCTGCTGCTGTGGCCTGCGCGGCATCCTGACGGCACGGCCGAGGCGGCCGCCTTCGCTTAGAACAGCGCCCGCAGCGCGAGGGCGTCCACCGGGGCGGCGGCGTCGATGTCGTTGTCGAAGAAGTTGAAGACGTCGCGGCCTTCGTCGCGCCAGCGGCGGACGTGCTCGGCCCAGGCCTGGAGGGCAGCCGGCTCGTAGCGGCCCCAGTAGCGCCCGCCGGGCCCGTGTCCCCGGACGTAGGCGAAGGGGGCCGTCACCTCCCAGGGCGCCGGCGCCGCCGCGTGGTCGGAGACGCAGAACGCCGCGTCGTGCCGCCGGAGCAGGTCGAAGACCTCCGGCGCGTACCAGCTCGGGTCGCGGAACTCGAACACGCAGCGGCCGCGCCCCTCGATGAGGGGCAGGAAGGCGGCCAGGCGCGCGTCGTCCCGCTTCAGCTGGGGCGGCAACTGAAACAGGGCGGGGCCGGCCTTCTCACCCAGGCCGCTCATGCGGTCGAAGATGAGGGCCACGCTCTCGGCCGCGTCCTTCAGCCGGCGGTAGTGGGTGAGGAAGCGCGGGACCTTCCAGGCGAACAGGAAGCCCTCCGGGGCGCGCTCCCGCCAGCTCGCCACCGCCGCTTCGGACGGCAGACGGTAGAAGGAGCCGTTGATCTCCGCGCAGTCGAACACGCCAGCGTAGTGCTCGAGCTCGCGTTTGGCGGGCAGCTTGGGCGGGTAGAAGGCGCCGCCGCGCCAGTGCTTGTAGGTCCAGCCCGACGTGCCGACCCTGACCTGGCCGACGCGGACCTTCCCGGCGGTCACGGGACCAACACCACCTTGCCGACGTGGGTGTTGGCCTCCAGGTGGGCGTGCGCGGCCGCCGTGTCCGAAAGCGGGAAGCTGCGGTCGATCACCGGCCGCAGCCGCCCGGCGGCCACCCACGGCCAGACCTTGTCTTCCACCGCCCGCGCCAGGCGGGCCTTCTCGTCGGCGGGGCGCGAGCGCAGGGTCGAGCCGGTGACCGTCAGCCGCTTCAGCATCAGGCGCAGCAGATTGACGGTCACCTGCGGGCCGGCCTGGAAGGCGATCTGCACCAGCCGCCCTCGCTCGTTCAGGCAGTCGATGTTCCGCTGGACGTAGTCGCCGCCCACCATGTCCAGGATCACGTCGGCGCCGCCCGCCTCCCGCACCAGCGCCTCGAAATCCTGGGCGGTGGCGTCGACCGAGAGGTCGGCCCCGAGCCGGCGGGCGGCCTCGGCCTTGTCCGCGCCGCGTCCGGTCGCGATCACCCGCGCGCCGTGGGCCTTGGCCATGGCGATGGAGGTCGCGCCGATGCCACTGGTGGCGCCATGCACGAGCAGGGTCTCGCCGGGCTGCAGAGCGCCGGCTTCGAAGACGTTCGCCCAGACGGTGAACACGGTCTCAGGCAGGGCGGCGGCTTCCTCGAACGAGACGCCGTCCGGGATCGGCAAAGCGTGCCGGGCGTCCACGATGCAGGCTTCGGCGTAGCCGCCCCCGCCCAGCAGCGCCGTGACCCGGTCGCCCACCGACCAGCGCTCGACCCCGGCGCCGACAGCCTCGACTTCGCCGGCCGCTTCCAGGCCGAGCGTCAGCGGGGCGCCGGGCGGGGGCGGGTACATCCCCCGCCGCTGCAGGATGTCGGGCCGGTTCACGCCGGCGGCGCGGACCGCGATGCGGATCTCGCCGGGGCCGGGCTCCGGCCGCTCGGCGTCCACCAGGTGCAGCCCCTCGGCTTCAGGACCTTGAGCCTCAACCGCCTTCATGGTCGCCGACATGCTTGCCGCCTCCGCCTCTTGGGCGTTCCATAGCGGTCGACCAAGTCAGCCGCCAAGGAGGCCGCAAGTGGAAGAGCCGGTCAGCACGCGCCTGGTCCGGGGCCAGTTGCTCGAGCAGCTCGCCCGCGAGCCGCTCGACGACTACGCCGTCGACGAGCTTCGCGAGCGCGTGAAGGCGCTGCATGACGAGATCGACCGGGTCGAGAGCCAGTTGAAGAAGAAGCAGTCAGGCCTCGCCGCCGCCGACGGCCTGTTCAAGCCGCGCCCTTGAACCCGGCGCGGGTAAGGGTTTGTTGACCATCCATCGCTCCTGAACGGGACGGCCGCCGCTGGCCCGCGCTTTGCAGCCGCTTCGCCGCGGCCCCGGGCCGTTGACATTTGCAACCGTCCGCCGCGAGTTCGTGCGTCGGGCTCAGAGGGCGAGATCATGGCCGAAGCGCAGCGAGAGGACGCCGAACGCGCGGCCTTGGTTTTCGACTTCGCCCGCTCAGAGCTGTTCGACCGCACCTTCAAGGAAGGCATGACGCTGGTCGAGCAGACCGCCGCCTATCTGGACGGCGAGGGCAGGCGGGAATCCAAGCGGCTCGGGCGCTCGACGGCGCTGGCCTACGCCGGCGAGAGCATGCGGCTGACCACGCGGTTGATGCAGATCGCCAGCTGGCTGCTGGTCCAGCGCGCGGTCCGCGAGGGCGACATGGCGCCGGCGGACGCGTGCGACGCCCGCTACCGGGTCGGCGCCCAGACGGTCTGCCAGGCCGGGGACGCCACCAACCCCGACGATCTGCCGCCGGCGCTGGTCGAACTGCTGGAGCGCTCCGAGCGGCTGTACGAACGGGTGCTGCACCTGGACCGCCGCATGTACCTCGAAGCTCCGGCCACTCCCGCGACGAACGCCGTGCTCTCTCAAGTGGAGATGCTGCGCGCGGCCTTCGGCGGATGATCGCTCCCGGTCCGACGCTTCAGACCGAGCGGCTGATCCTGCGTCCCACGGCGAGCGAGGACTTCGAGCCCTGGGCCCTGTTCATGGCGGACGAGACCGCCTCCCGCTTCATCGGCGGGCCTCAGGTCCGGGCGGCGGCCTGGCGCGGCTTCGCCAGCATGGCCGGCGCCTGGGCGGTCGAGGGCCACGCCATGTTCTCGCTGATCGAGCGCGACAGCGGCCGCTGGGTGGGGCGCGTTGGACCCTGGACCCCCGCCGAATGGCCGGGAACCGAGGTGGGCTGGGGCGTGATCCGGGAGGTCTGGGGCAAGGGCTACGCCCGCGAAGCGGCGATCGCCGCGATTGACTGGGCTTTCGACCAGCTCGGCTGGACCGAGGTGATCCACTGCATCGACCCGGCGAATACACCGTCGCAGGCGCTGGCCCAGCGTCTGGGTTCGGTGAACCGCGGCCCGGGCCGCATGCCGGCGCCGTTCCAGGACTACCCGATCGACATCTGGGGGCAGAGTCGGGACGCCTGGCGGGCGCGCCGACCCTCCCTGTAGCCCTCCGGCGCGCTCGATTGCGCGCGGGGTGCGCGCGGTTCACAACAGGGACATGCGCACGCTCCTCATCGCCGCCGCTTTCGCCGCCGCCGCCGGCCCGGCGTCAGCCCAGACTCCCGCCCCGCCCCCCGCCGCCGCTCAGGTTCGCGAGACGGCGGGCTGCGCCGCTGTCTTCATCGCCATGAGCCAGATGGCGACCAATCCCCAGGTGGTCGGCGCCGACCCGACCGTCGCGGCCCTGGGCGCGGCCTTCGCGCGGTCGTGGGGCGTCAAGGGCCGCGCGCTCTACACCCGGGCCGTCGACCAGGCCCGCCGAGACCGCCTGCCGCCTGAGGGCGTGTTCGAAGCCGGCGTCGGCTATTTGATCGAGAGCTACAATACGGCCCAGACCACCTTGCCCAAGGACCAGGCCACCTTCACCACCGTCGCCGCCCGCCTGGTGGAGCGCTGCGTGAACGCGTTCCCGGACCAGCCGGGGGGCTGATACCGCCGCCGCGTCCACGCCGGATTAAGCATTAACGGTCAGGGTCTGCGCTGACCCGACCTCCCGGCTGCGCGGAAGCTTCGTCCCATGTTCCAGATCATCGGCATCGTGATGCTGTTCGGCACGGTGTTCGGCAGCTACGTCATCTCGGGCGGGAAGTTCGACGTCATTCTGCACGCCGCCCCGCACGAGCTGATGGCCATCATGGGCTCGGGGATCGCGGCGTTCCTGTTCTCCAACAGCGTCACCACCATGAAGGGCACGCTCGCCGGGCTCGGGCAGATCTTCGCCGGGCCCAAGTGGAAGGCCTCCGACTACCGCGATCTGCTCTCTCTGCTGTTCCTGCTTACCAAGACGATGAAGTCCAAGGGCGTCATCGCGCTCGAGAGCCACATCGAAAAGCCCGCCGAGAGCTCCATCTTCAGCCGCTTTCCCAAGATCGCGAAGGATCACTTCGCCGTGGACTTCATCTGCGACACGCTGCGGATGATGACCATGAACCTGGAGGATCCCCACCAGGTCGAAGACGCGATGGAGAAGCAGCTGGAGAAGCATCACCACGAGGCTCTCGCCCCGCCGCACGCGCTGCAGAACATGGCGGACGCCCTGCCGGCGCTCGGGATCGTGGCGGCGGTGCTGGGGGTGATCAAGACCATGGGGTCCATCACCGAGCCGCCGGAAGTTCTGGGCGGCATGATCGGCGGCGCGCTGGTCGGCACCTTCATGGGCGTGTTCCTCGCCTACGGCCTGGTGGGCCCGATGGCGACGCGCCTGAAGGAGATCGTCGACGAGGAGAGCGCCTTCTACCGGATCATCCAGGCCGTGCTTGTCGCCCACCTGCACGGGAACGCGGCGCAGATCTCGGTGGAGATCGGCCGCGGCAGCGTACCCAGCTCCGCCCAGCCGAGCTTCGCCGAACTCGAAGAGGCGCTGAACACCATCCCGGCCGAAGCTGCCTGACCCCGCGACGTTCATCATTCTGAACCTGAGCTGAAACCAAAGCCCGACCGCCGCGTTGGGGTCCCTAGGTCGGCGTGGAGCGGCTGTCTGCCGTCTCTTGCGGGTCGACCAGTGACAGGGCTTACTCGTTGGCGGGCGGGACACGACGACCCGGCCGCAAACACAGGGACAGGGAACCAAATGACCTCGGACATCATGCGCAAGCTCCTCGTGGCCGGCGCCGCCGTGGCTGCGCTCTCCATCGCGGCTTGCGGCAACAACGCGGACGAGGCGGCTGAGACCGACACCGCCACGACCGCTGCGACCCCGACCACCGACACGACCACGACCACCTCCGACGCCGCCGCCATGGGCACCGACGCCACGGCCACCATGGACGCCGCCGGCGCTGCGGGCGCGACCGCCGCGACCGGGACCGCCACCGACGCCACGGGCGCGATGGGGACCACCGGCACGACCGGGACCACGGGCGCGACGGGGACCACCGGCACGACCGGAACCACCGGCGCGACGGGAACGACCGGGACCACCGGAACGACGGGCGGAACCACGGGCGGGACCACCAACCCGTAAGCCTGGTCAGCGCATCAGCATTGCGGAAGGGCCGTCCCGTCGGGGCGGCTCTTTTGCTATGCGCGAGGCATGAGCGACCTTGACTGGACCGGCGGCGCGCCGCGGTCCCTTCGCTTCGATGACGTCTACTTCTCGGCCGCCGACGGATTGGCCGAGAGCCGGGCCGTCTTCCTGCAAGGCTGCGCGCTGCCGGAAGCCTGGCGCGGGCGGTCCCGCTTCGTCGTCGCCGAGCTCGGGTTCGGCTCCGGCCTCAACATCCTGGCCCTGCTCGAGCTCTGGGCGCGGACCCGCCCGCCCAGCGCCAGGCTGCACGTCGCCTCGGTCGAGGGCTTTCCCCTCACGGCGGAGGATGCGGCCCGGGCGCTCGGCGCCTGGCCCGAGCTGGCGCAGCTGGCCGCGCCGCTGCTGCGGCGCTGGCCTCAGGCGCGGGGCGTCCACCGGATCGACTGGCCCGAGCTGAACGCGACGCTGGACGTGATGGTGGGCGAGGTCGCCGACGCGCTCGAAGGCTGGGACGGCAGGGCGGACGCCTGGTTCCTCGACGGGTTCGCGCCGTCGCGCAATCCCGAGATGTGGCGGGACGACGTGCTGGCGCTGGTGGCGCGGCGGTCCGCGCCGGGCGCGCGGCTGGCCACCTTCAGCGTCGCCGGCGCGGTTCGGCGAGGGCTCGCAGCCCAGGGCTTCGCCGTCGAAAAGCAGCCGGGTCACGGGGCCAAGCGGGAGCGGCTGGAGGGTCGGCTCATGGCGCCGCCGTCCGCTCCGTCAGCCGGCTGGGCGAGACGCCCGTCGTCGGCCGAGGGGCCCGTGCTGGTGATCGGCGGCGGGATCGCGGCCGCTTCGATGGTGCGGAGCCTGGCCGCCCTCGGCGTCGAGACGCTGGCGGTGAGCGGCGAGGAGCCTGGAGCCTCCCGCTTCCCGGCCGCCCTGGTGGAGCCCCGCCTGGAGCTGGACGCCACGCCGGCGGCCCGCCTTCACGCCCAGGCGTTCCAGCGCGCCGTCGACGTCTACGCAGCCGAGGCGCTGCAGGCGATCCTGGCTCGCGGCGTGCTGAAGATCGGCCGGCCCGAGGAGGTCGAACGCTTTGACCGGCTCGCGGGATCGGCCCTGTTCGCGCCGGGGTCGTTGAGCCGGGAGGCGCATCAGGACGGCCGCCCGGGGCTCCGGCTGAACGAGGCGCTGGTCGTCGAGCCCGATACGCTCATGGAGCGATGGCTCAGCCGCGCCGAACGTCTCGTCGCCGAGGTCTCGGCGCTTGAACCCGTGGACGGCGGTTGGCGGTTGCTGGATCACGAGGGGCGGGCCCTGGCGCAATCGCCGACGGTCGTGGTGGCCGCCGGCCACCAGGCGCGCCGACTGCTGACCGGCGCCCCGCTCCAGTCCGTGCGGGGGCAGGTCAGCCTCGCCCTAGGCGCCACCGCTCCGGCCGCCAGCTGGGGCGGCTACGTCGCCCCGACCCGACGCGGCTTGCTGTTCGGCGCCACGCACGACCGCGACGACGAAGCCTCCGACATCCGCCCTGAGGATCACCAGCGCAATCTCGCCACGCTGGCCGAGGCCTTTCCCGAACTGGCCCAGCAGGTCGCGTCCGACGGGCTCATGGGAGCGGCAGGCGTGCGGGCCGCCACGCCTGACCGTCTGCCGATCGCCGGCCCGGTGGCTGATGCGCCCCGGTTTGCAGAAGCCTGGTCGACTCTTTCGGACGGGCGCGCGCCCGAGCAGGCCGACCCCTGTCTGCTGCCGGGTCTCTACGTGCTGGGCGGCCTCGGCTCCCGCGGCTTCACGACCGCGCCGCTGCTGGCCGAGCACCTGGCGGCGTGGATCACGGGCGCCCCCTCGCCGCTGCCGAGCGACCTGGCCGAGGCGGTCCACCCCACACGGTTTCTTGTTCGCGCCCTCAGGCGTGCCGGAAGCTCCGGTCCGCGCTACAGTCCGTGAACTTCGCTCCTGCAGGAGACGCGACATGATCCGCCGCATCCTCACAGCCGGCGCCCTGAGCGCCACCCTCGTGGCCTGCGCGCCGGTCGCGCCGCCGCCGCCGCCCGGAGCCATGGCCGCTGCGACCACCGGCAGGCAATGCTTCTTCCCGAGCACCGTGTCCGGCTTCCGCGAAGGCGCCGACCGACGCACCGCCTACCTGCGGGTCTCCGGCCGGGAGGTTTATCAGGTTGATCTTTTCGCGCCCTGCCCGGACCTGGCCTCGGCCGAGCGGATCCTGCTGGATTCCCGGGGCGGCGGCGCCAGCGTCTGCACGGGCCTGGACGTCACCTTGATCGTGCCGGGGCCGATCGGGCCGCAGCGCTGCCCGGCGACGTCGCTGCGCCGGCTCGCGGAGACCGAGGTGGAGGCCCTTCCGGCGCGCTACCGGCCCTAGCCGGTCAGACCCGCGGGGCCTGGTCGAAGACCGCCGCGTCCAGCGTGCGTTCGCCCTGGGCGCCGGTCACGCCGACCGCCGTCACGGGCACGCGGCGCCGATCGTCGTCGCAGCGGACCCAGAGCTCCCGCGCGCAGCCGTCGGAGCCGAACGCCACCCGCTCCACAACGCCGGTCCGGACTCCCTGGTCGGAGCCGATCGCAATCACGCCCATGACACACCTGAACGACGTATCGAAGTCGTTCACAGTGGCAGGGGAGAGGTGAACAAAGCCTGAGTTCGCCGAACAGGCTCGACATTTCACTTCGTCGCCCGCTCTCTTCGGTCTATGGGAAAGATTGTTGCGTGTGCCGGGATCGGGAATGACTGACGCTTCGTCGCTTGCTGGACGCCGGGTGCTTGTCGTCGAAGACGAACCTTTGATCGCCATGCTGCTCGAAGACATGCTCAGCGACCTGTCGGTCGAGGCGGCCCACACGGCCGACAGCGTGCCGGCGGCGCTGGACGCGGTGGCGACGCTTGAGGCGATCGACGGCGCGATCCTGGACATGAACCTGCGCGGCAAGCCGGTGGATCCGGTGGCCGACGCGCTCGCGGCGAAGGGCATTCCGTTCGTTTTCGCCAGCGGCTACGGCGCCGGCGGCGCGGGCGACCGGCACAAGCATGCGCCGGTGCTCGCCAAGCCTTTCCGCAAGGAAGCTCTGGAAGAGGCTCTGCTCAGCGTCTTCGCGCCCGCTCGCGCCTAGTCGCCGGCGCGTTTCAGGCCGCGGCGCCGGCCCCGATCACCCCTGCCACCGCAGCCGCCAGCTCGGCGACCCGGAACGGCTTGCGCAGCACCAGCGCGTCGCCGGCCGCGCGTTCGATGGCGGCGGTGTCGGCGTAGCCGCTGACGAACAGCACCGGCTGGTCCCGCCTGCGGGCCCTGGCCTGCTCGGCGACCTCCGCTCCGGTCATGCCCGGCATGGCGAAATCCAGGATCAACAGGTCCGGCGACTGGCGCTCCAGCAAAGCCAGCGCGCTCGGCCCGTCGGGCGCTTCCAGCACCCGATAGCCCAGCCCCGAGAGCGTCTCGGCGACGAAGCGGCGGACGTCGTCGTCGTCGTCCACCACCAGAACCGAACCGCTGGGGCGCGGGCCGGCGCGCTTGGACGCGCCGTCCTGCATCAGGCCGCCCTGCGGTCGGCCCGTAGCGGGCAGGTAGATCTGCACTTCGGTTCCGCCGCCGCCTTCGCGCGTCTCGATCACGGCGCGGCCGCCCGATTGCACCGCGATGCCGTACACTTGGCTCAGCCCCAGCCCGGTGCCCTGACCAACCGGCTTGGTCGTGAAGAACGGGTCGAAGGCGCGCGCCGCCACCTCCGGGGGCATGCCCGGCCCGTCGTCGGCCACGGTCACCCGCACGTACTCGCCCGAGAGGCCCGCCGCACCCCCGTCGACCATGCGGGTGGAGATGGTCACCGTCCCGCCGCCTGCGCCCAGAGCGTCCCGCGCGTTGATCGCCAGGTTCAGGACCGCCAGCTCAAGCTGGTTGGCGTCGGTCAGCGCGCCCCTGATCGAAGGATCCAGCTCGGTCCGGATCTCCACGCCTGCGCCGATGGAGCGCTCCAGGAGATCGCCCATCCCGCCCAGCACCCCGTTCACGTCGACCGGCTCGACCGTCAGCCGCTGGGTCCGTGAGAACGCCAGCAGCTGCCCGGTGAGCTTCGCGCCGCGCTCGGCGGCCTGCAGGGCGTTGTCGGCCAGCCGCCTTGTGCGCTCGTCGTTGGTCCGCGTCCGGATCATGTCCAGCCCGCCGACGACGGCCGTGAGCAGGTTGTTGAAGTCGTGGGCGATTCCGCCGGTGAGCTGCCCGACCGCCTCCATCTTCTGGGCCTGGCGGATCGTTTCCTCCGCAGCCCGCAGTTCGCGGGTGCGCGCCTCGACCTCGGCCTCAAGCATGTCGGCGGCGAGCCGGGCCTCGGTGATGTCGACGTTGCAGCCGACATAGCCCAGGAACCCGCCGGTTCCGTCGTAGCGGGGCACGCCCTCGCAGCGCAGCCAGCGCACGCGCTCGTGCCGGTCGCGTACGCGCACTTCTGACCGGAAGGGTCGCTGCGCTTCGAACGCGGCCAGGAACTCGGCGAAGAAGATGTCGACGTCGTCCTCATGGACGATCCGTCGCCAGCCGTCCCGCAGCATGGCCCGGGGTTCGACGCCGAACTTGGTCTCGTAGCGCCGGTTGGCGAAAGTGATCTCGCCGGACTCGTCCGTCGCCCAGATCAGGGCCGGCGCGCTGTCCGCCATGTTGCGGAACCTGGCCTCGCTCTCGCGCAGGAGCGCCTCGGCCAATTTCTGTTCGTGGATGTCCTCGGTCGAGCCGTACCATCGGACGATCGCGCCCTCGGGCGTGCGCCGGGCGTAGGCGCGCGACCGCGCCCAGCGGAAGCTGCCGTCGAGCCGCTTGACCCGATGCTCCACGTCGTAGGGCTCGCCGCTCGCGACCGAACGCGCCCAGGCGGCGGCGCTGTAGGCGAGATCGTCCGGATGCAGCCCCTCGCCCCAGGTCGAGCCGAGCCCGCTCATTCCGGTCCACTCCCGCCAGCGCTCCGCCACGCGGTCCAGCTGGCCGTCCGGCGTCGCGGTCCAGGCGACCTGGGGGTTCAGCTCCGCCGCGGCGCGATAGTGCTCGTCGCTCTCGCGGAGCCGCTCCTCGACCTCCCGGCGGTCGTGGATGTCGAGCACCGAGCCGACGAAGCCCAGGAACTCTCCGCTCTCGCTGAAACGCGGCGACGCGGCGTCGATCGCCCACCGATAGACTCCGTGGCGGCGACGCAGGCGGTACTCGACGCGGAACGGGGCCTGCTCGGCCGTGGCCCGCCGGAAGGCCTCGTCGGCGAACGGCTTGTCGTCCGGATGGGTCGCGTCCAGCCAGCCGAAGCCTTGCGCCTCCTCTTCGGTCTGCCCGGTGAACTCGTACCAGCCGCGGTTCAGGTAGGTGCACCAGCCGTCCGCCGTGGTGGTCCAGATCATGACCGGCGCGTTGTCCGCCATGTTGCGGAACCGCGCCTCGCTCTCCTGCAGGGCCGCAGCGATCGCGCGCTGCTCGGTCACGTCGGTGTGGACCCCCACCCATTCGCGGATGGAGCCGTCCGGCGAGATCGCGGGGATGGCCCGGACCGAGAACAGCCGCCACTCGCCGTCGCGTCGCCGCACCCGATGCTCGAAGATGAAGGGCTTGCGCTCGGCGACGGCCGCGTTCCACGCGGTCACCGTGGCCTCCGCGTCGTCCGGGTGCACGGCGGAGGCCCACCCGAAGCCTTCGTATTCCGCACGGCTCTGGCCCGTCAGGCTGGACCAGCCGGGCTGCTCGCCCACCATCTGGCCGTCGGCGCTGTTGGTCCAGACCACGCCTTCGACGGCGTCCACGGCGGCCCGGAAGCGCGCCTCGCTCTCGCGCAGCGACTCTTCGGCCAGCCTGCGCGTGGTGATGTCCTGAATGACGCCGGTCCGTCGGATGGGACGCCCCTGTTCGTCCCTGATCGTGCGGGCGTTGCTCTGCACCCAGCGCACGGCGCCGTCGTCGAGCACGATCCGGGTCTCGGCGAGCACGTCGAGCTCGCCCGCCTCCGCCTTTCTCAGCTCCACCGCCAGCCGGGACCGATCAGCGGGATGGGCTCTCGCCACCAGCGTCTCGTTGCTGACCTCCGCCACCGACGCGAAGCCCATGATGCGCAGGTACTCTTCGGACAGCTTCGCCTGGCCCGTGACCAGGTCCCAGTCGAAGGCGCCGATGCCTCCGGCCTCCTGAGCCAGGCGGAGCCGCGCCTCGCTCTCCTGCAGGGCGCTCTCGATCAGCTTGCGCTCGGTCGCGTCGATCTGGGCCGCCAGCAGCCGCACGGGGCGACCCGCCGGGTCCTTCTCCACCCGGCCCCGGTTCTCGATCCAGCGCACCTCGCCGGTGTCGGCGCGGAGGATGCGGTACTCCCGGTCGAAAGATCCGCCCGCGGAAAGGTCCTCCTGGAACCAGCGCAGGACCTTCTCGCGATCGTCAGCGTGGATGCGCTCCCGCCAGTCGGACTCTTCCTGCCGACCGTGCTCCCCTGCAGGAGGCAGGCCGTGGATCGCCAGGTACTCGGGAGACCGGTGGACCACGCCCGTGACCAGGTCCCAGTCGACCGTGCCGATCGCGCTCGCCGACTGGGTGAGCCGGAGGCGCATCTCGCTTTCCCGCAGCGCGGCCTGGGCGCGTGCGCGCTCGACGGCGCTCCAGGTGAGCTGGGCGGCTTCGTCGATCAGGGCCAGCTCGGCGGGCGACCAACGCCTCGGTTCCACATGCGCCACGAAGAGATACGCCCGGAAGCGGCCGTCGATCAGGATGGGCCGGTTCACCGCCGAGCGGGTGTTCAGCGCCTGATGACCTTCGAGCATGCCGGGCGCCTGAACGGTCCGGTCCAGCTGGACGTCCTCCAGCACGACGACCTCGCCCCGACGCTGCGCCTCCGCGAAGTGCTCTCCGTAGGCGGAGAGTTGGTGCTCGCCCTTGAAAGCGGGCATGCGGCCGTCGCTCCAGGCGGCCAGCACGGTCCCGCGTTCCCCGCTCTCGTCGACCTCGCCGAAACCGGCCTGCCCAGCGCCGAGCCGCCGAGCCAGGGCCTCCGACCCCCGCTGCATCAAGGCCTCTGGCGACTGGCCGTCGGCGAGGATGCGCTCGAGCTCGACCTGGAAAGCCAGCCGACGCTCCGACTGCACGCGGTCGGTGGTTTCGATGCAGGCGCAGAACATGCCCCCCACGCCGCCGGTCTCGTCGCGGACCGGGCTGTAGGAGAAGGTGTACCAGGTGTCCTCCGGATACCCGTTTCGCTCCATCACTAAGTGGAGGTCCTCCGACCAGGTCGCCTCCCCTCTCAAGGCGGCGTCCACCAGCGGCCGGATGTCGGCCCAGATCTCGGACCAGACCTGCGCGAACGGCTTCCCCAGCGCGTCCGGGTGTCGGGCGCCCAGGATCGGGCCGTAGGCGTCGTTGTAGAGGAAGGCGAGCTCGGGCCCCCAGGCCAGGAACATGGGGTGGCCCGAGTTGAGCATCAGGCTCACCGCGGTCTTCAAGCTCTGCGGCCACGCTTGCGATGGGCCCAGCGGCGTTGCGGACCAGTCGAGCGCCCGGAAGCGGGCGCCCATCGCTCCCCCGCCGAGCAGGAAAGCCGGATCAGTCAGCGCCTTGGCCTGCGGAGGCGCGTCCTCGATCAATTCCGACACTCCGCTCCCGTCGCGCTCATATAACACCGGCCTGGAGCACGTCGTGAACGTGGAGCACGCCCAGCGGCCGCCCCTCCTCGACGACGAACAACACCGTGATCCGTCGTTCGTTCATCATCCGCGCCGCCTCGCCGGCCAGGGTCTGGGCGGTGACCGTCTGGGGTGAACGGGTCATGATCGCCTCGACGCGCGCGCCCTGCAGCCGGCCCAGGTTGCGGCGCAGGTCGCCGTCCGTGATCACCCCGGCGAGCCTCCCGTCCGGCTCGGTCACGCCGACGATCCCCAGCCGGCGCTCGGTCATGATCCCGATCGCCGCCTCCATGGACGCGCCGAGCGGAACCAGCGGCGCCTCCTCCAGCCGGTGCATCAGGTCCGCCACGGTCCGCAGCATGGCCCCCAGCTTCCCGCCCGGGTGGAAGACGTGGAAGTCCCGGGGGGTGAACCCGCGCCGCTCCAGCAGCGCCACGGCCAGCGCATCGCCGAGCGCGATCTGCAGCGTCGTCGAGGTGGTCGGCGCCATCACCTCGCCGGTGGCCTCCGGCGCGTCGGCCAGCTGCAGCACGTGGTCGGCGGCCCGCCCGAGCGCGCTGTCCGCCGCGGCCGTGATGGCGATCAGCGGGATGGCGAAGCGTTTCGCATAAGCGACCACGTCGGCCAGCTCGCGGGTCTCGCCGGTTTTGCTGAGGGCCAGGACCACGTCGCCGCCGCCGATCATGCCGAGGTCGCCGTGGCTGGCTTCGGTGGCGTGGACGAACAGGGCGGGCGCTCCCGTGGAGGCCAGCGTCGCGGCGATCTTGCGCGCCACGTGCCCCGACTTGCCGACGCCCGTGCAGACGATGCGGCCCTCGCACCGGAACAGCTGTTCGACCGCGGCGGCGAAGGCCTCGCCCAACGTCTCCGCCTGCGATCGGAGCGCGTCGGCCTCCACGGCCAGCACGCGCCGCCCCGCGGCCGCTGCGTCGAAGCCCGGCATCAGTTGATCGGGACCTGGGACGGCGTCTTGGGCGGCGGCTGCAGCTCGGCGTGGCCGAACGGCGCGGGCGAGCGGGCGCCCAGCCCTTGCGGCCAGACCAGCGCCAGCCCGATCAGCGCCGCCGCCGCCGCCGCGCACAGCCCGAAGAAGCCTCGATCCTTCATCGCGTCAGCCCGTCACTTTCGGCGGGCGCATGCGCATCAGGCACTCCTGTGCGACGGACGCCGCCAGCACCCCGTCCTGGCTGTAGATCGCCCCGCGTACGAACCCGCGGCCCGCGGACGTGGACGGCGCGTCCTGGTCATAGAGGTGCCAGCTGTTGAAGTCGGTCTTGCGATGGAACCACATGGCGTGATCGAGGCTCGCCGTCTGCAGGCCCGGGGTCTGCCAGGTGAGCCCGTGCACTCGCAGGGCGGTCTCCATGAACGCCATGTCCGAGGCGTAGGCCAGCAGCGCCTGATGCAGGCGCACGTCGCCTTCGGGGATGGGCGTCTTGCAGCGCATCCAGACGGCCTTCTGCGGTGGTTTCTTCTCCGGTCGGCGGTCGAAGGGCTGGGGGTCGATCCAGCGGATGTCGACCGGGCGCGGCCGAAGCGCGTTGCGGCGGATCCAGTCCGGGACCTTGTCGCCGTACTTGTCGATCAGCGCGCGGAAGCGGACGCTCTCGGGCTCCACGCTCTCTGGGTCCACCGCCTCCGGCATTGGGAACTGGTGTTCGAATCCGTCTTCCTCGGTCTGGAAGGAGGCCGCCAGGTTGAAGATCTGTTCGCCGTGCTGGATGGCCGTGACCCGCCGGGTGGTGAAGGTGCCGCCGTCGCGGGACCGGTCCACTTCGTAGAGCACCGGAATGGTCGGGTCCCCGGGCCGGATGAAGTAGGCGTGCAGGGAGTGGCAGACGCGCTCCGGCACCGTCTCGTAGGCGGCCAGCAGCGCCTGGGCGATCACGTGCCCCCCGAACATGCGCGGGCCGTCGTCCTCCGGGCTGAAGCCCCGGAACAGGTTCACCTCGATGCGTTCCAGCGCGAGCTGGGCGATCAGGTCGGGGGCGTCCTCTTCGGTCTCGGGCATGGGGCTGCGGAATAAGGTGGCGCGTGGCGAGTGGCTAGTGGCGACTCATGGGAGCGCGCCCGTTCACCGGCGGCGAGCTGAGTCTCGCCGGCTCTTCCCTTTCGACTCGCCACTCGCCACTAACCGATCGACACTTGCCCGGAGCCGCTCATGCCCACGCTCGTCCTCGTCCGTCACGGCCAGAGCCAATGGAATCTGGAGAACCGCTTCACGGGCTGGGTGGACGTGGACCTGACCGCGGAGGGCGAGGCCCAGGCGCACAAGGCCGGGCGGGTGATCGCCCAGGCGGGGCTGACCTTCGACCGAGCCTACACTTCGGTGCTGACCCGGGCGATCCGCACCACCCGGCTGGCGCTGGAGGCCGCTGGCCAGGCCGATGTCCCGACCGTGCAGGACTGGCGATTGAACGAGCGTCACTACGGCGGACTGACCGGCCTCGACAAGGCGGAGACCGCCGCCCGCCACGGCGATGAGCAGGTGAAGATCTGGCGTCGCAGCTACGATGTCCCGCCGCCGCCGCTGGAGGCCGGCGGCGAGCACGACTTCGGCGCCGACCCGCGCTACGCCGGAATCGCGGTGCCCCGGACCGAGAGCCTCAAGACCACGCTGGAGCGGGTGCTGCCCTACTGGGAGGCGGAGATCGCGCCGCGGCTGCGGGCGGGCGAGACCGTCCTGATCGGCGCCCACGGCAACTCCCTGCGGGCCATCGTCAAGCACCTCTTCGGCGTGCCCGAGGCGGAGATCGTCAGCTTGGAGATCCCCACCGGCAACCCGCTGCTGATCGAACTCGACGAGAGCCTGCGTCCGCGTTCGGCCCGATACCTCGACCAAAGCCGGGCCCAGCCCCTGCCGGCCGGGGCGTGAACGACCCCGACTCGGCCCCCGATCCCGACGACGAGCGCTGGATGGCGCGGGCCGTCGCGCTCGCGTCCGGGCGCACGGGCGCGACCGGCGGCAACCCGACGGTCGGCTGCGTGCTGGTCCGCGGCGGGCGGGTGGTCGCGGAGGCCGCGACGGCCCCCGGCGGGCGCCCCCACGCGGAAGAGCAGGCCGTCGTCGCCGCCGGCGAGGCCGCGCGAGGCGCTGTCGCCTACGTCACGCTGGAGCCCTGCGCGGAGCGCTCGACGGGCGCCCCGTCCTGTTCGGAACGCCTGATTGCGGCAGGGGTGGAGCGGGTGGTTCTCGGCGCGGCCGACCCCTCGGTCTACGCCGGCGGCCGCGGGCCGGCTCGGCTGGCGACGGCGGGCGTGCCCGTCACCCGGGGCGTGCTTCAGGCTGAATGTGAAGCCCTGCTGCAGGGCTATCGCCCGGCCACGGGAAAGGGCTGACCGGCCTCCCGCTGGACCGACGCGGCGTCAGCGCCCTAGGGGTCAGCCATGACTGAGCGCGCCGGCCACGCCTTCGACATCCTCGATGAGGGGCGTCGCGCCCGCTTCACCGCCGCCGCCTGCGGGCCCTGGTCGCCCCGGCATTGCCATGGCGGGGCGGTGAGCGCGCTGATCGCCCACCTGGCCGACGCGGTCCCGGCGCCCGCGCCCATGCAGCTCGCCCGGCTGACGCTCGAACTGCACCGGCCCGTGCCGACCGACGAGGTCGCCGTCGAGACCGCGATTGTCCGCGAGGGCCGCAAGCTGCAGCTGCTGGACATCCGCCTCGCCGCTGAGGGCGCGGAGGTCGCCCGCGCCGCCGTCCTTCGCTTGCGCAAGGCTGAGGCCGCCATCCCGCCGGAGACGCCGCAGCCAGCCTTCGGAGTCGCCGGGCCGGACGCCGGGGCGGGGTTCGCCATTTCGGCGGCGATGGGTTTCGGCGCCCTGTTCGAGCTCCGCTCGGTCAGCGGCGCCTTCCGCGAGCCCGGACCGGCCTCGGTCTGGTTCCGCCTGAAGGACGCCGAACTGGCGGGCGGTCGGCCGCCCCTCGGCGCGGCGCTGGCTGCGGCCGTTTCGGACTTCAGCAACGGCGTCTCCAGCGTGCTGCCGTTCGAGGCCTGGACTTACGTCAACGCGGACCTGACCGTCAGCCTGACGCGCGAGCCGGAAGGGGAGTGGGTGCTGCTCGACGCCGAGACCCTGCTGGGCGACCAGGGCCGGGCGCTGGCCCGCGCCCGCCTCGCCGATCATCGCGGCTGGCTGGGCTCGGCCACCCAATCGGTCCTGCTCGAACGGCGGTGACCGCCTTGTGTGGCCCATCGGCCACACCTACATGGCTCTCCGACACGGCGGCGCTTCCTGTGAGGCCGCCGGACGCCATTCCGCCTGATCCAGGGGAGCCCATGAACCTCGACGTCTACTCCGACCGCGCCAAGTCGGCCGTGCAGGCCGCGCAGTCGCTGGCCCTGGCCCGCCGCCACCAGCACCTGTCCCCCGAGCACATCCTCAAGGCCCTGCTCGAGGACCGCGACGGCCTCGCCCGCCAGCTGATCACCGCCGCCGGCGGTTCGCCCGAGGTCGCCGCCCGGGAAGCCGACGCGGCCCTCGCCAAGCTGCCCGCCGTCTCCGGCGGGACCGGGGGCCTCTACATGAAGCCCGACGCCGCGCGCGTGTTCGCCGTGGCCGAGGACGACGCCAAGAAAGCCGGCGACGCCTTCGTCACCACCGAGCGCCTGCTCTCGTCTCTCGCCCGCGAAGGCGAGAGCGCCGCGGCCGCGCTGAAGAAGGCCGGCGTCGACCCCAAGCGCCTGGACGCCGCCGCCGCCGAGCTCCGCAAGGGCAAGACCGCCGACTCCGCCGGCGCCGAGGACCAGTACGACGCGCTTAAGCGCTATGCCCGCGACCTCACCGAGGCGGCCCGCAACGGCAAGCTCGACCCGGTGATCGGCCGCGACGAGGAGATCCGCCGCACCATCCAGGTCCTGTCCCGCCGCACCAAGAACAACCCCGTCCTCATCGGCGAGCCGGGCGTCGGCAAGACCGCCATCGTCGAGGGCCTCAGCCTGCGCATCGTCAACGGCGACGTGCCCGAGAGCCTGAAGGACAAGCGCCTGCTCAGCCTCGACATGGGCGCCCTGATCGCCGGCGCGAAGTACCGCGGCGAGTTCGAAGAGCGCCTGAAAGCCGTGATCAACGAGGTCACCTCGGCCGAGGGCCAGATCATCCTCTTCATCGACGAGATGCACACCCTGGTGGGCGCCGGGAAGACCGACGGCGCCATGGACGCCTCCAACCTGCTCAAGCCCGCCCTGGCCCGCGGCGAGCTGCACTGCGTCGGCGCCACCACGCTGGACGAGTACCGCAAGCACATCGAGAAGGACGCCGCCCTCGCCCGCCGCTTCCAGCCTGTCATGGTCGGCGAGCCCTCCGTCGAGGACACCGTTTCGATCCTGCGGGGCCTGAAGGAGAAGTACGAGGTCCACCACGGCGTGCGCATCAGCGACAGCGCCATCGTCGCGGCGGCCACCCTCTCCAACCGCTACATCACCGACCGCTTCCTGCCCGACAAGGCTATCGACCTGGTCGACGAGGCGGGCTCGCGCGTGCGCATGGCCGTCGACTCCAAGCCCGAGGAGCTGGACGAGATCGACCGCCGCCTGGTGCAGCTGAAGATCGAGCGCGAGGCCCTCTCCAAGGAGACCGACGCCGCCTCCAAGGCGCGCCTGTCGGATCTCGACGCCGAGCTGGCCGACCTGCAGGCCCAGTCCGACGACATCACCGCCCGCTGGAAGGCGGAGAAGGAGAAGCTCGGCTCCGCCGCCCAGCTGCGCGAGACCCTCGACCGCCTGCGCGCCGAGCTCGACCAGGCCCAGCGCGCCGGCGACTTCGCCCGCGCCGGCGAGATCCAGTACGGCCAGATCCCCGGCCTGGAGCGCCAGCTGGCCGAGGCCGAAGCCGCCGCCCAGGACCAGCTCACCCCCGAGGTGGTCGACGCCGAGCAGATCGCCGCCGTCGTCTCCCGCTGGACCGGCGTTCCGGTGGAGAAGATGCTCGAAGGCGAGCGCGCCAAGCTGATGCAGATGGAGGACCGCCTGCGCGAGCGCGTGGTCGGCCAGGAAGAGGCCCTGCAGGCCGTCTCCGACGCCGTCCGCCGGGCCCGCGCGGGGCTGAAGGACCCGCAGCGCCCCATCGGCTCCTTCCTGTTCCTGGGCCCCACGGGCGTGGGCAAGACCGAGCTGACCAAGGCGCTCGCCGAGTTCATGTTCGACGACGAGTCCGCCGTCACCCGCCTCGACATGTCGGAGTACATGGAAAAGCACAGCGTCAGCCGCATGATCGGCGCGCCGCCCGGCTACGTCGGCTACGACGAAGGCGGGGCGCTGACGGAGGCCGTGCGCCGGCGCCCCTACCAGGTGATCCTCTTCGACGAGGTCGAGAAGGCCCACCCGGACGTGTTCAACGTGCTGCTCCAGGTGCTGGACGACGGCCGCCTGACCGACGGCCAGGGCCGCACCGTGGACTTCCGCAACACGCTGATCATCCTGACCAGCAACATGGGCGCCGAGCACCTCGCCAACCTGCCCGACGGGGCGGACGTGGAGGAGGCGCGCCCGGCGGTCATGAGCGTGGTTCGCGCGAACTTCCGGCCCGAGTTCCTGAACCGCCTGGACGAGATCATCCTCTTCAAGCGGCTGGGCCGGGGCGAGATGGGCGGGATCGTCCGCATCCAGCTCGGCCGGGTGGACAAGCTCCTGGCCGACCGCCGCATGGCGATCGCGCTGGACCCCTCCGCTGAGGCCTGGCTGGCCGACAAGGGCTACGACCCCGTCTACGGCGCCCGCCCGCTGAAGCGCGTGATCCAGAAGGAGCTGATGGACCCCATCGCCCGCAAGCTCCTGGCCGGCGACTTCAACGACGGCGAGGTGATCGCCGTCTCCACCGACGGCGACAAGCTGGCGGTGGGCAAGGCCGCGGTGCACTGACGCGAACGCCCGCCCCCGGGCGGGGAGCGGGCGTTCGGGACCTGATCTGTGAAAGAGCCGCCGCCGCCCTCGGGGCGGCGGCTCGCGTCCAGCGTAGGGTCAGTGCCGGTTGGTGGTGGTGGTGCTGCTGCGGTCGTCGCGCTTGCGGCCGAGCAGGCCCGCCAGCCCGGCCAGGCCCAGCAGGCCGATCCAGCCCATGTCGTTGTCGTCGTCGTCTTCGGTCGTGGCCGTGGTCGTGCCGGCGTCCTGGGCGAAGGCGGTCGGGGCCGCGGCCGTAGCCAGGGTCAGCGCCAGAGCAGCGGCGGAGAGGGTCGCGAGCTTCATGTCCGTATTCCTTGTCAGCGGGCGGTGGTGGTCGTGGTCGGCGCGTGCGTCTCGATCCGGTCGTTGCGCTTGCGCAGGCCGAGCAGGCCGAGCAGGCCCGCCAGACCGAGCCAGCCCAGGTCGAAGCCGTCGTCCTCGTCGTCCTCCACCTCGGTGGTCGCGACCGGCGCGGCCAGCGCCGGATCGGGCGCGGTCGTGACGGGCGGGACCGTGGCCGTCGTCCCCGTCGCCCCGGCGTCCGGCGGCGTGGTCAGCGCCGGGTCGGTGGTCGTCAGCCCCGTCCCGGGATCCGCCTGCGCGGCGGCGGTCGCATCCGCCCCGAGCGCCCCGGCGTCCGGCGACTGGACGTCGCCGACGGGCGGCGCCGTCGCCGTTCCCGGGTCGACCGTCCCGGTGGTCTGCTGGGCCAGCGCCGGTGAAGCCGCCGCCATCAGCACGCCGGCGAGCCCGCCGGCGACTACGTTTTTCAAGGTCATCGTTCCCTCCTGAACCGTCCTCGCCCCATGAGAGAACCGCCCGCCGATGACAGTGTTCCACAGCGCCCTCCCGGTGAGCGCCCCGGTCCGCTCACCGCCCCTCGGGGCCTTGACCGTACGAGGCTGGTCCGAGGCCGAGAGGAGGACGGTTCTGGGACGTCGAACGCTTGATGATGAGGCGGGCGAGCTGCTGATCGATCTCTGAGCGGCTTGTGCGTGGAGGCGGGCGTGTCGACGCCACCCGGCCCGAGCGCTCCGTCCCGGCTCAGTCCTCGATCGCCTCGACCCCGAGGCGCTCCAGCTCCGCCAGACGGTCCCGCATGGCCCGCCTGGGGGAGCCAGCCGCTCTCTCGTCTCCAGGGGAAAAGCGCCTTAGCTTGACCGCCGGGTCCCGGGAGAAGTCTGATGCGTCATCGGTTCGCTCCTGCAGCGCTTGGGCTGGCGCTGGCGGTGCTCGGCTCCGGCTGCGCGGCTGTAGGGTCCGAACCGCCGGAGCGGCGGCCGCTGGCGAAGGCGGGCTACGCCGCCGGACCCGCGCCCGCGGAACTGCGTCGCTTCTTCGACGCGTACTTTCGGGCGGTTGAGGACGGCGAGCCCGACAAGATCCTGGCCCACATAGACGCGAACTTCGTCATCCGCTGGGGAGGGCCGCCGATCCAGGACTCAACCCGACTGCGCGCGCTCCTCGAGCGGCTCCAGGCGACGGTGCGGCAGACGGTGGAATGGGAGTTGCTGGAGGGCGGCGTGGCCGGCGACTGGGCCTGGGCGCGCATTCGGGAGAGGGCTGCCCATCATCCCGTCGCTGGCGGCGAACCCCGCGTGTTCGAGGGCACGCAATTGATGATCTTGCGCCGAAGCGATGGTCGGTGGCGGATGCACCGAAACCATGGCCTGCTCGATCAACCCGCCGTGGCCGAGCCGGCAGGTTGACGCGCCGCTCAAGTCGGACCTGACGCCCACGACTGGACGGGTCACGGAGCGCGTTCCACCATGCTCCCATGCCCCTCCAGTCGTTGCGCCCGTTCGGTCCTGAGATCTGGATCGCCGACGGCCCCGAACGGCAGGTGATCGGCTTCCGCTACCCGACTCGCATGGCGGTCATCCGCCTCCCCGACGGCGAGCTCGTCGTCTGGTCGCCAACGGCGCTCTCTGCGAGCCTGCAGGGACAGCTTTCCGAGTTCGGGGACGTTCGTCACCTGATCGCCCCCAATTCTCTTCACGACAGCTTCGTCGGCGAGTGGCGGACGGCCTATCCGCAAGCCCGCCTGCACGCAGCGCCCGGCGTGAGGCAGCGCCGTCCGGACCTGCACGTCGACAGCGATCTTGGCGACGCCTCCCCCTCCGAGTGGGCGGGCGAACTCGATCAGGTGGTCGTCACCGGCAATCGCATCACGACCGAAGTCGTCTTCTTCCATCGCCGCAGCGGGACCGTCCTGTTCACCGATCTGCTCCAGCAGTTTGCCCCCGGTTCGTTTCGCGGGTGGCGCGGAGTCATCGGTCGCCTTGATCTCATGACGGAGCCTGAGCCCTCGACGCCGCGGAAGTTCCGGGTTGCGTTCACCGACCGTCGGGCCGGCCGAAATGCGCTCAGGCGCATCATGGATTGGCCGGCTCACAAGGTGCTCATGGCTCATGGCGAGCCGGTCGAGAGCGACGGGCAGGCGTTCATCGCCAGGGCGTTCCGCTGGCTGACGGACTGACAGCGACAGGAGGGAGTCTGCAGATGGCGATCGACCCAGAGATCCGCGACGACCGCGAGGCGCACCGCTACGTGCTCGACGTCGAGGGCCAGCAAGCGGTGGTGCTCTACAACGAGGTCGCCGGCGGCCTCCTCATCACCGAGACCCTGGTCCCGCCGGCGCTGGAAGGCCGCGGCCTCGCCAGCCGCTTGGCGGACCACGTCCTCACCGACCTTCGCGCGAGAGGGCTGATCGTGCTGCCGACCTGCCCCTTCTTCGCCCGCTACCTGCAGAAGCACCGGGAGCACGCCGACCTCGTCCACCCGAGCTACAAGACGGCGCTCGGGCTCTGAAGGTCTCGCGGCGGGTCGCGCGGAGGCGAGAGAGGCTGGCGTGAGGCGAAGCCTCGCGCTCACTGGGATCTGATGCTCGCAAACCCGGGGAACGGGGCGGCGACTCGCGGCGCGAGCAAGTCACCTGCGGGCCAGGAGCGATGCTTGGCTCGGCTCCAATAAGTCGACCGTCGCGGAGAGGCCCGGCTCAGTCCTCGATCGCCTCGACCCCGAGGCGCTCCAGCTCCGCCAAGCGGTCCCGCATGGCCTTGAGCTGTTCGGCCGGGTGCCCGGTCCAGCCGGCGACCTCGCCCACCACCCGCAGCGGCTGGCGGCTGCGGTAGGACCGGGTCGGATTGCCGGGAAACTTCCTGTCCGTCAGGTTCGGGTCGTCCTCGCACGGCCCGGTCGGCTCCACGATGTAGATCCGGCCCGGCCCCTCCCCTTGCGCCAGCTCCGCCCCCCAGACGGCCGCGTCCAACGTCGCGGTCAGATACACCCAGGCCGCCGCCTTTCGCCGTCCGTAGTTGGAGGCGTAGCCCGGCCCGATCAGATCGCCCGGCGCCAGCTCCGCCTTCGTGCCGTGATAGAACGGCCCCGCGCTCGGCGCCTCTTCGATGGTCATAGGCCCTGCGCTCCCCGACGGGTTCAGGTCCCTAGACGGCGGAAAACGCGCCGCCCGCCAATTCTTGATCTCGACTTTCTCGCCCCCGTGTCAGGCGGCACGGATCGAGCTGCCGTGGGCCATGCCGGCCCGGTGTCCAAGACAGCCCAGGGCTCGCCCCGCCAGCGGGGAACCATCCTGCGGGATGCCCATATCCCGACTGGCTGGGTCGTCCGTCGTGCTCGCTACTTTTTGCTCTTCTTCTCCGTCTGGGACAGCGCCGAACCTGCGGCGGACTTGCTGTCCTTGTAGTCCAGACTGACGGCCGTTATCCGGAGCACAACGCCGCCCCTATCCAGAGGACAACCCGTCCCACCCTCAACACCAACAACCCCTTACGCCCGCGGAAAATAAACTTATCCTTGGGAAAGATTCCTGTCGTATACTGCTGCTTGTCCCGTCGCAGGGGAGGGCGCTCGGCCGGCGACTGAAGCGGCGGCGGGAACGGGGGAGCAGGAAGCCCGCCCGGCGCGCTTGGAGGCCTTGAGGCCTCCTCGTTCCCGCGGGTTCGGGCGGCAGGGTGGAGGGGGTTACTTCACCGGTCCGGGGACCGGCGCTCGCCGCGCCGGCCCGCCTGCGGAGGGCGATGAGCGGAAGACCTCCGCGAACAGGGGGTAAGCGTCAACAGCGCTGCCTGCCCCACGCTCTTCGATAACGCCCGTGCGGAGCGTTCGGTCGAAGTCGAAACGGTACACACATCAAGAACTCCGGGCTCCGCCCGGCGCTCCGCCGCCCTCCCGCTTCACCCTGCGCCAGCCGCGCGGGCGCGCCGGCGCGCGCCCGCCACAGGAGGAGTGCGCCCCATGCGCCCGAGACCCAAGCGATCCCGCGAGCCGGCGGCTCAGCCGCCCCGTGCGCCCGTCGACGACTGGGACCCGACGCCCGAAGAGCTGCAGCGCTGGAACGACGAACTCGACCGCAAGCTCGCCGGTCTCCGCTTCGCCCCGGAGCCGGACTCGGAGCCGTCCGGAGAGCCTGGGCCCTGACCGGCTACAGCGGCTTGCCGAGCTCCCGCGCCACCGCTTCGGCGCTGCTGCCCACCTTGCCGGCGGCCGCGCGCAGCTCCGCCTCCGAGACGCCGAAGCGCTTGGCCCAGTCCCGCACCTCGTAGGGCTCGGTCAGGCTGATCAGCTTGCGGTCCGGGGATCCGCGCTTGCTCTTGTCGTCGCCGCTCATGCTGGGCCTCCTTGAGAGGCGGAATCGGCGACCCGCGGCTTTGTTCCCGACCGGCGGCGAGGCGGCGACGCCCGCTATTACAGCGCATGGCGCGCCGTCGCCGCACCCGCCGGCTGAAGCTTGGCCGTTGACGGCGGCGTCCGGGTGCTGTCCGAACCCCAGCCCCCCAGAAGTCCTGTTCCGTCGGAGTCCACTCATGCGTTCGCAGCCGGATCTCGCCGTCCCGAGGGCGCTCGCCCTGATCGGCTTCGCCGGCCATCATCCGCTCCAGCTGGGCGAACGCCGGTTCCTGCACCCGGGGCCGCTGCGCTGCCTGCGGGCGATCGGCTGGGCCGCGGCGCTGTTCTTCCTGATCGCCCTGGCGTCCTTCTCCACGACGGAGATCCTGAGCGGCGCCTGGCCGGAGCGCTCCGGGCCCGCCCAGCTCGCGGCGCACGTCCTCGGGGTGATTTCGGGCCTTGGCGTCTACGCCTTGGCCGTGCGGCTGGCCGAGGGGCGCTGGCCGTCCGAGATCGCCTGGCGGCCCGCCCTGCCGCAGGTCGGCGTCGGCCTGCTGATCGGGGCGGCGATGTTCGCGGCCGTGATGGCGGTCATGGCGGGGTTCGGCCTCTACGACATCCGGGCGCTCGGCCCCGCGCCGGCCTGGATCTCCGTCGGCAAGGCGGTCCAGTCGGGCGTGGTGGAGGAGCTCATGATCCGCGCCGTCCTGCTGCGACTGGTGTGGCGGGCTTTCGGCCCCTGGGCCGCGTTCGCGGTGACCGCCGCCCTGTTCGGCTTCGGCCATCTGCCCAATCCGAACGCGACCGTGTTCGCCGCGGTCTGCATCGCGCTCGAGGCCGGGATCATGCTGGGCGCCTTCTACGCCTTGACGGGGCGCGTCTGGGTGTCGATCGGCGTGCACGCGGCCTGGAACTTCACCCAGGGCTACGTGTTCGGCGCGGCGGTGTTGGGGAGCGACTTCGGCCCTGCGATGGCCCGCAGCACGGCGCGGCCCGGCTTTCCCGAGTGGCTGACCGGCGGCGCGTTCGGCCCGGAAGCCTCGCTGCCGGCGCTCGTGATCTGCACCGCGGTCGGCGTCGCGGCGGCCTGGGCGGCCTGGCGCGCGGGCCAGTTCGCGAGGGCGGCGGCCTGAAGGGCTCGCCCGCCGCCGGCTCGGTGGGGCGGTTCCTTGACGGATCGGGGCGGAGCGGCTCCCCTCCGGGCCGCAAACTGCAGGGCGAGGAGTCATGACCCACGACGCATCCGGCGCCGACGCCGCCGAGCCGACGCTGCTCTCGGGCGGCAATCCGCAGATCGCCAAGGGCTACGGCGACGGGCCGGTGCAGGCCTACATCGCCGCCATGCCGGGCTGGAAGCGGGAGGTCGGAGCGCGGCTGGACGCGCTGATCGAAGCGGCCGTCCCGGGCGTCGCCAAGGCCGTGAAGTGGAACTCGCCCTTCTACGGCCTGGAGGCGGGGCGCTGGTTCCTCAGCTTCCACGTCTTCGCCAAGTACGTGAAGGTCGCCTTCTTCCGCGGCGCCGCGCTCGACCCGCCGCCGCCGGTGAGCTCCAAGCAGAAGGACGTGCGCTACCTGCACATCCAAGAGGGCGAGCCGCTGGACGAGGCGCGCTTCACCGACTGGGTGAAGCAGGCCAGCGGGCTCCCCGGCGAACGCATGTGACGAGGCGAGCCGGGGCGCCGCCGCGTCCTAGACGAGTCGCACGCGCGTCCCGCACAGGCTGATGTGGCCCGCGCGGTCCAGGCGGCCGCGCGCTTGGGCCAGGCGGCGCACCTTCACCGCGTCCCGGGCGGCGACGTCGAAGGCGGCCAGGCCCTCGCCCCGGTCGTCCTGGAGGGTTGTGAAGCGGACCTCCCCGCCCTCCAGCGGCAGCCGCCAGAGGGCGCCGACCGCCTCGGGCGCGCCGCCCAGGACCTCGGCCCATCGGCGGGCGACCGCCTCCGGGTCGGCGGCCTGGATCTCCGCGCCGACGATCTCGGCCGTCAACGGGTTTCGGCTTCGCCCGCGCCAGCTTGGACCCGCCCACTCCCAGTGCGCCTCCGGGACCATGGCGTCGATCGAGACGATGGCCCCGCCCGTGTCCTTGGGATGCAGATGGGTCATGGCGAACCGCTCCCCGTCCGCCTGGTCGACGATCCGCACGCCCGCCGCCGCGACCCGGGCCCGCGCGGCCGCGATGTCCCGGGTCTGGAAGATGGCCATGTACCCGCCGTCGCCGCCGCGCTTGTCCAGCAGCTGCCCTGCGGTCGTCCCCTCGGCGACGGGGGAGACCACCTCCAGGAAGGTGTCGCCGATCGGCCAGACCGCGTTCGACAGCCCGTACTTGGCCACCGCCGGATCGGCGTAGGGGGAGGAGAGCCCCAGGACGGCCTCGATGTCGCCCCGCGCGGCGGCGAGGTCGCGCGCGACCAAGGCGATCTGTCGAAGCCGCATGCGTCCCCCCTAGGCTGCACGCCGGTGTACCACGACCGCCCCGGCGGGCGAACGGAGCGGCGGCTCAGGCGGCCGACGACGGCTGGGCGGGGAGGCGGCCCAGGAAGTCCGTCTTGCCGATCTGCACGCCTCTCATCCTCAGGATGTCGTAGGCGGTCGTCGCGTGGAAGTAGAAGTTGGGCTGAGCATACGCTGTCAGAAAATCGGCGCCGGTGAAGTCTATCCGCGTCGTCTTGAACTCGAACCGGACGGGCTGGGCGATGAGCAGGTCCAACTCGGACCGGTCGAGGGCATTCAGCGCCGCAATCGCCCCCGACAGCTTGGCCCTGAGACTGGCGAAGTCGGCGGGCGGCGGCTCCAGGCTGGGGCTCGCACGCCCCGCCTTGGCGGCCCTGATGGCGCCGATCGAGTGCTCGACGGTGGATTTCACCTGATAGGTGAAGGGCAGCATGTCGGGCGCGATCCGCGCCTGGATGATCTCCTCGGGCGCAAGTTCGTTCTCCGCGCAGAAGCTCTCCGCCTTATCAAGCAGGCGCGTGACCGATCCCAGTACCTGAACGAAGGGCGGCACGATCGCGGCGTAAAGCGAGAACGTCATCTGAACAGGGTCTCCTCGAAGTCGCGGACCCGCCCGGGCGTTCGGCGGCCGTGGCGCATTCAGGTACAAGCTTCCAGCTATCCATAGCTAATATCCAGACGCAAGCCGCCGCTTCCTCTTGCACGGATCAGCTCCAGTCCGTATTGCCTGCTCGCTGTTGTGGAGAGAACAAGATGGCTGAAACTGAGAACCGGCTTCGAGAACTGGTGGCGGAAGTCGCCGCCGCGTACTTCTCGAACTCGCACGTGAACAGCGCCGAGATCCCGAACGTCATCAGTCAGATCGCCGCCAGCCTGGACGCGGTCGGCGCGCAACCCGCCGAGCCGGCCCCGGCCGCCGAGCCGGAACAGTCGAAGGCGACGCCTTCGCAGATCCGCAAGTCGGTCACCGAGAACGGGCTGGTGAGCTTCGAAGACGGCCGCACGTACAAGACTTTGCGGCGACACCTCTCCACGCGCGGACTTACGCCCGAGCAGTATCGGCAGAAGCACGGCCTGCCCGCGGACTACCCGATGGTGGCGCCGAGCTACAGCGCCCGCCGCTCGGAACTCGCCCGGACCATCGGCCTCGGCCAGAAGGGCGGCCGCCGTCCGGCCGCGCCGGCGCCCGCGCCAGCGGCCGCCGAACAGCCGAGCGGCGCTTCGGGCCGCCGTCGGGGCCGCAAGGCGGCGGCGTCGGAAGGCTGACGCGACACGCCGGCCGGCGAACCTCGCCGGCCGGCGCTCCCGCCGCCTGACCGTCAGAGCACGAGGCCGCTCTGACCGAAGACGCCCTCCAGCACCACCGACAAGTCGGCCAGACCGTCGCCGTTCTGATCGAGCTCGAACGCCGTTGTGTCGGCGCCCGGGTCATGGCGAAGCCGAGCCTGGCCGGCCTGCCCGGAGAAGGCGTTCACCAGGGCGAAGGCCTGGTCGCCGGGGACGAGCAGGTTCGCGTCGATGAAGCTGACGTCGATTCGGTCGCCCAGATCGGGCCGGAAGTCGAGGATGCGATCCTGCGCCCCGAGGGCGCTGTCGGCCAGGCTGGTGAAGGCGAAGGTGTCGGCGCCCTCGCCGCCGGCCAGCTGATCGGCCCCCGCGTCCCCGTATAGCGTGTCGTCGCCGGCGTCGCCGTAGAGGCGGTCGCGGCCGTCACCCCCGCCGAGGATGTCGCTCCCGTCCTGCCCGCCCATGAGATCGTCGCCAGCCTGGCCGAACAGCTGGTCCGCCGCCGCGCCCCCGATGACATGGTCGTCGCCGCCGTCGCCGTAGAGCCGGTCCATGCCCGGTCCGCCGTCGATGAAGTCCGCACCGTCCTGGCCGCCGATCAGGTCGTCGCCGTCTTGACCGAAGAGCCCGTCGTCTTCGGACCCGCCGACGATGTGGTCGGCGCCCGCGTCGCCGAACAGGGTGTCGCGGCCCGAGGCGCCATCGATGAAGTCGTCCCCATCCTGCCCGCCGATCAGGTCGTCGCCGTCCTGGCCGCGGAGGGCATCCCCGTCTGCGCCGCCCACGATGTGGTCGGCGCCCGCGTCGCCGAACAGGGTGTCCCGCCCCAGCGCGCCGTCGATGAAGTCGTCGCCGTCCTGGCCGCCGATCAGGTCGTCCCCATCCTGGCCGCGCAGCGCGTCTGCCTCGGCCCCGCCAACGATGTGATCGGCGCCTGCGTCGCCGAAGAGGGTGTCCCGCCCGAGCGCGCCATTGATGAAATCGTCACCGTCCTGACCCCCGATCAGGTCGTTCCCATCCTGTCCGAACAGCCCGTCGCCGTCGGAGCCGCCGACCATGTGGTCGGCGCCGCCGTCGCCGAAGAGGGTGTCGCGCCCGAGACCTCCGTCGATGAAGTCGTCGCCGTCCTGCCCGCCCGCGATGTCGTCGCCCGCTTCTCCGAACAGCCGGTCGTTCCCGAACCGGCCGTCCAGGCGGTCCGCGCCGCCGCCGCCGTGCAGGGCGTTTGCGGCGTCGTTGCCGGAGAGGATGTCGTGCCCGCTCCCGCCGCGCGCGTCCTCGATGGTGGCGCCGTGGGCGATCGCGATGTTGCGGGTCATGCCGAAGGCGTCGCTGAAGCCGCCCGGCGCGAGGTCGACGTTGACGGCCAGCCCAGTGCCGCTGAAATCCAATCGATCCAGGCCCCCGCCGTCCCAGAGCGCAATGATCGGCAGCGTGTTCGCGCTGAAGTCGTACTGCCACCGGCCCGCGGTCGAGCCGTAGCCGTAGACGGTGTCGCCGGCGCGTGTTGCGAGGTTGGGGCCGTAGAGCGCCTGCAGCACCGCCACATCGTGCAGCAGCGGCGTCGAGGCGAACCGCCCGCCATGCTGCGCCCCCGTCTCAGCCGCGCCGAAGTAGGACAACACCGTGTACTGCAGGCTGTCCTGCATGTACTCGGCGTGCTTCTGATAGAGGATGGGCTCGGTCGCGCTGCGGTTATAGTCGCCAGGGTGCGGCATCCCGAGCGCGTGCATGACCTCGTGCATGGTCACCATGAACATTCGAGCGCCAGGCGCGTAGGTGCCGACGGCCATCGCCGGGTTGAACCAGATCTCCGCGCCGTAGATCTGCTTCTGCGGCCCGAGCACGGGCGTCTCGCTGATGTCGACCAGGGTCCATCCCGTGACGTGGGCGGGCATGGTGCTGGAGTTCCCGAACGACAGCCGCTGGTTGGAGGCGCCGGGCTCCACCTGGTTGTCCGGCTTCTCGGCGAAGCTGACGTTCGCCACGTCGGAGATCAGCTCGAAGGCGTGCCGCACGGCCTGCCTCTGCTCGGCGGAGAAGGCGAAGTAGCCGTTGTACTCCGCCCCGCTGCGGAAGCTCGGGCGCGCCTCGTAGAACGAGAAGTCGATCGGCTGGGGCGACCATTCCGCGCCCCAGCGCATGAGCTTCGCCAGCACCTGGTCCAGCGCAAGCACAGGCTTGGTCGCGGCGACGGCGGCGGCGGCGGGCGGCTCGTCGGGACCGGCCGCGTAAGCGCAGCTTGAGCAGCCGCACACTCCAGGCTCGTGAACGATCATCGCCGCCGTTCTCCTCCCACCGCTAGGAGCCTACAGGACCAAGGCGGTCAGGCGAAGAGCGGGGGCCGCGGGCGGCGAGCTTCGCAGGCCGGACCGGGAGTCACGCGGTCCGGCGGTCCAGGGCCGCGCGGGTGGCGGCATGGCTGTCGCGATTGATGCGGTATCGGCCGTAGAACACGAGAGCCACCAGACCCGGCACGGCGGACAGCGCGTAGGCTATCGCCAGGTTGCGGAGCACGCCCTCGGGCACCTCGCCCGGGGTCGCCTTCACCGGGAAGGCGATCAGCGTCAGGACCGCGCCCGCCAGCGCCGCCCCGATGGCCTGATCCACCTTCGCGAACAGGGCTCGGGTGGAATAGAGCACGCCCTCCTGGCGGACGCCGTGCTTGAGCTCGTTCTCGTCGGCGATGTCGGCCAGCGCCGACATCACGCTGATGGTCATCACGCTGATGGGCGCGTGGGTGAAGAAGGTCCAGGCGATCAGGAAGGGCAGGAGCCCCGGCGTCTGCGGCGTCAGCACCCCCGCCAGCCCGAGCAGGAAGGGAACCGACGGGCCGATGCAGTAGATCAGACCGGCGCCCAAGATGGTCGCCTTCTTGTCGAAGCGGGCGTTCAGCCGGGCGGCGAACAGGAAGGAGAAGAGGAAGCCCGCGAAGCTGCCGATGACGAACCAGCTCTGCCGCTCGCTCGACAGCTCCCAGTAGAAGGTGGCCGTGTAGATCCACAGTCCATCGCGCAAGCCGTTGGTCAGGCTCAGGAAGAAGTAGCCGACCAGGAGCCAGACGTAATTGATGTTGGTCATCGCCCGGCCGATGTCGCGGGCGAACTCCAGCGCGCTGAACCGAGGGGTGTCGGGGCCGGGTCTGGGAAGGTAGGGAATGCGGTCCCGCGTGAACCAGGCCGAGAGCAGCAGCACCGTCGCCGCCGCGAGCGCCATCGTGCCGCTATAGCGCGTCCAGGGCTCGGGGTTCAGCAACCCGCTCGGATGCTCCGGCGTCGCCGGGAAGAAGAAGCGCAGCGCCAGCCAGTAGGTGAGGGCTTCGCCCGCCCAGGTGAAGAACGCCGCGTAAGCCATCACCCGGGAGGGTGCTGTCAGACTAACCCCAACCTGTCTCCGTTTAGCGGACTCTGGGCAGGGGAGGCGGCTATCAGCTCGCGAGGGACTTCCACTCGGCCAGGGCGGCTGAGCGGTTCTGCTTGTAGGTCTGTCGGCTGGTGAGGTGGCGATCCTGGCTGAAGAGGTTGTGGAAGGAGGCGTGAACCGAGCTGAACTTCTGGAGGGTCTTCATCCTCCTGAAGCGGATCATGGCCCGCTCTCGTCGTCGGAACGGCAGGTGCGAGTTCTCCACCCGGTTGTTGGCCCAGCGGCCCACCTCCTGGCGATCGTCGGCTCCGAGCTCCTTGAGAGCCGCCCCGTAAGAGCGCAGGCCGTCGGTGGTCACCGCCTTGGGCCGGCCGTGGCGCTTGAGCGCCCGCTTGATGAACTTCAGAGCCGCGGCCTTGTCGCGGGTCTTGCTGGCGAAGGACTCCAGCACCTCGCCCTCGTGGTCAACGGCGCGCCAGAGGTAGTGCATCTCGCCGTTGATCTTCACGTACACCTCGTCCAGGTGCCACCGCCAATGGGTGTAGGCCCGCATGCGCTGGACCCGCTTGCGCCGGATCTCAGCCGCGAACATCGGCCCGAACCGGTTCCACCAGAAGCGCACGGTCTCGTAGCTGACGTCGATCCCCCGCTCGGCGAGCAGGTCCTCCACGTTCCGGAGCGAGAGGGGGTACTTCAGGTACATCATCACCACGAGGCGGATCACCTCGGGCGAGCTGTTTAAGCAGCGGAACGGGTTAGGCGGAGCCGGCGAGCCCGCCTAGCCTGACCCGATTACCCAGCCGTCAATTTGCTCTGACAAGGCCCCTCCGCGTCATCGCGAACCGAAAACCAATTCGGCGGGAGGGGGCCGAGGCCGGCTCCAGGGAACAGCTTGCCAGCAATAACGCTAACCAGACATGGCGCCCAAGTTAACAGCAGCGGACCTACGGGCGCGTGCTACGCGGTGCAGGGCTATGGCGGCCGGTGAGACCGGAGACCGGTTTGCGACGCTAGAGGCGCTGGCCAGGGAGTACGAGCGCGAGGCTTCCAAAAAGGACGGGCCGAGCCGCAATCCCGCGGGGGGCATGAACTAGGCCGAGCAGCCGAGAAGAATGTGCAGCGGCGCTGGTGAGCATCATCGGCTGCATTGACTTAGGACGGCCTGAACAATCGAAAGTTAACCGGAGCACCGAAGAGGTGCTATGATCTGTCACCCCCAGACGTTGCGAACATTTCGCTCCGCCTCCGGCAAGGAGCGACCAAATGTCCAACCGCCTGTTCGGGAGCGACGAGCACGAGCGACTCATTCGTAAACTAGAGACTATAGCTCAGCTTAACGATACTGAGCGCCGTGCACTCGGAGCGCTCCCTCTCCGCATCAGAAGATACACTGAGGACACCGACATTGTGCAGCAGGGAGACGCGCCCGGCGAGTGCTGCCTGGTCGTAGAAGGCTTCGTGTGCCGCTACAAAGTCTTGGGGCGTGGCCAGCGGCAGATCGTGTCCTTTCACATCCCCGGCGACGTGCCCGACTTCCAAAGTCTGCACCTAAAGGTGATGGACCACAGCGTAGGCGCGCTCGCCCCCACGCTCGTCGCCTTCATCCCTCATGCAGCGATATCGGAGCTGATGCGCAGCCATCCGCGTCTCGCCGCCGCGATCTGGCGTGACACCCTGATCGACGCTTCCATCTTCCGAGAGTGGTTGTCCAGCACCGGCCGGCGAAGCGCTTACGAGCGGATCGCTCACCTTATCTGCGAAATGTTCGTCAAGTACCAAGCCGTTGGCCTGTCACGAAACGGGAGCTTCGAGCTTCCTATCACCCAAGCTGAGTACGGCGACGCGCTCGGTCTTTCGACCGTGCACGTGAACCGCTCCATCCAGGCTTTGAGGAAGCAGGGATTGATCGTCTCCAAGGGCTCTCGCACCCAGATCCTTGACTGGAAGGGCCTCAAGAAAGGCGGGCGACTTCGACCCGAGGTATCTGCACATTCAGCCGGACGACCTAGCGGCCTGAGGCTCGCCGACGCCCCGCGCCGCCGACGAGCAGCAGCATCGGGGCGATCCGCGAAGGAGCTGGGCAAGCGGCTGCAGCCCCCTACTCAGGCTAATGCGGATTGGGACAGCAGAGCCGAGCGATGCGGCGGAGATCACCGCGATCATCCTACCTGTCATTCGCGAAGGTGCGACCTACAGGCTCGATCCGAGCCACGCAGGCTCTAACCCACCGCCTTCCACGTTCATCAGCAATGGAAGTCAAGGCTACTGCCGCAGCGTCGGCTCCGAGAATTAACGCCCCGCTTGTTCGTACTGGGTGTGTTCCTGTTCAACTGGCGAAGCTCCAGCGCGCTATGGCTCTGGCCGGGGGCCTTCTCTGCTGGGTGACCCAGCCGGGGCGCGCCCGTTCTCCGCCGGGTGCTGCTCAGCGACAATTTCCATCACTGCGAAGCCGAACAGCACAGCGAGGAAACCCCGCTCCGGCCGGGCCTCCGCGGCGCCGCTTCGGCGGCGGAGGGAGGATCGTTATGGTTACCGCTTTTCAACTTGGAAGGTGCCGCGCGGCGCGATCATGATGGGAAGGGACGGCCGCTTCTTCGATCGGGCCGCCAGCGGCAAGGGACGTCGTCGATGCTCCGAACTCTCTTCCTGATCGCCTCGCTGACGGCGGCGCCTTCCGCGGCGGCGGCGAAGAACCCGGCGTCACCGGCTCCGGCCGCCTCTCCGGCGGAAGCAGCTAGGCTCGGGCCGGAGCTCGCTTATTTCGTGGGCACCTGGGCGATCACCGCCGTCGATCCTCGGACTGGGGAGAAGGAAGGGTTCAGCTACCGCGTCGAGCCCGCCCTGGGAGGGAGTTGGCTCTCCGGGGCCGGAGCCTCGACAACAGGCGATTTCGCTTCACGGGACATGTGGGGCCGGAACCCAGACAAGGGCGGGATCTCCCGCATCGTTTTCAGCGGCGGCGGAACCTATGCCATTCTCCGGTCTGACGGCTGGAAAGCCGACACGCTCGTCTTCGAAAGCGAGTCACCTCGTTTGCGCCAGACCATCACTCGCGTAAGCCCGAACGAGTTTCGCGCCGTCTGGGAGATGTTCAGCGACGGCCGCTGGACGGCCTACTCGGACGAGCGAGTCATCCGATCCCGGCCCGCACACGCGTGATCGCTGCGAGCCCTGGGCCGGCCGTGGCAACGAACTTCAGAGCCGCCGCCCTCGTCGCGGGTCTTGCGCACCTCGCCTTCATGTGACGGGACCTGCTTCCACCCGGCCTTTACTCGGCGGCGTAGCGCTTCGCGGCCGCGTCGCGCCGCTCCGAGCGGCTGTCGCGCACGAAACGCTCTACCGTGCTCAGACCGGGCGGAAGCAGCGAGGTGGCGCCCCAACCCGGGTCGACGCGCGGCTCAGTATCGATGATCGTCGGGCGGAACCGCTCCAGCAACAGGTGCGCTTCCGCTTCCGCAACCTCAGCCAGGGTTCGGGCGAACTCGACCTCGCTCCAAGGCTCATGGAACACGAAAGGATGCGGTCCGGCTGCGCCGTCCAGCAACAGGTCAAGCACGGCGTCGATCAGATCCGGGCCATAGGTGTCGGTCCAGGCCGCCGCCGGGTTGGCCTCCACGGGCAGGCCGCAGTCAAAAGCGTCCAGCGCCCGGGCCGCCATGCGGGTTCTGTCCCACGGCATGAACACCCGGTCCGTGCCGGCCAGCAGCAGGCGGGGGCCGCCGAGTTCAAGTAGCCGCGCCTCAACTTCACCGAAGGTCGCGCTGGCGCTGAATACCGCGCACGGCGTCTCGTGTGAGGCACACAAGGCCACGAGCGCCTCCGGCGGAGCGAATAGCAGAGCCTTCCGTCGGCCGCCGGTCTCGCACACGCCGGCCCAGTCCCCTCCTCCCACGACGGCCCAAGGACGAGTCTGCGACAGCAGTTCAGGGCTGAGTACATCGGCGCGCCGGAAGGTGAGCCCACGGCCTTGGCAGGCGCGGGTCAACAAGGTTGTCAGCGGACCCCGCCCCGCGATGAGCAGGGGCGGGCCGCCGCCGAGCGCCGCGGCCCGCGTCACGCAGCCCGGCCCTTCCCCGAGCCCGTGATGCTGGTACGTTGCGATGCGCCGCCACCAACCCGGCTGGGTGACGCAGTCGGTTTCCGGACGCTTGCCTTGAGCAAGCGCCTTCATCACCGGCGCGAGCAGGGTCGGCCGCGGCGTCCCGCTCCGCACGTCGAAGACGCCGACCTCGTAGTGGCCGACGAGGCGCGTCAGCATGCGGTTCCAATCGTGCGAACCGAGCAGCGACCATGCTGTAATGGCCGGGATGTCAACGCCCTGGCGGCGCAGCTCGGTCACGCTGTCCCAGACCTCGACAAACCAGCGCGCCTGCTCCTCGCGCGTGCAGCCGTTGTGCACCTCGGTCACAGCGATCGGGATGCCGTAGCGCCGCCAAGCCTGCAGCAGCAGGCCCGGCAGGCCGACCAACGGCGCGCGCAGGTTCCGAACAGCATCCACGTCAACGTAGCGCAGGCCGTTGCTGTCGCCGAGCTCCCGGTCCGCCAGCGGCCGGTCCTCGTAGAACTCGACGCGGTGATCCAGCAGCCGCTCGCTGGCGAGGTAGTGGTTGACCCCAATCACGTCGGGCGGGCACGGGTCCCGAGCGATCGCGTGCAGCCGCTCCCCCAGCCCGAAGCCGGCCAGTCGCGCCCAGAGCGGATGTTCGGGCGTCACCCACCCGCACAGAAGATCCCAGCCCATCCAGCGCCTATGGTTCTGGTAGTCGGCTTCTTCCTGCAGCGGCGGGGTGGCGTGGCAGTAGCCTAGGTCGTCAGTCTGGATCAGCCGAGCCTCGGGGTTCACCTCGCGGATCGCCCGCATAGCCAGCCGCGTGGCGTCGATCTCGTTCAGCAGGGCGGTCCAGAACAGGCCTTCGTCTCGCGTGTGGGGATGCCAGTAGCCGTACAGCGCACTGAACCGTGCGGTTGTCAGCGGCTCGTTGACGGGGGTGTAGTCCCGCACCCAGGGATACCGCTCGGCCACCGCCCTGGCGTGCTGCGCCAGGCCCGGAGCGAAGCTCGGGTCAACAAGGCTGGTGTACCGCGGCCCCGCACCGTGGTGACACAGGGTCAGGATGGGGTTCATCCCCAGCTCGAGGATCCGCGGCAAGCGCTCGTCGAGCCAGCGCCAGTCGAAGGCGTCGTGACGCTCGGGCGAGATGCGCTCCCACAGCGCCGGGTAACGAAGCGAGCGCACGCCGAGATCGGCGAAGAGCTCCAGGTCGGCGATCCGGGTCTCGTGGCCGCTCCATTGCGTCTGGTCGTGCCACCGGTCTCCGACCCGGTTCACAGTGCACTCGTACCCTCCCCAGAGCTCCGGCGGACCAGGGTCCAAGACGGTGCGCGCCGGTTGTACGCCACCGGCGTCGTTGAACTCGGCCATAATCGTCCCTCTACGCAACGAGGGACATTAATGCGAGCTTGGTCCAGCGCGTTCCTTGAACAGGGCCTAATTTTTCTTCGCTTTAACATAAGATGCGCGCATTGAGCATGCAGGACCCAGGGGTGCATACCTCCGCCTAGCGAACGCATACTTCGTAGTTATTTCGGGGCGAGTTCGTTCAGGTGAGGATAGGAGAGCGCCGTCCGATCCGTTCGGCATCAAGGTCGACGACCCCCTGGCGCTCAGTGAGCAGGTAGGTCTCTGACAGACTGGCGCGGCCGTCATGAAGCGGTCGCGGTCAGCGTCAGCTGCGGGTGGAGAGCGGACTACGCGCCAGGTCACGCGGCCCGTCGATGGGGTTCCAGGTGTAGATACGTGGGATCGAAGTCGCCGGCCTTCTTGAGGCCCTCCCAATCCAGGATTCTCGTTCGCGAGCCCTTAGACGCGATAAGTCCCTCATGTCTCAGAGCCTGGATCGAGCGGTTCACGTGAACCGTGGAGAGCCCCAGGGCATCCCCATACTCGGCTTGTGTAAGCGGAAGCTCGAAGCTCCCGTCTCGCGTGAGACCCACGGCTTGGTATTTGACGAACAGCTCGCAGACTAGGTGTGCCAGCCGCTCGTAGGCGTGGCGGCGACCCAAGCCACACAACCATTCTCGGAAGATCGCAGCGTCTATCAGGGTGTCACGCCAGAATGCGGCGGCGAGGCGGGGATGATCGCGCATGATGTCGTTCATGGCTGCATGTGGAATGAAGGCGACCTGAGAGGAGGCGAGCGCGCCCAAGCTGTGATCGATCACCTTGAGGTGCAGACTTTGTGCGTCGGGCATGTCGCCGGGGATGTGAAAGGACACGATCTGGCGCTGACCACGGCCCAGGATCTTGTAGCGACATAAGAAGCCTTCAAGGACCAGGCAGCACTCGCTTAGTGCATCACCCTGCTGCACGATGTCATCGTTGTCAGCGTAGCGCTTGAGCCGCAGTGGAAGCGATCCGAGTGCGCGGCGCTCGGTATCGTTGACCTGGGCGATGGACTCTAGTTTTCGAATTAGCCGCTCGTGGTCACTGCTCCCGAAGAGGCGGTGGGACATTGATCACTCCTTGCCGGCGGAGCGAACAACTCGCAACGTCTGTGGGTTGTCGCAGCATAACACGCCTTAGCGCGTTCGTTCAGGTTTTGCATGGACAGCCATCTTAAGTTAAGCCGCGGTCTGGCGCAGAAGCAGCCTCGCAGAACATGCGTGATGTTGCGAGGTGCACTAGAGAGATGATCAGAAGGCCGGTTTGGCTCGACCGTCCGCTTGCTTGTTAGCCGCGCCTTCGGCGGCTGAGAACCTCAAGGTGAACAGCGCCGTGCCGGTCTGATCATGGACCTCCATGTACCATTCTTCTCCGGTCCAGAACTCGGCTGCCTGATCCTTCAGCATAGCACCCGCAAACTGCACGGCCTCCTGTCGTGCGTTGCCGATGTCGGCCAACTCGGTGCCTTCAAGATCCGGTATGGCGCGACCATCTTGAACATGAAAAAAGTAACGAGGCACGTCTATGCTCCCTGAGACTAGGCGGGAGCGCACGCATCTCTCAGTCGCTGAAGCCTAAAGCCTGTGGCAGCGATCCAGACTATATAGCTGAACTTATCTGATCCGCCAAGCGCGACTGTACGATTCCGTACACCGGTCAGGCTAGAGGGCCGATGAGCCGCACGTACTCAGCCTCGGGAGCCCCGTAACTCTCACCGGCGACCTCCTCCAACTTCAGACGGTCAAGGAGGACGATGAGACCCCGGTCAGCGCGGATCAGACCGGCGGCCTCGAAGGTCTGGAGAGCGACGGTCACGCTGGCGCGCCGCACGCTAAGCATGATGGCGAGGAACTCGTGTGTGAGGCGGACCCCATCATCGGCCCGGTCGTCGCACATCAGCAACCATCGAGCTAGCCGCTCCTGGATATCGTAAGCGCCATTAGCTAGGGCCGTGTATCCGGTCTGAATGGCCGCCACATGCACGTACTTCAACAACACTGATTTTAGGGACGAACTCTCCGCCGCGGCGCTGATTAGATCGACAGCATCGATGCGCAGGGCTGAACCGGCCATCTGGACCACCTGCTCGTGCGGTGTATGCAAAACGCCGAGCATCAATGATCCGCCGCTGAAACCATCGCGCCCGTACAGTCCCACTTCGGCCGCTCGGCCATCTGAGGTCCGGGCGATGATCGAGGCCAAGCCGGACTCAGGAAAGTAGATCTCGTCGATTGGCGTTCCCGCGACGGCGACCACCTTCCGGAACTCAAGTTCCACCTTCTGCAACGAGGGCTGGAGCAGGATGAAGTCAGCGTGCGTCAAAGCACGAAGAACGGAGTTCCGAACGTTTATTTGGGATGAAGCTGGCACGAACGGTCCCGCATCTTGGGGCGGGAGCGCGATCTACTCTCAGCCGTCTGCGCCCGGAAAGCCGTGCAGTCGGTCAGAACATTGTGACGCGTTACGCGTCCGAGTGCAAACGTCGCGTCCACGACCCGCTCGCCGGCCGATACAAGCGCTCCCTCACCTACCTCGACGCGGGCTGAAAGAGCTCAGTTCCGCTGCGGGTCAGGAGCGGTCATCGGGCCGCTGCCAACAAGCGGAGCCGTCAACGTCGCTCGAGGGTTAAAAACGACAAAGCCAAGGCAGAAGTAGATGGTCCCCCGCTCTCGTGCTATGCAGGACCATCGTCGACCCTCGTGCTGGCCACTCGACGGCTGAGAGACGCTCGTGCTCCCGCCATCGTCGCGTGGAGGCTCTGTGCGCAAGTTGCTGCTGCTCGTCGAAGATGAAGCACTAATCCAGGAAATCATCCTCAGCGCTTTGGAAAGCGGCGGCTTCGAAACCGCATCTGCAATGAACGGGGGGGAAGCTCTGGCGGTCCTTCAGAGCCAGCACAACGAACTTGCAGGCTTAGTCACAGACATCAGGCTCGGCTCCGGCCTGAGTGGATGGGATGTCGCTCGGAAAGCACGCGAACTCATCCCCACCCTGCCCGTCGTCTACATCACTGGAGACAGCGGGCATGAATGGGCCTCTCAAGGGGTGCCCGACAGCGTCCTCATTGGAAAGCCGTTTCCGCCCGCCCAGCTGGTCACCGCCGTCGCGCACTTGATGACTGCTGCTGAGACGCGCTGGAAAAGCTAGGCCGACCTCAGAGTGGTGCTGCAAGGTCCGCAATGGGGCATTGGAACGGTCCTCAGCCAAGTAACGATTAGCGGACGCTCTGGGGGATGGGTCTAAAGCAGACGATCAGTCGTGCCCGCTCGACTCATGCCCGGCGTGGACGAAGGACAGCCTGAGCGGCGGGGCTGACCCGCGCTGCAACGATGATCGTGAACAGGGTCAGGCCAGTGTCAATCCTCAATGGTCATCTTCCACTCCTGTGAGTCCCAGAAGTGGTCCGGTCGGTCTCGCAGCATCTCACCCGCAAGAACCGCAGCCTCCCTTGTCGCCGCCGCCACGTCCGGAAGCTCCACACCAAGCTTGTCCCTGGTGTGCTCGTCCCCCTCGTCAATGTCGAAGTAGAACAACGCCATATCGAGCCAAACGCTTCCCCTTGTCGACCTTCTAGCCGGGGCCCCAGACACCCTGCCAGGGGATGCAGCTACGACAAAGCCCCTGAGTGATGTTGGTGGGGGTTCCGGCCCGGGTTAGCCCGCAGCGAGCCGAGTGGCGTTGCCGTCTACGTTGATTTCGTAGAGCACGAGTCCGGTCACATCCGTCACGGTCACCGACCACGGCCGGGTGCCCCAGAAGCCCTCAGGCGCGTCCTTGATCATCTGCCCGCAGGTGATGATCGCCTGAGCGCGAGCGGCGGTGTCGCCATCCAGTTCAAGACCCTCGTGGTCCGAGGTCCGCGTCTCCGTCTGAAAAAGAAAAAAGTAGCGAGGCACGATGATTCTCCAGCCAAATCAGGCGGGAGCACACGCATCACGCAGCCGCTGACGCCCAAATATTTGGCCAGCGATGCGCCTGATGTACGTTAGACGCCCAGGAGGTTCCAGCCCGAGGGCGCGCTAATTCTGCACCTAGACCGTCGCTATTACTGCAGGTTTATGTCATGATGCGTCACCTCTGCCCCCCCCTTCGGATCGCAGCGGCTGAGAGACAGATTGTGCTCCCCCGAAAGTGGCGGAGCGTTGTCTTGGACATCATCCGAAAGCTGGAACTACGCTCGCCGTTGAGCACGGACGAGAAGAGCGCGCTTCGAGCGACCTTCGCTACGGTGCGCACTTTCGACCGCGACCAGGACCTGCTTACCGATGGCGAGCACCCAGCCTTCGTCGGGGCGCTGCTCGAAGGCTTCATCTGCCGTCAGAAAGCTTTGGCGGCAGGACAGCGCCAGATAGTGTCGTTTCCGCTGCCGGGCGACATCTTCGACCTCAACACCTTCGTCGTTGAGAGGATGGATCACACCGTCTCGGCCTTGACGCGGTGCAGAGTGGCGGTCGCTTCGCACGCTGCCGTGCGCACCTTGACCGAGACCTATCCCCGGCTTGGAGCCATGCTCTGGCGCGACGCCATCGTGGAGGGCTCGGTCTTCAGGGAGTGGGTGGTCAACTGTGGTCGCCGGAACGCTCGAGAGCGAACCGCTCATCTCTTCTGCGAACTGGCGGTGCGAATGACGGAGGTGGGACTCGCCAACGGCCAGAGCTACCCGCTACCTCTCACGCAAGCAAACCTAAGCGACGCGACCGGCCTGTCTGTGGTCCACGTGAACCGCGTCGTTCAGCAGCTTCGCGCAGACAAGCTCATCAGCTTGGCAAAAGGACGACTCACGATCCACGACTGGAACGGCCTCGCCCTCGTCGGTGGGTTTCGCGCCGGCTACCTGCACTCCGGCGATAAGGCGCGGGCGCGATGGCCTTTTCACGGGCTGGATCAGGGCGAGGGCGACGCGGCGGCCTGAGACCATTCACTAGCAAGGTCTGACTTGGGTCAGGAACGGCCCTTAGCTTGCTGCCGATGGGGGGACACTCCGAATGGCCAGGGAGGGTGGTTAGCTGACGCACCAGCCGGGCAGAGATCCTCCGCGCCAGACCTACAAGACTGAACCGATGCTGGCGGAAGGGCTGGCGTGCGCCTCAATTGAGTCGGACGTCGCCCGAGCTTTGCGGACCCAGCCGCGACGCGTCAGAGAAGCCGATCCTCACGGTGACGCCGGCCTCGCCCTGGACGTGCAGTTCACCCCCGATCTGTTTCACGAGGGTCCTGACCAGACCGTAGCCGAGCGAGCCCTCTCGAAAGTCGGACATGCCGACGCCATTGTCCCGGACCGTGATCTCTACCCGCCCTGGCCCGCTGCGGCTGGCCTGCACCAGGATCATGCCCGATCGTCCACCGGGGAACGCGTACTTGACGGCGTTAGTGATCAGCTCGGTGAGGATGATGCCGATCGGGAAGGCAGTGTCCGCGTCTACTAGGATGTCTTCCTCGGTTTTCGCCTTCAGCGCGATCCGGTCATCACCTCGGGTCATCGACTTCAAGGCCTCACAGAGCTCAGCGATGTAGGTCGGGATATCCACGCGCTGCGAGTGCTCCGATTTGCTGAGCATGTCATGGACCTGGGCCATGGCTGCCAATCTTCCTGCGGAGTCCTCGAAGGCGGCCTTGATGGAGGGCTCAAGCTGCCGACGCCCCTGCAAGGTCAGGAGAGACGCTCCTATCGCAAGACTGTTCTTGGCTCGGTGATTGACCTCGATGAGCAGCAGCTCCCGTTCCCGCGCAGCCGCGGAGAGCTGGGCGTTTGCTTCCTCAAGCTCCCGGGTTCGTGCAGCCACCCGCTCCTCCAATTCCGCCGTTAGGACGCGGAGGCTCTGCTCCGCATCGAAGCGACGGGTGATGTCCAGGTATGAGAGGAAGTGGTTGATGACCCCTCCCTGTCCATCGCTGAGGGGCGTTGCGAACAGCATCGCCCGAAGTGGGCTGCCATCTTTTCGATACTGAAGAATCTCCAACCGGGCGTCACAGCCTTCATTCATCGCCGTCTCGTACTGGACGATAGTCTCCGGGTCAGTGTCCGGGCCATTCATGAAGTGGGCGTCTTGGCCCAGCAGCTCGTCCATGCCGTAGCCAGACAGCTCAACGAACGCCGCGTTGGCGAAGGTGATCGGATTGCCGGGTAGCGTCGGGTCTGTGAGCAGCATAGGCATCCGCGTTACGCGCACGGCTTCGACGAACAGACCGCCTCGCTGGCGGATCATCTCGATGAGACCCTCAGCCGACGTGCGCGCCGGGGTGCCCGCGAGCCCCTCTTCGAAGTTGTTCAACTTGGCGCTCCAAAGCGCCAGGCTGGGTAATCAGCGTGCGCGGCTCACCCTAGAGGCTGCGAGGGGTGTTCGCTTGAAAGATTATAGGGAACTTCAGCGGGGGCCTTTTCAGCAGTCCGGGCACTCCAGAACTGCGCCAGCTGAGAATCCGAATGTTAAGTGCGACATACCTTCCGGGCTCGGAAGCTGGAGTACATGGTTCGACCTGACCAGGGTGTACGCCGGGTCCGCCGAGCAGCAGGGCATCGGCTTCTCCCCTGCGCCCATCGCGAACCCTCGCGAGCTCCCCTGTTGGGGGCCCGACGCGCCGCCGCAAGCAGACATTCCGAACCGCCGCCTTTGCTGGATCGCAAGGCCGAGGCGGGCGCGGCTGCTTTGGATCGAATGGCTGTGGCTGCGGCGCTAGTGGACGCCGATCTGCGGCTGGTCTTCAGCAACAGCGCCGGCGAGCGGCTGCTTGCGCGCGGCGGGCCGGTGTTTCTGCGTGGCGGACGCCTTGCCTGCAGCTCGTCGCAGGACTCGGCGAAACTCCGCGCCGCGATGGCTTCTGCGGCCGGCCCGGGTCCGATCGGTTCAACTGTAGTAGTGACCTGCCCAAGAACCGGTGAAAGCGTGGTCCTGACCGTCAGTCCGATGAACGAGCAGGACGCTCGATGGTAAGCGCCGCACCTGTGGCGCAGGTGCTGTTCTCGATACCTTCGGGCGCTCCCCGTTTGAGCGAAGCGGCGTTGCAGACGGCGTATGGGCTCACGCCCGCGGAGGCCAGGTTAGCGGCGGGACTGTGCTCAGGGCGTACGCTGGCCGAGCACGCCGAGCAGGTCGGCGTGTCGCTGAATACAGCCAAATTTCACCTGCGGAGCGTTTTCCAAAAGACAGGACAGGCGCGGCAAGCCGACCTCCAGCGGGTCCTGCTTACCAATCCCTCGATACGATCCGAGAGCGCAGGCTCGACCGCTCATCACGCGCCGTGAGGCGCCTTCAGCGGCGCTCGACTTGATTGTTCATGCGCAGACGCTCCGGCCACCGCGAACGGTGTTGAAGCATAGCCAAGGATCGCTCCTGGCGCCCCCGGCTTAGGTGTGCGGCTCGTTCGGTGGGGCGGCTGAGCGAGCCTTCGTCGCGCCTAGGCCGACCCGATTACCCGGCCGTCAGTTTGCTCCGACTAGCTCCTCGTAAGCGATTGTACCGAGCCCAGAGAACAACCTCAGGAGGGTAGGTGCGCCGCCGTCATTCAGCGACGCGGATCAGCATCTTGCCGATGTTCTTGCCTTCGAAGAGTCCGATGAGACCCTCTGGAGCGCGTTCGAAGCCGTCGAGCACCGTTTGCTGGTACTTGATTTGGCCGCTCTTGAGCCAGCTAGTCATCTCGGCGATGAAGGTGGTGTTCAGGTGGCCGAAGTCGCTCGCTACGAACCCCTCCAACCGTACACGGCTGTAAATAATGCTGGACAGGTTCCGAACGCCTTCTCCACCGCCATTATAGGTCGAGATCATGCCGCAGACCGGGATGCGTCCGCGGTGGTTCATGCGAGGGAGGGCAGCGTCGAGCTGCGCCCCGCCGACATTCTCAAAGTAGACGTCTATGCCTCTAGGGGTTGCCGCTTTCAGCGCCTTTGCGAGCGGCTCCGCCTTGTAGTTGATGACCGCGTCCAGCCCCACCTCGTCCCGGAGCCAAGTCGCTTTCTCCTCCGTGCTCGTCGAGCCTACAACGTAGCAGCCCTTGATCTTGGCGATCTGAGCCGCGACGGACCCGACCGCTCCGGCGGCGGTCGACACATAGACTTGCTCGCCATCTCGCAAGCCGCCGACCTCCAGCAGCCCGCCGTACGCAGTGATGCCTGTACCCCCAAGCGCATGCATGTAGACGGTCAACGGAAGCTGCGGATCGGGCCGAAGCACCGTCAGGCCCTGCCCGTCCGACACGAAGCGCTCCCGCATGCCCCCGCCATGCCGGACCACGTCGCCTTCTTTGAACTGGGGATGCCGCGAGCGCACAATCCGTCCGATGCCACCGCCCAGCAATGGCGCGTTGAGCGGCTGATCCGCGGTGAGCCGGGGTCGCATGTAGGGGTCGACTGACATCAACAAGGCGGCCACCTCAACCTGCCCCTCATTCGGCTCGGCTGACGCCACTTCGGCCACGACAAAATCGTCCTGAACCGGGATGCCCAGAGGTCTGCGTTTAAGGTGGATTTCGCGAACGCTCGGCATCTCGGTCGATTCCGTCCCATCTCAACCGGCCCCGCAATGGCGGGCCGTCGCCCTAAAGCAGGAGCATAGGTCCTAGCCACTCGAGGACCAAAGACCAATCGGGATCTAAGGCCGCCGCCCACCACGCCGAGCGCTCACGGACAAGCAGAGGCGTACGACCAGCCCCCGCCAACTCGCCGCAAGCGAGATAGCTCTGAGAAGCGCCTGAGAGGCTCGCTATCTCGGGGAAGGGCCGGTCTGGCTCGCGCGGCGAGCTGCGGCCTGCCGAAGTCCCTTGAGCGAAGCAGGAGCGTCGCGACGGATCGCCTGACGTGCAATCGGCCCAGGAACCGGAGTCCTGGGCTGGGAACGGGCGGTGTAGCGGACACGGGTGGCTTGGCCATCCTGGATCGGCTCTAGACGCCACTCGCCCGCGCTGGCCTTGAGATCGCCCTCGACCCGGGTAGTTCGAATCCGGCTCTGCTCTGTGTAGTCGGATCGAAAAACGTGACGGATTCGACCTAGAACCCCGTAATCGAACACGTGCTCGCGGATGTCCCAACCTTGACCGGTCTGCAGCACGCGGCAACTTCTCAGCTTAGGCACGTAGCGCACGGCTTCATCGCAATCGAGCATGACGTGCCAGACCACAGTCGGACTAGCGGGGATGTCAACGCCCCCTCGGACCCGGGCGCCGCCTGCCGGATCGCGCTGAACGTCGATGATCAAATTCTCGGGCGTGTGGCCATCTCCCGTTTGCGCCGCTTCCGATGGACCGCCCAGCAGGACGAGTGTTAGCGCCAGGGCGGCTTGAGCCATGAGATATCTCCGCCGGTGATAGCTAGGCTCGCGCGCCGTCGAGGCGAGGGGTGACGCCGTTCATGCGCCAAGCGTCGGCTTTTGCCCAAGTGGCGCCCCGTTCTGACCGGCGCGCGGCTCTTCAGGCGGTGCGCTTCGGCTGCTTGGAACGCGCAGCCCAGGCCCGCGCGCTACCCGAGTCGGATCGCCAAGTTTCTAGTGTTTGACGCGCCCGCCTCCGTTCTTCGATGCCCGGAAGGTTTGACCATCACGGTCCGTTAAGCGAGCCCGCATCGTCTCACTCCGAACGAAATCAGACCCGCTAGCCCAGAGCCGAACCTCGAGGCACCTTCAATTCGGTCCTCGAGGTTATTGAGCGCGTCTCTCAAGCTGAATCATCAGACCCACACGGGCAGGCCGAGCGTCGCTGTCGCCGTTCCCAGTAGTAGCCCCATGCTCAGGAGCAGGGTGGTGCCCAGCCGATCGAGCGTGCGCTCAAAACGATCGAAGTGCGTCATCGGGAGTCCCTTTCTTGCAGCCCCGGCACATCGCAGGGACGATCTGATCGCTGCTTAGATAGGGGTTGGTCTAAACAGTGTCAAATTAAAACTTTACATCGCTTAGTTCGTGGTGGCGTATCGTGCGCCGGAGAGCTCGGCCGTGGCGGGAGACGCGAGGCATGAAGTTCGGCATATTCGCCGAGGTTCTTCCTTGGGGGCGGCTAACCAGGCCGTCGGCGCACCGGCATGAACTTTGAGCTCGATGAAGAGCATCGCATGCTGCAGACGCTGGTTCGGCGGTTCGTTACCGATGAGCTGCTGCCGCTTGAGCCGGGCGTGCTGGCGCGGGAGGCGGCCGGTCACGGTCTGTCGCTCCCGGCTTCGGAGCGCGAGCGGATCGATCTAGCATCCCGCGAGCTCGGCCTTTGGGGGCTAGACGCGCCCGAGGATGTGGGCGGCTTTGATTTGCCCATGGTGGCGATGGTCGGCGTCAACGAGGAGCTCGGCCGCACGGTCACGCCCTACACCCTGCCGCCCGACAGCCCGAACTTGCGAATGCTGATGGCCACCGTAAACGAGCGCCAGCGGGAGGCGTACCTGGCGCCTTACGTCCGCGGTGAGACGGTGTCGGCGATCGGCATCTCCGAGCCGGGCGCCGGATCTGATCCCGCCGGCATGCGGACCCGAGCCATGCGTGATGGTGACGATTGGGTCCTGAACGGGCGCAAGATATGGATCAGCCGCGCCGACCACGCCGACTTCACCATCGTCATGGCCGTCACGGATCCGGAGAAGGGCGCTCGGGGCGGCATAAGCGCCTTCTTGGTCGACAAGGGAACGCCGGGCTTCAACGTCTTGCGGCGGATCGACATGCTGGGCGGCGCGCCCACCTACGAGATCGCGCTGGAGGACTGCCGCGTGTCGCATTGGAAGCTGCTCGGGACCGAGGGTCAAGGCTTCGGTCCCATGCAGGTGCGGCTCGGCACGCGCCGGGTCGAGATGGCGGCATGGTCGGTCGGCATGGCCCAGCGCGCGCTCGAGATGATGATCGACTGGGCCGGCCAGCGCGTGACATTCGGCAAGCGACTTTCGGAGCGCCAGACGATCCAGAACTGGGCCGCGGATGCGGCCACGCGGATCCACGCCGCTCGGCTTATGACCTACGATTGCGCCTGGAAGTTGGACCAGGGCCGGGATGTCCGGGTCGAGATCTCCATGATCAAGGCCTACGCCACGGAAATGGCCTGGGAAGTCGTGGATCGCGCCATGCAGGCGCACGGTGCCATGGGCATGACCAAGGAGCTGCCGCTGCACCTGATGGCCGCCAAGCTCAGGACAATGCGCATCTACGATGGACCAACCGAGATCCATAACTGGGTCATCGCCCGAAACGTCATGGGCGTTGGCCGTGGGTGAGGTTCAGGGCCGCTATGGTGCGGTGACCGTCCGGGTCGAGGGCTACGTGGCCGTGCTGGAGTGGTCCAACCCGCCCAGCAACCACGTCACCGTCGCCTCGATGACCGACTTGGCCGACTCATTGGAGGCCGTCGATGCGGCCTCGAGCCTCAGAGCCTCCGTGTTCCTCACCCATGGCAAGGTGTTCTGCGCAGGCGCTGATCTCGCCGGAAACCCTTCCGATGTGCTGACGGGCGCGGCGACCAATCCGCTGTACGATCAGGTCGTCCGACGGGCGTCGACGCGCAAGCCACTGGTCGTCGCCGTGCAAGGGGCGGCGGTCGGGGCGGGGCTAGGATTGGCGCTGGTCGCGGACTTTCGTATCGCGGCGCCTGAATCGCGGTTCAGCGCCAACTTCGTGAAGCTGGGCTTTCACCCCGGTTTCGCCATCACCTACCTGCTGCCCCGCCTGATCGGACAGCAACGGGCGACGCTGATGTGCCTGACCGGACGGCGGATCAAGGCCGACCAAGCGCTGGACTGGGGTCTGGTGGATCAAGTCGTCGCGGCCGACCAGTTGCGCGGCACGGCCCTCGCCCTCGCATCCGAACTGGCCGAGGGCGCTCCGCTCGCCGTCCAGTCCACGCGGGCCACCCTGCGCAAAGAGATCGCCGCCCTCGTCCGCCGTCAGACAGACCACGAGCACGTGGAACAGTCCCGACTGAGAGGGACCGCCGACTTCGGCGAGGGCGTCCGCGCCGTCGCCGAGCGACGGCCCGGACGCTTCATTGGTGTGTGAGAGGAGCGGGCCCTGCCCACGCTGAACCGGGACGGCGTGAACCTCTACTATGAGGTGCACGGAGAAGGCCGGCCGCTCCTGCTCACGCACGGTTACTCGGCCACTGGCGACGGTATTGTCAGACTAACCTGAAACGGCGCTGGCTTCGCCCTTCTCCGTTCTGCCCTTCCGGGCATAGGAGCGCGTGCGCACGAGGCGCTGCAAGGAACCGAGAACCCTTCGCCGCGCCCCAGCTACCCGTTCCACCGTTAACGAGAAGTAGCTCTGACAATGCCCCCGCCGCTCATAATCGCTGGCCATTAGCATGAACGATCTTGCGGCATCTTCGCTGCTCGTCTGCCGCGCAAGCGCGCGAAGCTGGCGCGCTTTTATCAGAAGCTCCTCCCGGCTGAACGCCGCGCTTGTCATGGGCAGCGGGGCCACTCAGCAGCCAGAGCCCGGATCACCGTTCGCAGCACCGCGCGCCCCCGGCGAACCTTCGAGGCGTGGAGGTAGCCTTCGGCCGCAAGCTGGGCGTCATCTGAGAACGCCTGCTGGAAGCCCCTGACCAAGAAGTCTGTTTCGACAGCTAGGGAGCTGATGGGCTCGCGCTGGTTCATAGGTTTACTCCGGCCGTAGCAGCGGGAGATTGAGGCGAGCGCCTGGCTCTCATCGCGAGCGTCCGTGGGTATCGGCGCGCGATACGGGCAGTGTCTGCGCATTCCACCCGCTTTGCGAGTCTCACGAGGCCTACCCAAAGCGGTAGGCGGACTCCGTAGTTGTCCATCAGCCTTTCGGTTAGGCTGGTGGCCTTTCGTCAGCTCACCGGCCGTCTTCGGGCCTCGTGTTAGGCCGGCGGCCCGGACAATTCGGAGGTCTGGTGGCGAACGATTTTCCTCAGGGCACTGTCCACACAGCAGGCGACGACCTTCAAGCCGCAATCCAATCTGATCCCGCGATCCTGGCTTTGTGGAGCGGCCTGACGCCCCTCGGTCGTAATGAGTTCATCTGCTGGGTCGACGACGCCAAACAGCCAAAAACGCGCCAACGTCGTGTGGAGCGAACCGCAGGCGAACTGTTGGAGGGAAAGAAGCGGCCCTGCTGCTGGGCAGGTTGCATTCATCGCGCCGATAAGGCGCCGAGCGCCTGGCAGCAGGCCGTTCTGATCGATCGAAAAGAGAAGCAAAGCCGTAGCTGACCGTCCTAAGCCTCCACGTGGTGCCGCTCTGCGCCAGATGCCGACCTTCGCACCTCGCCGCGAGGCGGACCTTCGCGGGCCCGCTCGCAGGACAGTTCCTGACCGAAGTCGGACTAAGCACATGGCTCTAGCAGCCGCGCCTGAACCGGCTGTCGGCCCTTCAGGAGCCTCTCTCAGCGAGTCGCGTTCAACCAAGGAGAGCGAGGGAGGCCGATGCAGAACCCAGTTCTTCGCAAGCTCGAGTATGGAGCCCAGCTCACCCACCATGATCGACAAGCCATAGTTGCCGCGTTCGCGGAGCAGCGTCGGCTCCCGGCCGGGACCGACATCATCCGGGAAGGTGACAACCCGACCGATGTTCACGCGGTGATCGAGGGTATCGCCTGTCGCTACAAGCTGCTGGAGGACGGACGACGCCAGATAATGGCGTTATTGCTGCCCGGAGATTTCTGCGACCTCCACATCCACATCTTGCGGGAGATGGATCACAACATCGGAACTCTCACCGACGCGACCATCGTCGAGATAAGGCCTGGTGAGATCGACGATCTTGTCTCGAACAAGCGCATCAACCGCGCCCTGTGGTGGGCGACGCTGGTGGACGAGGGCACTTTACGCGAGTGGCTGGTCAGCATGGGCCAGCGAGACGCGCCCGAGCAGATGGCCCACGTCTTCTGTGAGGTGTTCCTCAGGTTGCGGGCCGTCGGACTGATCAATGGAACGACCTGCCGCTTTTCCATCACCCAGTCGGAGCTAGGCGACCTGATGGGCATCTCCGCCGTCCACGTTAACAGGACGCTTATGATCCTTCGGGATGAAGGCTTGGTGCAGTGGGAGAAGGGCCTTCTCGACATCCCGGATTTCGAGCGACTAAGCGCCCGCGGAGGTTTCGATCCCAACTACCTCCATCTGAACGAGGGGACGCGGTCCGCCCCGTCGGTCGCTGAGGCTGGCCTGAAGCCGTGATGGCCCGATACTCCTTTGATACAGCCGAGAACGGGCATTGGAAAAGGGACGACGAGGGTCTTGAACTGGAAGATCGGAAGCTGGTTGCGAGAGAGGCTCAGCGGGTGCTTCCTGAAATGGCGCGCGACGGCCTGCCTGACGGCCCCCGGCACGAGTTCGCGGTCGAGGTCAGGGACCTAACAGGGGTCGTGATCTATCGAGCGGCGCTGACATTCACTTCCGAGTGGGTCGTCCCTCCGGAGTAAGCACTTCCGCTTTCGACGCGCCTTGGCCATTCGTTGCGGCCGCTCTCGAGCGGTGGCTGAATAATGTGCGTGAAACATGGGCGACTGGACTCTTGAAGCGCCTCCGGCACCACGAAGAAGCATCGGGTTCGCTCAAGGTTTAGGCCGGGTTCACTCAGGACAGGCTCGTCAGAGCGCTCCTTACATGTGTTAGAGCGAGCGCCGGAATACCTGCTACCAGTACGCCTGTCCCAGACGTTGCGAGTTCTTCGCTCCGCTCCGGCGAGGAGCGACGAATGTCCAACCGGCTGTTCATGGACGGCGAACACGAACGACTCATCCGAAAGCTGGAATCTATCGCCAAGCTCAATGACACTGAGCGCCGGGCGCTAGGAGCCCTTCCACTTCGGATCAGGAAATACGCTGACAACGATGACATCGTGCAGCAGGGTGACATGCCCGGCGATTGCTGTCTGATCGTCGAAGGCTTCGTGTGTCGCTACAAGCTGCTAGGGCGTGGCCAACGCCAGATCGTGTCCTTTCACATCCCCGGCGACGTGCCCGATTTCCAAAGCCTGCACCTTGAGGTGATGGACCACAGTTTGGGCGCGCTGTCCCCCTGCTCGGTGGCCTTCATTCCCCATGCGGCCGTGAAAGAGCTCATGCAGAACCAACCGGGTCTGGCCGCCGCGTTTTGGCGTGACACCCTGATTGATGCGTCCATCTTTCGAGAATGGCTGTGCGGCGTCGGTCGCCGAAGCGCCTACGAGCGGATCGCGCACCTTATCGCCGAGATGTTCGTCAAGTACGAAGCCGTGGGTCTGACGCGCAACGGGAGCTTCGAACTTCCGATCACGCAGGCCGAGTACGGCGATGCGCTGGGTCTCTCGACCGTGCACGTAAACCGCTCCCTGCAGGCTTTGAGGAAGCAGGGACTGATCGTCTCCAAGGGCTCTCGCACTCAGATCCTCGATTGGGAGGGACTGAAGAAGGCGGGCGACTTTGACCCCCTATATCTCCATATGCACCCGCACAATCTGGCGGCGTGAAGTCAGGGCCGTGTCGGCTTTCCACCCTTAGCGGGCTCTCGGGAGGTCCGCTGAGCGCGCGACGACCGAACCTCGCCAAGCAGACCTTCGGAAGGTCCGCTTAGAGTCAGGAGCGGACGGTTCGCTGGCATCCTAAGCAGAAGCAGCCTCAGCCAAACTGGAGGCCATCCCGCCGATCCGGGGCGCCCAGGCCATTCGCTTCACCCAGTCCATAGGCAAAGCGCTGGCGCCGTAGAGCGCCCCGGCAAGCTGTCCGGCGATCGCGCCTGTGGTGTCCGCGTCGTCTCCAAGGTTCGCGGCCTGGAGAACGGCTGACGGTGCTGTCAGACTAACACCAACTTGTCTCCGTTTGGCGGAGTGCGGGCAGGGGAGGGCGGGTCTCAGGCCGCGAGCGACTTCCACTCGGCCAGTGCGGCTGAGCGGTTCTGCTTGTAGGTCTGTCGGCTGGTGAGGTGGCGATCCTGGCTGAAGAGGTTGTGGAAGGAGGCGTGAACCGAGCTGAACTTCTGGAGCGTCTTCATCCTCCTGAAGCGGTTCATGGCCCGCTCTCGTCGTCGGAACGGCAGGTGTGAGTTCTCCACCCTGTTGTTGGCCCAGCGGCCCACCTCCTGGCGATCGTCGGCTCCGAGCTCCTTGAGAGCCGCCCCATAGGAGCGCAGGCCGTCGGTGGTCACCGCCTTGGGCCGCCCGTGGCGCTTAAGCGCCCGCTTGATGAACTTCAGAGCCGCGGCCTTGTCCCGGGTCTTGCTGGCGAAGGACTCCAGCACCTCGCCTTCGTGGTCCACGGCGCGCCAGAGGTAGTGCATCTCGCCGTTGATCTTCACGTACACCTCATCCAGGTGCCACCGCCAATGGGTGTAGGCCCGCATACGCTGGACCCGCTTGCGACGGATCTCGGCGGCGAACATCGGGCCGAACCGGTTCCACCAGAAGCGCACGGTCTCGTAGCTGACGTCGATCCCCCGCTCGGCGAGCAGGTCCTCCACGTTCCGCAGCGACAGGGGGTACTTCACGTACATCATCACCACGAGGCGGATCACCTCGGGGGAGCTGTTGAAGCAGCGGAACGGATTGGGCGGAGCCGGCGAGCGAGCCATCGCCGCCCGCCTAGGGCGACCCGATTACCCAGCCGTCAACTTGCTCTGACAACCCCCGCCATCCTTGATCTGACAGCGCCGGGCCGACTCAGCCGATCCGCTTAGCCGGCCGCCAACTCGCAAGGCCAACTCGGGAATTCCAAGCTTGAGCGTCAGCGGGCCTCCAGCGTTGGCGCCTGCCCTGCGAGCTTGGCTTCCAAGATCGGAAGGTAGCTGGGGCCGACCGGCGCTTCCGCCCCGCTGCGTAGCAAAATGCTGACTGCACCTTTCGACGAGCGACGGACCTCGACCACTGCTTCCACTCGAACGAACGCCGAACGATGTACTCGCGTCAACTGTGCAGGATCGAGCTGCCTTTCTAAGGCACTCATGGTCGTTCGAAGCATGTGGCTCCGGCCAGGCGTATGCAGCAGCACGTAGTCTTTGGCGGCTTCGACCCGCTCGATGGTGCTGATGTCAACGCGGACGTTGCCGCTGCGGGTTTGAACCCATATCGCTTCGACGTAGCAGGGTTGCGCGCTGGCCCCAGCTGCATCGCCATCACCTCTCGGCGCAGAGGCGGCGGGCCTTTCACCAACATCGCCCAATCGGCGCAGCATTGCCCGAAGGCGGGCCAGGAGCTCTCGCGGTTCTATGGGCTTGGTCAGGTAGTCGTCGGCGCCGATCTCCAGCCCCACGATCCGGTCGATCAAATCGCGCTTTGAGGTCAGCATCACGATGCCGAGGTGGGGGTCGGTGGCGCGCAGCCGACGCGCAATCGAGAAACCGTCCTCGCCCGGCATGTTGACGTCTAAGACGGCTAGGGCAACGGGCCGCTCAGCCATCAGCTGGTCCAGGGCCGCGCCGCCGTCAACACCGCTGACCTGCAAGCCTTCTTCCCGAAGATAGTCGACCAGAGGGTCGCGCAAGTCTTCCTCGTCGTCGACAAGGACGATGTGAGGCGCCCCGCTCACGACGGCTGATCCGCCGTCCGTCGCGCGCGAACTTGGGCCACAAGTCGCTGGAGCCCTTCGGGAGTAAAAGGCTTCTCGATGAAAGGTCTGTCCGCTGCGGTGAGGAAGCGAGCTGCAGAGACGCTGAGCGTGTCGCCTGTGGCGAATGCGAGCCGGGAAGCCAGTTCAGGCCTGTTCGCCTTCAGCCACGTGTATAAAGCGGGACCGTCCATGTCGGGCATGCGCAAGTCACTGACGATCAGGTCGAAGTCGCCTCTGGCCGAGGCAAGACGATCGCGCGCGGCCACGCCCCCGACTGCAATCTCGCTGCTGTAGCCCTCGAGGTTCAGCAGGTCGGCCAGCGCCTCGGCGATGTCACGTTCGTCGTCGATGATCAGCGCAGTTTGACTGAGCTGCGCCACCGCCGACACGCCTTCGCCGTCGGACTCGAGTGAGGCTGCAGTCATCGGCTGCACGGGCAGGGTTATTCGAAAGGTCGTGCCACCCTCCCTGTCCAGCAGCTCCAGGCGACCGCCGTGCGCTTCGACTAGACCGAGTGAGAAGGACAGACCGACTCCAGTCCCGACGGACTGCGGCTTGGTGGTGAAGAAGGGTTCAAAGATTCGGCGACGGATGTCCCTGGGAACACCCGGGCCGGAGTCGGCGATCTCTATCACTAGGCGATCAGGGCCTTGAGATAGCGTCGTGAGGGTCAGTAGTCGCGGGCAGCTCTGGTCGGCCATCGCCTGCTGAGCGTTGATCACGAGATTGACGACGACCTGATGCAGCTGGTCAGCGTCGGCGAGGATCGGGGGCAGATCGGGAGCCAAGTTGCGCGTCACTTGCACGCCGCCGGTACGTAGGCCGTAGTCAGTCAGCTCCAGAGCGGCGTTGATGATGTCGTTCAGCATCACGGGCTTGCGTTCGGGCGTCTTCTGCCGCGCCATCGCCAGGAAGGTTTGAACGATCCTTGCCGCGCGCTCGGCCGCCTTGCGGATTTTTCCCGCCCGGTCCGCGATGGGCGTATTCACGGCTTGCCGTTCCACCATCACGGCCTGAGCGACGATGATAGACAGCGGGTTGTTCAGCTCGTGACTGACGCCCGCGAGCAGCGACCCGAGTGCGGTCAGCTTTTCAGACTGATAGAGCGCTTCCTGTGAGCGCTTCAGATCCAGCTCTATGCGCTTTTGAGCGCTGACGTCGATGTCGAAGCCGGCGACTTGCAGCGGGCCGTCCGGCTCCAACCGTACCGGAAACCGCATGACCATCACCCACTCGTAAGTCCTGCGGCCGGGCATGTGCAGCTCGGAGGTTTGCAGCTGCCCCGAGCGCAGCACCTCCGCGTCTCGCTCAGCAGCGCGTTCGGCGAACTCAGGCGGGAAAAGCTCTGCGGCGGAGCGGCCGACGATTTCGGAGACGGGCTTTCGCATCAGCCGCGCCATCTGAGGGTTTGCCAGCAGGTAGCGGCCCTTGGTGTCCTTCAAGTAGATGCCGAGCGGCGCGTGCTCAGTGATGGCGGTGAGCAGAGCCTGGCTTTGCCGCCGCTTCTCCTCCGCGCGGCCGCGCTCCAGCGCAGCCCAGGTCCGCTCCGCCACTTCTCCGATCAACCCAGTCTCGTGCGACGTCCACTTGCGGGGCGTTGACTGATGCACGCTTAAGAAGGCGACCAGCCGTCCTTCCTTCACGAGCGGGACGTCGACGCCCGCACAATAGCCGACCGCCTCGCAGTCAGCGGCGACCTTCGGCGACATGAGCGGATGCTCGACCACGTTGTCGACCACCAGGGGCAAGCCGCGCCGGTGATGGTCCACGACCGCTTGGCCGAGAAACGAGTGCCTGAGCCGGAGGGGTAGCGGGTTCACTGTTCCGTCCGTCCAGCCGTGCGCAATGGACATCACGTCGTGGCCGGGCTCCTGCGCCTCGGCATAGCAGACGCGGCTTGCGCCGAGCGCGCGGCCCAACAGTTCCGTTGTCGTCGAAAGGATAGCGCTTGCTGAGAGCTCATCGCGGAGAGCCTCATTCAGCTGCTGAAGCAGCTGCAGCCGTTTCTCGGCTGCGACCTGCTCAGTTAGGTCAGTGACGACGCCGCACCACTGTACGACTTGTCCCGCGCCATCCTTCACGGGCTCCGCCCGACTTAGGAAGGGTCGGTAGACGCCGTCTAAGCTGCGATAGCGCGCTGTTGCCTCGTATCGCACGCCCCGCGCGATGGCGTCGGCCCAGGCTGAGCGAATGGTATCGAGGTCTTCGGGGTGGCAGTAGCTGCTCAAGCGCGGCGCCCGACCTGTCCGGGGACCGTACAAGCTTTCGCCTCGCCGATTGTACCAGAAGCCGTGCCCGTCGGCGTCCGCGACCCAGCAGATGTCAGGCATGTTCTCGGCCAGCGTGCGGAACTGAATCTCCGTTTCGACGCGCCGCCCTTCGGCCCGGGCTCGCTCCAGGGCGGCCCAGATCCGTTCGGCGACTTCCTCGGCCAGCCAGATCTCCGCCTCGGTCCATTGGCGGGGCCCGGTTTGCTGCACTGTCATCAAGGCGACGAGCCGCCCCTCTTTGACCAGCGGCACCATCACGAACCCGTTCATGCCGAGTTTGCGGATCAGCTCCTGCTCTTCCGGCAACACGCCGACCATTTCACGCCAGTCATCCACGACGATGGTTGAGCCGCGGCCGTATCGTGTGCGGCTGGACACCCCGGGCGGCAACGCGAACCGGCCGGCGAGACTCCCGACCGACCCATCGTGCCAATCGGCTTCTACGGTGACGCAGGCCTCCTCCGGGTCGACCTGCCCATAGCTGACCCGATTGACGCCAAGATGGCGTCCGAGAAGCTCGGCCGAATCCCTGAGGATCCTGTGGGGGCTCGAGTGCGACCGGGTCTGCTGGCCGAGAACACGCAGGAACCTTTGGTCGCGCTCGGAAGCTCCGGGTGCATCACCGGGCTGTCCTCGGGCGAGGTCGGGACCGGGGGCGGAATGCAGCATCACCGTCCGGCGACCGTTATCGACCGCGCTGGCCATCAGCTCGGCCGTGTAGACTCCTTGGTGAGTAGGCCGCACCCGGACGGCGAAACGAGCCCCTCGAGCCGTGTCCCGGAGCTTTTCAAGATTTGACACCCACCGGGCCAGAGGTTGGCCTAGAAGATCGGCGTGAGTCTCATTGAGTGCGCGGCAGGTCGTCCAGTCGCACTCCAGCACGTAGCCGTCCTCGCTCAGCGTTAACACGCTGACCAAGACCTCTCCATGAGGGCTGCCGTCCGTCACTTGCCTCCCCGGCGCGGGCCAAGCTCAAGCTATAGCCGCCGGCCCGTCGCGCTGCGACTGCAGAAGTCGCACACCGGAGGGCCGGCGCGTACCCTAGGCGGGTTTTCGTCGACGGATTCGGCCCTTTTGTCGCGTCCGGCCGACGTCGTCGCTGGCTTCGAACGCTCCGTCTCATGTCGCTCGCCTGCCGCAAAAGAGCGTCGCACAAGCCCTCATGTCTGCAGCGACCAAGTCGCCGGCGCTGCTCTGAAGGAGAACGTCATGATCCATCACCTGTCAGTCGCCGCTCACGACCCTGAGTCGGTCGCCGCGTTCTTTGCTGTGATGATGGACGGGGTTTCCGTGCCCTTCCCGCCCAATCCCGGCAGCTACATGGCTTTCGCTCGTGACGGCTTGGGCACGGCCGTCGAGGTCTATCCGTCGGGAAGCGTGATCCGCCAAGCGGGTGAGAGCGGGGCCGAATTTGTCCGCAAGACCGCCGCCGACGTCGAGAGCCCCACCCACTTCGCGCTCAGCGTGGCCTTCTCCCCCGACGAGGTCCGGAGCATGGCGGCCGAGCGCGACTGGGCCTGCTATGAATGCAGCCGGGGCGGCGACTTCCGCGTAATGGAGATATGGGTCGAGAACGCTTGGCTCGTCGAAATCCTGCCTGCCGAGTTCGCGCGGGAATATCTGGCCTTCGCCAATCGCTTCGCCGCTGGCGAGGATGCTGCGGCACTGATGCGGACGCATCCGGCCAATCTTGCTGACAGCCGCCTCCTACAGGCAGCATAGGCCCAGCCTAGATCCACTCCGAGGCAGTGTGCTCGGACAAGATCATGGAAAGCCGCGATCCCTTCTGCTTGCCGTCCACATCGGTGGACGACCCGCGACAAGGTCGGCCGGGCTCCCTTTTCTGTTCGAGCAAGCACACCGTCGCGGGGAGCCCGTTCCCGCGCCTGATCTCACTAGGCCCCGAGGCCGGTCTCTGGCGGCGAACACCGTCCGGAGGAGCGTCTGTCTGCGGCCGCCCCGAACCGATCGTCTGGAGAGATACATGTCGAAAGCGTCCACTATTGGGGTCACCGTCGCCCTGCTACTCACCGTCGGCGCGATGGTCGCGCCCACTTGGACTCGCGCGGAACCGCACCAGGCCGAGCCGGTGGCCGTGAAGGAGAGCAAACCCCTGCGCGTCGCCGTAACCGTGCCTCTGCTGCAGGTCCGCGTGACCGTCAGCGCCGTCTAGTCCCGCCGAGCAGGCTGCCGGTCAGCAGACTCCGGGCAGGGGAGGGCGGCTCTCAGGCCGCGAGCGACTTCCACTCGGCCAGGGCGGCTGAGCGGTCCTGAGGGGTCACTCAAAGACTTCTGCAGTCGGCTCCTCTGAGCCGCTTGCGCCCGCCGGAGGCGCTGTGCTCGCTGGCGCACCTTCCGGCGCAATGTCCTCCCCGGCAGGCAGAGGAGGCCTCGGCGGGAATGCCTGTTTGCAGAGCTCGTCACCGAAGGCGTCGCTCAGTTGCTCCTCTGCTTGAGCCATGACAATCGCGCCCATACGCGCCCCCACTACGGTACGGCCGATCTGGAACTCGCCAGCCGGCGCGCTCGTCTCAACATCGACCAACCGCGCTGATCCCCGCAGCACGTTCGCTCCGGCCAAAACAGCGGTCATTACCGGATTGGTCCGTGTCAGCCGCTCGACCGAAGCCTCCAGCCGCAGTGGCCGGTCGCCCGTCGCACACTCGTCGAGCTTCTTCTTTACGCGGAGACGGAAGATGGCTTCGAACTCCGGGGAAACGCTCGCGGGAGCCGATGCAAGTACAACCTCGTCCACCCGGCTGTTGCGAGCCAGTTCCGGCGCAAGAGGAGCCGCGGTCGAGCTGCGCGACAGGTTTGCGCATCCTCCCAGCGCCAAGATGGTCACCCCAACGGCGAAAATGTGCACGTGCCATCCCCAGTTCCCCCAGACTCCACGTCCGGCCGGGTAGGAGGCTGGCACAGCCCCAAGACTGCGCCCAGAGGACACCGTCAAATTCGCTCTGAGCGGACCTGGCCAAGGTCGGGGATGGGTGGAGAGAGCCGACCTAACCCTGAGCCTCACGCAGCGAGTTCAACCGGCTGCATGTGAAGGTACATGGGGTCGAAGTCGGCCGCCTTCGTGAGCGCCGTCCGATCCGGGATGTGGGTTCTCCACGATGACCAGAACGCCGCAATCCGCTAAGGGGTTGGGTGTTCGATGCGCTTGATCCTTAGCCTCGCCGAGTTTGAGCTCCGGCAGCATCTGCGAAGCCACGTCTTCTGGATCGTCGTCACCATTTCGGCGCTGATGGTCGCCGGCGCGCTCTGGATTCCCGAACTGCGGGTTGGCGTGGGCGGCGACCGGAGCGTCTCAGGGGCCGCTCTGGTCGTGCGGACACACCTGCTTTGGTCGCTCTTTTACATGTTCACCGCGGCGGCCTTCGCGGGAGACGCGGTTCTTCGCGATCAGCTGAGCGGGTTCGAGCCGATCATACGCGCGACCCCGGCGCCGCGCCGCCTTTACCTGATCGGGCGGTTCGCCGGCGCCTATGCAGCCACAGCAATCTGCTTCCTCAGCGTTCCGGCGGCTCTGCTGCTGGCCACAGTTGACCGATTGGTCGCCTGGTCGGACCTGCCGCGCGCCGCGTTTGTCACCGGTCTGCTGGTGCTGGCGCTTCCAAACCTCTTCATCAGTGCCGCCATCTTCTTCGTTCTCGCAACCGCTCTGCGCTCGATGTTGGGGACGCTGGTTGGCGCGGTGGCGTTGCTCAGCCTCTATGGCTTAGGCGTTCAAACGGGCGGCGGCTCTGGATGGGCGCTGTTAGAACCGTTCGGCTTTGCGGCGTCGGCGGAGGGCGATCCGAACCTTCTCCTGCGCAATCGGCTCTTGTGGCTGCTGCTCAGCGGGGGCGGGTTAGCGCTTCTGGCCTCCGTCCCGCCGCGCCGGTCGAGGCAGCAGGCGGCCGCCACGCCCACTTCGGGGGAACCCGCCGGGCGATCAAGTCCGCTGCATCTTGCGAGTCCCTCCTTCGGGATCGTGACCAGCCTTACTCAATTCGCTCATCGGACCCGGCTCGAACTGCGCCAGATCCTCGGCTCGCCGTCGTTCGCGATCCTCCTGATCATGGGGCTGGGCAATGCAGCCGCCACGATCTGGCGGCTTCACGCCGGTGTAGCCCCCCCGGACCCACCGAGCACGGTCCGTGCCCTGATCGACGCTTTCGATCTCGTCCCCGTGGTGGTGGCCGTCTTCTTCGCCGGAGAGCTTTTTTGGAGCGAGCGAGACCACCGCGTTTTTGAGCTGGTCGGCGCGAGCCCCGCGCCGACGTCTGTGCTGCTCTTGCCCAAGCTTGTCGCTTTAGGCTTCGCCCTTCTCGGGCTAGCGCTCGCCAGCGGCGGCGCTGCTATTGCTGTACCTCGATTGACCGGCGGCTCGGGCCCTAGCCTCCCTCAGCTCTTTGGATGGTACATCGTCCCTAAGAGTCTGGACTGGCTCCTGCTCGGGATCCTCGCCGTATTTCTTCAAGCGGTATCGCCCAACAAGCTCGCGGGTTGGGGCTGGGCCGTGCTCTTCCTGATCCTGTCGCTGGGCTTGGACCAGGCCAGCTTTCGCGACCCGATCTATCACTACGGGCGATACCCCGGTTATCCGCTCCCGGCCGCCCTTTCGGATGCTGATCAGGCGTCCATGCACCTCGCCTACTGGGGCGCGCTCGCCCTCCTTCTGCTGGTCCTTTCTGACGCTATGTCGAGCCGAGGCCTCCCCGATCCCCTCCTCAAAAGGATGGTGGTTGCAGCCCGGCGACTCCGAGGAGCGCGAGGATTAGCTGCGGCGGCGACCGGCCTCATCTGGGCGGGCCTGGGCGCGGTTCTAGTCGCGCGGTGAGGCGCGGCTCGGCCCGGTAAGGGTCGCCCGGCGTAGTCAGAGCTCTCGCTCGGGAATGTGGAGGCCCTGTTCGCGGAGCGAGGTATCGACGTTGCGCCAGGTGAGCACGGCGGCAGGCTGGTTCGTCGTGTAAGGCCTAGCCCTTCCCAGCTGTGGACGGCCAGCAATAACAGATCGCGAACACGCGAGCCCTGCGCTCTGAGAGCGGACGCTGCGGTGTTCCGCGACGCTGGCGTTTCGGTGAGCGCTCGGCTTAGGCCGGGGCGGCTAAGCGGAGGCGGCCATGGCCCCCCGAAGGACTGGATCTGGTTGGCTGCCAGTAGTGTGGGGTTCGCGTCGGCCGTGGTGTTCGCTCTCGCCTTAACCCGCCTCGTCGACCGTGCGAGCCGTGGGCAGAGACTCGCCTAGTGCTTCCAGGTCCAGGAAGTCCAGCGCCGTGCCCGCGCCATCGGTTATGGTGAGCACGTACCCTTGGCTGAAGAGGCTTCGCGAGAGCCGCAGGGCGAGCGCCGGGTCGACTGGCTGATATCTCTGGATCAGGCGCAACGTGGTACGGGCGAGCGCTGAACGCCCGGCTAACGGGTGGTTCCTGGCGGTGGGTTCATCGGCTGCGCCCAGTCTCGTCTTCGGCCTGTCGGTCGGTGAAGGGCTCCACCATCGCCATCCAGAGGGAGTGTCTACCCACTCAGTACCGGGCATTTCTGCTGGTCACTCTGCCGATTGAAGGGGCGAGCTGGGGTCCCTCCTGACTCGAACCGGACCGTCGGCGCGTCCGCTTTCTGCCCCTCGGAGTAGGCCGAGGATTCGGAGCTGGCCCGGATTCCCGAGCCATAATCAGTCGGCGGGCTGTTCTATCCGCTGAATGCTGCACCGCAGCAACCATCTGGGGCCGGAACGGTTACTCCGGCTCAGAGGGCATGATTGTGCAGTTCAAGTCCAAGACCGCGATCGTCATCGGCGCAGCGAGTGCCGCGGCGTTGCTGGGGTTCATCCTCGCGCGAACCACTGTGAGGCGGGCCGAGAGGCGCTCACCTCCGATGGGGCGGTTCGTCGAGGTGGATGGGGTCCGTCTCCATGTTCTGCAGCGCGGAACAGGCCCCGATGTGCTGCTCGTTCACGGCGCCGCCATGATGGGCGCTGAAATGATGCTGGCCCTCGGCGATGCCTTCCCGGGTCAGCGCGTCACGGCGATCGACCGCCCTGGCCACGGGCATAGCAGCAAGCACGGGCGGCCATCGATCGAGGATCAGGCCGCCTTGATGCAAGGGGCGGCCGCCGAGCTCGGCCTGAAGCGGCCCGTGCTCGTCGGCCATTCCCTGGGTGGAGCCGTCGCGCTCGCGTACGGGGAGGCTTTCCCTGACGAGGTGTCCGGCGTCGTATGCATCGCTCCGCTCGCCTTTCCGGGCTGGGGGCCGGCACACCTGGGCCGAATGATCAGAGGCGCGCCCTTGCTCGGCCCCGCCTTGTCCAACACCGTCTTGGCCACGGGCGACCCGCTGGTGATGCGAGGGGCCATGCGGCTCGTCTTCAGTCCGCAGAAGCCCACCCGAGCCTTCAGGGAGGCGATCGACGTCGACCTGCTTGCGCGACCGTCCGCAATGGTGGCCGACGGCGCCGATTTCGTCAGGGCCTCTCTCAATCTTGAGCCGCTTTCGCGCAGATACGCTCAGTTTCCCGTCCCGCTGCACGTCATCGTCGGCGACAAGGATCGCATTCTGAAACCGCAGCGTCAGGGCCGACGTCTCGCTCGCGCTGCGCCCCGCGCTGTTCTCACCCGGCTTCCGGATCTCGGCCACATGCTTCACCACTTCGCGCCCGAGGCGGTCACCGCTGCTGTGGAGGAGGTTCGGACCTGGTCACGGGTCTTCGAGGCGCCGCCATCCGCCGTGAGTGGGTCAGAAGATGTCCACCGGGGTCAATAACAACCAAGTAGATCATGCGGCGGTCGTGCCGGGCGTTTTGACCAGCCTTAACCCTACGCGGCCTCTAAAAGACGGGCCTCGTGGCTCAGCCTTTCTCCGGCATCGCGGTCACGACGTCGAAAGGCGGCGTCCGCCGCGATCTGAAACAGGATGCTTGCAGCCTTCGGCTGGCGGGCCCGCAGCCGTTCGGCCCAGGTCTCCGCATGCGCTTCGAGCAGCGCGCCCGAGGCGGCGGCTCGTTCCTGGATGAGCTCCGCGGCGGCCGGCAGCGCCGGCCAGTCCATGAGGAACTGGAGAGCTCGCCGTAGGTCGCGATGAGCCACCACGTGTCGGATGGCGCGCTCTTCGGCCTCAACGTCGGCAAAGTCCGTCAAACCGCGTGTGAACGCTCTCAGACGCTCCGCCGCGAGAGTGCGCTCGAAAGAAGACCATCGAGCCGCTTGCGCTGCTTCTTCCTGTCCTGACATCGCCAGGTAGTCGATCCAGACCGTCTCCCAGTTGAACGTTGCGTCGGCTACGGCGCGGGGCGACCCAGGTGCGTCCGGATCAGCGGTCCTAAGAACATGTCCGGCCTCCTCGATCTGGTCGGAGGCCAGCAGGCGACGGGCGACTTCGGCGGCGACCTCAGGCGTGCGCTGAGCCTGGGCGGAGAAGGTGGCGCGGTAGGCAGCGGGATCTCCGACCGCATCGGCCAGCTGACGCAGGGGCGGCATCCACTCCGCCACGGCGCCTTTTCGTCGGCTCAGGCTGACAAGGGCGGCTCGCGCCAGCTCCGGCGAAGCGCGCTCCAACACCTTTGGCAGCCACCCGGCCCATCCCACCGGGCTACGAACGATTGCGTCCACCAGGCCTTCAGGAGTCGCCGACGGTGCGGATGCTTCTAAGAGGTGGCCCAGGTCGCCCGCGGCCCGGGCGAACACGCCGGCGAGTTCGCCGTCGCGGTCCTTTACGCGCACGCCCAGCTTTCCGGCCAAGTCCATGAACCGCCACATCCGATCGAGCGCAGCCGCAGGATCCAACCCGGCCAACCTGTGAGCGATCAAGGCGCGCAATCCATCTAGGTCCCGCAGGAATGTGGATCGATGCCGCCATGACACCTTCGAGCGGCTCGTCTCCAACGAGCCCAGCCGCTTATCGACTTCGGCCAGCAAGTGTCCGACCCCCTGTTCGGCGGCCAGCTCCATCCTCAGCCTGCGCTTCAACTCGGGCCGGTGCTGGGCCGCCGCGGCGAGGAGCTCCGCCAGGCGCCCCGCCCCCAAGGTGGCCAGATTCTCAGGCGTGACCTTCTTCAGGCTGGCGGCTGTGGGGCGTTTCATGAGTTGTCAGCTGGCTTTCAATCCGACGCGCGCGGCCGCGCTGGATCTCGTTCGAGTGATCAACGCAGAGATCAACTGGAGAGCAGGTCCGATGCGTTCGCCAAACGACGTTCCGCCTTCTCTAGGGCCGCGCCCTCAAGGTGCTGAACGGCCGCGGCACGGAGCTCGCGCAGCCGCTCGATAAAGAGGTCTGCGGAAGATGACCTGGTTCGACGGAAGCCGAGATTGCGCGGTACCGCAAACGTCAGCCCGGCGTTCACGCCGGGGTGGTCTGCGCTGGCCGGCATGCGGACCAGGGCCGTCGCTATAGCGGCGCTCGCCTCCATCAATTCGACCGCGACCGCCATCAGTCGCTGCTGCTCAATCGGATCGCTGGACGTGAAAGTCTGTGTAAGAGCCTGCAGCATGAGCCCGTAAAGGGCGTTCCCTAGGTCGAGGTAGGTAGCCGCAGGTTCAGCGGTGACCCACACGCGCGATGCGTCCGTCGCTGGCCTGCGCATTACCGGATCGGCGGCGGCAGGCCATGCGGGCTCGAACGCCGGGTCCTCATTTGACAGAGCAGCCCATTCTTTTTGGATCGAACGAAAGCGCTGGAAGTGGCTGTCTTGCGAGGCGCCCGACGAGCCTTCGCCTTCCTCCTTGATCCAGGCCACCGCCGCCAGCGCCGACTTCAGGCTGGTGATCCGCGGCACGTTGGCCAGCCGCGTAATCTCGCTATCCAGTTGGCCTGCGCCTTCGCGGTCCAGCAACGCGCTTTCGCCATGGCGCAGGGCGAGACCCTTAAGGCCGTCAGCGACGGAGTCGTACAACTCGCCGACCGTCGCATAGTCCTGGGCTGATGGGGTCAGGCCCCCCCGCCGTGGCTTCCGTTCGAGGTCGAGCGGGTCGAAACCCGGCGCATCTCCGATCGGCTCGTTCTCTGGGCGCTCAAGAAAAATGAAGTGCTCCAGCGTCGCCCGATCAAAGGGGGTGAGCCTGACCACCATTCCCGCAGGGTGGTACCCTGGCGCAACCGGCAGGTTAGGTCGGTCGAAGTGGGGTGCACCGCCGACAGCGATGAGCAGATTGTTGACCACCGCCAGGTGCGCCATCTCTTCGAGAGCCACCTTCAGTATCGTCTTGCGCCAACGCTCGACCGCCTCGAGCTGAGACGCCGTCAAACCAGGATCGCCCGACCGCTTCAGGCTGAAGGCCGCATAAAGATAGGAGCAGAGAAGGTCGTGCTCGACCTCGGCGGCTTCCGTCAGCACGTGGATCAGCTGCTCGCGCGTATCGATCAAGCGCTTGCTCTCCCTACGCCATGAGGCGGCTCCAACGGAGGAGGTCGGGCTGCGGTGCCCATGTGCCTGGCTGACAGCGGAACCCGGCGCCGGCTACGCAGGTGAGGAGCGTGCGTCGGGTCAGCCACGCTGGGAAGCGAGGCCGGCCGTCAACTTGCTCAGAAGTCCTTGTCCACCTGCCTGTGCATTGCGTCGGATTGACCATCGGCGGCATTCTCCACCGCATCGGCTCGGCGGTTGAGCGCGGTCTCTTCCGCTTCGTTGGTCGTGTCGGCTGCCTGCCGTTCGAGAGCGTCGGCCTGGCGTTCACCGGCGCCATCAACCGCATCAGCCCGATCGTGAGCGGCGTCCTCGGCTGGCCCGCTGCAGGCCACGAGTGAAGCAGCGGCGGCGAATGCTCCTAGGAGTGCTAAGGCGCGCATGAAAGAACCCCAGAACTGCGGCCCGTCACGACCGCGGCCTGCTGCTCGTAAGGCACAACCCTCCTTACCGTTCCCCGACAGCTCGGCCGTCGAGTTGATCGCACGAGAAGAGAGGACGACCCGATTAGTCGGGCGAAGCGTCCCCGACGTGACGATTGATGGCGGGAACAGCCTCTACCTAGCGATCATGTCTCGGATGCGCGTCGCCAACGCTTCCACCGCGAATGGCTTAGTGATCATTTCCATCCCGGGATCGAGGAAGCCATTGGCGATGGTCGCGTTTTCGGCGTAGCCGGTCATGAATAGAACCTTCAGTTCGGGTCTTTGCTCTCGAGCCGCGTCCGCCAGTTGACGGCCATTAAGCCCAGGCAGACCGACATCGGTGACGAGAAGATCGATGCGCGCCTGCGACTGCAGGAGTCTTAGCCCCGCCTGACCATCGGCGGCGTCGAGGGTCCGGTAACCAAGCTCGTCGAGAACGTCGATCACGAGATCACGTACAGCCGCTTCGTCTTCTACAACCAGAACGACCTCGCCGTGCTCGGCCCGGTGCTCGTCCGTGAGCTCGCCGTGGTCCGCTTCGGATTGTTCAGCCTCTCCATAGAAGCGGGGAAGATAAAGCTTCACCGTCGTGCCTTGACCGGGCTCCGAGTAGATCTTGGCGTAACCGTCCGATTGGCGTGCGAACCCGTAGATCATGGACAGACCCAAGCCGGTGCCCTGGCCGATGGGCTTGGTGGTGAAAAATGGCTCGAAGGCCTTGGCGATGACGTCCTGCGTCATGCCTGTCCCGGTGTCGGTGACGCAGATGCAGATATACTGGCCAGGCGTGACATCCCGCTGTCGAGCGGCATAGGCGTTGTCGAGGTGCGCATTGCAGGTCTCGATGGTCAGCATCCCACCGTCAGGCATGGCATCTCGAGCGTTGATGGCCAGGTTCAGGATGGCGCTTTCGAGCTGGTGGGGATCGCACAGCGTTTGCCACAGCCCGCCGGCGGTCACGATCTCGAGCCGGATCGCCTCGCCGATGGTGCGGCGAAGCAGCTCCTCCATACCTGTGACCAAGCGGTTGGCGTTCACCGGCTTGGGGTCCAGCGGCTGCCGGCGGGAGAATGCGAGCAGGCGATGGGTCAGAGCTGCCGCGCGATTAGCGGACGTCATCGCCGCGGTCGCGTAGCGCTCGATTGAGTCCGTTCGCCCCTGCTGGAGGCGGCGCTGCATCATATCGAGCGAGCCAATGACGCCTGTCAGAAGATTGTTGAAGTCGTGGGCGATTCCGCCGGTGAGCTGGCCGACGGCTTCCATCTTCTGAGCCTGCCGAAGCTGCTCCTCAGCGTCGCGGAGCGCCTGCTGGTGGGCCCGCTCCGCCGAGATATCGCGGCCGACAGCGTAGAACACGTCGCCCTGAGGGACGGCTGTCCATGAAACGTCGACGAAGCTGCCGTCATCCCGCCGAAGACGATCGTCAAACCGCTGGGTCAACTCACCCCCGTGCAACGCGTTGATCGTTTCGGCGGCCGCGGGGAGGTCGTCAGGGTGGATGAGATCTGCGAACGGGGTCGTAAGCAGCGTGTCCTCATCGTAGCCGAGCAGCTCCGTCCAAGCCGGGTTCACGGCTTTCAGAAACCCGTCGAAACCTGCCACGGCCAGCAGGTCCTTTGAAAGTGACCAGACTTGGTTGCGCTCACCGGTGCGGGCTGCGACCTCGGCCTCAAGCGTCTCGTTCAGCTTGCGAAGAGCCGTTTCGGCGTTCACCCGATCTGTGACGTCGATCAGCACGCCCACGACGCGCTCGGGTGCGCGAGCGAGGTCGAACTGAACTTCCGCTCGCATAAGCAGCCAGTGTGTGGACCGGTCCGGCCACTCGACTGAGAACTCGACTTCTATGAACCTTTCACCGCGAGCCAGAGCGGCTTGGCCCGCGGCCTGGATCCGCTCCCGCTCTCCCCGCCGGTAGCGTGAGCGCATCTCTTCCATCGATGGCCGGGCATCGGCGGGAAAGCCGAGGAGGCGGTTCAGCTCGGCCGAGCCCGTCACCTGCTCCGTCTTCACGTCAAGCTGCCAGACGGCCATTCGGCCAGCGTCGATCGCGAGCCGGAGCCGAGACTCGCTCTGCCGGAGCGCCGCCTCTATTGCGCGTCGTTCCGTGATCTCGCGTTGAGCCGCCTCGTAAAGTCGCGCGTTATCGACAGCCACGGCCGCTTGTGCAGCCACGCCCAGCGCGATCGCCTCATCACGCTCTTGAAACCGTCCGACCTCCGCATGGCCGAAGAAGAGGCCCCCGATCACCTCGCCCGAGCGCGAGACGACTGGGACCGCTAGGTAACTGCGAACCGGCAGATGCCCGGCAGGCAGCCCATAGTGGGGCGAGCTCTTCCCATAACGAGGATCCCGTTGAATGTTGTCCGAGCGGATGATCCCGTCGCCCCTGAATGTCGGCTCGAAGACCGCCGTATTGTGCGGCATCCCGAAGCTTTCGAAAGCTTCAGCGGGCGCGCCGGACAAGGTGTAGAGCATGAAGCTCTCGCCCTGATCGTTGGTCACGTTGTGGAAAAAGGCTCCGAACTGTGCGCCCGTGAGCTCCACGGCGGCGTCGGTCGTGGCCTGAAGAAGCTTCTGCAGATCCAGCTCCGCCGAGAGCAGGGCGCCCGTTCGGTTCAAGATCTCGAGCCGACGAGTCTCCTCTCGGAGAGCATCCTCCGACTGCTTCCGTTCGGTGATGTCGACCAAGGCGCCGACAAAGCGGGCCGGCTCGCCAATCGACGAACGGCTGCAACTGCCCTTCGCAATGACCCAACTGCCGGTCCCGTCCGGTCGAACAAGTCGGTACTCGGAGGAAAACGGTTCTCCGGTCTCGACCGCCTCGGCGATCGCGCGGGTGACCCGCTCATGATCGTCCGGATGGATCCGGCCGGCGAACGCCGCAGCCGGGAGTCCGGCCCTTGCTTCGGATGGACTTACCCCGAACAGGCGAGCGAAGACGGCGTCCGCGACCATCCAGTCCGCCGGCACGTCCCACTCGTACGTCCCGATCACGCCGGCGGCTTCAAGGGCTAGCTTCAGACGTTCTTGTGTAGCGGCGAGCGCGTCTTCTGCGCGCTGACGCCTCTCTCGCGCCTCTCTCTGCCCGGTCTCGTCGCGCAGAATCTTGATGTAGCCCTCAAGCTCGCCCGCCTGATCATGGAGCGGCATCAGCTCTCCGGCTGCCCAGAAGCGGCTGCCGTCCTTGCGAACGTGCCAGCGCTCGTCGGCGGCCCGCCCGCTGGCGAACGCGACCGTGACCTCTGCCTCTGGGGCGCCCGCGGCCACGTCCTCCTGAGTGAAGGTGAAGTGGACCCGCCGCCCCAGCGCTTCAGCCGCGGTCCACCCGAATATCCGTCGCGCTCCCACGTTCCAGGAGGTTACGCGAGTCTCGAGGTCGGTCGCGATGATGGCGTAGTCGACTGCGCTCTCGAGGATCGAGCGCATGCCGCGCTCAGTGGCCGTAGCATAGCCGGTTTGACTCATCCCTGCCGTTTAGACGGCTGTGGCTCAGTCCGACAGTGGCCGGGCGAATCGATTCATCGAACGCTCGATCGTCGGAGTCGAGTTCACGATCGCCAAGATGGCCTCTTCGCGGAACACGGGAAGCGCTAACCGACAAGCATCGACTGAGCTCCGTCGATCCAAATTGGGGTTCCGGAGATGAATCGGGATTGGTCCGAACATAGAAAGCGGACGAGTTCGGCCACTTCCTCGGCCGACCCGCCTTCGCCGTCGGTAAGGGGGATCTTACCTTCCGGGTACTCGACCGGTTCCGCGGCCTCCTCAATGTTTCGTCGCTCCGTCTTACCCTGAATGGCCGTTTCGATCCGCCCGGGGCATATGACATTGACCCGGATGTGGTGCTTGGCGAGTTCAACGGCGAGCATCTGCGCCATCGCTAGTTGGGCGGCCTTGGTTGAGGAGTAGGCAGTCGCTCCAGCGTTGGAGAATATGCGGGTGCCGTTCACTGAGGAGGTGATCACGATCGCGCCGCGGCCCCGGGCCTTGAGATGCGGCACCCCATAGTGGAGCGTCAGGTAGGTTCCAGTGAGGTTCGTGCGGATCGTACGCTCCCACTCATCGGGTTGGATTTCATCGATCGGAGCCCAGACTCCATTGATCCCCGCGTTTGCGAAGATGATGTCCAGCCCGCCGAACTCCGCGACGAGCTCTTCAACGGCCCTGTGCACGTCGGATGCAGAGGAAACGTCAGCAGTGAGGGGCAGCGCCTTGCCTCCGGCCTCTCTAATCTCCTGTACAGCCTCTCTGACCTCCGACTCCGTGTGACTAAGAACGCCGATGCTGATTCCTTCCCGGGCCAGCCTAAGTGCAGTCGCACGACCTATCCCCGACCCCGCTCCGGTCACCAGCGCCACTTGGCCGTTCATTGAAGCCTTCCGCGGTCGAACAGGCTCTTTCAACTGCGCGGGAGAGCACCGGGTTCATGTCGCAGCAGGACCAATCTGCACGTGGCGCGCCCCGCTGGTTCTGCCTCTAAGCCTCCACGGGACCTTCGCACACGGTTGAGAAGCAGGGGCTGGCGGGAGTCGCTGCTTTCGATGATCGGCTGCTTGGGCGGACATTCAGGTCCGCTTCTGGCGCGGGGCGCCTAGCGTAACCTCTCAAGATCAGCGCGCCGCGGTGGCTCAACGCTCGCCCAGCCTGGCCGCAGCGAGCCGGAACAACGTCTCGCCTTCGTGGTCGAGCTGCATGGCAGAGACCAAGTCGCTGACCTCGTAGCGCGGCAACGATCTGCGCACGGCGACCATCTGGTCGCGCGCCTCGTCAGGTCGATCCGCCATAGCGAGACAGTAACCGGAGATCGCGAGGATGTGCGCATGTGCGTTCGGGCGGGCCGCGGCCTTGACGCTCCATGCCGCCGCCTCCTCGAACTCGCCGAGGCGGGCAAGCGCCAACGCGCGGTTGGCGAGCATGCCGAACAGCATCGGGTCGAATGGGCTGAGGCTGCGCGAGCGATCGGACGCGGTGATGGCCGCTTGGGGTTCGCCGCCGGTCGCCTGCACAAATGATAGATTGTAGTGGGCGAGAGCGTAGTTCGGGCTCAGCTCCACCGCCTGCTCCAGCTCGGCGACCGATGGATCGTGGCGACCCATCAGCCAGAGCGCCCGCCCCATCGCTAGATGCGCGGCCGGGTCGCGGTCGTCGGCCATCAGGCTGCGCCCGGCTGCAGCGTAGGCCCTTTCCACGCCCTCACCGCGTGCCGCCCAGCCCTGAAACACGTCCTGCCAATGCGTGAACGAGAGTCCCGCGTGCGCCCGCGAGAATGTGGGATCCAGCCTGATCGCCATTTCGAAGAAGCCGCGAGCCTCCGCGTTGTCGACTTCACTGAACCGGTACATGTGCCAAAGCCCGCGATGATAGGCGCCCCAGGCGTCCAGCGAGCTCGGCGGGCGCAGCATGGCGCGATTTCGGTCCAGGGTTTCGATCTCGCTGGCGATGGCCGAGACGATGCTGTCGCCGATCTCGTTCAGGACGAGCAAGGCGTCTCCTGAGGTCCGGTCGAAGCGGTCGGTCCAGATGATCCGGGCAGTGCGCACTTCAGTCAGCTCGACCGTCACGATGAGCCGATCACCCGCCCGGCTCACTACTCCTCCGGCTACATAGTCCACGTTGAGTAGCCGCCCGGCTTCGTCCGGACCAACGCCCCGCTCGTGCAGGGCGGAGGCGGTACCCTCCGCGATGACGAACAGGCTGCGCAGCTTGGCGAGACGCGTGATCACGTCGTGGGCTAGGGCAGCGCCGGCGTCATCGCGAAGGCCTGCCGGTGCGGATCGGTCGCTGAAGGGCAGGACCGCTACAGACGCCCGGCGCGCCCCAAGTGCCGCGGTCTCGGTGTCCTGGGCGGCCGCGGCCTCGCGGGGCAGTGACCGATCCGTGGTGATGCTGGCGCCCGTGCCGGCCTGAGCGCTACGCACTTCTGCGACGAAGCGAAATCCCTTGCGCGCGATGGTACGGATCAGCCGCTGGTCACGACCGGTGTCGTTCACCGCGGTGCGAGCGGCGTTGATCCGACTGGTCACCGTCGATTCAGACACGATCCGGCCGCCCCAAACGGACGCAATCAAGTCGTCCTTGCTGACCACTCGCTCACGATTACTGATGAGAAAGGTCAGCACGTCGAATACCTGGGGCTCGACCGCAAGCAGCTCCCCGGCGCGCCGCAGTTCGCGGCGTTCGTCGTCCAGCGTATGATCGGCAAAGGTGAAGAGCACGTCCACGCCCCAGGCGTGGTGAGCGCCCGCAGAAGAAATCAAGCCACCCTCAAGCGTATCTCAAGGCTACGGCAAAGTCTTTCGGCTGCAGCCCCGGCATGTTCGCGCCCATCGAGCGCCGCCGAGCGCTCCCCAGGCACGGATCGGACCCATGACGCTGACCACCCTCCTCGCTGCACCGCCTCCCGCGCGGCAGCCGTTCGACTCTGCGGCGCTAAAGGCGCGCCAATGGGGCGCCTGGTCCGCCGGCGATTACGCCGTCGTGGGCACGACCCTGCAGATCGTCGGCGAACAATTGTGCGAAACGCTCGACTTGCGGGCGGGCTCGCGCGTGCTGGACGTGGCGGCCGGAAACGGCAACGCCGCACTGGCGGCGGCGCGACGCTGGTGCGAGGTGACGGCCACCGACTACGTGCCAGCCCTACTCGACCGCGCGGGGGATCGCGCCGACGCCGACGGCCTGAGCCTGAACTTGCAGGTGGCCGACGCCGAAGCCTTGCCCTTCGCCAACGAGAGCTTCGACGCCGTGGTTTCGACCTTCGGTGTCATGTTCACGCCCGATCAAGAGGGGGCGGCCGCCGAGCTGGTCCGGGTGTGCCGGCCTACTGGCGCCATCGGCCTCGCGAACTGGACCCCCGACGGGTTCATCGGCCAGCTGTTTGCAATCATTGGTCGTCATCTGCCACCGCCCGCCGGGGCGCCTTCGCCCGCGCGCTGGGGCACGGACAAGGGCTTGGCGGAGCTATTCACGCCGCACGGGTGCTCAGTGCGATCGTTAAAGCGCGAGTTCGTCCTCCGCTACCGCTCGCCCGAGCATTGGCTGCAGGTTTTCGCCACGTTCTATGGCCCGGTGCTGAAGGCCCTCAACGCCCTGAGTCCGGAGGCGCGTGTGGCGCTCGAGTGCGATCTGCTGGCCGCCATCGGCCGTTTCAACCGCTCTGGTGACGGCACGATGATCGTGCCCAGCGCGTACCTCGAAACCATCGTCATGCGGCGCTGAGCCGTACCGCCGGGCCTGAGCTCTGCTCTTGACGCAAGTCGGTCAGGCGCTTGGCCGTGCCGGTCGGAACCAACGCCAGACCGTACCGTCTTCTGGATCCTCCACCACGGCGATCCGGGTGAACCCACCAGCCATCAGTACCCGGGTGGAGGCGTTCTCCTCCGGCAAGGTGTGGGCCACAACGCCGCTCGCTCCTTCCTCAACTGCAATCGAAAAGAGCCGGGCCGCGATGGCCTTGGCGACCCCGCGACCCTCTTGAGGCAGAAGGGTCAAGTATCCGATCTCGACCTCGCCGTTCGCGCTGGGCGGCCCCTTGAAGCCGCCCAGCCCGACGACCTGCGCTTCATGCCGGGCCACGTAAGAACACCAAGGGGGCGTCTGCGGAGCGGCCAGCATCTTCGGGAGTTCACTGACCCATTCGCCACACAGAGCAGGATCACTGAACTCGGCTTCATTCGCGGCGGGGCTAAGGGTGAGCAGCATCAAGTCCAACTGTCGTGTTTCGGCCGGGTCCGTGCAAGCTGGATGCAGGCTGTGCGCGGGTGTGGGTCGAACCGGTCAAGCAATTTGCCTCGTTCACAGTATAGGCTGACATTCGGAGCTGCGATGGAATCCCGGCGCGAACGGATCGCCGCCGAGCTGCGGACGATGGCTGCAGAGGACCTCAAGGTTCGCGGCGAGCTCGCCGCCACCGGTGAGCTGTTCGACGGCTACCATCCAATGATGCGCGCGGTCCACGAGCGAAACGCGGATCGTCTGCTCGCCCTAGTCCAAGAGATCGGGTGGCCGACAAAGATTGAGGTAGGCGAGGAGGCCTCGGAAGCTGCCTGGCTGATCGCGCAACACGCGATCAGCCGTCCCGAAGTGCAGCGACGCTGCGCGGCCCTTCTTGAGGCCGCCGCGCAGCGCAGCGAGGTTCCTGCCTGGCAGGCGGCCATGCTGGCGGACCGGATTCGGGTCTACGAAGGCCATCCGCAGCTTTATGGCACTCAGTTCGACTGGACCGAAGACGGACGAATGGAGCCGCGCCCGATAGAGGATCCTGACAATGTGGACGCTCGCCGCGCCGCGATCGGCCTCGCACCGCTGGCGACGCGTCAGGAGGAGGTTCTCGCGGCCGCCCTGCGCGAAGGCCAGCGTCCACCGTCAGATCTCGTCGCCCATCGCGCAGCCTTCGAGGAGTGGCTTGCCGGGGTGGGTTGGCGAACCCTGGACGATAGTCACGGCCCCTAGGACGACGACCTACGGATCTCTGCGCTGACCCTGAGCTGAACGTCAACTATCGGGCGCGTCCCGGCCGTCAGCGCCGTGGCTGCCGCTCAGCCGCAAAGCGGACGCGACCCGGCGTGCCTTTGCCGGGTCTTCCTGACGGTGTAGCTGGCCCTGCATGTGCGACACGATGGTGGCGGACCGATCAGCGACTAAGCGGCGTGGCGTGCTCTTCGCGAAAAACAGCGATCGGGAACGCAACGAGGCGCAAGTCCTTGAGGTCCACCCGGGGCGACCATCGAGGTCAGGGAGAACGGCTCGCCTGACCTACATCGTGATCGATGACGCCGAAGCGACGCACGCTTGCCTGCTCAGTCGCCCGTTCTGGATGTGGGGCGCCGAGATGGGCGTCAACGAGCACGGCGTGGTCATCGGCAATGAGGCGATACACGCGCTCGTCCCGCCGGAGCGCCGGCGTGCGCTGATCGGCATGGATCTCGTCCGGCTCGGATTGGAGCGCAGCGCGACGGCGGCTGACGCTGTTCAGGTCATGACCGCCTTGCTGGAGCGCCACGGTCAAGGTGGCGACTGCGGGCACAAGAACAGCTTCCACTACCACAACGGCTTCATCATCGCGGACCCGAACGAGGCCTACGTGCTCGAGACCGTCGGCCGGTGGTGGGTCGTCGAGCGCGTGTCGGGCGTACGTACGTTGTCTAACGCGTTGAGCATCGGGGCAGCGCCGCACGCGATCAGCCCCACGCTCCGGGAGCACGCGGAGGCCCGGGAATGGCTAGATGACGATGGTCGCTTCGACTTCGCGGCCCGGCTGATTGACCCCGAGCGGGACGCCGCCACCTTCGGTCGGGGACGGTGCGCCCGGGCCGCCGCGCTTCTCGCGCCCCGCGTCGGACACCTCGACGTGGCTGACCTGATTGCGGTGCTGCGTGATCATGGCGCGGAGGCGGAAGGCGATCCGGAGTGGTCGCCCCGCAAGACGGTCAATCGCAGCATCTGCATGCACGCCGCCACTGGGGCCCGCCGGAGCCAGTCGGTGGCCTCCCTCGTCTCTGACCTGACCGCGCCGCGACCGTTGCATTGGGTCACCGGCACGTCCGCGCCCTGCCTCAGCCTGTTCAAACCCGTCGTGTTGGGTTTCGACCTGCCCGATCAAGGGCCGTCTCCGACCGACCACTTCGACGAGGCATCGCTTTGGTGGAGGCACGAGCGTCTGCACCGGCGGGCGCTCAAGGATTTCCCGACCGCCTTGGCCGCCATCGCGCAACAGCGTGATCAGACCGAAGCGGGCTTCCGGAGCCGAATCGCCGCGGCCTCCGAGAAAGGCGATGTCGAGCTCGCCGAGGCGGTCCGCGTCTGCTGGCGTGAAGCCGAGGCCATTGAGGCTGACTGGAGCGAGACGGTGCAAAGGATCACCCGCGCTGGACCCAGCGCGATCGGCAAGCCCGCCGCCCTGGCCTGGGCGCGCCTGAGCGCCGCTGCAGGCATGCCAGCCTGACTCCGATCAGCTCTGGCGAGCACGGCCTCTGGAGTGGTTGTGACTTGCTCGTCTCTAGCTCCGGGCCAGAACCATTGGCGTAGATCTCTGACTGGACTTCCGCCCGTCGCAGAGCGGTACTGAGACTCCGCCTGCCGGCCGACAGCTGGTGTGGCGCGGCGGTCGGAGGAGTGTCCCTCACCGACCTCTGCGGTCGTGGGAGCGGCGAGAAGGCCGTTCGCAAGGACGCCTCATGCCAACTCCGAAGAGAACCGAACCCTCTCCGACGCGCCTCAAGCCTGCGCGCCCACAGCGCCCGCCTGAATCTCGAGGTAGGAGAAGCCTTCCCGGCCACCCGCCATACGCGCCCGTTCCTGCCGACGCTCCGCGCCAACGCGCCTCGAACGCCTACGCGACCACCCCGGCGCAGGACCGGGTGGAGGCGGAAGTGGAGCACCTCTCCTCGCTAGACCTGGTCGGCCTGCGCGAAGCCTGGCCCAAGCGGTTCGGGCCCATACCCCGGCTGCGTTCGCCGGACCTGCTTCGCCTCATGCTGGCCTGGCGCCTTCAAGCGGAGGCGCTCGGTGGTCTCGATGCAGAGACGAAGCAGCTGCTGACGCGCACTCACCGTCGAAGAGGGCCTACTCTTCCGATCGGGTCGCGGGTCGCGCGCGAGTGGCAAGGCGAGCCGCACGAGGCCGAGATCATCGAGGACGGTGTCCGGTATCGCGGCGAGACGTACGCCAGCCTGTCAGAGGTGGCCCGGACGATCACCGGGGTCCGCTGGAACGGGCCCCGCTTCTTCGGCCTGCGCGCCCCGTCATGACCGTCACTGCCACACCAGCCAGCAAGACGCTTCGCTGCGCCATCTACACGCGCAAGAGCTCGGACGAGGGGCTGGAGCAGTCGTTCAACAGCCTGCACGCCCAGCGGGAGGCGTGTGACGCCTACATCCGCTCCCAGGTGAGCGAGGGCTGGACCGTCCTGCCCAACGCCTACGACGACGGAGGCGTGTCGGGCGGCACCATGGAGCGGCCGGGCCTCAAGCTGCTGCTGGCCGACATCGCGGCCGGCAGGGTGGACGTCGTGGTCGTCTACAAGGTCGACCGGCTCACCCGGAGCCTGACGGACTTCGCCCGCATCGTCGAAGCCTTCGACAAAGCCGGCGTCTCCTTCGTCTCGGTCACTCAGGCCTTCAACACCACGACCAGCATGGGTCGCCTGACCCTGAACGTCCTGCTGTCGTTCGCGCAGTTCGAGCGGGAGGTCACAGGCGAGCGCATCCGCGACAAGATCCGGCTCTCCAAGCAGAAGGGGATGTGGATGGGGGCGGTGCTCCCGCTCGGCTACGACGCACGCGAGAACGTGCTGATCCCCAACCCGGCAGAAGCTGAGAGGGTGAGGGCGATGTTCGCCCGGTACCTGGAGCTCGGCTCAGTCCACGCTCTCTGCGCCGAGCTGAACGCCCAAGGCGTCCGCTCCAAGGCTTGGGTCACGTCCAAGGGCCGAAAGGTCGGCGGAGCGACGTTCAGCCGGGGCGCGCTGTTCCACCTGCTTCGCAACCGCCACTACATCGGCGAGATCGTGCACCGGGATCAGACCTACCCCGGCCTGCATCTGCCCATCGTCGATGCGGGTCTGTTCGAGGCCGTGCAGAAGCGGCTCGACGCGCAGAAGACGAGAGGCCGGCGCGGCGCGGCCAAGCCGCCAACCTCTCTGCTGACCGGGCGCGTCTTCGACGGCGAGGGTCGCCGGTTTAGCCCGACGTTCTCGACCGGCCGCTCGGGGCGGATCCATCGCTATTACGTGGCGGCCGACATCCAGCAGGGTCGAACTGCGGGAACGAGCGGATCTGCGGTCCGCAGGGTTGGGGCCGAAGCGCTCGAGAGGGTGCTGTCAGACTAACCCCAACTTGTCTCCGTTTAGCGGACTCTGGGCAGGGGAGGGCGGCTCTCAGGCGACGAGCGACTTCCACTCGGCCAGAGCGGCTGAGCGGTTCTGCTTGTAGGTCTGTCGGCTGGTGAGGTGGCGATCCTGGCTGAAGAGGTTGTGGAAGGAGGCGTGAACCGAACTGAACTTCTGGAGGGTCTTCATCCTCCTGAAGCGGTTCATCGCCCGCTCTCGTCGTCGGAACGGCAGGTGTGAGTTCTCCACCCGGTTGTTGGCCCAGCGGCCCACCTCCTGGCGATCATCGGCTCCGAGCTCCTTGAGAGCCGCCCCGTAGGAGCGCAGGCCGTCGGTGGTCACCGCCTTGGGCCGCCCGTGGCGCTTAAGCGCCCGCTTGATGAACTTCAGAGCCGCGGCCTTGTCCCGGGTCTTGCTGGCGAAGGACTCCAGCACCTCGCCCTCGTGGTCAACGGCGCGCCAGAGGTAGTGCATCTCGCCGTTGATCTTCACGTACACCTCGTCCAGGTGCCACCGCCAATGGGTGTAGGCCCGCATGCGCTGGACCCGCTTGCGCCGAATCTCCGCGGCGAACATCGGCCCGAACCGGTTCCACCAGAAGCGCACGGTCTCATAGCTGACGTCGATCCCCCGCTCGGCGAGCAGGTCCTCCACGTTTCGAAGGGATAGGGGGTACTTCACGTACATCATCACCACGAGGCGGATCACCTCGGGCGAGCTGTTGAAGTAGCGGAACGGGTTGAGCGGAGCCGGCGAGCGAGCCATCGCCGCCCGCCTAGGCTGACCCGCTTACCCAGCCGTCAATTTGCTCTGACAAGGCCCGGGCCAGGCTTTCGGCATCTGAGCTTCTAACTGGAACAATCAATCTACTCACCGGTTGATCGCCATTCGGCGACGCGGGGGGCTGACTTTGGACACGACGGCCGACCTTCCCACATGACGAACCGCTTCGAATTGCTCGTTCAGAGCGTGACCGACTACGCCATCTACATGCTCGACCCGTCTGGGATCGTGGCGAGCTGGAACGCTGGGGCCGAGCGATTCAAGGGCTACACGCCGGACGAGATCATCGGGCGGCACTTCTCGGCCTTCTACACCGAGGAGGATCTTGCGGCCGGCATACCCGCGAAGGCTCTGCGCACTGCGGCGGAGACGGGGCGGTTCGAGGCCGAGGGCTGGCGGCTCCGCAAAGATGGAGCACGCTTCTGGGCGAACGTCGTAATCGACGCGATCCGCGACCCGTCAGGTGAGTTGGTGGGTTTCGCCAAGATCACGCGGGACCTGACCGCCCGCAGGAAAGCCGAGGAGGAGCTTCGGCGAAGCGAGGAACGCTTCCGCTTCCTGCTTCAGAGCGTGACCGACTACGCCATCTACATGCTCGACTGCGAGGGCCGGGTCACAAGCTGGAACGCCGGCGCTCATCGCTTCAAGGGCTACACGGCGGACGAGATCATCGGCCAGCACTTCTCCCGCTTCTACGGCGAGGAGGACCGCGCCCAGGGGGTGCCCGAGAGGGCGCTGCGGACCGCCCTGGAGGAGGGCCGCTTCGAAGCCGAGGGCTGGCGGTACAGGAAGGACGGCACCGCCTTCTGGGCTAACGTGGTCATCGACCCGGTCCGAGACGATCATGGCGAGCTGATCGGTTTTGCGAAGATCACGCGCGACCTGACGGAAAGGCGCAAGTCGCAGCTTGCACTCGAGCAGGCTCAGCAAGCCTTCTTCCAGTCCCAGAAGATGGAAGCTATCGGCAAGCTGACCGGAGGCGTAGCGCACGATTTCAACAACCTGCTCGCCGCGATCATTGGCAGCGTAGACCTCGCGCGCTCACGCCTAGCTGACGGCGGAGACATCACCCGCTTCCTTGACAACATCCTGCAAGCCGCCGAGCGCGGCGCGACGCTCACGCAGCGGATGCTCGCCTTCGCGCGCAAGCAGGAGTTGCAGCTCAAATCTCTCGACCTGCCCAATCTGGTCCGGGGCATGGCGGACCTGCTGCAGCGAACGCTCGGGCCGGGCGTCACCATCGACACGCGCTTTCCGCTGTTTCTCAAGCCCGTGCGCGCAGACCCCGGCCAGCTCGAATTAGCTCTCATGAACCTCGCCGTGAACGCGCGAGACGCCATGCCTCATGGCGGGATCATCACCGTAGCGGCCCGGCATGAGCATGTGCAGGTCCGCAACGGATTGGTCCCAGGCGAATACGTCTGCCTCTCGGTCAGCGACGGAGGTTCGGGAATGGACGAGAACACCTTGGCCAAAGCCATAGACCCGTTCTTCACAACGAAGGGGGTCGGCAAGGGCACGGGTCTTGGCCTCTCCATGGTCGTCGGTATGGCTGAACAATGCGGGGGAAAGTTCGTCCTTCACAGCACCAAGGGGAAAGGCACGACGGCGGAGATTTGGCTCCCTGTGTCCGCCCCGATCGAGGCCGCGGAACCGGCACTCCGGCCGGAGAGGGTCGCCCGCTTCCTTGATCCTCTTACAGTGCTGGCCGTTGATGACGACGAGATCGTCCTAATCAACACGGCAGCCATGCTCACCGACATGGGACATGCGGTTCTGCAGGCCAAGTCGGCCAAGGACGCGCTGAGTATCCTAAGCAGGAGCCGCGTGGATCTTATGATCACCGACTTTGCGATGCCGGGCATGACGGGCGGCGAGCTCGTCCGGGCTGTCGAGGCCGGTTGGCCGGAGCTGCCCATCCTCCTAGTCTCGGGATACGCCGAGATTCCGGAAGGCGAGGCCCTCGGAATCCCGCGACTTCCTAAGCCCTTCAGGCCGCACCAACTTGCGGCGGCGATCGCTGAGGCTGTGGCCGACCGCCGTTCGGAGAAAGTGATCAACTTCCCGGGCGGCCGGGCGGAGTCCCGTTAATAGGCATGCCGTCAGCCTGATCGGACAACCCCCGCTGAGATGAGCGGCTCGGGATGGCGCTCCGCCTGAGGTGTTCGCCTGGCCTCACCGGAGCCGAATAAGACGACCCCTGCGCCCACGGCCGCCATCCATACGAGGTCAACCGGGTGCGCCGCTTCAGCAAACAGGATCGCGCCGAGTGGCACCCCGAGTCCGAAACTCACATACCCAATCTGGCTCATGAACGCAGGAGCAGCGATCCGCTGAAGCGCAAAGAAGACGCTGAAGAAGGCGGCGATCAGGCCTGCTTGCAGCCCGAGGATCATCAGTTGCGACAAGGTGATGGCCATCCCGTGCGCTGGCGTTGTGACCGCGATGAGAGGCAGCAGCCACAGTCCGGCCAACACAAGCATCCCCGGGGGTAAAGAAGCTGCGGGCGCGTTCTTAGGCCAAGCGGCTGCCCGATAGATGTTGCCAATCGCGAGCAACACCGGGGTGGCCAGCGCAATGGCCGCCCACAACCAATCCTGGCGAAGATCGACCCTGGTCGAGAAGAATGCTGCAACTCCAATAAAACTTAACATGGCCGCAAAACCGCGACGCGCGCTGGGTCGCTCTGATCCCGTCACAAGGGCGAGCGCGTAAGTGAATAGCGGCGGAAGAGCGTAGGTGGCCGAGATGAAGCCTGCCCCGACGTGCTCGATGGCGGACCATGACAGCGCGTACGGAGCCGCGACACTGAGAAGGCCGGCGACCGCATAGTATCGAAGGTGCGTGCTCGACAGACGAACGATGACGCCGCGTCTACGCTGTATCACCCAGAGAACTGCACCGGCGACGGCAGGTGGAGCGCCGGCGACCAAATACGGATTCAGGTCAGCTTGGCTCGCAAGTTTCGCCGTGGCCGCGACTAGGCTCAGCATCGCTCCGGTAGCAAGCAGCAGGCCGTACGCCCTCGGGCCTGCTGTCATACTCTTGTCGGCCATCTCCACATCTCCGCATCCAAAAACCCGTGCGGGATGTGCTTCGCTATCTGTGCTGTACATAGTAGGCCCAAGTGGATGGACCTTTCAGAGTCCTCGGATAATCGCGGGGGGAGGAGCGGTGGACAAGCTGCTTGCAATGCGAACGTTCAGGCGCGTGGTGGAGCTCGGCGGCTTCTCAGCGGCGGCACGCGATCTCGAACTCTCCAACGCCGGGGTCAGCAAGCATGTGAAGGATCTCGAACAGGAACTCGGCGTGTCGCTGCTCACCCGCACCACGCGGCGAGTCATGCCGACGGAAGCTGGACAAGGGTACTATGAGCGTTGCGCCCGCATTTTGGACGATGTGGATGAGGCGGAGCTCGCGCTTACCGCGCTAAGTTCAGCCCCCCGCGGCCGGTTGCGCATCAATGCTCCAATGACCTTCGGGCTTTTGCACGTCTCACCGCTGATTGGCAGGTTTCATGAACTCTACCCGGAGGTACAACTTGATCTCGTGCTGAACGATCGAAGGGTCGACATCGTGGCTGAAGGATTCGATGTGGGCCTGCGTATCCGAGCCAAGCTCGAAGACTCCTCACTCGTCTCGCGTCGGATCTGCGCTGTTAGAACCGCGCTGGTGGCCTCGCCTGAATACCTCAAGCTCCACGGCTTGCCGTCGGACCTTGAGGACCTCGCCGGGCACAAGCTCCTTGCCTACAGTCTGAACGAGAGGCCGGATCGATGGAGCTTTCGGACGCCGGCCGGGGAACTCAAAGAGATTGAGATTAGCCCGGCTGTGATGGCCAATTCCGGCATGGCTCTAAGGGCCCCTTTGCTCGCCGGCGTAGGAATCACCCTAACCCCAACTTTCACCGTAGGCCCCGAGTTGAAGTCCGGCCGGCTCGTCACCGTTCTGCCGGAGCACGGGACGGTGACATATAGTCTCTTCGCGCTCTATCCACCTAGTCGCCACCTTGCACCCAAGGTCCGGGCGTTCATTGATTTTATCTCGGATCGGCTGCGCTCCCCGCCCTGGGAGTAGGCCAGCAGTACAGACTGTTCGCAGGCCGTGAAAGGAGCTGCCGCGGTTAAGCCGCTACTCAGTGGGCCTTCAGGCGGCCAAGGTTTCTGAGCGGCGAAAAGCCGCGCTCGGAGACCTCCAATGTTCCGCACAATCGCCGTCGCCGTGAGCATCGCGGCGTTCCTATCGTCCACTTCACTGGCTCAGGACCGAGCCGTTGTCGGCCGAAGTCCCTGGGGCGCCGATGACGAACTCGGCCGTCTCAACATGATGACGGAACAATCACGCGCAACAATACTGTCTCGTGTAGCTCCCGGACCGGTGTATGACCTCTCCGTAGAATACTACATTGGCATGCCGAGTTGGCACGGCATTGGCGACCCGAGATACCAGTATTGGCTGACCCATACACCCAGGGGCTCGGTTATCGACAACACCATGCACGCCGGTCCGGAGGTGAACGCACATGTGAGCTACACGGGCGACGCGATCTCGCTCTACACCCATATGGGAACACACATCGACGCCCTGAATCACTTCGGTCTCAACGGGGAGATCTACAACGGCTTCAAGGCCGACGAGCATCTTGGCGACCAAGGGTGGAAAAAGGCCGGTGCTGAGACGATTCCGCCTATGATCGCTCGTGGCGTCTTGATTGACGTGGCGGCGGCGAAAGACGTGATGATGCTGCCGGACAACTACCGCGTCAGTCGGGCGGATTTGCAGCAGGCGCTCAAGCGGCAGAACGTTGAGCTGCGCCCCGGAGATGTCGTGCTGATCCGGACCGGCCGGATGCGGCTTTATCAGCAGGGCCAAGCCTACATCGACAACGCGCCTGGTCTCACGGTGGAAGCCGCCCGCTACCTCGTGGAAGAGGGTGGTGCCATGTCGCTGGGCGCCGACAATCTAAGCTTCGAGGCTTTTCCGTCCGATGTGCCGGGAAACTACGTCCCGGTTCACACTTACCTGCTCGCGCAAGCCGGCGTGACGTTGATGGAGCTTGTGAATCTAGAGGCGCTCGCGGCCGACAGGGTTTACGAGTTCGCCTTCATCGGAACATCGTTGAGGCTGCGTGGCGCGAGCGCGGCGCCGATGCGGCCGATCGCCTTGCCTCTCCGGAATGGGGCGGGCGCCCCTGACAGAGGTGCGCGCCGATGAACCCCCTGGTTCTAACTGATCTCGAGGGTGGGGTACTGAAGATCACAGTGGCGCGGCCGGAGAAGAAGAACGCCCTCACGAACGCCATCTATGCGGCGATCGCCGATGCTCTGGAGGCGGCTCGGGGCCGGCGCGACGTCCGAGCAGTGATGTTGGCGTCCCTGGGTGAGAACTTCTGCGCGGGAAACGATCTTGGCGAATTCGCCGCAATCGTTTCCGGGTCAGCTGGTCCCGAATTGCAGGCGAGCCGGATGCTTCGGGCGCTGGTCCGGACTGAGCAGCCCGTGGTCGCGGCGGTCCAGGGGGCGGCTGTGGGTATCGGGACGACGCTCCTGCTGCATTGCGATCTGGTCGTAGCAGCGGAGGATGCACGGTTCTCGGCTCCCTTTGTGAAGCTGGCCCTGGTTCCTGAAGCGGCGTCATCGAAGCTGATGCCCGCTATGTTGGGACACGCCCGCGCGTTCGGTTTCTTTGCGCTGGGCGAGACCTTAAGCGCGTCCCAAGCGGCCCAATCAGGGCTCGTCAACACGGTCGTAGCCTGCGCCGAGCTGCACCCGCGGGCGGCGGAGTTGGCCAGACAGCTTGCAGCCTTGCCGCCTCTCGCGATGGCCCGGACTAAGCTGCTGATGCGTGATCCGGAAGCGGTCATCGCTCAAATGGCTCTCGAGGAGGAGCTCTTCATCGCTCAGTTGCAGTCCCCCGAGGGCCAGGCGGCCTTCAGCGCTATTGCGGGGAGGCGCAACGAGCCCCCTACGTCGCCCTGACGCGGTGAGACGCTCTGAGTACGGCTGAAACTCAGCCTCTTGTTGCGGGCGGCCAGAATACCTGGCCGCCCGCTCGCCCGTTGATCATGATCGTTTCGCGAGCGTGAATAGTCTTGCCATGCACAGCCAGTTTTTCTTGAGCCCCTCGCCGGAGACACTCTCCCCAGGGCGCCAATCAGGGCGCCAAGGGAGGCAGAGGGTGCACGAGGCTCTATTCTCATCAGTCAAGATCGGCGCCATTGAGGCGCCCAATCGCATCGTCATGGCGCCCATGACCAGGAGCCGGGCTGACGACACTGGCGTGGTGGGTCCAATGACGGCCCTATACTACGCGCAACGTGCGAGCGCAGGCTTGATCATCAGCGAGGGTTTGTATCCAGAGCCGATGGGCAAGGGTTACGTCCGAACGCCCGGCCTCGCTGACGACCGGCACGTAGCGGCTTGGCGTGCGGTCACTGACGCCGTGCACGCCGCCGGGGGGCGCATCGTCGCCCAATTGATGCACGCTGGCCGGATCAGCGACCCCGGGTTCCTGCCTGATGGCGCGACCCCGGTCGCCCCGTCGGCTGTTAGGGCTCCCGGATCCTCCTACACCGATGACGGTCTCCTGCCTCATCCCACCCCCCGAGCGCTCGAAACCCACGAGATCCAGAATGTCATCAGCGAGTATGCGGCGGCCAGCCGACGAGCGCTGCGGGCCGGCTTTGACGGCGTGGAGCTGCATGCTGGGACCGGATACCTCCCGATGCAGTTTCTCTCCTCTGGCACCAATCAACGCCGTGACCGGTACGGCGGAGATGTCCGTGGACGTACCCGGTTCGTCCTGGAAGTGCTCGAGGCCGTGGCGGCCGTGGCGGGTCCCGCTCGAGTGGGGCTCAAGATCACGCCGGAAATGCCGCTCAATGATGCTCACGACGACGATCCGATCAGCACCTATGCATACTTGGTGCGGGCGGCGAACGCTCTCGATCTCGCGTTCCTCGACGTCGCCGCGTACGGGAAGGTCGACTATCACCGCCTGCTTCGCCCGCTCTTCTCGGGCGCATACCTGCGGGGCGTCGACCTAACGCCGGCAAGCGCGAGCGTCCTTGTTGAAGAGGGGGCGGCGGACGGGGCCGTATTCGGGAAGGCCTTCATCGCCAATCCCGATCTGCCCGATCGAATTCGCAGGGGCCTAGCCCTCGCCGATGCAGACCCCAGCACCTTCTACAGTCCCGGACCAAACGGCTACGTTGACTATCCCGCCGTGGACCGCCGGACGGAGGCGACACATGCCGCTCCTGTCTCCGGTTGAAGACGTTCAGGCCGCGTATCGGAGCTTTCGCCGGGCGAGCGAAGGCCGGCTGCTCCGGTTCCGGCGGCTAGCCGACACTTGGACCATCTGCGGGGGTGCAGGGTCATGAAGCAGGTCGTTGTCATTGGAGGCGGGTTCGCCGGTCTTTGGGCGGCATTGAGCGCGGTAGCCGAAGCAGAGACGCTTCATGCCGCGGTGTCGGTCACCCTGGTGAACAACAGCCCAAATCTCGTCCTCAAGCCGAGACTGTACCTGGCTGACCCGGGAGCCCAGCAAGCTCCGCTGGCCGACACGCTCGGGCCCGCGGGCGTGAAGCTGGTCGTCGGCTGCGTAGAAGCCATCAACTCGGCCACCCGCAGTATTCACGTCCATACTCAGAGAGGCGAGCTTCTAAATCTGCACTACGACGCCCTCGTTGTTGCGTTAGGGAGTCAGCTGCACACGCCCGAAGCTCCGGGATTGTCGGACCATGCATATAGCGTGGCCGATCTTGAAAGTGCGCGCCGACTGGAGCGCCGGATTGAGCTTGGCTCGGGCGAGCCGCACGGGAGCGCAGTCGTCGTCGGCGGCTCGTTCACCGGCCTGGAGGTTGCGACCGAGCTTCGGACCCGCCTCGGGGAACGAGCCCGGATCGTCTTGGTGGACGGCCATGCGGACGCGGGCGCCAACCTGGGGGAAGGCCCGCGCCGCGCCATTGCGGACGCATTGGCGACGGCAGAGATCGTCACCCGATTTGGCCGGCGCATCGAGCTAGCGACACCGACGGGAGTCCGTCTGAGCGACGGCGAATGGATCGACAGCACGCTGGTTGTCTATGCAGGCGGGCTCCGGGCCCATCCTCTCGCGGCCAAGCTCGGCCGACCCGTTGATGCTCAGGGCCGCATCGCTGTCGACACGGCGTTGAGGGTGGAGGGCGTCCCGGATGTATTCGCGGCCGGTGACGTTGCTCGAGCCCATGCCGACCCCCACCACGTCGCCCTCATGTCGTGCCAGCACGCCATGCCCATGGGACGGGCGGCCGGTCGGAACGCGGTCCGTCATCTCATCGGTCAGTCCTTGGAGCCGTATCGTCAGGACGCCTACGTCACCTGTTTGGATCTCGGTCCGGCGGGAGCGTTGTTCAGCGTCGGATGGGACCGACGGGTGCTGCTGACGGGTTCGGCCGGAAAGGCGATCAAGCGCGTCATCAACGAGGCGATCCGACCGCCTGCCGGAGATCGCATCAGCATTTTGGATGCGGCGCGCGCCCGAGAAGATGGGCGCCTGGCCGAGCGACTACTTGCTTTCGCGCCCGCTCAGGTCCGCGACATGCCGAGCCGAGGAGACGCGGCAACTCCAATTCTCCCAGGGACTTGAACGGTCCCTTCTAAGGTATGGTGCTTATCTACGAAGTATTTCTGCCCTTATCCTGCCTCGGAAAAGAGAACCGTTCATCGCGCGTCATTTTGTGAGGGCGAGGCGTCCTCTACGGGTATTCGCTGGGACACCCACCTTGGGCATGAAAGCATTGAGGCTACCATGGGACATCTGATTAACGGAACCTGGACAAGTGGAGAGGTCCGGACTGACAACAGTGGAAGCTATGTTCGCCCGCTGAGCTCCATCCGCAATTGGGTGACGCCGGACGGATCAGCCGGGCCAACGGGGGTGGGGGGATTCCGCGCCGAGGCTGACCGATACCGGCTGTATGTCTCGCGCGCGTGTCCTTGGGCGCACCGAACCACCATTTTCCGCGCGCTGAAAGGTCTAGACGCTCTCGTCCCTTTGACCGTGCTGAACTGGATCTACGATGAGCACGGTTGGCGCTTCGGCCCCGAAGGCCGAGGGGACCTCGACCCGGAGATTGGCGCGGAGCGGCTGCACCAGCTCTACACCGCGAGCGATCCGTCCTTCACAGGACGCGCGACAGTCCCGGTCCTTTGGGACAGGGAGCGGCAGGTCATAGTCAGCAACGAGTCGGCTGACATCATCAGAATGTTCAACAGCGCATTCGATGACATCGGGGCGGAACCCGGTGACTGGTACCCGCATCATCTACGGCCAGAAATCGACCGAACGAACCAGATCATCTACCGCGGCCTTAACAACGCCGTCTATCGAGCTGGATTCGCCACGAGCCAGGAGGGTTACAACGAAGCTGCTTCGGAGGTGTTCGAGACGCTCGACTGGCTGGAGGAGCTCCTTTCGACTCGGGCGCGAGTTTGCGGAAGGCGAGAGACTGAAGCCGATTGGCGACTGTTCACCACCCTGATCCGATTTGACCATGTTTACCATGGACACTTCAGATGCGACCGGCGGCGAATCGTCGACTACCCAGCCATCTGGTCTTACACCCGCGAGCTCTTTCAGAGGCGAGGCGTGCGAGAAACCTTCGACCTCATGCAAATCCGAGAACACTATTATCTGAGCCACCCTCGCCTCAATCCGAGCGGGATCGTACCCTTGGGACCAGAGCTGAACCTCGAGGCGCCTCCAACTCGGCGCCTCGAGGTTCGAGTGAGCGCGTGATGTGCCAAAAGCGGGATCTCAGGCCCAAACAGGCAGGCCGAGAGTCGCTGTCGCCGTTCCAAGCAGGATCCCTAAGCCCAGGAGCACGGTGGTGCCGAGCCGATCACCCTCGGGCGTGGGCAACAAGGCTGGTGGCAGCGGCGGGGTGACGAGACTATCGAACTGACACTACCCTTCTGCCGCCTTCCAAGCTCCCCAGCACGAGAACACGACGATCACTCCGCCGGCGGAGTGTGGGTGCAGCACCTGCTCGACCGCGGGCTCGGCGTTGCGGGCGTAGCCATTGACCCAGCTCCGACGCCGGGCGTGATGCTCGGGCCGCACGCCATCGTTTCGGCTTGGCCGGTGCTTGGCGACCCTTTCAGCGGCGGTAAGGTGAAGGCCATGAGCCGCGAGTTCTTCGATAAGCGCTTCTTCCAACGGCCTACCCGAAGAGTTCAAGGCCTCCCACTACGACCGCTACATCATCCCGACGGCCGGCAAGGTGTACTGGGACGGCGTCTTCGGCGGCGCCGGCGACAGTGACTGGGACAGCCAGGTCCGGGCCCCGCTGCTGCTCATCGCTGGCGGCAAAGACCTCATCGCCGACGCGTCAATGACGAAGGCCATCTACGAGCACCAGCGGCCTCAGCGACGGACTTCAAGCTTTACCCGGACCGCTCTCACTGGACATGCCTCGAGCCCGGCTGGGAGGAGGTCGCCGACTTCGCCATCGACTGGGCCCTCGAGCACGTCTCGCGACGTCACGGCTAGCGCCAGCGCCGCCTACGCCGCGCTCCGCTCTGCGGCGACCTGCTCACCTACACGGGCGATGGTCCGACCGGCTCTTCCTCCAGGGAGCTTAGCCGCTCGCGCCATGGAAGTATCACCCGGGCCAGCCGGGAAAGACTTCGAGCGGCAAGGGCGGCGGCGATAGCGGCACTTCGGGGGTCGGGGCCTGCGTCCATTCCGCATTGACGACCAAAACTGTCGTGTCCGCAGCCCCGTCAGCATCGGTATCGAACGACAGCCTGAACCCGGGGATCGGCTCCGCTGGAGTCTCGGACGCCAAGACCGGGCGAAAGTCGAAGAGGACGTCGCCGACCGGATCCGCCTGTAAGGGTGTGGCGATGCGGCCGTCGGCGGTTTCGAAGCGGTCTGCGTCGCCGGGACGAAAGTCGAGGACCACGCCCGCCGGACCGCCGGTCTCAGGCAGCACGAAACGGTCTGCGCCCGGTCCTCCCTCGGCCAGCACGCGCTCCGTGAGGATCAGCACGTCGGCCCCGGCGCCGCCGACAAGGCGGTCCAGTGCGCCCTCAGGTGCGCCGCCGCCGTCCAGCGTGTCGTCACCCTCTCCGCCGAGCAGAGTCTCGGCCGCGGCCGTACCCTGGAGATGGTCATCGCTGCTCGAACCCACGACGAGCCGGGGGGCGGGCAGCGATACGTTCGTCGAGGGCTGCTCCGCGTTCTCTACAGCGGCGGCGATGCGGACGAGCGCCACAGTCTCCGGGTTGCTCGTCAGGGCTGGCGCGGGCGTCTCGACGGTCTCGCGACCATCGATCGTGGACGCGAGGTGGAGCGCTGGCGGCATGATCCGGTCCGGCGCATCGGCGAGGAAGACGGCCTCCAGGCGTGATTTCGGCGCCGGCGGCGGGGCCGGCCCTGCTTCGGGCGGCTCGGAATCGAGTGCGGGTGGGTCCGACTCCGTCTGAGAGCTTGAGACGGGGTTGAGATCGCCTGTCGGGTCAACGGTGTAGGCCAGCAGCTCGGTCTCGCCGAGGAAAGCCGCCGCCGTGATAAGGGCGATCAGGGTCTGTGCGTGGCGGCTCGGGAGCGGGAAGCTGACGATCTCCGCGCTTGCTGGCTCGGGCTCGGGGGCGCGAAGGATCTGAAGCAGCAGGGCCCACAGGTCGGCGCCCTCCTGCAGAACGTCCGCGGCGGCATCGTGGACAACGAAACGGCCACCGATCCGGGCCACGTGGATGAGCACCTCGCCCTCCGGGTCGGTCACCACGCACCAGGGCTCGCCTGTGTCGCTAGCGCCGAACACCACGTCGACTCCCTCGGCTTCGGGCCTCAGCCGCTCGGCTAGCCGGCTCAGGCGCGCGCGCTCGGCCAGCGACCAGTCTCCAGGCCCTGAGGCGCGCAAGAAGGGCAGGATGACAGCCACGGCGCCCTCGTCAGCCGGCGGCTTTACGGGCGGCGGATGCCGGGTCTGAGAACAGCAGTCGGTTCAACTCGGGCTCGTAGTGTCGGAGCAATGTGCGGGCGAACTCGCCGGGATCCAGGCCGAGCGCCTCGGCCCAAGCGCCCTGCTGCTCCACGGGAAGGCGGCCCACGCCGCTCTCCACCTGCGAGACGAAGGTGTAGTAGCGCAACCCCAGCTTGGTCGCCAGCTCGGCTTGCGTGAGGCCGGCCGCTTCGCGCGCGGCCTTGAGCCACCGGCCGGCCTCACGCCTCAGGCGCTTGAGCTCGGCGGCCTTGGCGGCGTCGGCGGCGGGGCGGGGCAAGGGGGGCCTCCATGCGGACCAGGATCGCCGCAGCTAGACATACAGTTTAAACTAAACTACCAGTTACGACACTTATTCGAACACGTGTCGTCTCCATACAGGTTCGGCGGCCGTCCGCAAAGATGTGGCCCGGGACCGCGCAGCGCCGAAGGAAGCCTATGAAACGCCTGCTTCTGCTTACCGCCGCCGCCGCGCCCCTGCTGAACGCCGGGGCAGCTCTGGCCGAAACCACGGTCACCAACGCCCGGACCGCGCCGATCGCGACAGCCTCCGCCGCCAACGGCGCTCCCGACGACGTGACGGTGGCCCAGGGCGGGTCGATCCGGCTGGGCGAGAGCGGGGCGGCCATCACGCTGAACAGCAACAACAAGGTCATCAATCGGGGGGGGATCGAGTTCACCGGGCGTAACGACTCAGTCGGGATCGCCATCGAGGGCGGCCGGACGGGTTCGGTCGAGAACGCCGGGTCGATCAGCCTAGTCGAGGATTACACGCCGGCGGACGCCGACAAGGACGGCGACGTCGACGGTCCGTTCGCGCAGGGGTCAGGCCGGTTCGGGGTGCGGCAGAGCGGCCCGGCCGGCTTCGCCGGAAACGTCACCCACCTGCGCGGAGGCGCGATCGCCGTGGAGGGAAACGACTCCGGGGGGATCGTGCTGGACGGACCGCTCACGGGCTCGCTTCGAAGCGCCGGCACGGTCACCGTCACGGGCGACAACAGCGTGGGCCTGTCAGCGGCCGTCATCAGAGGGGACGTCAGCGTGCTGGGCGCCGTCGGCGTCGTCGGCGAGAACAGCACGGCCGTGCGCCTGGGCGAGGTGAGCGGACGAGTCCTCCTGCAGAACGGGATCAGCGCCACGGGTTATCGCAGCAGCACGCGGCCGCTGGACAGATCGGTCCGCGACAAGCTGGACGCAGACGACCTGAAGCAGGGCGGCTCCGCGCTCGTGATTGCGGGGAACGTGACGGGGGGCGTCCTGCTGGACCGTCCGCCGCCCGACACCAGCAGCACCGATGCCGATGAGGATAAGGACGGGATCCCCGACGCCGAAGAGAGCACCGCCAGCCTGGCGGCGGCGGGTTCAGCCCCGGCGCTCGACATCGGTGCGGCCGGCGGCCTGCGTATCGGCGTGCTCGGGTCGGGCGAAAACGCCTACGGGCTGCTCAGCCGAGGCACTATAACCGCGACCGGCGTCTACGACGGACGCAGCGCCACGGCGGTGCGGATCGGCCATGCCGGCGGCGGTGCCACGGTCATAGATGGCGGGGTCCGCCTGGCCGCCGGGGCTATCCGGGCGGAGGCCTTCGAGGCGGACGTCGCCGCGCTCAACCTGATCGCGGGCGCTCAGACGCCGGTCGTGGTGAACGAGCGCGGCGCAGCCATCACTGCGACCGGAACCGCGGAGGGCGCGCGCACGATCAGCGCAGTGATGCTGGAGGCCGGGGCCAGCCTGCCGCTGCTCCGAAACTCGGGCGAGATCAGCGCCGCGCTGTCGGGCGAGACCGGAACGGCTTCAGCCATACTGGATCGCTCCGGGAGCCTCGGCAAAATCGAGAACACCGGCGTGATCCGGGCCTTTCTGACCCCCACCGATGATGCCGAGGACAAGGACGACGCGGACAACGACTCGAGCAACGAGACCGTCGCGGGGCGGTCGGTCGCGATCGATCTGCGCGCCAACAGGACGGGCACGGTGATCGTGCAGTCGGGGCTGGCCGACGGAGACGACGGTGGCGACAACAAGTCCGATCCCGATGCGGATGGCGACGGCGTGGACGACAGCGACGAGCCCTCCATCGTCGGCGACATCCTGCTGGGATCGGCCGCGGACCGGGTGGAGCTGAGCAACGGCGTCTTCCGAGGCACAATCGCCTTTGGCGCGGGGGAGGACGCCTTGATTATCGACGGGGACGCTGACGTGCGCGGGCGATTGTCGGACAGCGACGGCCGGCTGGCGGTGGACATGCGCAAGGGGCGCCTGGAGCTTACCGCGGCCGAGATCGTCCAGCTCTCCAGCCTGAACGTGGGCGCGGACGGCGTGTTGGGCGTAACCCTCGACCCGAAGAAGACGAGCGGCGTGGGCTTCCAGGTATCAGGGACCGCGACGCTCGCCAGCGGCGCCGATATCGACGTACGGCTCACCTCGTTGCTGAGCGCGCCGGCGTCGTTCCGCATCATCGACGCCGGCGCGATCCAGGCCGGCGCGCTGGACGCCACGCTCGCGGGCACGCCTTACCTTTACACGGCCAGCCTGCGGGCAGCGGCGGCGGAGGGCGATCTGTACGTGGACGTCCGTCGGCGCACAGCGGCCGAGCTGGGCCTGAACCTCTCGGGCGCCCAAGCCTACGAGGGGGTGGTCGCCAGCCTCGGCCGGGACGCCCGGATCGAGCGCGCCGTCCTGGCTCGCACCGACCGCGAGAGCCTGGTGGCCTTATACGACCAACTGCTCCCGGATCATTCGGGCGGATCGATCATGTCGGCCGCCGCCATCTCCAGCGCCGTGTCCGGCGCGGTGAACGCGCACTCGGGCGCCACCGGGACGCCGGGGGCGACCGGTTTCTGGGCGCAGCAGGTGTTCTTCAGCATGGAGCAGGACCGTGAGCAGGCGCTGGGCTACGAGGCCCAAGGCTTCGGCTTTGCGGCCGGCATTGAGGAAGTCGCAGAGAGCGACAGCGCCGTCGGGGTGAGCGCCGCCCTGGTGGCCAGCACCTACAATGACCAGAACGCGGCACTGGACGAGGAGGTCGCCATGACCTTCGTGGAGGTCGGCGCCTATGGCCGGTGGGTACGGGGTCCGTTCCGCGCGGACGCGCGCCTGGGGGGCGGGTACGTCAAGTTCGACGGCTCGCGCCGGGTGGTGAGTGTGCCAGACACCCTGGATCTGCGGACCGAGGCGGACTGGAGCGGATGGTTGATCGACGCCCATCTGGGCGTCGCCTACGAGCGGTCGCTCGGCTGGCTCTACGCCCGGCCCTCGCTGATGCTGGACTACATCCACCTTTCGGAGTCGGAGTACGAGGAAAGCGGCGGCGGGGCTGGCGTCGACCTTGCGGTGGACAGCCGCTCTGGCAGCTTAGTCACCGGAGCCGCCCTCATGGCATTGGGCGCTCGCTTCGGCTCGGGCGATTTCCACTGGGGTCCGGAGGCGACGGTGGGCTGGCGGCAACGCCTGTCCGGCGAAGTCAGCGAGACCACGGCGCGCTTCCGGAGCGGCGGCCCGGCGTTCACTCTGAGCGGCGAGCAGGTCTCTGACGGCGGCCTGATCGCGCGCATAGCGCTGAAGGGCGCTTCCGGGCGGACCGCATTCGCTATCGAAGGGGGGCTCGAAGGGGACGCCGCATACAGGCAGTACGACTTGCGCGCTGTGGTCCGCTTCAGTCTCTGACCACGCCTCAGGCGATTACCCGGCGTCGAGGTTGGTCCGGGTGATGAAGTATCGCCGTGCAAAAGTCCGCTCCGAGCCGACGCCTTCAAGACCGCTTCTGGCGCCCCGCGGAACCACGGTGGAAAGCCGCATCGCTACCGTTAAGGGCCGTTCGGCAGCCCTAGGTGGCCCGCGTCGAACGCAGCTCGGCGCCGGGCATGAGCGCTCAGTATCCGTTCCCTGGCGAGTCAGTCGAGCGTTGTTCGATATCGGCTGACGCTGAGCGCCGCGACCACGGCGACGAACACCGCGAGCGCGAAAATGTTCGGAATGGCTTCCGGGAACCCGATCCCCTTCAGGAGAGCTCCCCGAGCGACCCGCAGGAAGTAGGTGACAGGAATGGCGCTCCCGAGCGCCTGCGCCCAGTCCGGCATGCCGCGGAACGGGAACATGAAGCCCGAGAGCAGGAGGGAAGGCAAAAGGTAGAAGACGCTCATCTGCATCGCCTGCAACTGCGTCTTTGCAAGCGTGGAGAACAGAAAGCCCAGCGACAGCGATCCGATGATGAAGAGCCCGACGCCTAGAGCGAGGGCCCAAAAGCCGCCGACGAACGGCACGTCGAAAAGGAGCCTGGCGAGCGTCAGGATCACCGCGGTCTGGGCTAGGCCTATCCCGACATAAGGCAGAAGCTTGCCGATCATCACCTCGATCGGCAGCACGGGCGTGGAGAGCAGCGTCTCCATCGTCCCTCGCTCCCGTTCGCGGGTGAGCGCAAGCGCGGTCATCATCACGAGCGTCATGGAGAGCACGATGCCCAATAGCCCGGGCACGATGTTGTAGGCGGTGACGTTCTCCGGGTTGTACCTGCGATGGATCACCGCCTCGAACGAGGCGGCGCCTGCTCTTGCGGCCAGTGGTCCCTTCAGGTCGTGGGACAGGGCCGTGGCTGGCAGCCCAGAGAGGGCGGCTGCAGCCTGGCCCACTGTGGTCGGGTCCGAGGCGTCTGCTTCGACGAGGATCTGTGGCGAATCCCCCCGCACGACCCGTCGGGAGAAGTCGCCGGGGACGGTGACCGCGAACTGCGCCTCACCGGTCTGAAACGCGCGCTCCAGCTCGGCCGGCGAACTAACCTCGCGCACGAAGGTGAAGTAGCCAGTGTTCTCCATCGCCGACAGGACCGAGCGAGCGAACATGCCCCGATCCTGGTCCAGGACGACTGTGGGCAGGTTCTTAGGGTCGTTGTTGATCGCGTAGCCGAAGAGGAGAAGCTGCACGATCGGCACGGCCAGGATCATGGCGTAGGTCAGCCGGTCTCGCGTCAGCTGCACGAACTCCTTGGCGGTGATTGCGAAGATGCGGGTCCAGGAGATCACGCGTAGTTGTCCTTCGCCTTCGCCATGAGATGGATGAACACGTCCTCGATGCTTGGCCGCGCTTCCGTCCATCGGAACGTGTCACGGCGGTACGGCTCGAGCGCATGATCAAGCGCCGCGCGATCCGACCCGCTCACGTGAATCGCCGAGCCGAACGGGGCCGCCATCTCGACGCCGGGCGCCCGCTCGAGCTCACGAACCAGCCGATCCGCCCCCGGTCCCTCGCCGCGGAAGGTCACCAACCCCGAGCGGGCGATGAGCTGCTCGACCGTATCGCGGGCGATCAGACGGCCATAGGCGATGTAGGCGATGTCATGGCACCGCTCCGCCTCGTCCATGTAGTGGGTGGACACCATGACGGTCAGACCCTCGGCGGCCAGGGCGTGGATCTCGTCCCAGAAGTCCCGGCGCGCTTTGGGATCCACTCCGGCGGTTGGTTCGTCGAGCAGAAGAAGCTTCGGCTCGTGCAGCACGGCGGCCGCGAGCGCGAGCCGCTGCTTCCATCCGCCGGAGAGGGCGCCCGCCAGCTGCCCACGCCGAGAGGTGAGGCCGAGCTTGTCGAGGGCGGCTCTCACGCGCTCGCGGCGCCGGTCCATCCCGTAGACCCGGGCGACGAAGCGAAGGTTCTCCTCGATGGTCAGGTCGTCGTAGAGCGAGAACTTCTGGGTCATGTAGCCGGTCAGCCGCTTGATCTCGCGGGAGCGGCTTCGAATGTTCAGGCCCAGGCAAGTCCCCTCGCCCGCGTCGGGCGTCAGCAGCCCGCAGAGCATCCGCATCGTGGTGGTCTTCCCGCTGCCGTTCGGGCCCAGGAAGCCGGTGACCCGGCCCTCTTCAACAGTGATCGAGACGTCGTTGACCACGTGCTTGTCGCCGAACGACTTGGAGAGCCCGGTCACCTCGATCGCCGCGGGCATGGCGGTCAGGGCTCCAGCGGCGTGACGTCGACAGGCTGACCGGGCGCAAGCTCCCGCGGGCGCTCAGGCCGCGCCTCGACCAGAAAGACCAGGCGCTCGCGATTGCCGCGGCTGTAGATCACCGGCGGCGTGAACTCGGCGCGGGGGCTGACGTATGCGATCGTCGCCGTCTGAGGTTTGCAGCCGTCACAAGCGAAGCGGACTTCGCGGCCAGCCCGGTATGCTGCAAGCTTGGTCTCGGGCACGAAGAAGCGGACCCGCACCCGCTCATCGGACAACAGCGAAAGAACAGGCTGATTGGCTGGGGCCCACTCGCCCGGCCGAAAGAAGATGTCCTCCACCCGCGCCTCAACCGGCGCGCCGGGCGAGAGCAGGGCCTGACGGGCTTCGCTCTCCGTCACCGCCGCCTTGGCGCGTTCGGTCTCCTCAGCCGCCGCGCGGGCCTGGTCGCGGCGAGCCCCGAGCTCGGCGACCTCGAGCCGCTGGAGCGCTTCGGCATACCCGGCCTCCGCCGTACGGAACTCGGCTCGAGCCTGATCGAGTTTCGCCTCCGCGTACACGCCGCGCCGAGCTAGCACCTGCACTCGAGCATAGTCGGCGCGGGCTTGGTCGAGCACGGCCGCAGCCGAGGCGCGCTGCGAACGGATGACCGCCAGCTCTTCCGGCCGCTGACCCTTAACCGCATCTTCTGCCCGCGCCTGCGCCGCTCGAGCCGCAGCTTCCGCCTGTCTGGTCTGCGCCGCCGCCGCGCCGGGGTCGATCTCAAAAAGGGCGACGCCGGGCTTCACACGGTCACCGCGCTCGACAGCCAAACGAACCACCGTGCCCGACGCCGGCGCCGCTAGATACAGCGGCTCGCCTTCAATGTAGCCGGACAGGGTATCGGGGCTGACAGGCGGCCACGCCCGCCAGAGGATCGCCGCCGCGCTCGCGACGAGCACCACGGCGGCCAAGGCGATGGGCGGGCGTTTCAAGGCAGGGCCTCCGGATCGGTCAGGAGCCCTCGCGCCAGGGTTTGAGCGTGTTGCCGGGCCAAGCTCTCGACGTCTATCGGCGGCGCGCCGACCGGCACGAAAGTCTCGCGCCAGATCACGTTGAGCAGGAAGGGCGCGACAAGCTGGACCGCGTAGAGGCGGGGCTCGCCTTGGCGCACCTCTCCGCGGGCCTGGGCGGCCTCGATCAAGCCAGTGACCAGCCCCAGCATCGGGGCGACGATTTCGTCGTGCCAGAGCCGCGCCAGCTCAGGAAAATTCCGGCTCTCGCCGACGACCATCTTGGCGATGCCCCCGACAGGGCTGCTCACCGTGGTGGCCGCGAACAACGCCGTGAATCGAGCGATGAAAGTGGGGAAGGGCAGGTCGCCGGCGGCCGCCGCCATGGCCCGAACGAGTTCCAGGTTCGGCAGGACGGCGGTGCGAACCACCTCGCCGAACAGCGCCTCCTTGGATTCGAAGTAGAGGTAGAGCGCGCCCTTGCTGATGCCCGCGCGGGCGGCGATGTCGTCCAGCCTCGCGGCCGCAAAACCCTTCTCCGCGAAAACCTCGAGAGCCGCCGCGGCGATCTCGCCCGGACGCGCTTCACTCCGCCTCTGGAACTTCGCTGCTGGCATGCCCCTACATAACTGACCAGTCAGTAATATTCAAGCGGGCTGGAGCAGCGGCTGTAGGCTCGTTGTCCGGGGCTGTTGCCTGAGGGCTTGGCGAGCCCGCCACCGTGGCTGGCGGCCTGCTGCTGCCGCCCGCGGCGCTTAGTCTACAAGCCGCCGCCTCGCTCGCAGCGCTGTTCTGCGTGGTTGCAGCTGTGGCGAAACATGCGCTTTCTCAGCCCGCAACGTTGTCGTTAATCACCCCAGCCGGTCGATGAGGTCGGCTTGTCAGAACCGAGCTAGTGACCGCTGCTGGCGCGCAAACGACGGTCTGCGGTCTAGCCATGCTGCAATCGTCGTATCCCCAACTCGAACATCGCCCGACTAAACCACTGCTCCAGCAGTCCAGAAGGCGCCGAGGCGGTGCGCACCGCGGCGGTATGGGGCGGCGGCGGCGGATAGATAAGCGTGCGGTTGATCCACTGCTTCACCCGCTTGGCGTCGCCCCCCGAAAGCCGTCGCTTCCGCGCCCAGCCAAGGCCTACGAACGCCCCCCAGGGTCCTAGATCAAGACAGGTCAAGTAGAAGGGCTGCCGATAGGTAAGCAGGGGTCTGCCGCGCAGAGCGCGAGCGGCGTTCTCTCCAGCCACTCGGCCCATCTGGATAGCATGTTGACACGACTGCGGCGCCACATGCGTTCGGTCCGCTTTCGCGTGGGCGACGTCTCCCGCCAGAAAGATCTCTGGGTCAGGTGTTCGAAGCTGACGGTCCACGATCAAACGGCCGAGTTCGTCGCGGGACCCTCGGAGACTCTCGACGAACCGCGAGGCCCGGAACCCGGTGCAGAACACGACGGCGTCAGCTTCGATCGTGCTTCCGTCGCTGAAGCGGGCGAAAGCAGGGCTGACCTGAACGACTTCACTCTTGAGCCGGACCTCCACGCCGGCTGCGTCCAGAGCCGCTTCCGCGGCCGCCCGGCCTTCAGCCCCGATCTCCGGTCCAAGGAGGCCAGACCGCTCCACGAGAATGACCCGGGCCCGGCTCGCAGCCTCCGGCCCGCCGTGGCCAGCGATGCGGCTGCGCAGTTCCGTCGCCAGCTCCAGCCCCGTGAAGCCGGACCCAATGATGACAATCGTTGGTGCGCCGCCAAGGCTCGCGGCTCGGAGCCGCTCGTCGAAGCGGCGGGCCGCCGCCCGGTCGGCGATGTGGAAGGCGTGCTCGACGCCCAGGACAGGCGGCAGCCACGCCTGGCTGCCGGTCGCCAACACGAGGCTGCGATAACCGATCCGCCGGCCGTCCTCCAACCGAACTCGCTTGTCCGGCTCCAATGCTGAGCAGCTCCCTTCGAGGAAGACGACATCGGCGGCCACGAGCGGGCCGGCGATATCGGCGACCAGGTGCTCGGGGTCCGCCTCGTAGAGCCTGGGCCGGATCGTCATGAAGGGCTCCGGCGCGACCAGGGCGACGGTGAGACGTCCGGCGCTGCGTCGCGCAGCGGCGAGGGCAGCGTTCAGGCCGGCGAATCCGCCTCCGACTACGAGGACGTCGAAGGACAGGAGTTCAGGAACTGAAGGATCGCTCATGCCGAGCCTCCCCTTAAGCGGCGAGGATGGGCGTCGCGGAGGCGGCGCGGCGACGGGCGGCAGCGGTTGCCGCGTCCGGGCGGCGCTCGAGCACGTAAGGCTCACCCGTCCGCCAGCGGCGAACGATCTCTGCGAAGCGGCGCCCATAGCGTTCGCCGGTGACCAAATCGCTGGGAGGGGTGCCCTGGGGCGCAGGTACGTCGGCCAGCGCCTGGCTCATGGGGCCGAGGAAGGCGCCGAGCCGGTTCACATCCTGCTCGCCCCCGCCGCTCCAATTGGAGCCGGGGTGATCGCCCATGGGCACCCAGATCATGCCCATTTGGGCCGCGAACACGAGCAGCTGAATCAACGTGTTGGTCTTGTCGCCGTTCAGCGAGGCGGAGGTGGTGAACCCGCCGGCGAACTTGTCCTTCCAGCCCTGCAGCCACCAGGGATCGAAAGCGGCCTCCATGAAGGCTTTGAAGGGCGCGCTCGGCATGCCCATGAGCGTAGGCGTCCCGAAAAGGACACCGTCGGCCGCCTGCAGCTGCGCCATGGCCTGGTCGTCCCGCCAGCGAAATCGCCCGTCGAACTGCTCGCCCGAGACGCGGAGCAGATCGGCGTCAACTCCGGATACGGAAGCGACGCCCCGATGGACGGCTTCGGCAAGCAAGCCGGTGCGGCCTCGGCCGGAATGGTAGATGGTGACGATGCGGGTCATGGGTTGTCTCCCTTGGCCCGCTCCAATTATCGCAAGCTCGGCGCCGCCTCAGCGTTGACGTCCGCCACGCCGTCTTCGACTTTTCGAACATGGATTGGGAGGACGTCCGATACTTCCTGGCCGTGGCCGAAGCGGGCACGGCCACCGGCGCAGCGAAAGTTCTGCGGTCGAGTCCCTCGACGGTCATCAAGCGTGTCGGCGATCTTGAGCGAGCGCTCGGACATGCGCTGTTCGACCGGTCGCGGGATGGATATGCTCTGACCGAGTTTGGTCGGGCGGTGGCCTATCGGGCCACCCCGTTCCGCAACGCGGCCGACGACATCGGGAGACTGGTCGCGGGATCGCCGAGCCAGGTGTCGGGCGTGGTTCGGATCGCGACCACTGAGGTGTTCGCTACGGAATGGCTGCCGCGCCTGCTCCCGGCGCTTCGCCAGGCCCACCCCGGGATCAGCGTGGAGCTCGCCCCCACCTCCCAGCTGGTCAGTCTCGCCCGGCGGGAAGCCGATCTGGCGCTGCGACTCGTGCGGCCCACCAAAGGCGAGCTAGTAGCAAGGAAGGTCGCAGACGTCGGGTACGTCGGGTACGAGTCCAACACTCAGGCCGTCCTCAGCACTCCCCGGCAATGGATCGCGTTCGAGGAGTCGCCGGCGACGACCGCCATCGGGCGCGCGATCGAGAAACGGCTAGGGGGACGGACTCCTGTTCTGCGCGCGCCTACGTTTGGGATACATCAAGAAGCGGCGCGCGCCGGTTTGGGCGCGGCGCTTCTTCCCTGCTTCGTAGGCGACGCCGACGCACGCCTGATCCGGGTGGCGGACGACCCGGAGCCGCCGCTGGTGCTCGGGCTCTGGCTTGTCGTCCATCGAGACCTGAAGGAGGCGCCCCGGGTGCGCGCGGTGTTCGAGCACCTCGTCCAGGCGGCCGCTGGCGATCGCGGCCGCCTCTTGGGCTCTGCGGAATTCATCAGGCGGCTTGAGCCAAGCTGAGCTGCAGCCTCGACCAGTCGGAGGGCGAAAGCCTCGGTTGCGCCGCGCGCACCATGATAAGCCCGAAAACATCCCCCGGAGCGGCTGCACGAACCCCTTTGAGGAAGGCGAGGCGCTCCTGGGGCGTCATGGCCGGGAGCATGTGTTGCAGGAAGCCGATGAGCTGGTCGGGCGAGAGCGAGCCGATGATCCGCCCTTCCACATCTCCGAGCTCCGCGTCCGTCAAGCGCGCCTGCAGCGCAGGCAGCGTGACCGTTTCCTCCTGGTGCATATGCTCCAGGTCTTCAGCCACGAAGCGACCAAACTCGAGATAAAGCCGGTGCGCGGCTCGGCCGCGCTCACGTTCGCCAGCGGTCTCGACGGCGTGCGCCAGTGACTCGAGGTGGTGGAAGGCTCGCCGGTGCTCGGCATGCGCCGCGTCCAACGGCTGCGCCAAGTCGCCGTCCAGCCGCCGGATGACAGGATGCAGGTAGGTATCCTCGTCGTGCAGATGCAGCGCGTTCATGGCGAGCTGGCGCCGCAAGTGGGCCAACGACTCGGCCGTCGCACGGGGATCGCCGTAGTCGGTGTGCCCAAGGCGGACCAGAAGTTCGGAAAGACCGAGCCGCAGTCCCTTGTGAACAGGACCGTAGACGTCGTGGGTGGCGGTTTGTGACATCGTGTTCTCCTCTGCTGAGGGGCGCCCCATACCCGGGGCGGGCACTCGGCTCAGCATTGAGGAGTCGGAGACGGACTACGAGATTTGGAAGATGGCGAACCGTGCTGGGCGACTTCACGCCAGGTCGACATCGGCTGAGCCGAATCGAACTCGCGGGTCTGGGCTCCTCACAAAGAGACATTGAGCCAGCTCCTCCGGCCGCTGTTCAGCACCGACGCTGCCGAAGGGCGAGGTCCGCATCCAGAGCTGAACTCAGTTCTGCTCTTGGCGCTTAGCGGAAATCGGGGCCACGCAGGGCCCCTTGCTGGCGCTGATCGACGTCGGCTCCGGGAGGGCGCTCTGTGGGTAAGCCGCCTTAGGCGCGAAATGAGCCTTGGGTCGGCCGCAGCGGCACGACAGACCCGACTCTAAGCGGTGGTCCGGAATGCCTGCTTTCGGAAGCCGCACTCGAAGCCTCCCAAGAGCGGACCGCGCCAGGGTCCGGGATGGGTGGGGAACGGATGTCAGCGTTGGACGGCCGACACTCGGGTCAGTCAGCTCGAGCTCCGCCCGGAGTCAACTAGGTAGGTCCACGTTCTTGCGGCGCAGCGACTGCCCTGGCCCTCCGCCAAGCTAGGCTGGCAGGTGTGTTGAGTCGCACCGGCTTGGACTCTCATGCCGGGTATGAGACGCTGCCGACCAAACTACTCGGACTAAGGGGGACACCTATGGCAACGGTTTTCCTACAATCGCCGGTCGACATGACTCAGGCGGACATGGCCGACCTGATCGCTTTCGCGCTGGCAGGTGACGTAGAGCGATCGACTTCCACCACGCTTGATATCTACAGCAACAACGGTGGCGCGGAGTTCAGCGGGGTGAACTTCAGCGGTCATGATGCAAACGGCATCCCCACGGCGGGTACCGTCACCGGGATGGCGCTCGTGCAGATCAGCGGGAACGCGGGCTGGCAGCTCTGGCGCATCGGGCAAATAGCCTTGCCGGCGGCGACAGTTCGCAACTTTATCCTCACGAACGACGCAGTCGGGCTTACGAACGCGGTCTTTGGCGGCGACGATGGGTTCGACGGCAGTGATGGGGCGGACGTCCTCCGAGGCTACTCGGGCAAGGACTTTATGGACGGGAACGCCGGAAACGACACGCTCCACGGCGACGAAGGTAACGACACGTTGTCGGGTGAGTGGGGCGACGACCGGCTGCTCGGCGGGACTGGTGACGACGTCCTCTACGCCGGGGAAGGCGCCGACACGCTGGATGGCGGGGCCGGTTACGATGTCGGCTCCATTCACGACACCATCGGCCAGCTGGTGAACGTGACAGGCGGGCGGGCCGACTTGGCGATCGCTGGCCCTCAAGACACCGGACACGGGCTGAAGACGTTCATCAACATAGAGGGACTGGATGGCACTGCCTACAACGACACGCTCGCGGGCGACGGCATCAACAACCTCCTGATTGGCGACGGGGGCGACGACCTGTTGCTGGGTCGCGGCGGCGACGACGTACTCGCAGGCGAGGCAGGGAACGATTTTATCGACGGCGGAGTCGGTCGCGACCGGCTCTACGGGGATGCTGGGGCCGACCACATGATCGGGGGCTCTGACGGCGATGAGCTGCGCGGATTAGACGGTGCCGACTTAGTGGGCGGTCAAGACGGCGATGACTTCATCGACGGCGGTGCAGGACGTGACCGTCTCTACGGGGATGCTGGGGCCGACCACATGATCGGGGGCACGGACATCGACGAGCTGCGCGGTCTGGACGGCGACGACCTGATCGGCGGCCAAGACGGCGATGACTTCATTGACGGCGGAGTCGGTCGCGACCGGCTCTACGGGGATGCTGGGGCCGACCACATGATCGGGGGCTCTGACGGCGATGAGCTGCGCGGATTAGACGGTGCCGACTTAGTGGGCGGTCAAGACGGCGATGACTTCATCGACGGCGGTGCAGGACGTGACCGGCTCTACGGCGATGCTGGGGCCGACCACATGATCGGGGGCACGGACATCGACGAGCTGCGCGGTCTGGACGGCGACGACCTGATCGGCGGTCAAGACGGCGATGACTTCATCGACGGCGGTGCGGGACGTGACCGGCTGTTCGGGGATGGTGGCGCGGACTGGATAGTTGGGGGCGCTGACACCGACGAGCTTCGTGGGCTCGATGGGGACGACCTTATCGGCGGGCAGGAGGGCGACGACTTCATTGACGGCGGGCTTGGACGGGACACCCTGTTCGGCGACGCCGGGGCCGACCACGTTATCGGCGGAACGGACGGAGACGCACTGCACGGCCAGGACGGGGACGATCTCATGGGCGGTCAGAGCGGCGACGACTGGCTGGACGGCGGGATCGGCGCAGACCGCCTGTTCGGCGACGCCGGCAACGATCGGCTCTTCGCCGGCCTTGGTGACGACCGTATCGATGGCGGAGAAGGATCGGACGTTGCCGCCTTCACCGGCGCGCGAGCCGGTTACGTGATCACCGCTGGAAACGGCTTCATCACCGTGTCTGGCCAGGACGGGACCGACACCCTGTTCGGGATTGAACTTCTGGAGTTCTCGGACGGCACGTTCGCTGTCTAGTGGCTCAAGCATGGGTCGCTGACCCACCAACGCAGACCAAGTATCACTAGGGGATGGGGGAGGGCGATCAGGTCAACTATGGGTCGCGAGCTGCCTACGGGCGCAGGCGCTATGTCCGGGATGGGTCAGGAGCGGATGTTCGGCTGGCTCCCGGAACCAGACACGCTTCGATGTGCATGCGACAGGTTCGTTTGAGCCGCCTCTGATTCAGCAGCGCTCGCCATCCAGTCTGCGGCCGCCTTGAGCGCCCCGCCCTAGTTGGCGTTCAGCCCGTGCGCGCGTGTGTGCAGTCGGCGCTTCCAGCTCGTCTCTCGCTCTACGACCGCGGCCAGCTCCAGATCGGGTGAGGTGCGCTCCAGAATGCTGAAGTGGAGGTTTTCGGGTCGACTCGCGCGAAGGCCCACGTTGCCGCCGTGTCCTGAAGTGGCGTAGTCGCGCCAGCGGCCGAGAAGGTTCTCAGAACCAGCCGCCGAGCCGACGTATCGCTGATCGCGAGCCGCGTCGAAGACCAGGTAGACGCCGCGCCACTGGGCCAGATCGCCCGCCCAGCTCGAGGGGAGCGAGGCCAGTTCAGGCCAGGTCAGAACCAGCTCATCCCAAGCCGGCATGGCTCCGACAAACCGGCTCTCCTCGACCAGGTAGCGGATGCGGAAGGCGTTCCGGCCAGCCCACCTGAACCAGTTCTGGTTGGGCGGCGGCCAGTTGATGACCAAGCGCCCAAACCAATCGGAGTCGGTGCTGACCGGCTCAAGCTCGAACGCAACCCGCTCCTCACCCTCCTTGGCGGTCCAAGGCGTCATGCCCCGCGCGATCAGCTCGGCGTTGCCCGGGAGGGTGTCATAGCCGACTTGATCGATGGGGCGATGCCCGGCGATCGCCGAGAGCCCGGCGAAGGTCGCCAGACCTGGAGCGTCTCCCACGAACGCGGCGACGTAGCGGGCGCGAAGCATGGCTTTCTCGCACGTCGGCCATTGAACCTGCTGCCAAGCGAGGAAGAGGTCCGGCCTCTCCGCGGCGATCCAAGGAAAGATCCGCCGGAGCTTCGTCTCCTTAGGCGTGTGGCGGATCAGCAAGACTTCGAGTGGATCGAGACCCAGGTCCTTCAGCAGAGCGCTGAAGTCGAGCATGCGTCAGCAGTCCAGGGTCCACATACTAAAGTGGATAAACTCGCTGCGGCGCAGCCGTCAAGCCAAGCGGCATGGACATGCGGCGGTTGGTGGGCCGAAACGTGCGGCGGCTACGGCAAGCCGCCGGGCTGACCCAAGAACAACTCGCCGAGCGCTCCGGCTTCAGCCAGCAGTACCTCTCCGACTTGGAGCGCGGTCGGCGCAATCCCACGGTGGTCAGCCTGTACGAGCTGGGCCAGGCATTGGGCGCAACACCGATCGATCTGATCACGCCCGATGAGGAAGCATCGGCCGGCAAGGCGGCGAATCCCGACTGACGCTCTGTTCCGACTGGACCTTCCGCTGAACCCGAGCATGTGTGGCGGGCGCGCCTGGTGTGGCAGGCGCATGGCCGGAGAGGGTGGGCCCTGCCGGCCCTGAGGTCGTGGGAGCCGCAAGGGCGGCTCCGCGGAGACCGTCATGCCTCGGAAAACGAAGATCCAAGACGCTCATCAGCCGAGTGAGCCGCGATCGGCGGCGGAAACTTCAAGTCCTAATACGCCCTCATCCAAGCCGCTCAACAAGCTCGACACTCTCGCCAACCGTCTTCGCCAGGATGGCGGAGCGACGCTGGCGGAGCTGACCGCGGCGACCGGTTGGCAGGCCCACTCCGTCCGGGGCGCCATGGCTGGCGCGCTGAAGCAGCGGGGCCTGCAGATCACCTCCACAAAGACTGAGGGTGTGCGCCGCTACGCCGTGCTCGAGGCGCCGGCGCAATGACCGACCCGGACCTGACGCGGCAGGCGGGCTCCGTCCTAGCAGCCGTGATCGCGGCCGTACTTGAGGATGCGGCGCCGCTGGCAGCGCGCCTCCCCGCTCAGGGTGAGGCCGGAGTGCAGACGCTACTTCGCGTCGGCGAAGACCTGTTCTTGCTGACCCGCGCCGTCGCGGTCCTGCATCGTTTGGCGAGAGAGCCAGCATGAGCGGGACGCCGACCAGGCGGTCAGGCCTTGCGACCACCCCCGAGCAGGACCGGGTCGAGCGGGAGGTCGAGCAGCTCGCCTTCCTCGACTTGCAGAGCCTACGCGCCGCTTGGCCCGCTCGGTTCGGGCCGACGCCGAAGCTCCGGTCGCCGGGCCTGCTTCGCCGAATGCTGGCATGGCGGCTCCAGGCGGAGGTCATGGGCGGCCTAGACGCTGAGACCCGCCGCTTGCTGGCGCGCAAGGCCCCGCTTAATCGCGGTCCCCTGCTGGCGCCGGGCACGCGGGTGGTGCGGGAGTGGAAAGGCGAGCGGCATGAGGCCGAGATCCTCGCTGAGGGCGTTCGCTACAACGGCGAGACCTACGCCAGTCTCTCGGAGGTCGCTCGAACGATCACGGGGGTGCGCTGGAGCGGCCCGCGCTTCTTCGGCCTTCGCGCTTGAACGCCCGCACGCCGATAGGGGCGGAGACGCGCCGGTGCGCCGTCTACACCCGCAAGAGCTCCGAGGAGGGGCTCGATCAAGCTTTCAACAGCCTCCACGCCCAGCGCGACGCTTGCGAGGCCTACATCCGCTCTCAAGCGGGGGAAGGCTGGAAGCTGCTTGCGGGCGCATACGACGATGGCGGCATCTCGGGTGGGACGATGGACCGCCCGGGCCTGAAGCAGCTGCTGGCCGACGTCGAAGCCGGCCGCATCGATGTCGTGGTGGTCTACAAGGTCGACCGGCTCACCCGAAGCCTCACGGACTTCGCCAAGATCGTGGACGCCTTCGACAAGGCGGGCGTGTCGTTCGTGTCGGTCACTCAGGCCTTCAACACCACAACCAGCATGGGTCGCCTGACCCTGAACGTGCTGCTCTCCTTCGCTCAGTTCGAGCGAGAGGTCACCGGCGAGCGCATCCGAGACAAGATCCGGCTCTCCAAAGAGCGAGGCATGTGGATGGGCGGCGTCGTGCCGCTTGGGTATGACGCGCGGGACCACAAGCTCGTCGTCAACGAGGCTGAAGCGGAGACGGTCAGGCGGATCTACCGCCGCTACCTTGAGCTCGGCTCGGTGCACGCGCTCTGCGCCGAGCTCAACCAACTCGGTATCCGCTCCAAGGCCTGGATCAGCTCGAAGGGGCGAACCCTGGGCGGCGTCGACTTCAGCCGCGGCGCGCTCTTCCACATGCTGCGCAACCGGCACTACCTCGGGGAGATCGTGCACCGCGATCAGAGCCATCCGGGGCTTCATCCCGCCATTCTCGATCTGGCTCTGTTCGAAGCGGTGCAGCAACGTCTCGCCTCTCAACGGCGCAAACCTCGGCGGAGCTCGGCGAAGGCGGCTCATGCGCTCCTGAGGGGGCGCATCTTCGACGGCGAGGGGCGGCGATTCAGTCCGACGTTCTCGACCGGCCGATCCGGACGCATCCACCGGTACTATGTGGCCGGTGACCTTCAGCGGGGGAGGGAACTGGCCGGTGATGCTGTCCGGCGTGTCGGGGCCGACGCCCTGGAGACTCTGGTCTTATCCGAGTTGAGGCGCCTATCCGGGCGCTCGCAGGCCAAGCCGGCCTGCCTCGTGCGCCTGCTTAGCCGGCTCGAGCTGCGGCCGGACGAGACTCACCTGGTCCTAAGACAGGCGGAGCTGTTCGAGAACGATCATCCAGAGCTCGCGCTCGGGGACGTCGAGGCGCGGCTTCGGCCTGGCGAGCGCCTGGTGATCGAACCCGGCGAGCCCCCTCACATTCGCGTCGCTCTGCCTCGGCGCATGCAGCTTCGTGGAGGGCGAACTTGGGCCCTGTTCAGCGTAAGCCAGACAGCAAAGCCCCGCGTTGACCAGGCTCTCGTCGCAGCCCTGCAACGAGCACACCAGCTCGCCGCCGAATGGACCGACAACTCGCCCCCGAACGCTTATGACCGCAAGCTAGTCGAGCTGGCGTTCCTCGCTCCGGCCGTTCAGCGCGACATCGCGCTAGGACTTCAGCAACCGGATCTGACGCTAGCCCATCTTTTGCGAGAAACATTGCCTCTCGCGTGGTCGGCGCAGAAGCGCTCTGTCACGCGGCCCGAGTCTTGATCAGGCGAGCGGGCCCGCTCTTGCCGCTCTTGCCGCTCTTGACTCTAAGCGGACGCTCGCGACGTCTGCTGCCGGGAGCTAGCCCAATAGGTCTTCAGCGGACCTCGCGGAGTCCGCTGCGGGCGGAAAGCGGACGTGCTCCCCCAGCGCCGTTTCACGTCCGCGTCGGTAAGCCCTGCCGAACTCCCACCCGGCCGAGCGCGGTCCGGCGGCAGTTTAGGGTGCTGCCTTCTCAAACGCGGCCGTGATTTCCAGGTCGACGATATCGGAAACCGCGGGCGCCGCGTAACCCAGGCCGAAGTCGCTCCGCTTCAGCTGGGTCTTCGCCGAGAAGCCCACCGTCTGCGCCTTGTTCATCGGATTGGCTCCAGCGCCGAACAGCCGTGCGTTCAACACCACCGGGTGCGTCACGCCACGCAGCGTCAGGTCGCCCGTGATGGTCGCCTGCTGACCCTTCACGGCCACCGTTTTCGAAACGAAGCGAGCCGAGGGGAACTTGGCGACGTCAAACAGGTCGGGCGTCTGCAGGTGCTTGGCGAACCCCGGTGAGGTCACCGTCAGGCCAGATAGCGGGATGTCGACGGCCAGCTTCGCGGCCGACGGGCGCGCCGGATCGAGCTGGAGCGTGCCACTCATTCCGCCGACCATTCCGTAGAGGCGGGAGAACCCGAAGTGGTCAACGCTCCAGACGACCTGGGTGTGGTTGGGGTCGAGCTTGTAGGAGCCGGCTTGGACAGCCGCGGCGGGCGGGGTTGGGCGAGCCGCTTGCGACTGCGCAGCCAGTGGGGCGGCCAGGACGCCGAGGCCCAGGGCTGCCGTGAGGGCGATCTTCTTCAACGTTGGACTCCGAGATTTGGATTTGAGGTTCAGTGGGCTGTCGGCGCGGGGCCGAAGCGGAAGCTGGACGCGGTGATGCCGCCGAAGAGATCACGCTGGTGATAGACGACCGCCCCAAGTTCATCCTCCGCGGCACCGACCACCGCCATGAGAGGGATCAAGTGATCCTCCTCCGGGTGGGCGGCGCGGGCCAGCGGCGCTTGTTCCCAGTTGATCAGGCGCGTCGTGCGATCCTCGGGGGCGGCAGAGATCAGCGTTTCATGGAGCCAGGCGTCGAACGCACGAGACGGCTCGATCCCTTCACTACCCCGCGCCTCCCGCAGGTTGTGGTAGCTGAGCCCGCTGCCGATGATCAGCACACCTTCTTCGCGCAAGGGGGCCAGCAACCGACCGAGTCTCAGGTGGAGCCGCGGGTCGTAGCTGCGATCTATTGATAGCTGGACGAGGGGAATGTCCTCGCCCGGGTAGAGCGGTTTCATGACGCTGAAGGTGCCGTGGTCGTAGCCTCTGTCGGCATCGAGGCGCGCCGGGACGCCGCCGGCGCCGAGCAGTTCCTGGACGCGGCGGGCGAGTTCCGGCGAGCCGGGCGCGCGATAGTGGATGCGGTAGGTGTGCTCGGGGAAGCCTGCGTAGTCGTAGACCATGCCCGGCTGCTCGCCTGAAGACACGGCGAAGCCGTTCTCCTCCCAGTGGCCAGAGATCATCAGCACCGCGCGCGGCGCGTCGCCCAGCTCCCGCCGGATGTCCTTCAGTGACTGCTCGAGCTGGTCGAACATGCGACGGAAGGGGCCGTCGAGGTAAGGCCAGGGGCCGCCCCCATGGCTGATGAAGTATGTCGGGAGACGACTGGTCATGGTGAGATGCCTTCGATTAGAGCCGTTGGTCAGAAGATGGCCCGAGGCTTAGATCGATGAAACCGGGTTAGCATTGAAGATGTCCATCGAAAGAACTGATGGACGTATGGCCCTCCGGCTCCGGCAGCCGAGGTCAACTGCCAGTCACCTCGCGGCAATAGGCGCTTTGCGGGTGCGGCCCCACACCACGAACAACGAGAGGGCCAGCAGGACGAGGTTCATCGGCAACGTCATGGCTGTCTCACCCCGGAGGGCATGCAGGATGATCGCGGACACCTGCACGAGGGAGAGCCCGACGGCCGCCGCCGGCGTGAGCATCGGCCTGATGCGGGTCAGCGCGGGCAGCACCACCCCGATCGCGCCGAGAATCTCCACCACGCCGACGAAGCGGATGAACAGCTCGGGCATGGTCGTGACATACGCCATCCCCGCCGCGACGAGCGTTTCGATTGGCTGGAACAGCTTCATGCCGCCTGCCGCTAGATAGACCAGGGCGAGGAGGACTTGGGCGGCCCAAAGTCCAATGTTCCACCCTTTGCGGCCAGAGGAGGTCGCCATTTGTCTTCTCCGTTTCGTTGTTGGTGCAGCGGAGCTGGGCTCCGCCGCCGACGGTCGGTCGCGCTCAGGCCGCGCGCTCGAGCTGCTCCGCCAAGCCGGCTTCCCGCAGGAGTCCGCTGACGGCTTGAAGCGCGAACTGGAGGGACGCCGGGTCGATCAGGCGACCGTCCACGATCTTCTCGTGCACTGAGCCAATCACCGTCTGGGGTCGGATCACCAGCCGCGACTGCGTGGCCAGCAGGGTCTCGTTGAGCTGCGCCTGGGCACGCACGCCGCCCGTGAACGCGGGCGAGGCGGTCATCGTCAGCACTGGCTTTCCAATCAGCGCAGACGTGCCATAGGGCCGCGAGGCCCAGTCGAGCGTGTTCTTCAGAACCCCCGGAATGCCGTAGTTGAACTCCGGCGACACGATCACGAGGCCGTCGCTCTCAGCGATCGCGGCGCGCAGGCGGCGAACACCCTGCGGCGGCGTCTGCGTATCGAGGTCCTGATTGTAGAGCGGCACCTCGTCTAGCGGATGCAGGACGAGATCGACCCCGGGCGACAGTTCCTCGCGTAAGGTGCGTAAAATCGCGGTGCTGAAGGAGTCCCGGCGCAGGCTGCCGGAGATGCCCAGGAGGTGTGGATTACGCATTGGGTTCACTTTCAGATCGGGCCGGCTCAGGCTGGCTCCAGGTGATGACCAGTTCTTCCCGATGTCCGAAGCGCCTCACGTGATCCGCCACTACGGACTGAGCTCGGGCCAAGGTCTCATGAGAGTCGCTGTGAAGCGTGATGCCTAGGCCGCTGGGATCGGCCAGCAACACGCAAGGAGCCCCGGGCAGCGGGATGTCGGCGCGCTGGTCCGTGTACGTGAGGTCAGCGAACTTGTGAGCCCAGTGCTTGCTCAGCTGGACCAGATACTTCCTCGCATGTTCGGTTGTGACGTGTGATCGACTGATCAGCATGGGTCCCTCCGTCGGATCGGCTACGTGGGTCGACCGATGTTCGGCCGTCGAGGCGGAAGATGGCCGACGGAGTCCTCGGAAAAAACCGGGATAGTATTGAAGCTCTTCATCGCGTAGATCGATGAAGTGGATGCGCTGTCGCTCGATCAGTTCCGCGTGTTCAACACGGTTGTGGAAACCGGGAGCTTCTCGGCCGCAGCCCGCAAGCTGAACCGCGCTCAGTCGGCGATCACCTACACGGTGCAGCGATTGGAGGAGCAGGTTGGGGCCGACCTGTTCGACCGCAGCGGCTATCGCCCCGTGCTGAGCGAAGCGGGACGGGCCCTGCTCCCACGCGTCCGACGCATCCTGGACGAGGTGGCCGGCTTCGCTCTCCAGGCGCACGGCATCGCAGGCGGGCTCGAGCCGGAACTGTCGCTCGTCGTTGAATCAATGTTCCCGATGGGACGTCTCACCGAGGCTCTGAGCGACTTCCAGGCTCAGTTCCCCCCAGTGCAGACGCGGCTGTATGTGGAAACCCTTGGGGCGGCGGTGCAGGCTCTGCTGGACGGCGCCGTGGACCTTGGCGTCGTGACCGTCTTCGCCAGCGACTTCCCTGAGCTGGAGCGCGCGCCGGCAGGCGACTTCGAACTCACGCCCGTAGCGGCTCCCGAACACCCGTTGGCGCGAGCGGAAGGCTTGCTCGAGACGGACGCCCTGCGGGATCACACGCAGCTCGTTCTGACGGACCGCTCAGCGTTGACCGCCGGGAAGGACTTCGGCGTGGCCGCTCTGCGCACCTGGCGCATCGCCGATTTGGGCGCAAAACACGCGATGCTGCTGGCGGGGCTCGGTTGGGGCAGCATGCCCCTGCACATGGTGAGCGCGGACTTGGAAGCCGGGCGCCTGGCACCGCTGAGGGTGAAGGCTTGGGACGGCGCGGACCAGATGCCCCGCCTGTCCACAGTTGTGGCGCACCGTCGAGATCATGCGCTCGGCCCAGCAGGTCGCTGGCTGCGCGCCCGGCTCACCGGAGACGCAAGAGCAGAATAGAGCTGAGAACTAGCGCAACACCACGTCCCAGTTGGCCGCCCAGTCGCGGCCGATACGACGGAACTCGGCCGAAACCAGCTGTCGCTCTTGCGGCGAAAGCCGACGGAGGAGACCGTCGCGGTCATTCTCTGGCTCGCCTGCGATAGCCAGTTGCGTTGTCAGCACCCGCCGGTTGGGACGGTAGATCTTGCGGTGGATGTGCGGCGTCCGGCCTTGATACGGCACGGGGCGAATAGTGCGGAAGGCGTAACGGCCTTGGTTGTCCGCCCGAACTCGTCCAAAGCCTTGAAAGGCGGGGTCGCCACCGCCTCTCCGGGCGTCGGCGGTATGCAGGTAGCGGCCGTTGGCGTCCACTTGCCAGATCTCGACGACGCTGTTCGCTATCGGGGTCCCGTGCACGTCGAGAATGCGGCCGCCCAGAGCCAGGATCTCTCCTCCGGCATCCCGGACCTGACCCGCCATGCGAACTAGATCGGGATCAGTCTCGCTCGCAGGGCGATCAGGATAGAAGGGTCCCTCTGTCATGGCTGGGGTGGGACGGAGCGGGGTCGCCGCCGCGCATGCGGTGGGGAAAGCCGCCGCCAGGCCGCTCAGGATGGCGTCACGACGGGTCGACATGGAGGGCCTCCTGACGCGCTGACGCCTCGACTACGGTGTGTGAACAGCGCCAGCAAGGGCGAGCGCAGCGGAGGCTCCTATAGGCGCACAGCCGACCCGCAACCGGCACCCGCGCATGTCCGCTTTGGGTCGGGAGCGGACACCAGCGTTCCGCCCGTTGCAGCGGCTTCGACGTCCGAACCCCGGCGAGGATCGAACGACCGCTAGTGGCGCGAAGCGGAACTGACCAATCTTCGCGGCTATGGCGTCTTCGGTCACGTCCGCTCTGCGCCAGAACCAGTCATTGCCCTCCGGCCGGCAAGCGGACGTTCGCTGAGCTCGGCCACGGGCTGGCTTCGGCCGGTCCTTTGTAGCCGCCGAGCCACATCCCTCGGCCATGACGCAGGGTGCGGCGAGGACGCCCATGTTCTGCAGTGTGATTACGGGCGATCCTTCACCTGCCATCGCGCCCCCAGTTGAGGCGGTTGAAGGCAGGGGCTTGGTGGTCATGAGGGAGCGACCGTCAGCCGCCTATCTGCCTGACGACCCTCTGAAACGGAAACGATGAAAGGCTTCGCAGGTGCGTTACTGCTGAGCATCGCTGCGCTGCAGGCGTCTGTTGCTGCGGCAGCTGTCCAACTCCGGCCATGAGCATGACTGACTAAGCTTCGCCCAATTCGAGCACCTTCAAGCGGTGGCGAAAGGCGCGTTCACAGGACAGAACCGGATAGCGCTGACTTGCGAGCAGCGGGGCTGGGTCAGCCGCGGCCAGCTCACCCCGGAGGGCTGGCAAGTGCTGCAAGGCGCCCGCGAGAGCCCGCCGGCCAGGACCGGTCACGCGGCCCCGCCGAAGGCGAGAGCCCTCGCCCCCCCTCTGGAAGGCGAATCAGCCCGAGTAGGTCTGTCTCACGCGCAAGCCGCGATCTCCCCGGCGAAGGTCACCAGCATGCCACATGCCGGAGACGCCTTAGAACCTGCGGGCCTGAGAGGCGGAGGCAGAGCGGTCGAGCAGGGCGCCGGGCGCAGTCGCCGGGGCTGGAGCGGCCTCGGACTGAAGGTTCTCGCAGGCATGGGGCTCGTACACATCGCCACGGGCGTGACGGGGGTTCTGCGGGGCGCTCACAGCGGCCTCGGAGGCGTCGTCGAGCCATTCGCACAGAGCCAAGGCATCGCCGAGAGCGTTGGCGCGCAGGTGCGCTTGGATCCTCAGATACGTTGCCGGGGAGACTCTGGCGGTGTAGGGCCGCCGCTTCTCGGCTTGCGTTTGTTGTGATCACGTATCACTGTGCCTTCGATGAAGGCTTGGGTTTCGCTACTCTGCGCGCTACTCACGGCGCTTCCCACGGCCGTCGCCTCCTCGTCGAGCGTGGAGTCCGAGGCGCTTCGGCTTGTCGACGTCTGGCTCGACGCTCAGCAGTCGTACGGCCGCATTCCCGCCCTGAGCGCCTCGGTGGTCAGAGGCGAGGAGCTGGCGTGGGCGCGAGGGTATGGCAACCTCGCAGGCGCCCATTCGAGGCCGGCCAACGCGCGAACCCTCTACTGCATAGGGTCAGTCTCCAAACTCTTCACCTCCGTCGCCGTGATGCAGCAGGTGGAGCTCGGGCGGATCGCCCTCGATGAACCCGTCGAGACCTATCTACCCTGGGCTAAGTTCAAGGGGTCCAACACTGATGGCGGCAGCGCCACCGTTCGGCAGCTGCTCACGCACTCGGGGGGACTCCCAAGAGAAGCCGATTTTCCGTACTGGACCGGACCAGCGTTCCCGTTTCCAACCGGCGAGCAGCTGAAGGACAAACTGGCCACGCAATCGGTGGTTGGCGAGGCCGGCGAGCGCTTTCACTACAGCAATTTGGGCATGGCGCTCCTGGGGGAGGTAGTCTCGGCCGTCTCGGGCGAACCCTATGCTGCCTACGTCTCGGCCCACATTCTCTCTCCGTTGGGCCTGCGCGAAACGTGGCCCCGCATGCCGCGCCACCTGCTCGGTGCACAGCTGGCGGTCGGCTATGGCGCGCCCCGGCGTGATGGCGGCGCCGCCGAGCGGCTCGCCCCCTTCGACATGAACGGACTTCGGGCGGCTGGGGGTTACGCCTCGACTGCCGAAGATCTCGGCCGCTTCGCCGCATGGCAATTCCGACTGCTTGGTTCGGACCACGCGGAAGTTCTGAAGGCGTCTACGCTGCGCGAAATGCATCGGATTCAGTTCGTCGACCCGATTGGAAAGCCAAGTTGGGGCCTGGGCTTCACGGTGGACCGCCAGGGAGGGCGCACGTACGTGGGCCATGGAGGATCCTGTCCAGGGTACAGGTCCGCCCTGCGCATGCGTCTGGACGACCAAACAGCTGTCGTCGTCCTGAACACAGGGGCGAATGAGCCCGGGCCCCTGGTCAGGGCGGTGTTCGCGGTGCTTGATCGCCGGACGGGCTTCGACTGGAAGGGCGCCGCCCCCGCGCCCGTGCCGCTTGAAGATTACGCGGGCCGGTACTCGGAACAGCCTTGGTGGCCCGAGTCGGTGCTGCTGCCTTGGGCGGGTGGTCTCGCCTACACGGGCCTCCCCACCGACGACCCGGTGGGCGACACCGACTTCTTCAAACCCATCGGACCCGATCTGTTTCGGCGTGTCCGGGAGGACGGCAGCGAGGCCGAGGAGCTTCGATTCCTGCGGAACGCGGCGGGTCGGGTCACCGGCTTTGTCCGCAACAGCAATCCCGTGATGAGGCTGCCCGAAAGCGGCGGGCGCAGCCGCTCGTCGGCCGCGCCCAGAACTCATCGCCTCCATCGCCCGTCGCCGTAATGGGAGACCACCTGCATGCTCGCGTTTGAAGACTACGTCGCCAGCGACGGCCTGGGATGGGCCGAGCGGATCCGCAGGGGCGAGGTTTCCGCCTCCGAGGTGCTGGAGGCGGCGATCGCGCGCGCCGAAGCGGTGAACCCCGCCATCAACGCGATTGCGCACCGGCTTTACGAACAAGCGCGGGAGCAGAGCACTCGCCCCCTCACAGGCCCGATGGCCGGTGTGCCCTGGGCCATGAAGGATCTCTATCAGACGATCGCCGGGGCGCCGGTGACCAACGGCAGCCGGGCCTTCGCCGAGAACGTGGCCGTCGCCGACTCCTATCTCACGAGCAAGTACAAGGCGGCCGGCCTCAACATCTTCTGCACCTCCACCAGTCCGGAGTTCGCGATATCCGCGACGACGGAGTCCAGCCTGTACGGCCAGACCCGGAACCCGTGGGATCTTTCGCGCACGTCGGGGGGCTCCTCGGGGGGCGCGTCAGCCCTGGTCGCCTCCGGCGTTCTCCCGGCCGCCCACGCCACTGACGGCGGGGGCTCGATCCGTGGGCCCGCCGCCTGCTGCGGCCTCTTCGGGCTGAAACCCTCGCGTGGGCGCCTTCCCATCGGACCCGGGCGAACGGAGGGGTGGGGCGGCTGCAGCACGACCCACGCCGTCACGAGATCCGTGCGGGATTCGGCGGTGCTGCTTGACGTCAGTCACGGTCCAGAGCCGGGGTCGCGTTACATCGCCCCGCCGCCGCGCGGCTTGTTCGCCGACGCCGCTGCAAGACCCCCGGGCCGGCTGCGCATCGCCTACCATTGGGAGGCGCGCAGCGGCGTCACCGCCGATCCGGAGTGCATCGCAGCCGTCGAGGACGCCGCCCGACTTTGCGAGGGGCTGGGCCACATCGTCGAACCTGCGGCGCCGAAGGTGGACCATGACGGGCTGGCGCGGGCCTTCGGGGTCGTGGTGGTGACGGCTGCGGCCCTCGCGGCGCGCAACCGGGCGAAGCACCTGGGGCTTGAGCGGCTCGACGACCACTTCGAGCAGGTCACCCGAGAGTACGTCGAGATGGCCGACCGGTTCACCGCCGTGCAGTACGCGGCCGCCAATGACGCCTTCATGGCCGCCGCGATCGTGGTCCACGACTTCCAGCAGACCTACGACGTCATTCTGAGCCCCACCATGGGCAGCCCGCCCGTACCGCTCGGCACCGTGCACCTGCTCCAGCCCGCGGAGTCGTTCGCCGCCGCGACCTCGCCGTACAGCCCGTTCACCGCGCTGCAGAACCAGACCGGCCAGCCGGCCATGAGCGTGCCGCTCTATTGGACCGCGGGCGGCTTGCCCGTCGGGGTGCAGTTCGCCGGGCGAGTCGGGGAGGAGGAGCTGCTGTTTTCGCTCGCGGGCGAGCTGGAGCAGGCGAGACCTTGGTTCAACAGGCGTCCCGATCCCCTCGCGGATCGTCCGTCCACCGAGGCCAAGGCGGCATGACCGCGACGACCGGGTTCGACGCCCCGGGCACCGCGCCCCTCGTTTCGGCGGGCTATCGTCGCTATGCGCTTGTCATTCTGCTTCTGGTCTACACGGTCAACTTCTTGGACCGGCAGGTCGTCACGATCCTCGCCGAACCGATCAAGGATGATCTTGGAATCTCCGACACTCAGCTTGGCCTTCTGACCGGCTTCGCTTTCGGGATCGTCTATGTAGGGTTCGGCCTGCCGGTCGCCCGGCTGGCCGACCGCTTCAATCGGGTCTGGATCATCGCCGGCTCCCTTGTCGTCTGGAGCAGCTTCACGGTCCTCTGCGGGCGGGCGGTCAATTTCCCGATGCTCGTGGCCGCGCGGATGGGCGTGGGGATCGGGGAGTCGGGATGTACGCCGACCAGTCACGCTCTCATCGCGGACTACACACCCAGGGCGCAGCGTGCGTCCGCCCTGGCCTTCTTCTCCATGGGGACGCCGCTCGGATCTCTCATCGGTTTGGCGGCGGGCGGGGTGATCGCCGACGCGTTCGGCTGGCGCACGGCGTTCCTGCTGGCCGGCCTGCCCGGGCTGATCCTGGCGATCGTCGTGGTGTTCACGTTGAAGGAGCCCCGGCGGGCGATGAGCGCCGCCAGCGCCGAAGCCGCGAAACAGGCCCGATTGGGCTTGCGGGCCACCCTTCGATATCTCTCGCGCAAAAGGACCTTCTGGCTCATCGCCTTCGGCGCGTCGATCAAGTCGTTCATCGGCTACGGGCACGCGCCCTTCACCGCCGCCTTCCTGCTGCGGGTCCACGCTGACGAGATATCGGATTTGGCCGCCGGCTTCGGTCTGATGCCGGTCGGCTTCATCGGCATCGCCCTAGGGCTGCTCAACGGCGTCTTTGGGACGATCTCAAGCTACCTTGGCGGCGCGCTCGCCGACCGCCTGGGCGCCCGAGACCTTCGCGCCTACGGGTCGGTGCCGGCCGTGGCCTCGCTCGTCTCCATCCCTTTCTTCACCGCGGCCATGCTGTCCGACAGCGTCGTCCTGACGCTTGTGCTCCTCGTTCCAAGCTACCTTCTCGGCTCGCTCTGGTTCGGGCCGGTCTATTCGTCGGCGCAGGGGCTGGTGCCGCCGCAGATGAGAGCGACCTCCGCTTCGCTCGTGCTCTTCATCATCAACATGATGGGGCTGGGCCTGGGGGCGCTGGTGGTCGGCGCGATGTCGGACGGCTTCAACTTCGGCCTGGGATTGGGGGAGGCCGAGGGCGTCCGCTGGGCCCTGATCGCTTCCGCCTACTTCGGCCTGATCTCGGCCGTGCTGTTCTGGCTCGCTCGCGGGCGCATTCGAGAGGAGATGGTCAGTTGAGCTGGAGACTCGCGGCCGCGACCGCAGCCGCTTCGACGCTGCTCACGATGACGGGTCCCGCGCTCTCCCAGGCGCAGCCCTCCGCGCCGACGCAGTGGACGCCCGACAGGGCGATGGATGGCGGCAACGACCGCGGCAACCCCTTCCCAGTCCGTGTGGCGTCCCGGGGCGCGAAGACCCGCGGCCTGCCCATGGCCGCACGCCAGATCGCGCCTCGTTACGAATGGGACGGCAAGACCTGGACGGTTGAGGACTACATGGCCGGCTACAACGTGTCGGGGGTGCTCGTGCTTAAGGACGGCGAGGTGATCCTGGAGCGCTACGCCCAGGGCCGCCAACCGACAGACCGCTGGGTGTCGCAGTCGGTCGCCAAGTCCGTGACCTCGCTGCTGGCTGGTGCGGCCATTCAGGACGGCCGGCTCCGCTTGACCGACCGCGTCGATCAGCACGTCCCGGAGTTGAAGGGCTCAGCCTACGGTCCTGTCACGATGCGCCAGCTTCTCACCATGAGCTCGGGCGTGAAGTGGGACGAGGCCTATTCCGGCAAGGACTCGGACCTGAGACGATACTACGTCGCCGCGACAACCGGCGACGCGCTCGTCGACCACATGGCCAAGCTGCCTCGAGCGCATCCGGCCGGCTCCCGTTTCCACTACAACACCGGCGAGACGCATCTGGCGGGGATCGTGATCTCGCGCGCCGTGGGCCGTCCGCTGACGACCTATCTGTCCGAGAAGATCTGGAAGCCCTACGGCATGGAGCGGGACGGCGCCTGGCGCGTGGACCCGAAGGGGCGCGAGTTCGCCGGCTGCTGTCTGCTCGCCACGCTGGGGGATTTCGCCAGGTTGGGTCAGTTCGTCCTCGACGATGGCGTCGTGGACGGGAAGCGGATCTTGCCTCCGGGGTGGATCGCAGAGTCGACGAAGGTGCAGATCACCCACGACCGGCCGCTTCCCTCGGGCTACGGCTACTTTTGGTGGATCGGCGCCGAAGCCTTCGAAGCCTCCGGCATCTACGGGCAGTCGATCCTGATCTATCCGAAGGATCGGTTGGTGATCGTCGTGAACTCGCAGTGGCCCGAGCCCGACGCCAAGGCGCTGTTCGGCGCGCTCAGCGCGTTTCAGGGCGCCGTCCGGAAGGCGGCCGTCGCGTCAACTCGCCAGTAAGGGAAGGCGTCACGGGCGCGGGGCCGAGCAGGCGCAAGCAAGGCGCCCCCGGGCCTGAGGCGCAATGCGGACGCATGGTCCCGCTCAAAGCACCTGCGCCTGGGCTTGCAGGCGCCACTCGTCGAGCACGCGGCCGTCTTCCACGAGCCAGGCGCGTCCGACGAGGTTCGCAACCGGACATGCGTGGTTGGGAAGAATCTCCAGCCGTGTTCCCGTCGGGACCGGCTGGCCGTCGTGAGCGATCCACCCGTGCTCCTCAGAGAGCCGCGCGACGTCCCATCCGTCGCCCGTCCGGCCGGAGTGATAGGCGCGTCCGTAGCCGCCGCCGCCCGTCCCGTGCGCGCCCGTGTCGGAGCTGAGCACCTTGGAGCCGGCGTCGACGATCAGGTACCGATCGTTCCGGCTCAAAACGGTGACGCTCACCGTCAACGCCGCCTCCTCGGCCCGGGCTAGCCCGAGCCGGGCGGCCGTGCCGTCCAAGAAGACATAATTGCCGGGCCGGATCTCGGTGACGCCCTCGAAGTTGCGGGCGGCCAGCACGGTCGGGGTGCTGCCGACCGAGATCGCCGGCGCCTCGACTCCTTCGGCCTTGAGACGGTCCCGCAAAGTCAGCATCGTGAGGCGCTCGACCTCTGCGATGGCCGCGATGTCCGCAGACCCGGCAGCAGCGTAAGCATGGCCGGCATGCGAGAGCAGGCCGGCGAAGGTGAGGTGCGAGCTTGCCGCGACGGCCCGGGCCACAGCGACAGCGGCCTTAGATTTGGGATCGACGCCGACACGTCCAAGCCCCACGTCCACCTTCAGGAACACGGGCGTGCGCCGGCCGGCGCGGCGCGAGGCGTCCTCGGCCGCCTCGACCAGCGGCAGGCTGTCGACGATGAGGTTGAGCTCCGCCCCATGGGCCGCGGCCGCTCTCAGCAGCCGGTCGAGCTTGCGCGGATCAAGCACGGGGTAGGCGAGGGTGACGCTTGGCGCCCCGCCCTGCAGAAAGACGATAGCTTCGTCCACCTTGGACGCGGTCATCCCACAAGCGCCGCCGGCCAGCTGCAGGCGAGCGAGCTCGAGCGACTTGTGAGTCTTCACGTGCGGACGCAGAGCGACGCCCGCCTGTTGGGCGATCGTCTGCACGCGGCCCAGGTTGGCCAAGAGCTTGCGTCGGTCGATCAGCAAGCAAGGCGTCTCTAGCTCTTCCACCAACGTCGGGAGCTCAGCAGGATTCATCGAAGCGCAGCGTCTGGATGGAATGGGGCGCCCCGGGCCTAAGCGAGAGCTCGCCTGAGACCTGGCCGGTTTCGCCATACAGAGTGAAGCGCCCGGCCAGCCTGTGGCGCGGCTCCAGCACGGCCCGAGGGGACAGGCCGACAATGGCCTGTACGTCTGCGAGCTGCGCCGCGAACACCTCGGCCGGCGTGTCGAGCAGCAAATTGTCGGCCAGCGACGCCTTTGCGAGGTGAAGACCGCCGGCGCGGATGCCATCGACCACGGCGGCCATGGCGGCCTGGAGCTCGGGGCTGGCGGGGAGCAACCGGGGCCGCCACAGGCCCGCCGCCTGCAGGGTCGCCGCCGCGGTCCAGTTGGCCTCGTGCACCGGCGCGTAGGTCAGGTTGGCGAAGCCGAACAGCCCCACGCCGACATCGGGCGAAAACAGGACGTCGGAGCCATAGCCCGGCAGGCCGCCGCGATGCTGAAGGTAGCTGCCCAGCACCTCGTCGGCGGACGCGGCGAGGCCCAAGCCGTAGGTGGTCGAAGCGAAGATCGCCCGCCCGTCCTTCGTGCCCCGGATGGTCGGCGGCCAGGGCGGTCCGCCTCGCAAGCCCAACTCCCGACGGGACGCCCGGCGCAGCGGCGCGGGGTCGGGATCGTCACGGGCCGGCCAGGCGTCGAGGAGGAAGCTTAGGAACCGGCCATAGTCCCGCGCCGTCGTGAGGAGTCCTCCCATGACGCCCAACTCGCCATCCGGCTCCATGCGTTCCGCGCGCCAGCCTTCCCCCTCCAGGCGGTAGCCGAGAGCGAGCCGACTCGGCGGGACCGCAGCGGGATCGAACCCCGTCTGGGTCATCCCGAGCGGCTCCAAGAGAGCGGAACGGATGTAGGCCTGAAAGGGCCGCCCCGCGGCGCTGCGGATCACGCGGCCCAGGATCGCGTAGCCCGTGTTGGAGTACTCGAAGCTGAGGCCTGGCGGGCGGGCCCACAAACCGGCGTCGCCGATCAGTCGGGAGAACGCCTCGGGCGTAAGCCCCAGGTTTCGATCGGCCCAGGCGTCGTCCGTAACCAGACCCGCCGTGTGGTTCAGCAGATCGCGCACGGTCACCCCAGCGCTGTCGGCGGACGGCGGATCCGACAACTCAGGGACGTGATCCCGGACCGGCTGGTCGAGTGCGAGCGCGCCCTCGTCCCGCAACTTGAGGATCGCCAAAGCCGCGACGTGTTTGGTCATAGAGGCGATACGGAACACGGTGTCGGGCGACGCGGGCTCGCCACGATCGAGGCGGGCCCATCCCCAGCCTCGCGCCAAAGCGCCCGCTGAGGCGCTCGCGACACCGAACACCAATCCAGGAAGACGCGTGGTTTCGGCGAACGCGCGATAAACGGGTTCCACACAGGCGAGCACCGCTTCGAGGTCTGGTTCAGCCCCGGGTTCCGCTCCGCTGTTCGGCATTGTTTCGCGATCTGGTTTGCAGCCCGGCCTTGGTTGTGATCACATATTTCAATGAGCAAGTCGAGGCGGACGGCTTTGGAGGCGGGTGAGCCGGTGCTGGCTGTCAGCGGGCTCACGATCGCCTATCAGACGCCTGCTGGTCCTCGCGAGGTCGTCAAGAACCTCGACCTGCAGGTGCGGGCCGGCGAGTGCGTCGCCGTCGTCGGCGAGAGCGGCTCGGGAAAGAGCCAAACGGCCCTGGCCGTCATGGGACTGCTCGCGCCGAATGCGGTCGTCTCGGGCTCCGTGTCGCTTCGGGGCGAGTCGCTGCCGGGGCTTGATGAGCCGGCGCTGAACCGTATTCGGGGCGCGCGGATCGGCATGGTGTTCCAGGATCCGTTGACGGCCTTGACGCCACACCTGCGAGTCGGCGCGCAGATCGCCGAAGTGCTCCGCCGCCATCACAGACTCGGCCGAAACGAGGCCTGGCGGGAGGCGATCGATTGGCTCGATCGCGTGCGCATTCCCGACCCGGCGGCTCGGGCCCGGCAATACCCGCATCAGCTGTCGGGAGGCATGCGGCAGAGAGTCATGATCGCCCAGGCGCTCGCCGGCCGACCGGAAGTGCTGATCGCCGACGAGCCCACGACCGCGCTGGACGTGACCGTGCAAGCGGAGGTCCTGGACCTGCTTGACGAGCTGAAGGCGGAGACCGGGGCAGGTTTGCTGCTGATCACCCACGACATGGGTGTCGTGGCCCGGATGGCGCAGCGCGTCTGCGTCATGCACGCCGGTCGCAAGGTGGAGGAAGGCGCCGCGGCAGCCGTGCTGAGCGACCCGCGGTCGGAGCACGCCCGCGCCTTGCTCGCAGCCGTGCCACGCCTGACGGGGGACGGCCGGCCGGGTCGCGCCCGGCCCGCGCCCGTGACCTCCGACGCCCCGGAAGTCCTGAGGGGGGTGGGACTGACCGTCCGGTTTGGACTGCCTTCGGGTCTGTTCGCGCGTCGGCGTGAGCTCCGGGCCGTTGACGACGTCGGTTTCACCCTGCGTGCGGGAGAGACGCTCGGGCTCGTCGGCGAGAGCGGCTCGGGCAAGTCGACGCTGGCCCGAGCGGCGCTTCGGCTGCTGCCCGCGCAGGCCGGAGCCGTCACCCTGCTGGGCGAGCCGCTCTCGGCCCATGATCGGCGGGCGCTTCAGAAGGCGCGTCGCGACCTGCAGATCGTCTTCCAGGATCCGCTGGGGAGCCTCAACCCTCGTCTGTCCGTCGCGGCGACAGTCTCCGAGCCGCTGCGGGTGCACCGCCCCGAACTCGGCGCGGCCGAGCGGCGCCGACGCGTCTTGGACGGCTTGCGCGACGTGGGGCTCTCGCCGGAGTTCGCCGAGCGCCACCCCCACCAGCTGTCAGGCGGGCAGGCGCAAAGGGTGGGGATCGCGCGCGCGATGATCCTGGGACCCAAGCTGCTGGTCTGCGACGAAGCCGTTTCGGCCCTGGACGTCTCCATCCGGGCGCAGATCGTGGACCTTTTGATTGGCCTGCAGAAGCGGAGCGGCATGTCGATGCTGTTCATCAGCCACGACCTCGCCGTCGTGCGGGAGGTCAGCCATCGCATCCTGGTGCTCTATCGTGGCCGGGTCGTGGAGGAGGGCCCCGCCGACGCTGTGCTTCAGGCCGCCCGGCACCCCTACACGCGTGCGCTGATCGCTTCGGTGCTCGAGCCCGTCGCCGGCGTCGCGGTCACGAAACCCCCGGTCCGATCAGCCGACTGGAGTTCCGCCGCCGACCTGGTCGAGATCGGACCCGGTCACCGGGTCGCGGCGGACGCGTGAGCCTTGAAGCAGACCCAGCGCTTTGGATGCACATCGTCGAGGTTGTCGGCCCAGCCCGTCAATCGGGGACTGACGAGGTTGTGGCTCGGGTTGACGAACAAGGGCGCGATGGGAGCGGCCTGGAGCAGACGGACCTCGGCGGCCTGAAGCAGGCGCGCCCGGCGGAGCGGGTCTCGCTCGGCACGGGCGAGACGGAGCAGCCGATCGTACTCCAGGTCGGCCCAGCCGGCGTAGTTGGACGCCGGCTGGTCGCTCCGCATCAGGTCGAGGAAGTTGGTCGGATCGGGGTAGTCGGCGATCCAGTCGGTCAGGCCGACCTGGAAATCGCCGCGCTGCAGGTCGCTGAAGAAGACGGCGAGGTCGGCTGCGGCGAGCGTGACCTGCACGCCGACAGAACGCCAGTCCGCCTGCAGGGCCACGGGGATGGACAGCCCGCGACCGCCCGCGGGCGCCTTCATCTCGAAGCGAAGCGGCCGGTCGGGACCGTAGCCCGCCTGGGCGAGCAGCATGCGGGCGCGCGCCTGGCGCTCGCCCAGCGGCAGCGCCGCCCAGTCGGGCGCGGCGGGCAAACCGCCCAATCCCGGAGGAACGAAGGCGTGCGTGGGCTGCTGTCCGCCCGCCAACAACCTCGCCAGGAACTCGCGGTCGATAGACATGGCCAGCGCTTGGCGCACCCGAGCGTCGCGAAACACGGGGTCGCTCATCCGGAAGACGACGTAGTGGACGTCGGTCCAGGGCTGCACGCGCACATACTCAGCCATGCCGCCCGGCCCTTGAAGGTAGCGGGTCCGGTTCCAAGCGAAGGCGCTGTTCAGATCGAGTTCGCCCCGCTTCACCCGCCGTTCGGCGGCGATGCTGTCGGCCGTTGGGAAATACTCGATGCGGTCCAGGCAGACGTTCTCGGCGTCGTAGAAGCGCGGGTTCTTCTTGAGCACGATGCGGTCCCCCAGCCGCCAGCTCACCAGCTGGAAGGGTCCGTTGGAGACGAAGCGGCCGGGCTCGCTCCAGCGGTCGCCGAACCGGCGCACGGCGTGCGGCGGAACCGGGACCACCCCGTAGTGGGCCAGGACTGCGGGCAGGTAAGGGGTCGGGTTCTCTAGCCGGATCTCGACGGTGCGGTCGTCGAGCGCGGAGACGCCGAGCGACTCGGGGGGCAGTTCCCCGCGATTGATCGCCTCGGCGTTGCGGATCGGGAAGACCAGGACGGCGTAAGATGCGCCCGTGGCGGGCTCCACCAGCCGGCGAAGCGAGAAGACGAAGTCCTCGGCGGTGACCGGCCGGCCGTCGGACCAGAGCGCCGGCCGCAGGCGGAAGGTCCAGGTCAGACCATCGGCGGAGGTGGTCCAGGATTGTGCGATCCCCGGCGTGATCCTGCCGTCAGGGGTGAAGGTGGTCAGTCCCACGAGCAGGTCGTTGATGACGGTCTGGTCCTGCTTAACGAAGGCCCGCGCGGGATCCAGCGAGCCGGGGTCGGCGAGGTTGCCGGCGCGCAGGCAGACCTCGCCCACGGGGCAGCTCGAGCGCGGCTTTCCCTCGCATCCTCCCAGCAGCAGGGCGAGCACCGTCAGAAGCGGCGCCGCCAGCCGCATCAGACGCGGTCCTCGCTCGCGTCTAAGGCTTCTCGTAGCGCGTCCCCCAGAACGTTCAGGCTGAGCAGCAGCGCGGCCATGACGAGCGCCGGGAACAGCAACAGCCAGCTGGCGGTCTCCATCTGGATCGACCCTTCGGCGACCAGCACGCCCAGCGAGGTCAGCGGCTCCTGCACGCCGAGCCCGAGGAAGCTCAGAAAGCTCTCCGCCAGCACGACGCTGGGCACCGTCAGCGCCGCGTAGGTCAGGACCGGAGCCGCGAGGTTCGGGCCGATGTGCCGGACGATCAATCCGGCTGGCGAGACGCCGATCGCCCGCGCCGCTTGGACGAACTCGCGCTCCTTTAACGCCAGCGTCTGGCCACGGACGATGCGGGCCATGGTCAGCCACTCCACAGCCCCGATCGCCAGCAGGATGACCGGCAGGCTGCGGCCGACCAGAACCGTGAGCAGAATCACGAAGAAGATGAAGGGCAGGGCGTAGAGGCCGTCCACCAAGCGCATCATGAGTTCGTCGACCCGCCCGCCGGCCATGCCGGAGATCGCGCCGTAGGCGACGCCCAGCAGCATGGCGACGAGCGTCGCGGTGAGCCCGACCAGCAGGGACACGCCGAGCCCCGCCAACAAGCGCGCCAGTAGGTCCCGCCCGAGCCAGTCCGCTCCCAGGAGGTGCCCTTGGGTCAGCGGCGGCGCCCAGAGGTGCTCCTTGTTGACCTCCGCATACCCGTAGGGCGAGAGCCAGGGCCCAAAGGCCGCCGCGAACGCCAACAACAATAGCACGCCCGCGGCCATCATCCCCCCGCGGTTGGCGCGGAAGCGTCGCCATCCTCCGGTCCAGGCCGACACGGTGGCGGGCGCGGCCGTGGGAACATGCGCGAGGCTCATGACAGCCGTACGCGAGGGTCGAGGGCCGCGTAAAGCAGATCGGCCAGGAGATTGAGCACGAGGATCAGGGCGGCGTAGAGGATCACGACCCCGAGCACGACCGTGTAGTCCCGCTGCAGGGCGCTGATCACGAAGGCGCGGCCGACACCCGGCAGCCCGAACAACTGCTCGACTACGAGCGAACCGGTGAGCAGCCCGGCTGCCGCAGGACCAAGGAAGCTGACCAGCGGCAGCAGGGCGGGCGGAAGGGCGTGGACGAGGATCACGCGGCTGCGCGGGAGCCCCTTGGCCCGCGCCGTGCGAACCGCGTTCGACCGGAGCGCCTCGATCATCCCAGTGCGCGTCAGTCGCGAGGTCGCAGCCAGGAGCGGCATGGACAGCACGAGCACGGGAAGGACCAGGCTTCTCGGGCCCTCCAGCCCGGCGGTCGGGAACCAGCCCAGGCGCGAGGCGAAGAGCAGCACCAGCAGGGGAGCGGTCACGAACGTTGGGAGGGAGACGCCCAGGAGCACCGCCAACGTGGAGAGCCGATCGGCGGTGCCGCGGCGCCGCAGCGCCGCCGCCGCCCCGAGCGCGGTGCCGGCGAGCGCGCCGACCGCCAGGGCCGCTCCGCCGATCGCGGCGCTGGTGGGCAAGCCCTCCCCGATCAGCCCCACGACGGTCTTGCCGGGGTACTTCAGCGAGGGACCCATGTCGCCACGCGCCAGCCCGGCCAGATAGCGCGCGAACTGCTCAGCTGGAGGTCGGTCGAGGCCGTAGCGGGCTCGCAAGTTCTGCTCCACTTGGGGCGGCAGCTTGCGCGCGGAGGTGAACGGCGAGCCGGGCGCCGCGTGCATCATGAAGAAGCTGGCGGCGATCACCGCGAGCAGAGTCGGAATGGCGATCAGCAGGCGGCGGAGGACGAAGCCCGCCATCAGGCGATAGCGCCGGCCGCGAGCTCCAGGGTGGTGTAGCCGCGGATGGGCGGACCTGCGCTCACCCAGGACCGGATCGCGCCGCCCTCATGCGGCAAGGCCGACAGCATCGATCCGCAGGTGAAGCCGATGTTGCCGCCGCCGCCCGTGCGGCACACGGGGTGCTCGGGATCATCGCAGGCGGAGAACGCCGCCTGCAGCTCGGCCAGGCCCGGCGAACCGCTGGCGAGGCGGTTCGACAAGGACGCCAGACGCTGGGCGCTGTTGCGGCGCTCGTCTGGCCCCTCGGGCTCGCCCTGCACGTCGGCGAGCGGGTGATTGGTGTGCAGCACCCGGCTCGGGTCGGCCGGATGGTATTCGTTCACCCCCGCCGCGCTGCACTCGAACGAACGGACCGCGCCCGGCTCGGCGATGAGATAGTGTTGGTTGGTGGCGTGCGGCATGGCCTGCACCCACTCGGACGCTTCGTCCAGATTGCGCGCCTGAAGCAGCCGCCGAATGACGAAGGCCACGGGAACCCCCTCGGGGGCTGAGGGAAGCTGGGGTAGGGAGTTCACGCAAACGCCAACGCCCGCGTCGTTGACGCCCATGAGCGCGATCACCCCGGCGGTGGTGAAGACCAGGGCGCCAGGCTTCTCGCCGTCCGGCCCGATCCGCAGCACTACTTGGTGCCCGTCGGTGTAGTCGCCCAGGTCCATGTTCTGGCCGATCCAGGTCGGTCCGCCGGGTTGGACGATGGCGAGGCTGCTGCATTTGCCAGGGATGCGCCGATTGAGACCGGCGCGAACCCGGTGAAACCACTCCTCGTCCATGAGCTGCAGGCCGTAGACCAAGTCACGGTCCAGCCCGGCTCCATCTGCGACTCCGCGGACCTCCTCCAGGAGGTCGGGCGCGTGGCGCTGGATGGCGCTGACATAGTCGGTGTCACGCAGCATGGCGCGGACGTAGGCGGACGCGTCTAGTCCGGTCGCGTTGGCGAGCCACTCCCGCCAAGCCTCCATATGGGCGGCGATGCGATCCCTGAAGGCTCGGCCGCAGGCCTCGCCCCGTTCGTAAGCGCCGCCATGGAGGTCCACTACTGCGATCACGCCGTGCTCCTAGATCTTACGTCGGGGCGGCGCCAGCTCGGCGTCAGAACCGGTGGGTCAGCTCCGCCGAGAACAGTCGGCCGAGGTTGGGGTAGATGGACGCGTTATCCCGTCCCATGTGGATCGGAACGCCCCGCGACGGCGGCGCCTGGTCGAAGACGTTGTTCACGTTGAAACGCACGCTCGTGTCCTCGTTCAGCTCGTAGGCCGCCGACAGATCGTGAATGGAGATCACGCCGGTCCGGTCGTTTTCGAGCAGGTCGGGCGGAGGCGGCGTCACCACGCTGGTGCTGCCCTGGACGAAGGTGCTGCCGAGCACGTGCGTCCGCCAGGTGAGCGAAACGGGGTCCAGATCATAGGTCAGCGATCCGGAGGCTTCCCACCTCGGCTGACCGAGGTTGCCTTCCAGCCGAACCTCCGAAGCGGCGTTCGCGGCGTTGGTGAGTTGCCTGAGCTTCAGCAGGCGCGTCGCGTTGAGCGACAGCGTCAGGCGACCGGGAACCGCGACGTACTGGTCGATATCGAACCCATAACTAAGATTGAAGTCGACGCCGCGGGTCCGGAGCGCGCCCAGGTTCAGCTGAGTGGCCGTGACCGAGGCGATCTGGAACGCGGGGTCCCGGGTGATCGCCGCGCAGGCCGGATTGGCGGACGGCGGACCCGGGACATCGACGCAGGTGTTGAGCAGCGTCTGCGCCGGGATCGTGCCGATCGAACTGGCGATCTTGATGTTGAAGTAATCCACCGTCGCGGTGAGGCCCGGCAGGAAGTGAGGCTGAAAAGCCACGCCGTAGGTCCAGGTGTCGGCCGTCTCGGGCTGCAGGTTCGGGTTGCCGCCCGTAAAGGTCGCTTTCGAGCCAGTGGTCTGCACGAAGCCCGGTGGAACGCCGAGCGCCCCGCAGTTGGCCGTGCGGGTTGCGCTCGTGCCGATGTTCTGGGCGCTGCAGGGGTCGACCAGGTTCAGGAAGGTCTGGGTGCGGGTCGAGAACAGTTCGGTGACGTTGGGGGCGCGCACCGCGCGCGAGCGCGCCGCGCGAAGACGCAGCCATTCGACCGGCCGATAGATGCCGCTAAGATTCCAGGTCTCGGTGGTCCCGCTGGTGCTGTAGTCGGACACGCGCCCGGCGGCCTGGAACGTGAGTTCGTGCGCGAACGGCAGCTCCGAGAGGACGGGCACGCGCAGTTCGCCAAAAGCCTCGCTGACCTCGATTTTGCCGGAGATGGGCCGCTCGAAGAGCCACTGGATCCCGCCGTTCTGGACGGTTTGCGACGGCATGGTCTCGGCCGTGTTCTCCCGAGCCTCGACCCCGATCACCGCCTCCACCGGACCGGCCGGCAGCTCGAATAGGGGACCGCTCAGGCTCGCGCCCGCCATCTTCAGGATGTTGCGGGCGTTGTAGGTGTCGCGAACCCGGGCGTACTCGATGCCGGCGAGGGTGGCCGAGGGATTGAAAACGTTCAGCGGCTGGCATCCCGCGGCCCGAGCCGCGGCGTCGGCGCAGACAGGCTGCCCATTGAGCAGGGTGACGTTGGTGGACTGAAGGAATTTCGCCTGGTCACGCGCGTCGACGGCCTGGCTCTCGAACTTGGTCCGACCATACCCGGCGAACAGCTCGTAATCGAACCGTCCGAGGACCTCGCCCCGGATCCCACCCGTCAGCTGAAGCGTGGTGCGGTCGCTGTCGGAGCCTCTCCTGCCCGCCGCCTCGTAGACGCGGCTGAACAAGAACGAGCTCCGGTTGTTGGCGGCCAAAAGCGCCCGCAGGTCCCCGGGCACGTAAGGATTGGTCGCCTGGATGGTCACCGCGCCGTACTCGAAGTCCGCCGGCGGCTGCCACCGTGTCTCCACGTGCGTGGTGATGAAGCGGCTCTCGAGGAACAGTTCGATGTTGGGCGCGAGCTCGTAAGTCAGATTGGTCGCGAGCGCCAAACGCTCGATCGGCAGTTGCAGGTTGTCGTACTGCTCGAAGAAGCCGCCGTCGCCGCCGATGCTCGTCCCGAAGCGGTTTCCGATCTCGCCGTAGTCATACGGGCGCACGCCTGCGCCGCCCGGCAGCACGGTGTAGAAACCGAGCGTGCCAAGGTCGATCGCGCCCAGCTGGTTGGATGGTCCGAAGTAGCGCAGGTTCGACCGCAACAGGCTGTTGGGAACGCCGTTGTTGGAGGCGGTGTCCGCCGGATTGCTGATCCAGCCCAGCCCGTTGACGGCGTAGTCGCGCGCGGTCGCCTTCACGCCTTCCTGAGTGTCGTAGTAGGCCGTAGCGGTCAGATTTCCGCGGTCTTCCGCAAAGTTCACGCCGGCCGTCAGGGACAACGCCATCGTCTCGGCGTCGCCCCGCGAGCTCTGCCCGACCCGGACGCGGCCCTCCAGACCCTCGAAGTCGTCCTTGAGAATGACGTTGATGACGCCGGAGACGGCGTCCGCGCCGTAGATGGCCGAGGTGCCTCCGGTGACGACTTCGACGCGCCTGATTAGCGGCGCGGGGATGGAGTTGAGGTCGACGGCGTTGGTGAAGATGTCGCCGGCCACCTGACGACGGCCGTTCACGAGGGTGAGAGTTCGATTGAAGCCGAGGCGGCGAAGGTCGACGAGGTTCATGCCGGCCAGGGCGTAGAAGTTTTGGCTGTTGGTGTCGGTCCGCCCGACGAAGACGCCGCCCAGTTCCGTCAGGATGTCCGCTGTGTTGACCGTGCCGGCTTGTTCGATCTGCTCTTCGGTGACCGCGGTCACGGGTACCGGCGAACTCAGGACGCTTTGCTGCAGCCGTGAACCCGTGACGACGATCTCTTCGACCTCGCTCGCAGCTTGGGCTTGAGGCGCAGGCCCTTCTTGGGATTGCGCGGCCGCCTGCGTGGATAGCAGGCCTGCACACAACGCGGTCGTGGTGAGCATGACAGCACGGTTCATGACGCCCCCTTGGATCCCCGCACGTGCCCAGCCCCTCAGGCCCGCCGCCTCGCGCTTTGTGATCACATATTTCGAGAGACGGGATCACGTGTCAATGGGAGAAGCGTTCGGCGTTCGCAAACAGCGCAGGAATGAGGAAGACGCCCTGACGATCAGCGGAGCCCAAACTTGCGCGCCGTCAGAGCGCCAACGTCACCGCTTTCAGCTCCAGGTACTCGTCCAGCCCATGACGAGAACCTTCTCGGCCTAGGCCGGCCTCCTTGACCCCGCCGAACGGGGCGGCCTCGTTGGATACGAGACCCGTGTTCAATCCCACCAGACCGTATTCGAGCGCCTCCGCGGAGCGCCAGGCCCGGCTCAGGTCACGGGTGTAAACGTAGGCCGCCAGGCCGGCCGCGCTGCTGTTCGCCAGCGCCAGGCCGTCCGCCTCGTGCTCGAAGCGGATCAGCCCTGCTACTGGGCCGAAGGTCTCCTCTCGCGCCAGGCGGGCGTTGCTCGACACCTCCGTCAGTACGGTCGGACGGAAGTACGCGCCGGGACCGTCAAGTCGCTCGCCACCGGCGAGAACGCGGGCGCCCCCATTCAAGGCGTCGACGACATGCGATTCGACCTTTTCAATCGCGGCCGCGTTGATCAACGGACCCTGATCGGTCACCTGGGCTAGGCCGTCGCCGACGACCAGACGCTCGGCCCGGCGGGCCAGGGCCTCGGCGAAAGCGTCGTACACGCCAGCCTGGACAAGGAAGCGATTGGCGCACACGCAGGTCTGCCCGGTGTTGCGAAACTTTGAGAGCATCGCGCCCTCGACCGCCGCCTCCAGGTCGGCGTCGTCGAAGATCAGGAACGGCGCATTGCCGCCGAGCTCAAGCGACACCCGCTTAACCGTTCCCGCGCAGCGCGCCGCGAGCATTTTTCCAACCGCCGTTGACCCGGTGAAGCTGAGCTTGCGGACGCGCGGATCCTCCGTCAGCACGCCGCCGATCGCCGCCGGATCGCCGGTCACGACGTTCAGCACGCCCGGGGGCGCCCCGGCCTCCTCAAGCAGAGTGGCGAGAGCCAGCGCGGTGAAGGGGGTGAGCTCCGAGGGCTTCAGCACCATCGTGCAGCCGGCCGCGAGCGCGGGCGCAGCCTTGCGGGTGACCATGGCGGCTGGAAAGTTCCAGGGCGTGATCGCGCCGACCACACCCACCGGCTGCTTCAAGGTGAACACGCGGCGGTCAGCGGCGGGCCCCGGGGTCAGTTCGCCGTAGGCCCGCGGCGCTTCTTCGGCGAACCAGCGCACGTAAGCCGCGGCGTACGCGATCTCAGCCTCAGCTTCCGCGAGCGGTTTGCCCTGTTCGGCCGTCATCAGACGCGCGAGATCGCGTTGGTGCGCCAGGATATTGTCGCGCCAACGGTGGAGGAGCTCCGCGCGGGCCCTCGCCGGCTGAGCCCGCCACGCCGGGAGCGCCGCTTCGGCCGCCGCGACCGCCTCCTGGGCCTGGGCGCCTCCAAGCGCCGGAACCGAGCCCAGCAGCCCCCCCGTGGCGGGATTGAGCACCGCCATAGGAGGACCATCACGCCATTGGCCGCCGATCAGGGCGGCCTCGCGCAGGAGGTCGGGGCGCCTGAGGTCGAGCCGGCCGCGCTCGGTCAGCTCCGCAGTCATGCCCACCTCACGCGTTCCTTCAGCGATGTTGAAGCATCTTGACGAGATTGACGGCGGAGTGGCCGATGTCGTCCGCGATGGCGCGCCGTGCGGCCTCGTGGTCCCGACGTTTGATCGCCTCCAGCATGTTCCAGTGATCGGGCATCGAGGCCACCAAGCTGTCCCGATCCGGCATCATGAACCGGACATACGGACCCACGCGCAGCCAGAGGCCCTCGATCATTCCGACCAGGGTCTCCATGTGGCTCGAGCGATAGATGGACAGGTGGAAGTCCCAGTTGGACCGCACATAGGCCTCCAGATCGCCGGCCTCCGCCGCCGCCTGCATGGCCTCGCAATTGCGCTCGACGGTCTCAAGTTCCTCGGCCGTGATGTTGGCGACAGCGCGTTCAGCGGCGAGCCCCTCCATGGCGATCCGGATGTCGCGAAGCTCATTGTACTCCTCGGCCGTCAGGGCCGGGATCTCCAGAGTGCGTTTGCTGCCCCGCGCCACCAGGGCGCCCTCAGTCTCCAGCCGTTGCAGCGCGGCGCGCACGGGCATTGGGCTCGTGCCGAGCGCTTCGGCGGCGGCTCGGATGGTGATCACGGTTCCAGGCTTGAAGACGCCGCCCATCACCGCCTTGCGCAGCTGAAGATAAGCCTGGCTTTGGAGCGTGACCCGGTCGAGCGGGTCAAATGCGGGCAGGCTGTCGACCTTGGGCGCGAGCGCGTTTTGTCTGGAGGGCATCCGCTTACTCGATCGTTGTCTCAGCGGCCGCGATGGCCAGCGCTTCAACCAGAATGTCCACGTGTTCCGGACCGAACACCAGAGGGGGACGAATCTTCAGCACATGGCCGAGCGGTCCTGTCGCGCTGATCAAGACGCCGCCGTCTCGCATGTGGTTCACGATCCTCGCCGCGCGCGCGCCGTCGGGGGCGCCGGTCGCGTCGAGCACGTCCACGCCGGTGAACAGACCGGCCCCGCGGATGTCGCCCAGACAGGCTGCAGCCGTCGCCGTATCCGCCAATCGGCGGCGCAGGGTTCGCCCCAGTGCTTGGCTGTGCTGCGCCAGGTTCTCCGCGTGGATCACCTCCAGCACCGCCATCGCGGCGGCGCATGACACCGGGTTGCCCCCGAAGGTGTTGAAGTAGCGGACTCGGCGGCCGAATTCGCTGGTCAACTCGGGCCTGGCGACCACGCCCGCGACCGGATGGCCGTTGCCCATGGGCTTTCCGAGCGTCACCAGGTCCGGAACGAGACCATGCCTCGCGAATCCCCAGAAGGCCTCGCCGGCTCTCGCGAAGCCCGCCTGCACCTCGTCGGCGATCAGCAGCCCGCCCGCCGATCTCACCCGGCCCACCGCCTCCTTCAGGAACCCGGGCGGGTCGGCCACCACGCCGTCGCTCGAGAACAGGGTGTCCACCAGCAGGGCCGCCGGCCGAACGCCGCGCCGGCGCATGTCGGCCAGCGCGACGTCAACGCCCTGGGCGAACCTGCGAGCCACATGCTCACCGCAGCCGCTCTTCGGGGCGGGAACGGTCCAGACATTCCGGCCGAGCGGGGCGCCCTCGCCCAGCGACGGCGACGCTTCCGCCACCGCGGCGGTGACGCCGTGATACGCGTGCTCCGTGACGATCAAGCCCTCACCGCCGGTGACCGTTCTCGCGATGCGCAGGGCGAGGTCGTTCGCCTCGCTGCCCGTGCAAGTGAGCATCAGGTTCGCGAGCTCGGGCGGGAAGGTCGCGAGCAGGGCCTCCGCGTAAGCCACCACGCCCTCATGCAGATAGCGTGTATGCGTATTCAGCACGCTCGCCTGCAGGGCTATGGCGTCCACGACCTCCGCCCGACCGTGGCCGACCACGGCGACGTTGTTATAGGCGTCGAGGTAGGCCCGTCCTTCGGCGTCGTAGAGCCAGACGCCTTCGCCGCGCACCACATGAAGCGGTCGCGCATAGAACAGGCGGTAAGCTGCGCCGAGCACTTGCTCGCGTCGCGTGATCAGCCCGAGCTCGCGATCGCTGAGCCCTCCCGCCGGGTCAGGCGCGTAGGCGTTGACCATGCTCATGAGGGCTCCCTCACGCACGCCGTCCGCAGTCGCTCGGCCGCAGCGTCCAGATCGAGCGGCAGCAGCCTGGATAAGCCACGTACAGCGGCCGGCAGGTTTCGGAAGATGTAGGCTCGGTTCGTCGGGTCCATCCGCGCGCGCCATGACGAGATGACGACGCTCATCGCCAGGCGGCCGATGATCAGGGGCGTCAGCACTTTGAACTCGATCGGTTCGAGAGGCAGCACTGTGTCGTAGCCGCGGGTCAATGCGGCTACGCCGTCCAATGGATCGGCGCCGAAGCCCACGTGATAGGCGGCCGCCACCGCCAGGTCATTGACCAGCGGCGCACGGACCATGTCGCCCAGATCGATAATGCCGGTCACGGACGGGCGGCTTGAGCCGGAAACGAGGACGTTGTGCGGGTTGAGATCGTTATGGAGCAGTTGGGCGCGGAGCTGACCCAGCACCGGCGCGGCCTCGCGGCTGAAGATGGCCAGGCCGGCCTCCGCGAGCCGCCTCTTTTCAGGCTCTTCGACGGCCCAGGTGTATGTCCGCAGGCGTGACGCATGCTGAAGGTCCCAGAGTAGGTCATGCGTCTCAGCGGGGTGCCGCAGATCGCGCAGAGCTCGGTCGAACTGCGCCAGGGCGACGCCCAGCTTATCGAGGAGCTGTTCGTCCGCGACCGCCTGGTGGAGCGGGACTCCGGGCAGGAAGGACAGCAAGCGGACGAGGCGACGCTCGCCGCCGGGGCGGCGCCATACATGCTGTGGCTCGTTGTTCCGGGTCGGGTATAGACGCGGAACGGGCAAGCCGGGCGCATGCTGAGCGATGTGCAGCAGAGCTTGTGTCTGCAGGTCTGTGACGGCGGGATCTTCGGCGGAATTGCTGATCTTCAGCAGGAGAGGCTCCCCCTCCTGCGGGTCGATCCGAAAGTTTTGATCCCGTTCTCCGGCGAGCCGGTCGGCACGCCCCGCGACACCGAACACGTCGGCGGACAGCTTCTGAGCCTCCGCCACATCGACGGGCGCATCGATTTGTTCGAGAACAGCGCTTTCGAGCATTCCCGCCCCCGCCAACGTGGTCTTGTGATCACAAATAACGTAAGCTGGCAAGCCAGGTCACGCGGGTGAGCAGGGCGCCGGGGAGACGGCCGCAGCGGTCCGCGCCTTAGGCGGGGCCAGCGGCGGCTTGGCCCCGAATAAGCGGCCCCTATTCCAGGAGCGCGGACTAAAACGAAAGAGATTGCGCCATGATGTGCTCCAGCGAGTGAGTCACTCGCCGGATAGGATCTCAGGCACGCTGGTCCGGAGCGCGCCAGAAGCCGCCACTGTTGCGCGGCCGAGAAGCGGACTGTCACCGCGGGATTGCTGCGGCCCGCAGCCTTCTCAGCGCGCCTGCTCGACGTTAGTGTAGAATCCGGATTAGCTTCGCACGGCTAATCTAACTCTGGATTTGGCAGATGACAGACACCACGAACGCTGGAGGTGGGCAGCTCGAAGTATTGCCGGAACCTTTGCGGCCAAGACTCTCATTCGAGACGGTTACGTTTTCTGACGGAACGACACTGTCGTTCGAAGATGATGACATCGTTGTCTTCGTGGGGCCGAACAACGCGGGCAAGAGCGCGGCTCTCCGCGAGCTAGAGGCATGGGTTGTTCGCTCCCAGGCAGGCGTCGTTGTTAAGTCGGCAACGCTTTTCAAGACAGGGTCGGCGGCAGATCTGAAGGCTTATTTGGAGGTGCACGCTCAGAAGTCTGGACCAGCTGGGCAGCAGAGTTTCGGAGGTATTGGCTTCTCCATTCACGAAACTCACGTAGATTACTTCGACCGACCAGTCGACAGGCATCCGGTAGCCTCGTTCTTCGCAAAACGGCTCGCCACGGAAACTAGGATCCAAGACTCGAACGGAGCACCTGCTCTAGCCCTGTTTCAGCAACCGCCGACTCACCCAATCCACGTACTTCTGATGGACGAAGTCCTCGCAGCGGATATTAGTAGCAAGTTCAAGCACGCCTTCGGCAAGGACTTGACGCCATTTCGCGCAGGCGGAAGCAGCTTTCCACTATTCGTCGGGCCCAAACCCGTCCTAAAACCTGGAAAGGATGAGCTATCCCGTGAGTTCATCAAAAGTCTACAGGAGACGAATGTGCAGCTAGACAGTCAGGGAGACGGAATGCGCAGCTTCGCGACCGTCCTTCTGCATGTCTTGGCCTCTCAAACTCAATCGGTTCAATTCCTGGATGAACCCGAGGCATTTCTTCATCCGCCCCAAGCTCGCCTGCTGGGGCGCTATATTGCAGAAAGTCGTCGAGACCAATCGCAGCTGTTCATTGCTACACATAGCACGGATATCCTCGACGGCCTTATCGAAGGCGGATCAAACAAGGTTCGCATTGTACGTTTGAGGAGAGATGGGGATGTGAATCGCGTCAGTGAGCTCAACAATGAACAGACGGCCCTAGTAGCGAAGGATACGTTGACTCGGTTTTCTGGCGTCTTCGACGGCATCTTCTTCGAGCATGTGATTATTTGCGAGTCCGATGCGGACTGCATGTTCTATCAATCGGTTCTTAATCTCCCGGAGATCTCGGGCGATCGGCGGCCTGATGTTCTCTTTGTGCATACGTCGGGCAAGCACCGAATGGCGAAGCTGGCGTCAACTCTCAGGGCTCTGGATGTCCCGGTCTCGGTAATCGCAGACATCGATGTGCTCAGTGAAAGGAATACCTTTCAAGCGCTCCTGGAGAAGCTTGGTGGAGATTGGTCTGTCGTCGAGGGCCACTGGTCGGCGCTATCCCACGCCGTGACTTCGCAGCGCCCCCCGCTGAACGCCGCTCAGGTCACCGCCATGATCGAAGCCGAACTCTCGGGCGTAGGTGGAACCGGCCCTTTCCCGCAATCCAACGAGACAGCGATCAAGCGGGTCTTCAAAACGGTGTCGCCGTGGAGTGCCTTGAAGCAGAGCGGACGCTCCGCGATACCAGCCGGCGAAGCCATCAGGCACTTCGATGCAATGTACGAACTTTGCTCGGCCGTTGGGCTTTGGATCGTTCCCGTTGGGGAGGTTGAGGGATTCTGCCGGACAATAGGATCGCATGGCCCTGGGTTCGTGGAGAAGGTAATCGAGGAGCGCTCGCTAGGAAGTGATTCCGAATTGAAGGAAGCTCGCGAGTTCGTCGCCAAAATTTGGAAACGAGCGCAACCCGCTCAACCAGCTGTGGGCGGCGTGCCTCCGGAGGCGGATGTTCGATCGAGTGACAACCCGCAATAGCCTGTTTCCTGGCCTGCCCGGCAAGCGGCAGCCCGCATGCGACGTTTCCAGGTCAGAGCCGGTCGTCTCGGGCCGGCCTGTGGCGTCCTCTTGGAAGCAGAAGTTCTCAAGGGCCTCCCAGAACACGCGCTGGCACCAGACAGCTGCCCCGAAGCGGACCTCGCCAAAGTCAGCTTCGAGTCAGGAGCGGGCTTCAGCTGCTGAAGAGCCAAGCCATCAGCCACCTCTCTTCCGCCGAGACCGCTTCGGCTTAGATCCGAGCTCTCCCTGGCTTTCGATCATACGGATCACCGCCGGGTGGTTGGCACGGTACTCTGCCAAGTTGAACAGCGGCGCGCGCCGGAGGATCTCGGGAGGGAACATTCCGTCGATCCACTCGGCCTGCTCGCGGAACTGCACTATCAGCGACTCGCTTAGGCCAGAGGAGCGGCCTCGCTTCAGTGCGGCTTCGTGTTGTTTGATGCGCTTCAACAAGTCTAGCCTGTGCTCTTGATAAAAGCTCCACTGTTCCTGTTCATCTTGAGTAGACGGTCCATCGATGCGCACTTCCATAGTGGAGCTATTCAGCTTGATCTCAGAGGGGTGAGGGACCGGAGGGGGCTCGCCTAGCGCTTCCAGGTGGTCGAGGCTCGCAAGCATTCTAGTTTTGTAAGCTTCGGCAGAAAGATACGCCTGTAGCTTATCGCTCTCGCGCTCCGACTGAATCCTACGAACCTGCTTCGTGAGATCTAGCTGAATTTTTCGATCGCCTTTTATTGCGGCAATCGTCATTGAACGATTTATCGCCTCAATGCCTGTCATCTCTATGATCTTGTCGCCTTCTCTAACGGTGTATAGTTTGCTCATCTGCTCCATCAAGGAGTCGTCGAACATCTTCTCAGCCGGAGAACGGACCGACGCGGCGGCCTTTTTTGGCCGCCCGCTCGGATTGCCGGACTTCCCCTTTTTGAAGCGTTTGTCCACGGGCGGCTTGCCGTAACCGACGTCGAACTTGGATTCGCTCATCCCAGACGCTCCGCTTCCAGCATGTCGAACGACTCGCCTGTGTCGGCGAGCTTGCCTTGGCGGCCGGTCAGTCGCTGGTATCGGCGGAGGATCACGTCGCAATAGAGCGGGTCCAACTCGATCAACCGGGCCGCGCGCCCCGTTGTCTCCGCTGCAATGAGGGTGGTGCCTGATCCTCCGAACCCGTCCAAGACAATCTCACCTCGGCGGGCACAGTCGCGGATGGCATCGGCGATCAACGCCGTCGGCTTAACCGTCGGATGCATTGCCAGCTCCTCAGCACGAGTGCCCGTCAGGCTGGAGATGCCGGGGTAGTCCCACACGTTGGTACGGTGACGCCCGCCATCCCCTAGGCCGAAGGTGTTGGTGTGGGGAGCTGTCCCGACTTTGTAGACGAAGACCAGCTCGTGCTTGGAGCGATAGAAAGCGCCCATTCCAGCGTTGGTCTTATTCCAGACGCAGAGGTTCTTGAGCTCGTCGAAGACGGCCTCACCCGCGTCGGTGATCTCGCCCATGTGCCGCCAATCCATGAACACGAAGGCGATTGCTCCGTCTCGAGCAACCTTGGCCATGGCCCCTAAGCTCTCCGACAGAAAGGCCGTGAAGTCCGCCTTCGACATCTCGCCGGCCGCCATCGCGAAGTCGCGGTGCTGCACTTTGCCGAGCCCACAGACATGGCCGGAGACGCGAACGTTGTACGGCGGATCCGTCATGATCAGGTCCGCCGACCTACCCTGCAGCAGCCTCTGATAAGCCAACGGGTCGCGAGCATCGCCGCAGAACAGGCGGTGGCGACCTAGGGTCCAGAGCTCCCCTGGCCTGCAAACAGCCTCGGTTGCGACCGCCGGAACATCGTCTTCCGGCGAGTCGCACCTCTCCGGATCGGCGCCACTCACGAAATCGAGCGTGAGATCGATCTCGGCGGTCGAGAAGCCCGTAAGCGAGACGTCGAAGTCGAGGTCCATCAGGCCCTGCAGCTCAATCGCCAGCAGTTCCTGATCCCAGCCGGCGTTCGCGGCCAACTTGTTGTCTGCGAGGATGTAAGCTCGGCGTTCGGCCCCGTTTAGATGCGATAGCTCCAGCGTCGGCACAGTTTCCAAGCCCATGAGCTTGGCCGCTTCCACTCGGCCGTGGCCTGCGATGATCTCGCTGTCCGCACTGATCAGCACCGGGTTGGTGAAACCGAAGCGCCCGATGCTCGCTACTATCTGCTGGATCTGTTTTCGTGTGTGGGTACGGGCATTACCCGGATACGGGCGAAGACTCGCTGGAGAGCGATGCTCGATTGCTGGCTTGTTCATGGCGACAAGGTCGAGCGACTCGGCTCGCGTCAGGAACGTGACAGAATAGCACAGTAGAGACCTAATCTCGGCGCAAAAGTCGTTAACTGTCACTTAGGGTTAAGTGCGGTTAACCATCCTCGGGTCGGACCTTTCGCAGTCTTCGCCCGGATCCTACTTCGGCGATTGTGTTCGATCATTGGGATCGGCCCGAAGCTCCTGCTTGGCGCGGACGAATTTCCCTGCTGCTCCCGCCCGCAGCACTTCCAGGGTCGCAGCCTCAAGAACAACGCTCAGGACGCAGTTCCCTGTTCGCAGGGAATATCAGGGAAACTCGACCGTGCCGTTGCCGCGCGGAGACTGGACCCCTGCCTTTGCGCGTCGGGGTCGCCGCTGGGCGTGACCTTGTTCGACCGGGGGAAAGTTTCGCCGCGAAGTCCCAGCGCAATTACGGTGAGTTACCGCAGCCGACCGCGGAGAGAGACGTGTCACGCGGGTGGTTGGCGGTGAGAGAGGGATTCGAACCCTCGATAGGCTTTCACCTATACACGCGTTCCAGGCGTGCGCCTTCAACCACTCGGCCACCTCACCAGACCCGCCGCCGCGGGGAGGCGGGGAGATACCCTCTCGCGCGGCGTGAAACAAGCGTTCGTCAGCCCCCCTCAGGTCAGGGCGCCGTGGCAGTGCTTGAACTTGCGGCCCGAGCCGCAGGGGCAGGCGGCGTTGCGGCTGGTGCGCTCCCAGCCAGGCGGCAGCAGCTCCACCGGAAGGCGCGTCCGCTGCTCGGGATCGAGCTGAGTCTCGGGCATCTGGGCGCCGGGGTTCGCCATCTCGTTTTCGCCCGTGAGCGGGTTGAGGTGCACCTCCTCGAAGGCGGGCAGCTCCAGCTCCGGCGGGGCCTCGAAGCGGAACTCAACGGTCATCAGCCAGCGGGTCACGTTCTGGCGCAGGTCGCCCAGCAGCTTCTCGAACAGGGAGAAGGCTTCGGTCTTGTACTCGTTCAGCGGATCGCGCTGGCCATAGCCGCGGAGCCCGATCACCTGGCGCAGATGGTCCAGGTGCATCAGGTGCTCGCGCCACTGCATGTCGATCATCTGGAGCATGAAGCCCTTCTCCAGATCGCGCATCTGCTCGGGGCCGATCGCCTCCAGCCGCTCGGCCGCGCGGGCGTCGGCGGCGGCGTTGATGCGCTCCTCCATCTCCTCATTGGCGATGCCTTCTTCCGCCGCCCAATCGGCGAGCGGGAGCTCCAGCCCCAAGATTTCGCGCACCTTGGCGTCGAGACCCTCGATGTCCCACTGCTCGGCGTAAGCCTTGGGCGGCAGATGGCGGGTGACGAGATCGGCGATGGTGTCTCGCCGGAACTCGCCGACGACCTCGGAGAGGTCGTTGGACTCCATGAACTCCTGGCGCTGCTCGAATACGGCCTTGCGCTGGTCGTTCACGACGTCGTCGTACTTCAAGAGGTTCTTGCGGATCTCATAGTTGCGCTGCTCCACCCGCTTCTGGGCGGTGGCGATGGCCTTGTTCAGCCAGGGGTGGGTGATGGCTTCACCTTCCTGGACTCCGAAGGTCTTCATGATGCTGTCCAGCCGCTCGCCCGCGAAAATGCGCAGCAGGTCGTCTTCGGTGGAGAGGAAGAACTTGGAGCGCCCGGGATCGCCCTGGCGCCCCGTGCGCCCGCGCAGCTGGTTGTCGATGCGGCGGCTCTCGTGGCGCTCTGTGCCCAGGACGAAGAGGCCCCCGGCGTCCAGCGCGGCCTGCTTGGCTCCGGCGATTTCGGACTCGAGCTCCGCCTGGCGCGCGCTCGCCATTTCAGGCGTGACCTCCACGCCCATGGCGCGCTGCTCCTGGCGCCAGCTGAGCATGCGCATGTCGACGTTCCCGCCGAGCTGAATGTCGGTGCCCCGGCCGGCCATGTTGGTGGCGATGGTCACCGCGCCGGGCACGCCGGCGTCGGCCACGATCAGAGCTTCCTGCTCGTGATAGCGGGCGTTGAGAACGCTGTGGGGCACGTCGTGCTGGTGCAGGAGTTCCGAGAGACGCTCCGACTTCTCGATCGAGACCGTGCCCACCAGGATCGGCTGACCGCGGGCGTGGCAATCCTGGATCTGGGCGAGGATCGCCTGGTTCTTCTCCCGCTCGGAGCGGTAGACCTCGTCGTCGTCGTCGATCCGGCGGACCGGCCGATTGGTCGGAATCTCCGAGACGTCCATCTTGTAGATGTCGAGGAACTCGGAGGCCTCCGTGGCGGCGGTGCCGGTCATGCCGGAGAGCTTCGAATACAGGCGGAAGTAGTTCTGGATGGTGACCGAGGCGAGCGTCTGGTTCTCCGGCTGGACCTCAACCCCCTCCTTGGCCTCGATCGCCTGGTGGAGGCCTTCGGAGAGACGGCGACCCGTCATCATGCGGCCGGTGAACTCGTCGATCAGGATCACCTCGCCGTCCTTGACGATGTAGTCCTTGTCGCGCGTGTACAGCTTGTTGGCGCGCAGGGCCTGGTTGACGTGGTGCACGGCGCTGACGTTGGCGGGGTCATAGAGGCCCGCCGAATCCTCGACCAGGTGACCGGCCTCGGCCAGCATCTCCTCCACCGTCTCCGAACCGGTCTCGGTCAGGATGACCTGACGCTGCTTCTCGTCGTGCTCGTAGGTGCTCCCATCCTTGATGAGCTCCTTCACGATCAGGTCCACCGCCCGGTAGAAGTCGGAGCGGTCTTCCGTCGGTCCGGAGATGATCAGGGGCGTGCGGGCCTCGTCGATAAGGATGGAGTCCACCTCGTCGACGATGGCGAAGTTGTGCCCCCGCTGGACCATCTCCCGCGCGTCGTAAACCAGGTTGTCGCGCAGGTAGTCGAAGCCGAACTCGTTGTTGGTGCCGTAGGTGATGTGGGCCCCATAGGAGCGCTGACGCTGGCCCTGGCTGAGGCCGTTGACGATCACCCCGACCTCCAGCCCGAGGAAGCGGTAGACCTGCCCCATCCACTCGGCGTCGCGCCGGGCCAGGTAGTCGTTGACGGTGATGACGTGCACGCCCTTGCCGGCCAGGGCGTTCAGGTAGACCGGGGCGGTGGCCACCAAGGTCTTGCCCTCGCCGGTCCGCATCTCGGCGATGCCGCCTTCGTGCAGCACCATGCCCCCGACGAGCTGGACGTCGTAGTGCCGCTGGCCGAGGGTCCGCTTTGCGGCTTCGCGAACGGCGGCGAAGGCTTCGTTCAGCACGCGATCCAGGCTTTCACCCTTCTCGACGCGGGCCTTCAGCTCGGCGGTCTTGGCCCGCAGGGCGTCGTCGGACATCTGCTGGAACTGAGGCTCCAGCGCGTTGATGGCCGCCACGCGGCCCTGCATCGTCTTGACCTTCCGCTCGTTGGACGAACCGAAGAACTTCCGGGCCAAGGCCAGCATGTCAGGGTATCCAGTCTCGTGTGCGCGCGCGGACGACTGCGCGCTGGTCGCGTGAAGCGGCGCTCATATAGCGAGAGTTCGGGAGCGGAACAGCGCGTCTGAAGCGAGCGCCGGCCAGCCCGCCGCGCTCGGAAAAACCGCTCGACTTGCGCGCGGGCGACACATATGGACCCCCCTTCAAGGTGTCAACGCAATCGCCCGTTTTCCCTTTGCGGCAAAGGAGTTCCCGATGGCGCAGCGGGCGTCCGCCGCTCTGGTCGCAGCCCTTTTCGCGGCGACCGTCTCGCTCGCCGGCTGCGGCCGAGGCGGCGGGCGCGACGATCCGCCTGAACCGGGGGACACCGCGGTGGCGCGCGTAGACGGGCGGACCGTCTGGGCCAGCGACGTGGCGCGCGAAGCGGTCGCTCAAGGCGTCATCGGGGAGGGCGAGCCCCTGGACCCCGCGTCGGATGAGTTCGGGCCGCTGCTGGAGCAGGTGGTCGACCAGCGCCTGCTCGCCCGCGAGGCGGAGCGGCGCAACCTCGATGACGACCCGGCGGTGCGACGCGAGCTGCAGGCGACTCGCCTCAAGGTGCTGGGCGACGCCCTGGTCGAGCGGGAGGTCGCGGGCGCGGTCGACGAGGCTGAGGTCCGTCGCCTTTACGACGAGTTCCGGCGGGAGCAGCGGGAAAGCGAGCAGGTGCGGGTCCGTCGCATCCTGACGGCCACTGAGGCCGACGCGCAGGCCGTCCGTCAGGCCCTCCAGGGGGGCGCCAGCTTCGACGCGGTCGCGGCGGAGCGATCCACGGACGCGGAGACGCGCTTCAGTGGCGGCGACCTCGGTTTCCTGGATCCGGAAGTGCTGCCGGAGGCTTACGCCGCCGTGCTCCGCACCGCGCCTCAGGGCGCCTTGCTCGGCCCGATCGCCGCGGAGGGCGGGTTCGCGGTCCTGCGGGTGGAGGAGCGCCGCCGCGAGCCGGTGCGCTCGCTGGAGGAGTTGCGCCCCCAGATCCTGCGCTTCCTCAGCTTCGACAAGGTGCGCGAACTGCTGCAGAAGCTCCGTCGAGAGACCAAGGTCGAACGGCTCGATCGGGCGGCCGACAGCGCGCCGCGCCCGCAGGAGCCTGCGTCGGCGCCGCCCGCGAGCTCGAGTCCACCCCCAACCAAGGAGGGCGCGCGGCCATGAAGGAACGCAGGATCGCCAGCCGAGCGCTGGAGCGGGCCCTCGACCCGCTCGCCGCCGCGCTGCGCACGACGCTTCGGCGGCCCGATCGGTTGGGCGACGGCGCCGCGCCGGCGAGTGCGCCCGGCAAGCCGGGCCTGCAGGTGTCGCCGCTCGCTGTGCCCTTTCCTGACATTCCGGCGATCGCCGGCGTCGAGCTCGCGACCGGGCGCGCCGGCTTCTACAAGCACGAACGTGACGACCTGCTGGTCATGCGCTTCGCGGACGAGACGACCGCGGCGGGCGTCTTCACCCGTCACGGCGTGGGCTCGGCGCCGGTCGACTGGTGCAAGCGGCACCTGGAGGCGTCGGGAGGTGAGGAGGTGCGGGCCCTGGTGGTCAACGCGGGCTGCGCCAACAGCTTCACGGGCAAGCCGGGCGCGGATGCGGTGCGCCGCGTGGCGGGCGCGGTCGCCAAGCGCTTCGGCTGCCGCCAACGCGACGTGATGATGGCGTCCACGGGCGTGATCGGCGTCTTGCTGGACGACAGCAAGATCGCCGCGCGCCTGCCCGACCTCGACGCGGCGCTCACCCCTGAGGGCTGGGCCTCGGCAGCCAACGCCATCATGACCACCGACACCTTTCCCAAGGGCGCGTGGGCGGAGACGGAGATCGACGGGCGCCCGGTCCGCATCGCCGGGATCTGCAAGGGCTCGGGCATGATCGCGCCGGACATGGCGACCATGCTGGCCTTCGTGGTAACGGACGCCGCCCTGGCGCCGGGCGTGCTGCAGACCTTCGTGCAGCTCTACACCCGCAACACCTTCAACGCGGTGACCGTGGATGGCGACCGGTCCACCAACGACACCTGCCTGCTCTTCGCCACCGGCGCTTCCGGCGCGCCGCGGATCAGCCGGCCGGGCGACCGGCGGCTGGCCGACTTCCGGCTGAAGCTGGAGCAGGTGATGCTCGACCTGGCGCTGCAGCTCGTCCGCGACGGCGAGGGCGCGAGCAAGTTCGTGAAGGTGACCGTCACCGGCGCCGACAACGCCGTCTCCGCGCGCAAGATCGCCCGCACCATCTGCGAGAGCCCGCTGGTGAAGACCGCCTTCGCCGGCGAGGACGCCAACTGGGGCCGCATCGTGATGGCCGTGGGCCGCGCGGACGAGCCGGTGGACCGCGAGCGTCTGAGCGTGAAGTTCGGCGACCTCTGGGCCGCCCGGGACGGGGCGGTCAGCGCCGACTACGACGAAGCGGCCATGAGCGCGTACATGAAGAACGCCGAGCTGGAAGTCGCGGTCGACGTGGGCGTGGGCCGCGGCACGGCGGTGATGTGGACCTGCGATCTGACCAAGCGCTACGTCGAGATCAACGGCGATTACCGGTCGTGACCTGGGATGACGTCCGGCGGCTCGCGTCGTCTCTGCCCGGGGTGGAGGAAGGGACGAGCTACGGCACGCCGGCCTTCCGGGTGCGCAAGAAATTCCTCACCCGGCTACGCGAGGACGGCGAAACGCTCGTCGTTCCGGTCGGCGGCTTCGCCGAGCGCGAGGCCCTGGTCGAGGCGGAGCCGGCGGTCTACTTCTTCACCGACCACTATCGCGACTGGCCGACGGTGCTCGTGCGCCTTTCGGCCGCCCGGCTCGAACACGTTTCGGGTCTCCTGACGCAGGCCTGGCGCGCCGCCGCGCCCAAGACGCTGGTTAAGGCCTTCGACGCGGAACGAAGCGCGTGACCGGCTTCATCGAAGTCCGCACGACCACGAGCGACCGTGCCGGCGCCGAGGCGATCGCCCGGGCGCTGCTCGAGGCGAAGCTGGCCGCGTGCGTGCACGTCTGGCCGATCGACAGCCTCTATCGCTGGAAGGGCGAGGTGGAGGGGGCGGAGGAGCACGTGCTCTCGATCCGGACCCGCGCCGAGCGCTTCGAGGCCGTGCGCGACCGCATCCTTACGCTCCACGCCTACGACACGCCCGAGGTGGTCGCCCTGCCGATCGTGGACGGGTCGCCCGGCTATCTCGCCTGGCTCGAGGAGGAGACGGCGTGAGCCGCCTGCTGCTGGTCGCAGCGGCGGCGCTGGTGGATGCGGACGGTCGGGTGCTGATCTGCCGCCGGCCGGAAGGCAAGCAGCTGGCGGGGTTGTGGGAGTTCCCGGGCGGCAAGGTGGAGGCCGGCGAGACGCCCGAGGCGGCGCTGATCCGCGAGCTGGACGAGGAACTCGGCATTCAGGTTCGGGAAGCTTGCCTGGCCCCTTTCGTGTTCGCCTCGCACGCCTACGAGGGCTTCCACCTGCTGATGCCGCTGTACCTGTGCCGCCGCTGGGACGGCGAGGTTAGCGCCCGCGAGCACCCGGAGATCGCTTGGGTCAAACCGGCGCGCCTGCGCGACTATCCCATGCCGCCTGCCGACGTGCCGCTGATCGCCTATTTGCAGGACTTTCTCTGAGCGTCGAAGCACACCGCAAAGCTCGGCTGGGGCAGGCTCGTCGACTTCGCTCCCACTTGGCTGCGCAGGTCGAGCAGTTCTCGAGCCAAGGCGTCCCGATCCGCGGGGCGCGCGAAACGAAGGCCGATGTCGACCTCCCCCTCCTTGCCCCAGCTCCAACGCTCGGCCGCTGTTGGAAGCCGGCTCGCCTGCACATGCGTCAGCACGCGTTCCAGCGCAGGCCGGTCTATCCCGCAGCAGACGCTGCCGAAGCTGATCCGGAGATCGTACGGCGCGCCTGGCGTGTGGCCGCCGCGTTTTAAGCCGAGATCGGCCACCTCGGTCGCCAGCGCCGGCGAGGCGGTCATCGCGGCCGCGAGGGACAGGAGCAGCGAGCGCTTCATTGCAGGAGACCCTAGCCCCCGCCACGTGAACGGGCGACGACGAGGCCGTCGGCTAGGGACATCTTCGCCGAGCCGGGCGCCAGCGGCTGCTGCTGGCTCTCGTGGGGCGCCCAGCCGGTGAGGGTGACGATCTCGAAGGTCGCCGTGACCTTGCCGTCAGGCCGACCGTGGCGCTCGGCGTAGAGCTCGACGGCTCGCGCCAGCACGGCGCGGGTCAGCGGAGTGCGGGACCGCTCCACCATTATCGCGGTCTCTCCCATGCGGCGGAGGTCCTCAAGCAACGCGAGCAGATGCGGGTAGCCGACGCTGACGCGATCCACATCCGAGACCGGCAGGGCGAACCCGGCTCGCTGCAGCAGGCGAGGGCCGTCCGAGGCGTCGAGCAGGGGCGCGACCCGGAACCCCGCCCCGCCCCGCAGTTCGACCTCGGCGTCGAGAAGGGCCTGGCGCAGCTCGATCAGCGTCTCGCCGCCGAACAGGGCGGCGATGAAGAGGCCGTCCGGCTTGAGCGCGCGGCGCGCCTGCACCAGAGCGCCCGGTAAGTCGTTCACCGCATGCAGCGCCAGCGTGGAGACGATCAGCTCCAGGCTGGCGTCCGCGAAGGGCAGCCGCTCCTCATCGGCGACCACGCGCAGGCCGGGTCGGCCAGCCAGCATGGCCAGAGACAGGTCTGTCTCGATCACCGCCCCAACCCGGGCGTCGCCGCTTTCCAGAGCGGCTCGGAACGCTCCGGTGCGGGCGCCCAGGTCGGCTGCGAGGGGGAACTCGCGCAGTATCGGCTCCAGGCGCAACACGATGTCTTCGGCCGCGCGCCGCTTCAGGAAGTCGGCCGCGCCGAAGGTGGACGCCGCGCGATGCAGACGCCGACGGTGCAGCTCGCGGTCGAACACGACGGGCGCTGAGGACATGGCGGTCAGATGGGCTCGCCGGCCCCTCGTGTCACGCTGGCGGTCGCCGCGAGGCCGAGTAGAACGGCCGCATGCCGCCGGTTTGCCGATTGTATCTGCTGACGCCCCCCGCCTTGCCGGACCTGGCCGCCTTCGCCGACCGGCTCGAGGCGGCGCTGGACGCGGGGGATGTCGCCGCCTTGCAGATCCGGCTCAAGGACGTGGGCGACGATGCGATCCGCCGGGCCGTGGAGACCCTGGCCCCGCTGGCCCAGGCCCGAGGGACGGCGGTGATCCTGAACGACCGCCCCGATCTCGCGGCCGAGCTGGACTGCGACGGGGTCCATGTGGGCCAGGAGGACGCGCCGTATTCGGAGGCCCGGCGGTTCTTGGGCCGCGACCGCATGGTGGGCGTCACCTGCCACGACAGCCGCCATCTGGCCATGGAAGCGGCCGAAGCTGGCGCGGACTACGTCGCCTTCGGCGCCTTCTTCGAAACCGGCACCAAGTCGCCCAAGACCCGCGCCGACCCCGAGATCCTGAGCATCTGGCAGGAGACCATGGAGACCCCGTGCGTGGCCATCGGCGGGATCACGGTCGAAACCGCGCGCTTGCTGGCCCGGGCCGGGGCCGACTTCCTGGCCGTCAGCGCCGGTGTCTGGGCCCACCCCGACGGACCGACGGTCGCCGTCCGGGAACTCACGGCGGAGATGGCGGCCGGCATAGCGGAGCGGGGCTGATGCTCGGCCGAAACCGGCTGCGGCCCGGGGACGTAGTTGAGATCGGGGGCGCGCCCGTGAAGCTGGCGGTGAACCCTCGAGCGCGCCGGATCAACGTGCGCCTGGACTCCAAAGGCCACGTGATCGCGACCGCACCGAGCGTGAGCAGCCTTCCTGAGGCCGCAGCCTTCGCCCGCAGCCGCGCCGAATGGATCGCCGAGCGGCTGAACGCCCGGCCTCAGGTGACGACCCTGACGCCCGGATCGACCATCCCGCTGCGGGGCCGACCCACGCGGCTGGAGGCGGGCCGGGGGCGCGGCGCGGCGCGGCTGCTTGAGGGCGCGATCGTGGCGGGCGGGGAGGGGGAGGCCTTCGAGCGCCGTATGCGGCGGTTCCTGCGGGTTGAGGCGCTGGCGGACCTGTCCGCCCGAACGGCGGCGCACGCCGCCGCCCTCGGCGCGCCGCAGCCGAGCGTCGCCCTCATCGACGCCCGGACCCGCTGGGGCAGCTGCACGCCCCCCCGTGCGCCCGGCGAGCGGGGCCGGATCCGCTACAGCTGGCGACTGGTGCTCGGGCCGCCATGGGTGCTGGACTACGTGGCGGCCCACGAGGTGGCGCACCTCGCCGAGGCGAACCATGGTCCGAGGTTCTGGGCGGTGTGCGAGCGGCTCTATGGCGACGTCAGGGCGGCGCGGGCGTGGCTGAAGGCCAACGGAGCTTCGCTGCACGCCATCGCCTGAGCGGACCGGGCATGACGCCGCGCGGAGCGCCGGGTAAGCTGAGCCGTGGAGGCGATCGCCATGTCAGAGCCCATCCGCATCCTGCTCCAGACCACCATCGAGCCCACGGGCGACGACTGGTCCATCGCCCGTTTCGAGCGGCTTCGTCGCCATCTGAGCGGCCTGGACGGCTTCGAGGTCACCGCCCGGGACAGAGGCGCGCCGGCGGGGGAGACCGACCCGGTGCTGGGCGGCATCGAGGACGACCGCTTCGATCAGCTCTGGCTGTTCGCGGTCGATGAGGGAACGGGCCTGAACAAGGACGAGTGCACGGCCATTTCGCGGTTCCGCAAGGCGGGCGGCGGCCTGATGGTCACGCGAGACCACATGGACCTAGGCTCCTCAGTCTGCACGCTCGGCGGCGTCGGCGAGGCTCATTACTTCCACAGCCAGAACCCCGATCCGGAGGAGAAGCGGCGTATTCGGGACGACCCCTACACGACGCACATCGACTGGCCGAACTATCACTCCGGAGCCAATGGCGACTTCCAACAGGTCGCCATCACCGCCCCGCATCCGCTGTTCGACGGCGTGTCGGTGCTCCCGGCCCACCCGCACGAGGGCGCCGTGGGAGCGCCGCCCGGCGACCCCACGGCCAAGGTGATCGCGACCGGCCTCAGCAAGGTGACGGGCGCAAGCTTCAACCTCGTGGTGGCCTTCAGCGGGGCGGACGGCGCCGGTCGCGCGGTGGCGCAATCCACCTTCCATCACTTCGCCGACTACAATTGGGACCCACGGGACGGCTGTCCCAGCTTCGTGGACGAACCGCCGGGCGACGGCATGATCATCGACCCGCGCGGCATGCAGTCGACGCTTCGATACGTGGAGAACCTCGCCCGCTGGCTCGGTCGACGCGGCTGAGGCGTCAGCCGGGCGTCCCGAAGAGCTCGTCCAGCGCGCGGTCGGCTTCCGCCGGCAGCGCCGGCGGTGTCGGCCTCAGCGGCCCGTCGACGCGCGGCGCGGGCAGGGGCGCGGGCGCGTCGGGCACCGCTGCCCCGGGCGTCTCGATGTAGGGCACGCCGTCCACCGGGATCTCCGCGAGCACGTCGCCAGCGCCGGCGAGCAGGTCGCCGATCGGGTCGTTGAACACGGGGGTGTCGGCCGGGCCGTCCGGGATCGCCTTCACCTGCAGACGCGGCAGGGCGCTGGCCATGAAGTCGCGCCAGATCTGGGCCGGAGCGGAGCCGCCCGTCACCTTGCCCATCGGCCGGTTGTCGTCCTTGCCGACCCAGACCACGGTGGTGAAGCCGCCCGTGTAGCCGGCGAACCAAGCGTCGCGGTAGTCGCTGGTGGTGCCCGTCTTGCCCGCCAGGTCGAAGCCGGGGACCTGCGCGCGTGTTCCCGTCCCGGCGCTCACCACCCGGCGCAGCATCCGGTTCATGTCGCGGAGCGGCGGGTTGCCGACCACCGAGGCGCGCTCGCCCCGTTCGTTGCGGCGTTCGTAGAGAACCTCCCCCTTGCGGGTGCGGATGCGCTCGATCCCGTAGCCGCGCGCCGACCAGCCGCCGTTCGAAAACGGGACGTAGGCCTGCGCCAGCTCCAGCGGGCTGGCGTCCACGGCGCCCAGCGCCATGGAAGGCTGGGTGCTGATGGTCGACTCGATGCCGAGCCGGCTCGCCGTGCGGGCGACGTTGTCGGTGCCGACCTCCTGCGCGAGCCGCGCGGCGACGGTGTTGATCGAGTTCTCGACCGCAGTCTCCAGCCGGATCGGGCCCAGGAAGCTGCCCGTGTAGTTCTTGGGCGACCAGTTCCCGATGGTGATAGGCTCGTCGACGACGACGGTCTCAGGCGTCCGGCCCTGCTCCAGGGCGGTCAGGTAGACGAACGGCTTCCACGCGGAGCCGACCTGCCGGCGGCTGTCCACCGCCCGGTTGAACTGGCTGTCGGAGTAGTTGGTCCCACCGATCAGGGCGCGAACCCGGCCTTCGCCGTCCATGGCGACGAGAGCCGCCTGGCGCACGCCGGCCTTGCGCCAGCCCTTGACGCCCGCCTGCACCGCCCGCTCGGCCGCCGCCTGGATGGGCAGGTCGAGGGTGGTCTCGACGATCAGGTCTTCGCTCGTCTCCCCGGCCAGCAGGCGGACTTCCTTGTCGACCCAGTCGATGAAGTAGCTGGCGTGCTGATTGGCCAGGCTCTTGTTCACCTTGACCCGCTGCTTGAGCGCTCCGGCGCGCTGCTCAGGCGTGACGGCGCCCGATTCCACCATCTCGTTGAGCACGACGGTAGCGCGCTTGGCCGCCCGGTCGCTGTCAGACAGCGGGCTGTAGCGGGACGGTCCCTTCAGGAGCCCCGCCAGCAGGGCGGCTTCGCCGAGCGTCAGCTGCTCGGCCGGCTTGTTGAAGTAGCGCTGACTGGCGGCCTCAATGCCGTAGGCCCCGCCGCCGAAGTAGACCCGGTTCAGGTAGAGGGCGAGGATCTCCTCCTTGGTGAACTTGGTCTCCAGCCACACGGCCAGGATCAATTCCTGCGCCTTGCGCCGGACGGTTTGCTCCGGGCTCAGGAAGAGGTTCTTCGCCAGCTGCTGGGTGATGGTCGAGCCGCCGCCGGTGATGCGGCCGGCGCGCTGGTTGTTCAGGATCGCCTGGCCCATGCGGATCGGGTTGAACCCGAAGTGCCGATAGAACTGCTGGTCCTCGATGGCGATGAACGCGGCGGGCACGTAAGCGGGCAGACGCTCCAGGTCGGCCGGCGGCGCCTCCTGGCTGCCCCGGACCGCGATCAGTCCGCCGTTCCGGTCAAGGTAGGAGATCGAGGGCTGGCGGCTGACTTCGTAGAGCCGCGAGGTGTCGGGCAGATCGCGCGCGAACACCGCGAGGAAGCCGACCAGGAAGATCGCGCCCCAGACTCCCAGGACGAGCCCCCAGTAGACGATGGACCCGAACAGGCCTCGGCCGCGCTTCGGCGGACGAGCCTTCGGCGATGCGCCGTCGGTCATGGGTCTTGGCTCCCGGTTCTTGGGATGCGGAGGGCGTGGGCCGCCGAACGCGGCGGTACGTGGCCCTGCAGGATACAACGCGCAATGCTTGACGAGGGGTGAACGAGCCCCTGCGGCGTTCACGTTTGATCCACCCTGTTGTCAGCGACTAAGCTTGGGCGTGGCCTGGCTCGGCGCCCTGATGGACATCGCGTTCCCGCCCGAGCGGCTGGACGGGCGCGGGCGCGCGCTCAACGACGGCGTGTCGCCGGAGCTCTGGTCGAAGATGACCTTCCTGGAAGGGCCGGCGTGCGACGGGTGCGGCGCGCCGTTCGCCTACGATCTGGGCGCCGGCGTGCGCTGCCCGGGCTGCGAGGCGAAGCCACGCGCGTTCGACCGTTGCCGGGCCGCCTGTCTCTACGACGAGCATGCGCGCGAGCTGATCCTGCCCTTCAAGCACGCGGATCGGCCCGAGCTGGGCAAGCTGTTCGCCCGCTGGATCGGCCGCGCCGCGCCCGAGCTGCTGGAAAGCGCGGAGATCGTGGCGCCCGTGCCGCTGCATCCCACGCGCCTGGTGCGCCGCCGCTACAATCAGGCGGCCGAGATCGCGCGGCCCCTGGCCCGGACCCATGGCCTGAGCTTCGCGCCCGAGCTCGTCCGCCGCCGCAGACGCACCGACAGCCAGGGCGGCAAGACGGGAGGTTCGCGCCGTCGGAACGTGGCGGGCGCTTTCGACGCGCCGCGGCCGGAGCGGGTCGTGGGCCGCCGCGTGCTGCTGATCGACGACGTGATGACCACGGGTGCGACGCTGGAGGCCTGCGCGCGGGCGCTGAAGGCCGCCGGGGCCGCGCGGGTGGAAGCGGCGGTGGTGGCGCGGGTGCGCGAGCGGCGCGACCTCTCTATATGACGGTCCCGCAGCTTTCGCCCGAGGACCGCATGCCGCCGGTGACCATCTACACCAAGCCGTTCTGCCCCTACTGCGCTCGCGCCGAGAACCTCTTGAAGAAGAAGGGCGTGCAGTACGAAGAGATCGTCGCGGCCATGGAGCCCGCCAAAAAGGCGGAGATGGTCCAGCGCGCCGGCGGTCGCACTACCTATCCGCAGATCTTCATCGGTGATCGACACATTGGAGGCTGCGACGACCTGATGGCGCTCGAAGCTCGGGGTGAACTCGACTCGTTGCTCGCCGCCTGAGTCGATGGCCGAGTTCGTCGCCGCCGTCGTCCAATTGCGCACGCCGGCGACGCATGCCGAGGCGCTGGCGCATGTCGAGCCGCTCGTGCGTCAGGCGGCGGCTGAGGACGCGCAACTCATCGCCACCCCTGAGGGGACCAACATCCTCCAGCGGGACAAAGCCCAGCTGTTCCCCGCGCTGCGCACCGAGGACGACGATCCGGTCGTGACCGGGCTGCGCGCTTTGGCGGCTGAGCTGGGGGTTCACGTCCTGATCGGCTCGGCGCTGGTGAAGCGGGACGACCCGAGCGATCCGCGGGCGGCCAACCGCTCGCTGCTCGTCGGCCCGGACGGGCGCGTCCTCGCCCGCTACGACAAGGTCCACCTGTTCGACGTCGACCTGCCGACAGGCGAACACATCCGCGAGTCGGCGTCCTACGCGCCCGGCGACAAGGCGGTCGTGGCCGCAACCCCGTGGGGCGGGTTGGGGCTGACGGTCTGCTACGACGTGCGCTTCCCGCACCTGCACCGCGACCTGGCCCGGGCGGGAGCCGAGATCATCGCCGTGCCTGCGGCTTTCACCCGGCCGACGGGGGAAGCGCACTGGCGCATCCTGCTCCAGGCCCGAGCGATCGAGACGGCCGCTTACGTGCTCGCCCCCGCCCAGGGCGGGGTCCATCCGGACGGCCGAGGCACCTGGGGGCGGTCGATGATCGTCGGGCCCTGGGGCGAAGTGCTCGCCGAAGCCGACCACGACGAGCCTTGCGTTCTCACGGCTACGCTCGATATGGGCGCCGTGGCCAAGGCTCGCGCCGCCATTCCGGCGCTGGTCCACGATCGAGAGTACGCCCGTCCGTGATCCGTTACGCCCTGCAGTGCGACCAGTCCCACGCGTTCGAGGGTTGGTTCGGCTCGTCGACCGACTATGACGACCAGTCGTCGCGCGGCCTGATCGAGTGCCCGTTCTGCGCATCCCGCGGGGTACGCAAGCAGATCATGGCGCCGGCCGTCGCCGGCACGAAGAAGCGCAGCGAACCCACTGCGTCCGCGCCTTCGCAGGCGGTGATGATGGACGTCATGAGCAAGGTACGGGCCCACGTGGAGCAGAACTTCGACTATGTCGGCGACCGGTTCGCCCGCGAGGCCCGCGACATCCATGAAGGGCGTTCGGAGGAACGTGGCATCTACGGCGAAGCCAAGCCGCATGAGGTGAAAAAGCTGGTCGAGGACGGCGTGCCGGTCGCGCCCCTGCCCGCCGCCGCCGCGCCCAAGCCCAAGGCGACGCTGAACTAGCTCTTCAGGCGCTTGGCGTTAGCGACGGCGACCTTATGGATCGGAGCCACGGCGGCCGCGTGCATCTGCAGGCTCAACCGCGCCATCCCGGCCCAGTAGTCGTACAATCGCCCCGCCGCCGCGGTGGGCGACGCGTCCAGGCTCGAGGCCTCGTTGAACAGGAAGGCCGCCGTGCGGGTGGTCATCTCCGCGGCCGGGCGGCTGGCGGCCAGACCCGCTTCGGCGAGCGCCTGGGCCTTCTCCGCGACCATCAGCACGGCTTCCTCGTTCGCGCTGGTCGACGGCTTGGTCATGGCCGCGGCGCCCATGGCCAGCCGAGCGGCGATCACCTGGGGGGAGGCGACAGCGAGTTCCGTGGCGGTGATCGCGGCGTCGATGGCGAGCCGGGCGTCGGTGCGTCTGCGGCTCACGCGCTCGCCTGCCCGTGCGGCGGCCTGAGGGCCAGCATCATGTAGTTCACGTCCGTATCCCCCGAGCGCGCCCATCGATCGCTTAGCAAATCATAAGCCACGCCGAACGGACCCTGCACGGCCAGGCCCGTTCCGTCCAGCATGGCGCCAAGTTCGTCCGGGGTGAGGAACCTTCGCCAGTCATGCGTCCCGCGCGGCAGCCACCCGAGGACGTACTCCGCGCCGAACTTGGCGAGGGCCAGCGCTTTCAGCGTGCGGTTCAGAGTGGCGAGCACCATCAAGCCGCCGGGGGCGACCAGCGCTGCGCAATCCCGCAGGTAGGCGCCGGGGTCGGCCGTATGCTCCACCACTTCCATGTTCAGCACCACGTCGAACGGCGGCTCGCCGGCTTCGAGGAGCCCTTCGGCCGTACCGGCCCGGTAGTCGATGTCGAGTCCGACCTCCGCGGCGTGCGCCCGCGCCGTTCCGATGTTGCGTTCGGACGCGTCCACGCCGGTGACGGCGAAGCCGAGCCGCCGCATGGGCTCGCTGAGCAGACCGCCCCCGCAGCCGATGTCGAGCAGGCGGAGACCCTCGAACGGCGCCCTCGCCGCACCGTCCCGCCCAAAGCGGCGCAGGGCCTGTTCACGGATGAACTGGAGCCGGACGGGATTGAACTTGTGCAGCGGGGCGAACTTGCCGCGAGGGTCCCACCACTCGGCGGCGATGCGCGAGAACCGCTCCACCTCTTCGGCGTCGATGCTGGATCTTGACGTCGCGGCGGCCTCGGTCATGCCGACTGTCTAGCAACCGCGCGGCCCGGTCGCTATGAGCCCTTGGCTCGGCGAGGCGGCGGGCGTGGAGGCGGGGCGCGATGAGTCGGCTGGTGATGAAGTTCGGGGGCACTTCGGTGGCCGACCTGGACCGCATCCGTCGGGTCGCCCGCCTGACCGCGGCCGAGGTCCGCTCCGGAAAGCAGGTGGCCGTGGTGGTCTCCGCCATGGCCGGAAAGACCAACGAACTGGTGGTCTGGACAGACCAGGCCGGCCGCGCCGCTCCGGGCCTGCCCGAGAGCGACGACGAGTACGACATGGTGGTTTCGTCGGGCGAGCAGGTGACCGCCGGCCTGCTGACCATGGTGCTCCGGAACATGGGGCTGGGCGCGCGGTCGTGGCTGGGCTGGCAGATTCCGATCCTGACGGACGAGGCGCATGGCCGTGCGCGGATCACGGACGTCAAGCCGGATGCGCTCGTCGCTTCGCTGGAGCGGGGGGAAGTCGCCGTCATCGCCGGGTTCCAGGGGGCCACCTCAGCCGGCCGCATCAGCACGCTCGGCCGAGGCGGCTCCGACACCAGCGCGGTGGCCGTGGCGGCGGCCCTGAACTGTCCCTGCGACATCTACACGGACGTGGACGGCGTCTACACGACCGACCCCCGGATCGAGAGCCGGGCGCGGCGGCTGGCGCAGGTCTCCTACGAGGAGATGCTGGAGATGGCCTCGCTTGGCGCCAAGGTGCTGCAGACCCGCTCGGTGGAGCTGGCCATGGCGCACCGGGTGCCGGTGCGGGTGCTGTCGAGTTTCGTGGAGCCCGAGCAGATCGCCGCGATCGACGCGGGCGAACTCGGCACAATCATTTGCGACGAGGAGGACGTCATGGAGCAGCGGATCGTCAGCGGCGTCGCCTACAGCCGGGACGAGGCGAAGATCACCCTCTTCGGCCTGCCCGACCGACCGGGCGTCTCGTCCAAGCTGTTCGGGCGTTTGGCCGACGCCAACGTCAACGTGGACATGATCGTGCAGAGCCACGCCAGGGCTGTCGACAGCGCGAACATGGAGTTCACGGTGGGCAAGCGCGACGCGGCGCGGGCCATGGAGATCGTGCGCGAGGCGCAGAATGAGATCGGGTTCGAGGAGGCCCGCGTCGATGTGGACGTGGCGAAGGTCTCGGTGATCGGGGTCGGCATGCGCAGCCACGCCGGGGTCGCGAAGACCATGTTCAGCGCCCTGGCCGACAAGGGCGTCAACATCCAGGTGATCTCCACCTCGGAGATCAAGATCAGCGTCCTGATCGACGCCGCCTACACCGAGCTGGCCGTTCGTTCGCTGCACGCCGCCTACGGATTGGACCAGGTCTAAGCCGGCCGGGACGAGCCGCGGGGGCGACCGCACCCTATATCTAGCAGCCACGGGGCATGCTTCGTGCACCCCGCAAGCGTGGCTGGATCGAATCGGCCCCGAGCTACGTTGATGAACTTGCGACCGCCCCATGCGCGGTCTAGCAGATTGTTTTGCGCCCACTTCGCCGCGGTCCGCCCGGCGGTCGGCGCCCCAGGGAGGGACGCTCATGACCGACGCCGCCGTACCCGGGCTTGAGCCCGCCCCGACCCGCCACCAGCGTCTGATCGCCTGGGTGCGCGAGATCGCGGCGCTGACCAAGCCTGACCGGGTGCGCTGGTGCGACGGGTCCGAAGCGGAGTTCGACGAGCTGACGCAGGAGCTCGTCGAGAAGGGCACGCTCAAACGTCTGAACGCGGAGAAGCGGCCGAACTCCTTCCTCGCCTTGTCCGATCCCCGCGACGTGGCGCGGGTGGAGAGCCGCACCTTCATCTGCTCGGAAGACAAGGACGACGCCGGCCCGACCAACAACTGGGCCGACCCCGCCGAGATGCGCGGCACGCTGCGCGGCCTGTTCGAGGGCTGCATGCGCGGCCGAACGATGTACGTGGTGCCGTTCTGCATGGGGCCGCTCGGCTCCAAGATCAGCGCCCTGGGCGTCGAGATCACCGACAGCGCTTACGTGGCGGTGTCCATGTGCACCATGACCCGCATGGGTCAGGCGGCGTTGGACGAGCTGGGCGCCGACGGGTTCTTCGTGCCGGCGGTCCACACGCTGGGCGCGCCGTTGGAAGCCGGTCAGGCCGACGTGCCGTGGCCGTGCAACGAGACCAAGTACATCGTCCATTTCCCAGAGAGCCGGGAGATCTGGTCCTACGGCTCCGGTTACGGCGGCAACGCCCTGCTCGGAAAGAAGTGCTACGCCCTCCGCATCGCCAGCGTCATGGCCCGCGACGAGGGCTGGCTGGCCGAGCACATGCTCATCCTCAAGCTGACCTCGCCCAAGAACGAGGTCCGCTACATCGCGGCTGCTTTCCCGAGCGCCTGCGGCAAGACCAACCTGGCCATGCTCCAGCCGACCCTGCAGGGCTGGAAGGCTGAGACGGTCGGCGACGACATCGCCTGGATGCGCTTTGGCGACGACGGCCGGCTGTACGCCATCAACCCCGAAGCCGGGTTCTTCGGCGTCGCGCCCGGCACGGGGTACGGCACCAACCGCCACGCCATGGACGCGCTGGATCGGAACGTCATCTTCACCAACGTGGCCCTGACCGACGACGGGGACGTGTGGTGGGAAGGCATGACCGACCAGCCGCCGGCCCACGTGACCGACTGGCGCGGACGCGACTGGACGCCCGAGACCCCCGGACCTGCCGCGCACGCCAACGCCCGCTTCGCGGTGCCGGCAAGCCAGTGCCCGGTGATCGCGCCCGAGTGGGAGGACCCCAAGGGCGTGCCGATCGACGCTATCCTGTTCGGCGGGCGCCGGGCCAGCGCCGTGCCGCTCGTCACGGAAGCCTTCGACTGGCGCCATGGCGTGTTCATGGCCTCCAACGTCGCCTCCGAAGGCACGGCTGCGGCGGAGAACGCGATCGGCGAACTGCGCCGTGATCCCTTCGCGATGCTGCCCTTCTGCGGGTACAACATGGCCGACTACTTCGCCCATTGGCTGAAGCTCGGCGCCACGCACGACCCCAAGAAGCTGCCGCGCATCTACTTCGTGAACTGGTTCCGCAAGGACCGTCGCGGCAAGTTCGTGTGGCCGGGCTTCGGCGACAACAGCCGCGTGCTGAAGTGGATCGTCGACCGCCTGGCCGGCCGCGGCGCGGCGGTCGACACGCCCATCGGCCGGGTGCCGGCTCGGGAGTCCCTGGACATCTCCGGCCTGGAGCTGACGTCCGATCAGCTCGATACCCTGCTGACCGTCGATCCGGTGGTCTGGGCGGAAGAGGCTCGCCTGATCGCCGCGGACTACCAGAAGTTCGGTGACCGGCTTCCAGCCGAGCTGAGCCAGGAGCTGGCCGCGCTTGAGGATCGCCTGACGGCCGCCCGCGATTCCGCGCGCTCGCCCAGCAGTCCGGCAGCCGCGCTCCACGCCGCCGAATAGCGGCCCCGCCGCTTCGTTCCCGCCGAGCCTCCGTGCTAGTTGCGGAGCGGACGCGGCGGCTTCGACGCCGCGGAAGGGAGACCCTCCTTGCCCCAGTTCGGGCTGGCCGTGCGCGGCCCCCGCAGCCTGTTGCGTCAGATCCGCGAGGTCATGGCCTCCGCCGGAGCCGCGCAGACGCGCCTGGACCAAGTGGTCGGCATCATCGCGCGGTCCATGGTGGCCGAGGTGTGCTCCCTTTACCTGCGCCGGGCGTCCGGCGACATGGAGCTGTTCGCCACCGAAGGCCTTGACCGGAGCGCCGTCCACGTCACGCGGCTGAAGCCCGGCGAGGGCCTGGTGGGCGAGATCGTCCGCCTCGGCCGCCCCTTGGCCCTGTCCGACGCCGCCGCGCACCCGGCGTTCTCCTATCGACCCGAAACGGGGGAGGACCCCTTCCACGCCTTCCTCGGGGTGCCGCTGCTTCGGGGCGGGCGGGCGATCGGCGTCCTCACGGTCCAGAACCGCACCGAGCGGGCGTACGGCGAAGACGAAGTCGAGGACCTGCAGATCATCGCCATGGTCCTGTCGGAGATGGTGGCGGGCGGCGAACTGGTCGGCTTGGCCGAGCTGAAGGACGTGGAGATCGCGCCGCACCGGCCCGAGCGGCTGAAGGGCGCGCGATTTGCCGACGGTCTGGCGTCGGGCGTCGCTGTTCTGCACGAGGTCCCGGTCGCGCCGGAGCGGCTGCTCGCCGACGACGTGGTGGAGGAGGAGAAGCGCCTCCGGGCAGGCGTGGAGGCGCTGCGGGCGCAGATCGACGCCATGCTCGAAGGCCGGCACGGGCTGATCGACGGCGCCTCCTACGACGTGCTCGAGACCTATCGGCTCTATGCTCACGACCGCGGCTGGAACCGGAGCTTGGAGGAGGCGGTCCGCTCGGGCCTGACCGCCGAAGCCGCGGTGGAGCGGGTCCGCAGCGAGCATCGGGCGCGCTTCGCCCAGGCCCGCGACCCCTACATCCGCGAACGGCTGCACGACTTCGAGGAGCTGGCCGATCGCCTCCTGCGCCACCTGTCGGGCGAGGCGGAGGCCGTGCGCCGGCTTCCGGAGGAGGCCATCCTGGTCGCGCGCAACATCGGTCCCGCCGACCTGCTGGAGTACGACCGAACCCGGCTGAAGGGCCTCTTGCTCGAGGAAGGCTCGCCTGCAAGCCACGCGGCCATCGTCGCGCGGGCGCTCGGCATCCCGTGCGTGGGCCGCATCTCGGGCTTGCGCGATCGCCTGAGCGAGGGCGACCCGGTGATCGTCGATGGCGAGACTGGGGAGGCGTTCCTGCGGCCGCGTCCCGACGTGGTGGATGCGTTCACCACGCGCCTGGCGGTTCGGGCCCAGCGCAAGGCGGAGTTCGCCCGGCTGCGCGAGAGCCCGGCCATCACCCAGGACGGCGCCAAGATCACCCTGTTGATGAACGCCGGGCTGGAGGTCGACCTCGAAGCGCTCGAGGAGACCGGGGCCGAGGGCATCGGCCTGTTCAGGACCGAGTTCCAGTTCATGGTCGCCGAGGAGCTGCCGCGGCTGAAGGCGCAGACCGATCTCTACAGCCGGGTGCTGGACGCCGCCTCAGGGCGGCCCGTCACCTTCCGGACGCTCGACATCGGCGGCGACAAGCTGTTGCCGTACATGGAGTTCGAAGCGGAGGACAATCCGGCGCTCGGCTGGCGGGCGGTGCGCATGGGCCTGGACCGGCCCGCGCTCCTGCGGCTGCAGCTGCGGGCCCTGATGGCGGCGGCGCAGGGCCGGGAGCTGCGGATCATGTTCCCGCTGATCTGCACGGTCGACGAGTTCCGGGCGGCGCGCGCGCTGGTCGATCTGGAGGTGGCCTGGGCGGAGCGTCGGGGCCGACCGGCGCCCGAGCCGCTGCGGGTCGGCGCCATGATCGAGGCCCCCGCCCTAGTCTGGCACCTGGACGCCCTGCTGCCGATGACCGACTTCGTGTCGGTCGGCACCAACGACTTGATGCAGTACGCCTTCGCCGCCGATCGCGGGAACCCGCGCACGGCCGAGCGATACGATCCGCTCTCCCCGCCGGCGCTGCGGGCTCTGAGGGCGATCCAGGAAGCCGCGGCCGAGAGCGGCACGCCGGTTTCGGTGTGCGGCGAGATGGCGGGCCGGCCGCTGGAGGCGTTCGCCCTCGCCGCGCTGGGCTTCGAGCGGCTCAGCATGCCGGCGGCCGGCATCGGCCCGGTGAAGCGGATGCTGCTCTCGCTGGACCGGGAAGCGGCCCGTCGCGGAATTTCTTCGCTCTTAAGGAGCGGTTCAGGCTCCGTGCGCAACGAATTGGAAACACTTGCGCGTAAGCTGAATGTCGCAGTCTGACGGCGTTGCCGCGACTCGCGGAGACTGTTATCGACTGGTTCGTTCTACAAAGGTCTAAGTTGTTGCACCGCAAACCGGATCGGCTGGTTTCGCGGCGGCGAGGGGTGGCGCGCATGCCGTTGGACACGGGAGACGTGTTCGGCCGAACCGGGCTCGGGGAGCCTGGCGCCGCGCCCGACGTTGAGCAACTGATGCGTGCGTCCCAACCCACCGTCGGTCAGCGCCTGAAGGCGGCCCGTGAAGCGCGGGGCCTGAGCCTCGCCGAGGTCGCGGAGGCGACCAAGGTCCGCGAGAACCTGCTGCAGGCGCTCGAGGAGATGCGCCTGGCCGACCTGCCGTCGCGACCGTTCGCCATCGGGTACGTGCGAGCCTACGCCGAGGCCCTCGGCCTGGACGCCGACGGCCTCGTGGTGCGCTTCCGGCGCGAGACGCCCGAGATCGACACCGCTTTGAAGTCGCCGCTCGGCGTGGCGTTCGAGCGCCACAGCCATGCGCCCCTGGTGCTCGGCGGGGCGGGCGCGGTCATCGCCGCCATCCTGCTGTGGAACGTGGGTCAGCGGCTGTTCTTCAGTCCGCCCCCCGCCGCTCCGGCCGCAGCCACCGACCCGAGTCGCAAGCTGGCGGAGCTGCCGCCGCCCGGCGGCGTGATCCGGGTCGGCGCGCCCACCCCCGCTCCCGCCGAGCAGACGGTCCCTGCGCCTTATGTCACGCCCGGGCTGGAGGAGGCTTACGCGCTCGCCTACGGCCTGGCACCGCCGGCAGTGACGGCTGACGGCCAGCCGGCGCCGCCGCCCGCCCCCGACCTGAGCCTGACCCCGGCCGGTTTCACGCCCAAGGGCCAGGTGTTCGGCGCTGACGCCCCCCGGGCGACGGTGATCCTGCAGGCGCTCAAGCCCGCCAACATCGTGGTCCGCGACGCCGCGGGGACCATCTACTTCGCCCGGCAACTGGCCCCCAACGACGCCTATCGCGCGCCGTCCACGCCGGGCCTGATCGCCGAGGTTTCCGACCCCTCGGCGTTCGCGATCTATCGCGACGGCCAGCTGAGCGGGCCGATGACGACGCCGGCCGCCTCCCTGGACAAGCTGGCTCAGGCCGCCCCCGCGCGCAGCCGCTGATCCGGGCGCCGTGGCGCGAACGGGCGCCTCAGCATAGATAACGGGCACCTGCCGGAGAGAGCGCCCTTGGCCGCCGACCATCAGCACCTCCGCCCCTGGCGCGCGATCCAGCGGCGGCCCAGCCGCAAGATCCGCGTCGGCTCGGTCGAAGTGGGCGGAGACGCGCCCATCAGCGTGCAGTCCATGACCAACACGCCGACTTCGGACGCAGGGGCCACCATCGACCAGATCCGGGCGCTGGAGGAGGCGGGCGCCGACATCGTGCGGGTGTCCTGCCCCGACGAGGAGTCCACCGCCGCCTTCCGGACCATCGCCCGGGCGGCGAAGGTCCCCCTGGTGGCCGACATCCACTTCCATTACCGGCGGGGGATCGAGGCGGCGCAGGCTGGCGCGGCGTGCCTGCGGATCAACCCCGGCAACATCGGCAGCTCCGCGCGGGTGCGCGAGGTGGTGCAGGCGGCCAAGCACCACGGCTGCTCCATGAGGATCGGCGTTAACGCCGGGAGCCTGGAGCGCGAGCTGCTGGAGCGCTACGGCGAGCCCTGCCCGGAGGCGATGGTCGAGAGCGCCCTCAACCACGCGCGCATCCTGCAGGATCACGACTTTCACGAGTTCAAGATCAGCGTGAAGGCGTCCGACGCGTTCCTGACCGTCGCGGCCTACCAGATGCTGGCCGAAGCCATCGATTGCCCGCTGCACCTGGGCGTCACGGAAGCCGGGCCGCTTCGCGCCGGCACCATCAAGTCCGCGATCGGCATGGGCAACCTGCTCTGGGCCGGTATCGGCGACACCATCCGGGTGTCGCTCGCGGCCGATCCGGTGGAGGAGATCAAGGTCGGCTTCGACATCCTCAAGAGCCTGGGCCTGCGTCACCGCGGAGTGAACATCATCGCTTGCCCGAGCTGCGCCCGGCAGGGCTTCGACGTGGTCAAGACCGTCGGCGTGCTCGAGGAGCGGCTGGCCCACGTGTCGACGCCCATGAGCCTGAGCATCATCGGCTGCGTGGTGAACGGCCCGGGCGAGGCGCTCTACACCGACGTCGGCTTCACCGGCGGCGGCAAGGGGGCGGGCATGGTCTACCTGGCCGGCAAGGCCGATCATAAGCAGGACAACGCCGGCATGATCGAGCACATCGTGGAGCTGGTGGAGACCCGCGCCGCGGCCATTGAAGCGGAGAAGGCCCGCGAGGCCGACACGGTCGTGCTGCCGATCCCGAGCGTCGCGGCGGAATAAGCTCCATCAGAGCAGGTCGCGGGCGTCCGGCGCCATTGCGTGCCTGCATCTCCGTCGGCGACGCCGGGTCAGCCTGACGTTGGGACAGCGTTGACGGACGCTTCGGGGGCGCGGCAGGGTTCCGCGAACGTCACCCGGCGGAGGCGCGGCCCATGAACTTCGACTTCTCCGACGAGCAGAAGCAGCTGCGCACCGAGGCCCGGCGCTTCCTGGAGGACCGCTGCCCGCCGGCCGCCGTGCGAGCCGTGCTCGAGGGCCCCGAGCCCTACGACCGGTCGCTGTACGCCGGGCTGGCGGAGATGGGCTTTCTGGGCGCGGCCATCCCGGAGGAATACGGCGGGGTGGGGCTGGGCTACTTGGAGCTCTGCGTCATCGCCGAGGAGCTGGGGCGGGCGCTGGCGCCGGTTCCGGTCAGCTCATCAATCTACCTGGCCGCCGAGTTCCTGCTGGCCGCCGGGAGCGACGCTCAGAAGCAGGCCTGGCTCCCCAAGCTGGCCTCGGGAGCCGCGGTCGGGACCTTCGCGCTCGCGGAACGGGCCGGGAAAGTGACGCCAGCGGTGATCAGCGCTTCAGCGAGCGGCGGCGTGCTGAACGGCGTCAAGGCGCCCGTCCCGGACGGCGATGTGGCGGACCTGGCGGTGGTCGCGGCGCGCACGGGACCGGGGAGCGACCAGCGATCGATCTCGCTGTTCTTGGTCGACCTGAACGCCCCCGGGGTCGAGCGGGAGACGCTGGAGAGCATCGACCCGACCCGCAGCCAAGCGCGCATCACCTTCCGCAACGCGCCCGCCGAGCCGCTGGGCGCCCCGGGCGAGGGTTGGCGGACCTTGACCCAGGTGCTGGACCGGGCGGCGGTGCTGACCGCCTTCGAGCAGGTGGGCGGCGCGGACCGGGCGCTGGAGATGGGACGGGCCTACGCGCTGGACCGCATGGCCTTCGGCCGCCCGATCGGCAGCTTCCAGGCGGTGAAGCACATGCTGGCCGACATGTACGTGTCGGCGACGCTCGCGCGGTCGAACGCGTACTACGGGGCGTGGGCGCTCTCGACCGGCTCGGCGGAGCTGCCGGTCGCGGCGGCGACGGCGCGCGTGTCGGCGACCCAGGCGTTCCAGCACTGCAGCAAGAACAACATCCAGGTGCACGGCGGCATGGGCTTCACCTGGGCTTTCGACTGCCACCTGTTCTACCGGCGGAGCAACGCGCTGGCGCTGGGGCTCGGGTCCCTGTCGACCTGGGAGGACCTGCTGATCGAACGCATGCGCAGCCGCAACGCCGCGCCCGCCGCCGCCTGAGCCGGAGAACACGCGAGATGAACTTCGACGACACGCCCGAAGAAGCGGCCTTCCGGCAGGAGGTGCGCGCCTGGATCGACGCCAACGCGCCCAAGCACCTTGAGGGCGAGCTGAAGCAGTCCTCCTTCGGCAACTCGGGCCTGCGGAGCGAAGACCCGATCGCCGCCGCGAAGGCCTGGCAGCGGAAGAAGTACGACGCCGGCTGGGCCTGCCTGCACTGGCCGCAGGACTACGGCGGCCGCGGCGCGAGCCCGATCGAGCGGGTGATCTGGGGTCAGGAGGAAGGCGTCTACGCCCAGCTCGGCGGCGTGTTCACCATCGGCCACGGCATGTGCGGCCCGACGCTCATGGCCTGGGCGAGCGAGGACCAGAAGCGAGACCTGCTGCCCCGCATGGCCTCGGGCGAGGAGATCTGGTGCCAGCTGTTCTCCGAGCCGGCCGGCGGGTCGGACCTGGCCGGGCTGCGCACGCGGGCGGAGCGGGACGGCGATGACTGGGTGATCAACGGGCAGAAGATCTGGACCTCGGGCGCCCACTACAGCCAGTGGGGCATACTAATCACGCGGACGGACCCGGCCGTGCCCAAGCACAAGGGCCTGACCATGTTCTTCCTCCGCATGGACACGCCCGGGATCGAGATCCGGCCCATCAAGCAGGCCAACGGCCAGTCGGGGTTCAACGAGGTCTACTTCACCGACGTGCGCATCCCCGACAGCCAGCGGCTGGGAGCGGTGGGCCAGGGCTGGACGGTGAGCCTGACCACCCTGATGAACGAGCGCCTGTCCATCGGTTCGGGCATGCCGACGGGGTTCGGCGAGCTGTTCGACTATTGCATGAACCTGCAGCTGGAGGACGGGGCGGCGGTGGACGACCGGCACGTACGCTCTCGCCTGGCCCAGTTCGCCGTGCGGGCCTCGGGGCTGCGGTACACCGGGATGCGGGCGATCAGCGCCTTGTCGAAGGGCGAGGCGCCGGGGCCGGAGAACTCCATCGGCAAGCTGGTGGCGGGCGCGACCATGCAGGAGCTGGCGACCTTCGCCCTGGACCTGCAGGGACAGATGGGCGTGCTGAGCGGCGCGGACGCGCTCGACCAGGCGCGGTTCCAGGCCATGCTGCTGCGCAGCCCCGCCACCCGGGTTGAGGGCGGCACCGACGAGATCCTGCGCAACATCATCGCCGAGCGAGTCCTCGGACTGCCCGGCGACATCCGGGTGGACAAGGACGTGCCGTTCAACGCGATCCCGACCCACGGCCGCGCCGCGTGACCGGCCTGCCCGAGACGTTGGACGAAGCGGCCGGCGAGGTGGGGTCGGTGAGCTACGAAACCCTGCTCTACGACGTCGACGGGCCGATCGCGACGATCACCCTGAACCGGCCTGAGAAGCTGAACGCCTTCACCGCGACCATGGGCCAGGAGCTCGCCGAGGCGATCCGGGCGGCCGACGCCGACGATCAGGTGCGCGCAGTGATCCTGACCGGCGCGGGCCGCGGCTTCTGCGCCGGAGCCGACATCTCCGCGGGCGCGGGATCGTTCGATACGGCGTCGGGCGAAGGGGCGAAGAACTTCGGCTCAAACCGGAGCGCGCGCGGGGATGGAGACCCCGGGTTCATCGGGGCGCTCTTCAACAGCCGCAAGGCCACTATCGCCGCCTTCAACGGCCCCGCGGTCGGCGTCGGGATCACCCTGGCGCTGCCGACCGACATCAAGATCGCCTCTAGCGCCGCGAGGTTCGGCTTCGTCTTCGCGCGGCGCGGGCTGGTCCCGGAGGCAGGCAGCGCCTGGTTCCTGCCCAAGCTGGTAGGCTTGCCGCAAGCCGTGCGCTGGTGCCTGTCGGGAGCTGTGTTCGACGCAGCCGAGGCGCTCAGGGGCGGGCTGGTGAGCGAAGTGACCGAGCCCGAGGCCCTGCTGCCGCGGGCGCGCCAGATCGCGCTGGAGATCGCCGAGAACACCGCCCCGGTGTCGGTCGCGCTGACGCGGCAGATGCTGTGGCGGACGTCGGGCGAGGACCTGCCGTGGAACCTGCTGCGGTTCGATGGAGCGTACGCCATGGCGCTCGGGGCCGGCGGCGACGTGCGCGAGGGCGTGGCGGCCTTCCTTGAGAAGCGCAAACCTGAGTTCCCGGGCCGGGTCAGCGCCGACATGCCCGCGGGTTATCCCTGGTGGGAGGGGCGATGAGCGGCGCGCCCGAGTTGCGGACCATCGACGCCGGCGAGGTCCGGCTGCGGGTGGCCGTCCAGGGCGCGGGGCCGCTGGTTCTGATGGTTCATGGCTTTCCGGAGAGCTGGTATTCGTGGCGGCATCAGCTGGGGCCCGTGGCCGAGGCGGGGTTTACGGCCGCGGCGATCGACGTGCGGGGTTACGGCGGCTCCGACAAGCCGCACCCGGTGGAAGCCTACGCCATGGAGCACATGGTGGCCGACATCGCAGGGGCGGCTGAGGCGCTCAGGCCGGGCGAGCCGGCTGTCCTCATCGGGCACGACTGGGGCGCGCCGATGGTGTGGAACGCCGCGCTCACCCGGCCGGAGCGGTTCCGGGCCGTGGCGGCGCTCTCGGTCCCTTATCTCGGGATCGGCGACAGGCCGTTCAGCGCCGTGTTCGACGCGCTGTTCACCCAGAAGGGTCGCTTCTTCTACCAGGCGTACTTCCAGGCCGAAGGTGTGGCCGAGGCGGAGGCGGAGGCTGACGTCCGCGCGTTCCTGCGGCGCTTCCTGTACGCGATCTCGGGCGACGCGCCGGACGGGACCTGGCCCAGCGACAAGGTCGTGAGCGATCCCTTGCTGAAGGGGCTCCCCGACCCGCAGCCCTTCCCGGCGTGGCTGACCGAAGCGGACCTCGACTACTACACGGCCGAGTTCGAGCGCTCGGGCCTGCGCGGTCCGATCAACCGCTACCGGAACCACGAGCGCGACTGGTCGTGGCTGCAGAGCTGGAAGGATCGGAAGATCGAGCAGCCCGCCTTCTTCATCGCTGGCGACCGGGACCTGGCCTTCAACATGTTCCGTGGCCCCGACCCGATCGAGATCATGCGGGGGCAGGTGCCGAACCTGCAGTGCGCCCACGTGCTGCCCGGTTGCGGGCACTGGACCCAGCAGGAGCGGCCCGCCGAGGTGAACGCCCTGCTGATTCCCTGGCTGCGGTCGCTGCAGGGCGTGTAAGAGGGCGGCGAGACAAGAGCCCCGTGCAGGGGCCGCGGTTCAGGGCGCAGGAAGCGGGAAGCGGATGCACTACAAGGAACTGAAGACCGCCTGGGCGGAGCTGACGGGCCCGGGCGCGCCGTTCGAAATCGGCGAGGTAGAGGTTCGCGGCCAGCGGCTGCGCGCCTTCAAGCAGGCGCCGCCGACGGTCCGTGAGATGTGGCTGGCCACCGCCGCCTACGCCGACCGGGACTATCTGGTATACGAGGACGAGCGGATCACCTACGCCGAGGCGCACCGGATCACGCGGAGCGTGGCGGCATGGCTGCGGGCGCAAGGGGTGCAGCCGCGCGACCGGGTGGCGATCGCGATGCGGAACTACCCCGAGTGGATGCTGATCTATTGGGCGTGCGTCGCCTCGGGCGTGACCGTGGTGGGCATGAACGCCTGGTGGGTCCCCGAAGAGATGGCCATGGGCCTGAAGGACGCCCAGCCCAAGGTCCTGTTCCTCGACGAGGAGCGACTGCAGCGTCTGAGCCAAAGGCCAGAGGCGGCCCAAGGGATCACGCTGGTGGGCGTCCGGACCTCGGGCGGCGCGCCGGGCGTGGCGCCCTGGGCGGAGGTCGCGGCCTTCGAGGGCGACTGGCCCGAAGCGGACATGGATCCCGACGACGACGCCTGCATCTTCTACACCTCGGGGACAACGGGCTTCCCCAAGGGGGCCCAGCTCACGCACCGCGGGTGCGTCAGCAACCTGATGAACATGGTCTTCGCAGGCCAGGTGTTCACGCTGGCGACGAACCGGGCGACGGGCGTCGCCGTGGACCCGAATGCGCCGCCGCCCGTCCCGGTGGCGCTCGCCACCACGCCTCTGTTCCACGTCACGGCCAACAACTGCCTGGCCTATGCAGCGACGGCGGCCGGCGGGGTGGTCGTGCTCATGTACAAGTGGGACGCAGGCGAGGCCCTGCGCCTGATCGAACGCGAGCGGGTCACCAGCATGAGCGGCGTGCCGACCATGGCGCGCGAGGTGTTGCACCACCCCGACTTCACCCGCCGCGACACCTCCAGCCTGATGACGCTCGGCGGCGGGGGCGCTCAGGTGCCGCCCGACCTGGTGGGCAAGATCGACGCCCAGGTTGCCACCGCCCGTCCCAACACCGGCTACGGCATGACCGAGACCTGCGGGATCATCACCTCGCTCTCGGGCGACTTCTTCGTGGACCGGCCCGACAGCGCGGGACCGGCCATGCCGACCTTCGAGACGAAGGTGGTGGACGATGAGGGGAACGCCCTGCCGCCAGGGTCCACGGGCGAGCTGTGGGTCAAGGGCGCGTGCGTCATCAAGGGCTACATCAATCGCCCCGACGCGACCGCCGAGGCGATCACCGACGGCTGGCTGCACACCGGCGACGTGGCCCGCATCGACGAGGACGGCTTCATCTTCATCGTCGACCGCAAGAAGGACATGGTCCTGCGCGGCGGCGAGAACGTCTACTGCGCCGAGGTGGAGGCCGCGCTGTTCCGGCACCCTGCGGTGGCGGAGGCTTGCGTCTTCGGGGTGCCCGACGAGCGCCTCGGCGAGGAGGTCGCGGCTGCGGTGGTGCTGTGGCCGGAAGGCAGGGCCACCCCTGCGGAGCTGCGGGAGCACCTCACCGGGCTGCTCGCGAAGCACAAGATCCCCCGCTACCTGTGGCTCACGGCCGAGGCGCTCCCTCGCAACGCCAGCGGCAAGTTCCTGCGGCGTGAGCTGCGGGAACGGCTGGCGCTCCGGGACGCCGCCTAGGCGATCGGCGCGGCTTCGAGCCGGACCTGCGCGCCGAGCTCCGGGAACACCCGCCCCACCTTGCGCAGCAGGTAGGCGCCGTAGGTCCCTGAGGCGGCGTGCGGGCTCTCGCCGTCCCAGCGAGTCGCCGCGTCAAGGCCGGCGTCGGGGACGGAGCCGGGGAGCGGCCGCACTTCCGCGTCGAAGGCCGGGTCGAAGAACAGCGGGAAGGAGTAGCGGTCCACCGCGCTGCGGTTTCGCACCCGGTGCGGCGCCGATCGCAGGCGCCCGCCGCTCAGGCGGTCCAGCATGTCGCCGATGTTGCAGACCAGGGCGCCGGGCACTGGCGGCGCGTCGACCCAGCCGCGGGCCGTTTTCACCTCCAGCCCGCCGTGGCGGTCCTGCGCCAGCAGGGTGAGGAAGCCGTAGTCGGTGTGCTCGCCGACGCCGTAGCTGTCCGCCCAGGCGGCCTCGGCGGGCGCCGCGGGTGGATAGCGGAAGATGCGGAACAGGATGGTCGGCCGGCCGGTGTATCGGCGGGCCAGGTGGTCGGCGTCGAGCCCGAGCGCCAGCGACACGCCCTCGGCCAGGGCGTGGGCGGCGCGGGTGGTCTCCCGCACGTACGCCTCCACGGCCGGGCGCAGGCCTGGCGCTTGCGCGGGCCACAGGTTGGGGCCGTGCAGCGGGACGCCAGCCTGCACGCGCGGGTCGTCGGGGGGCAGCTCCTCGCCGAAGTAGAGCCCCTCCTTGCGGTCAGGGCGGCCGGAGGTCAGCTCTCCGCCAAGCGGGAACCAGCCGCGCCAGGCCCGGCCGCCGCGGCTCATCGCGATCTCGGCCCTCACGGTGTCGGGCAGAGCGAAGAAGGCGCTGGCCTCGCGCTCCAAGGTCGTCAGCGTCTCGGGACGGACACCGTGGCCGACCACGTAGAAGAGGCCGTCGCGACCGGCGGCGGAGCGGATGGCGCCGGCGACGGACTCCCGCGCCTCCGCTGATCCGCCGTCCAGAAGCGGCCCGATGTCGATCCGCTGCAGTTCGGCGGGCGGCTCCATGCCTTCAGTTCAGCCGGACAGGGTGCGCCTGTCGAGGGGGACCGTCAGGACTGGGTCTTGAGGTAGGCGATGACGTCGGCGCGCTGCTTGGGGTTCTTCAGGCCAGCGTAGCTCATCAGCGTGCCGGGCATGTACTCGCGCGGATTCTCGAGGAAGGCGAACAGGGTCTCCTCGGACCAGGTCAGGTCGCTGGCCTGGTTGGCCTTGGAATAGCGGAACTCGGGCACGGTCCCGGCCTGACGGCCGATGATGCCGTGCAGGCTGGGGCCGACCTTGTTCTCGCCGGGGACGACGGCGTGGCAGCTGGAGCACTGGCGGAAGACGCGCGCGCCCGCGGCCGGGTCCCCGGTGACCCCGGCCAGAACGACGGCGCCGGGGGCTGCGGCCGCGCCGGGCGCCGGCGTAGCGGCGGGTCCCCCCTGGGAAGCCGTCGTCGCGGGCGCCTCTCCCGGCGCAGCGGGCGTTCCGGGCGGCTGAGCGGTCTGGGGACTGGCGCTGGCGGGCGGTTCTGACGGCGCGACCCCCGTCGGAGAGGCCGGCGTCGGCGCGGCGGCGGGACCTGCAGCCTCCTTCTCGCCCGAGCAGGCGGCGAGCAGCACGATGGCGCCGACGGTCAGCAGATAGGGCGCGCCACGCAGTCGAAGCATACCGGGAACTCACCTTTCTGAAGCGGCCGGCAACCTAGGCCCGGCGACTCCGGAGTCAACGCGTCATTCCCCTTAGCGTGCCGAGCTTCTATAGCGCGGGCCATGTCCGCCGTGGTTCGTATCGGCACCCGCGCCAGCCCCCTCGCGCAAGCCCAGTCCCGCCAGATGCAGGCCCGCATCGCCGCGGCCCTGGGCGCGCCTCCCGAGGAGGCCGATCGGGTCGCCCCGCTTGTCCTGATCACCACGACAGGCGACCGCATCCAGGATCGCCGCCTGCTCGAGATCGGGGGCAAGCAGCTCTTCACCAAGGAGATCGAGGAAGCGCTGCTGGACGGGCGCGTCGACGTGGCGATCCACTCCATGAAGGACGTGCCCTCGGCGATGCCCCCGGGGCTGCTGATCGCCGCCGTTCCGGAGCGCGAGGACCCCCGCGACGCCTTTGTCAGCACGACCCACGCGACCTTGGACGAGCTGCCGGAGGGCGCCGTGCTGGGCACCGCCAGCCTGCGGCGGCAGGCGCAGACGCTACGGCGGCGGCCCGACCTGCGGCCCGTGATGCTTCGCGGGAACGTGGGGACGCGGCTGGCGAAACTGGAAGCGGGCGAGGTCGCCGCGACCCTGCTGGCCCAGGCGGGGCTGAACCGGCTGGGTCTCTCACATGTTGTGCGCGAGCTGCTGGATCCGGTCGCCAATCCGCCGGCGCCCGGCCAGGGCGCGCTGGCGATCCAGACCCGCGAGGCCGAGGCCCAGGCAACGTGGACGCGCGCCCTCCACCATGTGGACACCGAGCTGGCGACGGCGGCGGAGCGGGGCGCGCTTGAGGCGCTGGAGGGCTCCTGCAAGACGGCCATGGGCGCCTACGCCGTGCTGCGGGGCGGCCAGCTGTCGCTGGTGGTCGAGGCCCTGACCGCCGACGGCCGCACCTTCTGGCGGCGGGAGGGCTCGGCGCCGGACGCCGACCTGCACGCGGCGGTCGCGCTCGGCCGCGAGCTGGGCGGCCAAGTGCGCGACGAGGCCGGTGACCGGCTGGAGCTGGGCTGAGCGGCGGAGCGGAAGCCGAGACGCTTCAATCGCCGACGTCAGATTGTCACGAAGGCGAAGCCGGGCCGTCACGAACTCGAAGCCGTGCTGTCACGCTGCCCCGGTATGTCGAAGCCGGGACGGGCGGGCCGGCGTGCGGGAATCGCGCGGCGACGAGCCGCTGTCCAACGCTTGGTCCACATTCGTTGGAGACTTCCGTATGGCCGGCCGGTTCAATCACAAGGTGGCGCTTCTCGCCTGCGCCGCGGCGCTGGCCCTGACCGGGTGCGGCTCCGGCGGCGCCGACAGCGTAGCCTCGCCGGGAGAAGGCGCCTTCCCGCCGCCGCCCCCGCCGCCGCCGCCTCCACCCCCGCCGCCGACCACCACGCCGGGCGGCGCGGCCCTCGACTGCCCGACCGGCTTCGCCAATGTCGGCACGATCGCCAACGACAGCCTGCGCGTCTGCCAGCTTCCGACCCAGATCACCGGCAACCTGCTGCTGCAGCGCCGGGCCAACGCGAACGGCGCCCTCAACACCGTCTACGCCATCACCGGCCGGGTGGACGTGGGTCAGGACCGGGGCAGCGACGCCAACAACCCGAGCGGTTCGGCGCAGCAAGGGGTGCTGACCATCGAGCCCGGCGTCACGCTGATCGGCGCCGCGGGTCGCGACTATCTGGTCGTGAACCGCGGTTCACAGATCGTGGCCAACGGCAACGCCCAGAACCCGATCGTCTTCACCAGCCGCGTCTCGCTGGACGCGCCCACCACCAACCGTGATCCCGCGAACGCGAACGGGGAGTGGGGCGGCGTCATCATCGCCGGCCGCGCGCCGATCAACAGCTGCCCCGGCGGCGCCACGGGCACCGTGGGCTGCGAGACCCGCTTCGAGGCGGGCAACATCGTCTTCGGCGGCAACGCGGCGTCCGACAGCAGCGGGGTGTTGCGCTACGTCCGCATCCAGTTCGCCGGGTTCCCGGTGGCGACGAACGCGGAGATCAACGGCCTGACGCTCGGCGCCGTCGGCTCGGGGACGACCATGGAGTTCGTCCAGGTCCACAATAGCTCCGACGACGGGATCGAGTGGTTCGGCGGCACGGTGAACAGCCGGTATCTGGTGCTCACCGGCAACGACGACGACAGCCTGGACACCGACGAGGGCTACACGGGCGCAAACCAGTTCGTGCTGGCGGTGCAGCGCGCTGCCGGCGGCGACAACATCATCGAAGCGAGCAACCTGGGCGGCGCTGCCCGGGCGCCTGTTTCGTTCCCCAAGTTCGCCAACGTGACCTTCCTGCCGCGCGGTTCGGCGACCAACCACCTGACCTTCAACACGGCGACCAACTTCGGAGTAGCGAACGCCGTCCTGGTCCAGCCGACGGGTGCGAGCGCCGCCTGCATCGACATCGACACGGGGGCCACGCCGAGGTTCGACTCGGCCTTCTTCAGCTGCACCACGTTCGGCCGTGAGGACAGCGACATCAACGCCGCCCAGGTGGCCGCCACTTTCAACGGCGGGTCGAACAACGTCGGCAACGGCGTCTCGACCCTGCAGAACACGTTCGTGAACGGCACGAACGAGAACGGACGGCCCGCCTTCTCGGGGCTGGCCACGCTCAGTCCGTTCTTCCAGCAGGTGACCTACGTCGGCGCCGTCCGTGATGCGAACGACATCTGGTGGCAGACCTGGACCTGCGGCCTGCCGGGCCGGCCCACCTGCTGAGGCGAGGGCGGGCGTCGGCCAAGGTCGCCGCCCAGCGCTGTCCCGCCGTTTCCGCCCTGCTCCGCAAAGGCGCTCCGACCATGAAGCCGCTCCGCTTGACCTTGACGGGTCTTCTGCTCGCGACGACCGCGATGGCCGCTCCGCACCTGGCGTACGCGCAGGCGCAGGGGGGGCAGGGCGGCTCCGGCCAGCCCGCCGCCGCGCCCGGGTCCACGAGCCCCGATCCCGCCGCCCAGAGCACGCCCGAGCAGAGCACGCCCGAGCAGAACGCGGCTCAGGATCCCGCGACCCCCGAGGCTGCAGAAGCGCAGGACCCCTCGTCGCCGACCGAGGTGGGCGAGATCGTCGTGCTGGGACGCAACATTCCCGAGCCGCTGCGTGAAACCTCCGAGGTGGTCTCGATCCTGACCACCGAGGACCTGCAGCGCCAGGGCGACGACAACGCCGCGACGGCCCTGACCCGGGTGGCGGGCCTGAGCCTGGTGCAAGGCCGCTTCGTCTACGTGCGAGGCCTTGGCGAGCGGTACTCGTCGGCCCTGCTGAACGGCTCGCCCCTGCCGAGCCCCGAACCGCTGCAGCGGGTGGTCCCGCTCGACCTCTTCCCGGCCAACGTGCTCGAGAGCACCAACGTCCAGAAGACCTACTCGCCCGAACTGCCCGGCGAATTCGGCGGGGGCGTCATCGACCTCCGGACGCTCGGCACGCCGGACGAGCGGTTCTTCACGATCGGGATCAGCACGGGCCGCGACAGCGAAACCACCCTGGAGCCGGGGATCACCTACTACGGCGGTGACGCCGACTTCTTCGGCTATGACGACAGCACCCGTCGCATTCCGCGCCGCCTGAGCCAGGCGCTCGAAAGCGGCAAGCAGGTCACGATCGGCAACTTCGGGCAGGACATCTACCAGATCGGCCGTGACTTCGTGAACGCGCCGCTCACCCTGCTGCAGGGAACCGACAACCTGCAGCCCGACGTGGGACTCGACCTGAGCGCGGGCGACTCCTTCGAGTTCGGGGACTTCACGTTCGGGGTGATCGGCGTGCTGGGCTTCGACAACGCCTGGCAGACCCGGACGGGGCTGCAGCAGCGGCGCCCCTTGGTGCAGGGGAACTCGCTCGTGCCCCTGCAGGACTTCGGCTTCACCTCGACCCAGAACGACGTGGTCACGAACGCCTTGCTCGGCTTCGGCCTGGAGTGGGACGGCAACCGCATCGACTGGACCAACCTTTATGTCCACTCGACCACCAAGGAAGCCCGCATCCGTCAGGGCGAGGACGCGCTGAACGGCGTCTTCTCGCGCACCGACGCCACCGAGTGGTTCGAGCGCTCGCTGATCAACACGCAGCTGGCGGGCAGCCACGAGTTCGAGGTGGCGAGCGGGGACCTTTCGGTCGACTGGCGGGCCGCGTACGCCAAGACCACCCGCGACGCGCCCTACGAGCGTGAGATCACCTACGTGCGCTCGCCGCTGGACCAGGCCTTCGTCTACGATCCGTCGGGCAGCCGCTCCTCGAACGAGACCCGCTTCAGCGAGGTCGAGGATCAGGTCACCAGCGGCGGCGTCGACCTCTCCTACACCCTGCCGCTGTCGGGCGTGCGGGACGCCGTGTTCAGCGCCGGCTACGCCTTCCTCGACAACGAGCGCCAGTCGGAGGCGCGCTCCTTCCGCTTCCAGGTCGCCTCCCTGACCGAGCAGCAGCAGCGCCAGCGCGTCGACTTCCTGTTCTCCGATTTCAACATCGGGCCGGGCCGGTTCGTGCTGGAGGAGACCACCGGTGGCGAGGGCGCGGCCGCCTACGACGCCAAGCTGAAGGTGAATGCGGTCTACGCCCAGGTCGATGCGGAGATCATCCCGCTCGTCCGGGTCGCCGGGGGGCTGCGCTACGAAGACGGCGAGCAGTCGGTCCTGCCGCGGAACCTGTTCGACACGCCCTCGCCCATCCAGCTCGTCACGGTGAACCTGCAGGAGCAGTACGTGCTGCCCGCGGCCACGGTGACGTGGAACTTCTACGAGGACATGCAGCTGCGGTTCGGCGCGTCCAAGACCATCGCCCGCCCGCAGTTCCGTGAACTCGCGCAGCAGGTGTTCCAGGATCCCGAGTCGGACCGGTTCTTCATCGGGAACCCCGGCCTGGTCGACAGCGAGCTGCTGAACCTGGATGCCCGATACGAGTGGTTCTTCGAGGGCGGCCAGTATCTGACCGCCGGCGTGTTCTACAAGAAGATCGACAAGCCTATCGAGTCGATCTTCAACGTGAGCGGCGGGGTCGAGCGCCAGTCCTTCGTGAACGCCCCGGAGGCGACGCTCTACGGGTTCGAGGTGGACGGCCGGAAGTACTTCGACATCCCCGAACGGTACGCCTTCCTGCCTGGCGAAAGCCGCGTGTTCCTGGCGGCCAACTACACCTACACCACCTCGGAAGTGACCGCGGCGGCGGGCGACCAGGTGCGGATTTTCGACGCTTCGGCCCCGGGCGGCATCGGCTCGCGTCCGGCGACGCAGTTCGTCGAGGACGGCAGCCGTTTGCAGGGGCAATCGGACCACCTCGCCAACGTGCAGTTCGGTCTGGAGAACGACGACACGCGCACGCAAGCCACGTTCCTGCTCAACTATGTCAGCGATCGGATCACGGCCCGAGGCGAGCGTGGCGCGGGCGGCGTGATCGTCCAGCCGGACATCGTCAACGACCCGGGCGTTACCTTGGACTTCGTGCTCCGGCAAGGGTTCGACGTGGTCGGCCGGGAGTTCACGTTCGGGCTCGAGGCGCGGAACCTGACCGGCGAGAACTTCGAGGAATATCAGGAGTTCGGCGCGGGGCGCATCGACCGGAACACCTTCGATCTCGGCACGATTCTATCGGTGAGCCTGACGGCGCGCTTCTGACCCGAACGACACACGCTGTCGCCTAAACGACATCTGACTGTCATCTGAGCTTCACAAACCCGTCACGTTGGCGCATGCTCGCGGTCCATAAGGAGGATCGCTCATGCGCACGATCATCGCGCTGCTCGCCGTGGCCGCCGTTCTGCCGAGCGTCGCGCAGGCCGGCGAGCGCGCGTCGAACGCCGCTTCGCAGGCCGCCGTCCACAAGGTCTATGTCTGCGAGATGCCCGACAAGGGCCGTCAGGCCTGGAGCCGAGAGCACGGCTGGTTGCGGTTCAGCTCAGCCGAGGACCTGATGCGCACCGCGCCTCGGGCCGGCGCCGCCCCCACCTGCATCACCGAACGGCAGCTGAAGCAGCTGCAGCGCGAGGCGCCGGTCGTCGCCATGACGCTCGCCTCCCGCTGAACGCGGTCAAGCGTTCAGACGGTAGACGCGCCGCGCGGTGTCGCTGAAGAGCAATGCCTTCTCTTCGGGTGAAGCGCCGGCGGCCAAACGCTTGAGGGCGTTCCAGAGCACGCCGTAGCCGCACGTGTAGAGGTCCACGGGGAAATTGCTTTCGAACATGCAGCGTCCGGGACCGAACGCCTCGATGCAAGTCTCGACGTAGGGTCGCCAGGCGTCGGCCAGCTGCGCCGACGCGGGCGCGTCGCCGAGCTCGAAACCCAGGAAGGGCATGGCCAGACCGCCGAGCTTGACGTTCACATTGGCCGAGGCGGCGAGCGCGCGGATGTTGTCTCGCCACACCGGGAAGCGTTCGTCCCTGCGGCCGGCGTAGCTCGCCAAGCCGAGCGGCGTGCCGACGTGGTCGAGGATGATGGTCGTTCCGGGAAAGGCGCGGGCGAGATCGACCAGGTCGGGCAGCTGGGGCTCCAGCATCCAGGCGTCGAACGACAAGCCGAGCGGCGCCAGCCGGGCGAAGCCGGCCCGGAAGGCGTCCGAGCGATAGAGCCCCTCGGTGTTGCGGTTCAGCGGGCCGAGCACGCCGGGGTCCGCGTCCCAGGAGGCGGACTGCCGTACGCCCCGGAAGCGGCCGCCGCCCGCGGCGACGTGCGCCTCCAGCACCGGCGTGACCGCGTCGCCGAGCTTCAGGTCCGCATGGCCGACGATGCCGGCGCAGGCGCGGACCGGGCCGTAAACGTCGCTGGCGCACATGGCCGCGACCCCGTTGACGAACTCGGTCTCGCCGACGGGCTTCAGCTCGGGCGGGCCGTCGGCGCGGTAGAAGGCGCCGCACTCCAGGTACACGGTGGCGACCACGTTGTGACCGCTGTTCAGGTCGGCGAGCAGCTCGTCGAGCAGATAGCGGGGCGTCCTTCGGACGATGGTTTCGAATGGATGACGCACCGGTGGGAGGCTGACGAGCAGGCCGCGCCGGTCCCAGAGGTGGTGGTGCGGATCGACGATCGGGAGCTCGGGCTCGAGGATCGGCTCGCTGGGCGTCGGCTCGGTCATGAGCGGACGATCGAGGTTGGCGACGGGGGGGTCAACGGTCAGCCCTGGACCAGCACCGTCTTGACGTTGACGAACTCCCGGATGCCGAAGTGGGAGCACTCGCGGCCGTAGCCCGACTCCTTGATCCCGCCAAAGGGAAGGCGAGGGTCGGAGCGGACGTTGGCGTTGACGAAGCTCATGCCCGCCTCGAGCAGCTCCGAGGCGATCCGCTCCCCGCGGGCCAGGTCCGACGTCAGCACGCCCGAGCCGAGGCCGAAGGGGGAGTCGTTGGCGATCCGGATCGCGTCCGCCTCGTCGGCGGCCTCGATGACGGCGGCTACGGGGCCGAAGATCTCCTCGTCGTGAGCGGGCTGGCCCGGGCGGACGTCGGTGAGGATCGTGGCCGGGTACCAGGCGCCGGGCCGATCGGGAACTTCGCCGCCGAGCAGGACGCGGGCGCCCGCCTGGACGCTGGCGCGGACCTGGTCGTGGATTTCGTCCCGGGCGTGGACGCTGTTCTGCGGCCCGAGCCGGGTCCCCTCCCGGCGGGGGTCGCCCATGACGTAGGCCTGCATGGCTTCCACCAAGGCCTGCTCGAAGGCCGCCCGGAGCGGCTTGACGACGATGAAGCGCTTGCCGGCGATGCAGCTCTGGCCGCCGTTCACCATGCGGGCGGTCGCGGCGACCTTGGCGGCCTCGGCGACGTCTGCGTCCTCGAGGATGAGGTAGGCGTCGGAGCCGCCAAGCTCGAGCACGCATTTCTTGAGCACGCGGCCGGCGGTCTCGGCGACCTTGCGCCCCGCGGCGACGCTGCCGGTCAGGGTGACGGCCGCGACCTCCGGAGCCTCGATCAGCGCCTGCACGCCGCCGCTGGGGATCAGAACGGTGCGGAACAGGTTCTCGGGCGCGCCGGCCTCGCGGAAGACGTCCTCGATGGCCAGCGCGCAGCCGGGGACGTTGCTGGCGTGCTTCAGGACCGCGCCGTTCCCGGCCATCAGCGCGGGCGCAGCGAAGCGGAAGACCTGCCAGAAGGGGAAGTTCCAGGGCATCACCGCCAGGACGACGCCCAGCGGGTTGTAGGTGACGAACGCCTTGGGCCCGCCCATGTCGACCGGCTCGCGGGCGAGATAGCGCTCCGCGTGCTCGGCGAAGTGGTCACAGTTGGCGGCGCACTTCTCGATCTCGGCCCGCCCCTCGTCGAGGGTCTTGCCCATCTCGTCGGTCATGAGGGCGGCGAACGCGTCCTTGCGGGCGCGGAGCACCGCGGCGGCCCGGCTGATCACGGCCGCGCGCTCGGCGAAGGCGGTGCGCCGCCAGCCCTCGAAGGCGCGTCGAACCTGGCGCGCGATCGCGAGCGCCTCCGCCGCCGTGTGGCCGTCGTAGGCGCGGCCGGCTTGGCCGGTGGTCGGATCGACGGCCTGGAGCCGGGGCCGCTCGCCGCCGGGCTCCCGGGCGGCGGACTGATCGCGTTCGGGTTCGGCCATGGAGCCTCCGTGGGGCCGGTTCCGCAGGTCCGGCGGGGAGCTGACGTGCTGCTCGGCGCCTAGGGCATGCGCGCGGGGTTCTGCAAGCGCGCACGCGCCGTGCCTCCCCGGTCGGGGTTGAAGTGGGAGGGCGGCGGAGCGCCGGACAGGGTCCGGAGCTGAATGGGAGATACCGTTTCGACTCTGTACGCACGCTCCGCACGGGCATTTTCGGAGAGCGCGGGGCAGGCAGCGGTTTTATCGCTTACCCCCTGTTTCGCGGAGGTCGTCCGCGTTTCGCCCTCCGCAGGCGGGTCTCCCAGCGAGGAGAGCCCCGGACCGCTGAAGTAACCCCCTCCAGCCTGTCGCCCGAACTCCCGGGGACCTGTCGCCAGGCGCGCCGGGCGGGCTTCCCGCTCGTCCGTTCCCGCCGCCGCTGATGGTCGCTGGCCAAGCGCCCTCCCCTGCGACGGGACAGAGAGGAGTATACGACGAAAAACTTTCCCGAGGATAAGTATATTTTCCGCAGACGTAAGCTGTTGATCGGGTGCGGGGCCGTCTGACTTGTCCTCTGGATAAGCCCGGTGTTGTCCCCCTATTCCGCTCGCAGGCGAGCGGCCCCTCCGGCCCACCGCGCCACTTCCCCATCGATGCGCGATAGGGAGGAGAGCCGGGCCCTCGACTCTCCTCGTTCTCGGGCAGCGATGGAGAAGCCGGAGCGCCGAGAGCCGCAGCCCGCGCAGCGGGCCAGGATGGGGCGAACCGGATCAGATCGGCGGGGCGCCGGCGAGGACGTCGCGCTTGCCGGCGTGGTTGGCCGGGCCGACGACGCCTTCCTTCTCCATGCGCTCGATAAGGGAGGCGGCGCGGTTGTAGCCGATCTGCAGGCGGCGCTGGACGTAGCTGGTCGAGGCCTTCCGGTCGCGCGTGACCACGGCCACGGCGCGGTCGTAGAGGTCGTCGCCCGAGCCGCCACCGCCGCCCATATCGTCGCCGCCAGCGCCATCCTCGTCCTCGTCCCCGCCGGCGGTGACTTCTTCCAGGTACTGCGGTTCGCCCTGGTCGCGCAGGTAATTGGCCACGGCCTCGACCTCGCCGTCGGAGACGAAGGGACCATGCAGGCGCGTGATGCGTCCGCCGCCGGCCATGTAGAGCATGTCGCCCTGGCCCAGCAGCTGCTCGGCGCCCTGTTCGCCCAGGATGGTGCGGGCGTCGATCTTGGAGGTGACCTGGAAGCTGATCCGGGTCGGGAAGTTGGCCTTGATGGTGCCGGTGATGACGTCCACCGACGGGCGCTGGGTGGCCATGATCAGGTGGATGCCGGCGGCGCGGGCCATCTGCGCGAGGCGCTGGACCGCGCCTTCGATGTCCTTGCCGGCCACGAGCATGAGGTCGGCCACTTCGTCGATGATCACGACGATGTAGGGCATGGGCTCGGGGCGAATCTTCTCAGATTCGTAGACGGGGCGGCCCTGCTCGTTGAAGCCGGTCTGCACCGTGCGCTCGAAGTGCTCGCCCTTGGCCAGCGCCTCGTTGGCCTTCTCGTTGTAGCCGGCGATGTTGCGTACGCCGATCTTGGACATGCGCCGATAGCGGTCCTCCATCTCGCGGACCGTCCACTTGAGCGCGACGATGGCCTTCTTGGGATCGGTGACGACGGGCGCCAGCAGGTGCGGGATGCCGTCGTAGACGCTGAGCTCCAGCATCTTGGGGTCGATCATGATGAACCGGCACTTGTCGGGCGGCAGCCGGTAGAGGATCGACAGGATCATGGCGTTGACGCCGACCGACTTGCCCGAGCCCGTGGTGCCGGCGATCAGCAGGTGAGGCATCTTGCCGAGGTCGGCGACGTAGGGCTCGCCGCCGATGTTCTCGCCCAGCGCCATGGGCAGATTGTGCGAGCCGCGCTCGAACTCCTGGGAGGAGAGCAGGTCGCGCAGGTAGACGGTTTCGCGGCGAGCGTTGGGCAGCTCGATGCCGATGGCGTTGCGGCCCTGAACAACCGACACGCGGCAGGCGCGCGCGCTCATGGAGCGGGCGATGTCGTCGGAGAGGGCGACGACGCGGGCGGACTTCACGCCGGGAGCGGGGACGAGTTCGTAGAGGGTGACGACCGGGCCGGGGCGGATCTGGTCGATCTGGCCGCGGACGCCGAATTCGGCCAGCACGCCTTCGAGCAGGCGCGCGTTCGCCTTGAGCGAGGCCTCGTCCACCGTGGACTGCCGCGGGGCCGGCTTGGTGAGCATGGCCAATTCGGGCAGCCGGAAGCCCTCGGGCTGGACGAAGTCGAAGGCCTTCTGGCTCTCGCGCGCCTCGCGGTCAGAGGTCTTGGGCTTGGGCGGCGCGCCGGCGAGGACGCGGGGCTCGTCGGCGACGTCGAAGGGGGGAGCGTCGTCGCCGGCGTCATCCTCGTCGGCGACGACGGGGCCGGGCGCGGCGGGCTTGACGCGGGCCGGGCGGCGGGTGGCGGGCTTGACCGGTTCAGCCGCCGGCCGGGCCGGTCGGGTCCGAGGGGCGAACACAGCGGCGAAGCCGCCGCGGACTTCGGCGGGGCCGACGCCGATGGCGAAAACGATCAGCAAAGCGGCGACGAGGCCGAGCGCGACGGCGGCGATCACGTGAGGGTGGGGCGCGTGGGCCAGGGCGAGCAGGTTCGCGAAGCCGGCGAGCTGGGTCTCGCCCCAAAGCCCGCCGAGGCCGCGGGCCAGGGGCCAGAGCGCGGGGGGCTTGGGCGCGGCGAGAACCGCAGAGAGCAGGATCACGCCGAGCGTCCCGGCGAGAGCGCGGCGACGCAGGACGGCGCGGCTGAGGGCCGGATGCGGCTCGGCGGCGCGCTGCAGGCCCAGCACGATGGTCAGCAGGGCGGCGATCCAGGCGGCCAGCCCGAACGACTGCAGGCCGAGATCCGCGATCACCGCGCCCAGGCCGCCGAGCAGGTTGCGCGGCGCGGCGGCGCTGGAGGCGTTCCAGCTGGGGTCGTCGGCGTGGAAGGTGGCGAAGGCGGGAATGAGGGCGGCCCCGACGGCGGCCGTGGCCAGGCCTCGGGCCCGGGCGGTCAAGTCGTGGGCCCACACGCGCTCGGCCGCGTCCAGGCCCCAGGCCCAGAGCGCTGCGACATAGCGGATCAGCACGCTGGAAGTCGGAACCTGCTGGGCCGCGCCCGCCGCCATAGTCATGGGATCCCCGCCGATACTCGAACGCGCTCAGCCGTCAGCAACGGTATGGCGCTGCAGGGTTAATCGGGGTTTACGACCCGGCTCCGGAGACGGTCAGAACGCGGCCGCGGCGATCTCGCCGGCGGCGCTCAGAGTGGCGCGTTTCATGCCCTCGGAGTTCCAGGGCGTGGCGATCTCGCCGTCGCGCGTGATCGCGATCAGCCCGCCGTCGCCGCCGAGCGCCTTGACTTGGTCAAGGGCGGCCTGGGCGGCGCGGGCGAGCGGCTCCCCGCCGTAGGCGATCCGCGCGGCGACCTGGTGGGCGGCGGCGGTGCGGATGAAGTACTCGCCGAACCCCGTGCAGGAGACGGCGACCCGCGCGTCGGCCCAGGTTCCGGCGGCGATCAGCGGGGTGTCGCCCACGCGGCCGGGCTTTTTCCCGAAGACGCCGCCCGTGGAGGTGGCGGCGGCCAGGCGACCTTCGCCGTCCAGCACCACGCAGCCGACGGTGCCGTGCGAGAGGCCGTCGGAGCGCTGCTCGTCCTCGGGCTCGGCGCCCGCGCGGGTGAACCATGCGTCCGGATCGCCGATCGCCTCCAGGCCCTGCGCCCGGGCGAAGGCGGCCGCGCCCTCTCCGGCGAGCAGGACGTGGTTGGTGCGGTCCATGACGGCGCGGGCGGCGGTGATCGGGCTCTTGAAGCCGATGAGGGCGGCCACCGCACCCGCCCTGGCCGTCGTCCCGTCCATGAGGCTCGCATCGAGCTCGTAGACCCCGTCGCTGTTGGGCGAGGCGCCCCGACCGGCGACGTAGAGGCCCGAGACCTCCAGCGCTGCGACCGTCGCGACCGCCACGTCGAGGGCCGCCGCGCCGCCGCGCAGGTTGTCCCGCGCCGCCTCGACCAGCCCCCGCATGTGCGCGATCTCGCGGTCGTAGTTGACGCCGCGGCGGGCGCCGGCGCCCCCGTGCAGGGCGAGGGCGAAACGGTCGGGCATGCTCAAGCTCCGGCTTGGCGAGGGGGGACCGGGTGGTCTAGCGTCCCGCGCCGTACTGAGAACGAGCCGGAGGGATTAGCGATGCGCGCGGTGCTGAGCAAAGCGGTGGGCGGGCCCGAGACCCTCGTGTTCGAGGAGGTCCCCACGCCAACGCCCGGGCCGGGGCAGGCGCTGATCGGGGTGAAGGCGGTCGGGGTGAATTATCCCGACGTGCTGATCATCGAAGACCGCTACCAGTTCAAGCCGCCGCGGCCGTTCTCGCCGGGCGGCGAGTTCTCGGGCGTGGTGCAGGCCGTAGGCGAGGGCGTCACAACCGTGAAGGCGGGGGACCGGGTGTTCGGCAACACGGGCTCTGGCGGCATGGCGGAGGCGCTGCTCGCGCCCGCCGACCGGCTGACGGCGATGCCCGACTCGATGCCGTTCGACGAGGCGGCGGCGTTCCTGATGACCTACGGGACCAGCTACTACGGGCTGAAGGACCGCGGCCGGCTGCAGCCGGGCGAGACCCTGCTGGTGCTCGGGGCCGCGGGCGGGGTCGGTCTGGCCGCTGTGGAGCTCGGGGCGGCCATGGGCGCGCGGGTCGTGGCTGCGGCTTCCTCCGAGGAGAAGGTGCAGGTCGCCAAGGATCACGGGGCGCACGAGGGCGTGGTCTATCCGAAGGGGCCCTTCGACAAGGACGGGCGCAAGCAGCTGGCGCAGCTGTTCAAGGACGCGGTGGGCGCGGACGGGGCGCACGTCACCTACGACGCGGTGGGCGGCGACTACGCCGAGGCCGCGCTGCGGGCCTCGGCGTGGGACGGGCGTTTCCTGGTGATCGGCTTCCCGGCGGGGATTCCGGCGATCCCGCTGAACCTGACGCTGCTGAAGAGCTGCAACATCGTGGGCGTGTTCTGGGGCGCGGCGGTGGCGCGCGACCCGGCGGGCCACCAGCAGAACGTGCGCGAGCTGATGGATCTCTACACGGGCGGCAAGATCAAGCCGCACGTGTCGGCGCGCTATCCCCTGGAGCGGGCGGGGGAGGCCATCACCCACCTCGCCGAGCGACGCGCGATCGGCAAGGTCGTGGTCACGGTCGACTGACATGGCCGGACGCCTGGAAGGCAAGGTCGCGGTCGTCACCGGGGGGTGCTCCGGCATCGGGCTGGGAACGGTGGAGCTGTTCGTGGCGGAGGGCGCCCGCGTGGTCGCGGCCGACGTGCAGGCGGAGAAGGGCGCGATCCTGGAGCAGCGCTTCCCCGACCGCGTGCGGTTCGTCCGCTGTGACGTCACCGAACCCGAGCAGATCCGGGCGGCCGTGGACGCAGCCGACGAATTCGGCGGGCTGGACGTGCTGTTCAACAACGCCGGCGCGGGCGGCGCCATGGCGGGCGTTGAGGACATGACGCCGGACGCCTGGGACCGCACCTTCGCCCTGCTGCTCCGGGCGCCCATGCTGGGCATGACTTACGCCCTGCCGAAGATGAAGGCGCGGGGGGGCGCGTCGATCATCAACACCGCCTCGATCGCCGGGCTGCAGGCCGGCTACGGGCCGATCGCCTACTCGGTGGCCAAGTGCGGGGTCATCCACATGAGCCGCACGGCGGCCGCGGAGCTGGCGACGCACCGCATCCGCGTGAACGCGATCTGCCCGGGGCTGATCGCCACCTCGATCTTCGGGGCTTCGCTGGGGCTGGACCGGGCCGTAGCCGATCAGTCTGTCGCCCGGATCGCCGAGTTCGGCCCCCTGATGCAGCCGTTGAAGAAGGCCGGCCTGCCCGAGGACATCGCGAAGGCGGCGCTGTACCTGGCCAGCGACGACAGCGCTTTCGTCACCGGCACGCACATCGTGGTCGACGGTGGGCTGACGATCGGGCCGCGCCACGCGTGGGACCCGCAGTCGAACACACCGATGATGGATGCGTTGGGGGTCACGCCCGAAGATGCCGAGCGGCTGCGCGCGGCGCAGAAGGGCTGACCGCGCGCCCACGAGCTTGCTAGAGGGTCGGCATGCCCGACCCTGAACCGCTCAGCGCCGCGCGCGAAGACGTGGCCGAGGTCGCGCCAGCGCATGCGGAGCCGGCGCTGGCGCCGAACGTCGTCGGGGCGCTCTGGATGCTGGCCTCGGCCGTGTCGTTCACGGTCATGACGACCCTGATCAAGTACCTGGGCGACGACTACCCGGCCATGCTGCAGACGTTCTACCGCATGGCGGCGGGGTTCGTGGTGCTGCTGCCCTGGATCCTGCGGGACGTGCGCGGAACGTTCCGGACCACCCGGCCGGGCATCCTGCTGTTCCGTTCCGGCGCGGGGACGGTGGCCATGATCCTGGGATTCTACAGCTACCAGCACCTGCCGCTGGCGGATGCGAACGCCCTGTCGTTTACACGGACGCTGTGGATCGTGCCGCTGGCCGCGTTCGTGCTGCGCGAGCGGCTCGGGCCATGGCGGCTCGGGGCGGCGCTCGTGGGGTTCCTCGGCGTCGCCCTGATGCTGCGGCCTGGGACCGAGGGCGCGTTCAGCTTGCCCGCCTTGGCGGCCCTCGCTTCGGCCTTCCTCTTCGCCCTGACCATCACGGGCATGAAGGTGATGACGCGCGACCACAGCACCTTCACCCTGCTCGCCTATGCCGCGGTCCTGGGCGTGGTGTTCTCGCTGCCCCCGGCGCTGACGGTCTGGCGCTGGCCGACGCTGCCGGATTTGGGCCTGCTCGCCGCCATGGGCGTGATCGGGACGCTCACCCAGACCTTCTACATCAACGGGATGCAGGTCGGGGACGCCGGCGCCATGGCGCCCATCGACTACACCCGCCTGGTGTTCGCGGGGCTCGCCGGCTTTCTGCTCTTCAGCGAAGTCCCCGATCCGCTGACCATCGCGGGCGCGCTGGTGGTGGTCGGGTCCACGCTCGCCATCACCCTGCGCGAGCAGCAGATCGCGCGGCGCAGGCGCGGCTAGCGCGCGTCAGCCGCCTCGGCCAGCCTGACGTCGCCCCCGCGCAGCTCGGCGACGCGGTAGAAGCAGGAGCGGTAGCCCACGTGGCAGGCGCCGCCGTCCCCTTGGGGCCGGACCTTCAGCCAGACAGCGTCCTGGTCGCAGTCGAGGCGCAGCTCGACCACCTTCTGGACTTGGCCGGAGGTGGCGCCCTTGCGCCAGAGTTCGCCGCGGGAGCGACTCCAGTAGTGCGCATGCCCGGTGCTAAGCGTGAGCTCGAGCGCCTCGGCGTTCATGTAGGCGAGCATCAGCACCTCGCCGCTGTCGGCGTCGGTGGCGACCGCGGGAACGAGGCCGTCGCGGTCGAAACGGGGCGTGAGGCGGTCGCCGCGCTCGAGCGCCTCGCGGTCGTCCGCGTCGCTCAACTGGCCGCGCCGAGGTAGTCCATCTTGCCGATGGTCACCCCCTTGTGCCGCAGGATCGCGTAGGCGGTCGTCAGGTGGAAGTAGAAGTTCGGAAGCGCGAAGCCCGTCAGGAATGCGCGGCCGGGAAGGCGCATTTCCCCGTGGGGAAACTTGAGGACCACTTCGCGATCTTCGGCGCCCTCGAACGCCGCGGCGTCAAGGCCGCGGATATAGCCCATCGTGCGGGTGATCCGGTCCTGCAGCTCGCCGAAGGTGCTCTCAGTGTCCGCCATGACGGGCGCTTCGCCCCCGGTGAGACGGGCCACCGCCAGCTTGGCCGTGTCGCAGGCCGACTGAACCTGAAAGGGCAGGGGGTGCATGTCGGGCGCGAGCCGAGCTGCGAGCAGCTCCGTTTGCGGCACGCCGCTGGCCACGGCCTTCGCGAGCAAGCTCGACAGGTTGGTGAGGCCACGGACGTAAACCGGCGCGCTCGTCTCGTAGATGCTGAACGCCATGGCCCTGGACCCTCCGGTTCGCGCGCTTGTCTACGGGAGCGCGGCGCCCTGTCCAGCCGTGACGGTGGCGGGACGCCCGCGAAGCAGAGTACCGGCGCGCCATGGCCTTGTACGACATCGCACGGAGCGCTGCGCTGCGGGTCGACACGCGCGCGAAGCGCTGGGCCGAACCGTCGCCGGTTCGCCGAGGCCTCTATGAGTTCGTCCTGTTCGGAGTGAAGCAGGCCTGGGCCTGCCTTTTCGGCGGGGCGATGCTGGCCGCCCTGCTGCTCACGTTCTGGCTCTATCCCCGCGATGCGCCGCTCGCTCGCTACGATTTCCTGTTCGGCGTGGCGGTCCTGATCCAGGCGGCGCTGATCGGGCTGCGGCTGGAGCGGCCGCGCGAGGTTGTCGTGATCCTGATCTTCCACCTGGTCGGGACCGGCATGGAGCTGTTCAAGACGGCGCAGGGATCGTGGGCCTATCCCGAACCCAACCTGCTGAGGATCGGCGGCGTGCCGCTGTTCTCGGGCTTCATGTACGCCTGCGTCGGCAGCTACCTGGCGCGGATCACCCGGCTGCTGCCCATGCGCTACACCGGGTATCCGCCGCTTTGGGCCACGGCTCTGCTGGCCGGCGCGGCTTACGCCAACTTCTTCATGCATCACTACGTCGTCGACGTGCGCTGGCCGCTGTTCCTGACCAGCGGCGTGCTCTTCTGGCGGACGCGGGTCTGGTTCCGGCCCTACGAACGGTGGCGGTGGATGCCGCTGCTTCTCGGCTTCGGGCTCGTGGCCCTGTTCCTCTGGCTGGCCGAGAACGTGGGCACGTTCGCGGCCGTGTGGGTCTACCCGGACCAGCGCGAAGGCTGGCGGCCGGTGGGCCCGGCCAAATTCGGGTCATGGTACCTGCTGATGCTGCTCAGCTTCGTGCTCGTGACCCTGGTGCACCGACCGGCGCCCCCTGAAGACGAGATCCCTACGACCGCCCGGTGAAGCGAAGGAAGCGGTCCTGAAGGGCGCGGTCAGTCTTGAAGACGCCCGTGAATTGCGTGGTGATCGTCGACACGTCCTTGTGGTGCACGCCGCGGGTGGTCATGCACTGGTGCTGCGCGTCGATCATGACGGCCGCGCCGGCGGGCTTCAGCGTGTCGTTGATCGCCTGGGCGATCTGCTGGGTCATCGTCTCCTGGGTCTGGAGACGCTTGGCGAAGATCTCCACGACCTTGGCGATCTTGGAGATGCCGACGACGGCGTTCGTGGGCATGTAGGCCACCCAGGCCTTGCCCAGGAACGGGGCCATGTGGTGCTCGCAGTGGCTCTCCACGTCGATGTCGCGCAGCATGACGATGTCGTCGTAGCCCTGCACGTCCTCGAAGGTGCGGCTGAGCTCCTTGGCGGGGTCGTCGTGGTAGCCCTTGAACCACTCGGCGTAGGCGTCCACCACGCGCTTGGGCGTGTCGATCAGCCCCTCGCGGCGCGGATCGTCGCCGGCCCACGCCAGCAGGGTCCGCACGGCCTGCATGGCTTCCTCGCGCGAGGGCTTGGGGTAGGGAAGGACATCGACGTTGCGGCCGAGCACGGCGGGGCGAACGGCATCCATCGCGTGAGATCTCCGAGGGGCGTTGAGTTGCGCCGGAGCGACGGCTCCGGATGGACGCGTGCCACCCCCGACTGCGGCGGAAGCGGCGAAGTGGCCCCGCCGCAACCGCTTAGCTATATGGGCCGGACCTCCCGTCCAGCAAGTTCGGTCCTCTTCATACCATGCCGCTCGTCGTCCACGACACGCTCGCCCGGGGCAAGCGCGCCTTCGTTCCCGCCGATCCGCAGCGGGTGACGATGTACGTTTGCGGGCCGACGGTGTGGAACTACGTCCACATCGGCAACGCACGCCCGGCCGTGATCTTCGACGTGCTGTTCCGGCGGCTGCGCGCGATCTACGGCGAGCAGGCGGTGATCTACGCCCGCAACGTCACGGACGTGGACGACAAGATCATCGCCAAGGCGGCCGAGGAGGGGGTCACGGCGGAAGCGGTCGCGGAGCGCTTTCTGGCCGGCTACCGAGAGGACATGGCCGGCCTGGGATGCCTGACGCCGTCGCTGGAGCCGCGGGCGACCGAACACGTCCCGCAGATGATCGGCCAGATCGAGCGCATAGTGGCGGGCGGCCGGGCCTATGCGGCCGAGGGGCACGCGCTCTTCGACACCCAGGCTTTCGCCGAGTACGGGGCGCTCTCGGGCCGGTCGCTGGACGACATGATCGCCGGCGCCCGCGTCGAGGTCGCGCCTTACAAGAAGCATCCCGCCGACTTCGTGCTGTGGAAGCCGGCGAAGGGGGGCGAGCCCGCTTGGGACAGTCCCTGGGGCGCGGGCCGGCCGGGCTGGCACATCGAGTGCTCGGCCATGATCGAGGCCAACCTGGGGCTGCCCATCGACCTGCACGGCGGCGGGCACGACCTCATCTTCCCGCATCACGAAAACGAGATCGCCCAGGGCCGCTGCGCCAGCCAGGGGACCGAGTACGCTCGCTACTGGATGCACAACGGTTTCCTGACCATGGACGCCGAGAAGATGTCCAAGAGCCTGGGCAACGTCGTGCTCGTGCATGACCTGCTGGCGCGGATCCCGGGCGAGGTGCTGCGTTATGCCTTGCTGTCGGCGCACTATCGCGCCCCGCTCGACTGGACCGACGCGCTGGTCGATCAGGCTCGGGCCAGCCTCGACCGGCTGTACCGGACGCTCAGCGACGCCAAACGCGAACTCGCCGGGTCGCCGGCCCGAGCAGCCTCGGACCGTGTCGAAGAAGCGACATCCCCTGTGTTGACAGCGCTTGACGACGATTTGAACACGCCGCGCGCCCTCGCGGGATTACATGAGCTGGCGCAGGGTCTCCGCCAGGCGTTGTCTTCGCGGAGCGGCGACGCGGCTCTGCTGCGGGCGGCTTTGCTGGAGTCGGGCGCGAGCCTGGGTCTGCTGCAGGCCGACCCGGACGGCTGGTTCGAGGTCGGCGTCGAGCCGGCCCTGAGGGAGCGGATCGAAGGGCTGGTGGCGGAGCGGACGGACGCTCGGTCGCGAAAGGACTGGGCCGCAGCCGACCGGCTGCGGAGCGAATTGACCGACCTCGGCGTGGAGGTCATGGACGGAGCCGGCGGGGCGACCTGGCGGTTCAAGGGCTGAGGACGAGGGACCTTCAGGTTGGCGTTCCGCATTGAGCACCGCATCGGCGTGCAGGCGCCGGCCGAGGTCATCTGGGGACTGATCGCCGACCTGCCGGGTTGGTCGAGCTGGAACCCGATCTACAAGGACGCCAGTGGGCGGATCGGCATCGGCGAGCGGCTGACCATGACGCTGACCCTGCCGGGCGAGCCGCATCGGCAGCTGCAGCCGCAGGTCACTGACTGGGAGCCCGACGCCCAGCTGGTCTGGAGGCTCGATCTCCTGCCCATGGTGGCGCACACGGTGCGGTATCTGGAGATCGAGAAGCTGTCCGACACCGGCTGCATCTTCGCCAACGGCGAGTTCTTCCACGGCCTGGTCGGCCAGCGCATCGGCCGGGCCAAGCGGCGACCCATCCACCAAGGCTTCGTGCAACTGGGCGAGGCGGTGAAGGCGCTGTCGGAGCGGAAGTGGCGCGAAGAAGGCGGACGCGCTACATCCGGGGCGTGATCGACGACCTCTATTCTGCGAAGGTGCTGAAGCTCGCGGCTGAGACGCCGCGGTGCGGCCGCTTGCCTGCGCCCCAGGGCAGCGCCGAGAAGATCGCCAAGCTGTGCGGCAGCCGGATCGTGGCCGACGTGGTTCTAGGGCCCGACGGGCGCGTCGCCGATTTCGCGCAGGAGGTGAAGGCCTGCGCGTTGGGCCAAGCGGCGGCCGCGGTGCTCGGCGCCAATGTCATAGGGGCGGCGCCTGAAGAGGTCGCGGCCGGCCGTGACCAGCTGAGGGCCATGCTCAAGAGCGGCGGCGGCGCGCCCACGGGCCGTTTCTCCGACCTCGCCGCCCTGGCGCTGGTGCGTGACTATCCTGCGCGCCATGCCTCCACCCTGCTCGCCTTCGAGGCGGCCGTGGCCGCCGTCGAAGCGGCGCGGGAACGAACTAGCCGCGCGGCGGCCTGAGCGCCGCCGCGTCTGCTGCGATGCAGCAACCGCCTTGGCGGAGGCTCCGCAGGGTGGTAACGGCCCACGGGTCGGCAAGGGCCCGGAATGCGCTGGTTGTACGAACAGTTCGTCCGCTTCGCGCTTCGCGCCTACAAGCTGACCCTGTCGCCCCTGATCGGGCGGCAGTGCCGTTACCTGCCCACATGCTCGGAGTACGCGGCCGAGGCGCTTCTCACCCACGGTCCCGTGCGGGGCGGCTGGCTGGCCGCACGCCGGGTCTGCCGATGCAATCCGTGGGGCGGCTGGGGCTATGATCCCGTGCCTGCAAGGCCGGAGGCGCCGTCCGCTCCACGTGTGGAAGCGCACGTACGATGATCGATCTCAAGTTCCCCGACGGCTCCGTCCGTCAGTACGATGACGGGATCACGCCGCTCGCCGTCGCCGAGTCCATCTCCAAGTCCCTGGCCAAGAAGGCCGCGCTGGCCAAGGTCGACGGCCGCCTGTGGGACCTCCAGCGTCCGCTGGACGGCTCCGCCGCGATCGAGATCGTGCCGCGGGACCATCCCGACGCCCTCGAGACCATCCGCCATGATGCGAGCCACGTCATGGCCGAGGCGGTGCAGAGCCTGTTTCCCGGCACGCAGGTGACGATCGGGCCGGCGATCGAGGACGGGTTCTATTACGACTTCGCGCGGGACCAGCCGTTCTCGTTGGACGACCTTTCCAAGATCGAAGCCAGGATGAAGGAGATCGTCGACCGGGATCTGCCCTTCACGCGGGAGGTGTGGGACCGGGAGGAGGCCATCCGCCTCTTCGAGAGCATCGGCGAGCACTACAAGGCGGAGATCATCCGCGACCTGCCCGAGAGCGAGCCGATCACGGTCTATCGCCAGGGCGAGTGGTACGACCTCTGCCGGGGACCGCACCTGCCGTCCACGGGGAGGATCGGCAAGGCGTTCAAGCTGACCAAGCTGGCGGGCGCCTATTGGCGGGGCGACCACCGCAACGCGCAGCTCCAGCGCATCTACGGCACGGCCTGGGCGTCGGAGGCCGAGCTCGAAGCCTACCTCAAGCGGATCGAGGAGGCGGAGAAGCGGGACCACCGCAAGCTCGGCCGCCAGATGGACCTCTTCCACATGCAGGAGGAGGGCCGGGGCATGGTGTTCTGGCACCCGAGGGGGTGGACGGTCTGGCGCGCCGTGGAGGCCTACATGCGCCGGCGTCTGGAGGCGGCCGGCTACGTCGAAGTGAAGACGCCCCAGGTGCTGGACCGCTCCTTCTGGGAGAAGTCAGGGCACTGGGAGAAGTACCGCTCCAATATGTTCGTCTGCGAGACGGTCGAGGGCGAGACGCTGTCGCTCAAACCGATGAACTGCCCGGGTCACGTGCAGATCTGGAACCAGGGCCAGCGCTCCTACCGCGAGCTTCCGCTGCGCATGGCCGAAATGGGCGCCTGCCATCGGTACGAGCCCTCCGGCGCCCTGCACGGCCTGATGCGTGTGCGCGGGTTCGTGCAGGACGACGCGCACATCTTCTGCCGCGAGGACCAGATCGTGGAGGAGACGGCGCAGTTCGTGCAGCTTTGCCGCTCGGTACACGCCGACTTCGACCTGACGACGGACCGGATCAATCTGGCTACGCGCCCGGAGCTGCGCGCCGGCCCCGACGAGTTCTGGGACAAGGCGGAGGCGCAGATGGCGGAGGCCGCCCGCGCGGCCGGCGTGGAACCGGTGATCGCCGAGGGCGACGGGGCCTTCTACGCCCCCAAGCTGGATTTCGTCGTCAAGGACGCCATCGGCCGCGAATGGACCTGCGGGACGATCCAGCTCGACTACGTACTGCCTGAGCGGCTCGGCGCCGAGTACGTCGGGGAGGATGGGCAGAAGCACCGGCCGGTGATGCTGCACCGGGCGATCCTCGGGTCCTTCGAACGGTTCATCGGGATCATGATCGAAAACTACGGCGGAGCGTTTCCGCTGTGGTTGGCTCCGGTTCAGGTGGTGGTCGCCACAATTACGTCAGATGCGGACGGCTACGCTGACGCGGTTGCGGCCAAGCTGCGCGCGGCGGGGTTGCGGGTCGAGACCGATCTGCGCAACGAGAAGATCAACTACAAGGTCCGGGAGCACAGTCTGGCCAAGACCCCCGTCATCGCCGTGGTGGGCCGCAGAGAGGCGGAGACGGGGCAGGTCGCCCTGCGCCGCCTGGGTTCGGATCGGCAGAGCATCCTGCCCCTCGACGAGGCGGCGGGCGTGCTGGCCGGCGAGGCGCTGGCGCCGGACCTGAGGCGCGCCCAGGCGCGCGTGTGATCCGGAGTGGCCGCCATGCCTAGAGATGGACACTATGCGCAGGCGGCGCTCCCGAGGGCGGCGGAACACGCCGCCCTCGCCACGCGGCCGCGCGTGTCGGTCGTCACGGTCGTCTACTTCACCGGCCCGGTGCTGTTCCAACACCTGGAGAGCGTGCTCTCGGACCCCGACGTCGACGAGTTGATCGTCGTCGACAACGGCTCCGCGCCCGATGACGCCGACCGGCTGCAGGACATCGCCGTGGAGCGGCGGAGCCGCATGACCCTGCTGCAGGGGCACGGGAACGTCGGCTTCGCCCGCGGCTGCAACATGGGCGTCGAGCAAGCGGCGGGAGACTGGCTGCTGTTCCTGAACCCCGACGCGGTGCTCAAGCGGGGCGCCGTGCGGCGTCTGATCGAGGCGCGCCTTCGCCGCCCCGAGGCTCCCGTGATCGTGGGCGGGCGGATCACCAACACGGACGGGACCGAGCAGCGGGGCGGTCGCCGCGGCGAGGTGACCCCGATCAGCACGGTGCTGAGCCTCAGCCGGCTTACCCGGTTGGAGCAGTTCCGGGCCTACGAAATCCATCACGAGGACGCGCCGCTGCCGCTGGAGCCCGTCGAGACCCCGACGGTGTCGGGCGCGTGCTTTCTGATGAGCCAGGAGGACTACCGGGCCGTCGGCGGCTTCGACACCGGCTACTTCCTGCACGTCGAGGACGTCGACCTCTGCTGGCGGGTGCGCAAGCAGGGCGGGGTGGTGCTCTTCCACCCGCAGGCCGAGGTCATCCACCACGGTCACACCAGCATGACCGAGCCGCTGTTCGTCGAGTTCTGGAAGGGGCGCGGCCTGGCCCGCTACTTCAGAAAACGCGCGGACACGCCGGGCGCCAGGGCGGCGGCGGTGCTTCTCGGGCCGGTGATCGTCGGGGTGTCCCTGCTCCGCGCGGCGGCGTTCAAGCTGAAAGCCTGACAGTGCGCACGAGCTGGGCGAACGCCGCCGAGACTCTCGGCCGGGCGGGTCTCGCCGACCTGGGCTTCGCCCTCTATCAACGCGTGCGGGCCGCCGGCGGAGCGAAGGCCGACGATCTGCCGCCGCCTTACCTGCGCGTGCTGACGGCCGGCGATACGAATCCCGAGGCGTTCCGGATCCTTGGAAGCCGGATGGCGCAGACCGTACTCGCGACCGCCGAGCTTCAGGGCCTGCAGCTGTCATCGCAAGACGCCGTGCTGGATTTCGGTTGCGGCTGCGGGCGCGTCGCCGCCCCCCTGATCGCCGCGACGGACGCGCGTGTGCACGGCTGCGACGTGAACGGCCGGCTGGTGCAGTGGTGTCGCCGGAGGCTTGATGGAGACTTCCGCCGGACCCGTCCCGAGCCGCCGCTGCCCTATGCCGACCAGGCGTTCAGCCTGGTTTACGCCCTGTCCGTGTTCACGCACCTGCATGAGGCGAACGCACAGGCCTGGCTCGCCGAACTGGCCAGGGTGACTCGGAAAGGCGGCTTGGCGGTCCTCAGCCTGTTCGACGAAGACATGCCCGCGGCGGCCGAGTTCCGGCCGTCGCTGCTGGACCGGGGCTTCCTCGTACGCCGGGAAGGGGCGGAGGGCTCGAATCTGCTGTGCGGCTACTTCAGCCGGGCCGGGTTCGCACAGCGGGCGGAGGCGGCGGGCTGGCGGACGCTGGAGATCGTGCCGAGCGCCTCCAGCGGCCTTGATCAGGCCTTGGCGGTGCTGGCCCGCGACTGAGGGAAGACGCCGGCCCGCGACAGGGCGGAGGGCCGCGGCCGACCCAGCCGCTCGCCGATCCACTCGGCGGTTCGGATCAGGCCGTCGAGGTCCAGACCCGTGCTGATTCCGCCTCGTTCCAGCATGTAGACAAGATCCTCTGTGGCGATGTTCCCGGTCGCGCCTGGCGCGAAAGGGCACCCGCCGATACCGCCGCAACTGGCGTCAAGCACGTCGGCGCCGGCGTCGAGGGCGGCGGCCGCGTTCGCCAGGCCCGTGTTGCGGGTGTCGTGGAAATGCAGGCGGAGCTTCGCCTGAGGGGCGGCGGCCCGGGCCGCGGCCATGCGGGCGCGCACGGTCCAGGGGTCGGCCACTCCGATGGTGTCGGCGAGCGCGATCTCGCCGACGCCGGCGGCGGCGCACTCGGTCACGAGGGCGGTCACTTGGGCTTCGGAGACCTCGCCATCGAAGGGACAGCCGAACGCCACCGAGATGGTGGCCGACAACGCCGGCCCGCCGTTGCGGGCCTCCCCAGCGATCTCGTGCATGACGGCGACCTGGTCCACGACCGGAGCGCCCTGATTGCGGATCCCGAAGCCGTCGGTGGCGCAGACCACCACGTTCGCCTCGTCGCAGCCGGCCGCCACGGCCCGGTCCCAGCCGCGTCGGTTGAGCACGAGGCCAATGCGCGAGCGCCCCCCGGGGTTTTCGCAGAGCGCGCCCATGATCTCTTCGGCCCCCGCCATCTGCGGCACGCGGCGGGGGTTCACGAACGACACGGTTTCGGTCCGTCGGGCGCCCGCTTCCTCGAGCCGGGCGATGAATTCCAGCTTCTCGCCGACCTCGAGCAGCACCTTCTCGTTCTGCAGTCCGTCGCGAGGACCGACCTCCACGATCTCGATCGTCCGGCTCATGGCGCGGCTCCCTGCTGGACGGCGCGGGGGCGGGCGGGCCGAAAGATGATCAGTCCGGTGTCCTGGCCGTTGGAATAGTTGAACCCTACCACAGCGGTGACGGGCAGGGCGGCCACCGCGCGTTCCGACAGAGCGTCGCGGAAGGCGGGAACTTCCGTGTTGAGCACGACGGCGGGCCGGCCCTCGGCGATCGCCTGGGCGGCGTCCGCCGCATCGCCGAGACCGGTGCCGGTGCCCAGCAGGAACACCAAGCTCGGCTCGGCGTAGCCGGCCACCTCGACCGGCCCGGGCGTGAGGCCGTGGCGAGGGTCGAGGCGCTCGGCTTCCAGAGCTTGAACGGTCCGCGGCGACAGGAGCAGGGGCTCCAGGCGAGGGATCAGCAGGCCGGCGATGACGCCATGACAAAGAAGGCCGAGCGTGGCCGCCGCCGCCAGCCCGAGGGTCGGCGAGCGTCGCAGCAAGGCGGCCGCGCCGGCCAGTCCGGCGGCGACGGCCAGAGCGGCGGCCAGCGCCGCAGGCCAGACATCCTCGTTCTCGCCGAACCTGGAAAAGAAGTAGATCACGCCGCCAGCCACGGTCAGGCCTGAGACGGCGGCCAGGGCGACCCCGGCCCAGCGCACCCGAGGCCCGAGGGGCCCCCCCAACGCTGCGGCGGCGAGCCAGGCCAGAGCTCCGTAGAGCGGCAGGGGATAGTGCACGAGCTTGGTCGGGGCGAGCTCGAACACGATCCAGGCCGGGATCAGCCATGCGAGCGCGAAGCGGATCCCCGGTTCGGTGCGACGCGTCCAGCCGGCGACCAGCGCGGCTGGAAGGAGGAGCGCCGCGGGAAAGAACATCACGGGCGCGCTCAGGATGTGGAAGCCGGGCAGGCCGCCGTGGCGTTCGGAGCCCCCCACGAGCTTGGGGGCGAGGTCCCCGCCGATGGCCGCGCCCCAGAACTCGCCGTCGGTCTGCACGGTGATGGCGACCGCCCAGGGCCCGACGACCAGCGCGACAAGGAGCACGCCGCCGAACCAGTCGAGCTTGCGGATCCACCGCCCGTCGCGATCCAGGGCCCACAAGGCGAGCACGGTCAGACCGAAGACCATCGGCCCGATCGGGCCTTTGACGAGGATCGAGAGCGCCAGTCCGGTCCACATCAAGGCCCCGGTCAGCCGCCCTGCGGCCCCGACCCCCCGCGCCGCGCCGTAGATGCGGGCGAGGGCCGACTGCATCAGCACGACGGCCCCGCAGAGCACCGCGTCGGTCTTGGCGATGGACGCCTCGGAGGACAGCAGGAAGGTGACCGCGAGGATCGTCCCGGCGATGAAGCCCCCTCGCGCTCCGAAGAAGGCCGAGGCGCCCCAGGCGCACGCGGCCGCCGCCAGCATGGCTCCGAGCAGGGATGGGATGCGGTAGGGGCGTATGTCCCGCGCCTCGACCGACGACACGGCGCCAACGGCGGCCGCCTGCATCCAATGGATGCCGACCGGCTTCTTGTGCCGGGGCTGGTCCTGGAAGTTGATGCTCACGAAGTCGCCGGTCTCGAGCATCTGAGCCGTCGCCTGGGCGTAGCGGGACTCATCCCGGTCGAGCGGGGGCAGCCCGAACACGCCGGGGAGCCCCGCCAGGAGCGCGACGACCGCCGCGAGCAGCGGTCCGCGCCAGCTTTGGAACAGGCTGGACCGCTGAGGCGCAGGCGCGGGGGCGGCGTCGGCGTCGGTCATCGACTCCTGAGATACCCCTCGGGCGGCTAACGCCCAAACACCGCTGGCTCAGTGCTGTCGGTGGCTGAGGAACCCTTGAGGCGTGATGTCGGCGAACTGGCCGCCCTTGCGGAAGCGCCACAAGTACTGGGGCACGACCGCCTCGACCGCCGTAGGGCTCAGGCCGAGCGCCTCGAACCCCGGCTCCCGGCCCGACGCGACGTTGTCATCCCGCAGGAGCTCGACCTGATCGGCGGTGAGCGGCGGCGCGATAGGCAGGATCTTGCCCATCATTTGACCGACCGAGCCGATCGCAGAGGCGACGCCCCAGGGCAGGGGGACCAGCGGCTTGTCCCGCCCGGTCTCCTTCAGCACGAGTTCGAGCAGCTGGCGAAAGGTGTAGGTCTCCGGCCCGCCGAGTTCGTACGTCCGGCCGCCCAGCGCGGGGTCGCTTAGCGCGACGGCTGCAGCCTGGCCCACGTCGCCGACGTAGGCGGGCTGGAACCGCGTCAGGCCGCCGCCCACGAGCGGCAGCGCCGGCAGGGGACCGGCGACCATTTCGGCGAATCGATTGAAGAAGCTGTCGTCAGGGCCGAAGATGATGGAAGGCCGCAGGATCGCCGCGGACGGCACGGCCGAGCGGACCGCGTCCTCCCCTTGGGCCTTGGTGCGGGCGTACTCCGAGCGGCTGTCAGCGGCGGCGCCCAGGGCCGACATCTGCACGAACCGCTCGATCCCGCGCTCGGCCGAGAGCTGGGCGACCCGGCGGGCGCCCTCGGCCTGGAGCTGGCGGAAGCTTTGGCCGCCGCCCTCGTGCAGCACGCCGACCAGATTGATCACGCCCTGCGCGCCGTCGACGGCGCCGGCCAGGCTTTCGGGCTGGCGGAAGTCGGCGAAGACGATCTCGAGCTGACCCACGTCGGCGAGCGGCCTCAGGGTGTAGCCGAGGTGCGGCTTGCGCATGGCGATGCGGATGCGCCAGCCGCGGCGGGCCACGGCGCGGACCACCGAGCGCCCCACGAAACCGGAGCCCCCGAAGATCGTGACCAGCCTGTCCATGACTCTCCCGCGCTCTGCGTGACGGCTGCGTCTAGCGCCCGCTCGACGGTGCTGCAACGCGCCTGAAGCCGCCCCGGCCTTCGCGTTGACTTGCCTTGGGCCTTGTCCTACATGCCCGCCCCTGCCCTATGGGCCCAGGTGGCGGAATTGGTAGACGCGCTGGTTTCAGGTACCAGTGGTTAATAGCCGTGGAGGTTCGAGTCCTCTCCTGGGCACCATCGCCTCCTTCCGAAAGGAGACGAGGTGACGGTTCATCTGCATAAGGGCGACCTGCCCGACGGCGTCGATTTCGGCGACGCGGTGGCCATCGACAGCGAAACCATGGGCCTGCGATTCCGTCGCGACGGGCTGTGCGTGGTGCAGCTGTCGGACGGCCGCGGAGACGCCCATGTGGTCCAGCTGGACCGGGCCACCTACGCTTGTCCGAACCTGAAGCGGGTCCTGGCCGACCGCGGGGTTACCAAGATCTTCCACTACGGGCGCTTCGACATCGCGATGTTCGTCCTGCACCTGGGGGTGGTCTCCGCGCCGGTGTACTGCACCAAGATCGCATCCAAGCTGGCGCGGACCTATACCGACCGCCACGGGTTGAAGGACGTGACGCGCGAGCTGCTCAACATCGAGCTCAGCAAGGCGCAGCAATCCAGCGACTGGGGAGCCGAGACGCTGACGCCCGAGCAACTGGCCTATGCGGCGTCCGACGTGCTGAACCTGCACGCCCTTCGCGACAAGCTCGACCGGATGCTTGAGCGCGAGGGCCGGGCCGAACTGGCGCGCGCCTGCTTCGAATTCCTCCCTTGGCGCGCCCAGCTCGACCTGGCGGGCTGGGAGGATCAGGACGTGTTCGCGCACACCTGAAGTTCGAACCTGTGACCGTCACCGACGCCCTGCTCGACGACGACCTCGGACCCGCGCCGCCCGACGTGGCGCGCCGGCGCGAGGTCATGGCCAAGTGGCGCAAGCGCTCCCGCCTGATCCACGGCGCCCGGCGAGCCCTGCCGGCGGCCATAGGCGCGATCCTGCTCGGGCTGCTGCTCGCGGTGATCGTCACCGCGGTGATGGGGCAGGTCGGCGAGCAGCGGAACGACGACGGGGTGATCCGGATGATCAACCCGCGCTTCTATGGGCGCCAATCGGACGGCAGCGCCTTCATGCTGTCAGCCAAGGAGGCGGCGCGCGACCGGCGTGAGGCGACGCGGATCGAGCTGCGCGCTCCCGAGATCGTGCTGAACAGCGAGGACGCGCGCACGACCCGCATCAATGCGCAGACCGGGCTCTACGACGAACGGACCAAGATGCTGCGGCTGAGCGGCGGGGTGATCGTCGCCGAGCCGCAGGGCGGGATGCGCTTTCAGACCGAGGAAGCCGTCGTGGACACCCAGAGCAATCTGGTCGTCGGTTCACGCCCGGTTCAAGGCGTCGCGCCTACGGGACAGATAGCGGCGAACAGTTACGCCATCTATGATCAAGGCGCGCGGATCGTCTTCCGGGGCGCCGTGCGCGCGCGGCTCAAGCAAGGCGCCGGAGCCGCAGAAGGAGCAAGCCGATGACCGTCGCCCGTGCGCTGAAGGGCGTGGCCGCAGCCGTTCTGTTGACCCTGGCGGGGCAGGCCGCTCATGCGCAGGCGCTGGGCGGCGGCGACGAGCCGATCGACATCACCGCGAACGAGCTTGAACTCGTCGACGCCCAGCGCGTGCAGATCTGGCGGGGGGCGGTCGAGGCGGTGCAGGGCCCGAACCGGCTGCGCACCAGCCTGCTCCAAGTCTATCACGCGCCCAAGGCGGGCGCCCCGGCGCAGCCCGCGCCGGGCGGCGCGGCGCGGATGGGCGATTGGGGCGAGGCTCAGCGCATGGTTGCGGAGGGCGAGGTGTATTTCGTCACGCCCGAGACGGTCTCCACCGGTCGCCGCGCCGACTACGACCTGCTTAAGGACGTGATCACCATCACCGGCGACGTCATCGTCCGCCGGGGCGAGAGCGTGCTGCGTGGAGACCGGCTGGTGATCGACGTGGCCACGGGCCGATCGAGCATGCAGGCGAACGCTCAAGGGCGGGGGTCGCCCAGGGTCCGCGGCGTGTTTTATCCCGAGGACCGCGCCGCGCAGCCGGCCGCGGCGCCTCGGCCGGGAGCCGGATGAGCTTGTGTCGACCCTGACTCCAGAGCCGCCCCTCGCCCGAGCCACCTACGATCGCCCTGGGCCGGCGGCGAAGACCGAAGGGCTCTTCGTCGACCAGATCGGCAAGTCGTTCCGCGGACGACCCGTGGTGTCAGGCGTCAGCCTGTCGCTCGGGCGTGGGGAAGTGGCCGGGCTGCTCGGACCCAACGGCGCCGGCAAGACGACCTGCTTCTACATGATCACCGGCCTGATCCCGGCCGACTACGGGACCATCTACCTGGACGGCGAGGACGTCACCGGCCAGCCCATGTACCAGCGCGCGCGGCTGGGCATCGGCTATCTGCCCCAGGAGGCGTCGATCTTCCGCGGCATGACCGTCGAGCAGAACGTCATGGCGGTCGTGGAGATGCGTGAGCGCGACGACCGCAAGGCTCACGAGACGGTCGACCGCCTGCTCGAGGAGCTCCGGATCGCGCACCTGCGTCGATCGCCTGCGGTGTCGCTGTCGGGCGGTGAGCGGCGACGGGTCGAGATCGCCCGCGCGCTGGCGAGCGAGCCGGCCTTCATGCTGCTGGACGAGCCTTTCGCCGGCATCGACCCCCTGGCCATCGCCGACATCCGGGAGGTGATCCGCTACCTGGCGGACCGGGGCATCGGCATCCTGATCACCGACCACAACGTGCGGGAGACGCTCGACATCATCGACCGCGCCTCCATCATCCACGCCGGCGAGGTGCTCGCTGAAGGGTCGCCGGACGAGATCCTCGCGAACGCGGAAGTGCGGCGGGTGTACCTGGGCGATCGGTTCGGCTGAGGGTCACCAGGGCTCGACGTTCAGGCCGGGCACGGCTTGGAAGTCGGCTGGGTTGCGTGTCGCCAGGGTGGCGTTCAGGACCAGAGCGGTCGCGGCGATCATGCGATCGAGCACCTGCCGTCGCGAGAATCCAAGGGCGGCGACGATCTCGCCGTAAGCGCCCGCCATGGGCGTGTCGAATGCGATCACCGGCGCGAACTCCAGGAAGTCTCGCAGCCGATCCTCCCGCAGCCGCGCGCCGACGTCGTCACGTCTAAGACCGCCTTCCAGTTCGATCACGGTCACGACGGACACGGCGATAGTCCCCTTATGCTGGATGCGGGCGAGATAGGGTCCGGCGTCGTTCAACAGCTCGATCGCCACGCTGGTGTCGAGCAGAAGCGGGCTCACCACTTGCGATCAGGCGCCTCGAAGGGCGGACGAACGAAGCGGGCTTCTTCAGGCAACGGCCCGAGAGCCGCCAGTCGCGCCAGCCCGCGGCGAATGTCCTTCACCGGGTAGATCATCACGACGTCCCCATGGCGTTCCACGGTGAGCTCCAGGCCCGGCTGTCCGAACGCCACCTCCTTGGGCAGCCTCACAGCCTCGCTGTTGCCGCTCATGAAGGTCTTGGTTCGAGCCGTCGGCATGACCTTGTATATACGCGTATCTACGTCAGTCGTCCACACAGCGCTCGTGCGTGAGGCGGCGTTAACTGTCGTCCGGCATGGTGCGCGCCATGGCGCTCGCGCAACGCATGGAGATCAAGCAGGGGCAGGGGCTCGTCCTCACCCCGCAGCTGCAGCAGGCCATCAAGCTGCTGCAGCTGTCCGGCGCGGAGCTGGAGGCGTTCGTCGACTCCGAGCTCGGCCGCAATCCCTTGCTGGATCGCGAAGAGTCCGAGCCGGTCGAGGCAAAGGCGGATGCGCCCTCCGCCGAGCGCGAGCTGAGCGCCGACGGCGCGGCCGCTTCGGCCGGTGACGTGGACGCCAGCTTCGACGACCTGCATCCGGGCGCCGACGCCCCGAGCGCGGCTCAGCCCGGGCTGAGCGACTGGTCGAGCGCGGGCGGCGGCGGCGGCATGAGTTCCGACGATGGTTTTGACTGGGACGGCCTGGCCGACCGCGGCCGGACGTTGCACGAGCACCTCGAAGCGCAACTCGCGACCGCCAAGCTCGACGCGACCGACCGGGCCGTAGCCCTGGCCCTGATCGAAGCCGTGGACGAGGGCGGATATCTCCGGGCCGACCTGGTCGAGCTGGCCGAGCGGCTCGGCTGCGACCTGGATCGGGTGCTGCGGGTCCTCGGGCGGCTTCAGGCGTTCGAACCGGTCGGCGTGTTCGCACGCGACCTGAAGGAGTGTCTCTCGCTCCAACTCGCCGACCGCAACCGGCTCGACCCGGCCATGTCGGCCATGCTCGACCACCTGGACCTGCTCGCGCGGCGGGACATGGCGGGTTTGCGGCGGGTCTGCGGCGTCGACGCCGAGGACCTCGCGGACATGATCACCGAGCTGAAGGCGCTGACGCCCCGGCCCGGAGCGGTGTTCGGGGGCGAGCCTATCGCTCCGGTCATTCCGGACGTATTCGTTCAGGAAGGTCCGGGGGGCCTCTGGCGGGTCGAGCTGAACAGCGACGCCTTGCCCAAGGTGCTGGTGAACCAGCGCTACCACGCCCAGGTCGCCGGCGCGGCGCGGAGCGACCAGGATCGCGCCTTTCTCTCCGACTGCCTGCAGCAGGCGAACTGGCTGGTGAAGAGCCTTGACCAGCGCGCCCGCACCATCCTCAAGGTCGCCAGCGAGATCGTGCGCCAGCAGGACGGGTTCCTGGCGTACGGCGTGGAGCATCTGCGGCCGCTGAACCTGAAGACGGTGGCCGACGCCATCGGCATGCACGAGTCGACCGTTAGCCGGGTCACCAGCAACAAGTACCTGGCCACCCCGCGCGGCCTGTTCGAGATGAAGTTCTTCTTCACGACCGCGATCGCCTCCAGCGACGGCGGCGAGGCCCATTCGGCGGAGAGCGTCCGCCACAAGATCAAGGCTCTCATCGACTCCGAGCGGGGGCCGGAGGACGTGCTGAGCGACGATCGGATCGTCGAGATTCTCAAGGAGGCGGGCGTCGACATCGCTCGTCGCACCGTCGCCAAATACCGGGAGGCGTTGCGTATTCCGTCGTCGGTGGAGCGCAAGCGCATGGCGATGAGCGCTTGAAGGTGACGGCGAGGGCTTGACCTGAGCCGTCGCCCTCGCGCACCCGCAGCCCCATGGCCCACGGCGTCCACGAGGAAGACAAGACCCTGTCGCTGATGCTGCGCGAAGTCGCGGCTCAAGCCGACGGTGAAGTCAGCGTCGCCGACGTCGTGGAGCACTTCGGCAAACGCGCGCTCGCGGCCGTGCTGTTCCTGTTCTGCGTCCTGAACCTGCTGCCATGGCCGCCGGGGGGCACGACGATCACAGGCACGCCGCTCCTGATTGTCGCGGTCCAGGTCGCGATCGGCGTGCGCGTGCTCTGGCTGCCGAAGGCCATTCTGCGTCGGGGCATAGACGCGAAGCTGTTCCAGAAGGGGCTCGACAAGCTTCTCCCCTGGCTGGAGCGCTTGGAACGCCTGTCGCGGCCGAGGCTAGGCTTCCTCTTCGGCCCGATCGGGGACCGGGCGATCGGGCTGGTGATCACGCTGCTGTCGCTGATCATCGTCCTGCCCATCACCGGCGGAAACCTGCTCCCGGCCTTGGCCGCCACCGTCCTTTCGGTGAGCATGGTGCAGCGGGACGGCCTGCTGGCGGTGGCCGGCTACGCCCTGGTGGTGGTCAGCGCGGGGGTTCTCTTCCTCTTTGCCAACATCATCATCGAGGGAGCGCAGCGGGCCTGGCTATGGATGCAGCACAGGGTCTAGGCCGGGGTCAGGCCGGCTTCGGCGAGCGCCTCGGACTGTCGCCTCGCCAGCTCCGCTTCCGAGAATCCCTCGAGCGATCGCTCGAACAGCGCCCTCCAGTTGTGCTCCGCCTGCAGGTGCAGGAACGCCGCCCCTAAGCCGATGGCGGCGCGATCCATGAAGACGAACTCCCGCGGGATCAGCACAGGGCCGCGTTCGCGAAGCGCCTGCCTGACCTTGAAGGCCTCCCGACGCCCGTACTCGCCCGGAGCCACGCCGTCGGCGACCGTGCGCACCCGGTCGTCGAGCAGCGGGCCGTAGATGAAGCGGGCCCAGACGTTCAGAACGTCGATCAGCTGGTTGGTCAGCCCCTTGAAACCCCAACTCTCGTAGGCGGCGGCCTGCTCGGCGCGGTTTTCCGCGAGCAGCGCCCGATAGAGCCGCACTACGCCGGCGACGAAGCTCGGCGGGAAGATGCGGACGCAGCCGAAGTCGAGCAGGTTCAGGCGTTCCGCCTCCGGCGACAGTGTGTAGTTCCCCAGGTGCGGGTCGCCATGGATGACGCCGATGTGGGTCATGGGAGACCACCAGGCCTCGAACAGCAGCTCGGCCACGCGATTGCGGGTGGGAAGATCGCTGTTTTTGAAGGCGAACAGTCCTTGGCCTTCGAGCCAGGTCATGGTCAGCAGCCGGCGCGTGCTGAGCTCGCGGACGGGCTCGGGAACGGCGATCTCGGGCCGCTCGGCGAAGAACCGGCCATACAGGGCCATGTGCTTGGCCTCGCGCTCGTAGTCGAGCTCCTCGCGAAGCCGCTCACCGACCTCCTCGGCGATCTCGCTCGGGTCGATCGAGCGGTCCATGCGCTTGTAAAGGCCGAACAGGGTGCGGAGCTGGCCGAGATCGCTCTCCACGGCGCTCTGCATCTCGGGATACTGAAGCTTGACCGCGACCGTCCGCCCGTCGTGGAGCGCCGCCCGGTGCACCTGACCCAAGGACGCGGCCGCGGCGGCGTCGAGTTCGAAGGCGGCGTACCTGGACATCCAGTCGGCGCCGAGCTCCGCCGCCATCCGGCGCCGGACGAAGGGACGGCCCATGGCCGGCGCGTTGGCCTGCAGCTCCTTCAGCTCTTCGGCGAGCTCGGGCGGCAGCAAGTCGGGCACCGTGGCGAACATCTGAGCCGCCTTCATCAGCGGCCCCTTCATGCGGCCGAGCGTCTCCTTGAGCGCCCGCGCCGTCCGCGCGTCCGCCTCGTCGCCGCCGAACAGGCGGTTCGCCCCGACCGTCACCGCCGCGCCGGAGAGCCCGGCCCCGACCTGGGCCAGGCGTCGGGCGCGGCCAAGAAAGCGGTCGCGTTCGGGATCTTGCGGCATGCCCATGAGCTCCGAGAGGAGCGCTGCAGATAGGCCGATGCAGGAACGGCGGCGAGGCCCTGGCCCATGCGGTGCTCGAGACGCGAAAACGGCGGCCCTGGGGGGAGGGCCGCCGTCGTCGGGGTCAGGTGCGGAGGCGGCTGGCCAGCTCTCGCCAGCCTTAAGTCGGGGGGCGTCTCCGCCTCCGCAGACATGTAACGACCTCGCGTGCGGAGCGTTCCGCGCCGTGGCAGTTTTTTTGGATGAGCCGCGGCGGAGTCTGAGGCGGGGAACGGCGCGGGTCAGGCGCACGTTCATGACGCAGCCGAGCTTCAGGAGACCTGCATGTCCGTCGATCCCACGCCGCCGTCCGATCGCCTGCCGCGGGACTCCAAGGAAGCCGTGCGCGGAGGCACCCGGACGCGGTTCAACCTCTGGGTGCTCGTCTTCGGCCTCATCCTGGTGATCGGCGGGTTCGCGTTCATCTGGGGCAATCGCGCCGACGACATGGCCTCGACGCGAGAAGACATCGGCGTGACGCGTCAGGACGCCGCCGAATTCGACACCACAATGAAGCCGGCGGAGGGCGACAGCCCGGTCGAGGGCGAGAGCGTGCGCCCGCCGCGGACCGACAACCAAACCGGGACGGCGAGCCCGGAAGGCCGTTAGGCGACCGTCGCGGCCCGGCGGCTGGGGTGGAAGAACAGGGCCTGGCCGATGGCCGCCTTCACCGTCTCGGGTTGGAACGGCTTGGTGATCAGGAACGTCGGCTCCGGCCGCTCGCCCGTCAGCAGGCGCTCGGGGAAGGCCGTGATGAAGATCACCGGCACGTCGTAACGGGCCAGGATGTCCTTGACCGCGTCGATGCCTGAGGAGCCGTCGGCCAGCTGGATGTCGGCGAGCACCAGACCGGGCGTCTTCGACTGCACGGCGCCCACCGCTTCGGAGCGGGTGGCGGCGACGTCCACCACGCGGTGGCCGAGCTCGCGCACCAGGGCCTCGATGTCGGCCGCGATGACCGGCTCGTCTTCGATGATCAGCACGTCCGTGGCGAGTTCCGCGTCGATCTCGGCCTGCGCCTGAGCGATCAGCCGCTCCGCTTCCTTCAGATCGGTGTCCAGGATCTGAGCCGCTTCGGACGGGGTGAACCCCTCCAACGCGGTCAGCAGGAACGCTTGGCGGGATCGCGGCGCGATCCGGAGCAGCTTGCGGGCGGCGTCGTCGTCGCCAGCCTCTCCGCCGTCCACGTCCTGTTCGAGCTGAGCGCCCGTCGAGCCCCAAATGGCGTGGAAGACGCGGTACAGGGCGACCCGAGGGCTGAGATTGGCGTCAAGGGCCCGGTCGCCGGCCGCGAGCGCCTCCAGCGTCACGCGGACGTAGGCGTCGCCCGTCTGTTGATCTCCTGTCAGCGCGCGGCCGTAGCGACGAACATAGGGCAGGTGCGGCGCGACCCGTTCAACAAGACTCATGAGACCTCCCGACGCGCCCCTTCGTCCCGGGCCGTCGTAACTGTGGGACGCACCTACCGCGGAGAGGTCAGCGTCGCAACGTGATGGTTGTGACTTCCTACATGGGTCCTGCAAGGCAGCTTGACCAGAGTGTCAGGCGCGTGGAACTCGGAGCTTATGGACACGTTGGTGAGCCGAGAACCAGTCGAGGCGTCGGGGGTCCACGCCGAGAGGGCGCAGGAGTCGATGATCGACCAGTCGAAGCCGCAAGAGCGGCCCGTTTCGGAGCCGTCCCTGGACGAGGCGCGCCTGCGTCAGCAGGCGCTCGGCGCCAAGCTGCGCCAGATGTTCAACGAGGTCGTCAACGAGCCGGTTCCCGAGGACTTCCTCGATATCCTGCGCCGGGCGGACAGCCGCAAGGCAGGCGAGTAGATGGCCGTCATCCGTGAAGCGGATCGGTCCGCCGAGGCCGACCTCGCCTTTCAGCGTGACCTTGTTCAGCTGATCCCGCACCTTCGAGCGTTCGCCCGGACCCTGTGCGGGGACGCCGCCGCCGCCGACGACCTCGCGCAGGACGCCATGCTGAAGGCCTGGGACGCGCGGCAGAGCTTCCAGATGGGCACGAACATGAAGGCCTGGACCTTCATGATCCTGCGCAACCAGTTCTATTCGGAGAAGCGCCGCTCCTGGCGGCAGAGCCAGCTGGATCAGGAGGCCGCCGAGCGGACGCTGATCGCTGTGGACGATCCTTCCGCCCCAGTGGAGCTGGATGAGCTGCGCCAAGCGCTGGCGGTCCTGCCCGACGAGCAGCGGGAGGCGCTGATCCTGGTCGGCGCGGGCGGCTTCGCCTACGAGGAGGCTGCGGCCATCTGCGGCTGCGCCGTGGGCACGGTGAAAAGCCGGGTCAGCCGCGCCCGGCGGGCGGTGCAGGGCATCCTGGAGGCCGGCGGCTTCGAGCGGGACGGCCGGCCGGCTGCGGACGCCATGCGCTCCATCCTCGCCGATGCTGACCGCATGAGCGGCGCCCGCTAGAAGCGGGCGCATGGTGGCTGATCTTCGCGCCCGGCTAGGCCGCGCCCTTGTGGTGGCGCTGTCGCCTGTTTTGCTGATCGGCGCGATCAGCTCCTTCTATGGCTATCGCGACGAGGTGGGCGATCGCCGCCGGTTGCTGGAGGCCTCTGCGCTGCGAAGCGCCGCCGAGGTGCGGGCCCGGTTCGAGAGCGGCGCCGTGATCCTGAACGTGCTGGCGCCCGAACTGATCGGTCTGGACTGCGCGCCCAGGCTGCGCGCGGTGACGCGGCGCCTGACCGGGTACGAGAACCTGGTGCGCTTGGACGCGACCGGCCGGGTCGCCTGCGCCGCGACGGAGGTCAGCTTGGGGCCCAGGGGCGCCGAAGGCGCTTGGTTTCAGCGGCTGGCCGCTGGGCAGGATCTGGTGGTGGCGCAAGCGCCGGCCGGGTTCGAGGGCGGCGCGCCGAGCCTGATCGCGGCTTCCCGCGTGGAGACCCCGGACGGCCGTTTCGACGGCGCCCTCGTGTCGGAGATCACCGTGGCCAGCCTGCGCCCGGAAATCCGCTCCTCCGGCTTGCTCGCCGGGACCGAGGCCGCCGTGCTCACGCGCACGGGACGGCTGGTCACCGGCCGCGACCCGTTAGCCTTCGCACCTGTGATCGTGCGCCCGCGGTTTGGGGGCGACGTGACGGTGTTTCGCGCCTCGGACCAGCGGGGCCGGACGCGGGATTACGCGGCTGCGCGCCTGATCGGGGACGAGCTCTTCATCGTGCTGTCCGCGCCGGCCGGGCCGAGCCTGTTCTCCTGGGCGTGGCTGAATCCGCTGTTCAGCCTCGGCTTGCCGCTGCTCGCCTTCGCCCTGGCCTTCACCGCCGTGTGGCTCGCGGCCGACCGATTGATGATCCGCTGGCTGCACTACCTCCAGCGGATCGCGGCGGTCTACGCCCGGGGCCGGTTCACCGTCCGGCCCTCCGTGGCGGCCGATGCCCCGGAGGAGATCCAGGCGCTCGCGCGCACGCTGGACGAGATGGCGGAGACCATCACCCGGCGCGACCACACTCTACGCGAGAACCTGGCGCAGAAGGACGCTCTGCTTCGCGAGATCCACCACCGGGTGAAGAACAACCTGCAGGTGATCACCAGCCTGCTGAACCTGCAGCAACGGGCGCTGGCGGACCCCGCCGGGCGGGCGGTGCTCGCCGACACGCGCCAGCGGATCACCGCGCTCGCCCTGATCTACCGCGCTCTTTACCAGAGCGAGGATCTCCGGCGCGTCGACGTGCGCTCCTTCCTGGAGGAGCTCGTGGCGCATCTGGTGAACGGGGAGGGAACCCGGGAGGCCCCGATCCGGGCCGAGGTGCAGGCCGACGAGCTGATGCTCGATCCCGACAAGCTGGCCCCGTTCGCCCTGTTCGCGGTCGAGGCGGTCACCAACGCGCAGAAGCACGCCTTCGCCGATGGCGGCGGCTCGATCTCGGTGAACTTCAGACGGGTGGATGGCGAGGGTCGCCTGGAGATCGAGGACGACGGGGTGGGCGCGGAGACCGACGCGCTGCAGGGCGGGGTCGGCAAGACGCTGATGAACGCCTTCGCCCGCCAGTTGCGGGGCCGATCGGAGCTGGAGCCGCGTCCCCAGGGCGGGATGGCGGCGCGGTTGATCTTCCCCTTGCCCGAGGCCCCGATGCTCACGCCGACGGCGACCTAGCTTGGCGGGAACAAAGGTCAGGCTGAGCCGTTCTCAGGCCTGCCGAACCTCAGGAGGGTGATCCCATGCGTAAGTTCATGCTGTTTCTGGCGGGGGCCGCTGCGCTGGCCGTCGCCGCCTGCAACACCGTCGAAGGCGCTGGCCGGGACGTTTCCGCGGCCGGTGAGGCCGTGAGCGAAACCGCTCAGGACGTGAAGACCGGCAACTAAGTCGATCCTCAAGTTGCTGTGGAGGCCCCGTCGAGCGATCGGCGGGGCCTTTGCACGTCAGCTCTGCAATGCGGCCATCACGGCCGCCGCCGCGCGGTCGCTCAAGTCGGCGCTGGCGCCAAGAGCGGCCGCCACGCCGGCCCGGTCCGCCTCGGGCAGGTTCTGTGACATCTTCCGCTTCGCCTCGATGCGCCCGATCGTGAGCTCGACGCCGACAGCTCCAGCGGCCACCCGCTCGACATAGCCTTCCGGCGCCTCCTCCAGGGTCCAGGGATCGGGCCGACCGCCTTCGAACCGGGCCGTCAGCTTGCGCAGGTGGTCGAGGAGCCAGTCGCGATCGTCGCGCCAGCGAACCTCGCCGTGCACATGCACTGCTTCGTAGTTCCAGGTCGGGACTGCTCGGCCGTGCACCGCCTTGGACGGGTACCAATTGGGCGAGACGTACGCCTCGACGCCCTGGAAGACGACCAGCGCTTCGGAGCGCTCTCCGGCGAGGGACCGATGCAGGTTCGCGCGAGCCAGATGCCCGGTCAGCAGTCCGCGTTCAGGGTCATGCAGGAACGGCATGTGCGTCGCCCAGAAACCCTCGGGCCCAAGGCTGACTAGACAGCCCAGGCGGACGCGCGACAGCAGCGCGACGGCTTCGTCTTCCGGCACGGCGAACGCCGCGGGCACATACATCGTCGGGACTCGTCGGCTCCGGTGTGAAGCGGCGCGAGAATGCCTCGGCCCGGCCGGCGGCGTCCAGAGTCAGGCTAGCCGCGAACGCGTCCTAGTCGGCGTGATAGGCGCGTTTCAGCATCAGGCCGGCCACCAGCATCAGCACGAACAGGACCGCGCTGAACACCGCCACAGCGTGGGCGATCTGCTGCGTCCCTGAGTACTCCTCGGCGGTGGCGCCGAGCACGGCGGTGACGGCGGCGAGCGCCAGAAACACGAAAGACAATCGCACCATCTGTCACCTCCGCCGCGCCGCTTTGGTCGTTCGCGGTCCAATCTGTCGCAACTCTGACTCAGCCGGCGCGATCGGGGAAGCGCCACGCCTGCCCCTCGCCTCGGGCGGCCGCGAGCTGGCGGTCAGCCAGCCCCCAGTTCGCGATCTCGTCGAACCACTGCTCCAGGAAGCCCTTCCGGTCGTTCTGGTGGTCCAGATAGTACGCGTGCTCCCACACGTCGCAGACCAGCAGAGGCACCGCGCCTTCGAACTGGTCGAAGCTGCCGGCGTCGTGGGTGGAGACGATCTCGACGGCCTCGCCACGCGCCACGATCCAGGCCCAGCCGGAGGCGAAGTGATCGGCGCCCTCTTGGACGAACCGGGCGCGGAAGACGTCCCACTCGCCGAACGCTCCTGTCGCCGCTTCCCGCGTGCGCTCCGTCGGCTGGGATGCGCCGGGCGCCATGCTGTCCCAGAAGAACGCGTGATTCCAGGTCTGAGCGGCGTTGTTGTAGAGCTTCTCCTCTCCACCAGCGGCGGCGTCGCGCACCACCTGCTCCAGGCTCCGAGGCGGCGCGTTCTGCTCTTGCAGCAACTGGTTCATCACCTCCACGTACTTGGCGTGGTGCTTGTCATGGTGAAAGTGCAGGGTCTCGGCCGAGATGACGGGCGACAGCGCCTCATAGGCGTACGGAAGCTCAGGCAGACGGAACATCCGACGTCCTTTCAGGATCGGTAAGGTCAGCGGCCCCCGTCAGAAGAAGCCGCGACGGACCTCTTGCTTGCCCTCGGCCCGACCCGCGGCCAGGCCGATCAGGCCTGTAAGCAGCGCGGGATTGCGGAGGAGATACAGCGCGCCAAACACGCCGACGGCGCCCGCGATAAGGGGTCTCTGCTTGGCGAATTCCATCGCCTTCTGAGGCAGGGCCGAGCCGCCCAGGGCGGGCGGTCCTGAGCTCGCGGTCGAATGACCGCCTCCGCCGCCTCCACCGCGCATGACCATGGCGAGCACGCCCGCGATGATCAGGAACAGCACGGCCGTCAGCGCGGCGGCGCCCGCGGGCGTGAGCGGGTCGCGGAGCAGGTAGTAGAAGGCGAAGGCGCCGGCCACCAAGGCCACCATGCCGGCGGCGGCGACGCCCGCGCCCAGCACGGCGGAGCGCGCAAGCGACTTGAACATCAGTCGTAGCGGCGCTGGGACGAGAGGCCGATCAACACGCCGAGCACGACGCCCACGCCGAGAACCGCCAGCACCGAGCTGACCGGCTTGTCCTGGATGCGCTCCACGACGTGCGTGCGGGCCTGGCCGTACTGCTCAAGCGCGCCTTCCCCATAGGTGCGGGCCTGGTCACGCACCTGCGAGATGCGCTCCCCCGCGGCCCGCTGGGCGTTCTGCGCGAACTCCGCCACGCCTTCGCGGACCTTATGTGCCTGGGCTTTGGGCTGAGTGTCGGACATGCGGGTGGGCTCCGTCGACGCGGGGAAAGGAAACTCGGTTCAGCAACGTGCGCCTGCGGCCCTTTGTTCCCGGCCGCGACAAGCGCTTACGGTCAAGCTAGGGGGCCGCCCGCTTTTCCGCTAGAGCGCGCCGGATGAGGCCTGAGGTGTCGGTGGTCGTGCCCGTTCACGACGAGGAGGCGAACGTCGCGCGGCTCGCAGACGAGATCGCCGCCGCCTTCGCGGCGACGCCGCACGAGATGATCTTCGTGGACGACTGCTCGCGCGACGGCACCCGGTCGGCGCTGCTGGCGTTGAAGGCGCGCCATCCCGCCCTGCGGCCGCTGCACCACGGCGCCAACGCCGGGCAGAGCCGCGCGCTGCGCACCGGCATCCTGGCCGCGCAGGCGCCCGTCATCGTGACCCTGGACGGGGACGGCCAGAACGATCCGGCGGACGGGCCGCGGCTGGTCGCTCGGCTGACCAGCGCCCCTGAGCGGCTGGCGATGGTGGGCGGGCGCAGGGTGAAACGGCAGGACGCGGCGGCGAAGCGCTGGGCCTCGCAGCTGGCCAACGGCGTACGCAAACGCCTGCTAAACGACCAAGCCGACGACACCGGTTGCGGCCTGAAGGCGTTCCGCCGAGAGGCGTTCCTGCGGCTCCCGTACTTCGACCACATGCACCGGTATCTTCCCGCGCTGATGCTGCGGGAGGGCTACGAGGTCGCGTTCGAGGACGTGGGCCACCGGCCGCGCCAGGCGGGGCGGTCGAAGTACACCAACCTCGGCCGCCTCTGGGCGTCGTTGTCGGACCTGCTCGGCGTGATGTGGCTCAACAACCGCGCCCGGAGCCCGGCCGCGGTCGTCGAGGACTGACGCGGCTCTTAGGCCTGAGGCGTCTCGCTGGGCTCGTCCTTAGACGCCGTATTCATGGCGCGTTCGGCGATGCGGGCCGACTTACCGCGGCGATCGCGCAGGTAGTAGAGCTTGGCGCGCCGCACGACGCCCCGGCGCTTCACCTCGATGCTCTCGATCATGGGCGACATGACCGGGAACACCCGCTCGACGCCTTCGCCGAAGCTGATTTTCCGGACCGTGAAGTTCTCCTGCACGCCGGAGCCGGCGCGGGCGATCACGACGCCTTCGTAGGCCTGGATCCGCTCGCGGTCGCCTTCCTTGATCCGCACGTTCACGCGGACGGTGTCGCCGGGCTGGAACTCCGGGGTGGAGCGGACGGCCTTCAGGCGGTCGGCTTCTTCACGCTCGAGCTGTTGAATCAGGTTCATGGTCTCAGTCCTTGTTCACCGGGCTTGAAGCGCCCTTTGCTTGTCAGTTGGCGGCGCTTAGTCGCCCCGCGGTTCGTGTTTCCCCGCGAGATGCGCGGCCCAGAGGTCCGGCCGTCGTTCCCGCGTGGCTTGCTCCCTTTGGTCCGCTCGCCAGGCCGCCACGCGCGCGTGGTGGCCCGAAAGCAGGACCTCCGGAATCTCGCGCCCCTCGAACACCCTCGGCCGCGTGAACTGCGGGTGCTCCAGAAGCCCGTCTTCGAAACTCTCAGCCTCTAGCGAGGCCGCTTCGCCCAGCACGCCCGGCACCAGCCGGACGCACGCTTCGATCACCACCATCGCCGCCGCCTCGCCGCCGGCGAGCACCGCGTCGCCCACGGCGACCTCCTCGAACCCGCGCGCGTCGAGCACCCGCTGGTCCACCCCCTCGAACCGGCCGCAGAGGACGACGATCCCGTCGCCCTTGGTCCAGTCCTTCACCCGCGCCTGGGTCAGGGGCCGACCCCGGGCGCTCATGTACAAAAGCGGCCGCCCGGCCTCCACGCTGTCCAGCGCCGAAGCCACCACGTCCGCTCGCAACACCTGTCCCGGCCCGCCGCCCGCAGGGGTGTCGTCCAGGAAGCCGCGCTTATCGTTGGAATGGGCGCGGATGTCCACCGTCTCGAGGCGCCACAGCCCGCGCTCACGCCACGCCGAGCCGATCAGGCTGACGCCCAGCGGCCCCGGGAAGGCCTCCGGGAACATGGTCAGGACGGTGGCGGTGAACATGCCGGGCTGCGCAGCGTCCGTTGTTACCGGGCCCGTTACCGGTTATCTGTGCCGCATGTCCAGCGCCCAGCTCTGCTGGATGCCGATCTGAGCGACGTCTAGGACCTTAAGCGGACGCCGCTGAATTCCTGCTCGGAGATCACCTGATCTGATGGTGGCGGAAGCGGGGGCCGGACCTGCTCGGCCAAGAAGCGGCCCTTGCTCTCGGCCGCGAGGAACGCGTCGTAGGTCGAGCGGGGAACACCGAAATAGGCGTAGAGGTCGCCGTCGACAAAGCGGACGAAGAGCACGCGGCTGGGCGGGTCGTAATCGATGCTCATGATCGCGGTCGAGTCGACGGCGGGCACGTCATTCGCCTTCCACCTCAGCGGGTCTCACCGCAACGATCCGGCGAGCGGTGAGGTCCACCTCCGGAACGGCCTCCTTGGTGAAGGGCAGGTACCAGGTGGGCGCGCCTTCGCCGGGGTCGACCTCCAGGAGGTCGCCCGCGCCGAAGTTGTCGACCGCCTTGACGCGGCCGATGCGCTCGCCCTCAGGCGAGACCACATCGAGACCGATCAGATCGGCCAGATAGAACTCGTCCTCATCCTCAGGCGGGGGCAGGACGTCCCGCGGGACGAAGAGCCGGAGCCCGCGGAGCGCGTCGGCGGCTTCCTTGCTGTCCAGATCCTTCGTGCGGGCGATCACCCCGCCCTTGACCGGGCGGGCCGAAACGATGGTCAGAGCGGGGCGGCCATCCTCGCGCCGAAGCTCCCGGTAGTGAGCCAGGGCGAGCGGGTCCTCGGTGTAGGTCGTGATCCGGACCTCGCCCTTGACGCCGAACGCGCCCGCGACCCGAGCGACGAGGATGAGGCGGTCGCGCGCCGCACCCTCGTCATCAGCCCCGGCCATCGACAGCTCGGGCGCTATCAGGCCTGCTCGTCGCCGGCGGCCTCATCCGCCGCTGGGGCTTCAGCGGCGGGCTCCTCAGCAGGCGACTCGTCAGCGACGGGCTCTTCCGCCGGAGCGTTGGCCGCAGCTTCCGCCGCAGCGGCGGCGTCAGCGCGAGCGGCTTCCTCGGCGGCGGCGCGGTCGGCTTCACGCTGGGCCCGTTCGGCGGTGCGCTCCTGCGCCTTCTTGCCGGGCTCGCCCCGCTTGGGATTGTTGCCGGCCTGCCACTCGACCAGCCCCTGGGTGGACAGGAAGCGGGCGACCCGATCGCTCGGCTGGGCGCCCTTGGCCAGCCAGTCCTGGATCCGCTCCACCTTCAGCGTGATGCGGTCCTCGCGGTCCTTGGCGAGCAGCGGGTTGTAGGTGCCCACCTTCTCGATGAAGCGGCCGTCGCGGGGCGAACGGCTGTCCGCCACGACGATGGAATAGTAGGGGCGCTTCTTGGCGCCGCCGCGGGCCAGTCGGATCTTCAGCACAGGATCGTCTCTCTTTCCGTGTAGGTCTTACTTCTTGGGGAAACCCGGCATGCCGCCGAATTGAGGAAGGGCCGGGCCGCCCAGCCCGGGAAGGCCGCCCGGGGCGGGGTTTCCGGACCCGATGGCCTTGAGGGCGTCGAAGTTCGCGGCGGAACCGCCGGGCGCCCCCGGAAGCGGCATGCCCATGGCCTGGGCCATGCGCATCATGCCCTTGCCGCCGTCTTTGCTCATCGCCTTGACCGCGTCGGCCATCTGGCGGTGCGACTTGAGCAGCCGGTTCACCTCCGCGACGTCGACCCCGGCGCCCTTGGCGATGCGGCGCTTGCGCGAGGCCTGCAGGATGTCGGGCTTGCGGCGCTCCTGGGGCGTCATGGAGCCGATGATCGCCTGCTGGCGGGCGAACACGCGGTCGTCGATGTTGGCCTCGGCGATCTGCTTTTTGATCTTCTGCACGCCGGGCAGCAGGCCCATGATGCCCTGCATGCCGCCAAGCTTCTGCATCTGCTTCAGCTGCGCGGCGAGATCCTCCAGGTCGAACTTGCCCTGGACCATCTTGCGCGCGGTCTTCTCGGCCGCGGCCTGATCGAGGTCGACGGCGGCCTTCTCGACCAGGGCGACGATGTCGCCTTGGCCCAGAATCCGGCCGGCGACGCGGCGGGCGTCGAAGACTTCCAGCGCGTCGATCCGCTCGCCGGCGCCCAGGAACTTGATGGGCAGGCCCGTGACCGCGCGCATGGACAGGATGGCGCCGCCGCGGCCGTCGCCGTCGGCGCGGGTCAGGATCAGCCCGGTCAACGGCAGGCGGCCGTGGAACGCCTTGGCGGTGCGGACGGCGTCCTGGCCGGTCAGGCTGTCGGCCACCAGGATCGTCTCGGCCGGGGTGCTGATGCGGGCGATGTCGGCCGCCTCGGCCATCATCTGCTCGTCCAGCGTGGTGCGGCCGGCGGTGTCCAGGATCAGCACGTCGTAGCCGCCGAGCCGGGCGGCGTTCAGGGCGCGGCGGGCGATGTCGGGCGCGCTCTGGCCGGCGACGATCGGCAGGGTGTCCACCCCGGCCTGCTGGCCGAGGGTGGCCAGCTGCTCCATCGCGGCGGGGCGGCGCGTGTCCAGGGACGCCATCAGCACGCGCTTGCGGTCGTGCTTGCTGAGCCGCACGGCCAGCTTGCCCGAGGTCGTGGTCTTGCCCGAACCCTGGAGCCCGGCCATCAGCACGACGGAGGGCGGCGAAGCCACCGTCAGCGGTTCTGGCTCGGTCCCGCCCAACATGTCGACCAGACCGTCGTGGACGATCTTCACCATCATGTCCGACGGCTTGACCGAGCGGATGACCTCCTCGCCTACGGCGCGCTCCCGCGCCTTGGCGATGAAGTCCTTCACGACGGGCAGGGCGACGTCGGCTTCGAGCAGAGCCACGCGCACCTCGCGCAGGGCTTCGTCCACGTCCCGCTCGGTCAGCACGCCGCGACCGGTCAGCCGGTCGAAGACGCCTGTCAGCCTGTCGCCTAATGTTTCCAGCATGCTCTCACTCGTCCTCGGGCGTCAGCCAACGCAAAGCACCCCCGTGGACGATCACGTCGACGGGGGTCCTCGCCGCCCTCGTCCGCTTACTTAGGAAGCGGGGTCGTGGCGGTGGAGGGTGCGGTCAGCTTGCGCCGAGGCGGCGCGGCTATGGGCTGCAGGGGAGAGGGAGTCAAGCGGCGGCGGGCAGGGGGTCTGCCGGCGCGGCGTTCCGCCGGCGTCGCTTGAACCAGGTGGTCAAGGTCGCGACCAGCAGGGTCAGCAGCACGGCGTAGCTCAGATTGTTGATCGCCCAGATGTAGCCGTTCTGGTCCGCCGGCGGATCGGCCAGGTACCAGGCGTGCAGGGCGAAGGCCGAGCTCTGCAGCAGCATGGCGAAGCCCAGCCACAGGCTGGCGTAGCGGATCGAGACCATCAGCAAGCCGAGGGAGAGCACCGCGTCGTTCGACAGGGCGATCAGCTCGAGATGATCCTTGCCGAAGATGAAACGGGCGAGAATGGCGGCGAGCCAGGCGCCGCCGATCATGTAGGCGGCCAGGCGCTCGGCCGGACCACCTTTGATCACGGCCAGACCGCAGATCGCGATCAACCAGACCAGACCAGCAATGAGGACGGCTTGTCCCGACATGAAAGCGCCCCGGGTTCTACCGGGGCGCAATAGCAGTTTCGGTCTTAAGCAAACGTGAGGCTTAACGCCCCCGTTCGACTTAGGCCGCCCGGATCTTCGGGTCGGCGCTGGCGAAGTCCTTGTCGAACACGCCGATCAACTTGGTGCGGATGCCGACACGGAGACGGACTTCGTCCAGCTCCTTGTGAGCTTCCACGATGGTCGATCGCGCTTCGTGCAGCTGAGCGATCGCCTGGGCGATCTTGGCCGACGTCGCATCGCCCGTGATGGCCGACACGCCCACGTCCTGGCGAGCCTGCATCATGGTGGTCAGCAGAGTCGCCGTCTCCGCGATGGCGACGTCGACAGCCTTCTCGGTGGCGAACAGCTTGTTGGCCACGTTCTGAGCAACAAATACCTTGTCCATGTCCCCTCCACTCCACTGAGACGACTGAACTTAACTGGCCTTTAACCGTAAGTATAGAGACTTTGTTAATGTTCGTGGTCGTTGAACGCGTTCAACGTCTTGGGGAAGCGAAGTCTTAGGGATCGCCTTCTAGGATGTCGCGACCGACCGTGCGCTGGTCGTGGAGCGTGGAATCCAAGAGGTATGGACGTCCAACGGGACGACATTGGCCTGAGACAGGGCGTGACTTTCCAGGGGGCCATCGCCGGCCTCGCCCTGATCACAGCCGCCTGCGTTCTGCTCGCCGCCTGCGTCGCGTTCATCTCCCTGCAGTGGGAGCAGGATCGCCGGGCCCTCAGCAAGCACCACCAGACCATGGCCGCCATCCTGGCCGAGCATGCGCGGGACGACATCCTGAACGGGCGTCGCGACGAATTGCCCTGGCTGGTCGGCACGCTCGCCAAGGCGCCGGACGTGCGGACCGCGTTCTATCGTGACCCGCAAGGGCGCGTGATGCATGGCGAAGCCCTTGAGGCCGCCGACCTTCACGCGGCTGAGCAGGACGGCTTGGTGATCACCGCCCCGCTCAGTCCCGGCGCTCGTCCCGGCTTGGGGGAGATCGTCGTCGTCTCCGATCCGGCCAATCTGGTTCTCCTGGCCGCCCGCTACATCGCCGTTTGCGCGATGCTGTTCTTCGCCGCGACCGGACTGGCGATGTTCCTGTCCCGCTGGCTGGCCGGGCGCCTGATCCGCCCCGTCGACGAGCTCTCCCGATGGATGCGCGATCTTGCGGCGAGCGGTGACGTGACCCGGCGGGCGCCTCGTGTCGCCGACGACGTGTTCGGTCGCCTGACCGACAGCTTCAACGCCCTGATGGACAAGCTGCAGGACGGCGACCAGGCGCTCCGGCATTCGAACCAGGAGCTGCTCGTCGCGCGCGACGCCGCCGAGACCGCCAACGTGCTCAAGAGCCAGTTCCTCGCCAACATGAGCCACGAGATCCGCACGCCGCTGAACGGGGTTCTCGCCATGGCCCAGGTCATGGAGATGTCGGCCCTGGCTGCGGAGCAACGGGAGCGCCTGGTCGTCATCCGCCACTCGGCCGAGGCCCTGCTGGCGGTGCTCAACGACGTTCTCGATCTGTCGAAGATCGAGGCAGGCCGGCTGGAGCTGGAGACGGCCGAGTTCGACGTGGAGAGCGTCACGCGCTCGGTTGCGAGCACCTTCGCTCCGCTGGCCCTGGCCAAGCATCTGCAGTTCGAGGTCGACTTCGCCCCGAGCGCTGCGGGTCTGCGGCGGGGGGACCCCGGCCGGCTGCGGCAGATCATCGGCAACCTGCTCTCGAACGCGGTGAAGTTCACCAGCGCCGGCTCCGTGCGGCTGACGCTCGAGGGCCTGGGACCGGACGGAGCCGAGGGCCTTACCATCCGCGTCCAGGACACCGGCATTGGAATCCCGCCCGAGAACCGTGCGCGCCTGTTCGAGAAATTCACTCAGGTGGACAGCTCCGCCACGCGCCGGTTCGGCGGCACCGGCCTGGGCCTCGCCATCTGCCGCGAACTGGCCAGCCTCATGGGCGGGGGCATCAGCGTGGAGAGCGCCATCGGCCTGGGCTCGACGTTCACGGTTGAACTGCCCCTCGCCCGGACCGGAGCGGCCGTCCCCCAGCTCAGCCCCGCCGAGCTCACGACAGCGTCCACGGGCCAGCTCCCGGAGCCGCAGCCCCCGGCGGTCGGGGCCGATGCGGTGCGGGTGCTCGCCGCCGAGGACAACCTGACCAACCAGCGGGTGCTGAGGGCCGTTCTCGACACCTTCGGCGTGGACCTCACGGTCGTGGACAACGGCCGAAAGGCGGTCGAGGCCTGGCAGGACGGGGCCTTCGACGTGATTCTGATGGACATCCAGATGCCTGAAATGGACGGCGTCGAGGCGACCCGGCGCATCCGGGAGGCCGAACGCGAGACCGGGCGATCCCGCACGCCGATCCTGGCGCTGTCCGCCAACGCCATGACTCACCAAGTTTCGGAGTACCTGGAGGCGGGCATGGACGCCCATGTCGCCAAGCCGATCGAGATCCCGAAGCTGCAGGCCGCGCTCGAAGCGGCTCTGGAGAGCGGCGAAGCGAACCGGGCGGCGGCGGCGGCCTGAGCCGCCGCACTCAGCGCGGCGCGCGCTTGGCCAGGATTCGCTGCAGCGTCCGCCGGTGCATGTTCAGCCGCCGCGCGGTTTCCGAGACGTTGTGTCCGCAGAGCTCGTAGACGCGCTGGATATGCTCCCAGCGGACCCGGTCGGCGGACATGGGATTTTCCGGCGGGGCCGGAGGCTCGTCCCCCTGGGCCAGCAGCGCCTTGATCACGTCATCGGCGTCCGCGGGCTTCGACAGATAGTCCACCGCGCCGGCCTTCACGGCGGCGACAGCGGTGGCGATGTTCCCGTAACCGGTGAGCATGACCACCTTGGCGTCGGGACGGCGATTGCGGATCTCCTCGACGACCGAGAGCCCGTTGCCGTCGTCCAGCCGCATGTCGAGCACGGCGAACGCGGGCGGCTCCTCCCGGATCAGGTCGATCGCTTCGGACACCGAGCCGGCCAGCTTGGTCGCGAAGCCGCGGCTTTCCAGAGCGCGACCCAGCCGCGTGCGGAGCGGCGCGTCGTCGTCGACCACAAGCAGGCTCTTGTCGGGCAGGGCGGCGATCTCGGCGGCTGCGTCAGGCATCAAGTCACTCCCGCGATCACGCTACGATAAGGTGGGTCAGTATGTCGCGTTTTCAGCCTAACGCGGCAACCCCCGTCATTTGTTTCATGAGAAACCGGCCAGCAGCGTCGGATCCTGGAGCTTGGCGCGCGGCCAGCGGGCGCTGATGAGGGCTCCGCCGCCCTTCTGATTGCCGAAGGTGACCTGAGCGCCTGAGCGCTCCAGCAGAGTCTTGGCGATGAAGAAGCCCAAGCCCATCCCATGGTGACCTTGTCGGCTGCCCTCGCCGCTCGGCCGGGTGGAGATGTAGGGCTGCCCCAGCTTGGACAGCACGTCAGAGGAGAAGCCCGGGCCGTCGTCGCACACCTCGATGGTGACGGTCTTGGCGCCGTACGCGGCGATCACGTCGACCCGGGTCGCGGCGAAATCCACCGCGTTGTCGACGAAACTGGCGAGGGCATGGATGACCTCGGGCATGCGACGCAGCACCGGGGGCTCGGTCCCGTCCAGGTTGCGCGTGATGGTCTCCACGGCCGGGCCTTTGCCGCGGTAGGGGTCGGCGGCTTCGTTGAGCAGCTGAGGCAGGCTCATGCGCTCGTGGGCTTCGTCGCCGGTGTCCGGCTTCTGCGAGAGCGTCTTGAGAATTTCGCGGCAACGCGCGGCCTGACTGACGAGCAGCTGCGCGTCGTCGATAAGCGGGTCGGCGGGGTCCAGTTCGCGCAGCATCTCCTTGGCCGTGATCTGGATGGTCGCCAGCGGGGTGCCGAGTTCATGCGCCGCCGCCGCCGCCAGGCCGCCGAGCGCCGAGAGTTGTTGCTCCCGGGCGAGAACGGCCTGGGTCGCATGCAGCGCCTGCTCCATCCGGTCGGCCTCGGCGGCGGCGCGCCAGGCGTAACCGGCGGTGAAGCAGATCCCCAGCGCCGTCGCGGTGAAGGTCGCCACCTCGTACAGCTCCGGCAGGCGCAGCGGCGCGCCCGGCGTCCAGGGCAGCGGCATCGACCAGATCGACAGCACGCTGGCCGTTCCGATGGCCAGGAGACCGAGCATCAGCGCATGGCGGGCGGGGAGGGCCGCGGCCCCGATGGTGGCCGGTGCGATCAGAAATAGGGTGAAGGGGTTCGCCAGGCCGCCCGTCAGCGCCAGCAGGGCGCCCAGCTGGACGATGTCGAAGGCGATCTGCGACGCCGCCTCCCAGTCCTCGGTGAGCCGGTCGGCGCGGTTGCGCACCGTCAGCACGACGTTCAGCCACGCGCTGGCGGCGATCACGGCGAGGCAGCCGGCCAGAGGCAGCTCGAAGCCGAAGCCGAAGGCGACGACAAGGACGGCCAGCGTCTGGCCGGAGACCGCCAGCCAGCGAAGGCCGGTGAGCGTCCCGAGCCGCAGCCGAGAGCGGCGAGACGAGTCCGCGATGAAGCGATCAGCGACGCTGAGACTCATCCGCCCGGCTTAGGCCCGGACCGGGTGCACCGTCAAAAGCCTCAGCGCTCGACGCCGGCCGCCATCTCGCCCTGGGACGGCGGGGCCTCGCCCGGACCCTTGGAGGATTCCGCGGCCATGTGAGTGGCGCCGTAGGCGAAGGCCGCGGCGCCGAGGATGCCGGCGGCGAGCAGGCCGATGCGGCGGGTGGTCCAGCGCCGCGTGCCTCGCTCTGTGGCGAGGGGATCGGCGGCGGGGTCGGCGAGAGGATGTTCGCGCATAGCGGTTCAACGAGGTCGACCTTCAGCCGTTCCCGCGAGGTCGCGGGGTTGCTACATGGCGGGCATGATCCGCCGCCTCGCCGGTCTGCTGGCCGCCGCCTCCCTCGCGGCCTGCCAGCCAGCCGCCCCGCCGCCGTCCGCCGTAGGGGGACCGTTCCAGCTCGTCGACCAGAACGGCCGACCGGCGACCGAACAGCTGCTGGACGGCAAGTGGAGCGCGGTGTTCTTCGGTTTCACCTATTGCCCCGACTTCTGCCCCACCACGCTGCAGCGGCTCCAGGCCGCGGAGGCCGAGCTCGGCCCGCGGACGGCCGAGAAGCTGCAGGTCATTTTCGTCAGCGTCGATCCCGAACGGGATACGCCCGAGGCGCTCAAGGCCTACCTGGACAACGAGGCGTTTCCCGAGGGCGTCGTCGGTCTGACGGGCACGCCTGAGCAAGTCCAGGCCGTGACCCGGGCATACAAGGCCTACGCCCAGAAGAACGGAGAGGGCGAGGACTACCTCGTCGACCACAGTACGGCCGTTTACCTTATGGACCCGAAGGGGCGGTTCGTGCGCGTGCTCAGCGGCGGTCAGACCCCTTCGCAGATGGCCGGCCAGATCCGGGACGCCATGCGAGGCTGACGCCTTAACCGAGGCGAAACCCAACAGGCCTGGACTCGTTGTTGCAGAGGCGTGATGCTGCGCCGCACAACGGACCGCCCATGCTCTACGCCGCCCACGAACTCGCCTATCTCGCCACCCAGCCGGCCCGGCAAGCCGCCCGGCTCACGCGCGACTTCTGGAGTTCGCCCCTGAATCCGCTGGCCGAGAGCCGCCTCGGTCGCACGCTCACGGCCAGCGCCGAGGTCTACGCCGAACTGACCCGTCGCTACGGGAAGCCGGAGTGGGGGATCGACCGCGTCCTCATCAACGATCACCCGGTGGCGGTCCGGCCTGTGGAGGTCTGGCGCTCGCCCTGGTGCCGGCTGCTGCACTTCACCCGCGACTTCGGCGGCCTGCGGAAGGCCGGCAAGCGCGGGCTCGAGCCGCCGATCCTCATCGTGGCCCCGCTGTCGGGCCACTACGCCACCCTGCTGCGGGGCACGGTGGAAGCCTTCCTGCAGGACCACGAGGTCTACGTCACCGACTGGTCGAACGCGCGCGAGGTCCCGGTCCTGGAAGGCCGGTTCGACTTCCACGATTACATCGATCACGTGCGCGAGATGCTGAGGGTCATCGGACCGCGCGCGCATGTGCTGGCGGTCTGCCAGCCCGGCCCCCCGGTGCTCGCGGCTGCGGCGCTGATGGCCGAGGACGGGGAGGAAGGCCGGCCGGCGTCCATGACCTTCATGGGCTCGCCGATCGACGCCCGGCTGAACCCGACGGTGACCAACAGGCTTGCCGAGGATCGCCCGTTCACCTGGTTCAAGTCCAACATGATCTACACGGTCCCGGGTCCTTACCAGGGCGTCGGGCGCCGCGTTTATCCGGGGTTCGTGCAGCTCTACAGCTTCATGAGCATGAACGAGCAACGCCACCGGGACGCTCAGAAGCAACATTTCGCCAACTTGGTGGCCGGCGACGCCGACGACGTGGCCAAGCACCGCGAGTTCTACGACGAGTACCTGTCGGTGCTCGACCTGACGGAGGAGTTCTACCTCCAGACCATCGACATCGTGTTCCAGAAATATCTGCTGCCTCGCGGCCTGCTGGAGCATCGCGGGCGGAAGGTGCGGCCCGAGGCCATCACGGACATCGCCCTGATGACGGTCGAGGGCGAGAACGACGACATCTCGGGCGTCGGGCAGACCCAGGCGGCGCACCAGATCTGCCTGGGCATCCCCGACGAGATGCGCGAACTCTACGTTCAGCCGGTGGTCGGCCACTACGGCGTGTTCAACGGACGGCGGTTCCGCGAGGAGATCTATCCTCGCGTCCGCGACTTCGTCCGGCGGCATGAGGGGGACACCACGGCCAAGGTCGCCTGGACACCGCCGCCCGCGCACGCCGAGGGCGGGGAGATCGCGGCCACGGCCGATCGTCTGGACGAGACCTTCGCCTGAGCTGAGTCTCAGTAGATCTTCGGCGCAGGGGCCAGCGCAACGGGGCCTACGGTCACCACGCCGGCTTCGAAGACCAGCGGCAGGCGAGCGGTCTCGTTCTGCTGCCGGGCTTCGGCCACGGCGGCGGCGGCGGTCGCCGCTTCCGGACTGATCCGAGGCGCGCCTCGGAGCTGCAGCAAGGCGCTCGGCCCCCGCCGGACGGCCAGGGTCAGCTCCCCGCGCAGGCGGCCGTCAGCGCCGACCCGCAATCGCCCGCTCTCCACCCTCGCCGCCGCCGCGCCGACCGCGGCGTCCCCTTGCGCCACCTGCATGACGCCGCCCGCGTCCGACCAGCTGCGGACCAGATCGCCCCAGTCGCGTCCTCGGAGCGCCGAGGCCTCGGTCAGCACCGCCTCCCAGACCAGACGTCCCTTCGGGTCGCCGCCGATCCGCTGCAGCAGAGTCCCCTGAGCGGCCACCGCGTCCTGAACTCGGAGGAGAACGCCGGCCTCGTCCGCGCCTGAGGGGCGCGATTGCAGGGCTATGTCCACGCGTCCTGCGGACGCGAGCGGGAACAACAGGGGCCCGCCTGCGGGGGTGAACACGAGTTCGCGGCCTTCGGCGTTGATGCGAGGCAGGCGCTCGGTCGCCGTGACGCTCCCGCGGATCACCCGCCCGGTGACCTTCGTGGGTCCGACGAGCGGGCGCTCGAAGGTGAAGCCCTCCGGCAGGTTGAAGACCCAGCGATCGGGGCGGTAGGCGGCCGCCTGAGCCTCAAGCCGAGGCGCCGAAAGTGAGCGCCCGGCCGGGGTAGCGAAGCGGGCGCCGGTCAGCTGGAGGTTCAGGCGGAAGGGATAGCCGGAGACGCTCCGCCGCTCCCAGCTCAGGGCGTAGCCGCCCCGCCGGAGCTGCTCGGCCGCCGCGTCCAGCTGCTCGGTGGTCTGCCGGCTGAGCCAGAACCACGCCGCGCTCCACGCGAGCGCCGCCAACGCCAGCAGGATGAAGGGCAGGAACAAGCCCCAGCGGCTGGGTTTGCGGGCGGGCGCGGGATCCGTCATGGACGCTCGACGAAAGAGGCCGGGGAGGGCCCGAACGCTTGGAGCAGAACGGGCGCTGGGTGTTCGGCTACGGCTCCCTCATGTGGCGGCCCGGGTTCGCCTTCCAAGAGCGCCAGGCCGCGGTGCTGCACGGTCGTCGGCGGGCGTTCTGCATCCACTCGGTCCACCATCGCGGCACGCCCGAGCGGAGCGGGCTGGTGCTGGGGCTGGCGCCCGGCGGCGCGGTCAGGGGCGCCGCCTACCGAGTCGCCGACACCGACTGGGAGGCGACTTACGCCTATCTTCGGGAACGGGAGCAGCCGACCGAGACCTACTACGAGGCTTGGCGGGACGTTCGTCTCGTGGACGGCCGGCGCGTTCGCTCGCTGGTGTTCCTGTCCGACACCCGGCACCCGCAATGGGCGGGCCTGCTGACCCTCGATCAGCAGGCCGAGCGCATCGCGGGCGCGCGGGGGCTGTCGGGGCGCAACGTCGACTACCTGCGCGACCTGGTGGAGCACCTGCGTCAGCTGGGGGTCCGCGACCGGGCCATGGAGACGCTCCTGGGCAAGGTGGAGGCGCTGGAGCCCCGCGCTTCCTGAAGCAGGGCCGCCGAGCGGGTCTCGATGCGGTCTTGCAGTTCGCGCATGAACTCGCCCCGCTTGAGCCCCGGCGGGATGGACGGGAGGTATTCGAAGACGATGACGCCGGGGCCGCGCACCAGGCCCTTCGCGGGCCAGAAGACCCCCGAGTTGGTCGCCACCGGCACGCAGGGCAGGCCGAGCTCGCGATAGAGGGCCGCGACCCCGGGCTTGTAGGCCGGCGGCGCGCCCGGCGCGGAGCGGGTGCCTTCCGGGAAGATCAGGATCTGACGCTGGTCGGCCAGCCGGTCCTTGGCGTCGGCGAGCATCTTGCGCAGGGCCGCGGCTCCCGCATCCCGGTCGACCGTCAGCATCCCCATTTTGCGGACCACCCAGCCGTAGAGAGGCAGCCGGGCAAGTTCCTCCTTCGTCACGAGGGCCGGGTCCTCCATCACGGTGAACGGCGTCACGGTGTCGATCATGCCCTGGTGCTTGCCGGCGATCAGGGCGGGGCCGGCGGGCACGTGCTCGCGCCCGCGCACCTCGACCCGCACCCCCAGGATATGGCGCAAGCCCCAATGGATGACCCGGGCGTGAGCCCTCAGGCCGCTACGCAGGTAACGGCGGGGCAGCAGGAGCGTCGGCGACCACAGCACGATCAGGAGGACGGTCCCGCCGTAGAGCCAGACGGCGAACAGCCACGAGCGCAGGGTGCTCACGATCGCGCCGCCACCGCCCGCTCGGCCGCGGGGGCCTCTCGCGGACCGAGCCCCAGGAACGCTTCGCGGCCGAGCACCACCAGATACTTGTTGTACTCCCCGATCATGCGCTTGGCGCCGGCCGCCGAACGACTCCAACGGCGAGCGTCGAGCTGGGCCGTGGCGACCGGATAGGGCGTGAACTCCACGCCGGGGAGCTCGGCCCGCAGCTCCAGCAGGGAGCGCGGCATGTGGAAGTCGGCGGTCACGATGATCAGGCGTCGGTACCCGTTCTTTCCAGCCCATCGGGCTGTTTCGCGCGCGTTGCCGATGGTGTCGGCGGCCTGCCAGCCCAGGTCGACGCAGCAGTCGTAGATGCGCGTCCAGGAGCGGGTGACCTCCCGCACGTCCTCGCGCGTGGTCACGGGGTTGACGCCGGAGATCAGCAGCCGCTTGCCGCGGCCGCGCTCGAGCAGGCCCATGGCCGCCTCCAGGCGGAGCGAGGAGCCGCCCGTCAAGGCGACGACCGCGTCCGCCACGCGGGGTTCGGGGGCCGGGGTGGAGCGCTCCACGCGCGAGGCGAAAGCGAACAGGCCCACCGCCCAGATCAGCCCCAGGATGAGCAGCAGGGCCAGGCTCTTCACGGCTCGGCCCGGACGATGCGCATGGCCGTGCGCCGGGCGGCGGCGGCGGCGGCCAGCGCAGCCAGCAAAGGCACGGGCGTGACCGCGATCAGGTCCGTCCAGGCGAGCGGGAGAACCGGCGTGAGCCCGCCGCCCCCTCCGGCCCAACGCGCCAGCGCCCCCAGGCATGCCGCGGCCGCGGCGCCCAGGAGACCGGCGGTCAGGGCCACCCTCGCGAACCGCCGTTCGAACAGACCGGCGATGAAGCGGTCCTCCGCGCCGCTCAAGTGCAGCACCTCCACGATGTTGCGGCGGGCGGCGAGGCCGGCGCGCGTCGCGAAGGCCACCACCGCCGCCGCGCACGCGGCCATCAGCAGGAAGGCGCCGATCGCGGCCGCCCTGGCGATCGTCCCCGCCCTGCGCAGCTCGGCCGTCCAGCGGGCATGATCGTCAACGGTCCCGTCCACGCCGGCGGCGGACAGGGCCGCCTCCAGGCTCTTGCGCGTGGCGGGCCGCTCCGTGTCCAGCTCCACCGTGACCAGGTGCGGGATGGGCAGGTCCGGACCCAGGTTGCCGCGGCCGAGCCAGGGCTCCAGCAAGGCCTCGGCCTGCTCGCGCTCCAGCGCGGCGGCCTCCTCGACCCCCGGCACGGCGGCCAGGGCTTCGGCGGCCCGGGCGGCCGCGGCCGCGCCGCTCTCGTTCGGCCCGGGCCGGACCTGCAGGGTTGCGGACGCCTCGATGTCGGCGCGCCAGCCCTGAGCCGCGCGGTCCGCCGCGAGCGCGGCCATGGCGGTCAGTCCGGCGAGGAAGCAGAGCACCGCGACCACGAAGACCAGCGCTCCGTCGCGCTCGTCTTCGCGCGGGAGCAGCGGCCCCGGGCGCCAGCCCGACCAGACGTCCTCGACGGTCCGGACGCTCGTCATGCGGGAACGCTTACGCCTTGCCTCGGAAGGCGTGCAAGCTGGCCGTCGGCCAGGTGCAACACCGAACCGCCGGCCCGGGACACCAGGCGCTCGTCATGCGTCGCGATCAGCACGGTGGTCCCCAGCCGGTTCAGTTCGAGGAACAACCGCAGCAGGCGCTCGCCCATCTCCGGGTCGACGTTGCCGGTGGGCTCGTCGGCGAGCAGCAGATCGGGTTTGCCCACCACCGCGCGTGCGATCGCCAACCGCTGCTTCTCGCCTCCCGACAGGGTGGCGGGCAGGGCGTGAAGGCGGTGGCCCAGACCGACCCACGTCAGGAGCTCGGCCACATCGTCGCGGTAGGCCTTGGGCTTGACGCCCTGAAGACGCAGCGGAAGGGCCGCATTGTCGATGGCGCTGAGGTGGTCGAGCAGCCGGAACTCCTGGAACACGACACCGATTCGGCGGCGGAGAGGGGCCAGAGACTCGCGGGGCAGGGTGGCGATGTCCTGGCCGAAGAGGGTGATCAGACCCCGAGACGGCCTGTGGGCGAGGTGGACGAGCTTGAGAAGGCTGGTCTTGCCGGCGCCCGACGCGCCGGTCAGCAGCGTCAGGGAGCCTCTCGGCAGGGCGAAGGTGACGTCCTTGAGCACCTCTGGCGCGCGGCCGTACCGCATCCCCACGTCGGCGAAGCGGACGACGGGCTCCGCCCCGTTGACCTGCGCAGTCGTTAACACGCCGGCAGTGCTTTTCACCATAAACGGATAACCGACGGCGCCCTGGCCGAGCGGGGGCGCCGCATCGGCATGGGCCCCATGATACTGACCTGCCCCGCTTGCGCCAGCCGCTACGTCGTGGACGACTCGAGCGTCCCGCCGGAAGGCCGCGCCGTACGCTGCAGCAGCTGCAAGACCACGTGGCGGGCGCAGCGATCGACGGCGTCGTCGCCCAAGGCTGAAGCGCCCGAGGCGATCGAGACGCTGACCCAGGCCGCCGCGCCCGCCGACCTGCCTGGCGACGCCCTGCCCAAGCAGTTCCGGGCCCGCGTGCGAGCCGACACCCAGGCCCGAAAGGCCGCCGCCGCCGGCGCCGTCTGGGGCGGCATGGCCGCGGTCCTCGTCGGCCTGATCGCGACGGCGCTCATCTTCCGGGTCGACGTGGCGAGGCTCTGGCCCAAGACGGCTTCGGCCTACGCCGCCGTTGGCCTGAAAGTGAACACCGTCGGTCTGGTGGTGGAGGACCTCAAGAGCCACCCCGCCCTGCAGGACGGCCGGACCGCCGTGGTGGTGTCGGGCATGGTCAGGAACGTCAGCAACGAACCGGTCGCGCCGCCGCCGTTACGGGTCGACTTGCTCGACGAGCACGGCGAACGACTGGTCGGACAGCCGCTCAGCCTGGATGCAGAACCGGTCGCGCCGGGCCAAGCCCGACCCTTCACCATCAGCCTGCTCGATCCGCCTCGCGCCGCCGCCCAGGTCGAGGCGGGCTTCGAAAGCAAGCGCTCGAAGCACGCCGCCAAGGGCGATCACGGCCTGCGAAAGCGTCACGCGAACGACGCGGCTGAAGACGAGCATCACCAAGGGGGTGAAGACCACCACCCGACCCCTGCTGAGCATCACGCTTCGGCCGGTCACGCGCCTGCGCCAGAGCCGGAATCGCACGCCTCCGAGTCGCATGGCGCCCCCCATCCGCATGGCTGACCGGCCGGAGGTTCTGCTCTCCCCCGCTGAGATCGCCGTTGTCGTGGAGCGCCTGGCCGACCAGCTTGCGCCCCGTGTCGACGACGAGACCGTGGCGGTTTGCCTTCTAACCGGAGGCATCTGGTTCGCAGCCGACATGACCCGCGCCCTGTACCGGCGGGGGCGGAACCTGCCGTTCGACGCCCTTTGGCTGGCGAGCTATGGCGACGAGCGCCGGAGCGCCGGGACCGTGCTGGTGCGGGCGGGCCTGCAGCGCTCGGTCGAGGGCCGCCGCGTGCTGCTGCTGGACGACGTCTTCGACACCGGAGTGTCTCTGCGCGAGGCGGCGCGGCTCTGCGAGGATCAGGGCGCGGCCGAGGTCCTGACCTGCGTCTTCGCGCGCAAACCGTGGCCCGAGCCGCGCGCCCTCACGCCCGACTTCATCGGCTGGGAAGCTCCCGCGCGGTTCCTGGTCGGCTACGGTCTGGACGCTGCGGGGCGCTACCGCGGCCTGCCCGGGATCGCAGCGCTGGATTGAAGGTTCAGGCCCGGGTGTCGACCGTTGCTCCCGCGGCGTCCCCGGGCGCCGCGTAGGGGTTGGCCTCCGCTTTGGGGCCGGAGCCCTTCGCGGCGACGACAACCATCGCAGGGCGGACGATCCGCCCGAAGAGTTCGTAGCCGGGCTGGAACATCTGAACCACCGCGCCGGCGGCGACCGTCTCGGAGGGCTGCTCCATCATCGCCTGGTGAACGTTCGGATCGAACTTGTCTCCCGGCTGCGGAGCCACGCGCTTCAATCCGTTCCGCTCATAGGCGTCAAGCAGGGCCTTCTCGGTCAGCTCCACGCCGGTGATGAAGTCACCTACGCCCGCCTCGCGGGGCGCGTGCTGAAGCGCGCGAGCCAGGTTGTCGGAGACGGCGAGCAGGTCGCGGGCGAACCGCTGGATGGCGAACGCGCGGGCGTCGTTGGCTTCGCGCTCGGCACGCCGTTTCACGTTCTCCATCTCGGCCGCCAGTCGCAGCAGCTGATCCTTCAGCGCCGCGTTCTCCGCAGCCAAGTCGACGCCGGGGGCTTCGGTGTCGACGGGAGCGTCGGGATCGCCGGCGCCATTGGTGTGGGACGAGTTGCTCTCGTCGGTCATCTAAGCGACTCCGTCAGGATTCGAGCATGCGCCCGAGCACGCGGGCGGTGTAGTCCACCAACGGGATCACGCGGGCGTAGTTCAGGCGGGCGGGGCCGATCACGCCGATCGCCCCGACCACCTTCTGTCGGCCGGTCATATAGGGAGCCGCGATCAGGGCGGAACCCGAGAGGGAAAACAGCCTGGTCTCCGCGCCGATGAAGATGCGCACCCCCTGAGCATCGCGGACGTTGTCGAGCAGCCCGATCAGCTGCTCCTTCTGCTCCAGATCCTCGAACAGCTGGCGCACGCGCTCCAGGTCCTCGGCGGCGGCGCGGCTGTCCAGCAGGTTCGCCCGGCCGCGCACGATGAGGGCCCGATCGGGCGCTTCCCCGCCGCTCCAGGCGGCGAGGCCGTCCTCCACCAGGCGGGCTGCGGTGGAGTCCAGCTGAGCGCGGGCGTGCTCCAGCTCCTCGCTCATCTCCGACTTGGCTTCGCCCAGCGTGCGGCCGCGGAGGCGCGCATTCAGGAAGTTGGACGCCTCCTGCAGGGCGGAGGGCGTCAGGCCGGCCGGCAGCGGCATCAGCCGGTTCTCCACGACGCCATCGTCGAAGACCATCACGGCCAGCGCCTGGTCCGGCCCGAGCGAGACGAACTCGACGTGCTTCACGCCGGCGTCGCGGATCGGCGTGACGACGACGCCGGCGCCCCCGGCCAAGCCCGAGAGCATGGAGCTGGCCTCGTCGAGCGCGTCCTGGAAGCTGCGGCCACGCCCGGCGAGGCGCTCGTCAATCGCGCGCCGCTCCTCTTCGCCGACGTCGCCGATCTCCATCAGCCCGTCCACGAACAGCCGCAGGCCTGCGTGGGTCGGCAGGCGACCGGCGCTGGTGTGCGGGGCCGAGAGCAGGCCCAGCTGGGTCAAGTCCTGCATGGTGTTGCGAATAGAGGCGGGCGACAGGGACACCCCGGTCTTCGACACCGTGCGCGAGCCGACCGGCTCGCCGGTCTCCAGGTAGCTCTCCACGACCTTGCGGAAGATGTCGCGCGCACGGGCGTCTAGTTCGCCGAGCGTCTGCTGGCGCAGCGCAGGCTGAGGCGGCGGGATCAGGCTCTTCATGGTCAGGGGTTCAGGCCTTGGGGCGGCACGGCGCATAGGATAGGGCTCGCCGCCTTCGCCGCAACAACCCTCGAGCTTTCCCGCATGAACGCCAGTCCCGCTTCCCGGCCGTCGGGCCGCGCGCCCGACCAGCTGCGCCCCGTCACCCTGGAGACCGGGGTCAACCGATACGCGGAAGGCTCATGCCTGATCGGCTTTGGACACACCCGCGTCCTGGTGACCGCGAGCCTGGACGAGGGCGTTCCGGGCTGGCTTCGCGGCAAGGGCCAGGGCTGGGTCACGGCGGAGTACGGCATGCTGCCCCGGGCGACGCACACCCGCGGCCGTCGGGAGGCCGCGCAAGGCAAACAGTCGGGCCGCACCCAGGAGATCCAGCGCCTGATCGGACGGTCGTTGCGAGCCGTCACCGATCTTCGCGCGCTCGGCGAGCGGCAGATCACGGTGGACTGCGACGTTGTGCAGGCCGACGGCGGGACCCGGACGGCGGCCGTCACGGGCGCCTGGGTCGCGCTGAAGCTGGCGACCGGGTACCTGGTGCGCGAGGGCGTGCTGAAGGCGGACCCGATCATCGACCAGGTGGCGGCGGTGTCCTGCGGCGTTCATGCGGACCAGCCGGTGCTCGATCTGGATTACGAGGAAGACTCCAGCGCCGAAGCGGACGCCAACTTCGTCCTGACGGCGAAGGGCGGGATCGTGGAGATCCAGGCCACGGGCGAGAAGCGCGGCTTCAGCCGACCGGAGTTCGACCGCCTGTTCGAGCTGGCGCTGGGCGGGTGCTCGGCGCTGTTCGATGAGCAGACGGCGGCGCTGACCGAGCGATCCGCCCGCTGACCCGTCTCAAGGCGCGGCGCGCAGGGCCACCTCGCTGACCAGGCGGCGGCCGCCCTCTCGGCCGAGCTGGACCGCGACGTCCACCACGCCCTCCACATAGTCGATGATCTCGGCTCGCCCGAGATTGGCGCCCGCCTGAAGGACCATGAGGGCGATCTGCTCGAGCGCGCCCCTGGGCGTGTCGGCGTGAACGGTGGTGATCGAGCCCGGGTGGCCGGAGTTGACCGCCCGCAGGAAGCTGTACGCCTCCGAGCCTCGCAGTTCCCCCAGGATGATCCGGTCTGGGCGCATGCGCAGGGATGCCTGCAGCAGGTCCTCGACGCTGACCCGAGCCTCGCCCTGTCCGCCTCGCACGGCGATCAAGCCCGCCGCGTTGGGATGGTCGAGACGCACCTCCGGCGTATCCTCGATCAGGATGAGCCGCTCCTCGGCCGGGATTTCCTTCACTAGAGCATTCAGGAAGGTGGTCTTGCCCGTGGAGGTGCCGCCCGAGACGATGATGTTCTTCCGCTGACGCACCGCCTGCCTCAGGAAGCCGGCGATGTCCCCGGCGTCCAGCAGCGTTCGGAGCTGATCGTCGTTGGACAGCGACTCGGTCATGCCCACACGCCGGATCTGGTCGAAGGCGCCGCTGCGGGCGTAATCGTCCAGGCCGAGGTCGGCGACCACGTGCTTGCGGATCGCGATCGCCATGGGGCCGCGGGTGGCGGGCGGGGCGACGATCTGCACCCGGGCGCCGTCCGGCAGGCTGGCCGCGAGCAGGGGGTGCTCCCGGCTGACCCCCTGGTGCGCCGCGGCGGCGATCTGGCCGGCGAGCCGCCACAACGCCGAGTCGGTCAGCTCCGGCGCTGCGTGGCGGCTCAGACCGCCGCCGACCGACTCCACCCAGACCTCCCCGGGCGCATTGATGTAGATGTCGGTGACGTCGGGCCGGCCGAGCCACTCCGCCAAAGGCCGGAGGTAAGCCTCCAGGTAGACGCCGCGAAGGGGAACCAGGCTCAACGGCTGAAGCCTCCGACCGTGGAGAAGTCGAGATCGCGGGCGACGAAGATCCGGATCGGCGAGCCCTGCGGCACCTTGATGGTCGGCGAGATGTTCGCGGGCGAGAGCGCGCCGGCGGCGAGGCCGGTCGCTTCCTGGGAGGAGCCGATCACCACCTGCGTGCTCGGCCGCTCGCCGATGGCGGCGACGCCGGCGTTCAACACCGAAAGCAGGATCGCGCCGCCGAAGCGCTGGAAGAAGTGACGGTCGACCGATCCCTCCAGGCCCGCTCGGCCGAGCGGGTCGGTTCCCGAGGAGGCCAGCTGGATCGACGCACCGTCGGGGCGGATGACGCGGGTCCAGATGATGAACGCCCGGGACTGCCCCTGGGCGACGCCGCTCCGGTACTGACCGATCACGCGGCTGCCCCGCGCGATCAGCACCTGCGAGCCGTCGAAGCTGCGCACGTCCCGGCTGACGACCGCGCGGGCGAACCCGGGCAGGTCGGAGTTCAACGCGGTTTCGAGCACGCCCGGGATCATGGCGCCCTGGGGAACGACCGCGGACGGGTTGCGCAGCATGGTGGCGCGCACGCGGTCCGACGCGCCGCCGCCGACCCGCTGGGCGAACTGCTCGTCGGTGTTGAGCGAAGCGCCGCCTCCGCCGCCTTCCAGTCCCGCCGCGCCGGCGCCGGCCGCCAGGCCGAGCGCGGCCGCCGCTCCAGGCGCGCCCCCGCCGTCCGTCCGTCCCGCCGCCGAACCTGCTCCCGGAGCTCCGGACGCAGCCTGCCCGCCCGCCTGCGCCGTTGGGCTCAGGGCCGAGGCGGCGCCCGGACCGGCGCCGAGGTCGACGATCAAGGTCGGGGCGCTGCGGCGCTGTTGAGCGTTGGGGCCCTGCGGGGCGGGCTGAGCCGACGGCTGCGGGGGCGTGTAGATCGGCGGGGGCGGCGGCGGCGTGACCTGCAGCGGCGGCGGCACGAAGGCCGGCCCGGGCAGGGGTTCGTAGCCCGGGTTTCGGGCGGCCGTTTCGGCCAGAGCCAGTTCGGCGGGCGGCGGCGGCGCGGCGCTTGTCGCCGAAGCTCCGGCAACGGGAGTCACCAGGCTGACGCCTTCAGGCCCGTCGTTCCGGGCGCTCGCCAGGACGCCGAACACGGTCACGCCAGCCAGGAGCGCCCCGCCGACGATCAGCCACAGGCTCGCCTGCGACGTACGGCCGGCCACGCTCGGCCGCAGCGCCGCCGCTGGCGGCGGCTCGTCCGCGAGGCTCTCGCGCGGGTCGACCTGGGGCTCGTTCATGAACGCCATCAGCGGACGCCCGCCTTGGCGGCGTCGCGGGCCGTCCGGGCGTCGTGAGGCCGCGGGGCGTCGAGGCCCGGCGCGGGCTCGCGCCAGCCGTTGTTGATGACCGTGGTCACGTCCTTGCCGTTCCGCAGGCTGAAGCGGGGGGCGAGCTGCTCGACCACCACGAAGCCGTCGCGGACGCCGAAGTTCACCAGGCTCTCGCTGCCATCCGCGCCGGCCAGGAACAGGGCGGGGGTGGAGACGCCATCAGCCCACTGGAAGTAGGTGAAGCGGCCGTCGTCGAAGACCAGCGAGGGCAGCGTCGCCCGCGAGCCCGTGTAGGTGTAGTCCACGTTCCGGCGCTCGGGCGGTTGCGGTGAAGGCGGCGGCGCGGGCGCAGGCGGCGTCGGCTCGGGCGGATACAGGAAGCGGACCACGTAGGCCATGTCCGCCTGGCGGGGACCGGCCGCCCGCCGGGCCGTAAGCTCGAAGGCGTAACGGCGGCGATCGGTGACGACCGTCATGTTCGTGCCGACCGCCGCTTCGACCGGCTTGATGAAGAGCAGATTGGCCCGCTTGTTGGGCGTGACCTGCCAGGCGAGCGCGTCGCCGATCGAGACGTTCTCGATGCGCTCATCCGGCTCGAACTCCAGCATCATCTGAAAGCCGAAATGACCGCGCAGGGAGACGACTTGCTCGGGGTCATAGAACACCGTGCGGATGCGCGGATCGACGACGCCGGGCTGGGGAACCTGGGTCGCCCAGGCGGCCGGTGCGAAGCTCGCGACGAGGACGGCGGCGAGAAAGGCGGCGCGGATCATGGGGCCCTCGCGGGCGGGGGAGCCGGCGCGACCGACGGCTGGGTCATCACGACCGGCGGCACGACGACGGGAGGGGTGACGACGGCGCTGCTCGCCACCGGCTGCACCGGCGGGGGCACGATGGCGACCGCGGGCGCGGCGGCCACCGTGCCTGACACGGTCTCGCTGTCGCGCCGGTAGCTCGTCACCTGGAACCCAAGCGGATTGATGAAGCGGTCCTCGGTCCGCATGGGCGCGCCCGAGTAGCGGAAGCTGATCGCCGCCGTGTAGGCGCGCTGCTCGCCGGACGCGGCGCCCGCCTCCCGCCGCGTCGTGTCGAAGCGGACCAGCGCGCTCGTCGGCGACAGCAGGGACACGCTCTTCACCGTCACGGCCAGCACGGTGCTGGGGCTGTGCAGGTTGAGCGGACTGGCCGGGTTCGAGCGCTGCATGTCGCGCTGGTACTGGGTCTGGACGGGGCCGGCGGACCAGAGAGAGACCTTGCGGTAGTTCTCGCGCAGGTCCGTGGCGTCGAAGGTCTCGCGCGCCAGCACGTACTGGACCAGGAACGATTGGGTCACGGCCGAGTCCTGGGTCAGCGGGCCCTCAAGCTGCAGACCGCGCGCGGTCTCGACGTAGCCGGTCTGCCGATCGACCAGGACGGTGTAGGGGACCACCGTCTTCAGCGGCGCCATCAGCGCCAGGGCGATCGCTTCCAGCGCCGCCACGGCCAAGGCGGCCGCGGCCACTGTCCACGCGAGCCGGCGGGACGCGCGCAGCGATCCGTGGATGTCGGCGGCCCAGGTGGCGGCCTGCTGATACTCGGGGCGGGCCTTGCCGAGCGTGAGCCGGGGCGCGGGGGTGTCGGTCATCAGCTCCTCGCGCTCGCTCGGGCTTGTCTCGGGCGCGCGTTGCGGCGGGGCGACTGGCCCAAGCGCGCCTCGACGGCGGGTCCGCTCTCGCGCAGTCCGCGCTCGCCCATGCCGGCGGGGAGGTTGACGCGCCGGTCTCCACCGCCCGCCCCGGCCGCACCGCCCAGTCCGCCTGCGCCGTCGGCGAGCATGACCGACTCTCGACGGTCCATCGCCGCGACCGCTGCGGCGACCCGGGCGGCCCGAGGTTGGGCGCCCAGTTCGCCGCCGGCTCGATCGGCGGACACCGAGACCTCCGTGGCGGCGGCGGCGGCCCTAGGTTGCGGCAGTCGGAAGGCGGCCGAGGCGACGCCGCCCGCGATCAGCAGCCCGGCCGAGACCAGTGCGAACACCAGGACCAGGGTCAGGATGCTGTAGACGGGGGCCAACTCGAACCGGCCGGCGACCCTCAGCTCCTCCAGCTGGATCAGCGACGGCTCGAGCATCGCGAGGCCCACGGCCAGCAGCAGGATCGTGGCCAGCGGCGCGAAGGCGAACGCCAGGGCCGCACGGAGCCACCCCTCGAACAGGCCGCGGGTCGTGTCGAACAACAGCATGGCGATGAACACGGGCCCGACCGCCAGCAGAACCCCCGTGACGATCTTGGCCGCGAGCATCACGCCCAGGCTGGAGAGCAGCAGGATCGACGCCGAGACGGTCAGGCCGAGCGCCCCGAACCCTGCGCCCCCGAGCAGCGGCGACGATCCAGGCGGCGCCTGGCGGGCATAGATCGCGGCGTGGCCGGTGAGGGCGTCGAAGGCGACCTGCAGGGCCGGGAAGACCTCTGCAGGCAGGGCGCCGCCATCGGGGCGGACGCGTGCGGTGATGACGTTCGCGAGTTGCTCGGGACCGTTGAACAGGAAGTCGTAGACCAGCGCCTGGTAGGTGCTCCACTGCGTGGTCAGGGCCAGCACGGCTCCGAGCTTCACCGCTGTGAGCGCCACGTCGCCGACTCGCAGCTGGCCCCGGCCGAGCAGGAGCTGGTAGCCGACCAGCGCCACCAGGATGACCATGAGGCTGGTGAGCACCGCGGCGAATGGGCTGTTCGGCTGGAATAGCGCCGAGTAGCCGCCATACACCAGCGCCTGGACGTTGCAGTCGACGACGGTCAGCAGGCTGGACACCAGCGGGTCGTCGGGTCCGGGCGCAGGGCAGGCCTCCGGCATCAGGCCCGTCCCACCAGGCGCGGCAGCCAGACCTGCGGGTCGTCGCCTAATTCGGCGCGAAGGGCGTCCAGCCGGCGAACGCTCTCCTCGCGCCCGGACAGCACGGTCAGCAGCTCCGGCTCGCCGGCCAGGTTCAGGCGCGCGACCACGCTGTCGCCGCCGTGCTTGATCAGGAAGCAGCGCGCCGTGTCGGGCAGGGTGCGCACGAGGTCGAACTCGTGCGGCGTCAGGCCGAAGCCGGTGATGTAGTCCGCCTCCTGGGCCTTCGGATTGACCATGAAGATCTGGGTCGCCGCCTGCTCGATGATAGCGCTGGAGATGCGGGACGAGAGGGCGTCCTGGGCGCTCTGGGTGGCGAAGCCGACGATCCCGTTGCGCTTGCGGATCGTCTTCTCCCAGTCCTTGATACGCTGGACGAAGACGTCGTCGTCCAGCGCCTTCCAGCCTTCGTCGATGACGATGATGCTGGGCGACCCGTCCAGGCGCTGCTCGACCCGATGAAACAGGTACATCATCGCCGGAGTCCGGGCGGCCGAATCGTCCAGGATCTGGGTCATGTCGAACCCGACGGTGCGGGTATCCAGGTCGAGCTGATCCTGCTCGTTGTCGAACAGCCAGGCGTAGTCCCCGCCCGTGTGCCAAGGAGCCAGGCGGGCGGCCAGGTCTCCGGCCGCAGGGCGGCCCCGACCGCGGAACAGCTCCGCGAAGAAACGGAGCCGCCGGTACTCGCGGGGCTGGGCGAAGTTGGCGTCCACCGCCTCGGCGATGCGGGCGGCCTCCTCAGCGTCCAGCGGCTCCCCCCGGCTGGTCACCAGCTTGGTGGTCCACTCGGTCAGGAAGCGCCGGTTGGACGGCTCGTCGCCGAGCTGGAGCGGGTTGAGGCCCGTCGGCTGCCCCGGTCGCAGCACGTCGTAGCGGCCCCCGACGGCGCGCAGGAAGATCTCCGCCCCCCGGTCCTTGTCGAAGTAGACGGTGCGGGGCCGGTACTTCTGCGCCTGGGCCAGCAGGAACCCCATCACCACGGTCTTGCCCGATCCGGATGGTCCGATGACCGTGAAGTTGCCCAGATCGCCGTGATGGAAGTTGAAGTGGTACGGCCCCGCCGAGGTCGTCTCCAGCACCGTGACCGCCGGTCCCCAGTGATTGTCCTTGGGCGATCCCACCGGGAAGTTGTGGCAACTGGCGAGCCCGGCGAAGTTGCCGCTCGAGACGAGCGCGCGGCGGGCGATGTCCTTGAAGTTGCCCGGGAACTGGGCCCAGAAGGCGGGCTCCAGATTGACATCCTCGCGGACCGCGATGATCCCGAGCTCGGTGAAGGCCGACTGCACGTCCGCGGCGGCTTCGTTCAGGGCCTTCAGCGACGCCGCCTTCACCATGACCGTAAGGTGATGCTCGCCGAAAGCGGAGCGTCCGGCCGCGACGTCGTCCTTGGCGCTGATCAGGTCCCGCCGCAGGCTCACCGCCTCGTCGTCGGCGGCGCGCATGCGCCGAAGCGCAAGGTTCATGCGGTCCAGGGTCATCTGCCGATCGACGAAGCCGAAGCTCTCGGTGAGGACCATCTCGACCGGCAGGCGTAGCAGGTCGTCCAGCATGCCCGGCGTGCTCTGCCCGGGGTAGTCCTTCACCGACACCATGGCCGCGAACGCGCGCGGGAGCCGGCCGGCCGGCGACAGCTCCAGCGCGTCCGCGCCGAAACTCACGCGGCGATAGGGCAGATACCGGCCGAGATCGGTCTGCGGAATGCGCACGGGCCGCATCTCGCCGTTGTAGAGCAGCGAGAGGAACTCCAGCGGCTCGGAGCAGAGTCCCTGGCTCGCCTCATACGCCCCGAGCAGGCGCGCCCCGTACGGCTCGAGGGCGGCCAGCAGGCTGTCGCGCGCCGCGTTCAGAGCGCCCTGATCGCGAGCCCGGGCGGCCGCTTGTTCCTGTTCGTCGGCCGCGCCGCGGACAACCCGCAGGGCTTCCTGCAGCAGGCCTACGCGCCCCTGCAGGGGGCGGCGGACCAAGGTCAGGAACAGCTCGTTGACGTACAGGCGACGGCTGTCCAGCCGTGCGCGCCAGCGTTCGTCCAGGGCCTCGCTGAACGGGTCGGGAAAGTCGCCTTCGAGCTCCGACCGGACCTCCCGTCGGACGATGTGGTGGTAAAGGGCGAAGCGCGAGTTGGCGACGCCGCGGAGCATCGTGCCGCGCACGTTCTTGCGGTAGTTCAGCTCCTCCGTGTCGGCCGTCTCGAAGCTGAAGCCCTTCAGGTGAAGCACCTGCAGCAGGCGGCCGTCGCGCGTCTCCAGCGTGAAGTCGTCCACATGGCGGGCGTAGGGGAGCCTCGCCCCCGCCGGCTGCTCGCGGCGGGGATCGGGACGCTCGGCGTCACGGGCGGCGAGGGCCGTCATGGCTTCAGGGCGCGTAAGAGTTGCAGCGCCAGAAGCGGGCGTTGCGGACCCGGGGGCACCGGCTGACCTTCACCAGCCATAGGTCGAAGAACCGGGGCTCCTTCAGGCAGCCGAAATAGCCCACCAGGTGGATCACCAGGGCGGCGGGCAGGGCCCAGAACGACTTGGTGATCAGGAACAGCTCCAGCGTGACCACCGCGTTCAGGACGAAGTAGCTGTAGGTGACGCCCGCGAACATCTGCGGCCGGGTGAGCGCGCCGAACACGGGGTCACGGTCGAGCTGGGCCGCCATCGCTTCTCAGAACCCCGTCGCCGCCGAGCGGATTCCCGCGACGATCGCCGCCGCGCCGAAGACGATGAAGCAGCCCAGGATGACGGTCGCGCCGCGCCGCCAGTCCATGCGGCCGGTCAGCATCATAAGACCCACGACGGCGACGGCGATCACCGCCGCAGCCGTGGCGAGATTGCCCAGCAGCGTGCCCTGCACCCAGTTCACCGCGCCCAGGATGGGGCCTGAACCCGCCGGGTCCAGCTGCGCCTGGGCGTGAGCGGCGACGGGCGAAGACAGGACGCCGAGCAGACCGGCGATCAAAGAGACCCTACGCACGCCCTCACCTTCCCTGACCGAGGCCGGCCTGCGTCGCACGCTGGCTGAGCCGGTCCAAAATCGCCGTCACGTAGGCGCGGGTCTCCCGATAGGGAGGCACCCCGCCATAGCGGTCCACGGCGCCGGGACCCGCGTTGTAGGCCGCGAGCGCGAGGACAAGGTCGCCGTCATAGCGGCGCAACATGTCAGCAAGATAACGGGCTCCTCCGCGGAAATTCTGCACCGTGTCGTAGGGATCGACCCCAAGGGCGCGCGCCGTCCCCGGCATCAGCTGCATCTCCCCGATCGCGCCGGCGGAGGAGACCACCCCAGGGCGCAGCCGCGACTCGCGCCAGGCCACCGCTTCGATCAGCTCCGGGCTGAGCTCCGTCAGGCGGGCGGCTCCGTTCAGCGCCGCGTAGGCCGGGTGCAGGCCGACGGCGGCCGTGGGAACGGGCGGGAGCGCGGCGGGCGCGTCGACCGAGATCGGACGGGCGGCTCCGCTCTCGAAAACGGTCGGTCGGTCGTAGAGAGTGACGGCTCCATCATCGCCGATCTCAAGGACCTGCGCGCGCGCGCCGACATGACCCACCAGCGACCCGGCGATCGCCGCGCAGGCCAGCCGAAGGGACCGGCCCTTCACCCCGGAGAACATCACGCCCCTCGATAGATTGGTCCCGACCGACCCACCCTACCCCAGCGCGAGCGTGCCCGCCATCCACAGCGCCTGCGACTGTGGAGCCTGCCGCTCCGCGCGAGCCCTCAGCCGCTGTTGCGCAGGCCTGCGGCGACGCCGTTGATGGTGATGTGGATGGCCTCGCGGACTTCGGGCGTATCGTCCCCACCTCTCCGCCTGCGGATCAGGTCCACCTGCAGGTGGTTCAAGGCGTCGATGTAGGGCAGGCGCAGCTTCAGCGCCGCCGAGAGGTCCGGAGCCCGGCTCAGCAGCTCCGTCTGGCCGGTGATCTGCAGAACGGCGTCGTAGGTCCGCGCCCACTCCGCCTCGATCGTTTCGAAGACGCGTCCAGCCAGGGTCTGGTCGGGCCCCAGCGCCGCGTACCGCCGGGCGATGGCCAGGTCCGCCTTGGCCATGACCATCTCCAGGTTGGAGATCGCCGTGCCGAGAAAGGGCCAGGCCTCGACCAGCTCTGCAAGCTCGGTCAGGTCGGCCCCGGTGTCGCGTACGGCGGAGCCGAAGCCGAACCAGCCCGGCAGCATGACCCTGGCCTGCGACCAGGAGAACACCCAGGGGATGGCGCGCAAGTCCTCGATGCGGTCGGCGGTGGTGCGTGACACGGGTCGGCTGCCGATCCGGAGTTCGGCGATCTCGCGGATCGGGGTGGCGGCGCGGAAGAACTCCAGGAAGCCGTCGGTCTCGTAGACCAGCCCGCGGTAGGCGGCCATGGAGCTGCGGCTAAGCCGGTCCAAGAGCGCCCGGCGGGGCTCGGTGAGATCGTCGTCACCGGTGCGAGGCGACAGGGAGCTGAGCAGCACGGCGCTGGTCAGCGTCTCGAGATTCCGGGCCGCGACGACCGGCTCGGCGAACTTGTTGGCCGCCACCTCGCCCTGTTCGGTCACCCGGATGCGCCCCTGCACCGTGCCGCGAGGCTGAGCGAGGACGGCGTCGAAGCTGGAGCCGCCGCCGCGTCCCACGGTGCCGCCCCGGCCATGGAAGAGCTGCAGGCGCACGCCGGCGGCCTCGGCCACCCCGACCAACGCCCGCGAGGCGTTGTTCAGCTCCCAGATGGACGTGAGGTAGCTCCCGTCCTTGTTGCTGTCGGAGTAGCCGATCATCACCTCCTGGACGCCGCCGCGCCCGGGATGATCGAGCTTCAGCCACTCGCTCAGGGTCTCGGGCCCGCGGCGGAGGTCGCCGATGGTCTCGAACAGCGGCGCGATCTGCAGGCCGGGCGCGCCGTCCCGGCCGTCCAGGCCCGCCTCCTTGAGCAGGACCTTGAGCTCAAGCATGTCGGAGACGTCGCCGCAGTTCGAGATGATGTGAGTCCGGATCGCTTCCGGCCCGAAGCGGCGACGGACCGCCGCGGCGGCGCGCAGTACGCCCAGCTCGCCCCGGGTCTCCTCCGAATAGGCGATGAATGCGGAGACGAGCGGGCGTGGACTGGCGAGTTCGCGGGCGAGCAGCGTGCGCCGGGCGGGCTCATCCAGCGCGGCATAGTCGGCGCACGCGCCCGCGCGGGCGAGCAGCTCGGCGACGACGCGATCCAGCACGCGCGCGTTCTGGCGCAGGTCGAGGGTGGCGAGGTGGAAGCCGAAGACATCGACGGCGCGGATCAGCCGCGTCAGCCGGCTGTCGGCGAAGACCCCGCCATGGTGGTGCAGCAGCGAGTCGAGGCAGGTCTGCAGATCCGCCTTGAATTCGGCGGCGGAAGGATAGGGTTCCCCCGACAGCTCGGTCGCGTGAGGGGCGGGGCGGCCGGCCAGCTCCGCATGCGTCGCCGCCAGGCGAGCATAGACGCCCGACAGCGCCCGGCGGTAGGGCTCGTCCTGGCGATGGGGCGAGCGGTCGCCCGAGGCCTCGGCCAAGGCGAGCAGGGCCTCGCTCGCGTCGGCCGGCGGACAGGCGATGGACAGCTCCGCCCCCAGGCGGTGCACCTCAGAAAGGTGGTGCTGCAGCGCCGCTCGGGCCTGCCGTCGGAAGGCCGCGTGCAACACTTCGCCCGTCACGTTCGGGTTGCCGTCGCGGTCGCCGCCGACCCAGGTGTCCACTCTCAGGAAGCTGGCCGGAGGCTCCCCGAGTTCGCGGGTCCACGCCGCGTAGAGCGGCGGAACGGCTGGGATCAGCGCGCGCTCGAAATGGGCGACGGCGTTTTCGATCTCGTCTTGGACGCCGAGGTTGGTTCGGCGCAGCAAGCGGGTGAGCCAAAGCTCCGTGAGCTGAAGCCGCAGTTGCGCTTCGGCGTCGGCTTCCGGCTCGTCCAGCAGCGCGGTCACGGCCGCGACGCGCTCCAGGATGCTCTTCCGACGGACCTCGGTCGGGTGGGCGGTGATCACCGGACGGATGAGGCCCGCACCGAGGAGCCGAACGGCCTCGCAACGCTCGACGCCTTGCGCGGTCAGCGCGTCGAGCGCCGCGGCCAGGTTGTCCGGGCGGGCCGACGCCGTGTTCGATCGCGCATGCACGTCCTCGGCGATGTTGGCCATCTGCAGGAACACGGCGAAGCTGTGCACGAACCGAAGCGCCTCGGCGGGCGTCAGGCTCTGCAGCGCTCGCGTGAACGGCTCCAGATTGCGCCGACCCTCGCGATGATAGGCCACCGCGGCTTGGCGAAGCGCTTCGATCCGCTCCAGCGCGGCGGGGCCTTCCTGTTCGGCGATCACCTGGCCGAGCACGCGGCCCAGGCGCTGGACATTGGTCCGGATGGATGAGGCGGCGTCTTGCACGGCGCCCTGCTTAACTGCCCCGGGCGCCCGCGCCCAGGGCTTAGCCCGCCCGGCTCGAGACCCCGCCTGCCTAAGCCGCGACAGCCTCCCCCGCGATCGCCTCGAGCTTGCGGATGCTCTGCGCGTCGAGCGCCAAGTCCGCCGCTTTCAGGTTGTCGTGCAGGTGGGCGACCGAGGAGGTGCCCGGGATCAGGAGGATGTTGGGGGATCGCTGCAGCAACCAGGCGAGGGCGACCTGCAAGGGCGTGGCTCCCAGAGCGGCGGCGACTTCGGACAGCGCCGACGACTGCAGCGGCGAGAAGCCGCCGAGCGGGAAGAAGGGAACGAAGGCGATCCCGTCCGCAGCCAGCATGTCGATCAGATCGTCGTCTGTACGATGCGCCAGGTTGTACAGGTTCTGCACGCAAACCACGTCGCAGATGCGCCGCCCCTCAACGACCTGCGCCGCCGTCACATTGCTGAGGCCGATGTGGCGCACGAGGCCGCGCTCTCGCAGCCGGGCCAGAGCCGTGAGCGGCGCCTCGATCGAGCCTTCCGCCGGCCCGCGAGAGTCGAACATGATCCGAAGGTTCACTACGTCCAAGACCTCACGGCCAAGATTCCGCAGATTGTCCTCGACGGCGCGCTCGAGCTCTGCGGGCTCGAACGCCGGCAGCCATGCGCCGTCGGCGCCCCGCCTCGCGCCGAGCTTGGTGACCAGCACCAGATCCTCGGGGTAGGGCGACAGCGCCTCGCGGATGATCTGGTTGGTGACGTGGGGGCCGTAGTAGTCGCTCGTGTCGATGTGGTTGATTCCCGCCCCCACGGCCGCTCGCAGCACGGCCACGGCGGCGGCGCGATCGGCCGGCGGTCCGAACACGCCAGGCCCGGCGAGCTGCATGGCGCCGTAGCCGAAGCGGTTCACGCGGCGATGGCCCAGCGCGAAGACGCCCGCCCTATCGATGGTCTGCATGTTCAGCCTCCTGGTGAAGTCGGCAGGTAGGCGCTGTCGATCCTGCCCAAAACGCCGCATGATCCGCACGACCTGTGCGGATAACCGAACAATGAGGGCTGAACTTCAGGACCTAGACGCGTTCCTGGCCGTAGCGCGCGCACGAGGATTTCGCGACGCGGCCCGCACGAGCGGCGTCAGCGCGTCATCGCTGAGCGAGGCGGTGCGGCGGCTTGAGACGAGGCTCGGCGCTCGCCTGCTTCATCGCACCACCCGTAGCGTCACGCCCACGGAGGCTGGCGCCCGCTTGATCGACCGTCTCTCGCCGGCCTTGAGCGAGGTCGAGGCGGCGCTCGAGGCGGTGAGCGACTCGCGCGACCGCCCGGCAGGAAGGCTCCGCTTGAACGTCCCGGTCAGCGCCGCTCGTTTAGTGCTGCCGGCGATCATCCCTGGCTTTCTGGCCGCATATCCCGACATCCAGATGGAGATCGCGGCTGACGACAGCTTCGTCGACGTGCTCGGGTCGGGTTTCGACGCGGGCATTCGCTACGACGAGCGGTTGGAGCAGGACATGATCGCGGTCCCGATCGGCCCCCGCGTCCAGTGCATGGCCACCGCCGCGGCTCCGACCTACCTGGACGTGCATGGCCGGCCCGAGCATCCCCGCGATCTCCTGAACCATGCCTGCCTGCTCGGCCGCTTCGTCAGCGGCGCCATGGCCAGCCCATGGGAATTTGAGCGTGCGGGAGAGGTGGTGCGAATCGACCCGGGGGGACCTCTGGTGGTCGGTATCGGCGGCGCGACCGATCTCGCCGTGGACGCGGCGATCGCAGGCGTCGGGATCGTCAACCTCTTCGAACAGTGGCTCCGACCGCATCTTGAGAGCGGCGCGCTCGAGCCCGTGCTACCGGCGTGGTGGCAGCCTTTCCCTGGACCCTTTCTTTACTATTCTAGCCGCCGCCTCGTACCTCCGCCGCTTCGCGCGTTCATCGATCACATCAAGCGCCCTTAGCGATCGGGCGGCTTCGCCACCGCCGCGGGGACTCTCTCCACCATGACGGCGAATTAACCCCGTAGTCTGCATCCGCCCGCGCTCGCGACGGCCTCTTCGGTGCGCGTGGTCGCCTTGGGGCGAGGCTCGCGGAGAGGGGTGCCGCATGAGGATGAAGCGCTCGCATCTGTTCGCGTCGGCGATCGGCCTGCTGGTGGCGGGCTACTTCGGCGCGAACGCCGTGTTCGGCGGCGAGGCTGCGGAGCCGGCGAGCGCCGCGCGGGCGCAAGAGGCGCCTCCGCTCGTGGAGGTGCGCGAGGTCTCGGAGGCCGCTCACGCCGATCGCATCCTGGTCCGGGGTCGGAGCGAGGCGCCGCGCAGCGTGGTCGTCAAGGCGCAGACGGCTGGGATCGTGACCGCCGCCCCCGTGGCCGAAGGCGCGTTCGTCCAGGCGGGCCAAGTGCTGTGCCGGTTGGACGTCGACGCCCGGCAGGCGGCGCTTCAGCAGGCGCGGGCCATGCTCCGCTCCGAGCAGTTGCAGCACGACGCATCCCAGCGGCTCGCGGATCGCGGGTTTCGGGCGAGCACGCAGGTGGCGCAGGACCGGGCGCAGCTCGACTCGGCGGCGGCCGCGGTGCGGGCGGCGGAAGTGGCGCTGGAGCAGGTGAACGTCCGCGCCCCGTTCGCGGGGGTGTTCAACGATCGGTCTGCGGAGGTGGGCTCCTACCTGGGGCCCGGCCAACCCTGCGGAACGGTGGTGGAGCTCAATCCCATCCTGCTGGTCGGCGACGTGACCGAGGCGGAGGCGGCGCGGGTGCGGGTCGGAGCCCCCGCGACGGCCACCCTGGCGGTCGGCGGCGTCCTCGCGGGACGGGTGCGGTTCGTCTCACGGGAGGCCGATCCGGCCACGCGCACCTATCGGGTGGAAGTCGCCGCGCCCAATCCGGGCGGGGCTGTGCGGGCGGGACTGTCGGCTGAGATCGCGCTCGCGGCCGGCTCGATCCTCGCCCATCGCGTGCCGGCGGCGGCTCTGGTCCTGGACTCGCAAGGTCGGCAGGGCCTGCGCATCGTCGGGCCGCAAGATAGGGTCGCCTTCGCGCCCGTCCGGGTGCTGCAGGAGGCGGAGGACGGGGTCTGGGTGGCCGGCCTCGTCGGGTCCACCCGGGTGATCACCGTCGGGCAGTCCTTCGTGGCCGAAGGTCAGGCGGTCAGGGTCGCCGCGGCTCCGACCCAGATGGCCGCGCGATGATCGCCGCCCTGGTCCGCGGAGCCGTGCAGCGGCGCAAGGTGGTGCTGGGCATCACCCTGATGGCCGCGCTGTTCGGCCTGTTCGCCTACCTCACCCTGCCGCGGGAGTCCGAGCCGAACATCGACATTCCCTTCGTCGAGGTCTTCGTCCCCTATCCCGGCGTCAGCCCGGAGGATGCGGAGCGCCTGCTCGTCCGTCCGCTGGAGGTGGAGCTCCAGTCCATCGAGGGCCTGAAGGAGATGAACGCCATCGCCGCCCAGAACGCGGCGATCATGGTCCTGGAGTTCCCGGTCAACTTCAACAAGGACCGGGTGCTGAACGACGTCCGCGCCAAGGTCGACGCCGCCAAGAGCCGATTTCCGCCCGACGCCGAAGAGCCGATCGTCCGAGAGAACAACACCGCCCAGGATCCCGTGATCGGCGTGGTGATCGGCGGGTCCGCGCCGGAGCGGACCCTCTATCAGACCGCCCGCCGCCTGCAGGACCGGCTCGAGAGCCTGCCCGGCGTGCTGCGCGCCGAGGTGGCGGGGGGCCGGGAGGAGATGCTGGAGGTCACCATCGATCCCCTCCGACTGGAGGCCTATCGCATCTCGCCCGGCGAGATCGCTTCGGTCATCCGGTCGAACAACCAGCTGGTGGCGGCGGGCGCCCTGGAGAACGCCAACGGCTCCTTCGCCGTGAAGATACCGGGGGTGGTGGAGGGCCCCAGCGACCTCTTGAGCCTGCCGGTGAAGACCAGCGGCGACCGTCTCGTCACGCTCGGCGACGTCGCCGAGGTTCGCCGGACCTACAAGGAGGCGCGCTCGCTCACCCGGACCGACGGCGAGCCGGCCATGGTGCTCGAAGTCACCAAGCGGCCCGGCGCCAACATCTTGCAGACCGTCGCCGACGTGCGCGCGGCTGTCGCCGAGGAGGGGAAGACCTGGCCCGCGGGGGTGAAGGCCTCCTACCTTTACGACGAGAGCGAGCAGATCGCGGCCATGCTCAACCTGCTCGAGTCCGGGCTGATCATCGCCATCGTGCTGGTGATGATCATCGTCGTGGCGAGCCTTGGCGCCCGGGCGGGGCTCCTGGTCGGCGCGGCCATTCCCGCCTGTTTCCTGCTGGCTTTCCTGGCGCTGCAGGCGGCGGGCATTACGCTGAACATGATGGTGATGTTCGGCCTGGTGCTGGCTGTGGGCATGCTGGTGGACGGCTCCATCGTCGTGGTGGAGTACGCCGATCGCAAGATGGCCGAGGGCTACGACAAGGGCGCGGCGTACACGCTCGCCGGCGAGCGGATGTTCTGGCCGGTGTTCAACGGCACGGCCACGACCTTGTGCGCCTTCGTGCCGTTCCTGTTCTGGAACGACATAGCCGGGAAGTTCATGAGCTTCCTGCCGATCACGCTGTTCTTCGTGCTGGGCGCGTCGATCTACATCGCCCTGATCTTCACCCCTGCTCTGGGTTCGCTGTTCGGCAAGCGCTCCGAAGACCACGACCAAGACGCGGCCCAGATCCACGAGGCCGAGCATGGGGATCCGCGGCGGATGCGCGGCTTCATGGGCCTATACGCCCGCTTCGTCGCCGGCGCGATCCACCGCCCGGTGCTGATGCTGCTCGCGGCGTCGGGCGTCATCGTCGCGATCGTGGCGTCCTACGCCTCCACGCCCCACCGTACGGAGTTCTTCATCGAAGAGGACCCCGAGTTCGTGCAGGTCTACGTGAAGGCGCGCGGCAACCTCTCCATCGAAGCCATGGACGGGCTGGTGCGGCAGGTCGAATCCCGGCTGGCGGGCTTGAAGGGCGTGGAGTCGACCTACGTCCGCGTGGGCCGTCAGGGCGGCGGCACCACGGGCGGCGCGCCCGCCGACACCATCGGACGCATCCGTCTGGATTTCGTCGACTTCGAAGTCCGGCAGGCGCTCGGCGTCACCGGGCGCGAGCTCGAGAAGGCCGTGCGCCAGAGGGTCGGCGAGCATGCAGGGCTCGGCATTGAGGTCCGCGCGCCGCAGAACGGTCCCGGCGGCGGCAAGGATCTGCAGGTCGAGATGCGCGGGTCGGACGTGATCGCCCTCGACCGCGCGGCGGAGATCGTGCTGGCCGAGATGCGCCGGACCGGCAAGATGGTCGACGTCGAAGACAGCCGCACCTCGCCCGGCATGGAGTGGAATCTGACCGTGGATCGGGAGACGGCCGGCCGCTACGGCGTCAGCGTCGCGACCGTGGGCCAAGCGATCCAGTTCGCGACCAACGGCGTGCTGGTGAGCCGCTTCCGGCCCGACGACGCGGAGGACGAACTGGACATCCGGGTGCGGTTCCCGGCGGGCGAGCGCTCCACCGCGACGCTGGACCGGCTGACCATCGTCACCCCGCTCGGGGCGGTGCCGGCGTCCTACTTCGTCAAACGCACGGCGGCTCCGCAGGTCACCAGCATCAACCGCCGCGACGGGCAGCGGGTGATCGTGGTCCAGGGCGACACGCGCGAGGGCGTGGCGGGCAACCAACTGATCACCGAGCTGAGGCCGAAGCTTCAGGCCGCGGGCATCGACAGTTCGGTGCGCTGGAAATTCCGCGGCGCGGATGAGGAGACCCAGAAGGCGCAGACCTTCTTCCTGACCGCCATCTCGGTCTCGCTGTTCATGATGGCGATGATCCTGCTGTGGCAGTTCAACAGCTTCTGGGGCGTGTTCTGCACCCTGTTCGCGGTGGTGCTGTCGACCGTCGGCGTGCTGCTGGGCGTCCAGGTCAACGTGTTCGGCACGTTCGACTACATCTCGGTCCTGTTCGCCGGGACCGGCGTGGTCGCACTCGCCGGCGTGATTGTGGGGCACAACATCGTGCTGGTGGACACGTACTATCAGCTGCGCCGAAACGGCGGCTGCTCGCCGGAAGAGGCGGCGCTGAGGGCCGCCGTGCAGCGTTTCCGGCCCGTGCTGCTGACCACGCTCACGGCGGTGGTGGGGCTGCTTCCGCTGATGCTCCAGGTCGAGCCGAGCTTCAGGGAGGGCGTGATCCACTTCAAGCCGCCGGGCTCGGAGTGGTGGGTGCAGATGGCCGCCGCGATCGTCTGGGGGCTGTCGTTCTCCACCCTGCTGACGCTGCTGCTGACGCCGGTGATGCTGGCCCTGCCGGCGGCCGTGGTCGAACGGAGCCGGCGCGTCGTGAGCCTCGCCCGCGGCCGCTCAGCCCGTGCGCCCAAGCCCCTGCCGTCGCATGAGCTCAGCGCAGGCTGGCGTTGATGCTGTCGAGGGCGGCGCGTCCGGGCGACAGGGCGGCGTCGGGCAGGCTGTTGAGCGGCGCGTCGACCGTGTTCAGGCGGTCGTGCATGTCCTCGGCCAAGGGGTCGACGTAGAGCAGGCCGGTCACGATCTCCCCTTCGGCCTGACGGGCGTAGAGGTGGGCGAGCGCCGCCCCGCGGTCGGACGGATCGTAGTCGGCCGCGAGCTTGCGCAGGCGCAGCACCGAGCCGTCGTGCTGGCGCACCTCCCGCAGCACGCCCGGCTCGTAGTCGGTCGTGATCTCCTGGCGGGGGGTGATGACGTCCAGGCGGTTCAGGGCGGCGTTGTGCTCGCGCACGTAGTCGAAGCCCTTGGTGGACCCCGCGTGATTGTTGAAGGTGACGCACGGGCTGATCACGTCGATGAAGGCGGACCCGCGGTGCAGGAGCGCCGCCTTGATCAGCGGCGTGAGCTGGCCCTTGTCGCCTGAGAAGCTGCGGGCCACGAAGGTCGCGCCCATCTGCAGGGCCACGGCCACCAGATCGATGGCGTCGTCCGCGTTGATCGCCCCGCCCTTCTTGGTCGAGCCCTTGTCGGAGGTGGCCGAGAACTGGCCCTTGGTCAGGCCGTACACCCCGTTGTTCTCGACGATGTAGGTCATGTTGACCCCGCGCCGGATCGAGTGCGCGAACTGGCCGAAGCCGATTGAGGCGCTGTCCCCGTCCCCGGAAACGCCGAGATAGATCAGGTCCTTGTTGGCCAGCGCGGCGCCGGTGAGCACCGAGGGCATGCGTCCGTGCACGGTGTTGAAGCCGTGGCTCGCGCCCAGGAAGTAGGTCGGCGTCTTGGACGAGCAGCCGATGCCCGAGAGCTTTGCGATCCGGTGCGGCGGCAGGTCCAGCTCGAAGCACGCCTGGATGATCGCCGAGCTGATAGAGTCGTGGCCGCACCCGGCGCAGAGGGTCGAGACGGCCCCCTCGTAGTCCCGGTGCGTGAGGCCCAGCGCGTTGCTCCGGATCAGCGGGTGCCGGAGTTTGGGTTTGGTGATGTAGGTCATTCGGCGGCCTCTCGGCTGCGGGCTGAAGCATCCAGGCGAGCGGCGATCTCGCCGGCGATGAAGCGGGCGGTGATGGGCGTGCCGTCGTAGTGAACGATCGAAACCAGCTTGGCCGGGTCGATGCCGCATTCGGCGGTCAGCAATGTCCGAAGCTGGCCGTCGCGGTTCTGCTCCACCACGAAGACCTGGTCGTGCGCGGCGACGAAGGCCTCGACCTCGCGGGAGAACGGAAAGCCGCGCACCCGCAGGGCGTCCAGCGCGATTCCCTGGGCCGTCAGATGGGACAGCGCCTCGTGCATCGCGGGGGTGGTCGACCCGTAGTAGATCACGCCCTTGCGCGTGGGCCGGGCGGCGGGACGGGACACCGGCGCCGGGATCAGCGTCTTGGCCGTTTCGAACTTGCGGAGCAGTCGCTCCATGTTGTCGACGTAGACCGAGCCTTCTTCGCTGTAGCGGGCGTAGCGGTCACGCGACGTGCCGCGCGTGAAGTACGCGCCGCGCTTGGGGTGAACGCCGGGATAGGTGCGGTAGGGCACCCCGTCCCCGTCCACGTCCAGGTAGCGGCCGAAGTCGGTGGCCGCCTCAAGCGCCTGAGCGGTCATGACCTTGCCCCGGTCCAGCGGGCGCTCGGTCCACTGGAAGGGCCGGCAGAGCCAGTCGTTCATGCCGATGTCGAGGTCGAGCATGACGAAGATGGTCGTCTGCAGCCGGTCGGCCAGATCGAAGGCCAGGGCGCCGAACTCGAAGCACTCGGCCGGGTCTTCGGGGAAGAGCAGCGGGTGCTTGGCGTCGCCGTGGCTGGCGTAGGCGGCCAGAAGAACGTCGCTCTGCTGCGTGCGCGTCGGCATCCCCGTGGAGGGGCCGCCCCGCTGCACGTCGAAGATCACAGCAGGCACTTCGGCGAAGTAGGAGAGGCCGATGAACTCCTGCATCAGCGAGATGCCCGGCCCCGAGGTGCAGGTGAAGGCCCGCGCGCCGTTCCAGCCGGCGCCCACCACCATGCCGATGGAGGCGATCTCGTCCTCCGCCTGAACGATGGCGTAGCGCGCAGCGCCGGTGTCGGGATCGTGGCGCAGCTGCTTGCAGTAGTCGGTGAACGCCTCCGCCAGCGAGGTGGAGGGGGTGATGGGATACCAGGCGCAGACGCTGGCTCCGCCGAAGACCGCGCCCAGCCCCGCGGCCTCGTTCCCCGAGACGAAGATGCGGTCGCCGACCTGGTCGGCAGGCGCCAGCCGAAGCTCCAGCGGGCGCAGGTTCTCCAGCACGTAGCTGCGGCCCATGTGCAGGGCGTCGAGGTTCGGCTTGATGAGCCGGTCCTTGCCCTTGAACTGCTCGCCCACGAGCTGCTCGATGACGGCCACGTCGATGTCGAGGAGGGCGGAGAGCGCGCCGACGTAGATGATGTTCTTGAACAGCTGGCGCTGGCGCGGGTCGGTGTAGGCCGCGTTGCAGATGGCGGTCAGCGGCACGCCCACCGTGGTCACGTCGGACCTGAACTTCTCGGGCGGCAGCGGCTTTGTGTTGTCGTAGAACAGGTAGCCGCCGGGCTCGATCTCGCCCAGGTCCCGGTCCCAGGTCTGGGGGTTCATGGCGACCATCAGGTCCACCCCGCCGCGCCGGCCGAGCCACCCTTCCTGGGAGACGCGCACCTCGTACCAGGTCGGCAGGCCCTGGATGTTGGACGGGAAGATGTTGCGGGCCGCGATCGGCACGCCCATCCGCAGGATCGACTTGGCGAACAGCGAGTTGGCGCTCGCCGAGCCCGACCCGTTCACGTTGGCGAACTTCACGACAAAGTCGTTGACCCTCGGCCCGCGCATCCTGCGGCGGTCGTCGCGGCTGGAGGGCTCGGGTGCGTCGAGGGCGGCCCCGTCGGAGAAGGCGCCCCCGCCGATGCGGTCTTCCAGCATGCTCACGCCCCCTGGCCGGCGTAGGGCCGCTCGGAAAACGGCGGCCATGCGGCCTTAGCGGCCTTGGTGGTGACCCGACATGCGAAGGCGACAGGCATGAACGACGATCCTACTCCGCCGCCATGTCAAAGGCCGGCGTACGCCCGCAACCGGCGTGGGTCATGTTGATGAGGCTCTTCTGCATGTCCCAGGCGCCCGTGGGGCAGCGCTCGGCGCAGAGGCCGCAATGCAGGCAGACATCCTCGTCCTTCACCATGATGCGCGCGGTCTTCGGCGCCGGGGCGATGTAGAGCGCCTGGTCGAGGTTGGGGGCGGGGGCGCTCAGCCGCTGACGCAGCTCCATCTCTTCGCCGTCCTCGGTGAAGGTGATGGCGTCCACCGGGCATATGTCCACGCAGGCGTCGCACTCGATGCAGAGCGGCGGCGTGAACACGGTCTGCACGTCGCAGTTCAGGCACCGCTCCGCCTCGCGGTAGGCCAGGGCCGCGTCAAAGCCGAGCTCCACCTCCGCCTTGACGTTGCTGAGCGCCACTTGGACGTCCAGCAGCGGAACGCGGTTGCGGATCGCGTTGGAGATGTCGTTGTCGTAGCTCCACTCGTGGATGCCCATCTTCTGGCTGGACATCACCATCTCGGGCGGGGGGCGCACCGCGACGTCCTCGCCGCGACAGAGACGGTCGATCGATACAGCCGCCTCGTGTCCGTGGGCGACGGCCCAGATGATGTTCTTGGGCCCGAAGGCCGCATCCCCGCCGAAGAAGACCTGGGGATGAGTGGACTGGTGGGTCACCGCATCCACGATCGGCATGCCCCATTCGTCGAAGGCGATCCCGATGTCGCGTTCGATCCAGGGAAAGGCGTTCTCCTGGCCGATAGCGAGCAGGACGTCGTCGCACTCGAAATGCTGGTCGGGCTTGCCGGTCGGAACGAGCCGGCGGCGGCCGCGCTCGTCGAGCACCGGCTCCATCTCTTCGAACAGGACCCCGGTGAGCCGCCCGGCCTCGTGGGTGAAGGCCTTGGGGACCAGGTAGTTGAAGATCGGAATGCCCTCGTGCTGGGCGTCCTCCTTCTCCCAGGGGCTGGCCTTCATCTCGGCGTAGCCGCTGCGGACGATCACCTTCACGTCCTCGCCCCCGAGGCGGCGCGAGGTGCGGCAGCAGTCCATGGCGGTGTTCCCGCCGCCCAGCACGATCACCCGCCGCCCGATCGACTCCACGTGGCCGAAGGAGACATTGGACAGCCAGTCGATGCCGATGTGGATATTCGCGGCGGCCTCGCTGCGGCCGGGAATGTCGAGATCGCGGCCGCGGGGCGCGCCCGAGCCGACGAACACGGCGTCGAAACCGCCGCCCGCCAGCAGCGCGCCCAGGCTCTCGACCCGCACGCCGTACTGGGTCTCGATCCCGAGCGCCTCGATGTAGCCGACCTCCTCGTCGATCACCTCTTCAGGCAGGCGGAAACGAGGGATCTGGCTGCGAATCATGCCGCCGCCGCGGCTGTCGGCGTCGAACACCACGACGTGGTAGCCGAGCGGCGCCAGGTCCCTGGCGACCGTCAGCGACGCCGGGCCTGCGCCGATGCAGGCGACCTTGCGGCCGTTCTTGACCGCAGGCACCGACGGCATGCGGCTGGTCACGTCGCCCTTGTTGTCGGCCGTGACCCGCTTCAGCCGGCAGATGGCGACCGGCTCGGACTCCACCCGGCCCCGGCGGCACGCGGGCTCGCAGGGGCGGTCGCACGTCCGCCCAAGAATTCCCGGGAAGACGTTGGACTTCCAATTGACCATGTAGGCGTCGGTATAGCGCTCGGCGGCGATGAGCCGGATGTACTCCGGCACCGGCGTGTGGGCCGGGCAGGCCCACTGGCAATCCACGACCTTGTGGAAGTAGTCGGGATCTTCGACGCGCGTCTGCTCCAAGCCTCAACTCCCCTGGCATACCCGTCTTGGCGCGGGCTGTTCGGGAACGCACTCGCAGAACCTTACCGCAGGGCGACCCAAGGACTCGAATGCTAGGCCGGGCTGCGGCGTGGCGCCAGAGTTTTATGCATTCGCTGTCAGGCGCTTGCGGGCGGCTCTGCAGAGCACGGAACCGGTGGGCTTACCGATTGGGAACCGTCAGCGTGGTCTTCTCGACCCTGTGAAGCACACCGGACCCGACTGGATGGGCACCGCGCAAAGGGCGACGCTGCGCCTTCGCGCGACAACGGTCGGGGCGAAAGGGGCAGGACACGCGGTGTACATCGCGCTGCTGGAGGACAAGCGGCGCGCCTGCCGCTGGGGCCTGTATGTGGGCGAAACATCGTGCGATCCGGACACGCGCTTCGACCAGCACAAGACCGGCTACAAGGCGAGCCGATGGGTGAACCGGTTCGGGGTGCGGCTGCTGCCCGAGCTCTTCGCCCACCTCATCCCCCTCCGGCGCTGGGAGGCGATCGAGCTGGAAGCGGCCTTGGCCGAAGAACTGCGCCGGGCGGGAATCCCGTGGGTGGCGGGAGGGCACTAGGCCCCGTCAGCCGCCTTTGACCTGAAGCTGCTTGACCAGGCTCTTGGGCGCCTGGGCGCGGTAGCTCTCGTCGATCCAGTCCTTCAGGCGCTCCAGCGGCGGCGTTTGATCAGGCGACGGGGTCAAGGTCACCCAGCCGCTCTTGCCCAGCCCGTAGCCGGTCGGCTGCGCGTACGGCAGCGCCCGCGCCTCCTCGCCGGTGAAGGGCAGCTTCACCGAGAGGCTGAAGGGCTCTCCCGCGGCCGGCAGGTAGGCGAAGGTCTTGTCCCTGACCGCCAGGTCGTCGTGGCCAGGCCACGGCGACTTGGAGTGGGCGCCAGGGTAGGCGAGGCCGAACTCGCGCAGTTCGGCGACCAGAGCGTCAGCGGCGGTCGTCATGGCGCTGCCTCCTTTTCAGCGTGGCGCGGGGCGAGCCGCGCCGGACGATGCAGGAGGTTCTACGCCGGCGCGATGCCCGTCGTGACCGCCGTGGAGCCCCGCCGTTGGTTGCGGCGGAGGGGGGCTCGGTGTCCATGGGGTCATGCTCTCCTTCGACCTTACGCTGTCGGTTCTGGACTGGATCGGCGTCTTCGTCTTCGCGAGCAGCGGGGCGCTGGTGGCCTCGCGCAAGCAGATGGACGTCGTCGGGTTCGTGATGCTCGGCGCGGTTACCGGGATCGGCGGAGGGACCATCCGGGACGTCCTGCTGGGCTCCTATCCCCTGATCTGGGTGGCTCAGCCGGGCTATCTCGCCGTCTGCGCCGCGGCTTCCGTGCTCGTCTACTTCACGGCGCACCTGCTGCAGTCCCGCTACCAATGGCTGCTCTGGTTCGACGCCATCGGCCTGGCGCTTTTCGCCGTCGTCGGCGCCGAGAAAGGGCTGCACCTGGATGCCCACCCGGTGATCGCCGTGACCGTGGGCGTGATCTCGGCCACCTTCGGCGGGATCCTGCGGGACGTGCTGGGACAGGAGCCTTCGGTCGTTCTGCGGCCCGAGATCTACGTCACCGCCGCGCTCGCCGCCGCCGCCGGCTATGTCGTCCTGGTCTCGCTGGGAGCGCCGAGGGACGTCGCGATCCTGTCGGGCGTGCTGGTCGGGATCGTGGTCCGGGGCGGCGCCTTGCTGCGGGGCTGGACGCTGCCGCGCTATCGCCCCCGTCCAGGGCGCAGTCCCGAGTGAAGGGCATGCACCGCGCGGACCCAGCAGGCCCACGACGCCGGCTCGGCCGCCGCTTGCCAAGCCTGGCCAAGTGCGCTGCAACGCCTGCTGAGATCCGGGGGCGTTCTTATGCAGAAGTGGTTGGCGGTCCTGGCCGCCCTGACGGCGCTATGCTGGGCTTCGGTCGCGGCCGCCGATCCGGTCCAGCAGACCAAGGCGCCGTTCAAGGACGCGTTCCGCCAACTTGAAGGCGAGGAATGGCCGACCCCGAACGACTACCGCGCGGCGAGCGGCGCGCCCGGTCACCGCTATTGGCAGCAGAAGGTCGACTATCGCATCCAGGCCCGCCTGGACGAGCCGACCAAGACCGTCACCGGCCAGGCGACGATCACCTATCGCAACAACTCGCCTGACCGCCTGAGCTACCTGTGGCTGCTGCTGGACCAGAACATCTTCCGGCGCGACAGCCTCGCCGAACGCACGGCCACGGCGCCGGGCGGGGACGCCTTCAGCCTGGCCCAGCTGCGCCGCATCCAGCGCTTCAAGGAGTGGGAAGGCGGCTTCAAGCTGACCGCCGTCCGCGACGCCGCGGGCCGGCAATTGCCGCACACCATCGTCGACACCCTGATGCGGGTCGACCTGCCCCAGGGCCTGCCCTCCGGCGGCTCGGTCAGCTTCGTGGTCGAGTGGTCCTACGCCATGAACGAGACCAAGGTGGTGGGCTCGCGCGACGGCTACGAGTGCTTCACCGGCCCGGGCGAGGACGGCAACTGCCTGTTCCTGGGCGCGCAGTGGTTCCCGCGGCTGGCCCGCTACACCGACTACGAGGGCTGGCATAACCAGCAGTTCCTCGGCTCGGGCGAGTTCACTCTCGAGTTCGGCGACTACGAGTTCGCCCTGACCGTTCCGAACGACCACGTGGTGGCGGCGACGGGCGACCTCCAGAACGCGGGCGCGGTGCTCACCGCCGCCCAGCGCCAGCGCCTGGAGCAGGCGCGCACCGCCGCCGACCCGGTCTACGTCGTCACCCCGCAGGAAGCGCTCGCCGCCGAAGGCCGCAAGCCGACCGGCGAGAAGACCTGGGTGTTCCGCGCCCGGAACGTGCGCGACGTGGCCTGGGCCTCAAGCCGCAAGTTCGTCTGGGACGCCATGGGCGTGCGCCAGGACAGCGCCGAGCAGCCGCTGGTCATGGCCATGAGCTTCTACCCCAAGGAGGCGCGGCCGCTCTGGGACGCCTGGTCCACCAAGGCGGTGGCCCACGCCGTGCGCACCTACAACGAGTTCGCCTTTCCTTACCCCTATCCGAAGGCCCAGTCGGTGAACGGCATCTTCGGCGGGATGGAGTACCCGATGATGACCTTCAACGGGCCGCGCCCGACGAAGGACAAGAAGACCGGCGAGCTCACCTATTCGGAGCGCACCAAGGCCGGCCTGATCGGCGTGATCATCCACGAGGTGGGGCACACCTACTTCCCCATGGTGGTGAACAGCGACGAGCGGCAGTGGACCTGGATGGACGAGGGCCTGAACACTTTCCTCCAGTTCCAGGCCGAGCAGCGCTGGTCTAAGGACTTCCCGCTGGGCGAGGGAGAGCCGCGCAACATCGTCGAGTACATGGTCAGCCAGAACCAGGTGCCTGTGATGACCCAGTCGGACTCGCTGCTGCAGTTCGGCCCCAACGCCTACGCCAAGCCCGCGACCGCCCTGGTGATCCTGCGCGAGACGATCCTGGGCCGCGAGGTGTTCGACCGGGCGTTTCGCGAGTACGCCACGCGCTGGCGGTTCAAGGCGCCGACGCCGTACGACTTCTTCCGCACCATGGAGGAGAGCAGCGGGACCGACCTGGACTGGTTCTGGCGCGGTTGGTTCTACTCCACCGACCATGTGGACATCGCGCTGGAGGGCGTCACCGCCGGCCGACTGGAGCCCGGCGACGCCGAGGCCGCGGCCAAGGGGCGACGCGAGCGCGCGGCCGCCGAGCCACAGAGCCTGACGCGCAGCCGCAACGCGCAGCCGACGGTGGCCGAGCGCGACCCCAAGGTGCGCGACTACTACGACACCATCGACCGCAACGACGCCACCGAGGCGCAGCGCAAGAAGGCCGCGGCCGAGATGGAGGAGATGACGCCCGAGGAGCGCCGGGCGCGCGGGATGGCCGACACCTTCTACAAGTTCCGGTTCCGCAACGTGGGTGGGCTGGTGATGCCCGTGATCCTGAAGCTCGACTTCACCGACGGCACGACCGAGACCATTCGCATCCCGGTGGAACTCTGGCGGCGCAACAGCCGCGAGGTGCTCTGGCCGTATGTCACGACCAAGACCTTGCGGCGGGCCGAGGTCGATCCGCTCTGGGAGACCGCCGATGCGGACCGGGCCAACAACGTCTTCGATGGGGCCGGCGTCAGCCGTGCGCTCAAGGTCGCCCCGGCGCCCACGCCGGCCGAGGACAAGCTGAAGGACAACAGCCTGAAGGTCGAGCCGGGCGGGCTGCAGTGGCTTCCGGCCGCCAAGCCCGCCGAGTCGGCGGCGGCGCGATGAGGCTGGCGGCCATCGGAGTTCTGGCGGCGCTCGCGATCGCGAGTCCGGCCGCCGCCCACCGCGGCCACGCCTCCCTGACGGTGCTGGAGATCGACGCCGCGACGGGCGCGGCGACCATCACGCACCGCATGGCCGCGCACGACGTGGAGCCCGCCCTGATCGCGATCGCGCCGGACGCCCAGCCCAGCCTGGATGACCCGGACGCTCTGCGAGCTCTGGAGCGCTACGCGGAGAGGGCGTTCCGGTTGTGGGACGCGGGCGAGCGTCCCGTCGCGCTCACTCACGCCCGAACGCAGCTCAGCGGAGACCGCGTGACGCTCGTCTACACCGCCCAGCTGCCGTCGCCGGCCAAGTCGCTGACCGTCGACTCCGACCTCTTGGAGGACATCCACCCCGACCAGGAGAACCAGGTGAACGTTCGGCGAGCCAAGGTGACCCGAACCGCCTTGTTTCGGGCGGGCGCCGCGCCGCAGACCGTATCGTTCGAGTGAGACGTGCTCTGGGAGGCGGTCGATAGGGTGCCGATCAAAGGATCGATCGCCGGCGTGCCGCTCTGGTCGGCCGCGCTGCCGCTGCTGGCATGGCCGCTGCTGCTCCTGGTCCCCACGGACCTGGGCGGCGGGGCAGGGGCCTTGCTGCTGTTCGCCGCCCTGATCGGGTCCGTCTTCGCGGCCGTCCACCACGCGGAGGTGATCGCCCACCGCGTTGGCGAGCCCTTCGGGACGCTGGTGCTCGCCGCGGCGGTCACGGTGATCGAGTCCGCCCTGATCATCTCCATCATGCTGTCGGACGCGGGCGGCAGTCCGACCCTGGCGCGCGACACCCTGTTCGCCACGGTGATGATCGTGCTGAACGGCATCGTCGGCCTGTGCGTGATCGTGGGCGGCGCTCGCCACGGGCCGCAGGGGTTTCAGGTTCCCGGCGCGGCCGCGTTCCTGACCGTGCTGGTGACCTCGGCGACGCTGACGCTGGTGCTCCCCGTCTTCACCACCTCCATGGCCGGGCCGGTGTTCAGGGCGGACCAGCTCCTGTTCGTGTCCGCGGCCTCGCTCGCGCTCTACGGCGTGTTCCTGTTCGTGCAGACGGTGCGCCACCGGGACTACTTCCTGCCGCCCACCACGCCGGAGGACGAGGACCTGCACGCCGCCCCGCCAGGGAACCGGCTCACCGTCGCGTCCGGGGTGTTGCTGCTGGTCGCCCTGGGGGCGGTGGTGCTGCTGGCCAAGATGTTGTCCTACCCGATCGAGTCTGCGGTCCGCGGGTTGGGCGTGGGCCAGCCCGCCGCCCTGGTCGGGGCCGTGGTCGCTTCGCTGGTGCTGCTGCCGGAAGCGGCCGCCGCCCTCGCGGCCGCCCGGCGCAACCGGCTGCAGACCAGCCTCAACCTTGCGCTGGGGTCGGGTCTCGCCTCTATCTCGCTGACCATTCCCGCCGTCGCCGCGGTGGCGGTCTGGCTGGGCGAGCCGCTGGTCCTGGGTCTCGGCGCCAAGGAGATGGTCCTTCTGGCGCTGACCTTCGTGGTCTCGGCGCTCACGTTGGCCGGCGGGCGCACGACAGTCCTGCACGGTGCGGTGCACCTCGTGATATTCGCGGTGTTCGCTTACCTGCTCGTCGTCCCCTGACGCCGAGAATACCCGGAGCGGATCGTCTTACCCGCGGCTGACGGTTGACGGCCGCAGACGTCTTCCCGCTTGGATGGACTGCATGTCGGTTCAAGTCAGCTCGGCGGGGGAACGCCCGCTCGTGATTCCCGTGATCCTGTCCGGAGGTGCGGGAACCCGGCTCTGGCCGCTTTCCACGGAGGAGAAGCCCAAGCAGTTTCACGCGCTCGGCGGCGAGCACACGATGCTGCAGGCGACGGCGCTCCGGTTCGTGGACACGCCGCAGGTCCGGTTCGCGCCTCCCGCCGTGATCTGCAGCCGCAAGCACGAGGCGCTGGTGGCCGAGCAGCTCGCAGCCGTCGGCGTGACTCCGTCCGCCGTGGTCCTGGAGCCGGTTGGGCGCAACACCGCCGCCGCGGCGGTGTTGGCCTCGGAGGTGACGTGCGCGGTCGCGCCGGACGCGCTGACCCTGCTGCTTCCCGCCGATCACGTGGTGCGCCAGCCTGAAGCCTTCAGAGAAGCGGTGGCTGCAGCCGCCGGGACGGGCGAGGGCCGGATCGTCACCTTCGGCATCCGGCCGGACCGTCCGGAGACGGGGTACGGGTACATCAAGGCGGGAGAACCGCTCGGCCACGGACTCCACGCGGTGGCCCAGTTCACGGAAAAGCCCGGCCGCGATCTGGCCGAACGCTATCTCGCCGACGGCGGCTACGCCTGGAACGCCGGCATCTTCCTGTTCGGGCCTGAGGTGCTGCTGGCGGAGATGGGGCGGCACCGGCCGGACATCCTGGACGGCGCGCGAGCGGCGTGGAGGGCGGCGCGCAAGCGAGGCGCGGTCTACGACCTCGATGAACAGAGCTTCGCCGCCTGCCCTTCCGAATCGGTGGACATCGCCGTGATGGAGCCGACCGACCACGCCGCGGTGCTGCCGTGCGAGATAGGCTGGGCCGACGTCGGCTCGTGGAGCGAGATCTGGCGCCTCGGGTCCCAGGACTCGGCGGGCGATCTGCTGCGCGGGAGTGTGGCCGCCTTGGAGTCGCCGAACGCCCTGGTCTGGGCCGAAGGCCTGCGGGTCGGGGTGCTGGGCCTCGAGGACGCGGTGGTGGTGGCCGTCGGCGACGCGGTGCTGGTCACCACGCGAGAGCGGGCGCAGGACGTGAAGGGCTTGGTCGAGGCGCTGCGTCAGCTCGGCTCGGGCGCCTCGCCGCGATGACCCGCGGATGAAGCGACCCTCTTCAGGGCGCCTCGCGAGCGTGGGCCGTCAAGGCCGTCAGGGCGCCGACGATGTGATAAAAGGAGCTGGCCGAGGTGGGTTCGCGGTCGAACGAACCGTCCTCCGCCATGACGTCCCGCCACAGGCCGGGGCCGGGGTTGTCGAGGAACTTGCGCAGCCCCTCGAACGCATCGGCGGCTTCCCGCAGCCAGACATCGCGCTCTGAGGCCGGGGCGACCTGGGCAAGCGCGAGCGCCGCCTTGAGGCGTTCGGTCTGGGGCCAAAGCCTGGCGGCTCGGTCCTTGGGTCGCCCGTCCAGCCACTGTTCGTTGATCATCACGCCTCGCGCTCGATCCACGCCGGTGCGCCGGGCCAAGTCCGCCAACTGGAAGGCGATGGTCTGATCGGGGTCGCCACCGAGGCCCACGTGACGCACGAACAGCCAGGCCCACTCGAACTGATGCCCCGGCTCGGTCACGAGGCCCGCTTCGCCCGATGCCGGGGACCAGTCGCGCTGGAAGTGCTCGAGAAGTCTTCCGCCCTCGGCGTCGATGAAGCGCCTCCGCGCCAAGGCGCCGATCTCGTCCGCCATCGACCGCCATCGCGGTTTGCCAGTCGCCTCCACCCAAGTCAGGGCGGCCTCATAGAGATGCATGTGCGGATTGGACCGGAGCGGCGCCGACGCAGACGCGTCTTCGTTGAAGCCGCCATCCGCCCGGCCAAGGCCGGCCCGCATCCGTTCTATCAGTCGCTCGGCCGCAGTCTCGAACACCGGATCTCGTAGAGCGGTGAAGGCCGCAGCGAAGCCCAGCAATGCGAAAGCCTGATCGTAAAGGTCCAAGGGACGTGCGTGGAGACGCCTTCCGTCCAGCCGGTATAGGGGGGGCGCGAGCCGGCGGCCTTCATCGGTGCAGCGCAGGAGGAAATGCCCGCCGTGCCGCGCCGCCTCGCGCCACGGCCCGGGCCAACCCACCCTTCCGGCCTCGGCGAAGACGAAGGTTTGTCGCGCCTGCACGCGGAACCGCAGGAACTCGCCGGCTGGGCACGCCAGGGCGTCGAGCCGATCATGGAAGCCGACGTCGGCGACGCCCGCCCGGGCCCACAGGGGAAGGGCCGTCTCGTACAGCCACGCCCCGGCCCAAGTTGCGGCGGTCTGCAACCGCACCGTCAGGGCTTCATCACCAACCACGAGAACTCACCGATGCGCCGCGCCGACTCGGCTCAAGGCACATTCTTGGCCAACTCGTCACGCCAGACTCTTGCGTTCCCATCCGATGGAGCGCGCCAGTCGCCGCGGGGCGAGAGATTGCCCCCTGACACCACCTTGGGCCCGTTGGGCATGGCCGAGCGCTTGAACTGGCTGGTCTCGAAGAAGCGGTGCAGGAACAGGTCCAGCCAGCGCTTGATCGTCGCCAGGTCGTAAGCGTTGCGGGCCTCCTCGGGCATGTTGCGCGGCCAGGGTCCCCGGCCGGCGTCGCTCCAGGCGTGGTGGGCAAGGAAGGCCACCTTCGACGGCCGCAGCCCGTAGCGGGTGATGTAGTACAGGTTGAAGTCCTGCAGCTCGTAGGGGCCGATCTTCGATTGGGTGCTCTGGAGCGCTTGGTCCGCGCCGGCCGGCACAAGCTCGGGCGAGATCTCGGTGTCGAGCACCGACAAGAGGGTTGCGGAGGTCTCGGCGTCGAACTGTCCGCTGTGGGCGGCCCAGCGGATCAGGTGCTGGATCAGCGTCTTCGCCAGCGAGGCGTTGACGTTGTAGTGGCTCATCTGGTCGCCGACACCGTAGGTGCACCAGCCGAGCGCCAGCTCCGACAGGTCGCCGGTGCCGAGCACGAGGGCTGCGCGCTGATTGGCGAGGCGGAACAGGTAGTCCGTACGGAGCCCCGCCTGCACGTTCTCGAAGGTGACGTCGTACACCGGCTCGCCGGCCGCGAACGGATGGCCGATGGTCTCCAGCATCAGGCGGGCGGTCGGACGGATGTCGATCTCTTCCGCCGTGATCCCGAGCGCCCGCATCAGCGTCCAGGCGTTGCTCTTGGTACCCTCGGTCGTGGCGAAGCCGGGGAGGGTGAAGCCCAGGATGCCGGTCCGTGGCAGACCCAGGCGGTCGAACGCCTTGGCGGCCACGATCAGGGCGTGGGTGGAGTCGAGCCCGCCGGAGACGCCGATGACGATGCGCTGCAGCCCCGTCGCCTGCAGCCGCTTGCTGAGGCCCTCGACCTGGATGTTGAAGGCCTCGTAGCAGTCGCGATCCAACCGGTCGGGATTGCGGGGCACGAAGGGGAAGCGCTCCACCACGCGCCGCAAGCCCGTGTCGCCGAACGTGGGCTGATGGGCGAAGCGCACGCGCCGGAAGCGTCGCTCGGGGTGCTCCGCGCCGACCGCGGCGCTGTTGAAGGTCGGCGTGCGCAGGCGTTCGAGCCGCAGCCGCTCGACGTCGACGTCGGCGACCGTCAGCTGGGGTTCGGTCGGGAACCGCTCGGCCTCGGCCAGCACGGTCCCGAGCTCGTAGATGGCCGCCTGGCCGTCCCAGGCCAGGTCGGTGGTGCTCTCGCCCGGCCCCGCGGCGGCGTAGACGTAGGCGGCCTGGCAGCGCATCGCCTGTGAGGCGCAGAGCAGCGCGCGGTCGTCGGCCTTGCCCACGACGACATTGGACGCGGAGAGATTGCAGAGGATCAGCGCGCCGGCCAGGGCGCCCTGGGTCGAAGGCGGCGTGGCCGCCCAGTAGTCCTCGCAGATCTCCACGTGGAAGACGAAGTCCGCCAGGTCCTCAGCCTCGAACACCAGGTCCGTTCCGAACGGCGCCTCCCGACCCGCCAGCCGGATGTTCAGCCCGACCACCCCCGCGCCCGGCGCGAACCAGCGCAGCTCGTAGTACTCCCGGTAGTTGGGCAGGAACGACTTCGGCACCACGCCCAGCAGGGCGCCGCGCGAGATCACCGCCGCGCAGTTGTAGAGGCGGCCGCCCCGCCGCACGGGCAACCCCACGACCAGCACGGGCTTCAGCCCGGCGCTCTCGTCGATGAGCCGGCCCAGCTCCGCCTCGACCCGATCGAGCAGGGCGTCCTGCAGGAAGAGATCGTCGATGGCGTAGGCGCTGACGCAGAGCTCGGGGAAGACCAGCAGGTCGCAGTCCTCACCGTCCCCGCGCCGGGCGAGTTCGAGGATTGCGTCCACATTGGCGGCCGGATCGCCCACGGCGACGCGCGGCGTGGCCGCGCCGACCCGGACAAAGCCGTGTTGCCGGGCGCTTTGGAAGAGGTCCAAGCCTGTCATCAACCTCACTCGGTCCTGGTGCGCCAGTTTCCACCGCGCCGCAAGCAGTGGCCACACAAGGCGTGGCGCGGCAGCGGAAAGTGCGTCGGCTAATGCGTAGGCTCGTCGAGCGCGACGGCCCGCCAGCAATGTGTTCCGCTCAGCGCCGCTTCCGTCTATGAGCGGCTTTCCCGACTACGAGAAACTCCATGCACGATGACCTCATCTTTGACCTCGGGATGCATCGAGGCGGCGATACGAGGTTTTATCTCGAACGGGGCTATCGTGTCGTGGCGGTGGAGGCCAACCCTGCACTCGTTCAACACGCTCGACGCGAGTTCGCCCAGTACGTCGATTCGGGGCGTCTGTTCATCGTGCCTTTCGCTATCGCGGAGCGACACGGGGTGCGAAAGTTCTTCGTGAACCGACTACAGGATGATTGGTCCTCCCTGCTCGGGAGGTTCGGCAAACGGGGTGGGGGTTTCTCTCGCATCAAAGTCCCCACGATGCCTCTTTTGTCGTTGATCGAGATTTTCGGAACCCCGTTGTACATAAAAATAGATATTGAGGGCCTCGACAAGTTCTGCGTTGATCAACTTGCCTTGATGGCGGAACTTCCGCAGTATGTTTCCAGTGAAGCCACAGTGCCAAAATTCGTTCCGATCGCCACGCGACTAGGATATTCGAAGTTCAAGCTAGTCGGGCAACGTCGGGCGGCGCGGCATCAGCCGCAAGCTGTCGTCCACGGGCCAGCGGCGGAGCTCGCTCCCGCCGGCCTCACGTCTGGTCACTTCGGCGAAGAAGCGTATGGCCGGTGGCTATCAGCGGATGAAATGACAGCCGAGGTGATGGCGCTCCGGAAGGGGCGCTGGGAAGAGACCTTGCAGATGCGCGAACTTGGCTTCACCCGTGAGGAGATGGCTGCAGAGTGGTGGGACTTTCACGCAGCTCTGGAATAAGCGCCGAAGCTCGAGGATGGTCCTCAAAGTTAGTAACCGAGGTGGAAGGCTGCGTGTGCTGAACCAGCGGCCGGTCCGGTGCAGACTTTCGCGCAGCGTTCGATCCGGAGCGGGATTGTCAGTCTAGCGGAGAGCTTAGGGGGCAGCCCAGAAGAGAGGCCAAGCCGCTGCGCAAGTCGACGGTAGGATGGAAACCCAGAGCCTCACGTGCGGCCTCGGGGTCGCCCACAGAGCTCTTGATATCGCCGGGCCGTGCAGGGCCGAACGCTGGCCTGTCAGTTCGCGCCGCCAGTTCCGACATTAGTATAGCGAGACATAAAATGTTGGTCGGCTTGCCCGTACACACGTTCAAGACTTCGCTGCGTGGGTCCGCCGCCTCTCCAGCTCGGCAGAGCGCTTCGACGACGTCGAGCACGTGAACGAAGTCTCGGCTCTGCTCACCATCGCCGGAAATGACTAATGGCTGGTCGGTCCTGAGTCGCTGGGCGAACTTAGTGATCACCCCCGAGTAGGGGGAATCCGCCGATTGGCCGACTCCGTAGACATTGAAGAACCTCAGCCCGATTGAGCGCAGTCCAAACACTGTCCATGCCGCCGCAGCATGCAACTCACAAGAAAGCTTGTCTGCACCGTAAGCGGAAAGCGGCTTTGGCGCAGCGGCCTCCTTGATCGGCTCCTCTCCTTGTTGACCATACACGGCGGCCGAAGAGGCGTACACGAGTCGAACGTCGCGATCGCATCGCCGCAGGGCCGAGATGATCGTGACCTGCCCAGTCGCGTTAACCTGATGGGAGTGGATGAGGTCTTCGGTGCATCGCTCGACGGAGGCGATCGCTGCCAAGTGATAGCAGATGTCCACCGCCGATGCGCACTCCTGAACGAGCCTTTCGTCAAGCACGGACCCGATCACAAGGCGCGCCTCCGCAGGGACGTTCTCGGGGGTCCCGGAACTCAGGTCGTCGAGAACCGTCACGTTATGACCGTCGGCGATGAGTCGACGGGTAAGGTGGCCGCCGATGAAGCCCGCCCCCCCCGTGACAAGCACTCCGGCCATGCTACTGCACCCAGTCTTCAAGTTCGAAGTCACTAGGCAGCGGGAGCAAGAGACCTTCACGCATGTTCTGCTGGCCGAGCGAACCCTCGGCTTTCACGCGAATCAGGTGAACTGTGCCCGGAACGCTTTGATGAAGTAGCCCCGCCTGAACGGTCCAAACATTCCAAGCCCAATCCTCGACGCCGAAACCTTGCTCCCGCTCAACGGGCAAGTAGGGATGGCTCTCGTAGACCGAGCGATGCGCAAAAGAGTTGGCAGACCAGATATTGTTCAGCAGTAGCGCGCTTCGATCTCCCGACAAGAATTCACTTGGCACGTGCTTGAAGAAGAATGACCCCGAAGAGGGCGATGGAAGCGGCCCGATACTCGCTGTATCAAAATCTTGCTCATCGAAGTAGTATAGGAGCTCGGGATGCCAGACAGCGTGGTGGTGTGACGACTGCGCGCAAGAGTAAGCCTCCACCAGCCAGTTCTCGCCCCAGAGATCGTCACCATCGAGGTAGGCGAGAAAACGGCCGGACATCATCCTAGTCGCATGATTGCGGCTTTTTCCCAGGTCTCCGAAGTCGACTTTATGCGAGCTGTCCAGGAAGGCGCCATGCAGCCGAACCAGTCGCTCCGTTTCGGAGCTGGGACGGTCCAGCACGGCTGAGACCTCCACCTTCAGTCCCTCCTTTCGAGTGAAGTTAACCAGCTGCTCTAAGCTTTTCAGCGCAGGAATGGCGTATGCATCCTCACGATGGAAGATGACGGCTACAGAGACGTCAGGCACGCTCTTCATCCGAGTACCAAGTCCCGAACCGCCGCCGCGTGCACGGCGGGCGAATGCCTTGACAGCACGGCCTCATAGGCCCGTCTGACGAGCCGCTCGATCTCAACGGCGGCCGACGGCAACCTCGAAAGCGCCTCATCGAAGAGATTAGCGTTCGAGTCATCGTCGTGGCCGAGTTCCACGAACCGTGGCCCGTCGCCGCCGAAAGTGTCGCGAAGCCCTCCGACAGCTGACAATACCATCGGAATCGCGTGTTGCGCCATTTCGAGAACTATGTTCGGCATCCCCTCGAAGCGACTGGTGAACAGGAATCCGTCATACCGCGCCGCGTTCAGCTTGGAGACGTCGGACAGCACTCCGCCGAGTCTAACATTTGGGCGGTCAAGACCAAATTGGCCTGCATTGCTCGAGCCTGGTCCAAATACATGGAACACGTCGTCCGGCCTTAACGCTGCGAGGTTGGCGAGGACCGAGGCCCCCTTGAACTCTTCGATCCGTGAAATCCACAACCAGTGGCGACCGCTGTGGTCGGACGAGTCCGCCCGGTCGATGCGGGCCTGCAATCTACGCTCAAACACCTTAGTTGAAGTAGGCTCCACGCGGGGAGGCAGGTACTCCACAGCGTGGGCTCCCAGCCCCGCATATCGGTCCCGCAGAGTCTCAGTCATTGGCTTATTGTCGCTGAGCGACGCCGCGTACTTGGCTGTGAGTCTCGGAAATCGGGCGCCGTAAGGAGCGCCAAGCGCGTGTGGGCTGATACTGAAGTAGGCGCAATACAGCCTCGTGCTGACTGACAGACCCCTGCCAAAGCGCGCCACCACGTCCAGACCCAAGCGGCTGTTCATCACAAACAACGCCTTGGGCCGAAGCACGTTCAGCAATCTCGCGAGCGTAACAACTGGGTTCCAGGCGAGGCAAATGTCTCGCCAGAAGATCAAACTGGCGAAGCGGAGTGGCCTTAAGATAGCCAAGGACTGCCAATCCCCAGCCGCAGAACTTGTCTGCTCAGTAACGACTACCGTGACATTCAATCGAAGTTCTCGTGCCAGCACGTCCACGATATCGGCTGCGTACTTCTCTGCCCCCCCGGGGACTAAGAATGGAACGAGGATGACGACGTCAGGCCGTGGCGCGAACGCTTCGAAGAGGCGATGCGGATCGACTCGGTCCCGAGCCATCAAGTCCGGCCCGGCGAAGCGGTTTAATGACATAATGGCGTTCGGTCCTGGCGCGAAGACGGCCGGGTCATGTCGCCCCTGGTCCTTCACGAGAGCGAGGATCTGAGGCGACACAGCGATGCGTGTGGCCTCGACGTAGCCACCTCGCCAGTGAAACTGCCGCTGATCCGCCAAACCGATTGGGCTCACCTCGGCGGCGTCCAGCGCACGAACCACCACATCCGAACTGAACCGGCGACCTTCCTGGAAGCCGGCGCGGAGCCAGTGTTCCGCCGGATCCATTCCCGACACGGCGAGGTCCGGGTAAGTCGTCAGATAGAAATCACGGTCAATGCTTCGCGAGACGTACTCGGCGAAGGCCTCATCATCAGGGTCCAAGTCGGGAAGTCTTGCGGCCAGCCATCCGATTGGCTGGTCGCTCGCCCGGAGAGCGATGAGTTCGCCCCCCCACTGGTGCCGACGCCAACCCCGGCCATGACAGGCGGACACAGCCCGACCCCGTCGGACGATGACGTTCGGGGCGAGCAGACGGCCCTCGAGATAGCCAGCTTCAAGCCAATGCTGGGCCGGATCCATCCCGACTGCCGCGATGTCCGGATACTCTGCCAGGTAGAACTCGCGGTCGATGCTCTGAAAGACCAGCTCGACGAAGGCGTCTTCTCCGGGTTCGACGCCCCGCAGTCGAGCCAACAGAGTTCCAACTCCCGGGCGGGCGGAGCGAAGCGATAGGACGCCCCCTTGCCAGGAGTAGCGGTGCCAGCTTGCACCGGCGCAAGCGGAAGCGGCAGGGCTGAAGTGGTACACGAGATCCGGCGCGAGGAGGCGCCCCTCCCGGTATCCTGCGTCGATCCAGTGAATTGCCGGATCCAAACCCGCCTCTGCAATATCTGGATACACCCTTAGGTACAGATCTCGATCGATCCGATCCCGGACCAGGGCCGAGAGATCTTCCTCACTGGCTAAGGAATCGCCAGCCCGCACCGCACCCGAAACAGACCTCACGTGACCTCTTGTCCGCCAATCGCTCGTCCGCGCTTCCGTGTGTCACTATCGCGGCTCCAAGGAAAGCCCGCTAGCTCGCTGCTACGCTCGCGCTCGGCTTGAAACCGCTGCGGTCGGACGCTACGCGGTCCCGAGGTCTTCGCGGAGCGCACGATGTGGATGGCGGAATCCCATGACGCTGCCGTCGACGCCCTCCTCAGCCGGGATCCCGCTGACATCGCTGCGATCCTGCGTCGTTCCTCGACCGAAGGTTGGACAACGTACTTCATCCGGGAGTTGTTGGATATTCTCGGCGTCCGTCTGACGGTCTACGCGCCATTCGATTTGCTTCAGCCTAATCCCATGTCGGATGAATACGGAGAGGTCTTGGGAGAGTTATTGGTCCAGATCTCTACGTGCGGAGCTGAATCGGAGGTTTTGTTCGCCCCGCATGTTTCCCAAAAGAGAGACATACAATTCTCATTTCACTCACACGGGAAATCGCCGAACGTTTGGCATCTTAAGGATTCTCATGTGCCAGGAAGATTTTATTTCAATCAGGAGGGGTATTCCGGCTGGCTAAGTCTCTCCAGGAAGAATCTAGAATACTTAGATAGCCATGAGGCTTTTACCGAGGGCTTGAACTTTGCGCGGGACTATATCGAGCGGAACGCCAGCAAGTACGAGCAGCCGCACCGGATTGACCATGGAAGCTTGACCGCCCCTTTTGTCTTCATGCCTCTTCAGATCTTGAATGACACCGTGGCGGTCCATCACCGAATCAACATGCTGGAGGCCATCGACATCGCGGCCGAGTCTGTAGCGGCGACTAAGCGCAGATTGGTCGTGAAGCGGCATCCGCTATGCCGCGACGCTCGGGTAGAAAGCAAACTCTCGGAGGGTGCGGCGCGCGGTGCCATAACGCTTTTCGATGGCTCCGTGCACGACGCTATCGCGCACTCGGATGTTGTGCTCACAGCCAACTCGAGCGTCGGTTTCACAGCGCTTCTACACCTCAAACCGGTCATAACTTTCGGCGCAAGCGACTACGAGTCATGCACTTTCAGTGTCTCCACACCGGCCGAACTGATCGAGATGCTGGGTCGACCAGACTTGAGAGCTGACGAAGGACGGATCGCTCGATATCTGCGGCTCTACCTGGAGCAGCTAACATTTGAGATCGCCGACAGCGGCGCTGTCCGGCGACGGGTCATCGAAGCGATCGCGACTTACATTGAGCAGGGTTCGGTCAGCGCGTTCCGGCGGAGAGCGCGCGCTCGCCTAAGGTCTTCCAAGGTGGCACGGGCCAGCCCTCGCGGGGAGAAATAGCCGCAAGATTGCCGATCTGCATGCCCTCAGATTAGTTCTTCCGAGCACCATCTAATCGGCTGAGTGCAATCGCCTCCTGTGTCTCGATGAGCCCTTTCCGCTGATCAGAAAGTTCAACTCTGGTCGCAATTTGGTCTGAACTTAACCGCAGGCGTGCCCCGGTTCTCCGACGGATGCGCCGCATGATCCATTCGCGTACGGCAACTCGATCGTAATAGCGGCGCTGACCAATCCACGAAGGAGTAGTCGGGCCGCTTAGTGAAGACGGTATATCGGGCTCGAGGCTAAGCAGAGCATCGTTTAGAGCGGAAGGGGCCAATGCCAGTTGAAGCGGGAGAACCGTTCCGATACCAGATGCTCGGGCGCGGCGCGCGGGAGCGCCCACGTCGAAGCAGACCGGATGCAGTCCGGTGCTGAAAGCAGCGTTGAAAGTGAACGAGAACGTCTCGGGGCAAACCGAAGGAAAGAACAGCAGGGACGGCGGGTGAGCGGCTAACCGAGCCTCTAGGTCGTCTTCGACGTACTCGCCCATGAGTTCGACGTGTGGAAAGCGCCCGAACTCCGTTCTATTGGTCGTCCCCCACAGGCGGTAGCGGACAGGCAAGTCTCGTTCAAGAGCGTCGCCGGCTAACCGCAGGAGAACGCTCGAGCCTTTCAGTGGTCCGATTCGACCGAGCACGCCGATGATCCTGAGTTCCTCTTGGGAGGGAGTGACCCGTCGGGCCGGCCGACGAGTGGGGTCGGGATGTGGCCGCACCAAAGGAGCAATCGCGGGCGCGTACCGGCCGACTCGGTCTGCGACGTCCTCATCGGGCACGATATTGCGCCTAGCTTGCCTCAGAACCTCGTCGTATGTCGCTCGCCAACGACGAACGTCCACCAAACCGAAGCGCGTGCCAGCCTTCTCCACGCACACTTGACAGTATTCGACTGAGGGGCTGTCGCAGTAGACTCCCCCCCAGTCGACCATGCTTAGCCTGGGGCAAAGGGGCGCGTAATCATGCCAAGTAAAGTCGTACCTTAACCGCGCCCGCCGAAGTGCCAGGAGAAGGACGGGGAACGAGTCCAGCGGGTAGTCAACTAGAGAATGGATGTGTGCGCGGCTAAGGTTCAATTCCCTTAGCATCGCCGCCATGCTATTAGCGTCACTGAGCGGCAGGCTAGGCAGGTTGGGTAGGTCGAACTCCCCAGTCGGCTCAAGCAGTAGGTTCTCTCCTGCTTCGTCCGGGCGAGCTCGAAAACAGTGCACATCTTCCAATCCGAGCAACCCCGCGAGTTCCCGTACGTGCCGCGCAACCCCACCGCCGAGAGCATGCTCCAGCATCAGAACGCCGCGACCTGCGCTGATTGTGGCTGCACGAAGTAAGTCGACGCGGGCCCTTGCGGGTCTGAGCGGGTCAGTCGCCATGAACATCCGGACCTGATCGTCGTACGTTGGATAGCGGTCGGAAAGCGTTGCGGCGGCGATCGCCTTCCTCTCTCCTGAATCAAGAAAAGAAGTTTCGCCCGTGTGTCGGACGTACACGTCGAGCGCTGCTCGGTTGCGCCAACCCGCCGCCTGCGCGCGCATGCAGAAGTCGTTCTCCTCCCCATAGCCGGGGCTGAAGGCCTGGTCGAACTGGCCCAGCGCCTCCAGCGCTGCTCGAGTGACATAAAAGCAGAAGCCTACGCCGGTCGGGATTTCGGCGCTCAGGCCGGCGTTCGCGCGCGCGAACAGTTGATCGAGAGCGGCGCTGTCGAGCTCAAGCTGCTGATTGTTGTTCCCTGGCGCGTAGGGGTAGCTGAGGATGGTCGCGTTGTTCGACATCGGCGTGACTGTCGCAACGCGTTGATCGAGCTGGGCATGGGCGCGGATGCGATCGAGCCAGTCACCGTTCACGATGGTGTCCGCGTTCAACAGCAGGACGTCTCGGGAGCGGCTCAGCTTGAACCCACGGTTCGCCGTTTCGACGAACCCCAGGTTCTGTGGGTTGCGCAGCAGGGTGAACAAGCCGCGCGAGGCTAAGGCGTCGAGCGCGTTCGATAGTTCGGCCTCTGGGCTGGCGTCGTCGATGACGACGAGTCGGTAGGGTGTACGGTTGACGGAGCTGAGGACGGACTCGATGCAGGCCAGGGTGTCGGCGAATCCTCGGTAAACGGGAATGACCACGTCGACCGACTCGGGAGAGTCTTCGCCGGGAGCAGGGAGGGCACCGGCCAGCGCCTGCCAGCGCTCTGGGGATGGAGCCGCTGGACGATCCGCGAGCAAGCCTCGTCCCAGGCGCGGCTTCCGGCCCTCGCGCCGCCCTGCGCGGATGTAGTGAAGGAGCGGGTTCATGCCCGCCTGTGCGATGTCGGCGTTCCGCTTCAGATAGAAGGGCGTGTCGAAATGGCGGGAGGGACGCAATCCCGCGCGCCAACCCTGGGCGTCGTAGTCCGCGATGGCCTCCGCCTCGTCCCGGAAGGTTCGACCAGCTTGGACCGTGTAGAAATTCAGATCGAACAAGCCGGATCGAGCGATAAGCTCGCCGTCGTCATCGGAGCCGGTCGCGTTTGCTCGGTCCAGGGGGAGTCCCGTCATGGCTGAACGACGCTCATGCGTTTAGCGGTTCTGTTCTGGTTTTATAAGGCGTTCGACGTCTGCGCTCAGCGGCTTGCAAGCCTGCGGCAGCTGAATCCCGAGTCGCCGATTTATGCGCTCTACGGCGGCCCGGCGGACCGGGCCGACGAGGCGCAAAGGCTTCTGGGGGGCTTGTGCGACGATCTTTATGTCTACCCGGGGAACGAGGACCCCTACTGGAAGTGGCTCAACGGTGACCAGCTTATCGCCGCTTGGGCCAGGGAGCGCGGCGTCACGCTGGAGTGGGACACGGTCGTAGTCGTCCAGTGGGATATGCTGATCCTGGAGCCGCTGAGTGCGATGTTAGCTGATTTGCAGGCGGGGGAAGCCCTGTTCTCTGGCTTCAGATCTCTGGATGAGGTCTCGGCCTGGTGGGGGTGGGCCGGAGCCCATGATCCGGAGAAGCGGGCGTTGCTCCTGCAGTTCCGGGAGTTCCTGAGGGGAACGTACCGTTACGAGGGGCCGGTCTGGTGCTGCCTCTTCATCATGGTCTGTCTTCCGCGAGCGTTCCTCAGCCGCTACGCCGCCATACAGCCTCCGGCGCCAGGGTTTCTCGAATACAAGATGCCGACCCTGGCGAAGGTCTGGGGCGCCCCGGTGCGGCGAGCGCCCGACCCTCAGCCTTGGTGGGCGGCCGATCCGGCCACCAAGAACGCTGCCGCGTCAGCGCGAGTGCTCAATGCCGTCGGTGAGGAGGTGAGCGCGGAAACAATCGTTCGCGAGCTGATGAAGGAACTCGGCGCTCGCGTGTTCCACCCGGTCTCCAGCGCCTGGCCGCCGACCTGAGATCAGAGGGAGGACCGCCCACCCTGAATCTGCACCAAGCCGTACTTCGCCAGGAGACCGATGCAGCGCTCAAGATGGAGCCGGCGCTCCGCCGGAAATTCGGAGAGGACGTCCGTGACAGTTCCGTTCCGGTGCACCATGACCGCGCCTAACAGTCGTTCAAGCTCTTCGCGCTTGGGCAGGATGCCCACCACCCAACGCAGGATGGGGGCCTGCAGCAGCTCGCCGGCCGCGAGGGGCGTGACTCCGGGGGAGACCGTTAGGCGGCTGTCGCTCGTGATCGTCTCGGTGGGGTACTCTGCGAAGAGACGATAAGGGTCGAGCCGCCACGGATTGTCGGGCGAGCCGCGCGACCGTTCCGGGGCGAAGGACGGGCGCAAGGCGGCCATGTCGGCCCAAAGCGCCTGGTATTGGGGGATGACGGCGGCCCAGTCGAAGGTCTCGACAGCCCGCCTGCGGGCCGACTCGCCCATGCGCCGGCGGAGCTCGGGGTCCCGCGCGAGTTCAGCGATGGCCTGGCCGGCTTGCTCGACGTCAATCGCGGTGAACTGGCTGACCGCGCCGACATAGCCGTCGTAGCTGTCCCAGCCCACGGCGTGGCGGAACGCCAGATCGCCCCCGAGGCCAGGACGCGGGGTCCAGGTTCGGATCCGGAACCCGTCCAGGCCGTCGCGCACCGTGTCGCGATAGCCGTTCCAGTCGGAGATCACGCTCGGCAGGCCTGCGGCCATCGCCTCCACGGGCGTCAGGCCGAACGTCTCCTGGATGTTGTCGGACAGGGAGAGAAACAGGTCCGCGACCGCCCAGATGCTGAAGCGGACATCGGGCCGCCGGCCGTCGACGACGCGGTACTCCACACTGGGACATGAGGCGCGCGTGACACGGTGGAACTCGTCCGCCCGGGCGTCGTCGGAGGCCCAACCGGCCACGACCCAGTAGAGCGGGCGGCCGAGCGACTCGCCTGCTCGCTCGAGCGCAAGGCCCATGGGGACCGGGTTCATCTTCGACAGCAGGTTGAAGCGACCCATGTAGAGCGCCACGACCGCGTCGTCGGGGATGCCGAGCGTCTCGCGCCAAACCTGCCGCTTTTCGGGCGACCGGTCGAAGTCCTTGGTGTTGATGCCGAGCGGGATGGTCTCGAGCCGGATCGACGGGGTCTGCGTGGCCCCGAGGCGTTCCTGCAGGTAGTCGCCGACCACGGCGAGCTGGGTCTCCAGGCTCGCGCGTACGGCCGTAGACGTGCAGATCAGGGCGTCCCACGGCTGCACCGGGCTGGTGAGCAGGGCGGCGAGCGCATCGGTGACCCTGGCCGTGGCGGTGGTGTGAGTCAGGCCGCAGATGCCGTAGACGTGGTCGCCGACGGAGCGGCGGAACCAGGCTTCCTCGGCGATCTTGGGACTGGGCAGGCTCACGACGGCGGCCCCTTTGAGACGCCTTCGCTCGCCACGGGCGTACCAGCTGATCGGCTTGGAGGTGGGCTCGAGCCGCTGGACGAAGGCGTTCATCTCCGCCTGGGTCTCGCGGCCCGCGTTCCAGAAGTGGAAACGGTCGACGTCCGCATGGCGGATGAAGCCGCGAAGGAAGCCTTCGCCAGCCGAGTGGCGGCCCATCAACTGCCGGCGCGTCGTGTCGAACGCTTCGGGGTGCATGAAGATGGCGGCGTTGGTCATCTGCAGCGTCGGGGCGTTGGGCTGAGTGCAAACAAAAAAGGGCCGCCCCGAAGGGCGGCCCTTTGCTCATGAGCCGAGCAGCTTAGACGATCATGCCGGCGTCGAGCTGACCGACCGTGATGCCCTGCAGGAAGACCTGCTGGTCCACCGTGTCGTCGCCGGAGGTCTCAAAGAACAGCAGCACGCCGTTTCCGGCTGCGTTGCCCGAGTTCGAGACCTGCACCGCCGAAAAGATCGCGTTGGGGTTCAGGCGCAGGTTATTGTTGGCGAGCAGGATCGCATCGTCGTAGCTGGTGGCTACAGTAGTCTCTTCGACGTAGTTGCCGGAGGTGCCGGAGACGAAGAAGTCGAGGGTATCACCCGCGGTGAAGTCCGCCACTACATCGCCGCCTTGAGTGCCGCCTACCACCGCAGTGCGGAAGTAATTGTTCGAACCCGGCGAGTCTCCAGTGACTGGCGTGCGGCCCATGAAGACGAACACGTCGTTTCCATCGCCGCCCGTGAGGTAGTCGGCCCCTTGACCGCCTTCGAGAGTGTCGCCGCCTTCATTCCCGAAGAGATCGTCGTTCCCGAAGTCGCCGGTCATAAAGTCATTGCCGAAGCCGCCGGTAGCGACGTCATTGCCCTGCCCGCCGGTGACCACATCATTGCCCTGACCGCCGAACAGGCGGTCGTTTCCGATGTTGCCTTGGATCAGGTCGCCGTCCGCGTTGCCTTCGATGAAGTCATCACCGTCGCCGCCGAAGAGGGTATCTGCGTCGCCCCCGCCGGTCATGATGTCATTACCGGCGCCGCCGCTGACCAGGTCAACGCCGAGCTGACCGTTCAGAGCGTCGTTACCGTCCTCGCCATTCAGGGTGTCATTCCCCTGACCGCCATTGAGGACATCAGTTCCCGCACCGCCGTTGAGCGTGTCGTTGCCCACGTCCGCCGACAACGTGTCATTGCCCTCTCCACCGTTGAGCGTGTCATTACCCGCATCACCGTCGAGCTGGTCGTCACCGCCGTCACCGTTCAGGGTGTCATTGCCGACGCCACCGGCGCCAAAGTCGTTGCCGTCGCCGCCGAAAAACACATCGTCGCCGTTGTTGCCGAAGCCGAGGTCATCGCCGCCGGCGCCGGTCAGCGTGTCGGCTCCTTCACCACCGCTGATCGTGTCGTTGCCTTCCCCGCCGTTCAGGGTGTCTGCACCGTTGTCGCCGTTCAGAACATCATTGCCTACGTCGCCGTTCAGCGTGTCGTTGCCTTCACCGCCGTTCAGGGTGTCGTTGCCCAGCCCGCCGTTCAGCTGATCGGTCCCGTTATCGCCGAACAACTGATCGTCCCCGGCTTCACCATTCAGCGTGTCGTTGCCGTCGCCGCCGCTTAGGACGTCGTTACCGGCGTTCCCGCCGACAACATCGTTTCCGTTGTTGCCGCTCAGGTTGTCGTTACCGTCGCCGCCGTTCAGGTCGTCGTCGCCGTTGCCGCCGTTCAACGTGTCGGAGCCGAGATCCCCGTTCAGAGTGTCGTTCCCGCTGCCGCCCGTCAGCACATCGTCGCCGTTGCCGCCGAACACGACGTCGTCGCCGTTGCCGCCGTCAATCGTGTCCACGCCGTTGAAGCCGTAAGCGGCGTCGTCGCCGTCACCGAGGCCGACGCTATCAGCCGTGTTTGCGCCGAGGAACAGGTTGTCGTCGCCAACGACCGCCGGGCCGGAATTGGTCGTGAAGACAAACTCATCCAGCCCGTAGGGGTTGTCGATGGCGCCGTTGGGCAGTTGCACCGAGCGACCGCCGAAAGTGATGAGCGTCGACTCAGTGAACTGTTGAACCGTGAGTTGCCGCGGCTTGGTGCCGGCGGGGAAGATCAAGCGGTCGCCTTCTTGGAAGGCCGCCGCCTGCTCCGTAGTGATCGTCGAAAACTGATAATCGGCCATCTACATCCTCCAGAAGGCTCTGACCTGTTAAGCGGCGGCCCGCAGAGGCTCCGCCTTCCCCACGCTCCCGTCAGCGAGGCTCAGACGGCCTTCTAGAACAGAGTCGCGCGGCGCTGCAACCGATTTCGGGCGCGCTAGACGGGGTTCACAAGCATGAACAGCAGCAACGCAAAGGGTTCCGGCGTGCTTAACCTTTGACCTCCGATGTGTCTGCGCGACGCCTTAGCTCGTGCGTCGACATACCACCGCGGATTGCTCTGCGGCAGCGAAGGGCTTGATTTCAAGTATATCGAAGAAAGCCGCCCAGACCCGGCTTATGTACGACCTGCCGTGGAAGACGTTGCAGTGATAAGGGTCGTCCTCGCGCCAGATGCCGACCGTCTTCCAGTCCGGCATTTCCCCATCGGCGCGAATCCCGCCGCTCCGCTCAACCGTCTCCCGCAGCGACGAAGACGCACGCCAGGTGTTCTCGTCATGGATCGTCAAGTAAGCGAGGCCGCCGACACGCAGGATGCGCCGCAGTTCGGCCAGCCACTGGGTCTCCGGATCATCGATGTGGGTGAACACGGAGAAGGCGGTGACTAGGTCGAAGTAACCGTCCGGCAACGGCAGCGTAGGCGTGGAGGTGTTGGAGAAAGCCCGGACCGCCGGGCTGTAGTGCATCAGATTCCAGCGGACGCTGCTCAGGCGAAAATCGCTGGTCCAGACCTCCCAATTTTCAGGGTCTTGCGCGGCGAAGTGCCGGAACACTCGGCCGGTGCCGCCTCCGAAATCGAACACGCGGCCACCGGAAACGCCGTGTTCTGCGGCGGCGAGCGTGGACTTGCGATAGTCGCTGAACCCGGACGCCCACCAACCGACGTGATTCTCGCCCTTGTAGCCGCCGAACTCGACCAGTCCGCCGCAATAGCCCTCGCGATTGGCGACCGCCGGGATCGGAAACGGGTCCGACCGCATGCGGTCTTCGAGGCCCTCTTCAACCCACCAGCGATTGTTGCGCAGAAAGCTCGGCGCCGCGAATTCCGCGGGAAGACCGGCCGGCGGCAGGAGCGGCGCGTCCTCCGCATAGGGAACCCCGTACTTCAGGAGGGCCAGGGGAAGGTCGTGCGCGGGCATGGCTGCGGCTGTATCGCCCGCGCTCCCGGTTCAGCAAGGCTCGCGGCCCGGCGTGGACAAGGCTTGCAGGCCTGTGGCACGAGGCCGGACCCTCTCAACGCCCAAGCAGCATGCCCGTCCGCGACCGCTACTTCGACCCTGTCCAGATCGCCCGAACCGGCTCGGCCTCGGCCGGTCTGGAAGGAGCGGCGGGCGTGGAGACCGGCGTTCTGCTCTGGGGCTGGATCGTGGATCCCGAGGAGGTCATTGAGCGCGTCACCTGCGAGATCGGCGGGGAAGTGCGGCCGGTGGAGGTGCTCGACCGCCTGGTCCGCCCGGACGTCCTGGAGGCGTTCGCGCCGGGGCCGCTGGGCGCCGACCTGGAGGTCGGCTTCGTGGGCCTTGTGCAGACCAACCCCGACGCGCTTCTCGCGGCGGGCGGGCGCGTCGGGCTGACGATCGCGACCTCGGAAGGCGCGGCGGTCTCTCGCAACCGCTTGCGTCTGGAGCCGACGGCCAGCTTCGACGGGGTTTTCGGCGCGCACGTGCCTTTGGAACAGCTTGGGCCGGCTTCGCTGAGACGGTTGGCCGAGGCGCTCTGGGCGCCTGCCGCCGACCAGGCCTTGAGGGCGGCTTTGGAGGGGCGGGAGCGGTTTCGGCCGGGTGGAGCGACGACGCCTCGCCTCTCCATCGTCGTCGTGAGCCACGGGGCCGATCTGGTCCGCGAACTGCTCGTCTACCTGGACATGAACGCCGAGGCGGCGTCGCTGGAGCTGGTTCTCGTCGTCTCCGACGACCGGTCTGACGAGTTCGAGCGGGCCGTCCGCGCCACCGCCGCCGACCTTTCGGTGCAGGTCGTCCGCACCCGCCCGGCGTCCACCGGCGTCATGGCCCGCGTCGGCCTGGACGCCAGCCGAGCGGACGACGTCGTGCTGATGTCTGAGGCCATGGCGCCGCCCTCGGGGCCATGGGCGGCTCAGGTGAACGAGGACCTGCAGCGGACCGAACTTCTCCTGCCGCCGCGCCTGCCTCGGTTCGACGGCGGCGAGCATCGGTGGGCGCTCGGTCCACGCACGCCCCCTCCGGCTGCGCGCCTGCACGAGGCCGCCTACGATCGGGTCGGCCGCGCCCTGTGGGACTGGTCGCCCGGCTTGATCGCAGGCAGGCGTGATGCGCTGGCCGCGCTGACGGGCTGGGGCGCTGCGACCGAGGACGGGTTCTGGGGCGCCCTGATTGCGGCGGCGGGCCGTCGCGCCGCGCCCTTCCGAGGCTCCGAAGGATTCACGTATGCGCCGACGACGACCGCCTCTTTCGAGCCTCAGCACCTTCTCGACGTCTATCTGCTGGAAGGCATGCTGACGCCCGATCAAGGTGAAGCGAGCGCGGCCGCATGAGCGACGTGGAAGCCGCCGGGTCGCCTGAGAAGGTGGTCCTCCTGGTCCATGGCCACCCCGACTACAGCGCGGGCGGGGGGGAGATGGCGGCCTACTCCCTTTATCGCGCGCTGCAGACGCGAGCGCCCCACAGCACCTGGCTGATCAGCGCCTTGACGGAGGATCGGGCGCGCGGCCACCAGGGCGCTCGCCTGATCAAGGTCGCCGACAACGACTTCGAGTGGGCCTTCATCGCCCAGGGCAGCGACTGGCCCGACTTCCGCGCGAGCTCGGCGCGGGCGCTCGCCGACGAACTGATCCCGTTCCTGCAGGCGATCGACCCGGACGTGGTGCACGTGCACCACTACATCATCTTCGGCGTCGATCTGCTGCGCCTGCTCCGCAAGGGCCTGCCTCGGGCGCGGCTGGTGATGACCCTTCACGAGTTCCTGGCCATCTGTACGCGGGACGGTCAGATGGTCACGCGCCCTGGCGAGACGCTCTGCTCGAAGGCGTCCCAGATCCGCTGCACGGGATGCTTCCCCGAGCTGCTCCGCTCCCAGGTCTGGCGGCGCGAGACCTGGTTCAGGCGGCACTTCGAGCTGGTGGACCAGTTCACGGCGCCCTCGGAGTTCGCCCGGGGCCGCTACGTCGCCTGGGGCGTGCCCGCTGAACGCATCACTGTCCTTCCGAACGCTCAGGTCGCCGCCGCGCGGCCGATCCCGCCGGAGGAGCCGGAGCGGGCCGACAAGTTGGTGTTCGCCTTCTTCGGGCAGATCAACAGCTACAAGGGCGTGGAGCTGCTGCTCGGCGCCGCCGATCGGCTTCGGAACCTGACCGAACGGCCGTTCGAGGTGCAGATTCACGGCGTGATCCAGCAGTACGAGCCCGGATTCAGGGAGCGCCTGGAGCTCAGGTTCGAGCAGCTGAAGCCGCAGGTCATCTACCGGGGCCCGTACGACGCCTCCCGGGTCATCGACCTGATGCGCGCGACCGACTTCGTCGTCGTCCCCTCGACGTGGTGGGAGAACTCGCCCGTCGTGATCGAAGAGGCGTTCCACGCGCGCCGGCCGGTGATCTGCGCCGACATCGGCGGCATGGCGGAGAAGGTGACCGACAGCGTCAACGGCCTGCACTTCCACGCGCGGGATCCCGAGGCGCTGGCCCAGGTCATGTGGCGCTGCATCCGTGACCCGGCGCTCTCGAAGATGCTGGGTGCAGGCGTGCGTCGCTTGCCGACCGCAGCCGATAGCGACCGGGACTATCGCGGCGTCTATCGTGCGATCGAGGCGGCCACGGCCTGACATGCTGGTCATCACGGCGTTTCAGCGAAGCGGGACGACGGCGCTGGGCGAGCAGCTCGGCGCCTTGCCGGACTTCGCCTACTGGGGCGAGGTCTTCCACCCGGAGGGATACGTCGCGGCCGAGCAGTCGGCGAAGCTGCGGCTGAGGCCCGGCGCCAACTGGTTCCGCTTTCTCGAGGAGGGCTTGCCGCCCGAACACCGGATCGGTCCGCAGTCGGAGGGCGCTCGCCGCGAAGCCTGGACGGCCTATTCGCGGCGCCTCGAAACGCTGGGCTCGGGGCAGCGACCCGTGATCGACGTCAAGTACAACAGCTGGCACAACCTCGATCCGGTGTGGGCGCCGATCGTGGGCCGACCGCTGCTGATGACCGTGCTGTTCGAGCAGGGCGCCGGCTTCGTCCACCTGATCCGGGCCAACGTGCTGGCCCAGGCCTTGTCCGAGGTCTTCGCCCACGAGAGCGGCGTCTGGCACAGGCGGTCGGCCCAGACGGTCGCGATCGACGATTTTCGTTGTGACGCCGACACCCAGGGCCTGCTCGCCCGGATGCGGGAATCGCGGGCCGAAACCGAGATGATGCGCTCGTGGCTGGAAAGCATGCCGCATGTGGAGCTGATCTACGAGCACACCTTCGACGAGCATGGCGATCTGACGGCTGCCGCGCGAGAGGGGCTGGCGCAGCTTGGGGCCGACATGCCGCCCGGCGCCGGGCGTCCCGTGCTCGGCCGCACGGGACAGCATCCCCGTCAGTGGCTCGCCAACGCCGATGAGGTGGTCGCAGCGCTGACCGGCACGGAGTTCGAGCCGTTGATCGACGCTACTCTGGGCGAGGGTCAATCGCCCGAGTAGCTGCAAGCAGGCCGGCGATCTCGGCGGCGTTCAGCCGTTTCTTGCGCTCGATCTCCTCGCGCGCCACGCCGTTCCGCATGCCCCAGCGCTCGTCGCCGGCGTTCATCCGGGCCACGTGAGCTTCAGGATCGTCGGGCGTCACGTCGGCGTAGCGGAAGTGCTCGCGGAGCCATCGACCTTCGATCCGCGCCCGCTCGAACCGGGACGCCTCGTCGTATTCGTGCGAGTGCACGACCGCCGCCGTCGGCGCGTAGACGGTGGAGTAGCGCGCCTGCAGCACACGGGCCGCCCAGAGCTGGTCCTCGCCGTAGTCCGTCTCTGGGAGCGGGATGCGGCTCCAGACCGAGCGCCGCAGACAGCTGTTGTTGCTGCTGAAGAAGTGCAGCTCGCGGCGGAAGCTCGGGTCCGACCGCCACCGCTCCAGGTCGTTGAACTTGGATCGTTCTAGCGGCTGGCCGGCCAGGTGACGGAAGAAGCCGTGCAGGTCCCGCTTGGTGAAGGCGGAGGCCTCGGGTCGGGGAAGGTGTCGTCCGAAGGCGCCCGCCGCGCGGGGGCGGCTTTGCAGGGCGCCGACGATGTCGGCGAGCCAGAGCGGCCCGGCGGGCTCGGCGTCCTGGGTGAGGTAGGCCAGAAACTCGCCCCGCGCCTCCGACGCCAGCAGGTTGCGGGTGCGTCCGTGCTGGAACTCCGATCGCGAGATCTGCAGCGACCGGACGCCAGCCCGCGATTGGAGGCGCTCCCAGGTGCCGTCGTCCGACTGGCTGTCCACCACCACGACCTCGAACGGCCAGGGTGTGCGCTGGGCCAGCACGGCGTCGAGAACCGCCTCCAAGGCCTCGCCGCCGTTGAGCGTCGGGATCAAGACGCTGGCGAGGGGTCGCTCGGCCACCTGTCCGGGCGCGGCGAGCAGTTCGGCGCCTGTGTCGTGCAGCCTCTCCAGCATGGCGGCCTCGACCGCACGAGCCGAGCGTTCCCAGCTCCGAACGGAGACCCATTCGGCGGCGCGGTCCGCTTGCGCCTCGCGGAGCTTCGGGTCGGTTAGGAGCCTGGCCAGGGCGTCCGCGATCTTGGCCGGCTCCGGGCCCGAGAGGGTGATCACGTCCGGCGGGAACACCGCTCGCGTGCTCGGGCCGTCGAGTTCGACGACCGGCAAGCCGCAGGCCATCATCTCCTGCGGGATCAAGGAATGATTGGTGGCGGAGAAACAGACGCCCAGCGTGCAGCGCGCGTACAGATCCTCCAGCGACGCGCTGTCGACCACGCCATGGTCGACGACGGGGAACGCCGCCTGGTCGGGCGCCGTGTCCGACCCGAACAGGTGCACCTCGAAGTCGATCCCCTTCGCGGCGAGGGCCTCGAAGGCGAGCAGGCCCAGCTCGACGGCGCGCCGCTCGGTGCCGCCGCGCGCGTAGAACGCGATCGCCGGTCGCCCTGCGTCCGTCGCCTGAGCGGCGCGTCGCCGTTGCTGGTCCGGGGCCAGGTCGAAGGCGCGAGCCCAGCGGCCCTTGCGGGTGAGCGTCTCGGCGAGCCACCGTCCGGCGCAGAGATAACCCAGGTCAAGATCGTAGGTCCGCGCCGCCGCGAGCGCCTTCGCGCCGGCCGGATGGAAGGCGCGTTCGTCGTCCTGCACCAGGTAGAACCGCTGGCGGGCGCTCGGGGCCGCGTTCAAGACCAGCGCGGTCGTCCAACTGGTCGCGACGACCAGGGCCTCGGCCGGAAAGCGCATGTCGCTCCCCAGCACCCGGACGGGCGCCGCGATGGCCTGGTAGCTCGCCTGGATCAGCTCGCGGCGGGCCTCGTCGGACCAGTCAGGATGAGGGTCGTTGACCCAGACCACGCAACGATGCCCGAGGATCTCGAGCCAGCGGACCAGCCTGAACACCGTCATGTGTCCGCCGCGCCCCGGGCCGAGCACGTCGGGGATGATCCAGTGGATCTCCAGGCGGTTCGTATTCAGCCGGGCCGGGCCGGGCTCCGGCGGCCGGTAGGGTAGGGCCATCGGGCGAAGTTCGGCGGTGATGCCCGAGGTCGGCCCGAGGATCGGGGCCGCGCCGCCGGGCCCCGCGATCGGGGGAAATCCTTGCTCTCGGCCCCACAACACCCAGTGCAGGAACGGGTTGGCGCCGATCGCGGCGATATCGGGGAAGCGCGCCAGATAATGGGTTGTGGAGAACCAGGGGGCGGGATCGCGGCCGTCCCGCCAGCCCCGCTCCATATAGTCGGGCAATGGGTCTGCGTCGCGAACCGCTTCGGGGTAGGCCGCCCGGTAGAATTCGCGGTCGAAGTGCGGCTCGAGCGCGGCCTCCACCGCGGGGCCGTCCAGCAGGCTCACGCCGTCGCCCAGCAGCGGCTTGGGGAGTCGGCCCCGGCTTCGGCCTACGCGCAGGAAGTGGTGCAGCGGGTTCTCGTGGGCATCCGTCTCATAGCCGGGCGCCCGGTAGAAGCGCGTCGAAAACCCGGGGCTCGGATCGAGGCCCGCGTGCCAGCCGAAATGCAGGTAGTGCTTGGCCGCATCCACATGCGTGCGGCCGATCTCGGGGTTCTGCTCGAAGTAGAAGGTCGGATCGACGTGCGGCGCGACCAGACGCTCGGGCGCGGAGCTCGGGCGCGCGGCGTCCTCCAGCGCGAGTGCGTTGGGCGCGCGACCCTCCACGCGTCCCCATTTCAAGTAGTGGAAGAAGGCGTTCATCCCGGCCTCGGCCACGTCGGGGCTCCGCGACAGGTAAAAGCCCGTGTCGAACTCGGCGGTCGGCCAGAAGCCCGCGTCGTGACCTTGGTCGATGTAGTGGCGGAGCGCGTCGACTCCGGCCGCCTCCAGCTCGGGATGGCTGCGGAGGTAGAAGTCCTGGTCGAGGGCGGCCCCGATCGTCTCTTCGACCTCTCCGTTCTCGGTCGGCTCGATCGATTCAGGGCTTTCGACGGTCATAAACTTCCGGAGGGAGGCGGGTCGTTCTAAAGGCCGGCCATGAGCACGAGACGGGTCCTTCCGCGATACGACTTGGACGGCATGCGTCTGATCGAGCCCGGCAAGCCGGACGTCTGGCTGATGGTCCGCGGAGAGCGGCGTCGCGTGGCCAGCTCCGCCGTCTACGACAGCTTCTGGAGCGAGACCAGCGGGCTGGTGCCCTTCGACGGCGTGGAGTGGATCACCCTCGGGCCGGAGCTGGGCGAGGGTTCATGCCTGGTCCGGGCGGACGAGACCTTGTCGATCTACCTGGTGGCCCGCACCGACTCGGGCGCGGTCCTTCGCCACTTCATCCCCACCTACGAGTCGCTGCTCGATTACGGGTTCGACGAGGTCAAGGTCCGCAACATACCGCCCCTGGTGCTGGAAGGCCTGATGGAGGGGATGGAGCTCACGAGCGCCGCCGATCGCGCAACCCGAGGGTGAGCCCGATCAGGTGAGCGCGGCCAAGGCCGCCTCGCCCGCCCTCAGCGCCGCATCAAGCTTGAGCGCCGTCTCGCCGGGGCTGTAAAGGCGCACCGCCTTCGGCCTCGCGGCCGCTCCCATCTCAGCCCGCAGTGCCGCGTCCTGCACCAGACGGGTCAGCGCCGCCGCCCAATCGGACGGGGTCTCCGCCAGCAGTCCGTCGCGACCGTCCTCCACCACCTCGCGGTAGGTCTCCGTCGCGCTGACGACCGAGGGGATCCCAAGCACCGCCGCCTCCAGCCACTTGATCTCGCTCTTGGCGTCCGTGGCCCAGCTTCGCTTCAGGACCGCCAGGCTGATGTCGGCGGCGGCCAGCGCATCCCAAAAGCGTCCGATGTCGGGGACGAGCGGAGCATGGCTGACCCGGTCTCCGAACCGGTCGAACGCGGGCCCGGGATTGAGGTGACCGATGATCGTGAGCCTCGCTTCGGGATGGGTCTCGAGAACCGTCAGGATCGCCGGCGCCGCGAGCTCCTGCCAGTCGGCGTTGTGCGCCTGGGTGCCTGACGCATAGACGATGTTCACCGAGCCGCCTGAACTCGGCCGCAAGGGTAGGGCGAGGAACGGCTCGTTGCGGCTGTCCAGCCCGTTGGGCAGCACGAACACCCTGCGAGACCGCACGAGAGGCTCCATGGCGCGCGCCAGCGGCGCAGTGGAGGCCAGGCCGAAGTCGCAGGACTGGAGCGCCCTGCGAAAGAGCGGGACGCCGAAGAGGATGCTCTCGTAGTCGGAGCGGGGCAGGAGCGCGCCGTAGGACTCCAGCGCGTCCGGAAACTCGGCCGCGTCGAAGACCAGATCGTCGACGTCGTACCAGGTCGGGATCCCGAGCCGCCGAGCGACGTCGAGCGCCCTGGACACCGTGGGCCAGGCGGGCATGCGGAAGACGATCGCCGCGGACGCGCCCGGGAGCGCCCCGATGAACTCGGCCCACTGCTCGGCCCGGAAGATACTGTGTGGGCGGCCCAGGTGCGTGAGCAGCTCGGCCTTCTGCTCCACGCGGTAATGAACGCAGGCGGGGATGTCGTAGTTGGCCAGGATCAGCACCGGCCCGTTCGGGTCGCGTGCGGAGGCGGACGCCGGCACGGGGTCCAGCTCGGACCAGAGCGCCCCGGCGTGGCGAGCCGCCTCGTCCACCAGGCGGTCCGCGCGGGGCCTGCCGGCGCCGGTCTTGTACAGCAGCCGGGCGCGGCGGGTGCGGGTCGCAAAGCGCGCCTCCACGAGTTCGCGGACAGCCTCGCGGCGTTCGGGATGGTCGGCGTGCCGCTCGCAGCCAAGGCGGAGCAGGGCGGCGGCGCGCTTGAAGGCGCCAAGCCGAAGCGCGGCGCGCGCCCCGTTCACGAAAGTCCAGACTTCGTCAGGGTCGGGCGCCCGGGCCGCCTCTTCGAAGAGGCCGAGCGCGTCCGACCAGGCGTTCAGGCGGAACAGCGCGTCCGCGAGCTGGTGCGTGACGAGGTAGCTGCGGTCGCCCAGGTCCCGCGCCTGGCGGAAAGCCTGCACGGCGGACCGGTCGTCGCGGCCGCGCCAGACCAGGCCCGCCGCTACGGCGAAGGCGGGGCCGTCCTGATCGGTCAGGGGAACGCCGCCGGGCGGCGCTCCGGCCGCGATCAGATGCTCAAGCGCGAACCAGCGGTTCTCGATCAGTCCGGCTGTCCGGGCGTAGGCCTGCCAGTCGAATCCGGCGGGGTAACCCTCAAGGGTCAAACCGAAGCGCTCGAGATGCTCCGCGGCGGACCCTGGCCAGTTCTGCTCCAGGTCGACGAACAGCCAGCGCCGGTACGCCGTCTCATCGTCGTGGTCCGCGTACTCCGGGTGGACCTCGCGGTAATAGTCGGGCTCGAAGCGCGCGTCGGCCGCGATCGGAGCGAGGCGGGCGACACCTTCGGCGTGGAAGCGGCGCAGGGCTTCGGCGCGGTCGGGCGCTCCGCCCAGCCAGCTCCGGTTCAGCTGCGTGAACTCGTCGAGCTTGAAACGGCTGATCCAGGCCCCGGCGCCGGTGGGCCGGATATCTGATCCCTTGCTCAAGGCCGGGACCCAAGCTCCGGCGCCTTGGGCCGCATCACCAGCCAGGGCGTGGGGTGGGCTCGCCACTCCCAGACGACGAGCAGCTGGTCGAGGTGGCCCAGCTCGCCGAACCAGCCGGGGAGGGGCGTGGTCTTGGGCTTCTGGTCGAGCCGCTCGATCTGGTGGGTCGGGGCGAACCGCTGCTGCAGCCGTTCGACCACGCCGCGCCGTGCGTGCGCATGCGTCTCGACGATGACGTCCATGAACCGGAGCGCGGGTGAGACCTCGGGATCGAGCAGGGCGTCCTCGGCCCCTTCCGCGTCGATGAACACCAGGGTGCGCCGGCCCTGGAAAGCCGCGAAGTCGTCGGCCGTGAAGGCGCCCCCGACCGTCACCCGGTCCGTCACCCCGTTCAGTTCGGCCAACTCCGCGCACAGCTGACGTGCGCGCGCATCGACATCCCGCGCGTGGACCTCCGCCGTGGGCAGGAGCCGGGCGAAGCCGACGGCGTAGTAGCCCTCCGCGCAGCCGATATCGATGACGACCTCGGGCGGGTTCTCGACGTAGGCCATGATCGTGGGGTGCAGTTCGGACTCGTAGGAGCCCAGCAGCCGCGCCGCGAGCGAGCCCTCCGTGGCCGCAGCGCCATAGGCCATGCCGGCGAAGGGCCCGTTCAGCACCCTGGCGCCCTCCCTGGCGATCAGCGTGTTGGCGATCAGCTGCGAGCGCCACTTGGCGAGCATGCGCAGGGCGCGGTTCAGGAAAGCCTCCGCCGAACCCTGGCCCTCGTGCTCGGCGACCAGGCGGCGGATCGCGGCGACGTAGTTGCTGTTCAGGCTCACGCTGGAAGGCCTTCGCTCGCCATCCAGGCGCTGACGTCCAGGCCGGACAGCCGCTCGAACGCGGCGAGGTCCTCGGCGTAGAGATCACGCAGATAGGCGGCGTCGCTCGGGTCGAGCCCTCCGGGCGAGCCGACGTTCAGTTCCCTCTGGGGAAGCGATGCGGGCGGCCGGGCGACGCCCAGGAAGTCGCAGGTGGTCTCCACCACAGCCGTCGGGTCGCGACGAAGATCCTCCGATCTCAGCAGCAGCAGTTGTTCCCGCGGGAATAGGCTGAGCGCGCGTTCGAGCTGCTGTCCGTAGAAGCCGCGCTCGACATACGAATGGATGCGGTGGCTCCCCGCGGGAGCTGCGTTCTCGGCCACGCGGCGACGGCCGTCGCGGATGCACCAACTGAAGGGCTCGGTCTCCCAGCCACGGCCGGCCTCCATCTTCCAGTGCGACCAGGCCCGGTCCACGGGATCGCGGAAGATCAGGATCAGCTTCATGTCGGGGCGGTAACGGCGGATCCGCTCAAGGCTCTGAGGCCAGTAGATGTAAATCGGTGTCGCCTCGCCCCAGATCGCGCCTTCGCGCGCGTGCTCGAAGAAGCGGTGGTAGGCCGCGTAGTTTGGGGCGGACCAGTCGACCGACTCGTCGTCGAAGAAATGAACTTCCTTGGTGGAGGCCATCTGCAGCTGAGGCTGTTGGCGCAGGTAGTCGTCCAGGGCGGTGGTGCCGGCTTTCTGCACCCCGGCGATAAGGAAGGCGACGCTCAACCGATCGGACCTCGTCAGGGACAGGCGCAGGTCCCTGGGACGGCCGCGCGTCGCCCGCCGATTGCAAGGCGAGCTCGACTGGGGCTTAGCATGCGGCGCCGAACGAGCGGAAGCCAGGGAGCGGCGTCCCGTCGCGGGCCGAGGCGACGCTCGCCGCCGAAACGCCATCGGCCCGCCGCATATTGAGGTGTTAACGGCCCATGTTCCGACGCGTGCTGATCCCCCTCGCCTTCGCCTCCGCTGTTGCAGGCTGTAGCCCGGAAGCGGGCGCCCAGACGTTGAAGTTCGACCTGCCGGTGGCTTGCCGGCTCGGGGAGACCTGCGAAATCCAGAACTATGTGGACGCCGACCCGGCGACCGGCGCGGCGCGCGATTTCCGGGGCGGAACCCGCAGCTACGACGGTCACAGCGGCACCGATATCCGCATCCCGACCCTGGCGGCTCAGCGGAACGGAGTCGAGGTGCTGGCGGCCGCGGAAGGCCAAGTCCTGCGAGCGCGGGACGGCATGGCCGACGTATCGGTCAGGACCACAGGGCTGGCCGCGGTCGACAACCGCGAATGCGGAAACGGCGTGGTGATCGGGCACGAGGGGGGCCTGGAGACCCAGTACTGCCATCTGGCGAACGGCAGCATTCGCGTGAAGGCCGGCGACGTGGTCGCCCGCGGCCAGCCGATCGGCCGGATCGGGCTGTCGGGCGAGACGGAGTACCCCCACCTTCACTTCACCGTGAGGCGGGGGGCGGAGGTGCTCGACCCGTTCGTCCGGACCGGAGGCGCCGATCTCTGGCGGACGACGCCGGCCTACAAGGAGCGTTCCGTGCTGAACACCGGCTTCCACGCGGGACCGGTGACCATGGCCGAGATCGACGCCGGGCCCGCGGCGCTCACCTCCGGGGCCCCCGCCATGGTGGCCTACGTGCGCGCGATCGGGCTGCGCGCCGGGGACGAGCAGGAGATCACGCTCAAGAGCCCCTCGGGCGAGGTCCTGGCGACTAACCGGGCCAAGCCGCTGAGCAACCCCCAAGCGCAATCGATGGTCTTCACGGGCAAGAAGCGTCCCGGAGAAGCTTGGCCGGCGGGCGTCTACGTAGCCGAGTACAAGGTCAGGAACGGCGGGCAGGTCGTGCTCGACCGGGCCTTCCGGTTGACGCTGTCACGGTGAATGAGATCGCCGCCCTCGACGCGGCATTTCATCTCTCCTGCTCACGTCAGGTTCAGGACGACACCATCATTGTCGCGTAGAGTTCCCGGCGGAGTGCGAGCGCCATGGCGTCAACCGAGAGAGCCCGACTCGCGGAGCCCGACCCGACCGTCGAACGGGCGGGCGACGGGTTTCCGACCGAGCCGACGAGCAAGCCGCTCTACAGCGTGGCCCAGGCGGTCGGGGCGATAAACCGGTCCCGCTCCGCCTGGGAGACGGGCGCGACGGTCGCCTACTCGTTCCGCGAGTCGCTCCCTCCTGGGGAGTCCACCTCCGAGTTCCGGCCGTTCACCGCCGTCGAGCGCGAGCTCACGCGCCTGGCGTTCGACATGATCTCGGACGTCATCAACCTGACGTTCGTCGAGCTCCCGGATGACGGCGTTTCGACGGGGGACGCCGATCGAATCTACCTTGCGGCCGACGGCGCCCTTCCGGACTACGAGTGGGGGCACGCCCAGCGTTGGACGTACGGCAACGCCTTCACCGGGCGGGAGATCGCCTCGGCGGAGATCTGGTTGAGCACGGACGCCGTCGCGCGGCGGGCCTGGTTCGCGGGCGGCTACAACTTCCAAGCCTTGATGCATGAGATCGGGCACGCGATCGGCCTTTCCCACCCCGGCGACTACAACGCCGACGGGGATGAGATCACGTACTCGCTCCACGCAGAGTACCTGCAGGACAGCCGTCAGTTCTCGATCATGTCTTACTTCGCGGCCTCGCACACGGGCGCCGATCACTTGGTCGACTCCAAGGCCGGATTGTACTCCGGGGCGACTCCGCTGCTGCACGACATCGCCGCGCTCCAGGCGCTCTACGGGGCCAATACTTCGACCCGCGCCGGCGACACCGTCTACGGCTACAACAGCACGGCTGGGCGGGCGCCGTACGACTTCGCCCAGAACACCACCCCCATCTTCACGATCTGGGACGGGGGCGGGACCGACTGGCTGGATTTCTCCCAGACGGCGCTGCAGGTCCACGTGGACCTTCGCCCGGGCGCGTTCAGCGACGCGTTCGAGATGACGAACAACATCTCAATCGCCTACGGCGTCACGATCGAGAACGCGCGGGGCGGAATGGGGCACGACATCCTCTCCGGCAACGACGCCGCAAACGCGCTCTACGGCGGCGCGGGCGCAGACCGGCTGGACGGTTTGGTCGGAAGCGACCTGCTGTTCGGCGAGGTCGGGGATGACGTGGTTGGCGGCCAGGATGGCGACGACTTCATCGACGGCGGCCTGGGCCGCGACATCCTGTTCGGCGACGCCGGGAACGACCACATGGTCGGCGGCGCGGACGCGGACGAGCTCCGTGGACAGGACGGGAACGATCGGATCGGCGGCCAGGATGGCGACGACTTCATCGACGGCGCGCTCGGCCGGGACACGCTCTTCGGGGACGCGGGCGTCGACCACATCGTCGGCGGCGCGGAGGCGGACGGGCTTTTCGGTCAGGACGGGGACGACCTGATCGGCGGGCAGGATGGTGACGACTTTATCGACGGCGGCGCCGGCCGGGACCGGCTGTTCGGCGACACCGGCGCGGACCACATAATCGGCGGCGGCGAATCCGACGAACTGCGTGGCCTCGATGGCGACGACCGGATCGGCGGCCAGGACGGAGACGACATCATCGACGGGGCCTCCGGGCGGGACACCCTGTTCGGTGACGCCGGCGCCGACCACATCATCGGTGGAGCCGACGCGGACGGGATCTTCGGCCAGGACGGCGACGACCGGATCGGCGGGCAGGACGGCGACGACTTCATCGACGGCGGCCCTGGTTGGGACGCCTTGTTCGGGGACGCGGGCGCCGATCATCTCGTCGCCGGGGCCGACGGCGATGCGCTGCACGGACAAGACGGCGACGACCTGATGGGCGGTCAGGACGGCGACGACATCCTGCTCGGCGGGGCCGGGTTCGACCGGCTGTTCGGCGACGCCGGGAACGACATGATCGATGGAGGCGCAGGCGGCGACCTGCTGACCGGCAACGGCGGCGCGGATCGGTTCGTGTTCTCAGGCGTGACGGACTCGGCGCCCGGCGCTCGGGACCGGATCACAGACTTCCGCCCGGGCGAGGGGGACGTGATCGACCTCAGCCGGATCGACGCCAACGTCGGCGCTGCGGGCGACCAGGCGTTCGTGTTCGTGGGCGGGTTCACAGGTCAGGCCGGCCAGGCGGTGCTGAGCGCCTCGGGCGCCGATACCTTGCTCAGCCTGGACGTGAACGGCGACGGGCTGTCCGACCTGCAGCTGGAGATCGCTGGAGGTGCGGGCGCGGGGGCCGGGTTCTTGGTCTAGTCTCGGTCGGTCAGCGCGACTGAAGGCCTCAGTTCCGCGCCGCGAAGTCGCCGCGTTCGCAGTGTTGTTTCGCGCGTGACCATCACCACTTGCAATCGGGCTCGCGTCCGCCGCCTGGGCGGCGCTTGAGGCCGAGCTGATCTCCGCGGAAACACCCTTGAGCTTCGATGCCCCGGCGCTCGCAGGCGCCATAGCCACGACCCGACTCGGTCTCGGCGCGCGCGGGACTGAAATGTCCGAGGCCGCGCTGGACCCGCGCGGCTACCTGCTCGCGCAGCTGTCGGCCGGGCCCGCCGATCGGGAAGAGCCGTCGCCCGGGAGCCCCGAGCGGCTCGCCGCGGAGCGGACGCTCATGGACCTGGGGTCCGCTCCTGGCGCCGTGGAGGCGCTGCGGCGCTCTCTTGCGGAAGCCGATCTGCTCGCCCGCGCGCGCTTCGGGGCGGAGACGACCGCGCCTTATCGCGAGCGCTGGCTCCTCTTCTGGCTCAATCACTTCGCTCTCCGGCGCAACGGCGGCTCGGTCGAGATGCTCGCGGGCGCCTTCGCCCGGGAGGCGATCGAGCCCCACCTGATGGGGCCGCTGGAAGACCTGTTCGCCGCCGCCGTCCGGCACCCGGCCATGCTGATCGCGCTGGACCAGACCGAGTCGGTCGGCCCGGGCAGCCCGCTCGGCCGCATCTCAGGCCGCGGACTGAACGAGAACCTGGCGCGCGAGGTTCTCGAGCTGCACTCGGTCGGGGTGGAGTCCGGGTACGACCAGGGCGACGTGCTCGAGATGGCCAAGGCGTTGACCGGGTGGACCTACGGCGACCTGGCCGCCCCACCTGAGCTTCGGGGCCGTTTCGTCGATGACGGGCAGCGCAAGGAGCCGGGCGCGCGGCGCCTGCTCGGCCAGACCTATGCGGAGGGCCCGGACCGTGCGGAACGCATGGTCCGCGACCTGGCGAACCGGCCCGAGACCCGCCGCCGCATCGCTCTGAAGGCCGCCAGGCACTTCGTTGCGGACGAACCAGCCCCGGCGCTCGTGCAGCGGCTCCTCGCCGCCCTGGACGCCTCAGGGGGATCACTGAAGGCTCTGGCGGAAGCCCTCGCGCTCGCGCCCGAGTCCTGGGCTCCGCAGCAGCGCAAGCTGAAGACGCCCTACGAGTTCCTCGTTTCGGCCTATCGCGCCGTCGGCTCGGCGCCGGACGACGCGGTCGCGCTTGGGCGGTACGTCGAAGCCTCCGGTCACTCGCCCCTCTGGAGCGCCACAGCGGCCGGTTCGAGCGATCGCGCCGAGACCTGGGCCAGCCCCATGGGTCTGGTCGTCCGCGCGGATCTCGCCCGCGCCGTCGCGCCGCGTGCGGGCGAGCGGGACCCTGTCGGCTTTGCGGCCGACGCCCTCGGGCCCCTGCTTCGCAGCGCCACGCGGCGGGCCATCTCCTCGCCCGGGCAGGAGCCCGGCGAAGCCGTCGCCCTCGCCCTGATGAGCCCCGAGTTTCAAAGACGATGACGCCCCGCCGCCCTCGCATCGACGTCAGCCGCCGAACGCTCCTGCAGGGCGGCCTCGCTGGCGGAGCCGCGCTCTGGATCGGCGCGAGCGAGCATGCGCGTCGCGAGGGCTCCGGCCGCCCCCGGCTCGCCGTCATCGCCCTGCAGGGCGGCATGGACGGGCTGTCGCTCGCGCCGCCGCTGAAGGACGAGCACTATCTCAACGTGCGAGGACCGCTGGCCATCGCCGACCCGTTGCCCTTCCTACCCGACTTCGGCCTGCACCCGGCCATGCCGGGGCTAGCGGCCATGGCGCAGGCGGGCGAAGTTCGGCTGGCCCCCGCCGCCGCAGCCCCGACCCGGACCCGGTCTCACGAGCACGAGTTCCAGGTCCTGAGCGCCGGCGTCGTTCATCCGGGCCGGGCGCAGGGGGGATGGTTGAACCGCGCCGTCCAGGTGCTCGACCCCGGCGGCGAACTATCCGCCATCTCGCTCGACCCCGTCTCGGCAGGGGCCGTGGAGGGCGCGGGTCGGTTTGGATCCTGGGCTCCAGGTGCGGCGCAGCTGGACTCGGACTTCGCTCGGCGACTGTCGAGCCTCTACGCCGACGACCCGCAACTGAAAGAGATCGCCCGGACGGCGCGTCTGGTCCACAGCCGGGCCTCCACGGCCTCCGAAGGGCCGGCGGCGTCGGATTTGGTGATCCGCGCCCGCACGCTTGGACGGCTGTTCGAGCGAGAGGACGGCCCCAGCGTGGGGTATCTGACGGCGGGCGGCTTCGACACGCACCAGCATCAAGGGGCCGCCCAGGGCCTCCTGGCCGATCGCTTCCGGGACCTGGACCAGGCGCTCGCCGCTCTGAAGGAGAGTTGCGGGAGCGCCTGGTCCCGCTGCGTCGTCGTCGCGTTCACCGAATTCGGGCGCACGGCGTCGGCCAACGGGGTGGGCGGAACCGACCACGGCGTCGCCTCCGCGGCGCTCCTGCTTGGGGGCGGCGTCGGAAAAGGCGGGTTGCTCGGCGACTGGCCGACGCTTGCGCCGGAGCGGTTGTTCGAAGGACGGGACCTCGCGCCAGGGCTCGACTTGTACGCCCTCTTCAAGGGCGTGCTCGCCGATCACATGGGGGTGTCCCGGCGACAACTGGACGGGATGGTCTTCCCCGAGACCGCCTCGGCGTCGCCGTTGCGCGGGCTCGCGGCCTAGCGCGAGGCTTCCGCCGTCATTGACAGAGTTCGGGACCGTGCTCTATCCGGCCGCGCGCGCGGCCCAAGCCGCTCGCGTCCCGAGGCCGCCCACGCCGCGGCTCGTCGCTTCAATCGAATCGAAGTCTTTCATGCAGCCGCGCCGTCCGCCCGGCGTTCATCGGGGCCCGCCAGCAACTCATGCGCAGTAACCGTTGGGCCATCGCCGTTCAGGACATCGACGAGGGCGCGCGCCTTGCGCCCTTGTGGTGGAGGATGGGCATGGAGCACCTGGCCGGCCGCTACCGCCGGACGCTGCTCGGGCCGCTTTGGGTGGCCAGTTCGACCATCGCGACCGGGATCGGCCTTGCCATCGTGTTCGGCGGCATCTTCGGCGGCGATTGGCGCCAGACCTTCCCCTTCATCCTCGGCAGCGTCACGGCATGGGGCCTGGTCGCCGGGACGGTGATGGAGGGCAGCACCGCCTTCCTGGCCGGGGCGGGGCTGATGCAAGTCAAACGCTTGCCGATGAGCTTCCACGCCTACCTGCAGATGCACAAGCTGGTCGCGACCTTCCTCCACCAGCTGTTGGCCTATTGGATCGTGACAGCCGCGCTCGGGCTCTTCGTCATGCCGCACTGGCTGTTCGTGCCGGCCATTCTGCTGATCCTTCTGATCGGCTTCTTCCTGTCCATTCCCATAGGCATGATCGCGACCCGTTACCGTGACGTGGGCGCGATGATCGGCATGGTCATGCAGGCCCTCTTCCTGCTCACCCCCGTGTTCTGGCAGCGGGCGCAGATGCCCGAGCAGCGCCGCTGGATTGTCGACTACAACCCGTTCGCGCATCTGCTCGAGCTCGTTCGGCAGCCGCTGCTGGGCAATCCGCCGCCAGCCTACGAGTGGGGGCTCTCGCTCCTGCTTCTGCTCGTCGCCATGCTTCTGGCGGTGGTCTCGCTGGCGCTGCACCGCCGCCGCGTCGTGTTCTGGCTTTAGGAGGCGCCGGTGCCTGCACTTTCGATTCGCGGCGTCACGCTGGATTATTCCATCTACAGCGTTCGAGCCCAGTCGCTCCGCTCGGCGGTGACGAACATGGCCGTAGGGGGACGGCTGCTTCGCGGTCCCTCGGACGTCACCGTCGTGCGGGCTCTGAACAACGTCAGCTTCAAGCTGTCGGAGGGCGACCGTCTCGGGCTGGTGGGTCACAACGGGTCGGGCAAGACCTCGCTGCTGAAGGTGCTCGCGGGCATCTACGAACCCACCCGGGGCGAGGTGCACGTCGACGGGCGAGTCATGTCGATGATCGCCATGGGCGCGGGCCTGGATGCGGAAGCCACGGGAATCCAGAACATCCGCAATCTCGCCCTGATGCAGATGATGTCCAACCGCGAGATCGAGCGGCGCATGCCGGCGATCATCGACTTCTGCGAGCTGGGCGCCTTCATCCACATGCCGTTCAAGACCTACTCGGCCGGGATGCAGTCGCGGCTCGTCTTCGCGGTCGCCACCGAGCTGGACATGGACATCCTCATCATGGACGAGTGGATCGGCGCAGGCGATGCTCAGTTCATGAAGAAGGCCAGCGAGCGGTTGACCGGGCGCGTCCAGCAGGCCGGCATCGTGGTCGTCGCCACCCATGACGAGAACCTCGTCCGGAACGTCTGCAACAAGGTGGGCGTGATGGAGGGCGGGCAGCTGACCTACTTCGGGCCCGTGAGCGAGTGGAACAAGGCGGCGGCCTGACGGCTCCAGACCCGGGCGCGGGCCGCAAGGTCTGCCTCTTCGCCCAGTACGATCCCGCCGGTCGGCTCCTGCCGCACGTCATCGCGTACCTGCGCCAGCTCCGCGATTGCGGGTACGCCGTGCACCTCGCCGCGTCCGGGCTCGAGAACCTGGACGACGCGGGCGCGGCGGCGCTTCGGTCGATGCATGTCGCGGTGCACGTCCGGCCGAACGTCGGGCACGATTTCGGCGCCTGGCGCGATCTGCTCCGGTCGGGCGCGGCGGACGGAGCCGCGCAGGTGCTCCTGGCCAACGACAGCGTCTTCGGGCCCGTGGGCCAGCTCGCGCCGCTGGTGTCCCGCATGGAAGCGCAGGGCCTTGACGTCTGGGGCATGGTGGAGAGCCGCGAGCTCGGCTGGCACCTGCAGTCCTGGTTCCTGAACATGACGGCGGAGGCGCTGGGCCGGCTCGCCGTCCAGCGGGTCTTCGACCAGCCCTTCGAAGCGATGACAAAGCCCGAGATCGTCGTCCGCGGCGAGCTCGCCCTCGGGGCGGCCTTCCAGGCCGAAGGCTTGCGTTGCGGGGCGGTGGCGCCTGACCTCAGCTCCGGCCTTGGCTGGTGGCTCCTCCCGGTGAACCCGATGCACTTCAGCTGGCGCCGCCTCTTGCTCCGCGAGGGCGTCCCGTTCGTCAAGGCCGACCTGTTGCGTGAGAACAAGTCGAACATCGGTTGGGCCGACGGCTGGCGCGGCGCGCTCATGCAGGTCGGGTACCCGGTCGAGTGGATCGACGCGGCGCTGACTGGGGGGGCGAGCTCGCACATCACCCCGGTGCGCGCACGAACCTTCGGCGAGCGCGTCTTTCAATTCGTGATGAGTCACGACCGTCTGCCCGCCCTGAAGGCGGCGCTCCGCCCGAACCCGCGGGCCGTTCAGGCCGAGTGATCGTCGCGACCCCGGTCGTCGCCCTTTCAACCCCGGGGGAGCCGCGTTAGACGGGCCGGGCAGCACGAACGCGATTCGACCCGAGGGTCCGGCCGCTTCGGCGGCGGTGGAGCCGAATGGTTGAGATTCTGAAGTCCCGGCGCTCTCAACGCGATGCCGAGGAGAAGGCGCGTCACGAGCAGACCATCGCCGACCTGACGCGCGAACTGCATGCCCGAGAGCAGACGCTGCAGGCGGTCCTGAACTCGCGGTCCTGGCGCTTGACGGCGCCCTACCGGCTGCTGCGCGAGCCGGGCGGCCCCGCGAAGGTGGCCAAGGCCATCGCCCGCCGCCTGACCGGCCGGCCGAAGCCCGTCAATCCTACCGAGCCTCGGACGGCGCTGGTCCAGGCGCCCGTTCAGGCCTCCGCCGCAAAGGCCTTCCCCGAGCTGCGGGTGCTGATCGTGGCCGAGCTCAGCCTGGCGCAATGCGCCAAGTACCGGGTCTGGCAAAAGCAGCGCGCCTTCGAACTGCTGGGCGTCCGCTGCGACGTGGTCGCCTGGAGTGAGGCGTCTGCGGCTCGAAACGCCCTGCAGACCTGCTCGCTGGCGATCTTCTACCGCACGCCGGGATACGACAGCGTCCTCGAGCTTATCGCGGAAGCGCGCCGGCTGCGGGTTCCGACCCTCTGGGAAGCGGACGACCTGATCTTCGACGAGGCGTCGTACCTGGAGAACCGCAACCTCGACACGCTGGCCCCCGAGCTGCGCGCGTCGGTGCTCGCCGGCGTGCCGCTGTTCAACGCGGCGCTACGGGCCTGCGACGGCGCGATCGCCTCGACCCAAGCGCTGGCCGACGCCATGTGCAGGGCCGGGAGCAAGGAAGTCTTCGTCGTCGAGAACGGCTTGGACGAGCCCACGCTGGCCCTCGCCGAAAGGCTCAGGGCCGGGCGCCGCCGCCGGAAGGCCGGGCCGGTGATCTTCTACGGATCCGGTTCGCTGGCCCACGATGCGGATTTCGCGGTCGCCGCGCCCGGCGTGCTCGAGGCGCTGCGCCGCTTCCCTAAGGCGAGGCTGCGGATCGTGGGCACGCTGACGCTGCCGCCGGCCTTCGAGCCCCTCGCCGACCGGATCGAGCGTCTGCCCGCGGTGGACTACGACTCCTACCTGACTTTGCTGGCCGACGCCGACCTCGCCCTGGCGCCGCTGGAGACGACCCGCTTCAACGACGCCAAGAGCAACATCAAGTGGCTCGAGGCCGCCGTGCTCGGCTTGCCTTGCGTCTGCTCTCCTCGCGCCGCCTTCGCGGGCGCGATCGGGCACGGTGTGGACGGCTTCCTGGCGGAGGAAGCGGCGGATTGGGCGGACGCTCTCACCGCCCTGCTTAAGGACACGGGACTCCGTGCGCGGACAGGCGAGGCCGCCCTCGTTACGGCGCTGGCCCGCTACGCCCCCGAGGCGATCGCCGGAAACCAGCTCGCCGCCATCGTTCGGCGCTTCGCGGAGCCACGCACCGATCGGCTGCGGGTCATGGTGGTCAACGTCCACTACGCCCCCCAGAGCTTCGGCGGGGCCACCATCGTCGCCGAGGAGGTCGCCCGCCGGCTGGACGCCCGTGCCGACATGGACGTGGTGGTGGTCACCTCGACCTGGGCCGGCTCCGACCTGCCCTACACCGTCTCCCGGTACGAGGTGGAAGGCGTGCCGGTGCTGGCCGTGCGCCTGGCCACCCCCGTGCCTGCCCCTCTGGACTACGCGAACGGCCGGATGGAGGACGTCTTCCACGACCTGCTCGAAGCGGTGAAGCCCGACGTGGTCCACTTCCACGCCGTGCAGGGCCTCAGCGCCTCGACCATGGAGGCCTGCCTGAAGGCTGGCGTCCCCTACGTCTCGACCCTGCATGACTCGTGGTGGATCTGCGAGCGCCAGTTCATGGTGCGGCCGGAAGGGCGGTACTGCTTCCAGGAGACGATCGACTGGACCGTCTGCGCGACCTGCGTCGGTGATCTCGGCGCGTCCATGCGGCGAGCCGCGCGCCTGAGGCCCTTGCTGGACGGGGCGAGCCTGCTGCTGACGCCCAGCGAGTTCCACCGCCAGCTGCACCTTGCCAACGGCGTGGCGGCCGAGCGGATCGCCGTGAACCGGAACGGCGTGGCCCGGCCGGCGCGGCCCCGGCCGCCCCGAGGCAAGGGAACGCCGATGCGCTTCGGCTTCGTCGGGGGCGTGGGACCGATCAAGGGGCTGGACCTGATCCGGCGCGTGTTCGAAGCGGCCGCTTCTCCCGATTGGGAGCTCGTGCTCGTCGACAACACCACCAACCTCGGCTTCTCGTCGGTGAACGCCGACGACTGGCGGGTCCGGGGCGAGGTGACGGTCATCCCGGCGTACACCCAGGCGACCATGGAGGACTTCTTCGGGCGCATCGACGTGCTCCTCTTCCCCTCGCAGTGGAAGGAGAGCTTCGGCCTGACGGTGCGGGAAGCGCTGGTCCGCGACATCTGGGTCGTGGTGACCGACGCCGGCGGCGCCGCGGAGGACGTGGTCCCCGGGGAGAACGGGACCATCATACCCCTCGGCGACGACGTCGGGCCACTCGCTGCGGAAGTTGAGCGCCTGCTGGTGAACCCCAGCGTCCTCGACGGCTACCGAAACCCTTACAAGGACCGCATCGCCACCTATGAGGAACAAGCCGAGGAGCTCGCGCGCTTCCTTCGGTCGGCGATCGCCAGACCAGTCGATTCGGAGGCGACGTGAGGCGGAGCACCGCGACCCTGTTCCGGAGCATGATCACGCCCATGCAGCGCCTGAATGAGCCGTGGGGTCAGTGCGAGCTGATCGAGAGCCTTCCGCCGATGGGGGCGGCGCAGGAGGTGATCTACATTCCGTGGGCGGAGCGGCAGCCCTGGGGCCTCTACACGACCGACAGACTGGCCGTTCCGGCATCCATCGAGCACGACGCTCAAGCCGACCTCAACGGGCATCTCGGCGTCACCTTCCGGGTGACGCAGCCGCTGGCGGTCCAGGCCTCCGCGGCCGCCCAGGCGACAGAGCAGCTGGAGGGCGAGCACGTCTACGCGGGCCGGTTCCACCTGCACTTCGGCCACTTTCTGGTGGAGACGCTGTCCCGCTTCTGGTGGCTCGGCGACGGCGAACTGGGTGGGCGCAAGATACTGATCCACGGCCCCGACCATCTAGACGGTTACTTCGACCTGCCTTGGCTCCGGACCCTGATGGAGGCGATGCAGCTGTCCCGGCAGGACTTCAGCTGGTCGAACCACCCGGTGCGCTATCGCCAGGTGGCGACCCCCATGCCGGCGTTCGCGCCTCAATCGCACGCCCACCGCGCCTTCGTGACGCTCTGTCGGCAGATCGGAGAGCGGATGACGGCCGGGCTGGACCGGCGCGTCGTGGACCGCCCGGCCTACATGTCCAAGGCGCGGTTGACCGGCGGCGTGAGCCGGATTGCGCAGGAGACGGTCATCGAGGACGTCCTCGCGCGCAAGGGGGTGGAGATCATCTACCCGGAAACGCTGCCCCTGGCCGAGCAGGTCCGGATCTTCCAGACTCGCCGCGTCATCCTGGGCACCACCGGGTCGGCGTTCCACCTTAGCCTGTTCGCCAATCCTGGACCTCGGCTGATCGGGCTCAACCCCATCCCGGCCGTCAACTCGAACTTCCTGCTGATCGACGCCCTGAACGGCGCGCAAAACGTTTACCTCCACCAGCCGGGAACCAGCGTGTCCCACGATGGGGGGCCCTTCCTGTCCACGTTCACGCTCCCCGACCCCCTGGGCGCGGCGAAGGCCATGCTCGCCGAGATCTGACCGGTCATCAGGGCCGCCGGTGGACCGAGCGGGGCGGCCTGTGTAACTGCCGCCGCTGGCCGGCGGCGACGCTCCGGCCAAATTTCCCGCGTGAGGCTTCCGCTTGAAGGTGACCGAACAGTCCTCGCCGCGTCGGTTCAATCTTGCGTCGGTGCGCTCCTTCGATATCCGTGGACGGGTCGGTCGAGACCTCGACGCCGCCGACGCCCGCCTTCTCGGCGGGGCCTATGCGGCCCAGGCCCATGAGCGCGGCCTGAGCCGGATCGGCGTCGGCCGGGATGGGCGGCTAACCTCCCCGGAGATGGAGGCGGCGCTGGTCGAGGGCATGGTCGAAGGCGGGCTCAAGGTAGTCCGGATCGGGCTCGGGCCGACGCCGCAGCTGGCCTTCGCCGTCCGTGAACTCGCCCTGGACGGGGGGGTCATGGTCACGGCCTCCCATAATCCGCCGGGCGACAACGGCTTCAAGGTGCTCCTCGGTTCTGAACGCCTGCACGGGGCGGCCCTGCGCCGGCTGGTGGCGACTGAGCCGCTGCTCGCGCCTGGCGGCTCGGTGGAAGAGGTCAGCGTTCTGGACCGCTACGTCGACGAGCTCGCCGCCTGCGCGCCCCGGCTGCGGAGCATGAAGGTGGCCTGGGATTGCGGCAACGGGGCCACGGGCGAGGTGGTGGAGAAGCTCGTCAGGAAGCTCCCGGGCGAACACATCCTGCTGCACACCGCCATCGACGGTCGTTTCCCCGGCCACCATCCCGATCCGGCGGTGGCCGCGAACCTGCGCGACCTGCAGGCCGCGGTGGTTCAGCACGCCTGCGATCTCGGCATCGCCTTCGACGGCGACGGGGACCGGATCGGCGCGGTCGACGGCTCGGGCGCGGTGATCTGGGCCGACCAGCTGCTGCTCCTGCTGGCCAAGGACCTGCTGATCGACAATCCGGGCGCTACGATCGTGGCCGACGTGAAGTCTTCGCGCGTGCTCTTCGAGGGCGTCGGCGCCGCCGGCGGGCGCGCGGTGATGGTGCCCTCCGGCTACGTCATCGTGCGCGAGGCGATGCGCCAGGAGAGCGCGCTGCTGGGCGGGGAACTCAGCGGACACGTCTTCTACAACGACGGCTGGGACGGGACCGACGACGCCCTCTATGTCGCCACGCGGCTGCTGTCGGCCTTGTCGCGCTCCAACGGGACGCTGGCGGATTTCCGGGCCTCCCTGCCGGTCATGCTCACCACGCCCGAGCTGCGCATCCCGTGCGCGGACGACCACAAGGCGGTCGTGGTGGCCGAAGTGGGCGAGCGGCTCGCCTCGGCGGGGGCCGATGTGAACCGGTCCGACGGCCTCCGGGTCAACACGGCGGACGGCTGGTGGCTGCTGCGGGCGTCCGGAACGGAGCCGAAGCTGACCTGCCGCTGCGAGGCCGACACCGAGGACGGCCTGGAGCGGTTGATGCAGCAGCTCCGGCGTGAACTCCGGGCCAGCGGGATCAGCCTCTAAGGATCAGCCTTCGAGGGCGGCGCTGTCGGGGTGGCTGGTCAGCAGCCGGATGGCCTCGCGGTAGCCGTGCAGGGTGCCGACGTCGACGTAGCTCTCGCCCGCGCGCACGCCTAGCGCCTGACCGCCGCGCTCGATCCACGCGTTCACCAGCGTGCCCACGTACTCGTCCCCCCGGCCCGGTTCGCGCCAGAGGTCGTGCAGCTCGTGCAGCACCCGGCCCGGCATCTTGAAGGCGCCCCAAATCCAGTTCGAGCGCGGGGTCGGCGACTTCACCTGGATCTCCTGCACGCGGCCATGGTCGTCGGTCACCACCACGTCGAAGTGCTCAGGGGACTTCACCGGGAACAGCAGAAAGGAGAGACGGTCGTCAGGCAGGGCCCGCAGGGCGTCCTCCGGGAACCAGATGGTGTCGGGCAGGCCGAGGGCCACCGGCTCGTCGGGGTGGATCAGCGGCAGGGCCTTGAAGATCGCGTCGCACAGCCCTTTGGCCTGGGGCTGGACCACGTAGGCGAAGTCGGCCTGCCCCACTCGCGCGCCGTAGTACTCCATGATGTCCGATTTGCCGGGCGAGATCACGAAGCAGATCTTCGTGGCGCCCCCCAGCGCGAGCCGCTCGACCAGGTACTCGCTCACCGCCTTGGGCCGCTCCACGATCCCGTCAAACCGGCTGCCCACCGGCAGCAACTCCTTGGAGAAGGCGAGCGGCTGGATGCGCGTTCCGTTGCCCGCGGCCGGGATGATGCCCCACATGGTCGTCTACGCTCTCCTGGCCGCACGCCGCGACGCGAACTCCGTGCGGCGATGCTCTAGCCGCTCGGGGTCGGTGGCGACAGTGCCGGCGAAGGGACGCCGCTTGGGACGCTCCCCGAAGAGCTCCTCTCCGCCGAGCACCCGCCGATAGAGGGCCATCACCTCCGCCGCCTGCTCGTCGGCGCTGCGGATCGGCGGGATCGTTGCGGGCGACTGCAAGAAGCGCGCGGGGTCCGCGTTGATCTCGGCCAGGGCGCCGAGCACGCCCTCCACGTTGGACACGTCGACGACGAAACCGTTCACGCCGGGGGTGACGTCCTCGCCCATGGCGCCCAGATCGCTCGCCACCACCCAGCAGCCCGCCGCGAGCGCCTCACGCGCCACCAGGCCGTAGCTCTCGGGCCAGATCGAGGGGGCCAGCAGCACGTCCGTCTCGGCGTAGAGGCGATGCATCTGCTCCTGTGCGGTCTTGCCGATGATCCGCACCGGCGTGGCGCCCCAGGTGGTTCGCTCTTCGGAGCCGATCGAACGGGCATGATCGATCACCGTCAGCTCCAGCCGGTCGAACCGACCGCGCGTGAGCGCCGCGCGCACGAGGTGGAAGCCCTTATGCTTGGAGACGTTGCCGACGTGGGCCAGCCGGACCCGCCCGGAAGCGGACGGCGTGCGCGCGACGGCCGGCATGGGCGGCAGGCCGTTCGGGACTGCGAGCGTATGCTCGAAGCCGCACCGTCGGTGCATCTCGGCGAAGCTGTCCGACACTCCGAGAACGGCTTCCGCGCCGTCCAGGGCCGCGGCGAGCAGTCGCCGGCGATCCAGCGACTGGGCCACGCTCACCCCTGTCGGCGGATTGCGCGGGAGCGGCTCGCAGGGCGCGTGCAGCTCCCCTGCATCGTCCACCAGGAAGTGCCAGTCGGACAGCCACCAGGCGTCGTGGGTGGTGATCAGATAAGGCACGCCCGCGTCTTGGCAGGCCTGGGGCGCCGAGACGGTCAGCCGCTGAACGGCGTGGAAGTGGACCAGATCCGGCTCCCACTGCGCCAGCAGCTCGGCGAACAGCCGCCGGACCTGATGATCCTCGGGCCTCCAGTCCATGTTCACCCTCATAGGCGTCGAGAACCGCACCACGGGGACTCCGCGGTAGGTGTCGACGCGCGTCCGGTAGGGGGGCGAGACTCCGGCGTCGGTGGTCGCCACCGCGAACTCGAACTCGCTGTCGAGACCGGCGTCGAGCCAGGCGTCCAGGTTATTGCGGACCACGCGCGTGGCGCCGCCGATGCTCTGGGGCGGGAACCACACGTTGCTCAGCAGCACGCGCTTGCGTCCGTCGGCGGGTCGCCGTCGCCGAGGCTCCTGCTGCAGCGCCGGCTGGAGCAGGGTTTCCAGCCGCTTGGAGTTCGCCTCCACCGCGTACTGCTCGCGGGCCTTTCGCCGCGCGTTCTGGACCAGCGTGCGGCGGAGCTCAGGCTCCGTGACCAGCCGCTCCAGGGCTCTGCGCCACTCCTCAGGGTTCCGGGCGATCAGGGCGTCGCGCCCGTCCTCCAGCACCTCCAGATAGGTGGCCGTGTCGCTGACGATGGAGGGCACGCCCATCACCGCGGCCTCCAGCCACTTGATCTCGCTTTTGGAGTCCGTGGCCCAGGTCGGCTTCAGGACGGCCAGATTGATGTCCGCGTCGGCCAGCATGGACCAGAAGCTTTCGGCGCCGGGGACGTAGCCGAACTGCATGATCCGGTCGCGCAGCGCGTCGAACGCCGGATCGAGCGCCAGATAGCCCACCAGCAGCAGCCTGACCTCCGGATGAGCCTGCATTAGCGATAGCAGGGCGGGGCCGGCCAGCTCGTTCCAGTCGGTGTTGTGGGCCTTGGTGCCGCTCGCGTAGGCGATCCACACCTCGTCCGTCCGGCGGACCCGATCGGGGAGCTGCTCCAGATAGGGCTGGTTGCGGCTGTCCAGCCCGTTCGGCAGCCAGAACACCTGGCCGGTGCGCACCAGTGGCTCCGCCGCGCGCACCAGAGGCGTGGTCGAGGCGATGCCGTAGTCGCAGAGCTGCATGGCCGCCCGGAACAGCGGCACGCCGAAGACGATGGCCTCGTATTCCTCCGCGCTCAGCAGACCGCCGTAGGATTCCAGGGTGTCGGGGTACTGCTCGGCGTCGAAGATCAGGTCGTCGATCTCGTAGTAGGTCGGCACCCCCATGACGCGCGCCGCGTTCATGGCCCGCGTCACGGTCGGCCATGCCGCCAGGCGGAAGAAGATGGCCGCCGCCGCGCCGGCCAGGGCGGCGATGAAGTCCTCCCACTGGTCGGGCCTGTACACCTCGTAGGGGCGACCGAGCGCCTCGAAGAGCTCCTCCTTCTGCTCGACGCGGTAGTGGGTGCAGACCCGTAGGTCGAAGCTGGCGAGGATGACGATCTTGCCCGATGGGGAGCCGCCGAGGGGAGCGCCGATTGGGTCCAGGTCGGTCCAGAGTTCGGCGGTGCGCTTGATGAACCGCTCGACCAGGCGATCGGCGCGGGCGCGACCGCCTTCCAGCGCGTAGAGCCGCCGCGCCCGGTTCGTCCGCGCCTTGAAATAGGCCTCGGCGACCTCGTGCACCGCTTGGCGCCAGACCGGCTCGCCCGAAACGAGCTCCCTTCCCAGGCGCAGCAAATCGAACGCCGCGCGATAGGCGCCGAGCTTGAGCGCCGACTTGGCCCCGTTGACGTAGGTCCAGACCTCGGCCTCCGAATGGGTCGCAGCTTCCTGGAACGACGACAGGGCCTTGCGCCATTCGCCGAGCCGGAACAGCGCGTCCCCGAGGTGGTGCGCTGTGGCGTACGAGCGGTCGCCCAGATCTCGCGCCGTCTCATAGGCGGCCGCAGCCGATGGATCGGCGACGCCCCGCCAGCGCAAGCCTACCGCGGCTGCGAAGGCGGCCGCGCCGGGCCCTGCCGCCGGAAGCGCCTCGGCGGGCTTCAGGCCGGCTCTGACCAAGTGCTCCAGCGCCGGCCATCGCCTGAGCGGCAGCTTGGAGGCGGCGGCGTACGCCTGCCAGTCGAAGCCTGCGGGATACTCGGACGCCGGAAAGCCCAGCTGCTTCAAGTGCTCGGCGCTCGATCCCGCCGCGCCCCCGGGCAAGTCGACGAACAGCCATCGGCGGTACAGCGCTTCGTCCCTCAGCGCGGCCGCCTCGGGGTGCACCTCCCGGTAGTAGGTCGGGTCGAACTGTGCGTCGAAGGCGATGGGCGCGAGCCGGAGCAGGCCCTTGTCGAGAAACAGGGTCACCGCTTCGAGCTTGGTTCTCACCGGCCCCGCCCAGGACGCGTTGAGAAGCTCGAACTCGTCCCGCTTCAGCCGATCGACCCACGGGCCCGCTTCGCCGCCCCGCGACTCCACGTAGGCGGCCCAGGTTCCGATCCGGCCTTCGGAGACCCCCAAGCGCTTGAACTCGGCCTCCAGCTCTTGATCGCTGACCACCTCGCCCGGGTGGTAGAGGGCGGCGTAGAGGTCCGGATCGAAGGGGAAGTACCGGCGCTTCTCCTGACGGCCCTGCCGCAAATAGTGCTCGATCACCTCAGGGTCGGTGCGGCCCCGCAGATCGGCGTGGAGGCTGCGGTAGCCGGCCGGGTCGAAGTCTCGCGGGAGCTTTCCCCACTTGGCCTGAAGCTTCGAGAGAGCGTCCTTGCGGCTCTGAAAGCGGCCTTCCTCGCGCCCATGAGCGACGTAGTGACTATACAGCGCCGCAGGCGTCCGCAGCGCGGCCAGGTCGGCGTAGGTCTCGCGATAGAAGGCGGCGTCGAACTCAGGCGGCGGGGGAGGGGCCTTCCCTCTCAGCGCCTCGCGCAAACGGCCGAACGCCATACGCCTGAACCTCTGCCCGTGACGGCGCCGCTGACCGTCGGGCGGGCGTCTGCCAGCCCCGGCGCGTTCCATCAAGGGCGCCGGGGACCCGGGCGAGGGCGCAATTTCAACGTCCCCGATAGCCGCGCGTGATCCTGACAGCTAGTGTCCGGCGCTTCGTTCGACAGGGCTCATCGTCAGGACTTCATGAAGGGCGTCATTCTGGCCGGCGGGACGGGCTCGCGTCTGTTCCCGCTCACGCGGGCCGTGTGCAAGCAGCTGCTGCCGATCTTCGACAAGCCGATGATCTATTACCCGCTCACCACCCTGATGCAGGCGGGCATTCGAGACATCCTGGTGATCACGACGCCACACGACCGGGCGCCGTTCGAGCGACTGCTCGGCGACGGCTCGCAATGGGGCCTGCGCCTGGAGTATGCGGTGCAGGAGCGGCCCCGCGGCCTGGCCGACGCCTTCATCCTGGGGGAGCGATTCATCGACGGGCGGCCCAGCGCGCTGATTTTGGGCGACAACCTGTTCTTCGGGCCGGCGTTCCGGCGCCACCTCTCCACCATGAGCGAGGACACCACCGGCGCAACCGTGTTCGCCTATCGAGTCAGCACGCCCGAACGGTACGGGGTGGTGGAGCTCGACGACCAGGACCGTGCGCTCTCGATCGAAGAGAAGCCGGAGCATCCGCGCTCGAACTGGGCGGTCACCGGCCTCTATTTCTATGACCATCGCGTCTCGGAGATCGCCCGCAACGTGAAGCCGTCCGCTCGGGGCGAGCTGGAGATCACGGACGTCAACCAGGCCTACCTGGAAGAGGGCACCATGCGCGTCCGTCGCCTGGAGCGCGGGAACGCCTGGCTCGACACCGGCACGCACGAGTCGCTGCTCGAAGCCTCGGAGTTCATCCGGGCCATCGAACACCGCCAGGGGCTCAAGACCGGCTGCCCGGAGGAGGTGGCCCTGGAGAACGGCTGGATCGGAGCCGCCGACGTCGCGCTCATGGGCGAGCAGATGCCTGGGACCGAGTACGGCGCCTACCTCATCGAGATCGCCGAAGAGGCGCTGGGCCGCCGCAAGCGCTGAGCGCTCGACCGTTTCCCCCGCGTCAGACTTGAGCGGCGGGGGAGCCTGGGCCACGCTGCCGGGAAGCGGTCAGGGCGAGGAGGCTTCCCGATGGAGCAGCGGATCACGGTCGATCTGAAGGACGGCGTGGCCGACGTGCGGCTGGTTCGGGCGGAGAAGATGAACGCCCTGGACGACCACATGTTCTCCGCCTTGATCGACACCGGCGAGCGGCTCAAGACTCAGGCCGGCATGCGCGCGGTGGTGCTGTCGGGGGAGGGGCGGGCCTTCTGCGCCGGTCTCGACATGGGCAACTTCGGCAAGATGGCGGACGGCGGGCGCCGCTCGGGCGAGTCCTCGGCCGGCGGCGGGCTGGTCACGGCCGAACGGACGCCGGGCGGCGCCAACCGCGCCCAGCACGCGGTGATGGTGTGGCGGGAGATCCCCGTCCCGGTGATCGCGGCGGTTCACGGGGTGGCGTTCGGCGGCGGGTTCCAGCTGGCGCTCGGCGCCGACCTGCGGTTCGTCACGGCGGACGCCCGGATGTCGGTGATGGAGATCAAGTGGGGCTTGGTGCCCGACATGGCGGGCATGGTGCTCATGCGCAGCCTCGTGCGGGACGACGTGGCCCGGGAGCTCACCTGGACGGGCCGGCAGTTCAGCGGCGAAGAGGCCCTCAAGCTCGGCCTCGCCACCCGCGTCTGCACCGATCCCCGCACCGAAGCCTTGGCCTTCGCCGCCGAGATCGCGAGCAAGAGCCCTCACGCCATCCGCGCCGGCAAGCGCCTCCTCGACCTGGCGTACGCGGGCGGCGCGGACCAGCATGCGGTGCTGAAGGCCGAGAGCGCCGAGCAGGTCGCCCTGATCTCCACCGCCAACCAGGTGGAGGCGGTCATGGCCAACCTGCAGAAGCGCACGCCGGCCTTCGTAGAGGCCTGAACGGGCGGAGTCTTCCGCCGGAACGGCGTGCCCGCATGGGTCCGCCGTTCAGAGCTGAGGTGTGATGGTGCCGCCGGGCAGGATTGAACTGCCGACCTCAGCCTTACCAAGGATGCGCTCTACCACTGAGCTACGGCGGCGAAGGCGGGGGCTATAGCGGAGGGTTCCCGGCATGGGAAGCCCCGTTGACCCGGTCGCGCGGTTGTGGCGCTTGACCGGCATGAGCACGCAGGATCGTCGGGAGAAGCGGCTGGAGCAAGCGTTGCGCGCCAACCTCCGCCGCCGGAAGGCCGCCGGGGTCGCCGACGCGGCGCCCGGGACGCCGCCCTGCCGGCGCATCGATCTGGCGCGCGTGCCCGAGCAGACGGGAACCAACTATCCGGCGCCCTTCGACGGCCCGGTCCGTGCGCGACGCTTCAAGCGGCTGGGCGAGGCGGCGGGGCTGACGCAGTTCGGCGTGAACCTCGTGACCCTCCCGCCTGGGTGCTGGTCGAGCCAGCGGCACTGGCACGCGGTGGAGGACGAGTTCGTCTGGGTGGTCTCCGGCGAATTGGTGCTGGTCACCGACGCCGGGGAGACGGTGATGAGCCCGGGGGATTGCGCGGGCTTCAAGGGCGGCGACCGGGACGGCCACCACCTGCAGAACCGCGCAGAGGCGGACGCCAGTTTCCTGGTGGTCGGCGGCCGCGGGGACGCGGACTGGGGCGAGTACTCCGACATCGACATGGCCTTCCGCCCGGGACGCTACAGCGGCGCAGGCGGTTACGTCCGCAAGGACGGCGCCCCGTACTGAGCCGCCGCGCCGCGGCCTTGCGCCGCCGCCCCCATCCGCTAGAGCACTCGATCTTCAGTCGGGCGAGGCCCGGCTCCCGAAAGTTGAATCATGGACCGCATCGCCATCACCGGCGGCGCGCGGCTCGAGGGCGAAATCCCGATCAGCGGCGCCAAGAACTCCGCCATCAAGCTGATGGCGGCCAGCCTGCTCACCGACCAGCCGCTGCGGCTAACCAACATGCCGAGGCTGGCGGACACGCGCTTTCTGGGCCGGCTGCTGGAGCGGCTCGGCGTGCGGGTCATCGAGCTGGAGGGCGCGGACGGGCCGGAGACCATCCTGCACGCGCCGGAGATCACCTCGGCGCTGGCGCCCTATGATCTCGTCCGGCAGATGCGGGCGTCCTTCAACGTGCTTGGGCCGCTGGTCGCCCGCACCGGTCATGCCAAGGTGTCGTTGCCGGGCGGCTGCACCATCGGCGCGCGTCCGGTGGACCTGCACCTCAAGGCGTTGGAGGCGCTCGGCGCCCGCATCGACCTCAACGAGGGCTATGTCTTCGCCACCGCGCCCCGCGGGCTGCAGGGGGCGGAGATCGTCTTCCCGTTCGTCTCGGTGGGGGCGACCGAGCACACCCTGCTCGCGGCCGTGCTGGCGGAGGGCGTGACGGTGATGCGCAACGCCGCGAGGGAGCCGGAGATCGGCGACCTGGCCCGCTGCCTCATGGCCATGGGGGCCAAGATCGAGGGGCTGGACACCGACGTGCTCACCGTGACGGGCGTGTCCAAGCTGAACGGCGCGACCCACAGCGTCATTCCCGATCGGATTGAGACCGGCACCTACGCCATGGCCGCCGCCATGGCGGGCGGCGAGGTGCGCCTGACCAGGACCCGCAGCGACTTCGTCTCGGCGCTGATCGACAAGCTCACCGAGGCGGGCGCGGACGTCCGAACCACCAACGACGGCTTCGAGGTGAAGCGCAACGGCGCCCGCCTGAACGCCGTGGAGCTGACAACCGACGTCTACCCCGGGTTCGCGACCGACCTGCAGGCGCAGTTCATGGCCCTGATGACGACGGCTCAGGGCGAGAGCGTGATCCGCGAGACCATCTTCGAGAACCGCTTCATGCACGCCCCCGAGCTTGGACGCCTCGGAGCGCAGATCGACGTGCAAGGCGGCGAGGCGCGGGTGCGTGGCGTCGACCAGCTGCACGGGGCGCAAGTGATGGCGACCGATCTCCGGGCCTCGGTCAGCCTCGTCATCGCGGGGCTGGCGGCTGAGGGCGAGACGGTGGTCAACCGGGTCTATCACCTCGACCGGGGCTTCGAGCGGCTGGAGGAGAAGCTCGGACGCTGCGGCGCCAAGGTGCGCCGGCTGAAGGACGGCGGCGGCGAGGGCGAGGACGCATGACGCTTCGCCTGCTGGCCGAGGACGCTGAGGACCTGCAGGTCATCTCGGCGGCGCTGCAGGATGCGGTGCTGACGGTTGGAGACATCGCCTACGATCCCCGCGCGCGGACCCTGACGGTCGCGGCCAACCGCTACCGGTGGGAGCAGGGGCGCGCGCGAGCCAAGGCGGGCGAGCGCGTGCGCGCGGCCCTGCAGTTCGGCGGCGTGCTCGGCGTGCGCTCACGCAACCTGCGCATGGGCGCCAAGCAGGCCGTCCTTGAGTTGCTGGCGGTGAGCTTCGAACCGGCCGCCGAGCCGCCGGGCGGAGCATTGGTGCTGACGTTCGCCGGCGACGGCGAACTTCGGGCCGACGTGGAGGCGCTGGACGCTCTGCTGGCCGACGTGAGCGAGCCCTGGCCCGCACGCGGGCGGCCCAGCCACGACTGAGGCGGCGTGCGCGCAGCCGTCCTGGCCCTCGCGGCGGCCGTGATCATCGGTGATCGAGCGCAGGCGATCGAGGTCGAGCTGGGCGGCCGCCTGCTGCTGGATTACGCCGAGCAGGACATTCGGTCCGGCGACCCCGATGTCCGTTCCCGGACCATCACCGACCGCTACGTGCGTGCGGCCCGGCTCAAGGCCGAGGGGGAGCTGAACGAGCGCTGGTCATTCGCCGTCGAAGCGGACGTGCGGGACGGCGGGCCCCAGGTGAATTTCCAGGACGTCTATCTGCGTTACCAGGCCAGCGAGGCTGTCGCCCTCCGGCTCGGCGCCTTCCGCACGGTCTCGCTCGAGGGACTGACCTCGCTGAACCACCTCACGTTCATGAACCGGGGGGCCTTCGCGGACCTGATCCAGGGGGACCGGACCAGCGCCCTCGAGCTGCAGTGGTCGGGCGATCGCTGGCGGCTTTCCGCGGCGGCCATAAGCGACAACATCAACGAAGCCGATGACGACGAGGACAGCCGCGGCTGGACCGTCCGGGCGGCGTGGGCGCCCAAGGTCGAAGCTCTGGACGTGGCCCACCTCGGGGCGTGGGCGCGGGCCCGTGACGCCGGTTCGGGCGCCTATCGCTACAGCGCGCGCAGCAACGCCAGCATCGGTCCGCGGCTGACGGACTCCGGGTCGCGGTTCCAGTCGGACCGGACCGTCGGCGTGGAGGCGGCGGTGGTGCGCGGTCCCGTATCGCTGCAAGCGGAGCATGCCTGGCTTGAGGCGGAACGGGCGGGCGGCGGGCCGGACGGGACGACCGCCGGCTGGTACGCCTTCGCATCCTGGTTCGTCACGGGCGAGCGTCGTCGGTACGAGGACACGGCCTTCACGGCGCCATCCATCCGGCGGCCCGTGACCAAGGGCGGACCCGGCGCCTTCGAGCTGGCCTTGCGGCGGGATGAAGCGGATGTTTCAGACCTGGCGTTGGGGCCCGCGACGCCGCGGGCCGGCCGCTATCTGGCGTGGACGGCCGGAGCGACCTGGTACCCGGTGAAGGGCTTCCGCTTCATGGCGAACTACACGCTCGGCGAACACGAGGCGCCGGGCGGCTCCATCGACGCCGACACCCTCCAGGTCCGGGCGCAGTACAACTTCTGAGCGGCGTCAGGCAGCCGGACCGAAGACGCGCTCGAAGATCGTGTCCACGTGCTTGAGATGGTAGGCGAGGTCCATGGCGGCGTCGATCTCCTCGCCGGAGAGCCGGCCCGCGACCGCGGGGTCGGCGAGCAACAGATCGCGGAAGGCGCCCTGGTCGCGCCACACCTTCATGGCCGCGCCCTGGACCGCGGCGTAGGCGCCCTCGCGGGAAAGGCCCTTCTGGGTCAGGGCCAGCAGCACCCGCTGGCTGTGCACGAGGCCCGAGAGGCGGTCCAGATTGCGGGCCATGTTCTCCGGGTAGACCACCAGCCGCTCCACCACGCCGGTCAGGCGGCGCAGGGCGAAGTCCAGGTGGACGGTGGCGTCAGGGGCGATGCCGCGCTCGACGGAAGAGTGGCTGATGTCGCGCTCGTGCCAGAGGGCGACGTTCTCCATCGCCGGGACCACGGCCGAACGCACCAGGCGGGCGAGGCCGGTCAGGTTCTCGGTCAGGATCGGGTTCCGCTTGTGGGGCATGGCGGAAGAGCCCTTCTGGCCCGGATCGAACGGCTCTTCGGCCTCCAGCACCTCGGTCCGCTGCAGGTGACGGATCTCGACGGCCAGGCGCTCCACGGAGCTGGCCACGACCGCGAGCGCCGCGAACCAGGCGGCGTGACGGTCGCGGGGGATCACCTGCGACGAAACCGGTTCGACCGCGAGGCCGAGCTTGGCCGCGACATGGGCCTCCACCCGGGGGTCGACGTTGGCGAAGGTGCCCACCGCGCCGGAGATGGCGCAGACCGCGATCTCGGCCCGCGCCTGCTCGAGACGGCGGCGGGCCCGCTGGAACTCTGCATAGTGGCCGGCGAGCTTTACGCCGAAGGTGGTCGGCTCGGCGTGGATGCCGTGGCTGCGGCCGACGACAGGCGTGAGCTTGTGCTCCAGGGCGCGTCGCTTGAGGGCGGCGAGCACCAGGTCGACGTCCTCGATCAGCAGGTCGGTGGCCCGGACCATCTGCACGGCCAGACAGGTGTCCAACACGTCCGAGGAGGTCATGCCCTGGTGCAGGAAGCGGGCCTCCTCGCCGACGATCTCCGCCACGTGCGTGAGGAAAGCGATCACGTCGTGCTTGGTGGTGCGCTCGATCTCGTCGATCCGGGCGGCGTCGAACTCAGCGTCCTTGCCCCGCGTCCAGATGGCGGCGGCCGCCTCCTGCGGGATGACGCCGAGCTCGGCCATGGCGTCAGCGGCGTGCGCCTCGATCTCGAACCAGATGCGGTACTTGGCGGCGTCCGACCAGACGGCGGCGGCGTCAGGGCGCGTGTAGCGAGGGATCATGGCGGTGAGGCAGTAGGCAGTCGGCTCCCGGCCGTAAAGCCGGGCGCAGCGCGCTCGCCTCTCAGCTCACCATCTCTTCCCGCAGGGTTCGGCGAGCCGTCCAGAAGCAGTAAGCGACCAGCAGACCGATCACCGAGCTGCTGATCAGCGCCCAGCGAAGTCCCTCGGCCTCGCCAAGCCCGCTGCGAGCGAGCACGTCGCTCAGCACGCCGACGGCGAGGGGGCCGAGGCCCAGCCCGATCAGGTTGGCGATGAACAGCAGCACGGCCACCGCCGTAGCCCGGGTCCTGGGGTGAACCAGTCCCTGAACGCCGGCGTAAACGGGCCCGTACCAGAGCGAGTTCAGGAGCGTCGGCACGGTCAGCAGAACGAGCGACAGCACGACGCTGTCGACCAGCATGGCCGTGAGGAAGAACGGCGCGCCGAGCAGGACGGCGACGGCGGGCACGCTGACGTAGGCCCGCATGTCCTTGCGCGCGGCCCTGTCGGCGATCTGCCCGCCCAGCCAGGTCCCGAACGCGCCCGCGACCCCGATCAGCACGCCCATCAACGGACCGAGCAAGCCAAGCGCGCCCAGCTCGAAACCCATGGCGCCGCCGACGCTCTTGGCCAGGGTGTCGAGCTCGGCGGCGTGGTTTCGCAGGTAGAACGAGCCGAAGAAGGCGATGTGGCCGTAGCCGAGGAAGGACAGGAAGGCGACCGCCAGGCTGATGAACCAGAAGGACCGCTTGGACGCGAGCTCGCGCGCCGCCTCTTTCAGCGTCGGTGTCTCGGCCCTCGGCTGGCCGGCGAGGCGGTGGGCGCGCCTGGGCTCGCGAAGCGTGAACGCGGCGATCAGCGCCAGGATGATCCCCGGTGCGCCGGCCACCAGGAAGGCGGTGCGCCAGCCGTACTGGTCGGCGATGATCGCCCCGAGCGCCAGCCCCGCGAGCGACCCGAGGGGCACCCCCATGTTGTAGAAGGCGAGCGCCGACGCCCGCTTCTCACGCGGCGTGTAGTCCGTGATCAGCGACTGGGCTGGCGGCGAGCAGCCCGCCTCACCCACGCCGACGCCGATCCGCGCGAGCACGAGCTGGACGAAGTTCCCCGCCAGGCCGCAGGCCACCGTCATGGCGCTCCACACGGCGACCGCCGCGCTGATGATGTAGGCCCGGTCGCCGCGCTCGGCGTAGCGGGCGATCGGGAGGCCCAGGATGGTGTAGAACAGGGCGAAGGTCAGGCCTGTGAGCAGGCCCAGCTGCCAGTCCTGAAGGTTCAGGTCCTGCTTGATCGGCTCCGCCAGGATGTTGACGATCTGCCGGTCGAGGAAGTTCAGCGTGTAGATGCCGAGCAGCAGCCAGAGAGCGTAGCTACGGTAACCGGCGCTGACGGCCGGCGTGTCGGAGGTCGGCGGGACCACGACGCCGGGGGGCGCGGCGGTCACGCCCGCTTCGGGCAGAGCGGCGTCGGTCATGGCGAAGCTCCGTGATGGAGCCTCAACATGCCTCAACCCGAGCGCCGCGCAACGGTCACGCTAGGGCAGGCTCAAGCCGCGTCGATCGCGGCGCGCTCCCGCATGTGCTTGGCCATGCCGATCGCAGCCAGGAAGTAGTGGAACGCCGCCCAGGCGTAGAACAGGAAGGCGACGAGGATGCCGTTGCGCGTCCCGTCGGACCAGGCGGTCTGACAGGCCTGGACCGCGGCCGCGCTCGCGCCCTCGGGCGCCCGGCCGCCCGGGCACTCGGCGAAGAAGGCTCCGCCCGGGTAGCCCGCTTGTGAGAACTGGTCGATCACCCAGCCGATGAAGGGCGGCCCGCCGCCGAGCGCGATCAGGTTCAGGAAGAAGAACAGGACCGCCGTCGCGGTGGCGCGTCGACGCAGCTCGAAGGAGTTCTGCACCACGCCGAAGGTCGGGCCGAGATAGGTGTAGTGGAAGATCCCGGGGATCAGCAGGATCAAGGCCGTCAGCTGCCATGAGGGGGCGAGGTAGGCGCCGATGTAGATCGGCGTCGCGATCAGCAGGCCGAAGGCGGGGGTCAGGGCGTACCAGGCCGGGCTGCGCTTGCTCATGCGGTCGGCGATGAAGCCGCCGATCAGCGTGCCGATCCCCGAGGAGAACCCGCCCACCAGACCGGTGATCAGCCCGACGGTGGCGAGGTCCAGCCCGTACTCGCCGATGAAGTACTGGGGCACGAACTGGCCCGATCCATAGGAGCCGAACGACGCTATGGTGACGCCCAGCACCATGTGCAGCACCGGCCACTTGGTGAACAGCACCTTGGCCACGGCGCTGAGTTCGCGGACTTCCTCGCCGAAGGAGAATCGAGGCGCCGCCCGGGGCGGCTCGGGCGGCAGGCTCGCCGCCTTGCGGGCCTCCGCATCGGCCCAGCCGCGCGGGGGCTCCTTGACCATCAGCTTGAACAGGACGGCGAGGATGATTCCCGGCAGGCCCAGCGCGATGAAGGCCCAGCGCCAGCCCAGGTTCTGCGCCAGCCAGCCGCCCGCGACCGCGCCGAACATGGTCCCGAGGGGAATGCCGAAGGCGTAGATGGAGAGCGCCGAGGCCCGCTTTCGCGGCTCGTAGTAGTCGCTGATCAGGGCGTGGGCCGGGGGCGAACAACCCGCCTCGCCGATGCCGACGCCGAAGCGGAAGGCGGCCAGCATGACGAAGTTCGTCGCCATGCCGCAGAGCGCCGTGAACCCCGACCACACCACCAGCGAGACGGCGATGATGTTGACCCGGTTGAAGCGCTCGGCGAACCGGGCGATCGGGATCCCGAGCAGGGTGTAGAGCAGGGCGAAGTAGAGCCCGCCGAGCAGGCCGATCTGGGTGGAGCTGAGCTTCAGGTCCGCCATGATCGCCGGCCCGATCGTGGCGATGATGGTCCGGTCGATGAAGTTGAAGGTGTACGCCGCCAGCAGGAAGCTGAGCACCACGCCCTTGTAGCCGGCGCTGAACAGGGGCTTGCCGGCCGCGCCGGCTTGGCCGCCGGCCGTGACGTCCGTCATACGCTCGAACTCCCCATTCATGCGCCTATCCAGGCGCTTGCCTCCACTGTAGACGCGTCCGCTCGCGGTTGACCACAGGGAGGACGGCATGGAGCTCGTGGTCGGGACCAAGGCCTGGTCCTCCTGGTCGCTCCGGCCTTGGCTGGTGCTGCGGCGGGCGAACCTGCCGTTCACCGAAACGGTGGTCGAGCTGCGCCGGTCCGAGCAGTCCACCGCCGAGACCCTCCGGCACTCGCCGTCGGGCCGGGTGCCGGTGCTGAAGTTCGAGCCGGAGGAGGGCGGGGGCGCGGTCTGGGACAGCCTGGCCATCTGCGAGTACGTGGCCGACCGCTATCCCGAAGCGGCGCTCTGGCCGGCCGATCCCGTCCGCCGCGCCGTCGCGCGTTCGGCCACAGCTGAGATGCACTCGGGTTTCGCTTCGCTGCGCAACGAGTGCCCGATGGACCTGAAGCTCAGCACCCGGATCGAGCTCTCCGAGCCGACCGCCGCCGACGTTCGCAGGATCGTCGCCCTGTGGCGCGGGCTGCGGGAGGAGGCGGCGGCCGACGGCGTGGGTCCGTACCTGTTCGGCGACTGGACCATCGCCGACGCCTTCTACACGCCGGTCGCGACGCGCTTTCGCAGCTATGGCGTCGACTTGGCCGCGTACGGCGACGTGGACGGGACGGCTCAGGCCTACGCCGACGCCCTGCTCGCCACGCCTGAGTTCCTGGAATGGGAGGCGGCGGCGTAGCTCTGCTAGGGGAGCAAGCCTTCCGCCTCGGACCACAGGCGGCTGACGATGGCGCCGGCCGGCTCGGGCCTGGCGAGGGCGGCGGACTGCCCCGCCCAGGCCTGCATGCGCTCGACGTCGCCAGCCTTGGCGGCGTCAAGGCGCATCGCCGTGGTGAGCCCCCGCTGCACGGGATGAGGCGCGGGGCGCGGCGCGTCGGGGGCGCCGGCCGCTTGAACGTAGGCCGTGGCGACGGCGCGCCCGAGCCGGCCGGAGAAGGCGCGGGTAGGGCGCGTGTCCTCGGGCTCCAGCCCCTCGAGGCGGGCGGACCAGGCGGGATGCAGCTCCGACTCCGGCGCGCGGAGTAGGGCGGTGCCCACCTGCACGCCGCTGGCCCCGAGCGTCAGGGCGGCGGCGACGCCCCGGCCGTCCGCGATTCCGCCGGACGCGATGACCGGCACCGACAGGTGGTCGGCGAGCCTCGGCACGAGGGCCATCAGCCCGATCGCCTGTCGCTCCGCGGCTTCGGGGTCGAACGCGCCGCGGTGACCGCCGGCCTCGAACCCTTGGGCGACCACCGCGTCCGCGCCCGCCGCCTCGGCGGCCCGAGCTTCGGCCAGGGTCGTCGCACAGGCGAACCAGGCGATCCCCGCCGCCTTGGCGCGCCGCACCACCTCCGGCGGGAACAAGCCCATGATGGAGGAGATCGCCGTCGGTCGGGCCTCCAGCATGGCCTCGCACTGGGCGCCGAAGTCGAGCAGGCGGGCGTCGCCCGCCCCGGCCGGCGGAGGCGGTCCCCAGCGACCCAGAAAGTCGGCGACCCGCGCCTCCGCCTGGGCGTCGCGTACGGGATCCGGGTCGGGAATCCAGAGGTTGATCTGCAAGGGGCCGCCGCCGAGCGCCCGGAATTGCTCCACCCAGCCGCCGATGGCCTCCGGCCGGGTGACCAGGGCGCCGAAGCCGCCCATCCCTCCGGCGCGCGCGACTGCGGCGGAGCGGGCCGGGGTGCAGGCGCCGGCCATGGGCGCCTCCACGATGGGCGCGCGCAGCCCGAACCGATCGCAGAACGCCTTCGCTCGATCCCAGGCTTTGATCATCGGGGCAGGGAAGCGGCGCGCCATACGCCCGTCAATCGCCGGAGGCCGGCGTCAGCGATCGGCCCCGAGCGTCACGGTCGTCGGCCTCGGGATGAGCAGGGTCACCCGGCGATTTCGCTGCCGAGCCGCCGGGTCGTCCGTTCCGTCGGCCCGGGCGTTCGGGGCCACCGGCTCGCCCTCGCCGCGGCCCTCGGCCCGGAGGCGGTCCGCCCCGACGCCCCCGGTGGTCGACAGCCACGCCACCACGCTCGCCGCCCGGCGCTCCGACAGGGTCTGGTTGTAGGCGTCGTCGCCGAGAGCGTCCGTGTGCCCGATCACCGCCACGGGTCCGGCGGCGCCTTGCCGGATGAGGGCGACGGCCTGGCGCAACTGCGGCTCGGCTTGGGGCCGGATGGTCGCGGAATCGAAGTCGAAGAGCACGTCGCTCGGCAGCTGCACGATGATCTGAGTGGGCGTGTACTCGACGAACAGATCGGTGATCTGCCCGCTGATGCTCCTGACGTCGGCCGTCAGAGCGGTCCCGCGGTCGGCGAACCGCGGCTGCACCGGCGCCGTTTGGGCGGGTTGAGCGGCCGGGGCGGCGACGGCGGGCGACGACGTCCCCGGAACGTCGGCTCCAGCCGCGGTCGGGCGCTCCTCGGAGCACGCGGACAGCAGAGCGCAGCCCGCCAGGGCGAAGGCCAGCCTCAACGGCGGACCGGCACCGCGTCGAAGGGCCCGACGCCCGGAACGTTGATGGAGCCGTCTGGCTCGTGGTCGGGGGCGCGGGGAACTTGAACCACATCACGCTCGGCTTCTCGTCGACTCCTACGTAGAGCCGCTCGCTGTTGCCGCCGGCGAGCGGGGAGGCGAGCCACTGGCCCGAGGCGTCCTTGATCACCGCGTACCGCTGAGCGGTCGCGTCGTCGATGACGCTGACCTCGTTCAAGGGGACGTAAACGGACTCGTGCGTGCCGTCGGGGGACCGCACGGCGAACTGCGCCGTGAGCACGTCCCCGGCGATCTGCACCCGGGTCAGCGCCACCTCGGTGCCGTCGGGGCCCGCCTGAATCTGGATCGGAGCCGGGGCGGCGGCGGGGGCCAGGGGCACGGGCTCTTGCGTGCGGACCACCCCGGCGGCTGCCGGCGCGGCCGGCGCAGCAGCCTGCGCGTCTGCTGGCGGAGCCTCCGCCGGACGGGGGCCGCAGGCGGTTGCGAGGCCCGCGGTGGTCAAAATCATGGCAAGCCGAACAGGCGACATTCAACGCTCCCTCGAGATGGTCCCCAGCCCTCTCCAACTGAACACAAGCTTGGCCATCGCTTTCGGTTCCCTCGGCGGCGCGACGCCTCGACGAAGCGTCCGCCGCCGGATAGCCGACGTCCCATGCACCTCGCCCGCTTTCCCCGCCGCCGCTATACGCCGCATCCGACGCCGATCGAGTTCTTGCCGCGCCTCACCGCTGCGCTCGGCGGGCCGGAGATCTGGATCAAGCGGGACGACCTCACCGGCCTGACGGGCGGGGGCAACAAGACGCGCAAGCTCGAGTTCCTGGTCGCCGAGGCGCTCGCAGAGGGGGCCGACACCCTGATCACGGTGGGCGCGCCGCAGTCGAACCATTGCCGGCTGAGCCTGGCGGCCGCCGTGCGCGAAGGCCTGCGCTGCCGGCTGTTGATCGAGGAGCGGGTGGCGGGGACCTACGCACCGGAGGGCACAGGCAACAACTTCCTCTTCGACCTGCTCGGCGTCGAGAGGATCATGGTGGTCCCGACCGGGACTGACCTCACCGGCGCCATGCAGGCCGTCGCCGACGAACTCCAAGCCGAAGGGCGGCGCGGCTACGTCATCCCGGGCGGCGGCTCCAACGCGCTCGGCGCGCTGGGCTACGTCGCGTGCGCGGAGGAGCTGCTGGCCCAGACCTTCGAGATGGGCCTCGGGCTCGACCACGTGGTGTGCGCCAGCGGCAGCGCGGGGACCCACGCCGGCCTGCTCGTGGGCCTGACCGGAGCCAACAGCGGCCTGCCGCTGACCGGGATCAACGTGCGCCGGCCGCGCGCCGAGCAGGAGGGCAACGTCCACGCGCTCGCCGTGCAGGCCGCCGAGCTGCTGCGCTGCCCGGCGCCGCCGCGCGAGGCGGTGGTCGCGCTCGATGAGTGGGTCGGCCCCGGCTACTCGCTCCCAACGGACGAGATGGTCGAGGCCGTGCGGATGTTGGCCCGGCTCGAGGGCGTGCTGCTCGATCCGGTGTACACGGGCAAGGCCATGGCCGGGCTCATCGGCCTGGTGCGGCGGAGCGCGTTCAAGGCGGGGGAGCGTGTGCTGTTCATCCATACGGGCGGATCACCGGCGCTGTACGCCTACCGCGACCTGCTGGCGACGGGCGAGCGGTGAGGGCGGTCGGCGTGATCGGCGGCATGGGTCCCGCCGCAACCTGGGACTTCTGCAACAAGGTGCTCGCCGCCACGCCTGCGACGCGCGACCAGGACCACATCCGCCTGCTAGTCGACTGCCGCCCGGGCGTGCCCGACCGAAACGCGGCCCTGGCGGGCGGAGGTCCCTCGCCCGGCCCCATGCTGGCCGACATGGCCCGCGGACTGGAGCGCTCGGGGGCGGAGGCGATCGTGATCGCCTGCAACACAGCCCATGCCTGGGCCGCCGACATCAAGGCCGCTGTCCGCGCGCCATTCATCGACATGGTGCGCGAGACCGCGGCCGAACTCGTCCGCCGTCACCCGAGCGCGAAGCGGGCGGGACTGCTGGCCGTTGACGGCTGCCTGCGGGCGGAACTCTACCAGCGCGCCTTGAGCGAGGTGGGCGTCGAGCCTGCGCGCCTCGACGAGGCGGACCAGGCCGCCTTCATGGCCTTGGTGTACCGGATCAAGGCGGGCGACATCGAGGAGGGCGCGCGGGCGGAGATGCGCGCGCTCGCCGAGCGGCTCGACGCCGACGCCGTGCTGTCCGCCTGCACCGAGGTCCCCCTGGTGCTCGCGGCCCAGGATCTTGAGCGGCCCTTGCTCGACAGCACGGACGTGCTGGTGGCGCGCACGGTGGCGTTCGCGCGGGGCTGAGCCGCCGTTTGCGGTCGACCGGCGCTGGTTGCTAGACCTTGGGCCCAACCCCGAGGTCTCTCCGTTGAAGCGCGTGTTGCTCGTCTCCGCCCTGCTGCTGTCCGGGGGCGCCGTCCTGGCGCAGGACATCCGGCCCGCGCCCATGCCGCCCCCCATCGCGGCCCCCCGAGACGTGGACTACCCGGGCGTCATCCGCCTGCAGGTCGACGCCACCGACACCCAGCGGCGCATCTTCCGCGTCCGGCAGACGATCCCGGTGGCCCGGCCCGGGCCGATGACCCTGCTCTATCCGCAGTGGCTGCCCGGCAACCACGCCCCGCGCGGGCCCATCGACAAGATGGGCGGCCTGCTGGTCCAGGCGAACGGGCAGCCGATCTCCTGGCGGCGGGATCCGGTGGACATGTACGCCTTCCACGTGGAAGTGCCCGCCGGCGTTAACGCCATCGAGGTGCAGTTCCAGCAGCTCACGCCGACCGAGACCGACCAGGGCCGGGTGCAGATGACGCCCGAGATGGTGAACCTGCAGTGGGAGAAAGCCCTGGTCTATCCCGCCGGCCACTACGCCAGCCGCATCACCGTGGAGCCGAGCGTCGTGCTGCCGGCCGGCTGGGGCTACGGCGTGGCGCTTGACCCCGCCTCCACGACGGGTGGGACGACAGTGTTCAAGCCCGTGTCGCTGGAGACGCTGGTGGACAGCCCGATGTTCGCCGGCCGTCACTTCAAGCAGGTGGACCTGGACCCCGGCGCCCGCATTCCGGTGCGGCTGAACATCGTCGCGGACGCGCCCGAGAACCTGGCGATCAAGGACGAGCAGCTCCGGCAGCACCGGGCGCTGGTCGATCAGGCCGACCGTCTGTTCGGATCACGGCCGTTCGACCGCTACGAATTCCTGCTCGCCACCTCCGACAAGCTGGGCGGCATCGGGCTGGAGCATCACCGTTCCAGCGAGAACGGAGTGGACCCGTTCTACTTCACCGACTGGTCGCGCTCGGTCCTCGATCACGAGCTTCTGCCCCACGAGTACGTCCACTCCTGGAACGGCAAGCACCGCCGGGGCGCCGACCTCTGGACGCCTCAGTACAACGTGCCCATGCGCAACAGCCTGATGTGGGTCTACGAGGGCCAGACGCAGTACTGGGGCTTGGTGCTGGCGGCCCGCTCGGGCCTGCTCACCAAGGAGCAGGCGCTGGAGCAGTGGGCGATCAACGCCGCCGCATACGACAACCGGCCGGGCCGGGCCTGGCGGACCCTGCTGGACACCACCAACGGTCCGATCGTCACGGCCCGCCGGCCCCACCCCTGGGCGAGCTGGATGCGGCAGGAGGACTACTACGTCGAGGGCGCCCTGGTCTGGCTCGACGCCGACACGCTGATCCGGGAGCGCTCAGGCGGACGGCGCTCCCTGGACGACTTCGCCCGCGCCTTCTTCGGGACGGAGAACGGGCGCGCGACGGTCATGACCTACACCTTCGAGGACCTCGTCGCCGCCCTGAACCGGGTGGAGCGGTACGACTGGGCGAGCTTCCTGAACGAACGCCTGCAGAGCCGCGGCCCCGGCGGGCCGCTGACCGGGTTGGCGCGCGGCGGATACCGCCTGGCCTATGTCGAGGAGCCGTCCTCGCTCAGCAAGGCGATCGAGGGGGCGTCCAAGGCGACGGACCTGAGCTGGTCGCTGGGCCTGGTGGCCAACAGCGCCGGCAAGGTCACCAGCGTGCTCTGGGACGGCCCGGCGTTTCAGGCGGGCCTGACGAACGGGACCACCGTCACGGCCGTGAACGGGAAGACCTTCAGCGGCGACGCGCTGAAGGAGGCGGTGAAGGCGGCGAAAGGCGGGTCCAAGCCGATCGAGTTGATCGTGCGGGTGGGCGAGGACGTCCGGACCGTGTCCATCCCTTACGCCGGGGGCCTGCGTTATCCGGTGCTGCAGCGGGCGGAGGGCCCGGCGCGGCTTGACGCGATCCTGGCTCCGAGGCGGTGAGCGAAAGAGGCCCCCTCCGGTGGAGGGGGCCTTGTAGACAGCTTAGTATCGAGCCGGGACCCCGGCGTAGTAGGGGCGCGGGACCATGGGCCCGACGCGGGCGACAACCTCGCGGGCGTCGAAGGCGCGGGGGTCGGCGGCCGGCTTGGGTCCGCGGCCCATCACGATCTCGGAGCTGGCCTCGTAGCGGCGGATCTCGCGAATATCGACATCGCGGTCCCAGCCGAACGGGTCATAGAACCCCGACCAGCCGTACCGGCCGTAGTACCGCCAGTAAGGCGACCAGTACGGCCCGTAGCCGAAAGCCGACCGGTTGAAGCCGTAGTCGCGGTAGCGGGTACGGACCTCGGTGTCCCGCTCCACCGTGCTGAACCAGTCGTAGCCTTGGGCCAGGGTCAGTTCGGCCGCCCGCAGCAGCAGGCCGTTCTCAACGGTCTGGCGGTCGGTGTAGCTGTTGCCGGTGAAGTTGACGCGGAAGCGATTGCCTTCCAGCTGCAGTTCGGAGAACCCGCCGGAAGCGCGCGCGCCGGGCAGGCCGGCGGGCTGGTAAGGCGTAGGCGTGACGGCGCAGGCCGAAACGGCCAGCGATGCGGCCGCTGCAGCGGCCAGGACGATCTTCTTCATTGGGAGCGTGCTCCAGACACTCGAACGCGATCCCGTCCCTCTTACACGCAAAATGGCGCGTTCGGCGCGGAGTTCCAAGCGCTCCGTTCAGTTCAGCAGCGTAAACTCTTTCGTGATGCGCACCTTCGACGCCCGGACGTCACCAACCGCGCTCACGGTCACAGAGTGGATCACCGCGTCGATCTCGCGACGCCAGAAATCCAGGAACTGGTGGATGCGCGGAAACTCCGGCGCGAGGTCCAGGGTCTGCCACATGAAGCTTTGGATCAACTTGGGATGGTCCGGCATGTAGTAGAGCACTTCGGCCGTGGTCAGTCGGCGTCCGCGCAGTTGCTGTTCGAACTCGTCTCTGTTCAACGCTCACCTCCCCGACGCATGGCGGTCAGGCTTGTCCCGACTCAACGTCATTGCAAGCAGGAAGGTTCAAGGAAGTGTTTCAGGACAAGGGTTTAGCAGTCGCCCAGCTGGACTGCTGCTAGGGGCGCGAGAGGATCAGCGCAGCCGCGGCCAGCAACAGCAGGCCCGTGAGAATGTTGAAGCGGCGCCGGAACTTAGGCTCCGTCATGCGGCTGGCGAGCGCGGCGCCGCCCAGGCCGTAGGCGCTCATCGTCAGCATGTCCATGCCGATCGTGGCGGCCGCGAACAGCACCAGCTGCGGCGGAAGGGGACGCTCCGGCGCCAGAAACGGCGGCAGCACCGCCGTGAAAAACAGCACGATCTTCGGGTTGGCGATCTGCACCGCGAATCCGTCCCGAAGCGCCGAGCGTCCCGTGGTCCCGATGACCGCGTGCGCGCCTTGCTCCTTGCGTGCGGCGGCGCGCAGCGCCTGGAGGCCCAGCCAGCCGACATAGAGGCCGCCGGCCAGGGCGAAGAGGCGGAACACGGCCGGGAAGGTCGCGATCAGGGCGCCCAGGCCCAGCGCCGCCGCGCCGAACCAGACCAGGGTCGCGAGGTTCATCCCGATGGCCGCCACCAGGGCGGCGGCCTTGCCGCGCTGCATGCCGTTGGCCACGGCGAACAGGTTGGCGGGCCCGGGCGTCATGGCCATGACGGCCATCACGCCCAGGAAGACGAAGTAACGCTCGGGATCGACCGGCCAGCTCACGGCCGGTCAATGGTGGTCGTCGTCGGCCGCGTTCGGGTCCAGCACGAAGCGGCGGTCGCAGTAGCCGCACTCCACGAAGTCCTGGTCGCCCATCTCCATGTAGACCAGCGGATGGCCCAGCGCGCCGCCGCCGCCGTCGCAGGCGACGCGCTTGGAGGTGACGATGATGGTCTCCGGCGGATCGCGGAACGGCGTCTCGGAGGCGGGAGCGGTGCGCATAGGGTGGGGAGCTTCGCGCCTTGGCGGGATGGGAGCGGGCGCATAGGTAGGCGACGGGGCGCCGGGCAGTCAAACGGCTTGCGCAGCGCCCGCCACCGGCGCTGAAAGCCCTCCATGTCCCTGCCCGACTACGCCATCGAGGCGCGCGGCCTCGTCAAGACCTATCCCGCCACCAAGACCACGCCGGCCAAGGAGGCGCTGAAGGGGATCGACCTGCTGGTTCCGCGGGGCTCGATCTTCGGCCTGCTCGGGCCCAACGGGGCGGGCAAGTCGACCTTCATCAACATTCTCGCCGGCCTGGTGCGCAAGACGGCGGGGAGCGCCGCCATCTGGGGCCTGGACATCGACCAGAACCCCCGCGCCGCCCGCGCCGCGATCGGAGTCGTGCCCCAGGAGATCGCGGCGGACGTCTTCTTCACCCCCCGCGAGTCGCTCGAGACCCAGGCCGGAATGTACGGCGTTCCGGCGGGGGAGCGCCGGACGGACGCGATTCTCGAAGCGCTCGGCCTGAGCGATAAGGCCGACGCGTACGTGCGTCAGCTCTCGGGCGGCATGAAGCGCCGCCTGATGGTCGCCAAGGCGATGGTGCACAGCCCGCCGGTGCTGATCCTGGACGAGCCCACCGCCGGGGTGGACGTTGAGCTTCGCCGACAGCTCTGGACCTACGTCCGCGGGCTGCACGCCGAGGGCGTCACGGTGATCCTGACCACCCACTACCTGGAGGAGGCGCAGGAGCTCTGCGACACCATCGCCATCGTCAACCGCGGCGAGGTGGTGGCCCAGGAATCGACGGCGACGCTGCTTCGCCGGCTCGACACTCGAGCGGTGGTCGTCACGCCTCAGGCGCCGCTGGCGGCCGCGCCGGTGCTGGACCGCTTCGACGCCAAGCTGCGTCCCGACGGACGGCTGGCGGTCACCTTCCGCACCAACGAGGCGGGCGTGGAGCAGGTGCTGAGCGCCGTGCGGGACGCCGGCGTCGGCATCAAGGACCTCGCCACCGAGGACCCGGACCTCGAGGACGTCTTCCTGGCCCTCACCTACGCGGCCCCCGGCTCGGAGAACCCGGTCCGTTATTGACGGCTCAGTGCCGCCTGGGCGGCAGCGAAGGCCTGGGCGCGAGCGTCACGCCGAACGGCGGCGGGCCAGGGGCGGCGCCCTCGGAGAGCCATGCGGTGACGAAGCGGACGGCGCCGGTCAGGGTGGCGGGCGAGAACGGCTTGGTGATCACCCCCAGCGCCCCGGCGTAGTCCGATGGGATCTGATGCGGGTCGGCCGTGACGAACAGGCTTGGGACGCCCTGCGCGAACAGAGCCGCCGCGGTGGCCGGCCCGGTCCGGCCGTCCCGCAGGTTGAGGTCCACCAGGGCGAAGTCGGCGCCCGCTTCGGCGATCGTCATCGCTCCGGCGAAATCCAGAGCGACGCCCAACACCACCCATCCGGCTTCCGCCAGCAGCCGCTCCATCTCCATGGCCAGGAGGGCCTCGTCCTCAACGACGAGGACCCGCAGGGCGCGGGTCATACGGGTCTTCGCTCCGGTGTTGACGCCCGACTGCGCCATTTCGCGACAAACAGCCGCGCCTTATGTCGGACCCCTGACAGATGTGCCAGCCCCATCAACTGTTAAACATCACAAGATGTTGCCAACCCTGATCGGCGCCGCCTAAGCAAAAGGCGGCGGCCGGGCGTCGAAGGGATCAGCGCGCGCCGGCGCAGTGCATCAGGGGGCGGGGTGACCAGCTCAGGGTCGCAAGAGCAGGCCGTCAGCGCCGCGCTGCATGCGCGCGTGGCGGACAGCTTCGGCCTGATCACCAGCCTCATCCGCCTGCGGCTGCGCCGCGCGGAGACGCCGGAGGCGCGGGCGGATCTGTCCTGGCTGCTGGACATCGTGACCGCGCTCGGCCTGCTGCAGGGGCGCCTCGCCACCGCCGACCCGGGCGCCTTCGCCGGTTATCTGATCGATGTCGGGGGCTTCTGGCGCCGGGTGGCCGGAGAGCGCGTGAGGATCACAGTGGAGGCGCAGCGCTTCCCGGTGCCCGAGCGTCGGGCCGCCAGCCTGGCGCTCATCGCCCATGAGTTGCTGCGCGACGCCGTCGAGCGGGTGCTTGAGACGGAGGCCCGCGTCGAGCTCAGCCTCCGCCGCCTCGACGACAAGCGAGCCGAATTGCGGCTGGTCACCCAGGCCGGCGGCGACCAGGGCCCGCGGGACCTGTGGCTCGCCGAGGGGTTGGCGGAGCAGTTGGGCGGCGCTCTCGCGCAAAGCGAGGCCGAGGTGCGCCTCAGCTTCCCGCTCGATGATCAGGCTCCGCTGAACTAGGCCGCCGGTCGTTCCGGCTCGTCAAGCAGGGCGGCGTAGTGCCGGCGCGACGCGGCGTAGCATTCGCAAGCGGTCCGCTCGAGGCCGGCCCGGTCCAGCACCCGGATCTTGCCGCGGCGATACCGGATCAGGCCCCGCCCCTGCAGCACCTGGGCCGCCGCGCTGACCGTGGTGCGCTGGACGCCGAGCATCTGGGCGAGGAAGGCCTGGGTCAGAGCGACGAGGTCGCCGTCGATCCGGTCCTGGCAGATCAGGATCCAGCGGGCGAGGCGGGCCTCCACGTCGTGCAGCGTGTTGCAGGCCACCGACTGCATCACCTGCGCCAGCAGCGCTTCGGTGTGCCGGGCCGCCATGTCGCGAACCGTGGGGGAGGTCTGCAGCAGTCGCCGGAACGCGTCCACCGGGGCTCGGTACGCAGCGCCGGAGATCTGGACGATGGCCCGATGCAGGGACTCCCGGGGGCCGAATCCGGCTGTGAGCCCAAGCCCCCCTTCGCGGCCGATGGTGGCGGTCTCCACCGCGCCCGCGCCGGTCACGCAGAGCATGGAGATCACGCCGTCGACGGGGAACAGCACGTCGGCGATCGGGTCGCCCGGCTCGTAGAAGGTCTGCCCCTGCTCGAAATTCATCAGCACCAGGTGCGGCGCCAGCTGCTCCAGGTCCTCGCGCGCGGCGGAGGCCAGCAATTGATTGCGCGCGATCTCGCGAAAGCTTGGCGGGGCGGGCATGCCCCACTAACGGCGACGCTTGATCTCCGTTCCAGCCAAGTTTCAACCGCGAGGGGAACGCGGCGCCTGGTCGAAGGGGACGCCCAGGGCGGCGAGCGTCGCCCGGCTGAGGTAGCCTTGATGAGGCACGCCACGGGCGGCCTGGAACCGGCGCACGGCGTCCGCCGTCGCGGGCCCGTACAGGCCGTCGACCGGCCCGGCGTAGTGTCCCGAGCGCTTCAGCGCGGCTTGGATCGCCTTGATCTTGTGGGGCGTGGCGGCGGCTTCACAGAGCACCGGCGTCCAGTCCTGCCGGGCGGGGCTGACGACCTTTGTGACCACCTCTTTGAAGCGCGGCTCGACCCGGCGTTCCTCGACGCGCCCGGGCTCCACGACGCGTTCGACCACTTCCTCCCGGGTTTCGGCGGGGACGACCTCCTCGCGCAGGCCGCCGGGGACCTTGACCACCTGCTTGTGGACCGTCCGGTACTCGGGCGGGGTGACCACCACGCGGACGGTCTCGGGGCGGACCACGACCTCCCGGTGCACCACGGTGGTGGGGCCGGGCTCCTCGACCAGGCACCAGACGGGGCCAGGCTGGAGCGGGCTGTCCACGAAGCGCCAGACCCGCCGCGGCGGGCCCGCAGGGACGACTTCGGCCACGGTCCGCACCTCGGCCGGCTCCACGTAGCGCTGCTCGCCGCCCGGCCGGATCAGCTGGGTTTCGGTCACGGTCTCGTAGACCGGAGGTACGTGATGGGTGCGGCGCTGCTCCGGGCGCACGACCACCGTGCGCCGCTCGGTCTCGATGCGCGGCGGCAGTTCGCGCCGGTCGACGCGCCCCTCTTCGACCAGCACGCGCTCGCGCCGATGCTCCACCCGGCCCGGGGTGGTGAGCCGCGCGTAGCATTCCCCGGGGCGCACGTTCGGCGGCGCGTCGGCCGGCAGAGGAGCCGGCGCGGGCGCAGCGTGCGGCATGGGGGGACGGGGGGGCGGCGTTCGACGCTTGTGGTCAGCCGCGGCCGGCTGCGCCAGCGCCGACACGACGGCCGCCAACGCCACGATCCTAAGCATGCCCGTACTCCCACTCAGCCCGAAAACGAGCATGGGACGGGCGTTAACCCTGTCAAGCGGGGTCGCCTCTCAGGCGACCCGGCGGGCCGATCTGGGCCAGAGCAGCCAGACGAGGGCGACGCCGGAAGCGTTGGCCAGCATGTCCAGCCAGGAGGCGGTCCGTCCGAGCTCCATGGTCGCCTGCAGCGCCTCGATCAACCCGCCGGCGGCCAGCAGCCCGGCCATGGCCGCCCACGAGCGCCCCCGCAGGGCGAGGAACGCTAGGGCGGTCAGGCTGAGATAGGCCGCAAGGTGCTGGACCTTGTCCCCCAGCGCCGGACCGGGCTGGGGCGGGTTCGGCGTCAGCGAGCCCCAGAACACGAACGCCAGCAGCGCCAGGCAGGCCGCCGCCGCCCAGGGCCGGACGCGCTTGCCCGGCCGGGGCGCCTTCTCTAGCGTTCCGGCCGCGGCCAGGGTCGAGGGCGCGGGGGTCGAGGGCGTGTCCATGGTGGCGGCGGTTCTATGGGACTTCGGCGGGGTGATCACCACTTCGCCGTTCGAAGCCTTCAACCGCTACGAGTCCGAACGCGGCCTGCCGCGAAACTTCATCCGGACCGTGAACGCCACCAACCCCGACCACAACGCCTGGGCCCTGTTCGAGCGGGCGGAGATCGACCCGCAGCGGTTCGATCAGCTGTTCCTGGAAGAGTCCACCGCGCTGGGCCATCCGGTGCGCGGCGCGGACGTCCTGCCGCTGCTCTCTGGCGACCTGCGGCCCCGGATGATTGCGGCGCTGAAGGCGTGCAAGGCGAGGTTCAAGGTCGGCTGCATCACCAACAACGTCCGCACCGGCGAGGGCGCCGGCATGGCGGGCTCGGCGGAGAAGGCCGCGGCGGTGGCGGAGGTCATGGCCCTGTTCGACGCCGTGGTGGAGAGCAGCAAGGCCGGGGTCCGCAAGCCGGACCCGCGCATCTACCTGAGCATGTGCGAGACGCTGGACCTGGATCCGCCGGACTGCGTCTACCTCGACGACTTGGGCATCAACTGCAAGCCGGCGGCCGCCCTTGGCATGAAGGCCATCAAGGTGGAGAGCGAGGACCAGGCCCTGGCGGCGCTGGAGCAGGCGACGGGCCTGCGCTTCGGGGCGATGGCGTGAGCAAGCCCGAGCGCATCGGCGCCGCCACCGCGTTGGGCGAGCTGCCCGGTTGGTCGGCCGTCGACGGGCGGGACGCGATCGCGCGCACCTTCCGCTTCCCGGACTTCAGCGCCGCTTTCGCCTTCATGACCCGCGTGGCGCTGAAGGCGGAGCAGCTGGACCATCATCCGGAGTGGTTCAACGTCTACAACCGCGTGGAGGTGGTGCTGACCACCCATGACTGCGACGGCGTCAGCGCGCGGGACGTCACCATGGCCCGCTTCATGGACGAGGCGGCGGCATGACCAGACCGACGGCCCTGATCACCGGCGCATCCGGGGGCATCGGCGAGGCGCTCGCCTACGCGTTCGCCCGCGGCGGCTATGACTTGCTGCTGGTGGCGCGCTCGGGGGCGCAGCTTGCCGCGGTGGCGGACCGCGCGCGGACGCTGGGTGCGGAGGCCCGCTGCCACCCCGCCGATCTCCAGCGGCCTGAGGCGATCCAGTCCCTGCACGAACACGTCGCCAGCGAGGGCTTCCCTCTCGAGGCGCTGGTCAACAACGCCGGCTACGGCCTGGCGGGCGCTTTCCTGAGCGAGAGCCGCGACGACCAGCTCGGCGAGATCGACTTGAACGTCCGGGCGCTGACCGACCTGTCCCACCGGTTCGGGACCATGATGAAGGCGCGCGGGCGCGGCGGCGTCCTGAACGTGGCCTCCACCGCCGCCTTCCAGCCCGGGCCGTACATGGCGGTCTATTACGCGACCAAGGCCTATGTGCTGTCGTTCACCGAAGCGTTGAACCAGGAGCTGAGGGGGTCGGGCGTGCACGCCACCGCCCTTTGCCCGGGACCGGTCGAGACCGGGTTCCAGGCCCGCGCCGCGTTCGACAACAGCATGCGCCTGCTGAAGGTCGCAGCCCCCATGAGCGCCGAAGCCGTGGCGCGGGCGGGCTTTGAGGGCTTCGCCCGCCGGAGGGCGGTCGTGATCCCGGGCGCCTCGAACGCGGTGATGGCGCGGGCCGCCCCGTTCACGCCCCGGCCCGTGCTGCTCTCCATGGTCGAGGCTCTCCAGAAGAAAAGGCTGCAGGCATGAGCGGACGGGTCGCCGGCAAGAAGGCGCTGATCACTGGCGGGGCGCAGGGGCTGGGCGCCGCGGCCGCCCGACGGCTAGCGGAGGAGGGGGCCAAGGTGACGGTCACCGACCTCAACCTGGACGGCGCCCGAGCCGTGGCGGCGGAGATCGACGCGGCTCACGGGGAGGGGACGGCGTTCGCCTTCCAGCACGACGTCACCGACGAGGATCAATGGATCAAGGTTCTCGAGCAGGCCGCCGCCGCCATGGGGGGCTTGAGCGTGCTGGTGAACAACGCCGGCATCTCGCTGGGCGGGAACATCGAGGAGCTCTCGCTCTCCGACTGGAAGAAGGTGATGTCGGTCAACGTCGACAGCGTCTTTCTCGGGACCAAGCATGCGCTCAAGCACATGCGCGAGAGCCAGCCCGGCTCGATCATCAACATCAGTTCCATCGCCGGGCTGATCGCGGCCCACAATTCGCCGAGCTACAACGCGTCGAAGGCGGCGGTCTGGCTGCTGTCCAAGGGGATCGCCCTGCACTGCGCCAAGCAGGGGCTGAACATCCGCTCCAACTCGATCCACCCGACCTTCATCGACACGCCCATCCTGGACCCGCTGCGTCAGCGGTTCGGGCGGGAGGAGGCCGAGCGCAAGCTGGCCCGGCAGGTGCCGCTGGGCCGGATCGGCGAGACCGCCGACATCGCCAACGCCGTGCTCTATCTGGCCAGCGACGAGAGCAAGTTCATGACCGGGGCCGAGCTGAAGCTCGACGGCGGCATCAGCGCGATGTGAGCCGGCCGGCTCAGTTGGTCATGATGGAGCCGAGCAGGACCTTCGCGCCGGCCTTGCCGAGCACGCGGTCGGTCTCCTTCTGCAGCTCGCGGGCGAGGTGGTCCGCGTCGGGCGGGGCGGCGGGGCGCAGGCTCGCGGCGTAGGCGGAGGTCACCCGGAACCAGCCTGCGCGAAGGCGCGGGAGCGAGTGCTGGGCCAGCGTGCGCAACGTGGGGTCGGCCGTGTCCAGCCCGACTTCCGCCGTGAGCACGCCGCGCCGGCCGCCGGGCAGGGCCACGCTGGCCGCGATCGGAGCGACGCGCAGGTAGCTGTCCTCGGTTCCCGAGCCTTTCGATCCGGCGGCCTGGGCCGCGCCAGGCAGGGTGAGCACGAGAGCGAACAGCAGGGTGCGGTGGAACGCCATTGGCCCACGATACCAGCCGAACGTCGCCATCCGGCTAACGCGCCTTGCGGAACTTGCGGCGAAGCTTAGGCGTTCGAAGGCGCACAACCCGACCCAGAGGTTCGCAAGCCATGACCCGCGCCCTTCTGACCGCCACGGCGGCCGTCGCAGCCGTGCTCAGCCTCGCCGCGTGCAGCGGGGAGGGAAACGAGCAGCGCGCCCCCGACCAGACCGCCGAGCCGGTCAACAAAGTCCAGGACGTGGCCGCAGCGGCCACGGGAGTCGCCTCCGGCGCGACCGGCGGGCTGACCCTGGCCACCTACGTGCCGGCCGCCGCGATCGGCGACATGTACGAGATCGAGTCCTCCACCATGGCGCTCGGCCGTAGCCAGAACGCCCAAATCAAGGCGGCGGCGCAGAAGATCATCAATGATCACAAGGCGAGCTCTTCGGAGTTGAAGAAGCTGGTGAGCGGGATGCAGGGCGCGCCGGCGATCCCGACCGAGCTGGACGAGCGTCGCAAGGGTTTGCTCGACAACCTCCGCGGCTCCAGCCCGAACGACTTCGACGACGTCTACCTGGACCAACAGACGGCGGCCCACCACGAAGCGGAGCTGCTGCACCGCAATTACGCCGCCAACGGCGACAACGAGCAATTGAAGGCGTTCGCGGCCAAGACCGCCGACGTGGTCAAGGGCCACACCGAGACGGTCACCAAGCTGGATCGCGACTCGAACGCCGATGACCCGGGAGGGGCGAACAGCCCCGGCGCGAACGGCGCGGGCGCCATGCCCAAGGGCGAGAGCGGCCAGACCCAGCACTGACCTGCTACAGATGAATCGGAACAGCCGCGTGTCTCTGGTCAGGCGCGCGGCCGAGAGCTAGTTTAGGGGCGGACCCGTCGCTGCGCGCTGGGGCTGACCTTTGCTGCGGCGAACGAGCCGTCGCGGCGCCCACGGAGAGACGCGTTAATGCCGACTGGAATCGTCAAATGGTACAACCCCACCAAGGGGTTCGGCTTCGTCCAGCCGGAAGGCGGCGGCAAGGACGTGTTCGTCCACGTCAGCGCCGTCGAGCGGGCGGGCTACGGCGATCCGATGGAAGGCGACCGCCTGTCCTACGACGTCGAGAAGGGCCGGGACGGCCGCGAGAGCGCCATCAACCTGCGGCCGGCCGAGGACTGACTCCCGCGTGAGGGCGACTTGACGGCGGGCTGGGACGGGGGTTCGTTCCCGTCCGCTTGTCCGTCGTTGTCTCTGAGGAGAGGGCCATGGTCGCCCTGACCCGTCCCGAAGGTTCCGAGCCCGAAGACTTCGCCCCGTCCCGCCGCGCGGCGCTGGGCGGCTTGTTCTTCGCCGGCTACGCCGCCGCGGCCCTGTCCGCCGAGGCCGCGCCGATCGTGACCGACGCGGTCGGGCTGGTTGAGCAGGACGTCCTGATCCCTGCGGGCGGAACCTCCCTCCCGGCCTATGTCGCCTATCCTGCGCGTCCGGGCCGCCGGCCGGTCGTGCTGGTCGTCTCCGAGGTGTTCGGCGTCCACGCCTACATCCGGGACACCTGCCGCCGCTTGGCCAAGCTGGGGTACGTGGCCGTGTCGCCCGCCTTCTTCCATCGGGCGGGCGATCCGGCGCCGCTCACCGACTTCGGCGCGATCCAGAAGATCGTCGCGACCGCCACCAACGAGCAGGTCATGGGCGACATCGGCGCGACCCTGGCCTGGGTGCGCCGGCAGCCGTTCGCGGATTCCCGGCGGATGGCGGTCACAGGCTTCTGCTGGGGCGGCGCGGTCACCTGGATGGCGGTGGCGCGCTATCCGGACTTCGACGCCGGCGTGGCCTGGTACGGCCGCCTCACGGCGCCGCGCCCCGGCACCTTCCTGGGCGACGAGCAGCGGCCCTGGCCTGTGGACGTCGCGGCGGACCTGCGCGCGCCGGTGCTGGGGCTCTACGCGGGCAAGGACCAGGGCATCCCGCTGCCGGACGTGCGCCTGATGCGGACCGGGCTGCAGGCGTTCGGCAAGGCGGGCAGCGACATCATCGTCTACGACGACGCCCAGCACGGCTTCCACGCCGACTACCGCGCCAGCTTCAATCAGGCCGCGGCCCAAGACGGCTGGCGGCGCATGCTGGCCCACTTCGCGGCGAACGGGGTCGCGCCGCGGCCCTGAACGGCCGGGGTTGTTAGGAACGGTGGCGTGAACGGTCGCGTTCTGGAGCCATGCCGGCCCCACGCTTCAACGCCGTTCGCGCCGCCCCGCGCCGTCTCGCCCCCTGGATCCTGGGCCGTCGCCCGCCCGAGCCGGCCGGCGACGCCCCGCCGCCCCCCACGCCCGAGGAGGCCGAAGCCCTAGAACCGGGCCGCGGCCGAGCGGCGCAGACGCCTCGCGGCATCCCTCGCCGGGGTTGGATCGACATCGCGATCCGGACCTGGAACAGCTTCAACGCGGACCGGCTGCCGGCGGTGTCGGCGGGCATCGCCTTCTACGGCCTGCTCTCGCTGTTCCCGACCATGGCGGCGTTCGTCTCCCTGTACGGCCTGTTCGCCGACGTGAGCACCGCCCAGCAGCAGCTCGCCTACCTGGCCGGGGTGGTGCCGGCCGAGGTGCTCACCTTCATTGGGCAGGAGATGACCCGGATCGCTGGCGAGCGGACCGGCAGCCTGAGCCTGACGTTCGTCGTCAGCCTGCTGCTCTCGTTGTGGAGCGCCAACGCCGCGTCCAAGGCGCTCTTCGGCGGGCTGAACGTCGCCTACCACGAGACAGAGAAGCGAGGCTTCCTGATCATCAACCTGGAGACCCTGGCCTTCACGCTGGGCGCCGTCGTGTTCCTGATCATGGCCGCGGCCTCGATCGTCGTCGTGCCGCTGTTGTTCGAGTTCCTGCCGCTCGGGATCGGGGCCGCCCTGCTGTCGCTGCTGCGCTGGCCCATCCTGGTGGCCTTCATGACCGTGGGGCTGGCGGCTCTCTACCGCTTCGGACCGAGCCGGCGCGCGGCGGAGTGGCGCTGGCTCAGCTGGGGCGCGGTGATCGCCGCCGTGCTCTGGCTCGGCGCCTCGCTCGCTTTCAGCTGGTACGTGTCCAACGTGGCGGACTACGCCGCCACCTACGGCTCGCTCGGAGCGGTGGTCGGCCTGATGATGTGGATGTGGGTCTCGGCGTTGGTCGTGCTTCTGGGCGCGGAGCTCAACAGCGAGATCGAGCACCAGACGGCCGTGGACACCACCAAGGGCGCCGACAAGCCGATGGGCCGCCGCGGCGCCCTGGTCGCCGACACCCTGGGCGAGGCCAGCGGCAAGGGCGCGGTCAAGGCCGGCACGACCGTGGCGACAGCCGGCTGACGCGCGTCTAGACGTCCAGCAACAGGCGCTGGGGCTCTTCCACGGCTTCCTTCAGGCGCACCAGGAAGGTCACCGCCTCCTTGCCGTCGACGATCCGGTGGTCGTAGCTGAGGGCCAGGTACATCATCGGCCGGGCGACGATCTGGCCGCCGACCACCATGGGACGGTCCTGGATCTTGTGCATGCCCAGGATGCCCGACTGGGGCGCGTTCAGGATGGGCGTGGACATCAGCGAGCCGTAGACGCCGCCGTTGCTGATGGTGAAGGTGCCGCCCTGCAACTGGTCCAGCGACAGCGTGCCGTCGCGGGCCTGCTTGCCCAGGTCGCCGATGGTCTTTTCGATCTGCGCCAGGCTCATCTGGTCGGCGTCGCGCACCACCGGCACGACGAGACCCCGATCGGTCCCGACCGCCACGCCGATGTCGTAGTGGTTCTTGTAGACCAGGTCGGTCCCGTCGATCTCCGCGTTCACGGCCGGGACGGCCTTCAGCGCGTGGATGGCGGCCCGGACGAAGAAGCCCATGAACCCGAGCTTCACGCCGTGGGTCTTCTCGAACTGGTCCTTGTAGGCGTTGCGGAGCGCCATCACGCCGGACATGTCCACCTCGTTGAAGGTGGTCAGCATGGCGGCGGTGTTCTGCGCCTCCTTGAGCCGCCGGGCGATGGTCTGGCGCAGGCGGGTCATCCGCACGCGCTCTTCGCGGGCGTGCTCGGGACGGGGCGCGGCGGCGACCTGGACGGCGGGCGCAGCCTGAGCCTGCGCGGCCCGGGCCTCCAAGGCGGCCAGAGCGTCGCCCTTGGTGATCCGGCCCTCGCGACCGGTGCCCGGGATGGCGGCCGGGTCGAGGTTGTTCTCGGCCGTGATGCGCTGGACGGACGGGCTCAGCGGCATGGCCGGCGCTGAAGCGGCTTGAGGGGCCGCGGCGGGCTGGGCCGCAGACGACGCCTGAGCCGGCGCCGCCGCCCCTGCGCCGGTCGACATGCGGGCGATCACCTGGCCGGGGCCGACGGTGTCGCTGTCGTTCACCAGCAGCTCCGTGATCACGCCGTCCGCCGGGGCGGGCACTTCGAGCGCGACCTTCTCGGTCTCGATCTCGATCAGGACCTCGTCACGCTTGACGCTCTCGCCGATGTTCTTGAGCCATCTGCCGACCTGGCCTTCGGTCACGGACTCGCCCATCACCGGGACCGTGATGTCGATGGTGGTCGAGCCGCCCCCGGCCGCCGCGGCCGGAGCGGGCGCGGGCTGAGCAGCGGGCGCCGCGGCCTGCGGCGCGGGCTCCGGGGGCGCGGCGGTCGCGCTCTTGGCCGGCTTGGCGGCCTTGGCCGGCGCCGCCGCGGCTTGGCCCGACGCGCTCACCTGGCCGAGCACCTGGCCCGGTCCCACCGTCGCGCCTTCCTCGGCGCCGATGGCGGTCAGCACGCCGTCCTCGGGCGCCGAGACCTCGAGCGACACCTTGTCGGTGTCGAGCTCCACGATCACCTCGTCCTTCTTGACGGGGTCGCCGACCTTCTTGGTCCAGCGCGCGATGGTGGCTTCGGTCACGGACTCGCCGAGCGCCGGCGTGACGATGTCGGCCATGAGAACAGGCTCCGGAAGGTGTCAGGCGCCCGAATAGCCCGGACGCGGGGGAAGGGCCACGGCGAAAGGCTCAGGCGAAGGCTTCCGCCAGGAAGGTCTCGAGCTCTTTCTTGTGGCGGCTCATCAGGCCGGCGGCGGTGGCGGCGGAGGCGGGGCGGCCCACGTAGTGCGGCCGCTTGGCGACCACGTCCGTGCGGACGAGCGTCTCCTCAAGCCAGGGCTGGACGAAGGTCCAGCCGCCCATGTTCTTGGGCTCCTCCTGGCACCAGACCAGGTCGGCGGTCTTGAAGCGCGACAGCTCCTTGCGAAGCGACTGCATCGGCCACGGATAGAACTGCTCCAGCCGCATCAGGTAGACGTCGTCGATCCCGCGCGCCTCCCGCTCGTCCAAGAGGTCGTAGTAGACCTTGCCCGAGCACAGCACGACGCGGCGGATCTGGTCGTCCGGCTTGAGCTGGACCGAGGTCTTGCCGTTGTTCCACTGGGCGTCGTCCCAGAGCACGCGGTGGAAGGTGGAGCCCTCCGCCATGTCCTCCAGGGGCGACACGGCCTTCTTGTGCCGCAGCAGGCTCTTGGGGGTCATGAGCACCAGCGGCTTGCGGAAGTCGCGGTGGATCTGGCGGCGCAGGATGTGGAAGTAGTTGGCCGGGGTGGTGCAGTTGGCCACCTGGATGTTGTCCTCGGCGCACTGCTGGAGGAACCGCTCGAGCCGGGCGGAGGAGTGCTCGGGCCCCTGGCCCTCGTAGCCGTGGGGCAGCAGCATGGTGAGCCCGCTCATGCGCAGCCACTTGCGCTCGCCCGAGGTGATGAACTGGTCGATCACGACCTGGGCGCCGTTCACGAAGTCGCCGAACTGCGCCTCCCAAAGGGTCAGCGTGTTGGGGTCGGTCAGGGAGTAGCCGTACTCAAACCCGAGCACCGCCTCCTCCGACAGGAGGGAGTCGATGACCTCGTAGTAGGCCTGGCCCTCGCGGATGTGGTTCAGCGGGATCCAGCGCTCTTCAGTCTTCTGGTCGATGAGGGCGCTGTGGCGCTGGACGAAGGTGCCGCGCACGCTGTCCTGACCCGAGAGCCGGATCGGGAAGCCCTCGTCCACGAGCGAGGCGAAGGCCAGGTGCTCGGCCGTGCCCCAGTCGATCCCCTGGCCGGCCTCCACCACCGTCCGGCGGTTCTCGATGACCCGGGCGACGGTCTTGTGAGGCGTGATATGGCCCGGGATGGTCGTCATGGCGCGGCCGAGCTCAAGCAGGCGCTCGCGCTTGACCCCGGTCGACCCGCGGCGTTCGTCGTCCTCGGGCAGGCCCAGGCCCGACCACTTGCCGTCCAGCCAGTCGGCCTTGTTCGCCTTGTAGCCCTTGCCGCTCTCGAACTCGGCGTCAAGGAAGGCGGAGAACTCGTCCACCATGGAGTCGGCCTGCTCGCGGCTGAGCACGCCCTCGCCGACCAGCCGATCCGCATACAGCTCGCGGGTGGAGGCGTGATCCTTGATCCGCTCGTACATGAGCGGCTGGGTCATGGTCGGGTCGTCGCCCTCGTTGTGGCCGAAGCGGCGATAGCAGAAGACGTCGATCACCACGTCCTTGCCGAACTTCTGGCGGTACTCGGTCGCCACGCGTGCGGCGAACACCACCGCCTCGGGGTCGTCACCGTTGGCGTGGAGGATCGGCGCCTGGATCATGAGCGCCACGTCCGACGGGTAGGGCGAGGAGCGGCTGTTCCGCGGCGAGGTGGTGAAACCGATCTGGTTGTTGACCACCACGTGGATGGCCCCGCCGGTGCGGTAGCCCTTCAGGCCCATGAGCGCGAAGCACTCGGCCACGACGCCCTGGCCGGCGAAGGCGGCGTCCCCGTGCAGCAGCAAGGGCAGCACCTTCTCACGGCCGACGTTCGGGTTTTCGCGCAGGTCGAAGGTCTGCTTGGCGCGAGCCTTGCCGAGCACCACCGGGTTGACGATCTCCAGGTGGCTGGGATTGGCCGTCAGCGAGAGGTGGACGGTGTTGCCGTCGAACTCGCGGTCGGAGCTGGCGCCCAGGTGATACTTCACGTCGCCGGAGCCGGCGATGTCGGAGGGCACGGCCGAGCCGCCTTGAAACTCGTTGAAGATGATGTGGTAGGGCTTGCCCATCACGGCCGCGAGCGTGTTCAGGCGCCCGCGGTGCGGCATGCCGATGACGATCTCGTCCACGCCGAGCGCGCCGCCGCGCTTGATGATCTGCTCCAGCGCGGGGACGACCGCCTCGCCGCCGTCCAGGCCGAAGCGCTTGGTGCCGGGGAAGCGGCGGTGGAGGAAGCGCTCGAAGGTCTCGGCCTCGACCAGCTTCTTGTAGATCGCGACCTTGCCCTCCGTGGTGAAGGCGATCTCCTTGTCGCGGCCCTCGATGCGCTCCTGGATCCAGGCCTTCTCGGCCGGGTCGGAGATGTGCATGTACTGCACGCCGACGTTGCCGCAGTAGGTGCGCTTCAGGATCGCCAGGATCTCGCGGAGGTTGGCGGTCTCCAGGCCCAGCACGCCGTCCAGGAAGATGGGCCGTTCCATGTCGGCTTCGGAGAAGCCGTAGTTCGCCGGATCCAGCTCCGGATGCTCGATCGGCGGCTCCAGGCCCAGGGGGTCGAGGTTGGCGGCCAGGTGGCCGCGGATCCGGAAGGCCCGGATCATCATGATGGCCCGGACGCTGTCGAGCGTGGCGGCACGCACGGCGTCGCCGCTGGCGGACTCAGGCTTGGACTCGGCGCGGGTCTGGATCTGCTTTTCGAGCTTCTTCTCGACGGCGGGCCACAGGCCGTCGAGGGCCGAGAGGGTTTCAGTGCGGGTCTCGACGCGCGGGCGGGCCCAGGCCGGGTCGGCCGCCGCCCGCTTCACCGAAGCGGCGTCGTCGTGCAGGCTGTCGAAGAAGGCGCGCCAAGAGGGCTCGACCGAGGCGGGGTCGCTGGCCCATTTCGCCTGCAGGTCCTCCACGAAGGCGGCGTTGCCGCCGTAAAGGAAGCTGGTCTCCGCCAGAACCTGATTGATGCGTCCGCTGTCGTCCGCCATCGCTTCGACCTCCGCGGCCTCGACGGCGCCGCGATCATGCCCAAACACCCGCTCTTCCCGCCGACGGCGGGAACCCAGGTTTTTGCAGGTCAGCGAAGGACGGGAAAAACGCCGGGCGCCCCGCGAGCGGACGGGGCCGTGCCGTATATAGGGTGAATTACCCTTTCAGAACCTCAACAAGCGTTGAACCGAGCGCGGCCGGCGAGGGCGACACCCGGATGCCCGCCGCTTCCATCGCCGCGATCTTGGATTCGGCGTCGCCCTTCCCGCCCGAGACGATGGCGCCGGCGTGGCCCATGCGGCGGCCCGGAGGCGCCGTGCGGCCCGCAATGAAGCCGACCATGGGCTTCTTGCGCTTGGACTGCTTGATGAAGTCGGCGGCTTCCTCTTCGGCCGCGCCGCCGATCTCGCCGATCATGATGATGGACTGGGTCTCGTCGTCGGCGAGGAACATCTCCAGCACGTCGATGAACTCGGTTCCCTTCACCGGGTCGCCGCCGATGCCCACGGCCGTGGTCTGGCCCAGGCCCGCGTTGGTGGTCTGGAACACCGCCTCGTAGGTCAGCGTGCCCGATCGGCTGACCACGCCCACGCTGCCGCGCTTGAAGATGTTGCCCGGCATGATGCCGATCTTGCACTCGCCGGGGGTCAGCACGCCTGGGCAGTTGGGGCCGATGAGGCGCGACTTGGAGCCCGACAACGAGCGCTTCACCTTCACCATGTCGGCGACCGGGATGCCCTCGGTGATGCAGACGATCAGCGGCACCTCGGCGTCGATGGCCTCAAGGATGGAGTCGGCGGCGAACGGGGGCGGGACGTAGATGACGCTGGCGGTCGCGCCGGTCTCCTGCACCGCTTCGAGCACCGTGTCGTAGACCGGCAGGCCGATGTGCGTCTGGCCGCCTTTTCCGGGGGTCACGCCGGCGACCATCCGGGTGCCGTAGGCGATCGCCTGCTCGGAGTGGAAGGTCCCTTGAGCGCCGGTGATGCCCTGGCAGATGACCTTGGTGTTCTTGTCGACGAGAATGGCCACGTTGGTCCCTCACGGCCGCTCCCGGCGGCCCTGGTTCAGTCGGATGTTGCGTTCGGTCGGGCGGCTCAGGCCGCGTCCTTGACGGCCTTGACGATCTTTTCGGCGCCGTCGGCGAGGTCGTTGGCGGCGATGACGTTGAGGCCGCTCTCGTTCAGGATCTGCTTGCCGAGGTCGACGTTGGTGCCCTCCAGGCGCACGACGAGGGGGACCTGCAGGCCCACCTCCTTGACCGCCGCAACCACGCCTTCGGCGATGATGTCGCAACGCATGATGCCGCCGAAGATGTTGACCAGTATGCCCTTCACGGCCGGATCGGCGGTGATGATCTTGAAGGCGGCCGTCACCTTCTCCTTGGAGGCCCCCCCGCCCACGTCGAGGAAGTTGGCCGGCTCGGCGCCGTAGAGCTTGATGATGTCCATGGTGGCCATGGCCAGGCCCGCGCCGTTCACCATGCAGCCGATGGTGCCGTCGAGCGCGATGTAGGAGAGGTCGTACTTGGAGGCCTCGATCTCCTTGTCGTCCTCCTCGGAGACGTCCCGCAGTTCCGCGAGGTCCTTGTGGCGGTACATGGCGTTGCTGTCGAAGCTCACCTTGGCGTCCAGCACCTTGAGCGAGCCGTCGCCCAGGACCACCAGAGGGTTCACCTCCAGCATGTCCATGTCGGTCTCGACGAAGGCCCGGTAGAGGGTCTGCAACAGGCCGCCGGCCTGCTTGGCGGCCGGGCCTTCCAGCTCCAGCGCCGCGGCCAGGGTGCGGCCGTGGTGGGGCATCACGCCGGTGGCCGGGTCGATGGGGAAGGTCAGGATCTTCTCGGGGGTGTCGTGCGCCACCTGCTCGATGGACATGCCGCCCTCTGTGGAGGCGACCACCGACACGCGGCTGGTGGAGCGGTCCACCAGCAGCGACAGGTAGAACTCCTTGGCGATGTCGGCGCCTTCCTCGATGTAGAGGCGGTTCACCTGCTTGCCTTTGGAGCCGGTCTGCTCGGTGACCAGCACGCGGCCGAGCATCTCCTGCGCGTTCTTGCGCACGTCCTCGACGGACTTGACCACGCGCACGCCGCCCTTGGCGTCGGGGCCCAGGCCCTCGAAGCGGCCCTTTCCGCGTCCGCCGGCGTGGATCTGCGACTTCACCACGTACACCGGGCCTCCGAGCTTCTCGGCGGCGGCGACCGCTTCCTCAGGCGTGAAGGCGGGGTAGCCGTTGGGCACGGGCGCCCCGAACTTCCGCAGAACCTCTTTGGCCTGATGCTCGTGGATGTTCATGGACGCGCGCGCTCGCTGGCAGGGGAGGGGTCGCGGCGGCTTGTAGGGCGCGGGCGCGGGCGAGGCAACGCGGGTCGCCCGCGGGACACCTTCGACCTGATCAGATTGTCAGAGCAGTCCCAGCGCCTTGAAGCTGGCGACGCCCTCGCGGCCGACGACGAGGTGGTCGTGGACGGCGATCTTCAGGGGGCGGCAGGCGTCGACGATCTGGCGGGTCACGTCGATGTCGGCGCGCGAGGGGGTGGGGTCGCCCGAGGGGTGGTTGTGGACCAGGATCACGCTGGAAGCCCCGAGCTCCAGGGCGCGGGTCGCGATTTCGCGGGGGTACGCGGGGGCGTGGTCGACCGTGCCCCGGTTCAGGGTCTCGTCGCGGATCAGCCGGTTCTTGGTGTCCAGGAAAAGGGCGTGGAAGCTCTCGCGCTTCTCGGCGGCGAACTTGTCCCGCACGTAGGCGAGAAGGGCGGTCCAGGAGGAGATCACCGGCCGCTGCTGGATCTTGGCCTTGGCGATCCGCTGGACGGCCTCGTGCATCAGCTTCAGGTCCAGCGCGCCCTCCGCGCCCGCGCCCCGCCGCTCGGAGCGGCCCGTGCGCGGGTTGAGGCAGACGGCCTTCACCGCCGCGATGTCCTCGATCGACGCGGTCAGCACGCCCTCGATGGAGCCGAAGCGCTCCAGCAGGGCCTTGGCGACCGGCTTGACGTCCTTCTGCGGGATGGAGCGGAAGAGGAAGAGCTCCAGCAGCTCGTAGTCGGCCAGCGCGATCAGGCCGGCGTTCAGGGCGCGCTCGCGCAGGCGCTGGCGGTGGCCGGCGTTGCTGGGGCCCGCCTCGCTCGCGTCCTCGTCGGCGTCGATCCAGCCCCCCACCGGACCGCCGCCCTCAGAAGCCGGGCTTGCCCAGGCCCGCGGGGGAGAGGGTGAAGATCTCCCCCCCGTCCTCGGTGACCCCGACGGCGTGCTCGAACTGGGCGGAGAGGGACTTGTCGCGGGTGACCGCGGTCCAGCCGTCGTTCAGCGTCTTGGTGTCGGGCCGGCCCAGGTTGATCATAGGCTCGATGGTGAAGAACATCCCCGGCTTCAGCTCGGGGAAGTTGAAGCGGGTGCGGGGCCGGATCCGGCTCTGGCGGTAGTGCAGCACGTTGGGCGCGTCGTGGAACACGCGGCCCACGCCGTGACCGCAGAAGTCCTCCACCACCGAGCAGCGCTGGCCCTCGGCGTAGGTCTGGATGGCCTCGCCGATGTCGCCGAAAGTGCCGCCCGGCTTCACCGCGGCGATGCCGCGCATCATGGCTTCGTGCGTCACCTCGACCAGGCGGCGCGCCTTGGGCGAGACCTGGCCCACCATGAACATGCGGCTGGTGTCGCCGTGCCAGCCGTCGAGGATCGCCGCGAGGTCGACGTTGGCGATGTCGCCCTCGTTCAGCCGCTGGTTCGCGGCGCCGCCGGGGATGCCGTGGCAGACCACGTGGTTGCGCGAGATGCAGGTGGTGCGCGTGTAGCCCTTGTAGCCCAGGCAGGCGGGAATGGCGCCGTGGTCCATGATGAACTCGCGGGCGAGGTCGTCCAGGCGCTCGGTGGAGACGCCGGGGACCACGTGCGGGACCAGCATGTCCAGGCACTCGGCGGCCAGGCGGCCGGCGCGGCGCATGCCCTCGAAGTCCTCGGGACGGTGGATGCGGATGGGGGAGGCCTGGACGGCCTCGGCGGCTTCAAGGGTCATGGCGGCGAGCTCGGCGGGCGCGGGCGGCGAACGCCCGTGAAGGGCAGCCATAACATAGGAACCGGGCGCCGCGAGAGCGAGCCGGGCGGCGAGCGCGTTGCGGGCGCTCGCCGCCTGTGCTGAGCCTTCAGCATGCCCCAGGCCCAAGCGCTGCGCTTCGACGACGAGGTCCTCTGCGAGATCCCGACCCCGAACGGGCCGGTGCGGGTCGTGCGCGGGCTGGGGTCGGGGCTGGCGCGGCGGGCGGGCGATCCCCCCGACGTGGTCTGGGCGGTGGGGGACCGCGGGCCGAACGTGGCGGCGAAGACCGCCGTGGGGCGCTGGGGCGTGCAGGGCCTGGACGGACTGGATGCGGAGGACGGGGCGAAGATCATGCCGCGCCCCGACATCGGCCCCGCGCTGGGCGAGCTGCGGCTGGAGGGCGACACGGTCCGGCTGGCCCGGGTCATGCCGATCAGCGGAGCCGACGGGCGACCCGTGTCGGGGCTGCCCACGCCGGGGGGGCCGCACGCCGTGTCCGAGCCGGGCTACGACATGGACGGACGGAAGCTGGAGCCCGAGCCCTCCGGCGCCGACACCGAGGGGCTCGCGGCGACGGCGGACGGCGGGTTCTGGGTCGGGGACGAGTACGGGCCGTCCCTGCTGCGGGTGGAGGCCGACGGGCGGGTGCGGTTCCGCTGGGTTCCCGCCGGCTGCGAGGGCTGGTTCGAGGGCGCGGGCCATCCGGTGCTGGGCGCCCTGCCCGCGCTGGCGGTCCGGCGTCGGCTGAACCGGGGGTTCGAGGCGCTGGCCCTGTCGCCGGACGAGCGGCGGCTGCATCTGGCGTTCCAGAGCCCGCTGGCGCACCCCAACAAGGCCGCGCACGAGGCCGGGCGGCATGTGCGCCTCTGGACCCTGGACGCGGAGAGCGGGGCGCCGCTGGCCCAGCACCTGTACCCGCTGGACCCGCCCGAGACGTTCCGGCGGGACGGCGAGGCGGGGCCGGTGGCCTGGGCGGACCTGAAGGTCAGCGAGATGACCCGGATCGGGCCGGACCGGCTGCTGGTTCTGGAGCGCGGGTCGGCGACGACGAAGCTATACGCGGTGGCGCTGCGGCCCGAGGACGCGCTGCCGCCCGAGCACATGAACCCGGAGACGCGGCCGACGCTGGAGCAGCTGAGCGGGGCGGGAGCGCTGGGCGAGCTGCCTGTGCTCAGCAAGCGGCTGGTGCTGTCCACCGACGACATGCCGGAGATTTCGCCCGACCTGGAAGGCATGGTCCTGCTGTCCCCGCGCGAGCTGCTGCTGGTGAACGACAACGACTTCGGCGTGGACGGCGTGAGCACGCAGTACTGGCGCGTGACGCTGGACGAGGACCTCGTCTAGACGGGCGCTGAGAGCCAGGGCACTCGGCGGCGCAGCCTGATAGCTTCCGGAGTGACCTCGCAGTCGTAGCAGAGCACCTCGACGCCGCGCCGGGCCGCTTCGCCGAGGGTGCGGGCGTAGGCGGGGTCTCAGTCGGCAGCGGCCTCGAAGCGGTCGCCGTCAGCGCGCTGGACGCAGAACAGCAGGACGGCGCGGTCGCCGGCGGCGGCCTGGGCGGCGAGTTCGTCCAGGTGCTTGCGGCCGCGCTCGGTGACGCAATCGGGGAACTCGTAGAGGCCGGGCCGGCGGAGGAGGTGGACGTTCTTCACCTCCACCCAGCAGGGCGGCCGGTCGGGGTGCTCCAGGAGGATGTCGATGCGGCTGTTCACCCCGTAGCGGACCTCGCGACGCAGGCTCGGGTAGCCGGCCAGTTCGGGGATCGCGCCCGCGGCGACCGCCTCGGCGGCCAGGCGGTTGGGGTGGAAGGTGTTGACGCCCACCAGCGCCCCGCCGGGCTCCTGGATCAGCTCCAAAGTCCAGGGCAGGCGGCGCTTCGGAGCGTCCGAGCGGGACAGCCAGCAGACGTTTCCGGCGTCCAGCAGGCCCAGCATCTTGCCGGAGTTCGGCACATGCGCGGTCACCGGGCCCTCCGCGTCCAGCACCACGTCGGCGAAGAAGCGCTTGTAGCGGGCGACGAGACGGCCGCGGACGAGCGGTTGCGGGAAGCGCATGGGCCGACTTAGTGGAGGCGGGCCGCGAGAGGGAAGCGCATGACCGAGCAGCCGGGGGCGGAAGCGCCCGCCACCGCCGCGGTGCTGATCATCGGCGACGAGATCCTGTCCGGGCGCACGGCGGACATCAACCTGAACGCCATCGCCCGCTTCCTCGTGCCGCTCGGCGTGGACCTGAAGGAGGCTCGGGTGGTCGCCGACGTGACGGCCGACATCGTGGACGCCGTGAACGCGCTCCGGAGCCGGTACGATTACGTCTTCACCACCGGCGGGATCGGGCCGACCCACGACGACATCACCGCCGACGCGGTGGCGGAGGCCTTCGGGGTCGCCCTCTACGAGCATCCCGACATCATCGCCCTGTTGAAGGCGCGGCCGGGGCTGGAGCTGAACGCGGCGCGGCGGCGGATGGCGCGGGTGCCCGAGGGGGGCAGCCTGATCCGCAATCCGGGCGGGCCGCCCGGCTTCCAGATCGGCAACGTCTTCGTCATGGCCGGCGTGCCGGGGATCATGCGCGGCATGCTGGAGGACGTCCCGCATCGGCTGCGGATCGGGGCGCCGGTGGTCTCGCGTACGATCCGCATCGACGGCTCGGGCGAGGGGGTGGTCGCCGCGCCCCTGGAGGCGGTCCAGAAGGCCCACCCGGCGCTGTCGCTGGGGAGCTATCCGTTCTTCTCGAACGAGGGGTTCGGGACGAACCTGGTCGTGCGCGGGCGCGACGTGGCGGAGGTGGAGGCCACGCTCGAGGAGCTGACGGCCGCTCTGCGCGGCGTCGGGGTCGAGCGGATCACGCCGGCCTGAACGACAGGCCGTTGGAACCGGGAGCTTTTGAGGCGAAGCGAGGCGGGCGGGGCGGTTCAGGGGTCGGGCGGAGCTCTCAAGCGCCGCAAGCGGGCCCGGAGCTCGTCGGCGGAGACGCCGAACACGGGGCGCCGGGGATCGCGCCCTGCGGGAGCAGCGAGGGGCCGCTCGTGCGACTGCAATCTGTGCACTTCGTGCAATCGGCTGTGTCCGGATCGCGTTTCGGAGGTCTCAGGTGCTGACTGCTGGGCGGGGCTGGGCGCAGCCTCGGGCTCGCCACGGCCGTCAGGTTCTTCACGCAGCATCAGACGGTGGTAGGTCCCGGCGAGCTTCAGCCAGCGCTGCGCGTGCGCGACCAGCCCGCGCCGGAGGGCGCGGTCGGAGCGGGCCAGGGCTTCGGCGAAGGACTCGGCGAACGGGCTCGCGGGCTCCAGCGGCTCGTCGTCCAGGCAGGCGGACAGGGTCATGGCCCCACGCTGGCACGTCCGCACGACAGAAGCGGACGTAGGAACACCGGCGCGCCCCGGCCGTTCGCCGTTCATGCGCATCCATCATCTGAACTGCGGCTGCATGTGCCCGCTCGGCGGGGCGATGATGACGCCGGAGCACGACGGCGTGCGGGGGCGGCTGGTGTGCCACTGCCTGCTGGTGGAGACGGACTCCGGGCTGGTGCTGGTGGACACGGGCTTCGGCACGGAGGACGTGGAGCACACCTTCCCGCGGCTCAGTCCCTTCTTCGTGCGGTTCAACGGGGTGCAGCGCGACCCCGACTGCACGGCCCTGGCGGAGGTTCGCCGGGCGGGCTTCCGTCCCGAGGACGTGCGCCACATCGTGCTCACGCACCTGGACTTCGATCACGCAGGCGGCCTCAGCGACTTTCCGAACGCGACGGTCCACCTCACGGCGGCCGAGGTGGACGCCGCCGAGCGCCGGCACGGGTTCATCGGGCGCAACCGCTACCGGCCCATGCAGTGGGCCAACCGGGAGCGCTGGAAGGGCTACACGGCGCAGGGCGAACGCTGGTTCGGCTTCGAGGCGGTGCGGCAGCTGGAGGGCCTGCCGCCGGAGATCCTGCTGATCCCGTTGCGGGGCCACACCATCGGCCACGCGGGCGTGGCGATCGACACCGGGTCAGGCTGGCTGCTGAATGCAGGGGACGCGTACTTCTACCGGGACGAGGTGGGGCGGCCCGACCGCCACTGCACGCCGGGGCTCGACTTCTACCAGACCCTGATGGAGCAGGACCGCGCCGCCCGCATCCGCAACCAGGAACGCGTACGCGAGCTGTCGGTCCAGCACATGGACGAAGTGACGGTGTTCTGCAGCCACGACGTGGCGGAGTTCCGGGCGCTCTCGGGGCGACCGCCGCAGGGCGTGCTGGCGTACCCCGACTAGTACGGCTCGAGATCGGCTCGGTCCGATCGGTGCGGAGGGGGCCGCCCCGTGCTCCCGCGTTCAAACGGGTCTTGCAACCTAAGAGGGAAGATGATCACATAAGACATAAGGTTGTGAGAGGGGGGTCTCATGCCGTTGGAACAGAAGATCTACGTGGTCCGACCAGGGGACACCTTGACCCTGATCGCAGCGAAGTCGGGTGTGGCGTACAAGGTGTTGCTTCAGGCGAACCCTCAGATCAGCAACCCGAACTTGATCTTCGCGGGTCAGTCGCTGGTGCTCCCCTCAACGGCCGATCGCAGCAAGCTGCTGACGAGCATGGCGGCGGATGCGTATCCGGGCGACGAGCCGCTCTGGTTGAAGTTGGCGAGGCGAGAGGTCGGGCAGGTAGAGCTCGAGCCCGGAAGCAATCCTCGAATCGTCGAGTACAGCGCGACCTGCACCAAACTGAAGCGGGACCTTGACGATGATACGGCATGGTGTTCAGCGTTCGTGAATTGGTGTGTGACGCTGAGCGGGATTGTCGGAAAGGACAGTCTCTGGGCTCTCGACTGGGCCAAAGCGGACGTGAACTTGAAAAAACTCGCTCGGCCTGAGGTCGGCGCGGTCAGCGTTTTCGAACGGTACGAGAAGAAAAACGGCAAGTGGCGGCTTGCGGGGGGGCATGTGGCCTTTCACCTCGCCGATCGGGGGGACCACGAGTTGCTGCTTGGCGGCAACCAGAGCAACTCCGTCTGCGAAAAGCTCTGGCCTAAGAACAGTCTGGCGGAGGATACGCCAGGTCGCGAAAGCCGGGCCTACCTGTTCAAGCACGTCGGCCACTATTGGCCGGTCAAGCCGGGCGGCGGGTGATGTCGGGAGCCGCGGCCACTCGGCTAAAGGCTCTCGGAGCCGCGGCGGCCATAGGGATGCTGTTCGTCGTGGGTGCGGAGCCCACATGGTCGCAGGTCGGCGCCCGGCTCACCGTGACGGCTTATGACGACGGCCGGTCGTGCCCGGCGGGCTGCGATGCACATGTCGTCTTCCATCCCCAGCACAACGGGACACGCGCCGCGTACCGGCCGCTCGATGCTCGACGGCCGTCCGCGGGACGCGACAAGCCCCAGCGGTGCGTCTCCGGCGAGCTCTGCTCCGTCTGTCTGGACCCCTCCGACAGCAGTTGCATCGTGGCGCTGTACCGAGGCGGCGGCCCTGCGGTCGGTCGCCTCGACGTCACGCCCGCCTTCCTCGCCGCTCGATGCGGCGAGCCGGGTCTTCCGACGGGCCTTAGCGCCAAGTGTGACCAACACATGCGTGCAGCGGCTCAGCTGAAGTCGCGAACCAACTGCATCGCTAATCCCGATCTCGCCGACTGCCGCCCGCTGATGACGGAAGCCGCCCGACTGAAAACTGAGGACACGCCACGCTACGAGCAGTGCGTTCGCGTGGGTGAGCGGACGTACAATCGCACCCAGCCCCGAGCGCTGCGGCGAACCCACGCCTGCGCCTACTTCGCCAATCAGCGGCACCCGACGGGCCGGTGGCTGCTGCTCACACCGGGGGCCTGCCGGCCGGGCTACTACGTCGGGCGCAGCGGCCTGGATTGCTGCTCCGGCGATCCGGTGCAGGCCGCCATTGATGTCCGAGAGTGCGGCCGCTTCTACCCCTGACGGGTCAGCCTAACGCCTGGGCGAGGTCCGCCACGAGGTCATCGCCGTCCTCGACGCCGACCGAGAGGCGGATCAGGCCGTCGTGGATGCCGACAGCCGCGCGTTGGTCCGGCGGAATGGAGGCGTGGGTCATGATCGCGGGGTGCTCGATCAGGCTCTCCACGCCGCCGAGGCTCTCGGCCAGGGTGAAGAGTTCGGTGCGCTCCAGCACGCGGCGGACGCCCTCCAGGTCGCGGTCGAGCACGGCGGTGACGATGCCGCCGAAGCCGTTCATCTGGCGCCGTGCGAGGTCGTGCTGCGGGTGGCTCTCCAGGCCTGGGTAGGCGACCGACGCGACCGCGGGATGTCTCTCCAGGAAGCGGGCGATCTTCAGCGCGTTGGCGCAGTGGCGCTCCATGCGCAGGGCCAGGGTCTTCATGCCGCGATTGGCCAGGAAGCTGTCGAACGGGCCGCTGATGGCGCCGACCGCGTTCTGCAGGAACTGCAAGCGGGCGCGCAGGTCCTCGTTCTCGCCCACGATCACGCAGCCGCCGATCATGTCGGAGTGGCCGTTCAGGTACTTGGTGGTGGAGTGCAGGACCAGATCGATCCCGAGCTCCAGCGGGCGCTGCACGTAAGGGCTGCAGAAGGTGTTGTCGGCCACGGTGACCACCCCGCGGCGACGGCCGATCTCGGCGACGGCCGCCAGGTCGGCCAGGCGCAGGGTCGGATTGGTGGGGCTCTCGCTCCAGATCAGGCGCGTTTCGGCCCGGATCGCGGCCTCGACGTTGGCGGGGTCACGCATGTCCACGTAGGAGACGTCGAGGTTCATGGTGCGCCGACGCACGCGCTCGAACAGGCGGTAGCTGCCGCCGTAGAGGTCGTCGGAGGCGATCACGTGCGCGCCGGCCTCGAACAGCTCCAGCACGGTGGCGGCGGCGGCCATCCCCGAGGAGAAGGCGAAGGCGGCCGCCCCGCCCTCTAGGTCGGCGATGCAGGCCTCGAAGGCGAACCGGGTCGGGTTGTGACCACGGGCGTAGACGAAGCCCTTGTGCACGCCCGGGCTCTCCTGGGCGTAGGTGGAAGTGGCGTAGATGGGCGTCATCACCGCCCCGGTGGTCGGGTCGGGATGCTGCCCGGCGTGGATGGTGCGGGTCGCGAAGGCAAGGCGGTTGGGACGGTCCGTCATGGCGGGGTCCTAGCACCGGCGCTGCGGGCGGCCCACTCCGGCGGGCGGTCAGGTCACCAGAGGCGGACGACGCCGAAGGCGTCGAGGGCGGTGTCATTGGAGACGACGCCGACCTGTTCCGACAACGCCTGCGCAGCGAGAAGGCGGTCGAAGGGGTCGCGGTGCTCGGCCGTGAGCCGCCCGGCGAGCACGCCGTGGGCGTCGGTCAGCGGCAGACGCTCGAAACCCTGGACGTCGGTCATGCCGTCGTAGTCGGCGAGCAAGGGCGCCACCTCGGGCCACTTGCCGAGCCGGTGCTTGGTGGCGATCTCGAAGGCGCTGACCGGACTGACCAGCACGACCGTGTCTGGCTGCTGCAGCATGTCACGCGTGCCGGAGGGTAAACGCGGCAGGTCCATCGCGAACCAAACCAGGGTGTGGGTGTCGAGCAGCACCCTCAATCGTCACCACCCTCCCACAGCCGAAGCTCCTCTTCGGGAAGGGGATCCCAGAAGCTCTCGTTCCACCCCATCTTGCCCTTCAGCCAACCGGCCTTGCGGGGGATCTTCGGCTTCGCCGGCTCCACGGGCATGAGCTTCGCCACGGGCTTGTCGCCGCGGGCGATGGTGACCTCCTCGCCGGCCTCGACGGCGGCGAGGAGCTTGGAGAGGTGGGTCTTGGCGTAGTGGACCGTGACGACCATGCCGGCCTCCTTAGTCCACCAACTTAGTCCACCCTGGGCTCAGGGGCCAGTCGCGCCGGGGTCGAAGGTCGGCGGCCGGGTGCTGAGGGGCGCGCCGGGGTCGGCGGGAGCCGGAGTCGCGGCGACGGGCGGCGGCTCGGGCGGGGCGATCACGGGCGGCGTGACGACCGCCGGGGCTGCGGCGGCCGGAGGCGGCGTCACCTGTGCGGGCGGCGGAGCGATCGGCGCGGCGGGCTCGGCGGCGGCGGTCGCCGGGCGGGCAAGAGCGGGAGCCGGGCGGCGCGCCGACAAGGCGGGCGGCCGCGGTGTTTCGGCGACGGAGGCGGGCGCCTCCGGGCCGGGCTGGGTCGCGCGCGACGCGCCGGTCTCCACCGGAACCGGAGCGGGAGCGACCGACGGGGTCTCGGCGACGGGAGCCGGGGCCTCGATCGGGGCGACTGCGGCGGGAGCCTTGCTAGCGGACGGGCGCAGAAGCAGCAGGCCGCCGACGACGGCGACGAGCCCCGTGGCGGCCAGACCGCCCATCAGCAGGGGCGAGGGTCGGCGGCGGCGGGCGGGGGCTCCGATGGCGGGCGCGAACGGCGCAGGTTGAGGCGGACTCTCCGCCGCCGGAGGTGCGATCAGCGCGGGCGCGGGCCTGGGCGCCGGCGCGGGCCCAGGCTGCGGCGGCGACGGACGCTCGGCCGCGCGCGGCTCGGCGGCCGAAGAGGCCATGGGGGCGCTGGCCGGCTCCGCGGGGCGCGCCGGTGCGGGCGGGCGCGGCGGCGCGGCCAAGGCGCCGCCCGTCAGGAGACCGGCGCCGGGGGCGCGGGCTGGGCGGGGCGGAGGCGCGGTCTGAGGCTGGCGCTCAGGCTGCGCGGGGCTCGCGCCCGGACCGGCGGGCGTCGTCGGCCGTGCGGGCGCCCAGGTCGCCGCCGATCCCGAGAAGATGCTCGGCCGCGGCTGCGGCGCCGGCTGGGGCCGCGGTTGGACCTGCGGCTGCGCCAGTCCTTGCGGCTTGGGCGGCACGGCGACGGGCTGCATGGGGCGCAGCGTCTGGGTCTGAAGGCGGCCGTAGGGGGTGCGCCGGGTGAACGGGTTGGGATCGTCGGAAGGCGGCATGGGACGGGGTCACGTGGCCCGGATTTGGGCCGGTTCTAAGGCAGGGGCGGAGTCCAGGCGTCCTGGTTCAGACGTAGATAGTTGATCAGATCGACGCGGGTGATCAGTCCCACGAACTGGGGGCCGTCGAGCACGATCGCCACCCGGTCGCGGTCGAAGATGGGGATCAGGTCGTCCAGGGTCTCGTTCACCTGCAGGGTGTCGAGGTCGGTGGCCATGGCGCTGGCGACCGGCTTCTTGAAGCGTTCGGCCCGGCTGATCTCGTCGCTGTCCAGGACGTGGACGATGTCGCTCTCGTCCAGGATGCCGACCAGGCGGCCGTCCTGCATGACCGGCAGCTGGCTGACGTCGGCGCCGCGCATGCGGTTGTAGGCGGTCAGCAGGGTGTCCTCGGGCGTCACCGCCACCACCCCGCCCTCGCCGAACTTGCGGGTGATCAGGTCCGCCAGGTTCCCGCGCACCTCGCGGTCGGCCAGCCCCTGCTCGGCGAGCCAGAAGTCGTTGTAGACCTTGGACAGGTACTTGGTCCCCGTGTCGCAGACGAGGCTCACCACCCGCTTGGGTTCGGTCTGCTCGCGGCAGTACTTGAGCGCGGCGGCCAGCAGGGTGCCGGTGGAAGAGCCGCCCAGGATCCCCTCGGCGCGCAACAGCTCGCGGGCGGCGTCGATGCTCTCGCGGTCGGAGATGCTGTAGGCCGTCTTGACCCACTTCATCTCGGCGTTGTCGGGGATGAAGTCCTCGCCGATGCCCTCCACGGTCCAGGAGCCGGCTTCGATCAGCTCGCCGGTCGCCACGTAGTGCGCGAGGATGGAGCCCACCGGGTCGGCCAGCACCATCTCGGTCTTGGGCGAGACCCGCCCGAAGTAGCGGCCCAGCCCCGTCAGCGTGCCGCCCGAGCCCACCCCGACCACCATGGCGTCGAGGTCGCCGCCGAGCTGCTCGAAGATCTCCGGGCCGGTCGACTGCTCGTGGGCCAGCGGGTTGGCCGGATTGGCGAACTGGTTGACGAAAAACCCGCCCGGGATGGCCTGGGCCAGCCGCTCGGCCATGTCCTGGTAGTACTCCGGATGCCCTTTGCCGACGTCGGAGCGGGTGATGCGCACGTCCACCCCCAGCGCGCGCAGGTGCTGCACCTTTTCCCGCGCCATCTTGTCGGGGACCACCAGCAGGATGCGGTAGCCCTTCAGGATCCCGACCTGCGCCAGCGCCAGGCCGGTGTTGCCGGCGGTGGCCTCCACGATCGTCCCGCCGGGCTTGAGGAAGCCGTCGCGCTCGGCCGCGTCGATCATGGACAGCGCGATGCGGTCCTTGATCGAGTTGCCCGGATTCCAGCTCTCCAGCTTCAGGAACAGACGGCAAGGGCCCGTGTCGATGCGGGTCACCTCCACCATCGGCGTGCGGCCGATCAGGTCGAGGGCGGAGCCGACGGGCGTCGGAAGCGGCGGGGCGGAAGCCATCGCCGGCTTGTACGCGGCCCCGCGCCGCGGGGCGAGCCCACGGCCGCGAGGAAGCAAGCTTAACGATTTGTTGAACATGTTCAATCGACTGGCCCGATCCTTGCTGGATTGAGCTCGCCGCTTGGGTCCGCGGCCGTATCGGGACCAGAACGGGAAACCCCGGATGATGACGACCACGGCGGAGGGCGAAAGGCGCAAGGCCTCCAGGCGGCCGTTCCGGCTCGCCCGCCGCGCCGACGAGCGGGTTCGCCTGATGGGGGTGGACATCGACATGGTGCGCCCCGAGGAGGTGCTTCACCAGGTCGAGCGCTACGTCGAGGGCGGCGGCAAGCACGTCATCGCCAACCACAACGCTCACAGCCTGCACCTCTACCGCCGCGATCCCGAGTTCCGCGCCTTCTACGAGCACGCCGACCTCATCGAGGCGGACTCGACCCCGCTGCTGCTGTTTTCGCGTCTGCTGGGACGACGGGGCGGGCGCATCCACCGCTGCACCTATCTGGACTGGCGCGACCATTTCTGGAGCCTGGCCTCCCGAAACGGCTGGCGGGTCATGTACGTGGGCGGAGAACCCGGCGTGGCCGAACGCGGCGCGGCCTCGCTGCAGGCCCGCTATCCCGGCGCGGTTCTGGCGACGGCGCACGGCTACTTCGACATGGCGCCCGGCTCGGCCGAGAGCCTGGCGGTCGTCGAGCAGGTGCGGGCGTTCCAGCCTCACATCCTCTTCGTCGGCATGGGCATGCCGCGGCAGGAGCAGTGGGTGGCGCGCAACTTCGCCGGCCTGCCGCCCTGCGTGATCTTCTCGGTCGGCGCGGCTTTCGATTACGAGGCCGGCGTGCAGCGCGCCGCGCCGCGCTGGCTCGGCCGGGTCGGGCTCGAGTGGCTGTTCCGGCTGCTGATCGATCCGCGGCGCCTGGCCTACCGTTATCTGGTGGAGCCCTGGACCCTGGTCGGGGCGGCGCTGACCGAGGTGGCGGACACCCTGCGGCGCAGGTCGCCGCCCGCCTTCGGCGGACGCGCGCCGGCGGAGTGAGCCGGCCTCAGATCCCGTAGTATTCCCGGTACCAGTCGACGAACCGGCCCACGCCCTCTTCGACGGTGGTCCTCGGGGCATAGCCCGTCGCCTCGGCGAGATCGGTGACCGAGGCCTCGGTGTCGGGCACGTCCCCGGGCTGCAGCGGCACGAGCTCCCGGATCGCCTTCCTGCCGAGCTTCTCCTCAAGCACGTCGACGTAGCGCAGCAGCTCGACGGACTCGGCCGCGCCGATGTTGAAGAGGCGATAGGGCGCCTTGGACGTGGCCGGGTTCGGAGCGTTCCCCGTCCAGCCCGGGTCGGGCGCGGCGGGCCGGTCCAGCGTGCGGATCACGCCTTCGACGATGTCATCCACATAGGTGAAGCTGCGGCTGTGCCGGCCGTGATCTTCGGCGGCCACGGCGACGACACGATCGTCGGCGGGCTGGGCGACGATCTGATCACCCCGGGCGCCGGAAACGACGACGTCAACGGCGGCGGCGGGTTCGACGTGGTGTTCTACTCGGGGAGCCGCAACGACTACACGATCGTGGAGTCCGACCGGGTCACGACCATCATCGACAACCGGGCCGGCTCGCCGGACGGGACCGACACCCTGCGCGGGATCAGCGAGGTCCGCTTCAGCGACGGCGACTATGCGCCGACGTCCGATCCGGGCGAGATCATCGTCGGCACGGACGCTCCTGAGGAGATCTCCGACCACTCGACGCCGCCGCTGGCGAACGCCGGCTCTGGCGACGACGTGATCTACGCCAAGGGCGGCGACGACATCGTGGACGGCCTGGCCGGCCAGGACGTCATCTTCGGCGGGGCCGGAGCGGACGACATCTTCGGCGGCACCGAAGGGGACCTGCTGGACGGCGGGGCCGGGAACGACGAGATCCGCGGCGGCGACGGCGCGGACTCCATCACCGGCGGCGACGACCAGGACAGCCTCTACGGCCAGCAAGGCGACGACCGCATCAAGGGCGAACTCGGCTTCGACCGCTTGGAGGGCGGTGACGGCGAGGACGAGCTGGACGGCGGCGCCGGGAACGACACCCTCATCGGCGGCGCGGACGAGGACGAGCTGGACGGCGGCGAGGGCGACGACACCCTCACCGACGACTCCGACGACCTGAACGTGCTGCACGGCGGGGCTGGCCAGGACACCGTCTCCGGCCAGGGCGAACTCTACGGGGACGACGGCGACGACGTGCTGACCGGTTCGGTCGTGGAGGACGTGCTGGACGGCGGCGTCGGCAGCGACACGCTGAAGGGCGGGGTGGCGGACGACTCCATCGACGGCGGGGCCGACAGCGGCGACGTCCACAGCGACACGGCCGTCTACGGCGATGCGCGCGCCAACTACACGGTCGCGGCGGGCGCGGCCCCGGGCTCGGTCTACGTGATCGACAACTGGGGCGACGACGGCCAGGACACCCTGACCCGCGTGGAGCAGCTGAGCTTCGGCGGAGTCGTGGAGACGCTGGCGGCCGGCTTGAACCGGACGGCCGCGGCCGCCGGGGAGACGCTGGACGGGGCCGGCCTGGACGACCTGCTGCAGGGCGGCGACGGGCTCGACACGCTGAACGGCCTGGGCGGCAATGACCGCATCCTGGGCGGCAGCGGGAACGACACCATCGACGGCGGCGAGGGCTCCGACTACCTGGACGGCGGCTTCGGCGCGGACGAGGTGCTCGGCGGCGGCGGGCGCGACCGGATGTTCGGTCGCGACGGCGTCGACGCCCTGGAGGGCGAAGGCGGCGACGACGTCATCGACGGCGGCTTCGGCGAGGACACCCTCAGCGGCGGCGAAGGCGCGGACGTCCTGTTCGGCGGCAACAACAACGACGAGCTGGGCGGCGACAACGGGGCCGACACGCTGGAAGGCGGGTTGGGCGACGACACCTTGTCCGGCGGCGAGGGCGACGACGTCCTCACCGACGGCAACGGCTCCAACCAGCTGAACGGCGGCGTCGGGAACGACACCATCACCGGCGTGGGCGTGCTGGAAGGGGCGGCCGGGAACGACACCCTGACCGGCTTGGGCGAGCTCTATGGCGGGCTGGACCAGGACACCCTCTCGGGGTCGGGCGTGCTGGACGGCGGCATGGGCGACGACATCGTGTCGGGCCTGGGCACGCTGAAGGGCGGCGACGGCCAGGACACGGTCAGCGCCACCTTCCTCAGCGGCGGGGCCACCCTGGACGGCGGCGCGGGGAACGACACCCTGAACGGGTCGTTCGGCAAGGACGAGATTCAGGGCGGCGCCGGCAACGACGTCATCCACAGCCACACCTCCGACGACGTCATCGACGGCGGGGACGGCTACGACGTCGCTCACTTCGCCGGGCCGCGCAGCCACTACACCATCGCCCAGACGGCGGACGGGACCGGCTATGTGGTCGCCGACAACTTCGGCTCGGGCGGGGCGGATTCGGTCAAGAACGTGGAGGCCTTCCAGTTCAGCGACCAGCTGTTCACCCCGACGGCCCAGAACACGGGCCGGGTGTTCCGGGGCACGCCGCTGGCCGACGAGCTGCGCGGCGACGTCGGCGACGACGTGGTGCTGGGCGGAGACGGGAACGACATCCTCTCGGGCCTGGACGGCAACGACTACCTGGCCGGCGAGGGCGGGTCGGACTTCTTCGACCCGGGCGCGGGGGACGACACCTCCAACGGGGGGGCCGAGCCCGGCATGGGCCCGGACACTTTCCACTTCGAGGTGGGCGACGGGAACGACCTGATCCTGAACTTCAAAGCGTCGGAGGACATCCTGGAGTTTGAGGGCGACGCCTTCACGCTGGACAGCCTAGTGGTCACCCAGGACGGCGAGGACGTGGTGATCAGCTTCACCGGCGTGGCCGGGTCCCCGACGGTGCGCATCGACGGGGTGACCGTCGAGCAGCTCCAGGGCCTGATCGCCGCCGGACGGCTGCTGTTCAACGGCACGGCGGGCGGGAACTCCACGCCTCAGCCCGACAAGCTGATGGTCACCCGCGGGGTGGAGATCCGTCTGCCGGTCTCGGCCTTGCTGGCCAACGACAGCGACCCCGATGGAGACGCGCTGACGGTGACCGGCGTCTCGGACGTGGTCGGCGGAACGGTGAGCCTGGTGGACGGCGAGCTGGTGATGACCATCACTGACCCGAACGCCAGCTTCACCTACACCGTCACCGACGGCGAGGGCGCGACCACCTCCACGGTCAGCATCCGCAGCCTGGTGGCCGGCGCGGGGGCGGACAGCCTGGTCGCGGCGGCCGGCGAGATCGCGGTCCTGCACGGGCTCGGCGAGGCGGACACCGTCACGGGCGCGGAGCTCGGGGACCGTCTGTTCGGCG